>Ga0196962_10000007_pt1 | contig 421767 bp, 258 predicted proteins | sample S3v_20metaG_FD_183186 | JGI IMG/M metagenome (GOLD analysis project Ga0196962, IMG submission 183186) | Soil microbial communities from Anza Borrego desert, Southern California, United States - S3+v_20 | ecosystem: Environmental > Terrestrial > Soil > Desert | place: USA: California...
CCGAGTTCAACATCGGCCACAACGTCGTCTCCCGCGCCGTCCTCCACGGCCTCGCCGACGCCGTCCGCGAGATGCGCGCCAGGATCAGAGAGGCTAAAGCATAGCGGTCAGAACCGCCCGCGGGTGGGCCTTACGACAGAGGCTTGGCGATTGATGAGAGCCGCACGGTCATCAATCGCCAAGCCTTGTCGTAAGGCCCACCCGCTACCGCGGGCGGTTCTGACCTGATGTGTTAAAATGTTCCTGCTCCCCGGCGACCAAACTCAAACGACAAACGGAGAAACTTCTTTCCCATGTCAGCGCCTCATCGTGTGAAGTCCGCCGCCGCGCTCTTCGCCGCGTGCCTCTTCGCGCTCGCCCCCGCGGCGCGCGCGCGGCAGCAGTCTCTCAAGCTCGACAGGATAGAGTTCAAGGGCCTCGAACGCGTCAAGGAGGAGGAGGCGCTCGGGAAGAGCGGCCTCACCGCGGGGCAGACCGTCAGCGTCGACGACGTGGAGGCGGCCGCCAACCGCCTGCTGGAGTCCGGCCTCTTCAACAACCTCAGCTACAAGATCAAGGGGACGACCGACAAGGCGCTCCTCACCTTCGAGGTCATCGAGCGGAAGTGGACGATGCCCGTCTCGTTCGACAACTTCGTCTGGTTCACGGACGACGAGTTGAACGCGGCCGTCCGCCGTAAGCTCCCCGCCTTCGACGGCACCGCGCCCGAGGCCGGCGGCGTCACCGAGCAGATCAAGCAGGCGCTCGCGGAGCTGTTGGCCGAGCGCAAGATCGAGGGCACAGTCCAGCACGACCTCTCGGAAGACCCCCTGACCAAGCGGGTCTCGCACCTCTTCAGCGTCAAGGGGCCGGGCCTGCGCGTCTGCAAGATTAACTACGCGGGCGCGCGCGCCGTGGCCGAGGAGCAGTTGGTGACGAAGTCGGGCGGCATCTTCGACAACGACTACTCACGCGCCTACACGTCGGGCTTCGTCGAGTCAAACCTGCTCCCGCTCTACCACGAGCGCGGCTACCTGCGCGCCGCCTTCAGCCCGCCGAAGGTCGCGCCCGAAGCGAGCCCCGAGTGCAAGGGCGTCGCGGTCTCTTTCAACGTGGACGAGGGCTCGATCTACGTCTGGGACAAGGCCGCCTGGGAGGGCGCCGAAGGGTTGACCGCGCAGGAGTTGGACGCCGCGCTCGGGATGAGGAACCGCGAGGTCGCCAACGCCGTCAAGATCGCCAGAGGTCTCAACAACGTGCGCAAGGCTTACGGCCGCAAGGGCTACATCGCCGCGCGCGTCCGCCCCGAGACCGACTTCGACGACTCGGCGCGCAGCGTCTCGTACCGCTTCCGCGTCACCGAAGGGCCGCAGTACCACATGGGCGACCTCACCATCACGGGGATTCTCGACGAGGCCGCGACGAACAACCTGCGCGGCCGCTGGCGGCTGCTGCACAAGGAGGTCTACGACGAGGGCTACGTCGAAGAGTTCATCCGGAAGAGCGTGACCGAGTTCCAGAAGGAGGCCGCCCGCGCCGGCAACGCCCTGCCGCCGCTCAAGGTCGTCAGCCATGTCAAGCCCGACCACGACAAGCGCCTCGTCCACGTCACCCTCGACATCAAACGCGACACCACCCCGCCCATGGCGAAGCCACAACCTTAAGAAGGTAGGGTGTCGGGTGTCGGGTGTCGGGTTTTGGTTTTGACCAGCACCCGACACCTGACACCCGACACTCCTCTTCAGATACACCGAGGCGGGCGGCGTCAACGGCTCCCGATCCACCAACGCGCGCCCGCCCGGCTACTTTCGACCTCGTTAAAGGCCGAAACTTAATCCTTCCGCTTCGGCGGCGTGAACCCCATGTGCCTGTACGCGGCGGGGGTGCAGACGCGGCCGCGCGGCGTGCGGTTGAGGAAGCCGATCTGGATGAGGTACGGCTCGATTATCTCCTCGATGCTCTCGCGCTCCTCGCTGATGGAGGCCGAGATGGTGCCGACGCCCACGGGGCCGCCGTCGAACTTCTCGATGATGGTCGTCAAGACCTTCCGGTCGATCTCGTCCAACCCGAACTTGTCCACCTCCATCTCGTCGAGCGCGCGCCTTGCCACCTCGCGCGTGACACGGCCGTCGTACTCGACCTCCGCGTAGTCGCGCACGCGCCTGAGCAGCCGGTTCGCGATGCGCGGTGTCCCGCGCGCGCGCCGCGCGATCTCCGACGCGCCCGACGCCTCCATCTCCACGCCGAGGATTTCGGCCGAGCGGTGGACGATGATTTCGAGGTCCTTCTGCGAGTAGAAGTCCAGGTGGAAGACGATGCCGAAGCGCCCGCGCAGGGGCGCGGTAATCAGCCCCGCGCGCGTCGTCGCGCCGACCAAAGTGAACTTCGGCAGGTCGAGCTTGATGGAGCGCGCGGCCGTGCCCTGCCCGATCATGATGTCGAGCTGGTAGTCCTCCATCGCGGGGTAGAGGACTTCCTCGATCTGAGGCTTGAGCCGGTGAATCTCGTCGATGAAGAGGACTTCGCCCTCCTGCAGGTTCGTCAAGACAGCCGCGAGGTCGCCGCCGCGCTCGATGGCGGGCGCGCTGACGGACTTCAGCGGCGCGTCCATCTCGGACGCGATGATCTGCGAGAGCGTCGTCTTGCCCAGGCCTGGCGGGCCGAAGAAGAGGACGTGGTCGAGCGCCTCGCGCCGCGCTTTGGCCGCGCGCAGGAAAATCTTGAGGTTGGTCGTAATCTTCGGCTGCCCGACGTACTCTTCGAGCGTCCGGGGCCGCAGGGAAGACTCGACCAACTGGTCGTCCTGCGTCGCCGCGCCCGACACCTCGCGCGGCATCTCGACAACGTTTTTGAGCGCCTCCGGCGCCGCCTGTGACATCCCCTAAAGCCCCCTTGCCTGCTCCTCGTTTGAGGTCGCCATTATGCCACGTGCGGGCTCACGTTTCAAGCATGAAACGAAGAAAAGGTGAAAATAATTAACCGCAGAGACACGGAGGCACGGCTTTGAAGTCATAAGTCTTCAAGCCGTGCCTCCGTGTCTCTGCGGTTATTTCCTGCTGACGATTAGCGCGACGTGTCGCCCGCGGAGAGTTGGAGGCGTGTGGTGGCGCGGTCGAGGCGGGCGCGCACGTCGGCCATCTCTTCGGGCGTGCCGGTGAAGGCCCCGAGCTGCCGCTCGGCCTCCTCGCGCTCGGTGCGGGCGCGGGCGGCGTCCACCTCTTCGGGGAACTCGGCGAGGTCTGCGAGGACGGAGACGCGGTCGTTGTTGACTTCGACGAAGCCGCCCGAGACGAGGAGCCGCCGCGTCGTCGGCCCTTGCGTGTAGGAGAGCACGCCCGTCTGGAGCGCCGAGATGAGCGGCGTGTGGCCGGGCAGGATGCCCAGCTCGCCGCCCAGTCCCGGCACGGTCACCGCGTCCGCCTGCTCCGACAGCAGCCGCCGCTCCGGCGTGATAACGTCTAGTTGAAGTGCCATCGTTTTCAAAAGCAGTGACGAGTGACGAGTGACAAGTGACGAGTAAGAGCTTACTGCTCGTCACTCGTCACTTGTCACTCGTCACTGCTCTTAAGCTCCGGCGGCCATCCGCGCGGCCTTCTCGCGCGCCTCTTCGATGGTGCCGACCATGTAGAACGCCTGCTCGGGGAGGTCGTCGTGCTTGCCGTCGATGATCTCCTGGAAGCCCTTGATGGTGTCGGCGATGGGGACGTACTTGCCGCTCATGCCGGTGAACTGCTCGGCGACGTGGAAGGGCTGCGAGAAGAAGCGCTGCACCTTGCGCGCGCGGCTGACGACCAGCTTGTCCTCCTCCGACAACTCGTCGAGGCCGAGGATCGCGATGATGTCTTGCAGGTCTTTGTAGCGCTGCAAGATCTGTTTGACCGCCTGCGCCGTGCGGTAGTGGTCCTCGCCGACGATGCGCGGGTCGAGGATGCGCGACGAGGACGCGAGCGGGTCAACCGCCGGGTAAATCCCCAGCTCGACGATCTGGCGCGAGAGCGCGGTGACGGCGTCGAGGTGCGCGAAGGTGGTCGCGGGCGCGGGGTCTGTGTAGTCGTCCGCGGGGACGTAGACGGCCTGGATCGAGGTGATGGCCCCCGTCCGCGTCGAGGTGATGCGCTCCTGCAACTCGCCCATCTCGGTCGCGAGGTTCGGCTGGTAGCCCACGGCCGAGGGCATGCGCCCTAAGAGCGCCGAGACCTCGGAGCCGGCCTGCGTGAAGCGGAAGATGTTGTCGATGAAGAGGAGCACGTCGAGCCCCTGGTCGCGGAAGTATTCGGCGACCGTCAGGCCCGAGAGCGCGACACGCAGGCGCGCCCCCGGCGGCTCGGTCATCTGCCCGTAGACGAGCGCCACCTTCGACTGGCCGAGGGTCTCCATGTTCACCTTCGTCATGTCGAACTCGCCGGTCTCCTCGAAGTGCTTGTTGAACTCCTCGCCGAACTGGATGACCTGCGACTCGACGAACTCGCGCAGCAGGTCGTTGCCCTCGCGCGTGCGCTCGCCGACGCCCGCGAAGACCGAGAAGCCCGAGTGCTTCTGCGCGACGTTGTTGATGAGCTCCTGGATGAGCACGGTCTTGCCGACGCCCGCGCCGCCGAACAGTCCGATCTTGCCGCCGCGGAGGAAGGGCTGGATGAGGTCTACGACCTTGATGCCGGTCTCGAACATCTCCATCTCGGTCGCCTGCTCGTCGAGCGTGGGCGCGTGGCGGTGGATGGGGTAGCGCTCCTGCGAGTTGACCGGCCCGAGGTTGTCCACGGGCTGGCCGATGACGTTGAGCACGCGGCCCAGGGTCGTCTCGCCGACCGGCATGGTGATGGGGCCGCCGGTGTCGGTGGCGACCATGCCGCGCACGACGCCCTCGGTCGGCTGCATCGAGACGGTGCGGACGCGCCCCTCGCCCAGGTGCTGCTCGACCTCGCAGATGATGTCGATGGGGTCGGGCACGTCGAAGCCTTCGGAGGTGACGCGCAGGGCGGTGTAGATCGGCGGCAGGTAGCCGTCGCCGAACTCCACGTCGAGGACGGGGCCGATGATTTGGACGACCTTTCCGGTCTGGCCGATGCCGATGCTGTCTGAGTGTGCGGACATACCTTTAGTTAATGCTCCTCTTCGGCAAAGCTATAAGGCGAGAAAATCTCAGTAAATTTAAGCGGGAAGGTTAGCACACGCGCGCCCCCGGAGGCAAAGCGGACGCACCGGGCGGCGGCCGGAGCGATTGACATTTTCTGCGCCCTTACATACAGTTCGGCGGCTTTACCAACCCCCCGCCTGCTGCAAACGGAAGGAAGAAGAATTAGATGAAGAGTCTGAAGCTGATCGGCGGCGTGGCCTGCGCGCTGCTTTTGACGGCCGCCTGCTCGGCGCCCGCTCCCACGAACAACACCGCGGCCAACACGAACACTAAGGCCGCCGCCACGCCGGCCGCGGCCGCGAGCCCGGCCGCGAGCCCGGCCGCGAACGCCAACAACTCCAACACGTCCTCGGCCGCCGCGCAGGACTTCACCCTCGTCAACGAGACGGGCGTCGAGATCGACAAGGTCTACATCTCGCCGCACGACGCCGACGACTGGGAGGAGGACATCCTCGGCAAGGACACGCTCCCCTCGGGGCAGAGCGTGGAGGTGAAGTTCAACCGCGCAGAGACGGCCGCCAACTGGGACCTCCGCATCGAGGACAGAGAGGGCAACGGCATCGAGTGGGAGAACCTGGACCTGCTCAAGATCTCGAAGCTCACGCTCAACTACGACGCCGCGACCAAGAAGGCCACGGCCAAGGCCGAATAGCCTCCCCGCCCGGCGCGGGCAAGGAGAAAGGGTGGGACGCAACCGAACGGCGTCCCACCCTTTCTTTTTAGCTCGAAGTTACAAGTTCAGTCCCCGTCGTCGAGGCGTATCTTCATGCTGCGGAGCGTCCGCCGGTCTTCGTCGGTCAGTTCGAGCCGCGCCGAGTCTTCGCCCTCCTCGTCGGGCTCAGCCTCGTACTCGCGCAGGCCGATCTCCAGCCTGAGCGTCAGCTCCATCTCGTAGCCGGCCTCGCGCAGCCGCTCGATGGCGGCGGCCACCTCCGAAGAGTTCTCGACCGCGGAGTTGATGGCCGCGCCCAGCTCCTGCACGATCTCCTTCGCCTCGTCGTTGATTTCCAAATGCTTCTCGCGTCGAACGGAATTTTAAGGGGGTAACTCTCTAACCGAAGATGCTACGCGGCGCGCGCGCGCAGGTCAACCGCGCGCAGACCCCAAAGTTCGTTTAGCCACGGAGACGCGGAGGCGCGGAGATTCTAAATCAGAATCTCCGCGCCTCCGCGTCTAACTCTGAAATTGACGCCTACGAGCGGCCGTCGAAGACGTTGGCCTCGACCGAGGCGTAGATGCGGAGGTACATCTTGGTCTCCTCGGGGATGAGCGTGCGCCAGGCCGAGCCGCCGCGCGCGAGGTAGCCTGGCAGCTTCCGCGGGTTCGAGTTGTAGCCGGCCGCGAGCAACTCCTCCTGCGTCGCGAGGCCCGCCGCCATCGCCGCCGCGACCTCCTCCTGCTTCTTCAGGTAGTCCCACGTGTCCTGCATGTAGAGGAGCATGGCGACGGTCGCGTTCTCGTGGTCGCGCATGCCCTCGACGAAGTCGGCCTTGAGGCGCGCGCGCGGGAACTGCTCGCGGATGGCCTCGTAGGTCGGCGGGATCATCTGCACCATGCCGCCCGCGCCGGCCGAGCTGACCGAGTAGCGGTAGGTGTCGCCCGCGTTCAGCGCGTAGAGCGTCCGTATCTCGTCGAAGAGCGCCGGGTGGCTCTCGGTCTTGAAGCGCTTGTGGTCGGTGTGCTCGACGTGCGCGAGCCGCTCGGCCACGTCGATGATGGCCGGATCGATGTGCTCGCCGATGGCCGCGAGCCTGCGCGCCGCCTCGTCCAGGCGCTCGCGGACGTAGTCGCCGCCCGCGCGCACGACCTCTTTATCTTCGACCGCGGGGTGCGCCGAGGTGTAGTAGGCGACCTCCTTCAGCTTCCCGCCCTTCTCGATGGGGTAGCGGACGACGAGCGGCTGAAGCTCGCGCCCCTTCGCGTCGGTGACGCGCACCGCCGTGTTGACGTAGTTCGGGCGGACGACCGCGACCTTCAGGGGCTCGCCTTCGGAGGAGACGGCGGTGAACTCGCCGCCCTGCCGGAGGAACTCCTCCTTGGAGGCGCGCAGCGTCTGCACCTCGCCCGACGGGTCGGCGACGGCGAGCGTCACCTCGTCGAGCGAGTCGGCGGGGAGCTTCTTCAGCTCGCGCTTCGCCTCATCGATGCGGCCGCGCAGGGCCAGCGCCGCGGGGTTCGCAGAGGGCTTGCGGAGGTGGTTCGGCTCGACGCGCACGTCGGCCGCCGGCGCGATGCTCAGCCCGAAGAAGGGGAGCAGCTTCGTGTAGGTCGGCCCCAGAAACACGAGTAGCGGGAGAACAGAAAAAAGCGTCTTTCTCATCGGCAAATATTCCTGAATTTTTTAGGAAGTTTGTGACGCCGGAGTGACCGAACCCCTCGTTCGTACCCGGAAACCTTGCTCGCCCGTTGCGCCCGCATTGCGCGTTTATTGCAACATATCTCAGACGCCCGAGCAGGGCTTCCAGTTGTACCCGCGGGCCCGTTCAAGTTGGCGAAGCGTTAGCGCACACCGGACGTTAAACGATGTGAACAGAAACAGTTCGTTGCCCGCCCCCGAGCGCCTGTGCTAGGCTTCGAGACAACCCCGCGTGAGAAAAAAGTTGTCCGACGCACACGTCAGAAAAGGGACTTTATGAGTACGAAGACGGACGCGCCGAAGGCCGCCGCGCGCGAGCGGCGGGAGCACTTCGAGACCTCCTCGGGCATCCCGCTCCCGACCGACTTCAACCCCTCGAACACCGAGCCGCTCGACTACGACCGCGACCTCGGCGACCCCGGCGACTTCCCCTACACGCGCGGCGTGCGGCGCAACATGTACCGCGGCCGCCTCTGGACGATGCGCCAGTACGCGGGCTACGCGACGGCCGAGGAGTCGAACGCGCGCTACAAGTTCCTCCTCTCGCAGGGCACGACCGGCCTCTCGGTCGCCTTCGACCTGCCGACGCAGATCGGGCTGGATTCCGACGACCCGCTCGCCGCGGGCGAGGTCGGGAAGGTCGGCGTCGCCATCGACTCGCTCGAAGACATGGAGCGCCTCTTCGACGGCATCCCCCTGGGCGAAGTCTCGACCTCGATGACGATCAACGCGACGGCCGCGATTCTGCTCTGCCTCTACATCGCCGTCGGGAAGAAGCAGAATGTTCCCGCCGACAAACTCCAGGGGACGATTCAGAACGACATCCTCAAGGAGTACACCGCGCGCGGCACCTACATCTACCCGCCCGCGCCCTCTCTCCGTCTCGTCACGGACACCTTCGCCTACTGCGCCGCGGAGGTGCCGAACTGGAACACGATCTCGATATCGGGCTACCACATCCGCGAGGCGGGCTCGACGGCCGTGCAGGAGGTCGCCTTCACGCTCGCCGACGCCGTCGCCTACGTCGAGGCGGCGCTCGGCGCGGGGCTCAAGGTTGACGAGTTCGCCCCGCGCCTCTCCTTCTTCTTCAACGCGCACAACAACCTGCTCGAAGAGGTGGCGAAGTTCCGCGCCGCCCGCCGCCTCTGGGCGCGGCTCATGCGCGAGCGCTTCCACGCGCGCGACCCGCGCTCGCAGATGCTGCGGTTCCACACGCAGACGGCCGGCTCGACCCTCACCGCGCAGCAGCCCGAGGTCAACGTCGTCCGCACCACCGTCCAGGCGCTCGCCGCCGTGCTCGGCGGCACGCAGAGTCTACACACGAACGCGATGGACGAGGCCCTCTCCCTCCCCACCGAAGCGGCGGCGCGTTTGGCCCTGCGCACGCAGCAGGTCGTCGCCCACGAGTCGGGCGTGGCCGACACCGTTGACCCGCTCGCCGGCTCCTACGCCGTCGAGTCTCTGACGAGCGAGATCGAGCGGCTCGCGCTCGACTACATCCAGAAGATCGACGCGATGGGCGGCATGCTCCACGCCATCGAGATCGGCTACGTCCAGCGCGAGATACAGGAGGCCGCCTACCGCTACCAGCGCGCCGTCGAATCCCAAGACGCGGTCGTCGTCGGCGTCAACCGCTTCCGCGCCGAGGCGGAGACGCCCGTCCCGACGCTGCGCATCGACCCCGCGGTCGAGCGCGCGCAGGTCGAACGCCTCCGCGCGCTGCGCCAGCGCCGCGACGCGGAAAAGACCGAGGTCTCCCTCACCCTCCTCGAAGACGCCGCGCGCTCCACAGACAACCTCCTCCCGCGCATCCTCTCCTGCGTCGAGGCACTCGCCACCGTCGGCGAAATCTCCCACCGCCTCCGCCGCGTCTGGGGCGAGTACCGCGAAGCGGTGACAGTTTAAGGAAGTGGTCTTGGCAGCCGGGGCGTCGTTCGTTTACTCTTGCAGCCAGTGACGCACCTTCTCGAAGTCAAAAACCTGATGACGCAGTTCCCGACGCGTGCGGGGTTGGTGCGCGCGGTGGACGGCGTGAGCTTTCACGTGGGCGAGGGCGAGCTGTTGGGGCTCGTGGGCGAGTCGGGGTGCGGGAAGTCGATCACGGCGCTGTCGGTGATGAGGCTGGTCGGGTCGCCGGGGAAGATCGTGGGCGGGGAGATTCTGTTCGCGGGCGAGAACCTTCTGGCGGCGTCGGACGAGCGGATGCGCGAGATTCGCGGCGACGACATCGCGATGATCTTCCAGGACCCGATGACCTCGCTCAACCCCGTCTACACGGTCGGCGAGCAGATCGCCGAGGCGTTGCGCCTTCACCGGAAGTTGAACCGCAGGCAGGCGCGCGAGGCGGCCGTCGAGGCGATGCGCGAGGTGGCCATACCCGACCCCGGCCGCCGCGTGGACGACTACCCGCACCAGCTCTCGGGCGGGATGCGGCAGCGCGTGATGATCGCGATGGCCCTGGCGTGCGACCCGAAGCTGCTCATCGCCGACGAGCCGACGACCGCGCTCGACGTGACCATCCAGGCGCAGATTCTTGAGCTGATAGACGAGCTGAGGAGGACGCGCAACCTCGCCGTGCTCCTCATCACGCACGACCTCGGCGTCGTCGCCGAAGTCGCGGACCGCGTCGCCGTCATGTACACGGGGCGCATCGTCGAAGAGTCGCCGGTCGGGGAGCTGTTCGCGCGCCCGAAGCACCCTTACACCGAGGGGCTCTTGCGCTCCGTGCCGAAGCTTTCGCAGGCGGACGTGCACAGGGCGACGCGGCTCTCGACCATCGAGGGCACGGTGCCGAAGCCGACGAACCTGCCCGAGGGCTGCCACTTCGCGCCGCGCTGCCCGCACCGCATGCCGCGCTGCACGGAGGGCGACCTCCCGCTCTATCAACTCGAAGGCGGCGTCTCGGTGCGCTGCGTGCTCTACGACCTGACGGCGGCGGTCGCGGCCGACACGCAGATAAAGAAGATGGCGGAAGGGGGCAGCGTTGGGAGCGAGGACTAACGAGCGCGGGCAGACCGTCCCTCAGGCGGAAGTCGCGGCCGCGCGCGCGGAAGGCGGCCCGCGCGAAGAACTCGTCGAGGTGCGCGGCCTCTTCAAGCACTTCTCCATCGAGGGGAGCGACGACGTCGTGCGCGCGGTGGACGGCGTGACCTTCGACATCTACCGCGGCGAGACACTGGGGCTGGTGGGCGAGTCGGGCTGCGGCAAGTCCACGGTCGGCCGCTGCGTCCTGCGCCTGATCGAGCCGACGAGGGGGCAGGTCGAGTTCGAGGGGCGCGACGTGCTCTCGACCTCCGGCCAAGAGCTGCGCCGCCTGCGCCGCGAGATGCAGATCATCTTCCAAGACCCCTACGCCAGCCTCAACCCGCGCATGAAGGTGCGCGACATCGTCTCGGAGCCGCTGGTCATCCACGGCATCGGCGACAAGGGGGAGAGGCGCGAGCGCGTGGCGGAGCTTCTACGCAAAGTCGGCTTAGACCCCGACTACATGAACCGCTACCCGCACGAGTTCTCCGGCGGGCAGCGGCAGCGCATCGGGATCGCGCGCGCTCTCGCGCTCAACCCGAAGCTGGTCGTGGCCGACGAGCCGGTCTCGGCGCTCGACGTGAGCGTGCAGGCGCAGGTCGTCAACCTCTTGGAAGACCTGCAAGGCGAGTTCGAGCTGACCTACCTCTTCATCTCGCACGGCCTCGCCGTGGTCGAGCACATCTCCGACCGCGTGGCCGTCATGTACCTGGGGCGCATCGTCGAGGTGGCCTCGGCCGAGGAGCTGTACCGCAACCCGCTCCACCCCTACACGCGCGCGCTGCTCTCGGCCATCCCCGTCCCCGACCCCACGCGCAAGCGCGACCGCATCGTCTTGAAGGGCGACGTGCCCACGCCCATCAACCCGCCCTCCGGCTGCCGCTTCCACACGCGCTGCCCCGAGGCGATTCCAGATTGCTCCCGCATCGACCCCGACCTCCGTGAAGTCTCCCCCGACCACACCGTCGCCTGCATCCGCGTCCCCGGCTGGTTCGAGGCCGAGACCAAGGCGCAGTAGTTCAAAGCAGAAGGGGCAGAGTTTGCACCCTGCCCCGTCACCCGTTCCTTAACTGTCGGTCTTCTTACGTCTTCCCGTTGCGGCCTTCGCTGATGTAGCGCTCGACGGTGTTGATGAGGGCGTTGAGGCGTTCGTCGGTGCGCGACTGTGCCTCGCGGTTCTCGGTTATCTCGCGTTCGTGCATCTCGGCTATGGCGAGTAGGGCCGTGATGCCCTCCGCGTTGCGGTCAGTGCGCTCTGTCAGGCGGTCAAGGCGCTCGGTCAGTTGCGCCATCGTTGATTGAGTCTGCGCGTTAAATGCGGAAGCCTGCGCCTGCTGTTCGAGGATGAAGGCGATAGTCCTTTCTATATCTTCTCCGGTCATATCTGTCCGCCTTTCTGGTTGAACGGTTACTTTGCTTTTAGGCTTTGGCGGCAGCCCGGTGTTTGCGGCCCGGAGCGTTCCGGGTCGATGGGGGGATTATGGCAGAAAGTGTGGGGCGGGGAACAGTGGGGGGTTGAAACCTTGCGGGGGGCGGGCGCGTAACAGAAATCGCTTATGGCGCGTGCGGTTCGGGTTTAGAATGCGCCGAGTGGTTTCTCATCCCGCAGTGAAGTGAGGTCTCTCCCGCGTGGCAATTCGCACACAGTCGTTCGTCGTGCCGGGCGTCGTCTTCGGCGTCGGGGTGCTGCTGGTCGTCGCCGCCTTCCTGAAGGTCGTGGGGTTCGGGCCGGGGGCGGCGCTCATCTTCCTCGGGCTGGCGCTCTTCGGGCTGAGCTTCATCCCGCGGCGCGCGGTCGAGGACGCGCCCCCGCGGATGCCCTTCTTGCAGAAGCTGGCCAACATCTTCTTCGAGCCGTCGTCGGTCTTCCGCAACCTGCGCGCGCACCCGAGCTGGTTCGGCGCGCTCCTCGTCGCCACGCTGCTGAGCTTCGTCTACGCGACCGCCTTCACGCAGCGCCTCACGCCCGAGCGCATCGTCAGCTTCACGCTCGACAAGGTGGTCGAGCAGTTCAACATCCCGCCCGAGCAGGCCGTGCGGATGAAGGAGCAGCAGATCGCCGACGCCAAGGCCCCCGCGAAGGTCGCCGGCAACGCCGTCACCACCTTCGTCGGGCTGTTCGTCGTCATGTCCCTCGTCGCCGGGCTCTACATGCTTCTGGTGCTGCTCTTCGGCGGGCGGATCGGCTTCTGGCAGGCGCTGTCGGCGGCCGTCTGGGCGTGGCTGCCCGCGATCATCATCGGGAAGGTTCTGAGCCTCGTCCTGCTCTACGTCAAAGACCCGGACGACATTCACCCCATCCTCGGGGCGGAGACGCTCGTGACGGACAACCTCGGCGTGCTCGTCAGGCCGGCCGACAGCCCCGTCCTCTTCTCCGTCCTGGCCTCCTTCGGCGTGCTCGCCATCTACACCCTCTGGCTGACGGCCACCGGCCTGCGTAACACGAGCGACCGCCTGAGCAAAGGCAGCGCCTGGACGATAGCCCTCATCCTCTTCGGCATCGGCCTCCTGCTGCGCGTCGCCTCCAGCGCGCTCTTCGGCAGCTTCATCTCTTAAGAGCCGTAAAACGTAAACCGTGAACCGTGACAGGAGGGAGTCAAGCCCTTCTTGTCACGGTTCACGGTTTACGTTTTACGGCTCTTATTCGTAGCGCAGCGCCTCGATGGGGTCGAGGCGGGCGGCCTTCCAGGCGGGCCAGAGGCCGAAGACGATGCCGATCATGACCGAGGCGACGAAGCCGAGGACGGGGGCCCAGAGCGGGACGTAGGAGGGCATCAGCAGCCGCACGAGGAGCGTCAGCAGCCAGCCGATGGTCAGGCCGATGAGGCCGCCGAAGCCCGTGAGCGTCGCCGCCTCGATGAGGAACTGCCAGAGGATGTCCTTCTTGCGCGCGCCGATGGCCTTGCGGATGCCGATCTCGCGCGTGCGCTCGGTCACGCTCACGAGCATGATGTTCATCACGCCGATGCCGCCCACCATCAGGCCCACCGAAGAGATGGCGACCATCGCGATGGCGACGCCGCCCGTGATGGCGCGGAACTGGTCGATGATCGAGTCGGCCGTCGCCATGCCGAAGTTGTTCGGCTTGCCGAACGGCACCTGCCTCCGCACGCGCAGCAAGTCTGTGATCTGATCCTTCGCCTTGTCTATCTCGCCCGGCCTGGCGACCGCCAGGATGTACACGTCGTCGGCGTTCGGCTTCAGCTTGCGCGCGACGTTGAAGGGGACGTAGATGCCGTTGTTGATGTCGTCACTCCCCGAACCGCCGAAGAGCTGCTCGCGCTGCTGGACGACGCCGATGACTTTGAAGTCCTGCCCGCCGATGTCGATCGACTGGCCGACCGGCGACACGTTCGGGAAGAAGTCCTCGGCGACGCGGCTGCGGACGACGCAGACGCGCTGGTTCGTGTCGTTCTCGAACTGCGAGAAGAAGCGCCCCTCCGAGACCACGTCCGTCCCGGCGCGGATGTAGTCGGGCAGCGTCCCTTCGAGCCTGACGGCCTCCGAGGTCTTGCCCTCGGTCGAGACCGTGATCTTGCGGCCGAAGAAGTTGTTCGTGATGTCGAGGAAGGGGACGGCCAGTTCGACCGACGAGAGCTGCGAGACGGCGACGGCGTCGTCGTAGGTCAGCTCCTTGCGCATCCGCTCCTCGCGCGACAGGCGGCCGACGCGGATGCCGGGGTCGAACTTCGCGATGAAGATCGAGCGCGTGCCGAACGACTCGATCTCCTTCTTCACCTGCTCGTCGATGCCGCTGATGATCGACGCGATGAGCATCACCACGATGACGCCGATCATCACGCCGATGACCGTCAGGAAAGACCTCAGCTTGTTGGCCCGCAGGGTCTGCAAGGCCATCCAGAGGTTTTCTAAGATGTCAGTTCGTAGGATTCTCATTTAGTCAGCCCTCAGCGCCTCGATGGGGTCGAGGCGCGCGGCCTTCCAGGCGGGGAAGATGCCGGCGGCGACGCCGACCGCGCCCGAGACGGTGACGGCGATGATGACCGCCGTCACCGAAAGGTAGGTCGGGATGAGCATCGCCGTGACGACGCGCCCGAGCAGCCACGCGATGATGACGCCGGTCGCGCCGCCGATGGCCGAGAGCGTGACGGCCTCGACGAGGAACTGCTTGAGGATGTCCGCGCGGCGCGCGCCCAGGGCCTTGCGGATGCCGATCTCCTTCGTCCTTTCGGTCACGCTCACCAGCATGATGTTCATGACGACGATGCCGCCGACGACGAGCGCGATGGCCGGCACCGCGATGGCGACGATGAAGATGGTGCCGAAGAGGCGGTCGCGCAGCCCCGTGATGGAGTCGGGCGTGAAGATGCCGAAGTTGTCCTTCTCGTCCTTCTCCAGCCCCCGCCGGACGCGCATCCAGCCGCGCGCCTCGTCCACCGCGTCCTGGAACTGTTTGTCGTCCCTGGCCGTGCCCTGCATGTAGAGCGAGCGCCAGTTCTTGAGCGCACCGAAGTTGCGCCGGTAGGTCATCAGGGGGAGCGTGACGAAGGTGTCCTGGGGCATGCCAAAGACCGTGCCCTTCGCGGTGCGCACCCCGACGACGCGGTAGGGCAGGCCGTTGATGTAGATTTCGCCGCCCACGGGGTCTGCGCCGGGGAAGAGCTTGTCGGCCACGTCGGAGCCGATGAAGGCGACGCGCGCCGCCTCGTTGTTCTCGATGTCGGTGAAGTAGCGGCCGTCGGCCACGTCCACCTTCTCGATCTCGCCCATCAGAGGCTGCTTGCCGTCCACCTGCACCTCTTCGAGCAGCTCGCTGCCGCGCTTGATCTGCGCGCGCTGCGGGCGCGCCCCGGCGGCGAACTTGTCGGTCAGGGTCAGGCGGCTCTTGAGGAACTCGAAGTCTTCGAGGGTCAGCTCCTTGTTGCGCCGCTGCGCGGCCGCGATGGAGTCGGTGTCCTTGAAGTCGTCCATGCTGAAGCGGCCGATGGTGTAGGACTTTGCGCCGATGTTGGCGATCTTCTCGTCGATGTAGGCGTTGAAGCCCTGGATGAGCGAGACGACGACGACGACGGCCGCCACGCCGATGATCATCCCCAAGAGCGTCAGCGCCGAGCGCAGCTTGTGCGCCCAGATGGCGGCGACGGCCAGCTTCAGTGTCTCGATGAATTTCATGGTTCGCGTCTACTACGGACAGGCCACCGCTTTGGTTGCACACCGCGGCCCTCGCGTTCGTCACCGGCGACCAAAATCCTTTTGTTTGGAGAAAAGTTTACGCCCAAAGGCCGTGAACCGTAAACCGTAAGCCGTGACAAGTGAAAGACGCCCTTGTCCTGTGGCCGGTTACGGCGCACAGTCAGCCGCACCTTCTTGTCACGGTTTACGGTTTACGGTTCACGGCTATTCATAGCGCAGTGCTTCGATGGGGTCGAGGCGGGCGGCCTTCCAGGCGGGCCAGAGGCCGAAGACGATGCCGACGCTCGCGGAGATGCCGACGCCGACGAGGATGGCCCAGACGGGGACGAAGGCCGGGAGCGGCGAGTAGGCGTTCATCAGGAGGCTCGCCGCCTCGCCCACGGCGAGCCCGGCGAGGCCGCCGAGCCCCGTGAGCACGACGGCCTCGATGAGGAACTGCCAGAGGATGTTGGCGCGCGTCGCGCCGACGGCCTTGCGGATGCCGATCTCCTTCGTCCGCTCGGTCACGCTCACGAGCATAATGTTCATCACGCCGATGCCGCCGATCATCAGCGCGACGAACGAGATGGCCGTCAGCACGAGCCACGTCGCGCCCGTCAACTGGTTGTAGAAGTCGAGCAGAGAGTCCTGCGACGAGACGCCGAAGTTGTCCTTCGCGCCCGCGGGCACCTGGCGGCGGCGGCGCAGGATGTCGGTGACCTGATCCGTCGCCGGGCGGACGTGCGCGCGCGTGTGCGGGCGGAGGATGATGAAGAAGACGACTACGGGCGGCTCGATGTCGCGCCAGTACTTGTCGAAGGTCGGGAGGGGGATGAAGACCGAGTTGTCGCGCGACTGGCCGAAGAAGTTCCCCAGGGTCTCCATCACGCCGACGACGCGGAAGGGCGTCCCCTCGATCTTGATCTCCTTGCCGAGCGGGTCTTCGTTGGGGAAGAGCGCGCGCACCACGTCCTGCGCCAGTACCGCGACGTTCTCGCGGCCCCTCATGTCGCCCTCCGTGACGAAGCGGCCGCGCTCGATGAACTGCGAGAGCGTGTACTCGTACTCGGGCGTGACGCCGAACAGGATCGGCGTGTCGGTCTCCCTGTCGGCGTAGCGCAGGGACGCGGCGATCTTGCGGCGGATGGGGGCGACCGAGTCGATGTTCTCCGCGCCCTCGACGCGGATGGCCTCGGCGTCCTCGACGGTGATGTCCTTGCGGTGCAGCTCCTCGTTGTTCGGCGGGCGGCCGAAGCTCGGGTCGAACTTCGAGACGAAGATGGTGTTCGAGCCCAAAGACTCGATCTGCTCGGCGAAGGCTTTATTCAAGCCCTGGATGATCGACACCATGAAGGTCAGCGTCACCACGCCGATGCCGACGCCGAGGATCGTCAGCGCCGAGCGCAGCTTGTTCGCCCGCACCGTCGAGACGGCCATCGCCGCCGACTCCCTGATGTCGTCAAAGGACATACGAACCTTCACTCGGCACGAAGGGCCTCAATCGGGTCGAGCCGCGCCGCCTTCCAGGCGGGCCACAACCCGCTGGCGATGCCGACGGCGGAGGAGACGGTGACGCCTAAGACGGCCGAGCCGACGCTGAAGAGCAGCGGGAAGCCCATCGCGGTGGCGAGCCCGAAGGCGAGGATGAAGCCCGCGAGGACGCCCATCATGCCGCCGATGGAGGTGATGACGACCGACTCGATGAGGAACTGCAAGAGCACGTCGCGGCGCGAGGCCCCGACCGCCTTGCGCAGGCCGACCTCCTTCGTCCGCTCCGTCACCGAGACGAGCATGATGTTCATCACGACGATGCCGCCGACGACCAGCGAGACGGCGGCCACCCCGATGGTCACGACGTAGATGTTCGCCGTCGCGCTCTTGTAGAGGTCGATGAAGACGTCCTGCGTCTCCAGGGCGAAGCCGTCCTCCTCGTCGCGGAAGGTCTTGCCGCGGCGGTTGCGCATGACGTTGCGCGCCTGGTCTTCGGCCGCGGCGAGCCGCGCCTGCTCGGGCACCTGTATGAAGACGACGAGCGAGACGCGCGACCCGAAAGCCTTCTTGAAGGTCGGGTAGGGGATCTGCACGAAGTTGTCGCGCGACATGCCGAAGATTTTACCCAGGCGCTCCGTGACGCCGATGATCTGGTACGAGCGCCCCTCGACGCGCACCTGCCGGCCGATGACCTGTTCGGGCGGCGCGCCCTGGAAGAGGTTGTCGAGGATGTCGGGGCCGACGACGGCCACGTCGCGCCCCGCGGCCTCCTCCACCTCCGTCCACGCGCGCCCCGCCACGACGTCCGTGTCCTCGATGGCGAACATCGAGAGCGTCAGGCCCCGCACGCGCACGCCGTCCGAAGACTGGTCGCCGGCCTTGACGGTCGCCTGCGCGTTGGCGGCTACGCCCGTGCGCCAGCAGGCGGCGCAGAGTCGAGCGATGGCCTCGGCGTCCTCCTCGGTCACGTCCTTGCGCCGGTTGAACTTGATGAAGTCCTCGCGCGAGGTGATGACCTGCGGGCGCTTCGAGACGGTGAAGACGGTCGAGCCCTGCGAGGAGAAGGTGGAGGCGACCGTCTGGTCGAGCCCCTTGATGATGGTGACGACCGCGATGACGGCGGCGACGCCGACCACGACGCCGACGAGCGTTAAGGCCGTCCTGAGCTTGTTGGCGCGCAGGCTGCCGAGCGCGATGCGCAGCGACTCCCAGGACTTGTGGAAGATCGGCGGGAGCAGGCCGCGGCGCGCCCGGGCGGGCGCAGACCTGAAGCCGCGGGGCACGTCAGCCCGGCGTCCTTCGGCCGGCCCTGTCAGCAGTGCGCTCATGCGTCAAAGGGACGCGAGGGGAGGAAAAGTCAGAGGGAGGATGAGAGCCCGCCGGTTCTCATCCTCCCTCCGTTTTGTCATCAGCCTTGAGCCTCTCGGCCTCCTACCGCGTCCGCTCGTCCTTCTCGATCTGGCCGTCGCGGATGTGGATGATGCGGTGCGCGCGGGCGGCGATGTCGTGCTCGTGCGTGACGAGGATGATCGTGTTCCCCATCTCGTGCAGCCGCTCGAAGAGTTCCATGATCTCGTAGCTCGTCTTGGTGTCGAGCGCGCCGGTCGGCTCGTCGGCCAGCAGGATCGAAGGGTTGTTGACCAGGGCGCGGGCGATGGCGACCCTCTGGCGCTGGCCGCCCGAGAGCTCGTTCGGGCGGTGCGTCATGCGGTCTGAAAGCTCGACGTTGCTCAGCGCCTTCTGCGCCCGCTCGTGCCGCTCCGCGGCCGAGACGCCCGCGTAGATGAGCGGCAGTTCGACGTTGTGCAGGGCGGTGGCGCGCGCCAGGAGGTTGAACGTCTGGAAGACGAAGCCGATCTCCTGGTTGCGGATGCGCGCCAGCTCGTCGTCCTCCATGTCGGAGACGAGCTTGCTGTTGATCCAGTAGCGGCCCTGGCTCGGCGTGTCGAGGCAGCCGATGAGGTTCATCAGCGTCGATTTGCCGGAGCCCGAGGGGCCGATGATGGCGAGGTACTCGCCGCGCTGCACGTCGAACGAGACGCCGCGCAGCGCGTGGAGCTTCTCGGCCCCCATCTCGTAGGTGCGCCAGATGTCGCGCATCGAGATGAGCGCGGCCGGCACGCCGTCGTGCGCCAGCAGGTCGCCGCGTTCGAGCGCGTCCGCGTCCACGACGCTGCCGCCCGCGACGCTCGTCTCTTCGGTCACGCCGTTCGCCACTTCGTCGGTGGTGGGGCTCTCCATCTCTAAAAGTGCCTCGCTCATTTCTTCTCACCCGCCTTGTCGCCGGGCTTGTTCTGCTGACGCTGCACGGTGTCCCCCTCCTTCAGCGTCCGCAGCACGCGGCTCGGGCCGGTGACCACTTCCATGTCCTTCTGGAGGCCGCTCACGATCTCGATGTCCGACTCGCCCGTGATGCCGGTCTCGACGGGGACGAACTTGACCTTCTTGCCTTCGAGCACGAAGACGCCCTTGATGTCCTTCGGCTTCTCGGTCGGGGCCGGGGCCGGCTGGCCCGCGCCCTGACCCGCGGGCGGGGTCGGCGTCGGGGTCGGGGCCTTCTCGACGATGGCTTGGAGCGGGACGGCGATGACGTTCTGCTTCGTGTTGGTCGTGATCGTCGCGGTCGCGGTCATGCCGGGGCGGAGCGAGTCGCGCAGGTCGTTCGGCACTTCCCTTAGGTCGAGCTCGACGATGACCTTGAACTCCTTCGCCTCCTGGACGTTGACGCGGTTGCCGAGGCCCGCGCCCTGCGTGTCGGAGCGCGAGACGGCGAGCGGGTTCTTCTGGACGACCTTGCCGGGCAGGTCGCGCTCGCCCATCGCGTCCACCTTGACCTTGACCGGCTGCTCCACCTGAATCTGCGCGATCTCGGTCTCGTCCACGTTGACCTCGACGTTGATCGTCGTCATGTCGGCGATGGTCATCAGCGAGGTGGTCGAGAGGCCGGCGACGGCGAACTGGCCGACGCGCGCCGGGATGTCCACGACGACGCCGGTCAGCGGCGAGACCGTGACGGCCTTGCTGCGCTGCGAAGCCTGGCCGCGGTACATGGCCTGCTGCGCGTTGGCGCGCGCCTCGCTCGTCTGGACGCTCTCGCGGGCGCGCTTGACGCCGTTCTGCGCGTCGGTCACGGCCACGCGCTGCTGGTTGACGCGCGCCTTCGACTCCTCGACCGCGATCTTAGCCGATTCGAGCTGAGCCTGCGAAGTCTTCAGGGCGACCTGCGCCGTCTTGAGCCTGTCCTGCGCCGTGTCGTACTCGGAGCGCGAGGCGACGCCCGACTCGATGAGTTCCGTGGTGCGCCTCAGCTCGCGGCGGGCGGTCTCCAGGTTGACCTGCTCGCGGTCGACGGCGGTCTGCGCGGTGTTGACGGCCTGGCGCGCCTGCGCGAGCGAAGCCTCGGCGGCGAGGAGCGACTGCTGCGCCTGCGAGACGGCGTTCTCGGCGGAGGCGACGGACGTGCGCGCGTTCTGCACGTCGGAGATGGCGGCGGCGGCGCTGGCGGCCTGCGCCTCGGCGCTGGATTCGAGCTGCGTCGGGTCAACGCGCACGAGCGGCTGGCCGACCGTCACCTTGTCGCCGGGGTTGACGCTGATCTCGGTGATGCGCCCCTGCACCTCGCTCGTCAGGTTGACGAACTTGATGGGGCGCACCTCGCCGGAGGCGGTGACGGTGGACTTGAGTTCGGGGCGCACGTCCACCTTGATGACCGTGACCTCGGCCTCGTCCTTGCCGCGCGCGAAGATGCTGATGACGACGACGAGGCCGAGGACGGCGACCGCCGAGACCGCGATGATGATTTTCTTCTTCCGGCTCAGAGCCATTGCTATTTGATTCCTCTTCTCGAAAAGACTGGGGTTAAAATTTCGGTCGGGACTGGGCTGGCTCCGCAAACTGGAACGCGGCCGGCGCTAAACCGAACAACTGCTGCACCTTCCCGCCGCCGGCAACTCTTCTACGTGCAAAAAGGTGGAACAGTTTCAGGAAACAGTTAATGGTGAACGGTAAATAGTGAATGGAAGCTGTGTGCGGTATGTGTCGGGTGTGATCGCGTCGGGAGGCGTGGTGAACGTCCATTTACCATTCGCCATTTACCATTCACCGCCTTTTGATGCTGTTGGCGCGTCTCGCGTTTCGCGGTACAATGAGCGGCCGGCGCACGGGACGCCTCTCGGGCGCGCGCCGAGTGGGAATTCGGGGGCATCTCAGGGGCGTGCCAGCCCGCACCGCCATCCAAAAATTCGTGAAGGACGCGGCCATGATCACCTGCGAAAGGTGCCAGACGAAGAATATCGAGGGCTCGCAATACTGCGACGAGTGCGGGGCGGCGCTCCAGGCGGGCCCGGCCACCCGCGCGCAGACGAGCGAGCACGCCGGGCCGGGGACGCACGCCGGGCCGGAGCCGGTCGCCTCCGACTCGGGCGCGGCGAGGCGCGCCTCCTCGCCGGAGCTGCGCGCGGTGCCGAAGCCGCAGCCGCTCTCTTCGGGCACGGCCGTCGCCGGGCGCTCGCACGCGCACGCGGACTCGCCTTCGCGCCGCGACGGCGGGGGGGCGGCGCCGCACGCCAAGCTGGTCATCCACCGCGGGCGCTCGGTCGGCAAAGAGTTCCCGATGTGTGAGGACGAGTCGCACATCGGCCGCTGGGACGCCGACGGCGGCATCTTCCCCGACGTTGACCTGGACTCCGACGACCCCGAGGCCAAGGTCTCGCGCCGCCACGCGCGGATCACGCGCCGCGCCGGCCAGTACTACATCGAAGACCTCGGCTCGACCAACGGCACCTTCGTCAACCGCGGCAGGCGTCTGCTCCCGGGCGACCGGCAGCCTCTGCGCGACGGCGACGAGGTCATCGTCGGCAAGACGTTCCTGAAGTTCCACGTGCTCGCTTAGTCGTACCACCTCAGAGAGAAGTTGATGTCGTCCTGTTTCGATTGCGGCGCGCCTGTGGCCCCGGAAGACCGCTTCTGCGGCAACTGCGGCCTGGCCTTGCAGCCCGTCCCCGGCGGGGAGGGCCGGGCCGCGCCTTCACACGACCTCCTGGCGCAGGAGCCCGAGGCCCCGGCGCGAGGCGGCCTTGACGAGTTGCAGCCGACCATCATCGAGGCTTCGCACGGCGGTCAGGCCGTCGCGCCCGCGCGCGAGAGCGAGCCGGCCGAGGCGACCGACGCCCCCGAGCCTTCAAGCACGGAGGACTCGAAAGGTCTCTCGACCGCGGGCTCGGCCGAACTCTCCTCCGTCGAAGAGGACGGCGAGACGACCACGGACACCTCCGAAGAGCAGCCGGCCGGCGCCGCGGGCGGCGGGCAGGCGTCGGCCGGAGGGCAAACCCCCGGCCCCGCCGCACAGGGCGCGGACAGCGCCCCCGCGCCCAGAGACCACCGCACCGGCGACCTGCCCTCGCGCCCGATGGCCTTCACGGGGCGGACGGGCGGCTCCTCCTCTTCGGGCCGCCGCGCGGCGAGCCAGTTGGAGCCGGGCACGATCCTTTACAGCCGCTACGAGATCGTCAAGCGCATCGGCGGCGGCGGCATGGGGGCCGTCTACTACGCGAAGGACAGGAACCTCGGCGACGCCCCGCGCGCCGTCAAGGAGATGATCCAGACGCACATCGACGAGTCGCAGCAGGAGAAGGCCGTCGCCGACTTCCGCCGCGAGTCGATGCTCCTGGCCTCGCTCGAACACCCCTCGATCCCGACCATCTACGACTACTTCTACGACGAGACGGCCTCGCGCTTCTACCTCGTCATGAAGTACATCTCGGGCGGCGACTGCCTCGCGCGCCTGCGCCACGCGCCGATGAACCGCCTGGACGAGCTGACCGTGGCCGAGTGGGGCGCGCAGGCGGCCGACGTACTCGAATACCTGCACAACCAGCGCCCGCCCATCATCTACCGTGACCTCAAGCCCGCGAACCTGATGATCGACGGCAACTCGGGGCGCGTCATGCTGATCGACTTTGGCATCGCGCGCTGGGTCGCGCCGCAGGAGAAGGGCGTGACGGCGGTGGGGACGATGGGCTACGCGCCGCCGGAGCTGTTCAGCGGGAAGGCCGAGCCGCGGACGGACATCTACGGGCTGGGCGCGACGATGTTCCACCTCCTGACGGGCTCCGACCCGCAGGACAACCCGCTGCTCATCTTCGACTTCTCGAAGAACCCGACGCCGCGCCAGATCAACCCGGCCGTCTCGAACGAGATGGAGTGGATTCTGATGCGCGCCGTCGAGTACGAGCCCGAGCGCCGCTTCCGCTCGGCCGCCGAGATGCGCGACACGCTCCAGCGCCACGTCGAGCAGTTGCGCGCGGGGGCCGTCACCTACGGGGTGGTGCGCGGCGCGCAGGAGCAGACCGCGCGCACGATGGCGGTCGAGAGGGTCTTCTGCGGCTTCTGCGGCAAGTCCATCTCGTCCGAGGACGTCTTCTGCCCGCACTGCGGCGCGCGCCAGCCCATCGCGGCGGCGAGCGCGGCGCTGCGCACGGCGCGCGCCACCGCCCGCCTCGTCGTGACGGGGACGACCGAGCTGGACGCGACGTTCCTCTTAAATAAGGAGACGAACCTCGTCGGGCGCACCGACCCGCAGTCGAACATCTTCCCCGACATAGACCTCTCGCGCTTCGACCCGGAGACGAAGATTTCGCGCCGCCACGCGCGCGTCTGGCGCGAGGGCGACACGTTCCTCGTCGAAGACCTCGGCTCGGTCAACGGCACCGTGGTCAACGAGGCCGTCCGCCTCGGCCCCCGCCAGCCGCGCCCGCTCGCCAACGGCGACCGCCTGCGCCTCGGCGAGACGACGCTCCACTTTTTAATCGGATGAAGTCAGGAGTCAGAAGTCAGGAGTCAGAATGAAGAAGGTTCTTATTCTGACTCCTGACTTCTGACTCCTGACTCCTGACTTTTATGTCTGTGCAAATCGAACGAGAGGAAAGGGCGGCGCGGGTGCGCGAGGCCGGGCGCGTACAGAGGGGGGCGGTGAACTTCGAGCGCCTGCGCGCGCCGTTCTCGCTGCGCTGCGGGGCGCTGCTCATCGACTACATCGTCGTCGTCGGCGTGCTGGCGCTGACGACGCTGCTGGCGCGCTTCTTCGGTGGCGACGTGAAGCGGGGCGGCAACTTCATCCTGTTCGTCGGCTACCTGACGACCGCGGGCGTCGCCTTCGTCAACTTCGTGCTGCTCGCCAACCTGAGCGGGCGCACGCTGGGGAAGTGGATGGCGGGCCTGCGCATCGAGCGCAAGGACGGCGAGCCTCTGAGCGTCGGGCGCGCGCTGCTGCGCCACCTCGTCGGCTACCCCCTGACGCTCCTGACGCTCGGCCTCGGCTTCCTCTTCGCGGCCTTCGACCCGCAGGGGCGGGCGCTGCACGACTGGCTCGCGGGCACCGTGGTGGTGCGCAGCCGCGCGCCCCGCGTGACGAACCTGCGCTGAACTTCCGGCGCTTCTCTCCGTACAGACTCTCCGAAGAAGGATGCTGACCTCCTGCCCGAGTTGTGGTGCGGACACCTTCCCCGGCGCGCGCTTCTGCCGGCGCTGCGGCGCGCCCCTGCACGCGCCCGGCGGCGAGACGGGCGACGTCTCGCCGCACGCCGCGACCGTCCCGCTTATCCCGGACGAGACGCGCACGACCGACGGGCTCGCGCCCGGCGAAGAGCGGGTCGCGCCGCAGACCTCGCGCGTCAGCCTCGCCGAGATGGAGCGCCTCCTCCGAAGTCAGGAGGGCGACGGCCAGCAGCCCTCGCAAACGATAGACCCGGAGGCAACGCTCGTCCGGAACAACTCGGCCGTCACGCGCCCGGACGTCCCCGGCTACGAAGACGAAGAGCTGACCATCCACGTCCCGCGGCCCGTCGAGAGGCAGGAGCCCGACTTCGAGGCGACCGGAGACTTCGACGCCACCCGCCCCTTTGACCCCGAGGCCACGATGCCGGCCGGCGTCGGCTCCTGGCCTTACGCCCGGGCGGCCGGCGCGGAGGCGAACGAACCGAAGGCCGAGACGGGCGAACCCAAGACCGCCGACGCCGACGTTCAGGCGGACGCTCCTGTCAACGCGCCTCCACCCGTGCCCCCACGTCCCGCGCCCGCGCGGCGCGCGTGGCCGTGGGTCGTCGCCGTCTGCGTCTTCGTCGCGGCCCTCACGGCCGGCGGCGCGTGGCTCGGGTACAGACTGCTGCGCCGCTCCGACCTGACGGACCTGCCGACGCAGGGGCCGACCGCGCCCGTCACGGGCGACGCCCGGCAGCAGTTCGAGCTGAAGCTTCAGGACGCGGAGGCGCGGCTCGCCGCCGGGGACATGGAGGGCGCGCTGGGCCTCCTGCGCGAGGCCAACGCGCTCGACCCCGGCAACACGCGCGCGCACCGCAGGCTCGGCGAGCTTCTGCTCTCGGCCAACGCGCGCCGCGAGGCCATCGAAGAGTTCCGCGCCGTCGCCCTCAACGCGCCCTACGACTTCAACGCCTGGCGCGTGCTCGCCACGACGCAGTTCGCCGAGGGGCTCTACGCGGACGCGGCCGAGAGCTACCGGCGCGCGGTCAACCTCACCGCGCCCGGCGCGCGGCCCGACCCCAACGACCTGCTCGGGCTGGCCGACTCGCTGCGCATGGCCGGGCGCGCGGACGAGGCGCGCGCGGCCTACGAGCAACTGCTCTCCTTCGCGCCCGCCGAACTGGCCGAACTCGCGCGCCGGCACCTCTCGGAACTCTCGCCCGCGCAGGCGACCCCGACGCCCGCGCACACGCCGCGCCCGGGCGAGCCTTCGCCCACGCCGCAGGCCGAAGAGGTCGCCTCCGTCAACGCGACGCCCGCGCCGACGCCCGCGCCGGAGCCGACCGCGCAGCCCAGCCCGACGCCCGCGACGCCCGCGCCGGCCTCGCCCGCCGAGCGCTACGGCCGCGGCGTCCAGCTCTGGTCGTCGAACCGCAGCGCCGCGCTCGCGGAGTTCCGCGCAGCGGCCGCGGGCGGCAACGTGGACGCGCACTACTACCTCGGCCTCGCCTACGTCGAAGGGCGCAGGCCCGGCTCGCTCCAGCGCGCCGAAGTCGTCGCCGCGCTCCAACACTTCCAGCTCGCGCAGCGCGGCGCGCACGCCGCCCAGGCGCGCGGCTACGCGCAGCAGCTCGAAAGAGAGTTCGACCGCCTGCGAAGGCAGTGAGCCGTCGGCGGGCGGAAAGTGAGAGATGACAAGCGAGGGCGTTTGCCTTAACCTGTCACCCGTGCGTGTCTCTTGTCCCTTGTCACCGCTTCTGAACCGCCATGTCTGAGTTATTAGTTAATTATCCTGACCGCGCGCCGGAGCGCCTGCCGCTGGGGCGTCTGAGGATCACCATCGGGCGCTCGGCGCGCAACGACGTGTGCGTGCCCGACCCGTTCGCCTCGCGCGTCCACGCGGAGGTGCGGCGCGAGGGCGACATCTACGTGCTGCAAGACCTCGGCTCGGCCAACGGCACCTACTACAACGGCTCGCGGCTCGAACAGCCCGTGGCGCTCACGCACGGCGGGCGCATCCAGATCGGCGAGACCGAGATCGTCTTCAAGGATCAGTCCACTTCGCCGCAACTGCCCGCGACGACCATCGAGGAGGACTCGCCCCTGCCGGAAGCGACCATCGCCTTCGACTCGGCGCAGCACACCACGAACGGCCTGCTCGAATCCATCGAGGCCGCGCGCACGCAAAGCTCGGGTCGCTTCGACGTGGCGACCATCATGCCGCACCGCTCGGGCGCGCAGACAAAGACGACGCCGACCGTCGCCGACCACGGCGACCTGCTCGCGCTCATCTCGAAGGTCGGCGTGACGCTGCTCGCCTCGGCGACGCTCGACGAGACGCTCAGGCAGGTGGCGCTCTTAGTCTTCGACGCCGTCCCGGCCGAGCGCTGCCTCATCATGCTGCGCGAGCCGCCCGAGGGCGGCGAGCTGAAGATTCGCGCCGCCGAGATGCGCGACCGCCGCCCCGAGGTCGGCGAAGTCCGCGTCAGCCGCACCATCATCGAGGAGGTCGTCAACCAGGGGCGCTCCGTCCTGACCTCCGACGCGCAGCACGACCCGCGCTTCAAGTCTTCGACGGTCACCTTCCAGGGCATCCGCTCGGTGCTGGCCGTGCCGCTTGGCGTCGGCGACCGCATCTTCGGCATGATCTACGCCGACTCGCCGCTCGCCACCTCGCGCTTCACGGAAGACCACCTGAAGGTGCTCACCACCCTCGGCTCGGTCGCCGCCATCCGCGTCGAGAACACGCGCCTGCTCGAAGAGCACCTCGAACAGGAGCGCTTCGAGCGCGAGCTGCAACTGGCGCGCGAGATACAGCAGCGCTTCCAGCCCTCCGCCCCGCCCAACGTCCCCGGCTACGGGCTCCAGGGCATCAGCTTCCCGTCGTACGAGATCGGCGGCGACTACTACGACTTCATCACGTGCGGCGACGGCCGCCTCGTCGTCGCGCTCGGCGACGTGTCGGGGAAGGGGACTTCGGCCGCGCTGCTGATGTCATCCCTGCACGCGGCCGTGCACGCGCAGGTCGCCTCGTGCCGGCCCATCGGGGAGTCGATCAGCGCGGTCAACCGGTATCTGGCGGACAACACGCCGGCCAACCGCTTCGTCACGCTCTTCTACGCGGAGCTGGACCCGCTGACCGGCTCGCTCTCCTTCATCAACGCGGGGCATAACCCGCCGATCATCGCGCACGAGGGCGGCACGCTCGAACACCTCGCCGCGGGCGGCCTCCCCCTCGGGATAGTCCCCGACTTCGACTACCGCGAGGGGCGCACGCAGCTCCGCCCCGGCGACGTGCTCGTCGCCTACTCGGACGGCGTCACCGAGTCGCAGAACGCCAAGGGCGAGGAGTTCGGCACCGCCCGCCTCCAGGAGGTGGTCGCGCGCAACCTCAGCCGCTCGGCCGCGGGCATCCGCGACCAGATCGAGGCCGCGCTCTCCTCCTTCGCGCAGGGCACGCCCGCGGGCGACGACATCACCCTCGTCATCGTCAAGCGCGAGCCCGAGCTGAAGTAAGGCGTGAACCGCGACAAGAAAATGCCGTGAACCGTAAACCGTGAACCGTGACGAGTAAGAACACGCTCTTACTCGTCACGGTTCACGGTTTACGGTTCACGCCTTTTGCCTTTCCATCTCAGACCCCGGAGACCCCTATGAAAAGCTCACGCGAGAACCCGATCATTTACATTAAGAACGAGACGAACGGGTTCATGAAGGACGAGGAGATCACGGCGCTCATCCCGGCCGTCCAGCGGCAGGTGACGGAGCACTTCGAGCCCGTCTGGGGCATCGGCGCGCGGCTCCTCTTCGCCAAGGGGCGCGTGCCGCGCGACGCCTACCAGATCATCGTCTACGAGAAGTGGCGCGACGAGGCCGACAAGGACTACATCGGCTACCACTTCTCGCCCGAGGGCTACCCCGTCGCCGGCATCTTCGCCCGCGAGGACATGAGCAAGGACGGCACGATCAGCGAGACCCTCTCGCACGAGGTGCTGGAGATGATCATCGACCCCGCGTGCAACCTCTACGCGCGCCGCTCCTCGGCCGTCGGCCGCCCCGAGCGCATCTACTTCTACGAAGTCTGCGACCCCGTCCAGTGCGTCACCTACGAGATTGACGGCGTCAAGGTCTGCGACTTCGTCTACCCGGCGTGGTTCGAGGACAACTGGGAACTCGACCCGAAGGGGCACCAGTTCGACCACAAGCGCAAGATTAAAAGCCCCTTCCAAATCCTGCCCGGCTGCTACGCCGAAATCTACGAGGCGAAGCGCGGCGCGATGACCATCTGGGGGAGTAACCGTAAGAAAAGGCGCGTCCGCCACCGCGGCAAGGCGCGGCGGGGCAAGACGCCGGTGTTCGGCAAGGGCGACGGGGGCGCGTCGGGGGCCTGACGGCGCGCGGCCCTACCCGGCGAGCCTGCGGACGCTGCGGGCGATGCGCTCGGCCGTCTTCTCGCCGACGCCGTCCACGAGGTCGAGCCCGCCCCCCTCGACGAACTGCAAGAGGTCTCGGAGCGAGGAGATTTTGAACTGCTGGTAGAGGGTCGCGGCCGTCCTGACGCCGACGCCCTCGACTTCGAGCAGGTCGAGCACCGTCTCGGGCGTCTCCTCCTTCAGGCGCTCCCACGCGTCGAAGGTGCCGCGCTCCAGCAGCTCGACGATCTTGCCGCTGATGGCCTTGCCCACGCCGGGCAGCGTCTGCAACCCCTTCAGGCCCTCCTCGCGCGCGACACGTTCTACGGGACTCGGCCACGTCTCCAGAGTCTCGGCCGCGTTCCGGTACGAGCGCACGCGGAACTTGTCGTCGCCGCGAATCTCCATCAGCAGCGCCAGCCGCTCGAACCTCCGCGCGAGTTCCTCGTTAGTCATTCGCCTTAGTCCCCGCTGCGGCGAATCTTACCACCGTGACAGCCGGGTCAGAACCGCCCGCGGTAGCGGGCGGCCCTTCGTGATACGAATCGTCCGCACAACAAAGGGCCGCCCGCTACCGCGGGCGGTTCTGACCTGTTTGTTCTAAGCCTTTTCTAAACCGGCGTATTTTTCGACGAGCTTCTTCTGGCCGAAGCCGGGAAAGCTCACCAAGAGCTTGGCGGCGTCGCCGACGCCCTCGCGGCGCAGGACGAGGCCGCGGCCGTACTTCGGGTGCTTGACGTGCGTGCCGGGGGTGAAGCCGGCGGCGGAAGAGGATGATGATGAAGAGGACGCGGCCGGGCGCCCGCCGGCCGCGGGGCGCGGGGGCTGCGGCGCGGGCGGCTGTTGCCGCCGCGTGTCGGCGGAAGCGTTGCGGCGTATCTGGTCGCCGCGCTGGCGGAAGAACTCGGCGATGGAGTCGGCGCTGTCGTAGGTCTTGCCCGCGTAGCGGCGCTCGGGCGGAGTCGCACTCTCGCCGCGAAGAACGCGCGCCGCGTGGCGCGACTCAAGGGCCGAAGAGCTGCGCGCGAACGAGAGCCACGACGCGCCGCGCGAGAGGTCTTCGATTGCTTCGAGCGGCATCTCGTTCAGGAACTGCGAGGGCTCCGAGGCCATCTCCTCGCCGTAGACGCGCCGCCGCATCGCGTGCGAGACGTAGAGGTGCCGCTCGGCGCGCGTGATGGCGACGTAGCAGAGCCTGCGCTCCTCCTCCAGCTCGGCCTGGTCGGCCGCCGCGCGCGAGTGCGGGAACAGCCCGTCCTCCATCCCGACGATGAAGACGACGGGGAACTCCAACCCCTTCGCCGAGTGCATCGTCATCAGCGTGACGGGCGCGTCACCCTTGTACTGATCCGTGTCCGAGACGAGCGCCGCGGCGTCGATGAAGTCGCGCAGGCCGCCGCCCTCCTCCGCGTCGTAATCGACCGCGGCGTTGACCAGCTCTTGAAGATTTTCGAGCCGGCCTTCGGCCTCCTCGCTGTTCTCGGCCTTGAGCGCGTCGGCGTAGCCCGTGTCGAGGATGGCCGCCTTGACGACCTCGGAGGCCGGCTCCTTCTGCGCGCGCGCGACCAGGCCCTCGATGATCGACTGGAACTTCCTGAGCGACGCGACGGCGCGCGGGCTGAAGCCCTCGGGCTGCTCGTTGATGATGCCGATGGCCTCCCAGAGCGAGACGCCGTAGTCCTTCGCGCGCCTGTCCAACTCGTCGAGCGTCTGCTTGCCCAGGCCCCGCGTCGGCGTGTTGACGACGCGCAGCAGCGCGACCGAGTCGTGCGGGTTCAGGGCGAGCTTCAGGTAGGAGACGATGTCGCGCACCTCCGCGCGCTCGTAGAAGGAGAAGCCGCCGACGATGTTGTAGCCCAGCCCCGCCCTCCTCAAAGCCTCCTCGAAGACGCGCGACTGCGCGTTCGTCCGGTACAGCACGGCGGCGCGCGCCTTCGGGTCGAGCCTCCGGTGCTCCTCGATCTTGGCGGCGACGAAGCGCGCCTCCGATTCCGCGTCCAACGCCTGGTAGTAGCGGATCGGCGCGCCCGCCGGGTTCGCCGTCCAGAGCGTCTTCTCCTTCCGCTCGGTGTTGTGCTTGATGACGGCGTCGGCCGCGTCGAGGATGGTCTGCGTCGAGCGGTAGTTCTGCTCCAGCTTGATCGCCCGCGCCTCCGGGTAGTGCTGCTCGAAGTTCAGGATGTTCGAGATGTCCGCGCCCCGCCATTTATAAATTGATTGGCTCTCGTCTCCGACGACGCAGATGTTCTGCTGCTTCTGCGTGAGGTAGTTGATGAGGGCGAACTGCAAGGCATTCGTATCCTGATACTCATCGACGAGGATGTAGCGGAAGCGCTCGTTGTAGTGGGCGCGCACGTCCTCGCGCTTGCGCAGCAGCCGGACGGCCAGGATGAGCAGGTCGTCGAAGTCCACGGCGTTGTTGTTGACGAGGCGCTCCTCGTAGAGGCGGAAGACGCGGGCGATGGCCGCGCGCTTCTCGTCGGTGTACTCGGCGCGCGCGGCGTAAGCTTCGGCGTCGAGGCCGGAGTTCTTGGCGTGGCTGACGGCCGACTGCGTCTGGCGCGGGGCGAGCCGCTGGTCGTCGTAGCCGAGGTCTTTGATGCACGCCTTGACGACGCGCAAGGAGTCGTCCTGGTCGTAGATGGTGAAGGAGCGGGTGTAGCCCTCCTCCAACTTCTCGATGTCGCGGCGCAGCAGGCGCACGCACAGTGAGTGGAAGGTCGAGACGAGCGGCGCGCTCTCTAACCGACGCCCTTCGAGCAGGCGCGTGACGCGGTCGCGCATCTCCTGCGCAGCCTTGTTGGTGAAGGTGACGGCGAGGATGTTGTACGGCGGCACCCCCCTTTCCGAGATGAGGTAGGCGATGCGCACCGTGATAACGCGCGTCTTCCCCGACCCCGCGCCGGCGAGGATGAGCAGGGGGCCTTCGGTCGTGACGACGGCCTCGCGCTGCCGCTCGTTGAGTGATGAAAGTAAGTCCATGTGTTGAAGCGTTCAGCGGTCGGCAGTCAGCTTTCAGCTTTTGTCCCGCCGCCGCGTACGAGTTTTACTTCCGTCTCGCGTCCCGCGCAAGTCGGGTCGGCTGAAAGCTGAGTGCTGACCGCTGAGAGCTACTTTATCAGTTTCTGAATCGCCTTGAACTGCTCGTGGCGGGCGTCGCGCATCAACTCGAAGAGGGCGAGTTCGGTGGAGGAGGGGAGCGCGCCGGAGCGCAGCATCTTGTCGAGGCCGGTCTGCCGGTTCTGCGCCGTGCGCGAGGAGACGCAGTCGGCGAGCAGGTGAACCTGGTAGCCGCGCGCGAGCAGGTCGTGCGCCGTCTGGTTGACGCAGACGTGCGCCTCGATGCCGCAGAGCATGACCTGGCGCGCGCCCGCCGCTTCGAGCCGTGCGACGAACTCCTGCGCGCCGCAGGAGCTGAAGGCCGTCTTCTCGACCGGCTCGAAGCCTTCGGCGAAGACGGCGGCGACCTCCGCGGCCGTCCATCCCAGGCCCTTCGGGTACTGCTCCGTGACGACGACCGCGAGCCCCAGCAGGCGCGCGGCGTGCGCGACCAGCGCGCACCGCGCGGCCACCTCCGAGAAGTCAGGGATGTGATGGCGGAAAGCCTCCTGCACGTCGATGACGGCCAGCGCCGCCCGCCTCGCGTCGAGCGTGTTCTCGTGTAGCATCTAAGAACCCCTTGATGAAGAAGAGTAGGCAGTAGGCAGATGGCAGTAGGCAGTTGTAGAAATATTGTCTTAACTGCCTACTGCCATCTGCCTACTGCCTACTGTTCACAGCTTGCCGGCGGCGCGCTTGGCCTCTTCGACGAGGCGCTTGAGGCGCGCGATCTTCTGCTCCTCGGTCTCGCCGGGCTGCGCGAGAAATTCCGGCCCGTACTTGAAGCCGCCGCCGCCCTTCTTCTTCGGCTTGGCCTCGGCGGACGGGGCGGCGGGGGCCGCCGCGGCCTTCGGCCGCTCGTCTTTGGGCGCGCCGGGCGTCAGTTCGGTCGAGGCTTCCCTGCCGAGGTCTGAGACGGTCTCGGCCCCCGCGGCGGGCGAGGCGGTCGCGGCCGTGGGGCTCATGGGCGCGGCCGAAGCCTGACCCGTGGCGGCCTGCGCCTCGGCGGCCGGCCTGTGCGCGTCTGCCGACGCGGAAGAGTCCGCGACCGGCTTCGCGGCCGGGGCGCGCGCGGGCGCGGAGGTCTTGGCGACCTGTTTCGGCTTCGGCTCGCCGCGCCAGGCGGGCGTCGGGTATTCGTAGGCGGGGAGCGTGCCGCCCGCGGCGCGCAGGATGGCGGCGAGGTCGCGCTCGACGTAGCGCGTCTGCTTCGAGGGGTCGCGCACGTGCCCCATCGGCGGCCCCATGTAGAGCGCGCCGCACGCCTGGCAGCGGTAGAGCGTGTCGTCGCCGCGCAGGTAGACCCGCGAGGGGTGCTGCGTGTTGAGTTCCTTGAGGTGGCCGTTGCAGAGCTTGCCCTTCTCATTCTTCTCGTTGCACACGGTCTGCCCCGTCGCGAAGCGCTTCGGGATGCCGGGCTTCGTCTCCTGCTGCTCGGTCGGGGCCTGCACGGCGGCCGCGCTCGTCGTCTGGTTGGCTTCGCTCGACATAAGGTTAAAGGGTCGGCTTCCTTCTCTTTATCAGTTTTAAGAAAGGCGTGGGACTTCGGCGCATCCGCGCCCCGGCTTTGAACGAATCTTACGCGCGCCGCGTGGGGAAAGCAACGGAGGAAAGGATGAAGGGGAAGGTTTTGGGTGTTAGGTGTTGGGTTCTGGTTTAAGGACAGTCGGCCTGTCTCAAACCCAACCCCCGACACCTAACACCCGGAACCCAACACCCTCTCATCCTTCCGCCTTCATCCTTCATCCTTTAACATGCCTGCATGCTCAAGGGTCTGCTGGCGCGGGTGTGGCGCGGGTCGCCGCGCTTCGTGAGGAGGGCGGGGGTGTGGCTGACGCAGCCGCGGTTCACGGTGACGGCCGGGGCCGTGGTGTCGGACGAGCGCGGGCGCGTGCTGCTGCTGCGGCACGTGCTGCGCAAGGGGAGCGGGTGGGGCATGCCCGGCGGCTTCCTCAAGGCGTCCGAGCAGCCGGAGGAGGCCATCCGGCGCGAGCTGCGCGAGGAGACCGGGCTCGAACTCGACGGCGTCGAGCTGGCCTTCGTGCGCACGCTCGCGCACGTGCAGCAGGTGGAGGTCATCTTCCGCTGCCGGATGCGCGCCGCCGCGCTCGAAGGGCTGGAGAAGGGTTTCGAGATCGACCGCGCCGAGTGGTTCGTGCGCGACGCGCTCCCCCCGGGGCTCGGCGCAGACCAGCGCCGCCTCATCGAGCGCGCGCTGGCTGTAAACGCGCGCGAGTAGTGGTATGCTGGGGAAAAGTAGGCAGTAGGCAGACGGCAGTAGGCAGTTCGCCGTTGGCGTTCGTTCGTCGTAATCCGACCGTCAGGCGGCTGATGCTAAGAACCTGTCTGCTCAAGAGCCCGCTGTCTTGAACTGCCTGCTGCCGTCTGCCTACTGCCTACTTCTTTTTCAGGAGAACGACGATGACGATGCCGCGACTGATACCCGAGCAGGACGAGGTGCTGGGGATGCTCAAGAAGACGGGGGCGTACCGCGAGGGGCACTTCGTCTACCCTTCGGGGCAGCACACGCCGCACTACTTTCAGATGCCGCTCGCCTTCCGCTACTACGACACGGCGCGCGTGCTGGCCGTGGCCCTCTCGCGCAAGCTGCGTCTGGAGAAGGACGTGTCGAGCGCGCTCCCGAAGGTCTCCATCATCTCCCCGAGCCCCGGCGGCATCCCCGTCGCCTTCGCCGTGCGCGAGGCCCTGAGCGCCGAGCAGATCTACTGGGCCGAGCGCGAGGAGGGCAAGCGCATGTTCCGCCAGTACGTCCAGAAGGGCGAGGTGCACCCCTGCGTCATCGTGGACGACATCTCGCGCACGGGCGCGGCGCTCAGCGAGACGGTCGAGATCGTCCAGCAGCTCGGCGCGCGCGTCATCGGCGCGGCCTGCATCGTCCGCTTCCGCAACTCGCCCCCCAGGCTCGAAGTCCCCGGCGAAGACCCCGTCCCCGTCCTCTCGCTCGTGGACTTCGACGCCAAGTGGTACGACAGCGGCCAGGACTGCAAAGAGTGCAAGCAGGGCGCGCCCGAAGAGCCCGTGCGCTTCTGACGAAGCGCCGTGAACCGTGACAAGAAAAAGCCGTGAACCGTAAACCGTGAACCGTGACAGGTAAGAAATGCTCTTCGCCTGTCACAGTTCACGGTTTACGGTTCACGGCTTTTAGCGCAACTCCCCCAGCCAGCCGCGCCGCTCGGCCCACTTCGCCAGTTCGAGGACGGGCGAGATGGTGAAGGCCGCGGCGACGATGACGAGCCAGTCGGTCGTCGTGATGGCGTAGGTGCCGAAGACCCTCCCCAGAAACGGCACGTAGAGGATGAGCCCCAGCATGACCAGCTCCCAGAGGATGGCGATGTTCAGCCACCTGTTGGCGAAGGGCCTGCGCAGCACCGAGTGCCGGTCGGAGCGGAAGTTGTAAGCCTTGAAGAACTGTATGAGGACGAGCGAGACGAACGTCATCGTCATCGCCTCCTGAAGCCCCCGCCCCGAGTTCAGGGCCCAGACGAAGAGCCCGAGGTTGACGACCGTTGACCAGACGCCGCCCGTCAGCATCAGCACGACGACGGGGCGCGTGAAGATGCCGGAGCGCGGGTCGCGCGGCGGCCGCTTCATCAAGTCCTCCTCGGGCGGGTCTACGGCCAGGGCGAGCGCGGGCAGGCCGTCGGTGGCGAGGTTGACGTAGAGAATCTGCACCGCGCTTAAAGGTATCGGCAGGCCCGCCAGCGCCGCCCCCGCCATCAGCCCGATCTCGCCGACGTTGGAGGAGAGCAGGTACATCAGATACTTCTTGATGTTCGAGAAGATGCCGCGCCCCTCCTCGACGGCCGCGACGATGGAGGCGAAGTTGTCGTCGGTGAGCGTCATCGCGGCCGCCTCCTTGGAGACGTCGGTGCCGGTGATGCCCATCGCGATGCCGATGTCGGCCTTCTTCAGGGCGGGCGCGTCGTTGACGCCGTCGCCCGTCATGGCGACGACCTCACCGCGCTTCTGGAGGGCGGTGACGACGCGCAGCTTGTGCGCCGGCGAGACGCGCGCGCAGACCTCGACCGACTCGCACGCGCGCTCCAACTCCTCGTCCGACATCTCCTCCAGCTCCGCGCCCGTGACGACGCGGCCCTCTTTACTGAGCCCCAGCTCGCGCGCCACGGCCAGCGCCGTCAGGGGGTGGTCGCCCGTAATCATGACGACCTTGATGCCCGCCTCCTCGCACTCGCGCACCGCGTCCTTCGCCTCCGCGCGCGGCGGGTCGATCATGCCGACCAGGCCGAGGAGCGTCATGTCGCGCTCCGCATCCGCCAGAGAGGCGTTCCGCTTGTAGGCGACGGCCAGCACGCGCAGGGCCTCGCCCGCCATCCTCTGCGCCGCTTCCAGAACCTCCGCGCGGCGCGCCTCGTCGAGCGTCTCCTCCCCGCCCTCGGTCAACCGGCGCGCGCACGAGCCGACGATGATCTCCGGCGCTCCCTTCGAGTATGCGGTCACGCCTTCCGGAGTCTCGTGCAGCGTCGTCATGCGCTTGGTCTCGGCGGTGAAGGGGATCTCCGAGGCGCGCGGGAACTGCGCGTCCAGCCCGGCCTTGTCCAGCCCGGCCTTGGCCGCCGCCACCACGAGCGCGGCCTCGGTCGGGTCGCCTTTGACCTCCCACTTGTCGCCCGCCTCGCTGCGCTCGACGCGCGCGTCCGAGGCGAGCGCGGCGGCGCCGAGAAGCGTGAGCAAGGTCTCGTCCGGCTCGGCCTCCGAACCTTCAAACGAGAAAGTCCCGCTCGGCTCGTAGCCCGTCCCCGACACTTCGAGCATCCGGCCGCCGACGAAGACGCGGCGCGCGGTCATCTCGTCTTTGGTGAGCGTGCCCGTCTTGTCGGAGCAGATGACGGAGGTGCTGCCCAGCGTCTCGACCGCGGGCAGGCGGCGCACGAGGGCGTTGCGCCTGACCATCCGCTTGACGCCGAGCGCGAGCGAGATGGTGACGACCGCGGGCAGGGCCTCGGGGACGACCGCGACCGCGAGCGCCACGCCGAAGATGAGCATCTCGACGAAGGGCTGTCCGCGGAAGAGGCCGAGCGCGACGATGACGACGACGACGACGAACGCCGCGCGCGCGAGCGCCTTGCCGACGCGGTCGAGGTTGTCCTGCAAGGGCGTCCGGCTCGTCTCGACCTCTTCGAGCATCCTTGCGATCTTGCCGAACTCGGTCGCCATCCCCGTCGCGACGACGAGCGCGCGCCCGCGCCCGTAGGTCACGGCCGTGCCCGCGTAGGCCATGTTCTTCCGGTCGCCCGTCGGCAGCCGCTCGTCCGCGAGCGCGCCCGTGTGCTTCTCGACGGGCGCGGACTCGCCCGTCAGCGCCGCCTCGACCGCTTGCAGGTTGACGGCCTCGACCAGCCGCACGTCGGCCGGCACCTTGTCTCCGGTCGCCAGAAGAATCAGGTCGCCGGGAACCAGCTCGCGCGCGGGCACGCGACGCTCGCGGCCGTCGCGGAGGACGGTGGCGGCGGGCGCGGCCATCTCGCGCAGCGCCTCGATGGCGCGCTCGGCGCGGTACTCCTGCACGAAGCCGAGGACGACGGCGAAGAGTACGATGACGGTGATGGCGATGGCCTCGACGCCGTGGCCGAGGAAGGCCGACAGCGCCGTCGCCAGGAGCAGGATGATGATGAGGACGTTCTTGAACTGTTCGACGAGGATGTCCCAGGCCGAGACGCGCCCCGCGGCCTGCAACTCGTTCGGCCCGAACTCCGCGAGACGCCGCGCGGCCTCTTCCGACGAAAGCCCGCGCGCCTCGGACTTCAGCCGCGCGAAACTCTCCTCGACCGTGAGCGTGTGGCAGGGCTTGTTCGTCCCTGCGTCGAACTGTCCGGCGGGAACCGCTTCGGCCAGCATGGCTGTGTCCCTCCTCGATCTCTCTTCAGGCGGCGGCCGACGTGCGCACCACCTCGACGGAGCACTGCGCGCGCGCGGCCACGGCCGAGGCGACGCTGCCGTGCAGGAGGTGCTGGAAGCCGTGCAGGCCGCGCGTGCCGACGAAGATGCAGTCGGCCCCCCACTCCTCCGCCTCGTGTACGAGGACGTGCGCGGGGTCGCCTTCGCGCGCCATCTCCGACACGCTCAGCCCCGCCGCCCGTAGGTGCTGCGCCGCCGCGCCCGGAGACTCCGGCCCGAGTTCGTGGCCCGCGACGACGAGGCGCGCCTCGCTCCCCTCCGGCCACGCGCGCGCGGCGACCGCCTCGACGGCCTCCTCGGCGAAGTGCGAGCCGTTGAAGCCGACGACGAGGCGGACGGGCCCCTCGCGCCGAACCTCCGAGCAGCGCGCCGCGCGCACGGAGCATCGCGCCTCGTAGAGCACCCGCTGCGAAGTGCTGCCGAGGATGAGCCGGCCGCCCGCCACCGCGTGCCTGTGCGAGCCGACCACGACGAGGTCGGCCGGCATGCGGTCGGCTATCTTGATGAGGGCCCACGCGGCCGCGTCGCAGTCCACCACGGCCCGCACGCGCCAGCCGGGGAAGTCGGCCCTGACGCGCTCGGCCGCCGCCTCGGCGCGTGCGCGCGCCTCGCCGACTGCCCTTTCGGTCTTCTCGTGGACGTGGCGCGCGACCCCGGGGATGCGCACCGCGGGCTCGCCGGGCAGCTCCCTGTCAGGCGGGGGGACGATGACGTCGGCCACCGTCACCACCAGCGCGTCGAGCGATGCGGGCAGCCCCGCGCGCTTCAGGTCGTTGAGCGCCGCGTCGGAGCAGGCGGAGCCGTCGTAAGCGATCAGGATGTTCGAGAGAGATTTCACCTTCCACCTCCTCTTATAGCGCTGAGTCGGCGGCAGCGGGCGGGCAAAAAGGAAAGACCTTTTGCAGGCCGCGTACAGCCGCAAAAGGTCTTGGTCGTCGAGCCGGTCTTCGCTCTCCCCGGTGCGCCGGGCGCCCTACCGCGGGCACCGTCCTGACGGCCTCACCGGACCCACAGAGGTGGGCGACCTACTCCCCTTTCGTGTGACGACAGTATAAACCGTGAACCGTAAACCGTAAACGGTGACAAGTAAGGGCAGGCGTTAATCTTGTCACGGTTTACGGTTTACGGTTCACGGCTTTTAGATTTCGTGCCGGTTGGCGAGCGCCTTGTCCATGGTGACCTCGTCCACGTATTCGAGGTCGCTGCCGACCGGCATGCCCATGGCGATGCGGGTGACGCGGACGCCGAGGGGCTTGAGGAGCCGGCTGATGTAGCTGGCCGTGGCCTCGCCCTCGGTGTTGGGGTTGGTGGCGAGGATGACCTCGCGCACCTCGACGCCGTCGTTGTTCTCGGGGCGCAGGCGCGGGAGGAGGTTTTGCAGGCGGAGGTCTTCCGGCCCGAGGCCGCGGATGGGCGAGAGGCTCCCGTGCAGTACGTGGTAGAGGCCGTTGTAGCTGCGCGTCTTCTCGACGGCGACGAGGTTGTACGGCTCCTCGACGACGCAGATGATGGAGCGGTCGCGCGAGGTCGAGGCGCAGAAGCGGCAGGGGTCTACGTCGGTCAGGTTGTTGCAGACCGTGCAGGAGACGATTTTGCGCTTGACCTCTTCGAGCGCCGCGACGAAGCGCTCCACGTCCGCCTGCGGCATCCGCAGCACGTGGAAGGCGAGCCGCTGCGCCGACTTGTGCCCGATGCCGGGCAGGCGCTTGAACTCGTCGATCAGCTTGGTGACGGGCTCGGAGTACTCAAGCATAGAAGTACTGAGGACTGAGTACTGAGGACTGAGTGTCTGTCTTTTACTCAGTCCTCAGTACTCAGTCCTCATCACTCTTACATCAGTCCGGGCGGGAGCATGCCGCCGAGCTTGGACTTCATGGCCTCGTCCACCTTGCGGCCGGCCTCGTTGACGGCGGCGACGATGAGGTCCTGGAGCATCTCGACGTCGCCGTCCTTGACCGCCTCGGGGTCGATCTTGATGGACTCGACCTCCTTGGTGCCGCGCATCTGGACGGTGACGACGCCGCCGCCGGCCGTGGCGTCCACCACCATCTCCTCCATCTCCTTCTGCATCTTCTCCTGCATCTGCTGCGCCTGCTTCATCATCTGTTGCAGGTTCATGCCGCCCGGGAATTTCATCGCCTTGACCTCACTCTGGCTGTGCTGGATTCGTCCGTGCCGGCAATCCTAACCGCCGCCCGCCGCAAATGCAAAAGCCGACCCCGACAGCGCCACCGCGGTCAGCGGCGCGCGGCGGGTCGCGCGGCCGGCCTGGTCGTCGTCGGGCAGGAGCACTCGTCCGTCACCGCCTCGATGTTGAGCAGGAAGCGGAACGCGCCGGTCTTCTGGACGCCGAGCAGGAAGTTGACGTTGACCGAGTCGCCGTCTTCGAGCGGGTCGTCGAACGTGATGGAGCCGACGGCGAGCGAGGAGTTGAGGCCGCCGCCGTTCGGCTGGCCGGGTTCGTCGAAGGACGGCTGCTCCAGGATCGTCCCCTCGGCGGTCACGTCGCACGGCGCGGGGCCCGCCCCCGACGAAGAGCAGGTCTCCTCGTCGGACACGCCTAGGACGGTGACGTCGGCGGCGTCGCGCGCGCGCAGGTCGGCCCCGTTCGGGGTCGCGGCCGCGGTCGTCAGCTCGATGATGCGGAAGCGCAGCGCCGTGACGGGCCTGCCCGTGCGGTTCGTCACGCGCCGGCGAATCTCCAGCGTGCCGAAGAGCGAGTTGTTCGCCGGGTCGGACGTGAGCGAGCGCACGCGGTTCGGCGGCGCGGCGTTCGACAGCGTGCGGTCGAGCAGCGGGAGCGAGAGCTGTGCGTTCCGCTGGACGGGCGAGAAGAGGTTCTCCGGCCCCGGCGCTCCGAGCTTCTGCCCCGCGGCCGTCGCCGTGAACTCCGTGTCCACGAAGAGGAAGTCCGCGGCGTTGTCGCCCGTGTCCTTCGGCAGCCCCGGCGTCGTGCAGGCCGCGACGCCGAACGAGCAGAGCGAGCGGAAGAAGCTGTGCTCAAGGTTCTTCGAGATGTCGTCGGGCGTCAGCGCCGGGTAGCCCGCGCCCTCCCTGTAGAGCGCGTTGGTCTCGGCCGTCGGGCCGACGGCGTCGAGCCTCGTCTCCTCCGAGAAGTTCGACGGGTTCGACGTGCGGAAGAGGGCGATCCCGACGTTGTCCGGGATGTCCAACTCGTAGCCGAAGCAGTCGGTGCCGTCGCCGCGGAGGACGTAGTCGCCGAAGGCGAACGGCAGGCCGAAGCCGCCGTCGCCCGCCGGGTAGAAGTAGAGGCTGTAGCCGAGCAGGTTGGGGCTGAGGAAGTGCGCGCGCGGCGGGATGACCGTCCCCTGCGGGACGATGAAGCGCACGATTCCGTCGGAGGCGGCCACGGCCCACCCCTCGGAGCCGTCGGTCGTCGTCACCAGCAGCGGCGAGTCCGAGTTGTTGTAAAGCTCAATGAACTCGTCGTTGGCCTCGGGGCTGGTGTCCGGCTCGGCGGCGGCCGGGTCGGCGAGCACGTCCACGGGCACCTTCCGCCGGACGCCCGCGCCCGCGCTCGTCGTGGCACTCTTACTCGACTTGCCGCAGGGGGACAGGGGCGAGCTCGACTTCGGCAGGGCCGGTCTCGACCGCGACGACTGCGCAGCCGGCCTGCCGGGGGAAGACTCTTCCGGGGAGAGGCCGGGGCCGCGCAGGCGGAACTCGGAGATGATGAGCTGGCCCGCGCCGACCGACTCCTCGTCGTTGCGGATGGTGCCGACGCCCGTGTCGTCGCCGATGCTCGCGCCCGAGGCGTTCGAGAGTTTCACGAGGAAGGTCTCGTCTACCTCCGGCGTCGTGTCGCCGTTGACGAGGACGGTGACGGTCTTCGTCGTGTCGGCCGAGTCGAAGTTGAGCGTGCCGGAGTTCGAGGCGTAGTCGGAGCCGGCCTCGGCCGCGTAGAAGGACGCGTCGTCCTCGGTCTCGAAGTCCACGCTCGCCGCGCCCGCGCCCATCTTGGTGACGGTGAAGACGAAGGCGGTCGTGCCCGTGTTGCCCTCGGCCTTCGTCACGTCGTCGATGGAGAAGAAGACCGGCGGGGCGTCGTCGTCGGTGATGGTGACGACGGCCGTGTCCGGCGTGCCGAGCGAAGCGCCCGCGGGCAGGCTGAGGGCGACGTTGAAGGTCTCGTCCGGTTCGTCGTCGCCGTCGCCGCTGATATCGACGTTGAAGCTCCGGTCGGACACGTCGCCGTCCGGCCAGGTGAGCACGTCGCTCGCCGCCGTGTAGTCGCTGCCGTCCTCGGCCGTCCCGTCGCTCGTGGCGTACATGACGGCCACGTCGCCGACGCTGCTGCCGGTGCGCTTGACGACGACGTTGACCGAGCCGCCGCCCTCGCCGACGCTGTAGGTGGCCGAGGAGAGGCTGAGCAGAACCGTGCTCAAGACCTCGTCCGCGCCGATGTCGGGGATGACGGTGTCGCGCGCCTCCTCGTCGTAGTCGTCTGTGACCGAGCCGAGGGGCGTGCCCGCGTTCGAGGCAGGGTTCGTGCCCGCCGTGTTCAGGTGCAGGTCGGTCTCGGACGTGAACATGTTGGCGACGGTGTAGTCGCCGCCCGGGTTCGCGCCCTGCGAGTGGGCGTCGCCGCCCGTCTGAGACTGCCACGTCGCGAACGAGACGGGCTCGCCGGTGTCGTCGGTCGGGCCGCCGGCCGGGGGCGTCTCCATGAAGTCGGACGCCGCCCCGGCCCCGGTGCCGACGAAGATGTTGTAGTCGGAAGAGAAGGAGCCGTCGGCGCTCTCGTTGCCGGCGGCGTAGTGGTTCGCGCCGCCGCCCGTGCGGTTGTTGAAGCAGATGTTGTCGCGCCACGTGGAGGCGGCGGAGCTGTCATCCACCCGCAGGCAGGCCGCCGTCGTTCGAGAGCCGGACGCCGTGCCGCCGACGAGCACGGTGTTGTAGAAGAGGTTGACGCTCGTGCCGGCCGGGCCCTGCTCGGAGATGCCGCGGATGCGCTGGCTCATCGTATTCGACGGGACGAGACTCACCTGGTTGTTGAAGATGTTGACGGTCGCCGTGCCGCCCGGCCGGGCCGCGATGCCCGCAATCTCCGAATTGTTCTCCGCGTGCGTGAGCGAGTAGACGCGGTTGCGCGAGACGTCGGTTGTGCCCGAGATCGGGTCGAGGCGGATGCCGTGCACGCTGACGCCGCCGTCGCCGCTGCTCAGGTCGTGGACGGTGTTGCCCGTGACGGCGCTCGTCCCGCACGCGCCGACCCAGAGGCCGTAGACATCATCCGTGCTCGCCGTAGTCTGGTAGACGTTATTGCCCGTGACCGTCCACGAGTCGTTGCCGTCGTTCGAGGAGGAGACGTGGACGCCGCTGACCCTGAAGTTGAAGAGTTCGTTGTCCGAGACCGTGCCGTTCGAGTTGGAGACCGTCTCGGACGTGCCGACCGAGAGCACGAGGGTCGTGGGGACGCCCGCGGCGTCGCTGCGGTCGCGAATCTGGTTGTCGGTGATCGTGTTGCCGTCGTTGCCCGTGGTCGCGCCCGCGCCGATGGTGACGACGGCGACGGTCGGGTTGACGGCCGCGGCCGCGTCAAAGGCCCGGCCCTCGACGACGGAGCTGCGGACGGTGTTGTTCGAGGCGTCGTTCGAGAGCTTGATGGTCGCGCCCGCCGTGCTCGTGTTGCGGAAGGTCAGGGAGCGGCCTTCGCCGTTAAAGCGGCCGTCAATCGTCACGCGATCCGCGCCGTCGAGTCGAATCATCCCCGCGGCCACGTCGCCCGAGATGGTCTTCATGGTGCCGTCGGCGGGCTCGATGGTCAGCGTATAGCCGCCAGCGCCCGACTCCGTCCACTGGTTGAGTGCATGCGTGCCGTCCTCGACGAGGTCGCCCGCGATCTGCGCGACGAGGTTGCCTTCGACTATCGAGGAGTTGACGGCGGCGAAGAGCCCCGCCGCGCCCGTCAGGTTCACGTAGTCGCAGTCCGAGGCGCAGACGGTCTTCGTCCCGCTGATGGGCACGAAGACGGAGGAAAACTCGGCCAGCGTCCAGTCGGAGAAGCTACTGACGCCGCTCACCGTGGCCGAGTTGTCCGGCGGGCTGACCGACTGGTCGCCGGGCGCGGTGAACGCGCCGTCGTACTTGAAGACCTGGTAGCTGTTCTCGTCGCCGGCCACGTCGCCGTCGAGGTAGTTGAAGGTCAGGTCGGTCGTTATCCCGGAGCCCGAGAGCGTCCAGTAGCGCGCGAGCACGTCCGCACCCGGGATGCCGGGGTGCTTTGTCTGCGTCGCCTTCACCGAGAGCGAGCCCGTTCCCGTCGTAGACTCCGCGTTGACGGGCGAGTAGCCGTCGTCCGTGCCGACGGGGAAGCTGAAGTCCTCGCCCACGGCGGCCGAGAAGTTCTTCCGGAGCGTGCCGACGACGTAGCCGCTCGCGCGCGCGGCCGTGCCCGCGTCCCCGACCGTCAGGGTGTTCGAGCCCGTCAGTACCTTGCCCGCCGTGAGCGTCAGCGTGCCGCCGACGGTCAGGTTCGAGCCGAGGATGACGGAGCCGACGGGGCCCGTCCGGTTGACGGTCAGGTTCCGTAAGCTCTCGCCCCCGCTCACGAAGGTGAGCGTCCCCATCGACCCGGCGGAGCCGCCGTCCTCCAGAGACACGTCGGCGGACGCGTCGCCGACGAAGCCCGAGCCCGCGGGCGTGTTGCCGATGCTGCCGCCGAGCGTCAGCTTCCGGCCGTTGAGCGTCAGGTTGCTCGTGCCGCCGACGAAGTTGATGGAGGCGCCGCCCGCCGGGCCGAGCGTCGTCAGGTCGGTCTCGTCGAGCACGACCGTGTTGTCCGTCTTGTTGACGACGACGTAGGGGATGGTGAACGCGCCGCCGGAGTCCTTGATGCTCTGCGTCGCGCCGCCCTCGAAGAAGACGGCGCGGTTGTTGTGGGTGAAGGTGCCGGACTTGCTTAAGTTGCCTTGCAGCTTGAGGTCGCCGCCCAGGGCGGTCGAGAGCTTGAGCGTGCCGTCGATCTGGACGTTGCCGAGCGCGGTGAGCGCCTTCGACATCGCGCCCATGTCGAGCGTCGAGCCCGAGCCGATGGTCAGGCTGCCGCCCGCCTGGAAGGTCGAGCCGGTCGAGCCGTTCGGGAGGTTGAGGGTGGTGTTGGCAAAGAGCTCGACGTTCGAGGGGTAGCCCGCGCCGCCCGTCGCGTCGGGGAGCCACTCGCCCGAGCGGTTGTAGGTGCCGCCCGTCGAGTACCTGAGCGTAGAGCCCGCGCCGTAGGCGGGCGAGCCCGAGACGAAGCCGCCGGTGAAGAGCGTGAAGGTGCCGCCCGCGCCGACGGTCAGGTTGTTCGCGCCGAAGATGCCGGCGGAGGTCTCGAAGGAGAGGCCGACCGTGCGCGCGACGTTGAGCTGTAGGTGGGCCGTGCCGACCGAGACGTTCTGCGGGCCGTTCGAGGCGGGCCAGAAGTTGAAGTCGTTGACGCCGTAGGTGCCGGCCGTGTGGTTGAAGAAGAGGACGCCGGTCGTCTGGTCGTAGGCGTACGTGCCCGCGCCGCCCCCGGGGAAGCCGCCGTCGTCTACGCGGAGCGTGCCGTCGATCCGCGCCTGCCCGTTGTTGTTGACCGTCCCGGCCGCGGCGAAGATGCCGCCGCCCTCGACCGTGAGGTCGTCGCCCGCGCCGTCGTCGAGCGTGAAGGTGACGCCGCCCGCGACCGACAGGATGCCGCCCGATTCGACGGTGAGCTGGTCGGCCGAGACGGCGGCGGTGACGCCGACGATGTGCGCGCCCCGGACGTTGACGGTGTCGTCCGAGGAGGTCGGCGTGGTGACGGCCGGTAGCCACGTGTTGCCGTCGGCGGAGTACTCCCACGTCGAGGCCGAGTCCCAGTCGCCGGTCTGCTTGCTGCGGTACTTGACCGCGACGGAGTCGTCGTTCGTGATGGTCAGCACAGACGAGCCGGGCGAGCCGAGCGACGCGCCGCCCTGCGGGTTCGAGATGGCGAAGTTGACGGTCTCGTCGGGCTCGGGCAGGAGGTCGCCCCTGACCGTGATGCTGACGGACTTCGGCGCGGTGTCGCCCGAAGTCCAGGTGAGCGTGCCCGTGGAGGGCGAGGCCGTATAGTCTAGGCCGAGCCCCGTCGCCGTGCCGGCGGTGACCGCGTAGTCCACGGAGACGTTGCCGCCGGAGCCGCCCGTGCGCGTGACGGCCGCGCTGAAGGTGTGATCGGCGTTCGTCTCGCCGTCGGAGTAGGTGGCCGAGGAGAGTTGGATGCTGCCGAAGGCCGAGGGGCTTTCGGCGAGCGTCCAGTCGGAGAAGGACGAGACGCCGTTGATGCTCGCGCTCGTGGAGGTGGGCGCGGACGCGGGGGCGAGGGCCGAGAGCGTGCCGGCGCTGTTCTTGATGAAGACGTAGCTGCCGACGGAGCCCGTCACGTCCGAGGCGAGGTAGTTGAAGGTCAGGTCGGCCGCGGCGATGCCCGAGCTGGCGAGCGTCCAGTAGCGCGCCAGCGCGTTCGCGCCCGTGATCTGCGGGAGCTTGCCCTGCGCGGCCGAGACGGTGAAGTCGCCCGTGCCCGCGGTCGCGTTGACGGTGACGGGCGAGTAGCCGTCGGCCGTGCCGACCTCGAAGGTCTTCGGGCCGGCGGCGGCGTAGGTCTTCTTCAGGTTGCCGACGACGTAGCCGCTCGCGCGGGTGACGACCACGCCGGAGCCCAGCGAGAGAGTGTTCGCGCCGGTCGAGAGCGTGCCGCTCGTCAGCGAGAGCGCGCCGTTGGCCATCGTGACGTTGCTGCCGAGCGTGACGCCGTTCGGGTTGTTGACGTTGAGGGTCTGGTTCGCGCCGAAGTTGAGCGCCGCCGAATTGGAGACGGACTGCGCGACCGCGCCGCCGAGGTTGACGGTGCCCGCGCTCGACGGGTTGAAGTTGAGCGTCCCGCCCGTGACCGTGATGTTCCCCTTGATGGTGTGGCCGGGCGTGCCCGTCATGCCCCAGTTGAGCGTGCCGCCGGTCACCGTCAGGTTGTCCATCACGACCGCGCTGCCGCCCGACACCGAGACGTTGCCGCCGGTCACCTCGACGTTGGCGTAAGTGCGGCCGCTGAAGGAGGGCGAGTTGCCGCCCTGCTGGCTGAACGTGCTGCCGGCCTGGAAGACGACGACCGAGTTGGGCGAGGACGCGCCGAACGGATTGCCGCCGGCGAGGTTGACGTACTTCGAGCCGCCGGCGAAGACGACGGAGTTGAGGTTGGTCGAGCCGAAGGCGTTGCCGCCGAAGCCGCTGACGGCCGTGAAGGTGGAGCCGCTCTGGAACGTGACCGCGCCCGCGTCCGCGGCGAGCAGCCTGTGCTGCGCCTGCGAGAAGGTCATCGAGCCGCCGACGCTGCCCGTCGTGCCCGTCGGCAGGTTGATGGAGAGGGTCTCCGCCTGGTTGACGTTGAGCTGCGACCCCGAATCGACGGTGAGGTCTGTCCCCGCGCCGCCGCCGAGGGTGAGGCTGACGCCGGGCGGGTTTGCCTGGAGGGTGACGGCCGTGTCGTTCGAGACCTGGAGCTGCCCGATAGTTTGCGTCGGCACGCCCGTGACCGTGACGCTCCCGCCGCCGTCGAAGACGAGGACATCGTCGGCGGCGGGGCTCGTGCGCGACGGCGTCCAGTTGGTCGCCGCCGACCAGGAGCCGGAGCCCGTCCACCTGTAGGTCGTCGCCGCGCGCGCGCGCACGTAGAGGAAGGCGGACGCGGCCGCCCCGAAGAGGGCGAGCGCGAAGGCGAAGGTTGCGAGTCTGCGGGCGGGGCGGGTAGACCTAGGGGTAGGCATCGGGGTTTGTCTCCGTCGGCTCGTTCCTGGTGTTGTCGGCCGGCAGGCTTGTGGCGGCGCCGGGTCTCGGCCGGGTCCTGGGTAGAAGGCTCAGAGAGGCTCTGCCAGAAAGTGCGAGGGGTTTGGTCTGCGATTAGACTAAGGAAAGCGTCCGCGAAACTATCTCGCCCGAAATCCAAAGTCAAGACTGAGACTGCGGCCGCGGGCCGTTTCAGCCGAGGACTTTCGAGACCGACAGGCGCAGCGGCGCGAGCGTGTGCGACTGCAACCTCCGGCCGCGCTTGTAGGAACGGAAGGTCTGGTACTCGCCGCCCGCGGGGTCGCCGTAGACCTCGACGCACTCCTCGGGGAGGCTGACGACCCACGTCTCCGGGATGCCGGCGCGCGCGTAGAGAGGGACTTTGACCTTCCGGTCGTATTCCAGCGTCGTGTCCGACACCTCGATGACAATCAGCACGTCTTCCGGCCTGGGGTGCGCTTGCCCGTAGAAGTCCGCGCGCGGCCTAAGTACCGCGAGGTCGGGCTGAGGCTCGGAATAGTCGTCGAGCACGATGGGGTTCTGCGCCCAGACGATGGCGGTGCGCCGGAGCATTAGGATGAGAGTCTGCGTCAGGCGTGCGACGCAAGAGGCGTGTGGCTCACCGATAGGCGACATCCTGACGATCTCCCCGTTGACAAGCTCCACACGGTCGTCTTCCGAGAAGATTCCGACTTGGCCCATGCGCTGATACTCGGCGACGGTGAAGCTATATCTGGTTATTTGAACCGGTACTGCTTCCTGAACAGACATGGCTTTTCTCCCGTGCGTGAGTTGGCGGCCTCCGCTGGCGTTGCGGGCATGATAACACGGCCGGCGGGGCCTTGAGCCCGCGCCGGCCGTCGAAGGGCCTTCGTCTTAACCCGCCCCGCATCTTACTTCGTGGCGATGAGTTTGGCGTTGGAGCGGCCGTAGTGGTGGTAGGCCCCCCAGGTGGAGCCCTGGCCGAGGATGGCGCGGCGGCCGTCGGAGAGGGCTTCGCCCAGCTCCCCGCCGGACAGCGCCTTCGTGTAGAAGGCTTCGGCGAAGGCCACGGCCTGCGCGTCACCCACGGGCCAGCCCGAGCCGACGTAGTTCTGGACGCCGCGTTCGAAGAAGGCTTCAGCCATGCCGGCCAACTCGCGGTTCATCTCGTCGGCGGTCGCGGCCCCGCCCGGGCGCACCACGGCCGAGAAGCAGGCGTTGGCGAAGACCAGTCGGGGTACGCGGCGCGCCTTAAAGATTTCGCGCGCCGAGAGCGTGTGGATTTTGCCGTCGGGCTCGCGGCCGAAGACCCAACCGCTATTAGCCGGGTCCTTCTCGTCGAAGACGCCGTGGCCGGCGAAGTGTATGAGGTCGAAGTTCTCGTTGAGGATGAGGGCGAGAATCTCCACCGCGTCGCACTCGGCCGAGCCGATGCGATCGACGACTTCGAGTTCGAGCCCCTTGCCCGCGCCGTTCTTCTTACCCATCTTGAACTCGTTCAGCACGCGAACGACCTCGCGCCCCTCGCGCAGGGCGCCCGGCAGTTGCAGGTCTGCGTCGCGCGCCGGGTCGGCGATGACGAGCGCCTTCAGCCGGCGCTTCGGCGGCGGCGTCACGCCGGGCGCCGACGACAGGCGCGTGCGGAACTGGCGCGTCAGCTTGAGGTCGGGGCCGAGGAAGCTCATGCCCTGCGGCCCGCGGAAGCAGGCCATCTCCCAGGGCAGCCCCGCGGTCGCGCGGTCGAGCACGAGCGTCAAAGGCCGGCCGGTGTCTATCACCTGATGGAAGTCGGGCGGGAAGAGGTAGGTGTAGAGGAGCTGGCCGTACTTCTCCTGCTCCTCCTGCTTGAGCGAGGCCATCAGGCGCTCGGCGGCCTCGTAGGCGTACTTCGGTTTGAAGGCTTCGTCGCGGACGGGGATGACCGCGTCGGCCGTCAGCGCGGAGAAGCGCAGGGTGTCGCCGGCGCGCTCGATGTTGATGCGCGTCTCGTCGGTCTCGTCGTTCACGTCGGGCGGGCGCGGTGCGGCGCTCCGCCGGCTCGCGCGCGGCAGGCGCTGCTCGCTGACCTTCAGCTCCAGCTCTTCGACCGGCGGCTGCTTCTCGAACTTCCTCAGCAGGTCAACGATTTCGTCGTAGAGCCGGTCGTCGTACTCGACGAGGAGGAGTTGGCGCAGCGGGGGGCGCGGGTCGTGCGGGAGTCGGTGCAGGGCCTCACAGACGCCCTGCATCATCCCGCGCAGCGCGCTCTCCTTCGACATGTTGCCCAGCCCCGATCCGATGACGACCGTGGCGAAGCGGTCGAGCCCGAGCGTCGCCGCCGCCAGCGTCACGTTCATCATCAGGAACCGCGCGTCGCCGTCGCGCCGGAACTTGCCCGGCTCACCCATCCCGGCCAGCAGCACGGCCCCCCCCCTCATCCGCCCCGCCCCCGCCGGGATGAAGAAGAGCTGGCCGAGGCTGGCCCCGATCATCCCGTGGTCGTTGGCGCGCGTGATCCAGTAGCCGATGGCGGCGTCCAAGGCACCCTCGGCCCCGCCCGCCGGCGCGGCCCCCTGGTAGTGCCCGACGACGAGGAGCGGCGCCTGCACGCGCGTGATGTCGCCGCGCACCGCCTTGACTTCGAGGCGGATGCTCTTCGCGCGCTTGCGCGCGGTCTCTTCGCGCGCCGCGACCTGCGGAATCTCCTCGGGGTCGATGTCCTGCCCGAGCACGGCGCGCTGGAGGATGATCTCGGCGTCGCGCTGTTCTTCGCGCGTGGCCTGCTTCTCCGCGGTGCGGCGCGCGATAACCTCCAACTCGCCGCCGACCTCCTGACCGGCGGCCCCGCGTGTCCAGCGCGCCCCCTCGGCGCGCGCCGAGCGTGACACAGGCTTCTCCTGCGGGAGGACGGCCGTCCGCCCGCGCTCCAACAGTTCATCGACGGCCGAGAGCACCATCTCCTTCTTGACGAGGTCGCCGTGCGAGGCGTCGGCGTAGTAGGTCGGCACGCCTTCCAGAAGCCCGAGCGCGTGCGGGACGCGGCCGTCGCCGTCGAAGGTCGTGGTGTAGTCGAACTCGCCGGGGTGGAGCACGGTCAGGCCGGCGAGCGTCTCGCGCCCCGCGCCCGCGATGTAGACCATGCGCGCCGGGTCGATGGTGCCCCCGCGCTCCAACTCGTCGTGGAAGCGCAGGGCGCGTTGGAGGTGTAGTTCGGAGACGGGGAAGTCGCCCCAGGTGATGCCGCGGTAGATGGCCTGCGTCGCCGTCGGGAGCTTAGACGGCGCGGGCAGCATCTGGTAGCTGCCGACGAACGTGTTGAGGATTTGGACCACCTCGGCGCGGCTGTGGCGGAGGTCGGCGCGCGCCAGCCACTTGACCAGCGTCTCCGTTCCGGTCAAGACCTGCGGGATGGCGAACGAGCCGTAGTTGGGCGTGCCGAGCATGACGAGGCGTCCGCCGCGCGCGTCCCCGTCATCGCCGACCCGCATCCCGTCCCAAAGCCCGCGGTGGCGTCGTATGAAGTTACGGCTCACCAGGCCGCCCATCGAGTGCGCGACGATGTGGACGGGCTGGTTGCGGAACTCCCTGCGCACGACCTCTGCCAGCGCGTCCGAGGCCGTGTCAACGTCCTTGCGCCAGTCGAAGGCGAACGGCCTCACCCGCCAGCGCGCGCGCAGCCAGAGGATCGTGCGCGCGTAGGCGAGCGGAAGCGGCTCCCCGGCGGCGACCGTCAGACTCGTATCTCTGTCGCGCGCGCCGTCGTTCGTCAGGCGCAGCCGCTCGACGCTGCCGATGGCGAGCCGCGCGAAGTTGAGCCAGACGGAGTCCACGTCCTTGCCCGCGGTCGAACTCAGGCTCGAACCCATGATGCCGGGCACGAGGATGACGCTGCCGAGCGGCTCGGCGCGCTGGCGCATCATGGCGGAGTGCGTCGCGAGCTTTTGCAGGTACTCGAACTCCGCGTCGCCCAACTGGTCGCGCAGCGCCTCCCCGTCCGCCGCCCTCGCCTTCGACGCGCCGCGCGCCGAGGGGAGCAGCGCCGCCTCAAACTCGTCCCAGTTCACCGAGCCGGCCGGCCCGCGTTTCGTCGTCGCCATCTCGGAACTCCTTTAAGGCCGTGAGCCGTGAGCCGTGAACAGATAAAAACCGGTTTTTATCTGTTCACGGCTCACGGCTCACGGCTTGTCACGGTTCACGGTTTACGGTTCACGGCTCACGGCTTTCTCGCTCAGGTGAAAATCTGGCGGCGCTTGTTATCCTTCTTCCCTTCGAGCTGCGGGTGCTGCGGGTAGTCGGTGATCAGGTTGAGCAGGCGCGAGTGCAGTTGCGCGTAGGTGAGCTTGTAGTTGGACTGGCGGATGGCCTGAAGCGCGTAGTAGGTCATTGCGCCGTGGTAGACGCCGTTGAAGTACGCGTCGTAGGAGTACTCCCGGTCGGTGCAGCCCGTCAGCAGCACCTCGTTCATCTTCGACTCGGGGTACTTGCCCTCGGACTTGGGCCTGGCCGCCCAGGGGTTTTCCAGGATGCGGCGGCCGCGCAGCGCGGGGCTCAGGAAGCGCCGCCGCCGGTCGTCGGGCGTGCGCATGCCCATCCCTTCGCCGATCAGCGCGCGCGTCGCCGTGCCCGAGAAGCAGTTGTCGAGGATGACGGACAGGCGCACGCCGGAGCGGACGCCCGCGAAGATTTCGCGCAGTTCGTCGTCGCGGATTTCGTTCGCGTCGATGTCGTAGGGGCAGAGGATTTCGTCGTACGTCGGCTCGTCGCCGCCCACCTCGGCGACGTAGGAGCCGTGCGAGGAGTTCTGAAAGACGAGCACGTCGCCGTCGCGCGCGCCCGCGACGAGGTCTTTGAGCGCGGCCAGCACGTTCTTCTTGTTCGCCTCGGCGTCGTTCAGCACGCGCACGTCGGAGCTTGCGAAGCCGTACTTCGAGATGAGCAGCTCGGCCCACGCGCGCGAGTCGTTGACGCACCCGTTGAGGTCGCTGCCGTCATAGGGATAGTCGTTGATGCCGACGCAGAGGGCGCGCTTGGGCGCGCGCCGCGGCGGAAGGGCCGGGCCCTTGGCGGCTGTCTTGGACGCTTTTTTCGAGGTTGAGGCTTTTCTGGTGGCCATGATTCATCCTCCGTTAAGTGGGTGTGTGGCGCTTGATGCCCCCTGTGGGCGGGGTCGCGCGGATGGCTGCCGTAGAGCGGCGTCACGATATGTTAAATCACCCCCCGAGTCAATGTTCTTCCCCGCTGACCGCTTATCACTTTTGAGAGAGGAATAACGAAGGGTTCATAGCCTGTGGTAGAAGTGCGGGTGTCGAAGCCATCACTTTTACCGGAGACAGAGCCATGAACCCGCTCAGATGCTACCCCGCCCTCTCTACTTTGTTAAGGCCGTTCCGCCGCTCGCAGCAGAAGACCTGCGCCGCCGTGGTCGCCGCCCTCTGCCAGTGTGCGCAGGCCAGCAGCTTCGCCATCGCCGGCCGACTCTCCTGCCTGACAGACGTGCAACTCGGCAGCACCCTGACACGCCTCTACCGCTTCCTGCGTAATGACCGCTTCGACGACTGGCTCCTGACCGAGCAGTTGCTGCGCCTGCTCGGGGCACGCCCCGGCCCGCTGCTCGTAGCGCTGGACTGGGCGTGCTGGCACGACCGCTTCTCGCTGCTCACCGCCAGCGTCTGCGTGGGCACCCGCTCGATACCAGTGGCGGCGGCGGCCTGCGCGGCGCGCAACCTCTCGCGCTCGCAGAACCTCTTCGAGGAGACCTTCCTCCGGCTCTGCGTGGATCGGCTGCGCGCCGTAGGCGTCTCGGCCGTCTGGCTCTGCGACCGCGGCTTCCACCGCGTCGGCTGGCTCAAGCTGATGGTCGAGATGCGGCAGGACGGGGCGGTGAGAGTCCGGCTCATCGGCGTCTGGGCGGCCGGGGCGAAGGAAGTCTGGTGGCTGGCGACCGACCTGGAGAACCGAGTCTCGAAGGCGGTGGCTTACTACGACCGGCGGATGGGCATCGAGGAGCAGTTCCGGGACGCCAAGGGCGTGAGGTTCGGCGTGAAGTTAAAGTGGACGCGCTTCACGCGCCCGGAGTTCGTCGAGCGGATGTACCTGCTCGTCGGCGTCGCCCTGCTCTTGTGGACGGGCGTGGGGCGCGCCGCCGAGGAAGCGGAGCCGAAGGTGAGACTCAAGAGCAAGACGGAAGGGGCGCGGCTCTCGCTAGCACGCATCGGCTCCTACTACTGGCAGAGGATGTCGAAGCGGCTACAGCTTACCGCCAGCTTCGTGCGCGAGCACCTGCCGCCGCCACGCCTCAGACTCTTCAAGTGGCTGATGGCTCCCCAAAAGTGATAGGCGGTCAGGGCATCTTCTCTGACCGCTTATCACTTTTGGGGAGCCATCAGCCACTTGAACATTCTCAGGCGCGGCGGCGGCAGGTGCTCGCGCACGAACTGAGCCGTCAGCCTGAGTTGCCGTGACAGTTGCCGCCAGTAGTAGGAGCCGATGCGGGCGAGTGAGAGCCGCGCCCCTTTCGTCTTACTCGCAAGCCTCACCTTCGGCTCCGCCTCTTCCACCGCCCGCCCCACTACCGTCCAGAGCAGCAGCGCCACCCCGACCAGCAGGTAGATGCGCTCGACGAACTCGGCGCGCGTGAACTGCGTCCACCGCAGCTTCATCCCGAAGCGCTGCCCCTTCGCGTCGCGGAACTGTTCTTCTATCCCCATCCTCCGGTCGTAGTACGAGACCACCTTCGAGACCCTGTTCCCCAGGTTGGTCGCCAGCCACCACGCCTCTTTCGCCCCCTCAGCCCAGACCCCGATGAGCCGCACCCTGACAAGTTCATCCGCCCGCAACCAGACCCAGCCGAAGTCGCGCCGCTCCCCCGGCCGAAGCTCTAAACTCTTGAGTAAACAGACCCGATCAGTCAACCGCACCGTCACGTCGCGCGTCAGGCGCACGACGAACTGTTGCTCGAACTCGACGAACTTCTCCAGCCACTTGACGCGGTGGAAGCCGCGGTCGCAGAGCCAGACGGCGGAGACCCCGGCCGAGCGCAGCCGGTCAACGGTGAGGCGGAGGAAGGTCTCCTCCCAGAGGTTCTGCGAGCGCGCCAGTTGCGGCTTACGGCAGGCCGAGACGGCGACGGGTATGGAGCGCGTGCCGGCACAGACCGAGGCCGTGAGCACCGAGAAGCGGTCTTGCCACGCCGTCCAGTCGAGCGCCAGCAGCAACGGGCCGGGGCGGGAGCCAAGCAGCCGCAGCAACTGCTCGGTGAGGAGCCAGTTGTCGAACCGCTCGTTGCGGAGGAAGCGGTAGAGCCGAGTCAGAGCGGAGCCGAACTGAACTTCTGTGAGGCAGGAGAGCTGCCCGGCGATGGCGAAGCTCGAAGCCTGGGCGGCCTGGCAGAGAGCCGAGACGATGGCGGCGCAGGTCTTCCGTTGTGAGAGGCGGAAGGGTCTTAACAAAGTGGAGAGGACGGGGTATCTTCCGAGCGGGTTCATGGCTCTGGCTCCGGTAAAAGTGATGGCTTCGACACCCGCACTTCTACCACAGGCTATGAACCCTTCGTTATTCCCCTCTCAAAAGTGATAAGCGGTCAGGCATCTTCTGTATTGACATCCCGCGTCAAGGGGAATACCGTGTACGCGCTCGACGCGCCCCTTATGCTTCAGGCAGTCTCAAGTCGGGCGTCTAATCCGCCTCGCGTCAACCCGACTGACTCGTCGCCAGGCATTTGATCCTCTGGTGTCTTCATGAAACCCGTAAGGTTAGACCGCCAAGCGGACTATTCCCCGAGTGGCCGGTAGTCCGGTTAAGAGTTACGTGCGCGTGTCTTTAACGGCGACCGGCAGTCGGCCTACTCGCGCGTCGGTCGTGAGGTGCTCGTTCAGGACAGTCAATTCAAGGAGGAGGTCAAAGTCACGGCGACGGATATCGCCTGGCTCTGCGAGGAGGCCCGCCGCGCGTGCGCCCCGGCATGGCGTTACTTGAGGCCGCGCTCGCTACGCTAGACGAACTCGAACGCAAATAGAGTCTGTCAAACACAGACTTTCCCTTACGGCGGGCGAGTCGAACAAATGTGCGCCGCCGCGATTCCGGGTCAGGCGGCAGTCCGGAACGCGCGCGCTCAAGAAGTCGTCCAGCTTTTAACTGCCACGAGGAGGACAATGTCATGGCCGATGTCAAACAACTCGAAGGTCTGTCCGTCGATGAATTGTTAAAGGAGTTGAGGGCGCGTGGATCAGGGGGCGCGGCGAGGGGCGTGGCGAGGGGCGCGAAGAAGGGCGCGAAGAAGGCCGCGAAGAAGGGCGCGAAGAAGGGCGCGGCCAAGGCCGGGGCAAAAGCCGGGGCGAAGGCCGCGGGAAAAAGCCGCGCTGGCGACGGGAAGCCGGACCTCAGCGAGTTCGACAGCAAAACCATCGCCAGAGCTCTCAAGGGGAATCAGAAGGTCATCTACGGGACGGATGACCGCGTGGACGTGTTTCAGCTTCCGGCGGGGGCGAATCGCGACGATGTTGACAGCGTCGTCGCCCTCTTCAGAAGCTCCGACGTCACCGACAACGGGGACGGCACTTCGACGTTGCAAACGCAGAAATTCGCCACGGCTCACAACCTGTGTGCGAGCGAGCGTTTTCGGGAGCAACCCATCGGGGCTTTCTGTTCGGGCTTCCTCGTCGCGGCGGATCTCATCGCCACCGCCGGGCACTGTGCCGACGACAGCGACGTGACCGACATCCGCTTCGTGTTCGGGTTCCGCATGAAGACCGCTTCGACCGCCACGACCAAAATCCAGAATTCGGAAATCTATCGCGGCGTCAAGATCGTCGGGCGCAAGCTGGTCGGGGACGAGGACTGGGCGGTTGTCCGCATCGACCGCCCGGTCACGAACCACCGCGTCGTCAAGCTTCGCCGGACGGGGAAGATAGCCGACGGGCAAGCGTTACACGTGATCGGGCATCCCGTCGGGCTGCCGACGAAGTTCGCGGGCGGGGCGGTGGTTCGTGACAACACGCCGACGCCGTTCTTTGTGGCTAACCTCGACACCTACGGCGGCAACTCGGGGTCGCCCGTTTTTAACAGCAACACCCACGAAGTCGAAGGCATTCTGGTCCGAGGCGAAACGGACTTCGTCTCGCAGGGGAGCTGCAACGTGTCGCTCGTCTGCCCGTCCACGGGCTGCCGCGGTGAGGATGTCACGCGCGCGACCGAGTTCGCCAAGATCGTCGCCGTAACGAGCGTGTGGCCGACGACCGGCAAAGCCTATTTCTTCAAAGGGTCGCAGTACCAGCGCTACGACCTGGCGGCGGATAAAGTCGATACCGGGTACCCGAAGCCGATCTCGGGCAACTGGCCCGGGTTCCCGGCCACCTTCGCCTCCGGCGTTAACGCCTATGCCATCTGGACTAACGGGAAGGCGTACTTCTTCAAGGGCACCCAGTACATACGCTACGACGTCGCCGCCGACAAGGTTGACTCCGGGTACCCGAAGCCGATCTCGGGCAACTGGCCGGGGGTGTTTACGAGCAACATCGACGCGGCCATCGTGTGGCCCAACGGCAAAGCCTATTTCTTCAAAGGGTCGCAGTACCAGCGCTACGACCTGGCGGCGGATAAAGTCGATACCGGGTACCCGAAGCCGATCTCGGGCAACTGGCCGGGGTTCCCGGCCGCCTTCGCCTCCGGCATTAACGCCGTCGTGATGTGGCCCAACGGGAAGGCGTACTTCTTCAAGGGCAGCGAGTACATACGCTACGACGTCGCCACCGACAAGGTTGACTCCGGGTACCCGAAGCCGATCTCGGGCAACTGGCCGGGGTTGTTCACGAGCAACATCGACGCTTAACGCCACGCCGACCGCATTACGCTGCCTGACATCGCTACCGCCGCCACTGTGCCGCAGCGGCGCGGCGGCCCGCAGGGGCAACGGTAACGATGTCAGGCACGCGAACGAATCCGAAGGGCATCGTCATGGGCAGCGGATCACCCGCGGCTGTAGATTTTGAGGCTTTCGAAAAGGCCCTGGGCGCGGCCGTCGCCGACGCGCGCTCACTCGAAGAGATCGAAGCGTGGCTCAAGTCACAGCCGGGAGTCGAGTCCGTACGGCTGGCGGACTATCTCTTAAAATCGAACCCGCCACAGAGAGATTTCGACGTGGAGTTTAAGACGGCGAACGACGCGACGACCACCAAGATCGTCAACATCTTCGATCTGGGTAATCGACGATTTCGATTCAACAAACTTCGCGACCGGTAATAGCCGCCCGCGCCACCCGGCGACGAGGCGCTCCACGTCTCGCACTCCCGCACCCTCACCTTCAGAAACGGCTCCCTGGAAGGGACAGGCGGCCAGTCTTCCCCGGCACCACGTTTCACAGGCGCGACCGCGGCGTGCTATAAGCCGTCGAGGCCATGAAGCGTTACGTCATCAAGCGGCCGGCGGGCCCGCAGGTGCCCGACCGGCTGGCGCGCTACCGCGAGGAGCTGAACGAGGAGCAGTTCGCCGTGGCGACCGCGCCCGCGGGCTCGGCGCTCGTCATCGCGGGCGCGGGGTCGGGGAAGACGCGCGCCATCACCTACCGCGTCGCCTACCTCGTCGAGCACGGGGTGGCGCCCGCGCGCGTGATGCTGGCGACGTTTACGAACCGCGCCGCGCGCGAGATGTTGAGGAGGGTCGAGCAGCTCACGGGCGGCCACGGGGACGTGGCGCGCCGCGTCTGGGGCGGAACCTTCCACCGCATCGCCAACCTGTGCCTGCGAAGACACGCCGAGTCAATCGGCTACACGTCGAACTTCTCCATCCTAGATGTCGAGGACGCGAAGGACTTCCTCTCGGTCTGCGTGGACGAGGCCGGCGTGGACACGAAGGCGCGCCGCTTCCCGAAGGCGGAAGTCCTGCAAGACATCATCAGCTTCGCCACCAACACCGACCAGCCCATCTCGGACGTCGTCCCGCGCCGCTACCCTTACTTCGAGCCTTTGACGCAGCAGATCACGCGCGTAGACCGCCTCTACATGGAGCGCAAGCGCGAGCGCAACGTGATGGACTACGACGACCTGCTTCTGAACTGGAAGCGCCTGCTCGAAGAGCGCGACGAGGTGGCGCGCATCTACCAGGAGCAGTTCGAGCACGTCCTCGTGGACGAGTACCAGGACACGAACAGGCTTCAGGCGGAGATCGTAGACCTGCTCGCCGTCAAGCACCGCAACGTGATGGTCGTCGGCGACGACGCGCAATCAATCTTCGGCTTCCGCGGCGCGTCGGTCGAAGGCATCTACGACTTCCCGAAGCGCTACCCGGAGGCGCGCGTCTACCGCCTGGAGACGAACTACCGCTCGACGCCCGAGATACTGGCCGTCGCCAACGTCTCCATCGCCTCGAACCGCCGGCAGTTCACGAAGACCCTGCGCGCCGCCCGGCCCTCGCAGGGCCTCGCGCCCGCGCTCGTCCCCTGCCGCGACGCGGATCAGCAGGCCGCCTTCGTCGCCTCGCGTCTGCTTGAGCTGCGCGACGAGGGCGTGCCCTTGGGCGAGGCGGCCGTGCTCTACCGATCGCACTACCACTCGCTCGAACTACAGCTTGAGCTGACGCGGCGCGGCATCCCTTACCGCGTGCGCTCAGGCATGCGCTTCTTCGAGCAGGCGCACATCAAGGACGTGGTCGCGTACCTGCGCCTCGTCGCCAACCCGCGCGACGAGATGGCGTGGAAGCGATGCTTGCGCCTCATCCCGAACGTCGGCGCGGCCACCACCAACCGCATCTGGGAGCGCATCCAGCTCGCCCCGGACCCTCTGGCCCTCGTCATCCGCGGCGACGCCGACGCGACGGCCTCCAAACGCGGCGCGGGCTGGTCTGAATTTCGCTCCCTGTTGGAAGAACTCGTCCGCGACGAGGTGCGCAACTCGCCCGCGCGACAGATCGAGACCGTGCTCGCGCGCGGCTACGAAGACCATCTTGAGAACACCTTCGAGAACGCGGGGGCGCGACTCGAAGACCTCCGCCAGCTCGCGCACTACGCCTCGCGCTACACGTCGGCGGACGACTTTCTCGCCGAACTCTCCCTCCTCTCGACCGAGCGCTACGGCGCGCCGCAGGGCCTGACCTCCGAGGACGTGGTCGAAGGCGGCGACGAGGACGAACTCCTCACGCTCTCCTCCGTCCACCAGGCCAAGGGCCTCGAATGGCGCGCCGTCTTCATCCTCTGGGCCGCCGACGGCAAGTTCCCCTCGCCCCGCTCGCTCCGCGATGCGGAAGGCGAAGAGGAAGAGCGCCGCCTCTGGTACGTCGCCCTCACACGCGCCCAAGACCAGCTCTACATCACATACCCCTTGATGGTCACAGACTATTCTTCCCGCCAGACCGTCCTCCAACGCCCCTCCCGCTTCGTCACCGAAGTCCCCCCGGACTTGTACGAGATTTGGAGCCTCGAAGAAGAGTCCACGACAACGCCCGCGCTCGAAGCGCCCGCGACGGACAACGACGGCGGGACAGAAGGTGAAGGCGGCGAGCCGGGCGGCTACGTCAATTAAGACTCACCGGAGCTAACCGCGATGGCTAATCCCGAACATCTTAAGATTTTGAAACGAGGAGTAGGGCCGTGGAATGAGTGGAGACGTGAGCACAGGCACGTCGATGAGCCAGACCTTAGCGGCGCGGACTTCAGCGGCGCAAATCTCACCTACGCAAATCTCATCACCGCAAACCTCGACAGCGCGAACCTCAGCGGTGCAGAGCTCACCGACGCAAACCTCGACAGCGCGAACCTTAGCGGCGCAAACCTCAGCGGCGCATACCTCTTCGACGTAAATCTTAGTGACGCAGACCTCGGCGGCGCAGACTTCAGCTACACAAATCTCAGCCGCGCAGACCTCGGCGGCGCAGACTTAACAAATGCTACGGTGCATTACACTACGTTCGCGGACAACGACCTCAGCGAAACTAAAGGGCTAGAAACGGTAAGACATGAAGGCCCCTCTAGCATCGGCGTTGACACACTCTATAAATCAGGCGGGAAGATACCGGAAGTCTTCCTGCGCGGGTGCGGCGTGCCGGACGATTTCATAGAGTTCATCCCATCGCTCATCGGCGCACGGCAGGCGATACAGTTCTATTCGTGCTTCATCAGTTACAGCACGCGGGACGAGGAGTTCGCGCGGCGGCTTTACTCGCGGATGAGGGATGAGAAGCTGCGGGTGTGGTTCGCGCCCGAGGAGATGAAGGGCGGGCAGAAGTTGTACGAGCAGATAGAGCGGGCCATTCAACTGCACGACAGGCTGCTGCTCGTCCTGTCGGAGAGCAGTATTCAGAGCGAGTGGGTGATGAACGAGATTCAGAGGGCGCGGGAGACGGAGGTGAGGGAGGGAAGGCGCAAGCTGTTCCCGATTAGCATTGTGGAGTTCGAGAAGGTCAAGGCGTGGAGGCGCTTCGACGCCGACACCGGCAGGGACTTGGCGAAGGAGGTGCGCGAGTATTTCATCCCCGACTTCTCCAACTGGAAAGAGCACGACGCTTTCGAGAAGGCGTTCGGGAGGTTGCTCCGCGATTTGAGGGCCGAAGAGGCCAGGGCCTGACGCCCGCCGGCTTTAATCGACTGTGCTAAACTTCCTCATAAATCAGTGGCGTTGCATCCGGAGAGTTTAATGGTCGAAGAGGGTGAGCCTTTGACGACAGACCTGTCGCTCAGGGCGGAGGTGAGGCTCTATTACGACGTGTGGGCTCCGGGCGAAGGGCCCGCGCCGCTGTTGCTGGCGCTGCACGGGTACGGGAGTAATAAGGGTTGGATGTTGAGGGAGGCGCGCCGGCACGCGCCGGAGGGGTTCGCCGTCGCCGCCTTGCAGGGGCCGCACCAGCACATGAAGGAGCCGCGGGAGAAGGGGGGGCCGCCGCGCTACGGGTTCGGCTGGCTGACGAACTTCCGGCCCGAGGAGTCCGTGGCCCTGCACCACGGGGCCATGCTCGACCTCGTCGAGACGCTCGTCGCGCGCGGCGCCGCGCGGCGCGAGAGCGTCTTCCTCATGGGCTTCTCGCAGTCGTGCGCGCTCAACTACCGCTTCGCCTTCACGCACCGCGAGGCGCTGCGCGGCGTCATAGGCATCTGCGGCGGGATGCCGGGCGACTGGGAGACGAGCCCCGCCTACGGCGAGACGCGCGCCGCAGTCCTGCACCTTTCGGGGACGCGCGACGAGTTCTACACGCCCGAGCGCGTCGCGCCCTACGCCGCGCAACTCCGGCAACGCGCCCGCGACGTGGAGACGCGCGCCTACAACTGCGGCCACGAGTTCGCCCCCGAGATGCGCCCCGACGTGCGCGACTGGCTCGAAAAACAGAACCGCGAGCGGTAGCGAGCGGGTGGTAGTATCATCGAGCGGGCCGCACGTCGCAGCACGCACCCGCTCGCTACCGCTCGCGGTTCTGTTATCCGGCCGGAAAGGAGCCGGAAGGAGATGAGCAGGAAGTACCTCTTCACCTTCGCTTCGCTGCTGCTGTTGGCGGCGGTCGTCGCGGTCGGGTATCAGAAGAACGTGCCGAAGTCGCCGGAAGAAGATAAGAACATCGCGGCCGTGCGCGCCGTCATCGAGGCGCAGGCGGCGGCGTGGAACCGCGGCGACGTGGCCGGCTACATGGAGGGCTACGCGAAGGAGGAGGCGACGACCTTCGTCTCCGGCGACACGCTCACGCGCGGCTGGCAGACCGTCCACGACCGCTACGCGGCGCGCTACGACACGCGCGAGAAGATGGGCACGCTCGCCTTCTCGGAGCTTGAGTTCCGGCCGCTCAGCGAGTTCTACATCATGGCGACGGGGCGCTGGCGGCTCGCACGCGCCGCCGACACCCCTCACGGCCGCTTCACCCTCATCTTCCGCCGCACCAACGCCGGCTGGCGCATCGTCCACGACCACACCTCTTCGGAATGATTAAGAGCCGTGAACCGTAAACCGTGACAAGATTAAAACCGTCTTCGCTCTTGTCACGGTTTACGGCGAACGGAGTGAGCGCATGAAAGACACGCTGGTAGTAACCAACTGTTCGCAACTCGTCACGCTCGCCGGCCCGCGGCGTCCGCGTGTGGGCGCGGAGATGCGCGAACTCTCAATCGTCGAGGGCGGCGCGATGCTCGTCCGCGGCGGGCTGGTTGAGAAGGTCGGCACGCGGGAAGAGGTCGAGCCGCTGATCGGCCCCGACTGCGAGGTCTTCGACGCGGGGCGTCGCGTCGTGACGCCGGGCTTCGTGGACGCGCACGCGCACCCCGTGTTCGCGGGCGACCGCGCCGACGAGTTCGAGAAGCGAGCCGCGGGCGTGAGCTACCAGGAGATCGCCGCGGCGGGCGGCGGCATACGCTCGACCGTGCGGCGGACGCGCGCCGCCTCGGAAGAAGAGCTGTTCGAGGTCGCGCTCCGGCGTGAGCGCTGGTTCCTGCGCACGGGCACGACGACCGTCGAGGCGAAGTCCGGCTACGGCCTCTCGACGGAGGACGAGCTGAAGATGCTGCGCGTCGTGCGCCGCCTGAACGTGGAAGGGAGGCTCTCTTACGTCCCGACCTTCCTCGGCGCGCACGAGGTGCCGGACGAGTACCGCGGCCGTCGCGGGGAGTACGTCTCGCTCTTGGTCGAAGAGACGCTGCCGCGCGTCGCCGCAGAAGGTCTGGCGGAGTTCTGCGACGTGTTCTGCGAGGAGCGGGTCTTCACGGTCGAAGACTCAAGGCGCGTGCTTGAGGCCGCGCGCGCGCACGGCCTCTCCCTGCGCGTCCACGCCGACCAGCTCACGCGCGGCGGCGGCGCGCTGCTCGCGGCCGAGCTGAAGGCGAAAACCGCCGACCACCTCGAACACGCGGACGCCGCGAGTATAGCGGCGCTCGGGGCGGCGGGCGTGCAGCCGGTGCTCCTGCCCGGCTCGGTCTACGCGCTCGGTTCCTCGGGCTACCCCGCGGCGCGCGCGATGATCGACGGGGGGCTCGCGGTCGTCCTCGCCACGGACTTCAACCCCGGCTCGTCGCCCACGCCCTCGATGACGATGATCCTCTCGCTCGCCTCGACGCAGATGAAGATGACCTTCGCCGAAGGTCTCGCCGCCGCGACCGTCAACGCCGCCTACAGCCTGAACCGCGGGCACGAGACGGGGACGCTCGAACCCGGCAAGCGCGCCGACTTCGTCGCCCACGACTGCGCCGACTACCGCGAGCTGGCCTACTTCTTCGGCGTCGAGCACGCGCACGCCGTCTACGTCGGCGGGCGCTTGGCCTTCGCGCGAAATCAATAAAAAGGGCTTCGGAAAATAATCGTTGACGCGTGCGGGGGCGTCGTCTATCATCGCCGCAACACTGGAAAGGAGGTGATCCGAAAATATATGAGTTCTAATCACAGTGAGGTGGCTGGAGTCTCCTGAACAGGGATTAGCACCACACACGCAGTAGCGAGCCTATGGCCGTCAATCCCTGAAGCGAAAGTTTACGGAGTAGAACTCCGCAGGCAGACGAAGTTCAGAGAGGCTAATCCACACAGTCCACCGGGCCGTAGGCAAAAAAGGGAAGAGGCCGGCGAAAGCCGGCCTCTTTTCATTTCGTGTAGTACGCCTCGACGCCCGCCTTGAAGTCCTCCTCCTTCTCGAACAGTAAGGCCGAGTTGATCTTGCTCTTCGGGGTGAGCGGCAGGATTTGGTCGCCCGTCAGGTACTTCGCCTTCGCGTCCGTGAACGTGTAGCCCGCGAACAGCTTTACGAAGTCGTAAGACGCCCGCACGTTCGTCTCGAAGCCCGCGCTCCTGACCGGCCGGCCGGCGTTCGCGAAGCCGTAAAAGGTCGCCGCCGGGCCTTTGACGATTTCGACCTGTCTCAAGTCCAGCGGCAGTATGTCGAGAAGGCTCAGGCTGCCGGAGAAGCCGCCGAAGGCCGGGAAGCCGTCCTTGAGAATCTGCGTGTAGCGGCCGTCTAAACCCTGTATGCGGACGCTCTGCGTCTGCGTGGTCGCCGAGGTCTGCTGCACCTTGATGCCCGTGCTCTCGTTCAGAACCATCGAGACGTTCGAGGGGCGCATGTTCATCTTCTCGTCCACCTCCTCCTCGTCGATGGCCCCGACCCTCGTCGGCACGTCGTCAATCTCCCTGCCCGTGCGTGTCGTCTCCACGACGGTGACTTCGCCCAGCTCGTTCGTGACCTTGATGAAGACGACGTTTTCGCCCTGCTGCGCGGGCGGGAAGGTCACTCTCAACTCTCTGGTCTCATAACCGGCCGAGAAGATTTCGACGGTCTGCTCGCCGTCGGAGACGTTCGTTAGCAGGGCCACGCCGTCGGCGTCGGTGACGGCCGAAACCTCCGTGTCTTTGACCGAGACCTTCGCGCCGACCACCGGCTGCCTTGTCTCCTGATCTTTGACCGTGACTTTGAACGGGATTTGAGCGAATGAAACCTGCGCCGTTAGCAGCGCGGCGAACAGAACGAAGATTCTTCCCATGATTGCCCGTGACATTTCAGGATAACTTGACGGCAGTTATTCTGGCCGAGGGTCCGGGATAATCCAAACGGCCCCGGCCGCGTGCCGCCCCTTTGTTTTTGCGCGGTTGAGTTTTTATGGCGGGGGCGTTACGCGCCGCCCGGCGGCACTCCCGTTGCAAACCCTGCGGGGCACAAGGGGGTAATGCCGATGATGTCGTTTCGGAAACATGCAGCGGGGAGTACACGTCGCCCTGATTCGTTCCTCTGGCGCCGGGCGCTGGAATCGGTCGCGCTTCTGGCTCTCCTGCTCGCCGCGCACGCGTCGGCGAACGCAACGCCGCAGCAGAAGGGGCAGCAGGACGGCGCGTCCGCCGCGGAGCCGGCCGTCGAGGCGCGAGTCCCGATCCACGTCAAGCGGATCGAGACGCCGGACGGGCCGGGCGTCGTCGCGACCATCGGCGAGTTCCCCGAGGATTTGAACGAGGCGGGGCAGGAGTTCCTCAAGCGCGAGTTCTTCGAGCGCTTCGCCTCGGACGTGCTGGGCTTCGGCGAGTCGATGCAGGGCGCGACGCTGAAGGTCGCGATGCTGCCGCAGGAGAAGGAGAACGAGCGGGAGTGCGACTTCACGGTCGGCAAGGTCTCCGGCCACATCGTCGTGTTGGTCGAGAAGCGTAGGGTGCTGATCGCCTGCACCTTCTCGGAGAAGGAGCAGAAGCCACGACTGCTGGCCGGCGCGTGGGGGTTGTGGGCCCCCGCCGGGCCGGCCGCCTGAGCGGGAAACAGAAAAGTGATAGTTCGGGGAAACGCTTGCCAACCTTTCCCCTTACTATCCTCCGCATCAAGGGGTTGCGCGGTGGGTTTCGGGGGAACGCCCGCCGCGCATCGGTAAGCTAAGAGCCTTGTCCTAGGCGTTTGGGGGAGCGCCGGGACAGGGCTCATGGCTTTTTGGGCGACTTTTCAAGGCGTAGGCGGACGAAAGCCCCGCGGGCGGATGAGAGTCAAGTCCCGCGGGGCTTCGCGCGTTCTGCGGCGGAAAAGCTGAGGGCGCGCAGTCGCGACTACGCGCCCTCGAACTTTTTGACACGAACTGACGAAAACTTACCGGTTGGAGTTGTTCGTGTTGCCGGTCTTGGTGTTGGCGTTGGTGTTGCCCGCGTTGGTGTTGGTGCGGTTCATGTTAGAACCGTTCATGTTGCCGGCGTTGGTGTTGCCCGCGTTCGCGTTGGTGTTGGTGTTACCCGCGTTCGCGTTCGTGTTGGTGTTGGTGTTCGTCGTCGTGTTGGCGTTGGTGTTCGTCGTGTTGGCGTTGGTGTTGGCGTTGGTGTTGGTGTTGGCGTTGTTGGTGTTCTCACCACCGCCGCAGGCCGAGAGGCTTGCGACGCCCGCCAACGCCAGAAGTGCTAAAGTCTTACGCATGGATCGTTCTCCTGAATTACTTTGAATTGAGGTACCTCAAGCGTGGAAACTATACTGAAATCGGCCTTTGCTGTCTAGCCGCCACATAAATTTTTTTCGCCTTTTTGCGCCGGCTTATGTATAATACCGCACGTTGTTCTGGCGTTGAGGCTGGCCGCATCTCAGCGACGACTGACTCTCCTGTGTAGGCCGGCGAAGGCCCACGGACACACTGCCGGAAGTGCTAAAAGGGAGAAGGCGTGACCCGTTATGGCGAAACGGGTCACGCCTTCTCCGCGTTTGCGGGGAGCGCGCCGGGGCGTTAGGGCCTGGGCGGGGTCGGCTTGGTCGTCGCGTCCGTCGTCCGCTCCGAAGGCAGCAGCCGCGAGGGGTCGGGCCGGTCGGGCGAGGTGTGCGTGTGGACGATCTTCCATTCGGTTCCGACCTTCTGGTAGACGATTGAGAGGCGGCCCGTGGCGCGCTCGGGCTGCCCTTCGGCGGTCTGCGACTGCTCCCAGAGGCAGGTGACGAGGGCGGCCGAGGGGCCGAGGGTCTTGACGCGCACGTCGCGCACGTCGAGCTTCACGTCCGAGACCTTCGCGTAGAGGCTCTCGCGGTTGCTGCGCGCCTGCTCATAGGACTTCGTCACCGTGCCGTTGTTGTTGAAGATGGTGAGCTGCGGCGAGTTCCAGTAGAGCTTGGCGACCGATTCGGCGTCGGCGCGGCGGATGCCGTCCACGAGCGAGTCGAAGGCTTCGCGGACGGCGCGCGCCTGAGCCGTGTCGCCCGTCGCGGCGCGCCGCGTGCGCGCGGGGGCGGCGGGCGTCTGGCCCTGCGCCGGCGCGGCCGGCGTCGCGGCGGTGTTCGAGTTCTGCGCGGGCGCGGTGGCCGACAGGGCGAGGATGAAAGTCGTGTTGAAGAGCAGTTGCTTAACCATTACGGCAATACCTCTCAAATCTATCTAATCTCAAAGTCTCAGACGAGGTCGGCGGCGGCGCGCAGTCGGCGGGCGGAAGCGTCGCGGCCGACCACGTCGAAGACCTCGAACATCGAGGGGCCGACCGCCTGCCCCGTCAGCGCCGTGCGCGAGGCGTTGATGAGGAGCCCCGCCTTCACGCCCTTCTCGTCGGCGAAGTCGCGGAGCGCCTTCTCCGTCCCCTCCGGAGTCCACGGCTCGACCGCCCCGACGCGCTCGGCCAGGCCCGGCAGAAGCTCGCGCAGCGCCGGGTCTTTCTTCAAGTTCTTAGCGACCGCGGCCGGGTCGTACTCGAAGTCGTCGGCGAAGTAGGCGCGGCCCTGGCCGGAAAAATCCTTGAGCGTGATGAAGCGCTGCCGGATGAGTTCGACCGTGCGCCCGAACCAACCGGCGCGCCCGCCTTCGTACTCGGCCTGCCAGAGTCCGGCCGACCCGAGCTCCGCCTTGACCATCGGCAGAAGCTCTTCCAGGGGCATCGTGCGGACGTACTCGGCGTTCATCCAGAGCGCCTTCTGGTCAGTCCACTGGCGCGGGTCGGTGTCGCTGAAGTTGAAGACGGCGTTCGAGCGGTGCACGCCTTCCAGAGAGAAGAGCGAGACCAGCTCTTCGAGCGACATGAGCTCCTTGTTCTCCTCGCCGGGCGACCAGCCGAGGAGCGCGAGGTAGTTGCGGAAGGCCGCCGGGATGAAGCCGCGGTCGCGGTAGGTCGTCAGGGAGACGACCTCGCCGTGCTTGCGCTTCGAGAGCTTGGCCTTGTTCGGCGCGAGGATCAGGGGAAGGTGCGCGAACGTCGGCACCTGCGCGCCGAGCGCCTCGTAGATGAGAATCTGCTTGTGCGTGTTCGTCAGGTGATCCTGGCCGCGTATGACGTGCGTGATGCCCATCTCGATGTCATCTACGACGACCGAGAGGTTGTAGAGCGGCGAGAGGTCGCCCGAGCGCAGGAGCACAAGGTCTTCGATCTCCGAATGCGCTCGCTCCTGCTCGCCGTAGACGGCGTCCGCGAAGCGCGTCTGCCCCTCGGGGGAGACCTTCAGGCGGACGGCGAAGGGCTCGCCGCCCTCGGCCCTGCTCTCCGACTCTTCGGGCGGCAGGTCTCTGTAAGGGTTCGCGCGGTGATCGACGCCGGAGCCTTCGGCGGCCGTCCGCGCGCGCTCGGCGATCTCCTGCTTGACGTTCGCGTCGGCGCGCTCGCCCTTCGGCGTGAAGTCGCGGTAAGCCTTGCCCTCCCGAACCAGGCGCAGCGCGGCGGCGCGGTGCTTGTCTGCGTTGCGCGACTGGAAGACGATCTCCTCGTCGTAGTCGCTAATGCCGAGCCACGCCAAGCCTTCGAGGATCGAGCGCGTGGACTCGTCGGTCGAGCGCTGCAAGTCCGTGTCCTCGACGCGCAGCAGGAACTTCCCGCCGCGCGAGCGCGCGTAGAGCCAGTTGAACAGCGCGGTGCGCGCCGACCCGATGTGCAGGTAGCCCGTGGGCGAAGGTGCGAAGCGGACGCGGACAGTCATAAGGAAAGTGACAAGTGACGGGTGACAGGTGACGAGTTTAAGCGCCCGCCCTTTCACCTAAAACAGCAACGAGTGACGCCTGACGAGGTGGACAAGCATTCCGCTCGTCACTCGTCACTTGTCACTCGTCACTTCATCAAGATTTCTGGCGGAGATGGCAGGATTCGAACCTGCGATAGGCTTTTGACCTATAACGGTTTAGCAAACCGCCGCCTTCAGCCACTCGGCCACATCTCCGCAACGGCGAAAACCTATTCTAGCCCCCGAGCCCCGATTGTCAAGCCGACGCCGACGCCGCGAAAAACTCACACTTACACCGACCCGGCACGGTGATAGAATTTAGATGCACGTCCAGACTTTTCGTTGACAGGAGACCGCCTCACGTGCCCGAAACTTCAAACGCGCGCCCCGTTGTGATGGTCAGCAGCACTGTGCGCGACCTTCCTAAACACCGTGAACACGTGCGCGACGCCTGCCTCCGCATGGGGATGTATCCGGCAATGATGGAGCACCTTCCCGCCGTAGACGCCGATGCCATTGCAGCCTCATTGGCGATGGTAGACGAGGCCGAAATGTATCTCGGTGTCTTCGGTCATCTCTATGGTTACGTGCCGGCAGAGAATAACCCTAAGCAGATTTCAATCACCGAGATGGAGTATGACCGTGCCATCGAGCGCGGCATCCCTCGTCTGATTTTCCTGATGCATGATGACCACCCGATTAAGGCAGCGGACGTTGAAACGGGCGATGGGGCAGAAAAGCTGAAAGCTTTTAAAGCGCGTCTTGGAACTGAGCGCGTAAGAGATACTTTCGTTTCAGCCGAAGACCTCAGGGGCAAAATCATTCACGCTCTTAGCTCCTACCGCACGCGAGACCTTACGAAATTCCACTACGTCAGCGACATCCCCGAGCCGCCCGAGCCCTTCATCGCCCACCCCTACACGCTGCTGCAAACCCACCGCCTCGTCGGCCGCCAGCCCGAACTCAACCTCCTCACCGACTGGGTCGCCAAACCCGACTCCGAAGTCTACAAGGCGCGCATCCTCAACGTCGTCGCTATCGGCGGCATGGGCAAGAGCGCTCTGACCTGGAAGTGGTTCAACGACATCGCCCCGCAGGAGATGGCGCCGCTGGTGGGGCGCATGTGGTGGAGCTTCTACGAGTCCGACGCCACCTTCGAGAACTTCGTCACCCGCGCCCTCGCCTACGTCACCCGCCGCCCCCTCTCGGAAGTCCAACAGACCCCCGCCCCCGACCGCGAGACGCAACTGCTCGCCGCCCTCGACCGCGAGCCCTTCCTCCTCGTCCTCGACGGCTTGGAGCGCATCCTCATCGCCTACGCCCGCATGGACGCCGCGCACCTCTCCGACGACGACTACGACCGGCGGACGGCGAACTACGTCGCCAACGCCTACGGCCTGCCCGCGAGCGCCGCGCAGTCCTTCACGGGCGAGCACCGCCTCCGAAAGACCGCCGACCCGCGGGCCGGCTCCTTCCTCCGCAAGCTGTCGAGCGTCCGCGCCTCGCGCATCCTCGTCAGCACGCGCCTCTACCCGGCCGACTTGCAAAGCAAGACGGATAACCCCTTGCCAGGTTGCTTCGCGGCCTTCCTGCCAGGGCTGTCCGACGACTACGCTCTCGACCTGTGGCGTGCGTTCGGCGCGACGGGCGCGCACGATTTATTGTTGCCGCTTTTACAGCGTGCGGATAATCACCCGCTGTTGATTCAGGCATTAGCAAGCGAGGTGGCGCGCTACCGGCCCGCGCCCGGCGACTTCGACGCGTGGCGACGCGCTCATCCTGATTTCAACCCCTTCGGCCTACCGCTCGTGCAGGTGAAGTCGCACGTTCTGGCATGTGCCCTGCACGGGTTGGGAGACAAAGGGCAGCAAGTATTACGCACCATCGCTGCCTTCAGGATGCCCGCGCGCTACGACACGCTGGCCGCGTTGTTGATAGGTGAAGGGAAGGCGTGCGCCGACGAGCGCGAGTTGGACGGGGTGCTGACCGAGTTGGAAGACCGAGGGCTGGTCGGCTGGGACAAGCGCGCCAACCGCTACGACCTGCACCCAATTGTGCGTGGCGTGGTGTGGGGCGGCTTAGACGAGGACACACGAGGCAACGTTTACGGGAGTCTGTGTGAGCACTTCGACGCGCTCCCGATAATGGGCGAGGACGAGGTCAGCAGCATCGAAGATCTGACTCCCGCCATAGAGTTATTCAACACGCTAATCGGCTTGGGTAGATTCAAGGACGCTTGGGAGATTTTTCGTGCGCGCCTTGATAAACACACCCACAATCGTCTCAGCGCAACCCGCGAAAGGATAGCGCTGTTGAATATGCTGTTTCACGACACGCGAGATTATGCCCCACGGCTGCAAAGCTTGCTCGACCACGGCTGGGCAATTCAGTCGTTAGCGGAATCGCACCTGAATAGCGGGAAGCCCGCGCTATGCGCATTGCTCTGCCTTCGGCTGCTGGGTTCCATTGACAAAGAGGCTAAAGGGGCTTACCTCAGGCTCTACCATGCGGGGCTCAATGACCTCTCAGATTCTTTATGCACGTTGGGGAGGTTAAGGGAGGCAGAGAAGGCCGCGCGGCTCGCGGTCTTGGCAAGCCGTAAGATGGGAAGCGCCTTCTGGGAGGCGGTGAGCCTTGGTTATCTAGGGCGTATATTATCGGTTCGCAATGAGCAACGGGAGGCGGAAAATGTCCTCAGGCTGTCCTTCAGCATGTTTGCCGCGCAAAATCGCTCCCGATCCCAAGGCGTATCCGATGCGCTCCTCAGCGACCTGTTTCTCTGGCGGAAGAACTTGCCCGTAGCGCTACGGCTGGCGAATAGCGCTTGGGAGGCCGCACACATAAGGCGTCAAGAGCGGGACTTCATCAGGTCGTCTCGGCTGCAAGGTGAGGCGTTACTAGGGCTGGGCGATTTTGCCACCGCCGACGAGCGGTTGCACCATGCGCTCGCACGTGCGCGGGGGGTGGATTTTGTCGAAGAAGAACTGCCCGCGCTAGTGGCGTTGGCGGAGTTGCGGCGGCGGCAGGGGGAGTTGGGGGCGGCGCGGGAGTTGTTGGAGGATGTGTGGGAGGCGGCGGAGAGGGGGCCGTATCCGTTGGTTCATGCGGATGCGTGTTGTGTGTTGGCGGAGGTGGAGCGGGATGAGGGGAATGTAGAGAAAGCTGTGGAGGCGGCGGGGAAGGCTTATAGGTTGGCGTGGTGTGATGGGCCGCCGTTTGCTTATCATTGGGGGTTGGAGAGGGCGCGGGGGTTGTTGAGGGAGTTGGGGGCGGGGGAGCCGTTGATGCCGGCGTTTGATGCGTCGAGGTTTGAGCCGATGCCGGAGGTGGAGATCGACCCGGCGGATGAGTTCGGGGCGGGCTCGGGAGGCGAGGGCTGAGTTTGGGAGTAGTGACGCGGAGAGAGTTTTTGAGGTGGGCGGTGGCGGCGGCGGCCGTGGGGGTGGGCGTGCCGTCGGTGTATGGGAATCTGGTGGAGGCTTGGGCGTATGAGGTGACGGAGACCGTCATCAGGATTAAGGATTTGCCGGAGAGGTTCGAGGGGTTTCGGGTCGCGCAGGTGTCGGACGTGCATCACAGCCGGCTGGTGTCGCTCGATGAAGTAAGAAGGGTGGTGGCGTTGGCGAACGAGGCGCGGGCGGACATGGTCGCGCTGACAGGCGATTACACGACAGACCTGCCGAAGTACGTGGAGCCTTGCGCGGAAGCGTTGGGTGAGTTGAAGGCGCCGGAGGGCGTGTGGGCCGTGTTGGGGAACCACGACCACAGGACGGACGGGGCTCTGACGCGGGAGGCGCTGCGGCGGCGCGGGATAGAGGTCTTGACGAACGAGAACACGGGGCTGCGGCGCGGGGCGGACGTGTTGCAGTTGGCGGGCGTGGACGACTGGGGTTGGGGGCGGGCCGACTTTCCGAGGGCGATGCGCGGCGTGGACACGAGCCGGCCGTCTCTGTTGCTGTCGCACGAGCCGATGGCGCTCGACGTGCCGGAGACGCGCGGCGTCTCGCTCATCCTGAGCGGTCACACGCACGGCGGGCAGATCTGTCTGCCGCTCGTCGGCGCGCCCGCGGCGTACGTGTGGAAGCACCTGAAGTACCTGCGCGGGAGGTACGAGAGCGCGGGGACGCAGCTCTACGTCTCGCGCGGCACGGGCGTCATCGGCGTGCCCGTCCGCATCGGCGCGCGACCCGAGGTCGCCGTCATCCGCTTAGAGAGAGCCTGAAGAGTAGGATTTTTGATTTTAGATTTTAGATTTGCGATTTTGTCGAGCAGCGTCACAGTAAATCGCAAATCAAAAATCTAAAATCAAAAATCCTGTAGCGCTGCGGGGCGCGGGGCTCCCTGAAGCCTTACGGGGAGGCGCGGGGCGCAGCAGATGTTCTCAAGGCGCGCGCGGTCTTTCTGCATCTCGCGCTCTTCGGCGAGCCAAGCCATGACCTCCGCGAAGACGCGCGCGGCGTGCGGGTCGGCGGGCGTCTCGATGCGGTAGTGCATCCACTTGCCCTCGCGCCGCGCGGCCACGACGCCCGCGCGGCGCAGGTATGCGAGGTGGCGCGAAATCTTCGGCTGGCTCGCCCCCAAGACCTCTACGAAGAAGCAGACGCAGACCTCGCCCGCCGACATCAAATTCAAGAGCCTCAGCCGCGTCCGGTCGGCCAAAGCCTTAAAGAGCAACTCCAACTGCGCCTCGTTCTTCTTCATCTTCAATCCGCCCCCGCAACCCGACTCCGACGCTCAAGCAGAACCGTGTCGCGCCAGCGCCCACGGAGTTTGCCGACGCGCTCGCGCCGCCCGACCGGACGGAAGCCGCAAGACTCGTGCAGCGCGACGCTCGCGACGTTCTCGGGGAAGATGCTCGCTTGCAGCGTCCAGATGCCTTCCGCCTCCGACTCGCGCACGAGCGCTTCGAGAAGCGCGCGGCCTACGCGCCGGCCCCTGAAGTCGGCCCCGACGTAGACGCTCACCTCGGCGACGCCCGCGTAGACCTCGCGCGCCGACACCGGGCTGAGCGCCGCCCAGCCCGCGACGCGTCCGCCTTCGGCGAGCGCGACCAGGCGACACGCGCGCAGGTGCGAGGCGTCCCAGCGCCCCCAGTCGGGCGCTTCGGTCTCGAAGGTCGCGTCGCCCGTGGCGAGACCTTCGAGGTAGACGGCGCGCACCTCCGGCCAGTGGCGGGGGAGCATCCTTTCGACCGGCGGCGTCATGCAGAAAACATTTTACACATACGTCTTGACGAATGTGAAGTGCGGGTGTAGGATGCTCTCTCACATTCGCTTTGGCGCATATGTGAAGGGGGAAGGAGGACGGATGCAGGGCGAGACGTTGGAGACGCCGGAGCCCCGGGCGGAAGCCGAGGGCAAGGTTCTTGAGCCGGGGCAGGAGCCGCTGCCGTGCTGCGTTCTGCGGACGGTCGAGCGGGAGGGACGCGAGGTTACGGTCTGCGTCGCGACCTGTTGCGACGCGGCGGAGGCGGCGTGAGGTCATAGGCCGCGAGTCATCACGAAGGAGAGTTCTTATGTCGAGTTCAATCGAGCAGTTGGTGCGCGAAAGGTACGGCTCGGTCGCGAAGAGCGGGCTGTCGAGCGAGCAGGGGGGCGTGCGCGCGGTGGCCGAGGCGTTCGGCTACACGGCCGAGGAGCTTTCGTCCATCCCGGCGGAGGCGAACATGGGGCTCTCGTGCGGGAACCCGACCGCGACGGCCAACCTGCGCGCGGGCGAGGTGGTCGTAGACCTCGGGTCGGGCGGCGGGCTGGACGTCTTTCTAGCCGCGGAGAAGGTCGGGCCGACGGGGCGCGCCGTCGGCATCGACATGACGCCCGAGATGGTCGAGCTCGCGCGGCGCAACGCCTCGAAGCGGCTCGAAGGCGGCGCGCACGACAACGTCGAGTTCCACCTGGCGACCATCGACAGGCTGCCGCTCGCGGACTCGTCCGTCGATGTCGTCATCAGCAACTGCGTCATCAACCTCGCGCCGGACAAGCACGCCGTCTTCCGGGAGATCGCGCGCGTGCTCAAGCCCGGCGGCCGCCTGGCCGTGAGCGACATCGCGCTCAAGCTCCCGCTCCCCTCGGAGCTGAGCCGGGACTTGCTGGCCTACGTCGGCTGCATCGCGGGGGCGATCCCCGTCGAGGAGTACAGGCGGGGTCTCGTCGAGGCGGGCTTCTCGGAGGTCGCCGTCATCGACTCGGGCGCAGACCTCAACGCCTACGCGCAGGTCGAGGGCCAGTCCGGCTGCTGCTCGCCCGCGATGAAGGAGGGCGAGCCGAAGGGCCTGCCCGTGGCGAGTTCGTGCTGCGCCCCGGCCGAGACCGCGCAGCCTTCGGTCTCCTGCTGCGGTTCCACTCCCGAGGGCGAACTGCACGGCGACCTGCGCGACGTGCTCGCGCGCTACAACGTCAACGACTACGCGGCGAGCGTGAAGGTCTTCGCCGTCAAGCCGCGCGGTGACTGAGAGGCGGCGAGCGAAGGGCGGCCGCGGGGGTGCGGCCGCCCGGCGGCTGGTGGCCGAAGGGCTCGGCACCTGTTTCCTGCTGGCCGCGGTGGTCGGCTCCGGCGTGATGGGCGAGCGGCTGGCGGGCGGCAACGTGGCCGTCGCGCTGCTGGCTAACACGCTGGCGACGGGCGCGGCGCTCGTCGCCCTGATACTGACGTTCGGGCCCGTCTCCGGCGCGCACTTCAACCCGGCCGTGACGCTCTGCGACGCCTGGCAGGGCGGGCTCGCTTGGCGCGAAGTCCCCGTTACGTCGGGGCGCAGGTCGCGGGCGCGCTCGCGGGCGTCGCGGCCGCGCACACGATGTTCGGGCTGCCGCTCTTCTTCGCCTCGCGCCGCGCGCGCGCGGGCGGCGCGCAGCTCTTCAGCGAGTTCGTGGCGACGTTCGGGCTGCTGTCCGTGATCTGGGGCTGCGCGCGTCTGCGAACGGCCGCGGTGCCGTTCGCGGTGGCCGCGTACATCACGGCGGCCTACTGGTTCACGGCCTCCACCTCGTTCGCCAATCCGGCCGTGACGCTGGCGCGTGCGGCGAGCGACACGTTCGCGGGGATACGGCCGTCGGACGCGCCGGGCTTCGTCTGCGCGCAGTCGGCGGGGGCGGCGGCCGCGACGCTGCTGTTCCGCTGGCTCGTGCCCGCGCTGCCGAGGGATGCCGGGGCGGTCGTCGTGCCTCACAGTGAGGAGGGAAGGGATGAGCGATAAGAAGCGCGTGTTGATTCTCTGCACGGGGAACTCTGCGCGGAGCCAGATGGCCGAGGGGTGGCTGAGGAGTTTGGGTGGAGGGCGCTTCGAGGTCTACAGCGCGGGCACCCGGCCGAGCACGGTGCGCCCCGAGGCGGTCGAGGCGATGCGCGAGGTCGGGGTGGACATCACTTCGCACCGCACGAAGTCCGTGGAAGAGTTCGCCGGCCGGGAGTTCGACTACGTCATCACGGTCTGCGACAACGCGCGCGAGAGCTGCCCCGTCTTTCCGGGCAAGACCGAGCGCATCCACTGGGGCTTCGACGACCCGGCGGCGGTCGAGGGCGGGTGGGACGAACGCCTCGCCGCCTTCCGGCGCGTGCGCGACGAGATAGGCGAGCGGCTGCGCGCGTGGGCCGGCGCGGCGGAGTCGGCCTAGTTCTCTTCCGTCTGACCTTCCTCGGGGTCGTCCGCGGACTGGCCCGGCGGGGGGACGTTGTCGGGCACGGGCTCGCCCTTCTCCGCGCGTATGCGGAAGATGGAGCAGTCGCCGTCGGTGTAGACCTCGTCGAACCAGCCGCTGTCGAGCGCGTCGTTGAAGAAGTCTTCGTGCTCGTGGTCGGTGAAGACGTAGCGGGCGCAGCGCTTCCGGTCGCCCTCGCCGACGCAGAAGTTGTCGCGGATGAGCGGCCCGAGGTTGGCGACCTCATCGTCCGTCAGGTCGCGGGCGATGGTGATTTTGCCGTGCAGCTCGGCCAGCCTTCGATCCTTGTCGAGCAGGTAGGTCGGGTCGAGCCCCGAGACCCACGCGAGCTTCGGGTTGTAGAAGAAGAGCTTGGGGAAGTCGTCCCAGTCCGTGTTGACGATCAGCTCGCCGGGCTCCGCGTTCTTCGAGAGCCACTCCATCCCGCCCTTGTATAAATCCGGCCCGGCCATCCCGGCGATGTCCTGCGCGGTGACGCGCGCGTACCAGACCATCGGGGCGGCGAGCAGCACGAAGGCCGTCGCGACGCAGACCATCTCCCAGGCGCGCGCGTTCTCGACCCGCGCGGGCGTGGGCGGCTCGTCCAGTTCGAGCGGGCTCTCCTCGTCGGCCGGCTCGCGCCGCGCGTAGAGGTCGCGCGCGCGGCGGACGAGCGGCTCGACGGCGAAGGCGGCGAAGAGGACGGCGAAGGGCGGGAAGTACTCCGCGAAGCGCCGCCAGCGCATGTTGACGATCATGAGGAAGGTCGAGAAGAGCAGCAGGAGGAAGGCGCGCCCCCGGCTCCTGTCGCCCGCGTCCTTGAACGACACGTAGCCGACGAACATCGCCGCCAGCGCCACGCCGCAGTTGCCCAGGAACTCCCAGGTGCTGTACGGGTACCACTCCGACCCGACGGTCGTCGAGAAGTCCTGCGCCGTGACCTTCATCAGAAGGTGCTCGTACGTCAGCCGGAAGTTGTGCGGGAAGTAGGGGTTGATGACGTTGCCGAGCAGCGTGCCGACGACGACCAGGCCCACCGCGCCGAGCGCGCGCCAGACCTCGCGCGCCGGGGCGCGCTCCTGCCAGAGGACGACGAGCAGCCAGAAGCCGGCGGCCGCCCACAAAAGGAAGACCATGTCGTAGGTCAGCGCGAAGACGAAGGAGAGCGGCAGCAGCCAGCGGTACTTCCGCTCGAAGAGCAGGTGGAGGCCGGCGACGAGCAGCACGATGGAGACGCTCATCGCCTTGCCCATGTTGATGCGGTAGAGGAAGGGCGCGGCGCTGCCGATGACGGCGACGAGCCAGACGAGCGGGTAGCTCACGCGGTTGCGCACCAAAAGCCAGTAGCAGGAGAAGACCGCGAGGCACGCGAAGAGCCACGTCCCGATCTTCGCGCCCGTCTGGAAGTCCGAGAAGAAGGTGAAGGGGATTTGCAGGACGTGGAAGAGGAGGTGGTGATCGACGTAGTCCCTCGGGTTGAGCGTCGTGAGCGGCAGCGCGTCGAACGAGGGCGGGAAGTTCCCGGCGAGCGCCGACTCCCAGAGCATCCGGCTCCAGCGGAAGTGGTAGTAGGCGTCGTAGTCGCCGCAGCAGATCGAGCCCGTCGAGAACTGCAAGTACCAGAAGACCGCGCCGATCAGCGCCGCGCCCGCGAAGAGCAGCGCCGCGCGGCTGTTCAGAATGCCTACCAGCCCGGCGCGCCGAGCCGGCACGTCGCCGGCTTCGATGACATCCGTCTGTTTCTCATGCTCCGCGGCATCCGCGGGGACAGGCCCGCCCTCTATGTTCTCCATAATTCCCTCATCAGTATGTACAGACACACCCCGGAGGATTTAACGAGCCGAATCGAGTCAACGAAAATATCACGAACGCGCGTAGGCATGAAGCCGCGACCGTTTATCAGGTCAGAACCACCCGCGGTAGCGGGTGGGCCTTTGTTACCCGAATCTCTCGGTTGAGCAAGGCCCACCCGCTACCGCGGGTGGTTCTGACCCGGCGGCGTACGCGACCTTATTTAGCCGCAGAGCTTCCTCACGGCGTCGAGGAGGTCGGAGGGGTTGATGGGCTTGTGGAGGAAGTCGTCGAAGCCGGCGCGGCGGGCGCGCTCGCGGTCTTCGAGGTGCGTGAAGCCGGTGACGGCGATGAGCGGCGTCGTCTTGTAGTCGGGCAGCGCGCGCAGGGCCTCGGCCAGTTGGTAGCCGTTCATCCCGGGCATGCCGATGTCGGAGATGACGGCGTCGAAGCGCGCGGCGCGCGCGGTGTCGAAAGCCTCCGCGGCCGAGAAGGCCATCGCCACCTCGTAGCCCGCGTGGCTCATCAGGAGCGCCAGAAGCTCCGTCACGTCGGGCGCGTCGTCCACGACCAGCACGCGCAGGCGCACGCCTCCCGCAATACCCTCGCGTTCGGGACGGCGGTCGGGCTCGTACATCTTCTTCAGCGAGGCGCGCATCCCGAGGCCGCGCGCCGAACTCCCCCTTGTGTAAATCAGTAGGCAGTAGGCAGATGGCAGCCGCTCCGCGTTCCGGACGTTGCAAGGTTAATCCACAGTTTCTGACAGCGGCTCTCTTACTGCCCACTGCCTACTGCCTACTGCTCCTTCCGCGTGAGCGCGTCCATCCGCTCGGCCAGCTCGGCCGGGTCTACGGGCTTGGCGACGTGCGCGTCGAAGCCGGCGGCGAGCGCGGCCTCGGCGTCACGCTGCGCGGCGTAACCCGTGAGCGCCAGCGCCGGCACCTCTCGCAGGTGGGGCAACTCGCGCAGGCGCGCGATCAACTCGTATCCGTCTATTCGTGGGAGGCCGATGTCGGAGACGATTATATCAAACCGCCCCGACTCGGCAACGCTGAGCGCCTCCTCGGGCGTGGCGCAGGCCGTCGCGCTGTAGCCGCGCGACTCGAAGGCGACCGTCAGCATCTCCAGGGTGTCCGGCGCGTCCTCGACGAGCAGGACGTGGCAAGCCCTCTCCGCGCAAGGCGCGCCCTCGCCCCCCGTGAGGTCGCCCGAGCCGTGCCGCGCGCCGCCGGATTCGACCGCGGGCAGCGCGACCGTGAAGCGGCTGCCACGCCCCGGGCCCGCGCTCTCGGCTCGGACGCTCCCGCCGTGCGCCTCGACGAAGCTCTTGACGAGCGCCAGCCCGAGCCCGAGCCCGCCGTGCGCCCGCGTCGTCGCCATGTCGGCCTGCCGGAAGCGCTCGAAGACGTGCGGCAGGAACTCCCGGGGAATCCCCTGGCCCTCGTCCTCGACCTCGACGCGCGCCTCGCCGTCGGGCGCGCCGACGCGCACGCGGACGCGCCCGCCCTCGGGCGAGAACTTCACGGCGTTGTGCAGCAGGTTCCAGAAGACCTGAACCAGCCGCGTGCGGTCGCCGCTGACGACCGCGGGGCGGGGGCCGCCGGCCTGCACCTCCAGCTCGACGGAGCGCGCGTCGGCCTGCGGCCGGACGGTCTCGGCCGCCTCGCGCACGACCGAGGAGAGATCGACGGGCGCGCGCTCGATCCGCATCTTGCCCGAGAGGATCGAGGACATGTCGAGCAGGTCGTTGATGAGGCGCGCGAGCGACTGCGAGTTCCTCTCGATGACGCGCACGCCCTGCGCGACCTCCGCCTCGCCGAGCCTCCCGGAGCGGATCATGTGCGTCCAGCCGAGGATGGGCGTTAAGGGCGTGCGCAGCTCGTGCGAGAGGGTGGCGAGGAACTCGTCCTTGGCGCGGTTGACCTCCTGCGCCTGCGCGTAGAGGACGCGCAGGCGCTCCTCGGCCTCCTTGATCTCGGTGATGTCGAGCGTGACGCCGCGCATCCCCAGCGGACGCCCGCGCTCGTCGAGGATGACGCGCGACTGCGCCTCGACGTGGACGGCCCGGCCGTCCTTGCGCACCCAGCGGAACTGGCTGGTGCCGCCCTCCCGACTCTCGAAGATGGCGCGCGCCTCGGCCGCCGCCCGCTCGCGGTCTTCCGGGTGGACGATTGAGAGCCAGAAGTTGGGCGTCGAGAGCCACTCGCCCACGGTGTAGCCGAGCATCTGCTCGACGTAGTCGCTGACGAAGTCGATGCGCTGCGCCGCCTCGTCGGGCTCGCCCCACGCCTCCCACACGACGCCGGGCACGTCCGCGAGGAGGTTCTTCAGGCGGCCGCGCTCGTGCTCGACGAGGCGCGCGAGCCGCGCGTGCTCCGCGTCGGCGCGCTTCTGCGCCGTGATGTCGCGCGCGATGGTCGAGGCCCCGACCAGGAGGCCCGACCCGTCGCGGATGGGCGAGACGACGAGCGACACGTCGAGGCGCGAGCCGTCCTTGCGCACGCGCACGGTCTCTTCGCGCTCGACGCGCTCGCCGCCGCGGAGCCGCTCCATGATCTCTTCGAGGTCTGCGTGCAGCTCGCTCGGGAGGATGAAGGAGATGTGGCGGCCGACGGCCTCCTCGGCCGTGTAGCCGTACATCCGCTCGGCCGCGGCGTTCCAGCTCGTGACCGTGCCTTCGAGCGTCTTGCCGATGACGGCCTCGCTCGAAGACTCGACGATGGCGGCCTGGTGCGCGCGGCCGCGCTCGGCCTTGCGCTGCTCGGTCACGTCGTGGAAGACGAGGACGACGCCCGTCGTGCGCCCGCGCCCGTCGCGGATGGGCGCGCCGCTGTCGTCGATGGGGAACTCCGTCCCGTCGCGCGCCAGAAGTACCGTGTGGTTCGCCAGCCCGACGACCTTCCCCTCGCGCAGGACTTTATCGACCGGGCTCTCCACCTCCGCGCGCGTGACCTCGTTGACGATCCTGAAGACCTCGTTGAGCGGCCGCCCCTCGGCCTCCGCGAGCGTCCAGCCGGTGAGGCGCTCGGCGACGGGGTTCATGAAGCGTACGAGCCCGCGGCCGTCCGTCGAGATGACGGCGTCGCCGATGCTGCGCAGCGTCGTCTGCAAAGACTCGCGGTCTACGCGCGCGGCCGACTCGGCGCGCGCGCTGCGCTCGGCGAGCGCCGAGATGAGCAGCGAGACGAGGACGAAGACGCCCGTCTGGAGCACGCCCGAGAAGTCGAACGCGAAGGCGTAGGGCGGGCCGAGGAAGAAGAAGTTGGCGGCGAGCGCCGAGAGCGCGATGCTCAGCAGGACGGGGCCGCGCCCGGCGTAGAGCGCGACGACGATGACGGCGACGAAGTAGAAGATGAAGGGGACGCTGCCGCGCTCAAGCCCCGCCGCGGCGTAGAGCGCGAACATCGAGAGCGTGGCCGAGGCGGACGCCGCGACCGCCAGCCCGTAGCGGGCGGGGGCCAACTCGCTCCAACTCAGGCTCTGACTCGGCCCGTCGAGGGGGCGGGGGGCGGTCATCTCTCTTCCTTAGCTCGTTCCCGGCGCGGGGTCGGGCGCGCACGTACTGCCGAAGATGTGTCTGTCGTCGAGGGTCTGTCGCTTGCGCCGACAACCTACTGCTTTTCGCCGCGGCAAGTCAAGAAAAGGGTGTTGGGTTGTAGGTTTTAGGTGCCGGGTAAGACTGCTGCATATACCCGGCACCTAAAACCCAACACCCAACACCCAAGACCGGCATTTGCTTTTATCGACCTCCGGCCTCTAACCTCTGAACACTATGTACCCGGCAGGCAACCTGCACATCCCTGCGCCGCACGGGCGGCTTGAGGCGATCCTGAAGGAGCCGCGCGGCGCGGAGGCGCGCGCCGCGGCGCTCGTGCTCCACCCGCACCCTTTGCACGGCGGGACGATGCACAACAAGGTCGTCTTCCGCACGGCGCGCGGGCTCGAAGACGCGGGCGCGGTCACCCTGCGCGTCAACTTCCGCGGCGTCGGCCACTCCACAGGCCGCCACACGGGCGCGCGCGGCGGCGAGCAGGAGGACGCGCGCGTCGCCTTGGATTACCTGATCGGGAAGTACCCGAACCTCCCCGTCTTCCTCGCGGGCTTCTCCTTCGGCGCGCGCGTCGGGTTGGAGGTGGGCACGCACGACGCGCGTGTTAAATACCTCGTCGGCGTCGGCACGCCCGTCAGCATCCCCGAGCGCGAGTACGACTTCTCCTTCGTCGAAGCGTGCCGCAAGCCCCTCCTCCTCGTCCACGGCGAACAAGACGAGTTCGGCTCCGTCCCGGACCTCCGCGCCCTCGCCGCCCGCCTCCCCGACCCCTCCCTCGCCCGAATCAAAATCATCCCCCACGCCAGCCACTTCTTCGACGACCAGTTAGAAGACTTAAGGCGCGCCGTCGCGGAGTGGACGGAAGAGATGCTTGGAGCCCGTAAACCGTAAACCGTGACCCGTGAACCGTGACAGGTGAAGGCAGGCTCCTTCTTGTCACGGTTCACGGTTCACGGGTCACGGGTTTTTACGGCCGGGCCGCCGCCTCTTCGTAAAGTCGATCAATCACGTCCTTGTACTTCTCGTCGATGACGCGGCGTTTGATTTTGAGGGTGGGGGTGAGTTCGCCGCCTTCGATGGTCAGCTCGCGTTCGAGGAGGGCGACGCGCTTGACGCGCTCGTAGCGGGCGAGGTCGGCGGTGAGCGCGTCCACCTGGCGCTGAAGGAGGTCGATGACGCGCGGGTGGCGGCAGAACTCGGCCGGCGTCTTGCAGTCGAGCCCCTTGTGCTGGGCGTAGGAGCGCAGCATCTCCCAGTCGGGGACGATGAGGGCGGCGGGGAACTTGCGCCCGTCGCCGACGAGCACCACCTGGCTGACGAAGCGCGACTGCTTGATGAGCTGCTCGACCGGCTGCGGGGCGATGTACTTGCCGCCCGAGGTCTTGAGCAGCTCCTTCTTGCGGTCGGTGATGCGCAGGTAGCCTTCCGCGTCGAGCACGCCGATGTCGCCGGTCTTGAACCAGCCGTCTTCGGTGAAGACCTCGCGCGTGGCGTCGGGCTTGTTGTAGTAGCCGCGCATGACGTTGGGGCCGCGCGTCTCGATCTCGCCGTCCGAGGCGATGCGCACCTCCACGTCGCGGATGGGGCGGCCGACGGTGCCGATGCGGTTGTCTTCCGCGCCGTTGACGCAGATGACCGGCGAGGTCTCGGTCAGGCCGTACCCCTGAACGATGGGCAGGCCCGCGCCGTAGAAGATGAGCCCGAGTTCTTCGGGGAGCGCCGCGCCGCCCGAGCAGAAGAGGCGGATGCGCCCGCCCGTCGCCTCGCGCCACTTCGAGAAGACGAGGCTTGAGGCGGCCTTGTGCTGCAACTTAAGAAGAGGACTGACCGGCCTCCCCCACACGACGGCGTGCGCCCAACGCTTGCCGACGCCCACCGCCCACATGAGCAGCGCGGTCTTGACGCGCCCGCCCTCGGCCGCCTTGTCCTTGATGCGCGCGTAGATCTTCTCGAACAGGCGGGGGACGGCGACGACGACGGTGGGGCGCACCTCGCGCATGTTGTCGCCGATGCGCTCGATGGCCTCGGCGAAGTAGACCTTCGCGCCGTGGTGCAGGTACATGTACATCGCGCCGCGCTCGAAGACGTGCGAGAGCGGCAGCACCGAGAGCGCCACGTCGTCCGGCCTGAACGCCAGGCGCTCCGACGTGCCCGCGAGGTTCGAGACGACGTTCGAGTGCGTCAGCATCACGCCCTTCGGCTCGCCCGTCGTCCCCGAGGTGTAGATGATGGTCGCGAGGTCTTCCGCCGAGACCGCGCCGGAGAGTTCTTCGAGCAGGCCGGGCCGCTCGTCTTCGAGCTTCGCGCCGCGCGCCTCAAGCTCCGCGAGCGTGAGCACGCCTTCGCCCGCGCCCTCCTCATTCGAGAGCAGCACGATAGTTGAGAGCGCGGCGCACGACGAGAGCGCCTCGCGCACGCGCTCGTAGGCCGCGCGGTTCTGGACGAAGAGAAGGAGCGCGCCCGAGTCCTCTGTGATGTAGCAGACCTGCTGCGGCGCGAGCGTCGGGTAGAGCGGGACGTCGATGACCCCCGCGAACTGGCACCCGAGGTCTGCGATGACCCACTCGGGCGAACTCTCCGAGAGAATCCCCGCGCGCTCGCCGCGGCGCAGGCCCAAGGCGTGCAGGCCCAGCGCGACCCGTCGGACACGCCGCAGGAGTTCCTCCGAAGAGATGGGCCGCCACTCGCCTCCGCGCCTGTAGTTGAGCGCGTCGGGCCGCGCCTTGAGCGTGAGCGCGCCCAGCATGATGTCGATGATCGTCTCGGGCTCGCCCACACGCATCCGGTCGCCCAGCCCCGTGCCCGTCGTTACAGTCCCCGTAGTTTCCATCTTCAAGCGCTCACACCCCCGAGGAAGATGTCCAGCACCTCGTCGGCCATCGGCGCGAGCTTGTAGCGGCGCTTCGACAGAATCCAATTGGTCGCCATCTCGTCCAGCGCGCCGAAGAGCACCTTCGCGACGAGCTTCGCGTTCAAGCCCCTACGGAAGACCCCCGCGGCCTGCCCCTCCTCGAAGACCTCGCGGATGAGGCCGAGGTACTCGGCCAGGCCCGCGGCCGAGAACTCCTCCATGAACTTGGTCGTGCCCCGCAGCTCGACCTGGAAGACGACGGCGAGGTCGCGGTCGGCGCCGAGCCGTTCGAGGTGGTGGCGCGCGATGCGGCGGAGCTTCTCGCGCGGGTCTTCGATCTTCGCCAGCTCCTCGCGCCCCGCGCGGACGGCCTCGCCCGTGTTGCGCTCGAAGATGGAGCGCAGGATCTCTTCCTTGCTCTTGAAGTAGAGGTAGACGGTGCCGTCGGCGACGCCGGCCTCGCGCGCCACGTCGGCCACCTTCGAGTTGAAGTAGCCCGACCGCGCGAAGACCTTCGTCGCGGCGCGCATGATGGCCTCGCGCTTGTCGCCGGCGGGGACGGCGGGAAGGGAACGTGCGGTACGCATCTGGCTCAAGGGTCTCCGTGCCGCTCTCGCGAAAGGGTTTGCTGAATGGCTATTCATTCAGTCCGACGCCCCTAGCCTAACAAAAGAGCCGTGAACCGTAAACCGTAAACCGTGACAAGAAGAACTTGTCTTCACTTGTCACGGTTTACGGTTTACGGTTCACGGCCTTTTAGGGTCGGGCTTCCGCCTCCTCGTCCTCTTCCGCGACGAGTTGTTCGTGGCCGTTGAAGCCGGGTTGGCCGCCCCTGATGTTGATGTCGCGCTGCGGGAAGGGGATTTCGATGCCCTCCTCTTTGAAGAGGCGGTGGATGTTGTAGCGGATGGCGCTCTTGACCTGGAGGTGGCGGCGCGGCTTCTCCGACCAGACGAGCAGGCGGAAGTTGAGCGAGGAGTCGGCGAACTCCATGAACTGCACCGCGGGCTTCGGCTCTTCGAGGGTGAACGGGACGCCCTGGGCGGCGCGCAGGAGCGTGCGGGTGACGTGGTCGGGGTCGGCGTCGTAGGAGACGCCGACGGGGATCGAGAGGCGCACGCGCCGCTCGCGGTTGTAAGACCAGTTGAGGAAGTTCTGGTTGACGATCTTCGAGTTGGGCACGACCGAGGCGATGTTGTTGTTGGTGATGACAATGGTCGTGCGCAGGTTGATGCTGCGCACCATGCCCTCGGTCAGCTCGCCGTCGGGGCCGGGGATGGTGATGTAGTCGCCGACGCGGACGGGGCGCTCGAAGAGGATGATGAAGCCGGAGGCGATGTCGCCCGCGATGAACTGGAGGCCGAAGCCGATGCCGATGGAGAGCGCGGTGAAGGCGACCGCCAGCGAGGTGAAGTCGGCCTGCACGGCGATGCGCAGCGCGACGATCAGCCCGACGGCCATGATGAAGTAGTGGACGAGCCGGAGGATGGTGAACTGGACGCCGGGGTCGAGGTGCTTGTGGGTTGCCATCCGCCGCTCGACGAAGGCGCGCAGGTAGCGCGAGAAGACGACGGCGAAGACCAGCGCGAGCACCCCCATCGTCAGCGTGGCGATGGAGAAGGGGAAGTTGCCGATCCTCCACGTGTGGTTGATGTAGCCCCAGAGCCGCTCCAACAACGTCACCCGCTGCGGCTCCGCCGTCGCCGCCACCTCCTGCCACCACACCCACGCCGCCGTTAACAGGCCGACCGCTGACATCAGACTCAAACCTCCCGTCCCGGTTCTCTAAACCGCGCCCGAAAGCAGAAGCCGCCCGCACCTCGTTTCAGGGGGCGGGCGGCTTCTCGGAGTGAAACTTGTTGGCGGAGGGTGAGGGACTCGAACCCCCAAGCCCTTTCGGGCGACGGTTTTCAAGACCGTTGCAATAGCCGTTCTGCCAACCCTCCGCTCTGCCAACCAAAATACGCGACTTTAACGCTCACTTCAAGGCGACTACTTTCTCACGCGAGGGCGCTTCCACGTAACTTGGTGCCCTTTTACGCCGAGAATGGACTCAATATAGTGGAGGGCGTTACAGACGCGGCAAAGGACATTGTAATCACTCATCTCAACCCTACCTTGGGCAATGTCACGATAGAGTTGTCGGTTCTGTCGTGTCTTTGCCATAGCCCTGCCGCCGCCGTTGATGTGATTAATCTCAAGCAGACTTACTTCGTCACACCCGCAATTAGCACAATGCTTTCCGCCTAGCACGTCCATCGCGCTCTCGCGCACGCGCCGGTGCTGTTCGCGCCACTTACGCCTTTCTTCCTCGACGTCGTATTCGCTGCTCTGCCGCCGTCGCTCGCGGTAGGCAGCCATGTACTCCCGCATGTACTCGCGGTGCTTCCGGCTGCCTTTCTCCGTCGCTCTATAACGACTGTGTTTCTCTGCCACGCAGCCAGTGTATCACCTAACAAGAGATTTGTCTTAGTTAGGCGACCCGGCAAGATGACTAAAGCCGAACGGAGAAAAAATTTCGGGAGGGGTGAACCAACCACGGATTTTTTATCGCGTTAATGGGCGGGTGGGAGTTTGGCCTGAGCGAGCAGAGGGGGCGGGCGCATTTTCGAGTCGGAGGTGTGTGATGGCAGGGAAGTGGCGGAGGCGTCTGTTGAAGGCGGCCGGGTACGGCGTGGCCGTCCTTCTGGTCGTCGTGTGCGTCGGCATCACGGTGACGGTCGGGTGGCGGCCGTTCGTGGGGCCGAAGGCGCGGCCGCTGACGGCGCGCCGCTTCGAGGCGACGCCCGCGCGCCTTGAGCGCGGGCGCTACCTCGTCGAGAGCGTGTCAGCCTGCTTCGCCTGCCACACCACCTACGACCCGAAAGACCCCGTGAAGTCTTACGCCGCGGCGACGAACAAGGGGGGCGGCGGCTCGCTCGCGGCGGACGGCGCGCCGTGGCTCATCGCGCCGAACATCACGCCGGACGAGGAGACCGGCGCGGGCCGTTGGACGGACGACATGTTCGCGCGCGCCATCCGCGAGGGCATCGGCCACGACGGCCGCGCGCTCTTTCCCGCGATGCCGTACCAGAACTACCGCAACTACTCGGACGAGGACTTGGCCGCAATCGTCGTCTACCTGCGCTCGATCCCCGCGGTGAAGAACAGGCTGCCGAAGTCGGAGATTCCGTTCCCGCTCTCAAAGCTCATCAACACCGTGCCCGAGCCTTTGACCGACTCGGTTCCGGAGCCGGACATGTCTACCGCGGTGAAGCGCGGCGAGTACATGATTAGAGCTGCCGACTGCTCGGGGTGCCACACGCCGCGCGGCGAAAAGGGCGCGCCGATTCCGGGGATGGACTACGCGGGCGGCAACCCCTTCGACGACGGCAAGGGCGGCGCGGTCACGCCGATGAACCTGACGCCGGACGCGACCGGCATCTCCTATTACGACGAGGCGCTCTTCGTCAGGACGATCCGCACCGGCCACGTCGGCGCGCGCGCCCTGAGCGCGCACATGCCCTGGTGGGTCTACAAGAACATGACGGACGAAGACCTCAAGGCGATCTTCGCCTACCTCCGCACGGTCAAGCCCGTCGAGCACCGCGTGGACAACACGGAGAAGCCGACCTTCTGCAAAGTCTGCAAACAGAAGCACGGTCTCGGGGAGAGGAATTGAAGGGGGTAGGCAGTTAAGGATAGAGAGCGGGCCGAATTGAACGGAGGCGGCGAGTTGCGATGCTCGCCGCCTCCGTTTCTTTCAGGCACCTTCTCGTCTTCAACTGCCTACTGCCGTCTGCCTACTGCCTACTGCGGCGGCGGGGGCGGGTAGGTGTTGGGGTCGCGGCGTTGTCGCTCTTCAAGACGGCGGAGGCGTTCTTCGCGGAGGATTCGCTCTCGCTCAAGGCGCGCCCTCCTTCTCGCTTCGGCGACGCGCCGGAGGATTTCGCGCGTCTCTTCGCGCGTGAGCGGTTGGGCTCTGAGGTCGCGGCCGCGAAGAATTGGGTCCGCAGCGGCCTCGGGCGGCAGCGGGGGCGCGCCGGGGAATGGCGGGCGTGGCTCGGGCGGTTCGGGGTGTTCCGAGGGGGGCTGTGCGGCGCGGGGCGTGGGAGCCGCGGTCGCGCGCTTCTGCGCGGCGGCGGGCGTGGCCGCGGGGGTCGGCGTCGCCTCGACCGCCTGCTGCGCGGAGGGCGCGGCGTACTCGGGCGGGGTGGACTGCGCGGTCGGCTGCGGCGTGGGCAGCGCGGCCGGCATGTCCCGCGGCGTGCTCTGCACGAACGCGTAGAGGCCGACGCCCGCGAGCGCGAGGGCGACGACGCCGAGCGCGACGTACAGCGCTCGGCGCGAGCCTCCGCGGGGCGGCGCGTCCGCGGGCTTCAAGCGCGTGACGACCGAGTTGTCGTCCGCGCCTTCGACCGTGGTCGGCTCGGCCGCGCGCGCGTTGGTGCGTGCGGCCGAAGGCCCGCCGCCGAGCAGCGTCGCCGCCTCGTGCGCGACGGCGGGGCGCGTCTCGGCCGCGCGCGGCTCGTGCGCGGAGGTGCGCGCGGCCCCGGAGTCCATCAGGCGCGTCTTCTGCTCCGACTCGACGCCGGTCAGGAGCGTCGCCGCGGCCGCGGCGCCCGAAGCTTCGGCGCCCGTGCGCCCGGCCTCGCGCAGCGCGGCGCGCATCTCTTCGGCCGAAGCGAAGCGGCGCGCGGCGCTCAAGGCCATCGCGTGCGTGAGGACGCCCGAGACTTCCGAGGGGACGTGCGCGGCCGTCTCGCTCGCGGGTCGCAGGGGGTCCGGCTCTCCGTTGAGCACGGCGGTCGCGCGCGTCAGGGCGTCGGGCGGCGTCGCGCCCGTCAGCAGGTGGTAGAGGGTCGCGCCCAAAGAGTAGAGGTCGCTGCGCGGGTCCGTGCCCGCGCCCTGCATCTGTTCGATGGGGGCGTAGTTGAAGGAGTAGCCGAAGAGGCTGCCCGTCTGCGTGACGCGCGTCTGCAAGGGCGTGCCCTTGGCGAGCCCGAAGTCGAGGAGGACGACCTGGTCGCGGCTGGTGAGCTTCAGGTTCTGCGGCTTGATGTCGCGGTGGATGACCGGAGGCTCCTGCGTGTGCAGGTAGTCGAGCGCGTCGAGCAGTTGGTCGGCCCACCCGAGCACTTGCTTTACCGGAAAGCCTGCGCCGCCCCGCGCCTTCAACATCTGCGAGAGGTCTTCGCCGGGGATGTACTCCATGACGAGGAACTGCCCCTCGGCCTCCTCGAAGTGGTCGCTGACGCGCGGCAGGGCGTGGTGGCGCAGGCGGTTGAGGAGCCGCGCCTCGCGCTCGAAGGCTTTGCGCAGCGCCGCGTCCTGGAAGAAGGTCTCCTTGAGCGCGACCGTCGAGCCGAAGCGGCGGTCGGTGGCGACGTAGACGGCGCCCATCCCGCCCTCGCCGATCTGCCGCTCGACGGCGTAACGGTTCTGCAAGACTGTGCCGGGGGCGATCATCCGCGCAATCGTAATTGGTGAATGGTGAATAGTAAATAGTGAATGGTAAGAGCCCGTCTTAACCATTCACCATTTACCATTCACCATTTACGACTGAAGCACTTCGAGCATGCCTTCGTGGACGAGGCCGTTGCTGGCGGCGATGGGCGGCTTGTAGATGTGGAAGGGCGAGCCGTCGTAGTGGGTGACGCGGCCGCCCGCCTCCTCGACGAGCAGCACGCCCGCGGCCACGTCCCAGGGGCGCAGGCCCTCTTCGTAAAAGCCGTCGAAGCGGCCGGCGGCGACGTAGGCGAGGTCGAGCGCGGCCGCGCCGTCGCGGCGCACCGACTGCGCCTTCATGATGAAGTCGCGGAAGTGGCGCGCGAAGTCGGTGCGCTCGCGCACGTCGTAGGGGAAGCCGGTGCAGATGAGCGCGCGGTTCAACTCGTCCGTCTCGGAGACGCGCACGCGGCGGCCGTTGAGGGTCGCGCCCTCGCCGCGCTCGGCGGCGAAAAGCTCGTCGCGCGTGGGGTCGTAGACGACGCCGACGACCACGCGCCCCTCGTGTTCGAGCGCGACCGAGACGCAGAAGACAGGGTAGCCGTGCGCGTAGTTGGTCGTGCCGTCGAGCGGGTCGATGATCCACTTGTGCGCGGAGTCCTCGCCGCCCGCCTCGGCCACGTCGCCCGACTCCTCTGTGAGGATGCGGTGGCGCGGGTGGTAGCTGCGGATGCGCTCGACGATGAGCCGCTCTGCCGCGAGGTCGGCCTCGGTCACGAGGTCGATGTCGCCCTTGTTCGAGACCTGAAGGGCGCGCCCGAACTTGTCGGCCAGAATCTTCCCGGCCTCCCGCGCGGTCTGGATGGCGAAGTTGAGCATGGGATAAGTAGTCAGTAGACAGTAGTCAGTAGTCAGTAGAAAGGCAATCGTCAGTCGAACCGTCAGATGCCAGTATCAACTACCGAGACGCGGAGCGCTACTGACTACTGACTACTGACTACTAACTACCTGTCTTTCAAGATCGCCACGATCTCCGTCTGGACGGGCTGGCCCGTGACTTCGATGTCTTTGTCGGAGACGTAGACGTTAATTTCCGAGCGGACGCCGAAGCGGCCTTCGAGGTAGATGCCGGGCTCGATGGAGAAGACGGTGCGGGGGATGATGCGGCGCGAGTCGCGCGTCTCGAAGTTGTCGATGTTCGCGCCGTTGCCGTGCCCCTCCTCGCCGATGGAGTGACCCGTCCGGTGCGTGAACTGCTCGCCGTAGCCCGCCCGCTTGATGTGGCCGCGCGACACGTCGTCCACCTGCGCGGCGCGGATGACCTTCCCGTCGCGGACGGCGGAGCGGACGAAGGCGGTGGCCGAGTCGCGCGCCTCTTTGACTATCTGGAAGACTCGGACGTACTCGTCGGGGACTGTCTCGCCGACGTAACCGACCCAGGTCTGGTCGGCGACGATGGAGCCGGGCTTCGCCGCCTTCACGGTGATGTCGAAGAGGACGAAGTCGCCGCGGCGGATGGGGGCGCTGCGCTCCGGCGTGGGGAAGTAGTGCGGGTTGGCGGTGTTGGCCCCGACCGAGACGTTGCCGACGCCGCCCGTCATCCCCTCCTCGCCGAGGCGGCGCGCGACGAACTGCTGGATTTCGTACTCGGTCGGAGTCTCGCCCGCACGGACTCTGCGGCCGATCTCGGCGAAGCCTTCCATGATGGCCTTGCGGAGCTTGTCGGCGGCCTCGCGGTGCGTCGAGAGCTGCTCGGGGCTCAGGGTGGCCTCGAACTGCTGGACGAGGTCGGCGCTGGTGACGACCGAGACGCCGGGCATCGAGCGCACCAGCTCGACCGTGCCGGCGTCCACGCGCGCGACGTAGGGGATGTCATTGTTGGGCGAGTACTGCATGGCGATCTTCTTGAGCACGACGCGCCTGCTCTGGAGCCCGCCGGAGGCGAGCGCGTCGCGGACGCCTGCGTGGAGCTGCTCCCAGCTCGCGTAGATGATCTTGCGGCCGGGGAGCTGATCGAGCCGGTAGCGCTCGATGGAGTGGACGACGCGGACGGGCTCGCCGACGACGGGCACGTAGTAGAACCAGCGGCGCGTGGTGACGCCCTGCGTCGGTAGGCGCAGGATGCGGTAGGCGAGCGGGTCGCTGCGGCGGAAGTCGTAGAAGAGCCAGCCGTCGAGGTTCGCCTCGCGCAGCGCGGCCTGTATCTCCGCGACGCGCCTGACCTGCTCGTCCCCGGGCCTGGCGTCCTGCGCGCGCGCCGCGGTGCAGAGCAGGAGTAAGAGCGCGAAGGCCGCGAGCGTGTGGTCTGTTCTTCTCATAGGGCTCTGATCTTTCACTCGTAGAGTTTGCGCAGCGTCGCGCGCCACACGGCGTGCGAGACGAGGTCGGTGCTGTCGCTGAAGGTGTCTATGCCGCCGATGGGTCGGCGCGCGGCGATGCGGCGGACGCGCTCGTCCACGATGCGCTCAAGAATCCGTGCGGCGAAGCCGTGCAGCTCGATGACGCGGAAGGGGCGGCCGAAGAAGTCGCGCGGCTCGGTCGGGAGGGGCTCGGTGACGCCGAGCCGGTTGTGCATCTCCGCGACGATGCGGTAAGCCTCGACCAGATGCCGCTCGCGCCCCTGCCACGTGTCGGCCGCGAGCGCGGCGCGCAGGTGCGGCGAGAGCGCCCCGGCGCATGACAACTGTTTGAAGGCCGTGCCGAACCACTTCGGGTAGGGCGCGTAGGTGCGCTCCGACAGGAAGCAGAGGCGCATCAGGTCGCGCACGAGGCGCGCGCCGATGAGGGCCGAGCCTATCTCGTCGCCGACGAGCCCCGCGCGCCCCATCAGGTGCTCCTCCTGCCCGACGCGCGCCCAGGCTGAGGCGAGCTGGTAGAGCCACACGTCGCGGGGGTAGTAGTCGAACCTCCGTCTTACCTCTTCGAGCCCTATCTCGTCATGGAAGACGCCGCCCGAGCCGACGGTGCGCAGCTTCTGCTCGGGGAAGGTGAGCCAGTCCGCGGGCTCTATCTCTTCATTAATGTCAAAAGCGAGGTAGTTCAGGAAGAAGCCGCGCGGCGTCATCAGCTCGACCTTGTGGTTGACCGGCCCCTCTTCGCGCGCGTCCAGGTGCTGCACGCCGTTGTCGTTCGGGTCGGGCTCGGTGAAGCTAGTCGGGTAGCCGCGGAGGCGGCGGGGAAGCCTGTGACGCAGCGCCTCGCGGATCGAGTCGCGCAGGCCGAAGTCCTTCTCTTCGACGAAGAGATCGACGCGCGGGCCCCAGCCGTGGTCGGCGCTCATCTCCGTGTCGAAGCCGAGGACTTCGGAGCCCGAGCCGAGGAGCGCCGCCGCGTAGCGCAGGGCGGGGAACTCCGCCGCGAGCGCGGGCCTGACCGCCTCCTCGAAGAAGAGCCTGCTCAACTCAAGACCTTTGACGAATTCGGGCATCGGGCTTTCGACTCCTGCCGGACTTCAGTAGCGCGAGCCGGGGCGGCGCTCGCCGAGTATATGATAATTCCGCTCGTCGATGGCCGACTGCACGGCGCGGCGGTCTACGTAGAGCGAGACGTGCGAGAAGTTGTAGGCGGCGAGCCCCGCGTGGAAGAGGACGCCGCAGGCGAGCACCGCGGCGGCCAGCTTCCGCCAGCGCGGCCGCGCGAGCAGCCTCTCCCAGCAGTAGAAGGCGTAGAGCACGGGGATGGGAAGCGTGACGTAGAGGTGGTTCGACTGCGGCGGCTTGATCGAGAAGAGGAAGAGCGCGTAGAGCAGCAGGACGTTGAAGAGCGCGAGGTACTTTATCGCGCGCCAGTCCGGCTGCCTGTGCGCGCGCAGGAACCACGAGCCGAGCAGCGCCGCGACCTGCGCGACGCCGACCGCGACGAGGAAGAGCGCGAGCGGCGCGAGCCACGGCTGCTCGGCGACGACGGCCAGCCGGTCGCGCGTGTGCGCGCCCATGAAGCGCGGCACCTCGAAGCTCGCGAACGAGAGCGTGCGCGTGAGGATGCCCCACAGCGCCGTCAGGTTCTCCGGGTTGAGGCGCACGGACTGCCCCGTAGCGCCGGCCGAAGGCCCGTACTTCAGATAAGTCGGAACCAGCAGCGCCGCCATCGGCGCCGCGCCCGCGGCGAAGTGGAGGAGCGCGGCGAGCCCGCGCCTGAGTCCTCCCTTGAACTGGAGTGCCAGCGCCGCGAGCGCGTAAGGGGCGAGCACGACCCAGGACATGTGCAACTGCATCGACCAGAAGAGGCCGAAGCCGAGCATGGCGTTCGCGAGCTGGGTGGGGACGAGCCCGCGCCGCGTGAAGGGGTAGAGTTCGAGCGCGCCGACGAAGAAGAGGACGCCGCCCGCGAGCATGTAGGAAGGGTTGTAGATGACGGTCGAGAGGTTGAGCGTCCACGGCGAGGTCAGCAGCCAGCCCCAGACGAACCAGCGCGGGAGGGCGGGCAGCCGCCGGCGGCAGTACCAAGCGAAGAGGCAGAGGCTCGCGAACGAGACGAGGCCCAGCAGGAGGTAGGGCGACTCGGCCAGCGGCAGCGCGTGCAGCGGCAGCCCCACCAGCAGCGCCTGCAACGCGCCGGGGAGCTGTATCTCGCCGAAGAGCACGTCCGGCCCGAAGTAAGGCCACGCCCCCGTCGCGTAGAACTTGAGCCCGAGCAGATAGATCTGCTTCGTGTCCGAGTCCTGGAACTGCCCGCACAGCCCGAACCCCAGGCGGAAGAGGAACGCCGCGACTATCAGCGCCGCGAACAGCCCGCGCCGCGTCTTAGGCCCCGTGCTTCCCGCGTCCTGCGCGGCGGCGTCCGTCGGATTCACTCGTCTCCTACCGTCGCGCGTCGGCGGCCGGGTGCATGCCGTTGTCAGGCGCGGCTCACTCGAAGAGGCTATCTACAGCCATTCGCCAGCCCGGCACGGCCGGCTCTGCATCGGCAATATCCCCACGGCGGTAAATAGTTGGATTCTGCGGATCGTTCAAACGGTAAACTTTGACGACATCAATCCCGAGCAGATCAACGTCCCACACTACTTTCGTCCCGGCCGTAAAATAATCGGATATTTTTTGAGCAATCTCGCGCTCGGCTTTAGGCCCGTAATCATTTTCGCTGCGTACCTCTACGGCAAACACCGGCGCGCCGTCAAGAAACTTCATCCCGGCCGAGCTGCCGACGTAGAAAGCAGCGTCGGGGCTGAAGGACTCCCTGTTCGGCAGCTTCACTCTAAACCCGGCGTTATCAGAATAAGCGCGGCCGGAAGGGACATTCGGTTCATGAAGGCGCAGGCTCATGTAGATCGAGCCCCCCGCGCGATTCGGCAGATCTCCGGTAGGAGGCATCAACACGACCTCTCCGTTTATGATCTCCGCCTTGCCGACGTCAGGCAGACGGTACAAATCTTCAATCGTCGCATTCGCTTTTGTACTCATACCGTACCTCTTTCCTCTCAAGACTATTTTAGAGGCAGCCCGGGCAATCTCCAATATGAGATTCGTTAGTATAAGCGCCTACAGCCGCGCGCCATACGCTCGTCCACTACTACCGCGGGCGGTATTGACCTGTCCACACTGGTGGCTATGCCCCCGAAGAGCGCGCCTCCTCCTCGGCGCGTTTGCGCGCGAGGCCGGCGCGCGCGTCGTAGCGGACGAGCTGCGGGAGCAGGAGCGAGAGCAACACCGTCCCCGCGACGCAGAGCACGCCGCCCGAGAGGACGGACGCCCGCACGCCGAAGAGGCGCGCGACCGCGCCCGCCTCCGCGTTGCCGAGCAGCGGCCCCGCCGTGTAGCTCACCATCTCTATCCCGGCGAGGCGGCCGCGCAGTTGGTCGGGGATGGTCTGGTTCCAGATGGTCATGCGGAAGAGCCCCGAGACCATGTCGGCCGCGCCCGCCAGCGCGAGGAAGAGGAGCGCCGCCCACAGCGTCGGCGCGAGCCCGAAGCCGATGATCGCCAGCCCCCAGGCCCCGGCCGCCAGCACCACGCACAGGCCGTGACGGTTGACCCGCTTCGTCCACCCCGAAGTGAGCGTCACGCACATCGCGCCGGCCGCGGGCGCGGCGTAGAGCAGCCCGACCGAAGAGCCGCCGAACCCTTCCGCCACCGCCGGGAAGAGCGCCATCGGCATCCCGAAGAACATCGCGTTGAGGTCGATGAGGTAAGTCCCCAGAAGCTCCGGCCGGCTTCGCGCGTAGCGCAGCCCCTCGGCTATCGAGCGCAGGGAAGGCCGCTCGGCGCCCGCGGGCGGCGGCACCGCGCGCATCATGCAGAGCGCCGCGAGCGAGGCGGCGAAGGTCAGAAAGTCTACCGAGTAGGTGAGGGCCGGCCCCGCGGTCGCGACGAGCAGCCCGCCGAGCGCCGGCCCGCCGATCATCGAGACCGTCGCGCTCAGACCCTTCAGCGCGAGCGCCGTCGGCAACTGCTCCGCCGCGACGAGGCGCGGGATGAGCGCGTCGAGCGACGGCCGCTGCAACCCGTTCAAGGCCGCGAAGAGCGCCGCGCAGAAGAAGAGCACCCAGACGCGCGGTTCCGCGAGCAGCGAGTTCGCGACCAGCAGGAGCGTCCCCAGCGCGAGCAGCGCCTCCGTCCATCGCACCAACCGTCGGCGATCCACGGCGTCGGCCAGCGCGCCGCCGACGAAGGCCATCAGGAAGATGGGCACGAACTCCGCGACGCCGAGCATCCCCGAGACGAGCGTTGAGCCGGTGAGGCGGTAGACCTGCCACGGCAGCGCCACGAACGTCATCATCGACCCGAAGAAAGAGACCGCCTGCCCGAAGAAGAGCAGGCGGAACTCGCGCGACTCGCGGAGCGGCGTCAGGTCCAGCGCCAGAGAGCGCGCGGCCCTCTTCGCGCGCCCCGCCGACGCCTCCGAAGGGTCGGGCGTGAGGTGCGTCGAAGGCTGTGTCGGCTCTTCTTCCAAGCGGGATAGGCGCGACGCGACGTTCTACTTGAAGATGTGTGTGTTCGGGCGTCCGGCTAGAAGATCACTTTCATGAGGACGACGGCCAGCGGCGGGCCGACGACGGCCGTCGCGGCCGTCACCCCGGGCGCGACGAGCGCGGGCGTCGGCCGGTCGGCCGTCGCGTAGTTGTAATAAGGTGTGCTCATCATCCCTCTCCTTCTCCGAGCAGAGGAATCTTCAGGCCCTTAATGCGCGCCGTCTCTTCCGCCTCCTCGTAGCCCGCGTCCGCGTGGCGCGCGACGCCGAGGCCGGGGTCGTTGGTGAGGACGCGGTTGAGTCTCTGCGCCGCTTCGGGGCTCCCGTCGGCGACCGAGACCTGCCCGGCGTGGAGCGAGTAGCCGATGCCGACCCCGCCGCCGTGGTGGAACGAGACCCACGAGGCCCCGCTCGCGGTGTTGAGCAGCGCGTTCAGGATGGGCCAGTCGGCGACGGCGTCCGTGCCGTCGCGCATGCCCTCGGTCTCGCGGAAGGGCGAGGCGACCGAGCCCGTGTCGAGGTGGTCGCGGCCGATGGCGACCGGCGCTTGCAGCTCGCCGCGGCGGACGAGTTCGTTGATGGCCTCGCCCATCTCGGCACGCTCGCCCAGGCCGAGCCAGCAGATGCGCGCGGGCAGGCCCTGGAACTGCACGCGGTCGCGTGCGAGCCGCATCCAGCGTTCGAGCGTCCTGTCGCGGGGGAAGAGTTCGAGCGCGAGGTCGTCCGTGCGCCGTATGTCTTCGGGCGAGCCCGAGAGCGCGACCCAGCGGAAGGGGCCTTTGCCCTCGCAGAAGAGCGGGCGGATGTACTCGGGGACGAAGCCCGGTATCTCGAAGGCGTCCGTCACTCCCGCGTCGAACGCCTGCTTGCGGATGTTGTTGCCGTAGTCGAAGGCGACCGCGCCCGCGCGTTGAAACGCGAGCATCGCCTCGACGTGCCGCGCCATCGACTGCATGGAACGCTCGACGTACCCTCGCGGGTCTGTGCGCCTCAACTCGTCTGCCTCTTCGAGAGAGAGGCCGGCGGGCACGTAGCCGTTCAAGGGGTCGTGCGCGCTCGTCTGGTCGGTGACGGCGTCAACCTTCACGCCGCGCCGCACCAGCTCCGGCAGGACTTCGGCGCAGTTGCCGACGAGCCCGATCGAGACGGCGCGCTTCCGCTCGACGGCGTCCTCGCAGATGCGCAGCGCCTCGTCCAGGTCGAGCGCGAGGCGGTCGCAGTAGCCGGTGCGAATTCGCTTCTCGATGCGCTCGCGGTCAACATCGACGCCGAGGAAGACCGCGCCGTTGAGGGTCGCCGCGAGGGGCTGCGCGCCGCCCATGCCGCCCATGCCGCCGGATAGGATGAGGCGGCCCGCGAGGTCTCCGCCGAAGTGGCGGTCGGCCATCGCGGCGAAGGTCTCGAACGTGCCCTGCACGATGCCCTGCGAGCCGATGTAAATCCACGAGCCCGCGGTCATCTGCCCGTACATCATCAAGCCTTTGCGTTCGAGTTCGTGGAAGTGCCCCCAGTCGGCCCACGCGCCGACGAGGTTCGAGTTGGCGATGAGCACGCGCGGCGCGTGCTCGTGCGTGCGGAAGACCGCGACGGGCTTGCCCGACTGGACGAGCAGCGTCTCGTCGTTCTCCAACGTCGTCAGCTCGCGCACGATCCCGTAGAACGAGCGCCAGTCGCGCGCCGCCTTGCCCCTCCCGCCGTAGACGACGAGTTCCTCGGGGCGCTCGGCCACATCCGGGTCGAGGTTGTTCATCAGGCACCTGAGCGCCGCCTCCTGGTGCCAACCCTTGCAGTTCAACTGCGCCCCGCGCGGCGCGCGGACGATTTTCGGCTGTGACATAACTCTTTAGTGGCTTCGCTTCTCCTGAATGCCGCGGACGACCCGCGTGACGAGGCCGCGCGGGAAGAGGCCGATGGAGCGCGCGAGGAGGTTGTTACGAAAGCCCGGGATGACGACGGCCTTGCCGGCGAGCATCCCGCGGTAGCCCTCGACGGCGACGGTGCGCGCGTCCATGACGGCGCGGTCGAAGAGCTTCGACTCGCCCATCCCTGCGGCGGCGACGAAGCCCGTCTCGGTGGGGCCGGGGCAGAGCGCCGAGACGACGACGCCCGTCCCCCCACACTCGTTCGCGAGCGCCTCGGAGAGGGAGAGGACGTAAGCCTTCGAGGCGTAGTAGACGGCCATCAGAGGGCCGGGCTGGAAGGCCGCGGTCGAGGCGACGTTCATCACGTAGCCGCGCCGCCGCGCGATCATCCCCGGCAGGAAGAGCTTCGTCAGGTGCGTGAGCGCGACGACGTTGATCTGAAGCAGGTCGAGCTCCGACCTCAAATCCGTCTCGGCGAACAGCCCGTAGCTGCCGACGCCCGCGTTGTTGACGAGCGCGTCCACGCTCACGCCGCCCGCGCTCAGCTCCTCGAAAATCTCCCGCGGCGTCTCGGCGCGCGCGAGGTCGGCGGCCAGCACGCGCGCCTTAACGTCGTGCCTGCCCGCCAGCTCTTCCGACAGGCGCGCGAGCTTGTCGCGGCTGCGCGCGACGAGGACGAGGTCGTGCCCGTCGGCCGCGAACAGCCGCGCCAGTTCCTCGCCGATGCCGCCCGACGCGCCCGTCACGAGCGCCGTCAGCTTTCGCTCGCTCATAGCTCGCAGCGTGAACCGTGAACCGTCAACCGTGACAGGAAAGAGCCGTGAACCGTAAACCGTGACGGGTGAAAGCTGGTTTTAATCCTGTCACTGTTGACGGTTTACCGTTTACGCTCCCGTCACGGTTGACGGTTCACGGTTCACGGCTTTTCATTCGTCCGGCCGGGCCAGAGGGCGTGGAACCAGCGGCCGCGGCCGCTCTCCTCGCCGATGATCTGTTCGAGCTCGCCCGCGTCGAGCCAGACGCCGCCGCACTTGTCGCAGCGGTCGATGCTGACCTCGTCGTAGGTCTCGGCGTGGAGCTTGCCCGAGCAGCGGGGGCAAGGCATGGTGACGGGGTCGGTGCTGTGCTTCTGCGCCTCCTCGCGGATGGCCTCGCGCAGGCGCTGGAGCGACTCCTTGTCCTTGCGGCGGAAGTACTCCTCCTCCAGGCCCCTTCGGCGTTCGTCGAAAATGTCTGACACTGACTTATACCTCCTGCGGCCGTGCGGGCGGCGCGCCTCCCTGGCGGGGCGCGCGCCTCGGCGCGGCCTGCTCGTGCTGGTTGACTGACTGCTTGATAGCAGGAATGTAATAGCAGAAAACCGCGCCCGCGCGCCAGCCCCCTCGCCGCGGCGCTTGCGCGCACGCAGGGGTCTTCAATAAGCTTCCCGGCGCAGGCAGAACTCCGTTGGACGGGGAAGGCACACGATGGCAATCGGCCCGCGCGCGCGCGTGCTCCTAATCGCGGCCCTTTTGTTCGGCGCGGTCGCGGCGCTCGTCTGGTACTTGAGTTACGGCTACTGGTCGCAGCCGGCGACGCCGCTCGGCCCGCCGTCGCAGGACGCGGAGCGTCTGCCCAGCCCCGCGGCGAGCCCGACGCCGACGCCCGAAGTCTCGCCGAGCCCGAGCCCGACGCCCGCGGCTCCGCCCGGCGCGCCCGGTCAGGCGCAGGGCCTCCCGGGCGACCCGGCGTCGGCGCTCGCGTCGATGCGTCTGCTCATCCCGGTCGAAGGCGTCAGGCCCGAGCAGTTGCAGGACACCTTCAAGGACGCGCGCAGCGAGGGGCGCGTCCACGACTCCATCGACATCGTCGCGCCGCGCGGCACGCCCGTGCTGGCCGCGACCGACGGGCGCGTCGTCAAGCTCTTCAACAGCGTGAAGGGCGGCGTCACGCTCTACCAGTTGGCTTCCGCGGACGAACACTACGTCCTCTACTACGCGCACCTCGAACGCTACGCCGACGGCCTCAGGGAGGGGCACGTCGCACGCCGCGGCGAGACCGTCGGATACGTCGGCGACACGGGCAACGCCACGCCCGGCAACACGCACCTCCACTTCCAAATCTACCGCGTCGAAGACCCCAAACGCTTCTGGACGGGCGAGAACATCAACCCCTACCCTCTGCTGCGCGGAGCTCAGTAGAACAGTACCGCGAGCGGTAGCGAGCGGGTCAGTCTTACGTATTACGTCTGTATCCCGTAAGACTGACCCGCTCGCTACCGCTCGCGGTACTGTACGCCTTTCGTCCGTAAACGGTGCGCGGCTACAACGGCAAGGGCATTTTTTAAGGAAAAGTTTGGGCGGTCGCGTGCGGGAACGGGAGTTGCCACGTGTCTGCGGAAGTGCCCGCGCCTGTACTCTCCCCTCGAAAGGCGCGGGGAGTTTTAGTCTGAGGAGTCTTAAAAGTAGATGGGTATCGAACTGTTGAAGATGACCTGGAAGTCGCCGCTGGCGCTCGTCGCGGCGGTGTCGCTGCTGATAGCTTCGGGCTGCACGACGACCGCGCCGACGAACACGGCCGCCCCTTCGTCGCCGACGACCTCGGCCTCGCCCGCGGCCACGCCTTCGCCCGGCGCGAACGGCGCTTCGGCGGCGGCGGCCAACCTGCCGGTGACGCTGCCCGTGCTCGACGCGATGTTCGCCGACGACTCGTTCGCGGGCGAGTTGAAGTCGAAGCTGCAACTGACGGACGAGCAGGTCGAGGGCTTGCGCAAGGTCGCGTCCGAAGAGCGCGCGAACCTCGACGAGGAGGGCGCGCAGTCGGGCACCACGCCCGCCGCGACCCGGCGCGCCTCCGAGAAGATTCAGTCGGTCATCGGGGCCGAGAAGGCCGCCGCCTTCAACTCCTTCGTCAGCGAGCGCTGGGCGGGCGGCGGCTCGGCGGCGCTCGACGCGAAGCCGAACTCCGTACCGACGGACACGCGCGTCGTCGTCAACGCGCCCGCCTACCGCATGGACGTGTTCCAGAACGGGAAGCTCGTCAAGTCCTACAAGGTCGGCATCGGCTACCCGGAGTTCCCGCTGCCGCAGGGTTTGAGGAAGGCCGACACGATCATCTTCAACCCCGTCTGGACGCCGCCCGACGAGCCCTGGGTCAAGGGCAAGTTCGCGCCCGGCAAGAAGGTCGAGGCGGGGAGCAAGGACAACCCGCTCGGCCTGATTAAGATTCCCATCGGCCTGCCCTCGCTCATCCACGGCGGCAAGGCGGCGGCCAGGCTCGGCGGCTTCGCGTCGCACGGCTGCGTCGGTCTGACGAACCCGCAGGTGCAGGACTTCTCGGTCGTGCTCGCGTCTTTGGGCGGCGCGCAGCTCACGCCCGAGGACGTGGCCGCCAACGCGAAGACGCGCGACGAGACCAAGCAGGTCAAGCTCTCGACGCCCGTCCCCGTCGAGCTGCGCTACGAGACCATCGTCGTCGAGGACGGCCGCCTCCACATCTACCGCGACGTGTACGACAAGGGCACGAACACGGAGGAGAACCTCCGGCGCGTGCTCGAAGCCTTCGGCGTGAGGCTGGAAGACCTGAGCGAGCAGGAGCGCGCGCAGGTCACGGACGCGCTCAAGGCGATGGCGCGCGACGCGCAGGGCAACCCGGCCGACGGCCAGCCCGCGGCCTCGCCGACGCCGACGCCCGGCAAGGCCGCCAACAAGAACGCCGACGTCCGCGAGACGAAGACCATCAAGGGGCAGAAGGAGGTCGTTATCGACATTGCCGCCCTGCGCGGCAAGGGCTACCCCGCCCCCGTCAACCTCGACACCGGCGGCGCGCCGCAGCCGAAGGGGCAGGCGAAGAAGAAGGCATGAGCAGTAGGCAGTAGGCAGATGGCAGTAGGCAGTTAAGACAAAAAACGGCCTGAGACAATCGGAGGCGGCGGGTAATGGAACCCGCCGCCTCCGATTCTTTTAAACGCTTCCTCTTCTTCCTAACTGCCTACTGCCTACTCCCGCCTCACAAGTCGAACTCGCCGCGGCGCAGCGCCTGCGCGACGCGTTCGATGTCGCCGGAGAGCGGGCGGTCGCGCGTGAGGCGCGCGGCGTGTGCGCGGAGGCGCTCGTAAGCGAGGCGCGCGCCGCGGCCGGGCTTGAGCGGCGCGCGGTGTTCGAGACCTTCGGCCGAGGCGAGCAGCTCGATGGCGACGACCCGCTCGACCGCTTCGACGACGCGGCGGAGCTTCAGGGCCGCCGTCATGCCCATCGAGACGTGATCCTCCTTGCCGCCGTCGGTCGGCAGGTTGTCCGTGCTCGCGGGGTGCGCCAGCACCTTGCACTCGTTGAGCAGCGCGACCGCGACGATCTGCGGAATCATGTAGCCCGACTCGACGCCCGCGCGCGCCGTGAGGAAGGGGGGCAGCCCCTCGTTCTTGTCCGGGTTGACGAGCCGGTCGATGCGCCGCTCGACGATGTTGCCGAGGTGGACGAGCGCGATGGCCGCGTAGTCGAAGGCGAGGGCGAGCGGCGCGCCGTGGAAGTTGCCGCCGGAGACCACGTCGCCCGTCTCGACGAAGACGAGCGGGTTGTCCGTCGCGCCGCCGGTCTCGACCTCCGCGACCGCGCGCGCGTGTGCCAGCGCGTCGCGCGCCGCGCCGTGCACCTGCGGCATGCAGCGCAGGCTGTAGGCGTCCTGCACGCGCGGGTCGCCTTCGAGGTGCGAGGCGCGTATCTCGCTGTCGAGCAGAAGGTCGCGCAGGTGCGCGGCCGACGCGACCTGACCCGCGTGCGGGCGCGCGAGGTGTATGCGCTCGTCGAAGGCGGCGGGCGTGCCCTTCAGGGCTTCGAGCGACATCGCGCCCGACACGTCGGCCGTGCGGGCGAGGCGCTCCGCGCGTTCGAGCGCGAGCGCGCCGACGGCCGTCAACGCCTGCGTGCCGTTGAGGAGCGCGAGCCCTTCCTTCGCTTCGAGCGTCACGGGTTCGATGCCCGCACGTTCCAAAGCCTCGCCGCCCGGCAGACGCTCGCCTCCGTAGAAGGCTTCGCCCTCGCCCGCGCAGCAGAGCGCGAGGTGCGCGAGCGGCGCGAGGTCTCCGCTCGCGCCCACAGACCCGAGCTCCGGCACGACCGGCTGCACGCCGCGCCCGAGCATCAGGAGCAAAGTCTCGGCGACCACGGGCCTCGCCCCGCTGAAACCCTTCGCCAGCACGTTCGCGCGCAAAAGCATCATCGCCCGCGTCTCTTCCGAAGAGAGCGGCGCGCCCAGCCCGCACGCGTGGCTGCGCACGAGGTTGATCTGCAACTCGCGCAGCTCGTCCGCCGGGACGGTCACGTCGGACAGCTTCCCGAACCCCGTGTTGACGCCGTAGACGACGCGCGCCTCCGCGACGATGCGCTCCACGGCCGCCCGCGCCGCCTCCATCCGCGCCCGCGCCGCCGCACCCAGAGACACAGACTCCTCGCCGCGCGCCACCCGCGCGACCTCTCCGAGCGTTAACTGTTGTCCGTCGAGTTCAAGCATAGGAACAGTAGGCAGTAGGCAGATGGCAGCAGGCAGCCGCTCCGCGTCATGGTTGTTGCGGAGTAATCCTAGACGTTAGACGGCGGCGCTTTCAACTGCCTACTGCCATCTGTCTACTGCCTACTACTTTATCACCGTGTCCCTGTTCGGGAACTGCGTGCGGTGGATGTCTTCGGGCGGCTGGGAGCGGTGGATGTCTGGGCGGCGCCACTCGCCGGTGGTCGTGCCGGCGGCGCGCGTCGGCGCGGTCGAGCGCGTGCGCTCGCGGGCGCGCTTGGCGCGGCGGACGGTGGCGGCGCGGCGCTTGGTGGTGTTGGCGGCGGCGCGCGTCCACTCGCCCATGCGCTGGAAGGGGTGGAAGTCGCTCTCGGTCAGAACCTCGCCCGTCGCCTCGCGCAGGCGCATCGTGAAGTAGGCGAAGAGCAGCAGGCCGACGTTGAAGAAGACGCCGACCATGAAGACGACCTCGCCGGGGACGACGCCGATGTCCGCCTTGCGGAGGAAGTCCGCGAAGTCGGGCGACGGGTACGGGTGCATGTAGACCTTCAGGTTCCACGACGCCGCCAGCAGCATGAACATCCAGAGGTAGTTGCGCCGCAGCCGGCGGCCGAGCGCCTCGGCCTCGCTCACGTTGAAGTGCGGCTCCTGCAAGTCGGCGACGAGGAGCTGCGCCCACTTGCCCTCGTCGCCGGACGTGTCGGGCGAGAGCATCTGCATGAAGAAGCCGGTTTCGAGGATGCGGACGCGCCCCGACCAGATTTCGTAGTAGCGGTAGCGCCGCGCCTCCATGAAGAGGAAGAAGCCGACGAGCACCGTGTTGATGAGGATGACGAAGTGCGGGTTGGTCGGGAGCGAGAAGGCGAACGAGAGCGTCGCGCCCGTCGTGACGACCGCCCAATTGGTCGTCGTGTCGAGCCGGTTGCGCCAGGTGTTGGCGCGCGTCACCTCGCCGCGGTAGAAGTGCACCATCGCCGTGTTGAACTCGGCTGGGGTGGGCTTGCGGTGCGGGGGCGCGGCGGCGGCCGCGCGCGGGAGCTGCGTGGCGTGCAGCGCCTGCTCGGGCGTGATGGTCTGGTGGATGGGGGCCGTCTCGGGCGCGTCCGGGGTGTCGGCGGGGCGCGGGGGCTGTGTGGTCGTGCTCTGTGACGGAGGCCGCTCGCTGGTTCTGGGGCGCAGGTCTGTCTTCATCTTCCTCTCTGCTTCCGCCTTGAAAAAGACCGCCGGGGCAGCGGGAGGAGGGCGCCGCTTTCGCCCGACTGAGTTTGATGATAGCACGCGCCGCCGCCCCTTGAACAAAAAAGCGCGCCGCACGCCCCCCGCGCGAGAGACCGGGCGGGGGCGAAACTCAGGCTGCCGGGACGGCGAAACGGGCGTAGAATACGGCGGCCTGTTGTACGTCTAATTGTCGTCGGTGCCTTCGGAGGGAATGATGTTCTTGTCCGGCGTTCTCGGAGTCTCCCTGTTATTGGTGCTCTTCCCCGCGCAGTCGAGAGTACCCGCACAACGGACGGCCGTCATCACGGGCAAGCTGTCATACCCCAGCGACTTCGACTTCCCCCGGATGATCGTGTGCGCGGAGGCCGTGGATTCCAAAAGCATTCACTGCACGGACAAGCGCACCCGGAATCGAAGGAGCGGCAAGCCCGCGTACAGACTTCGCGTCCCCGCGGGGAGCTATTACGTCTTCGCCACCGTCGTGAACGACGAGGAGCCGGTCGATGACGTGCGCGGGTATAAGGCTTACTATTCGGAATTCGTGAGATGCGGCCTCAGGGTTGAGTGCCCTTCCCACGAGCCCGTAAAAGTGACGGCGCGGGCCGGGCAGACCTTAACGGGTATCAACCCCGGAGACTGGTACGCCGACTGACACTTACGCACGAAGCACGGGTCTGCTCGCCAGTCCGCGGGGCCGCCCTACATTCGTTTTTTGTCCGCCACTTCTTGAAAGCATCTTTGTTTGACTATGCAGGCGCGAGATGACTTTGAGCCCGCCGCAGAAGGCTTGGACGAGCGCCGGATGCGCGAGGCGCTGCGGGCGGCGCGCGAGGCCGCGCGGGCCGGCGAGGTGCCCGTGGGCGCATGCGTCGTCGGCCCCGACGGCGGGCTGCTGGCGGTCGCGGGCAACCGGACGCGCACCGACTGCGACCCGACGGCGCACGCCGAAGTCCTGGCGCTGCGCGAGGCGGCGCGCCGCGTCGGCAACTACCGCCTGACGGGCGCGGTGGTCTACTCGACCATCGAGCCGTGCGCGATGTGCGCCGGGGCGCTGGTGCAGGCGAGGGTCGCGCGGCTCGTCTACGGCGCGCGCGACGAGAAGGCGGGCGCGGTCGAGTCGGTCTTCCGCGTCTGCGACGCAAGCTCTTTGAACCACCGGATGGAACTCTCGGCCGGCGTCCTCGAAGCGGACTGCCGCGCGCTGATGCAGGAGTTCTTCCGGGAGAGAAGAAAGGGGCTGAGGACTGAGGACTGAGCGGGAAGCGGCTCGCTTCGAGGTCGGCCCGCACGCGCTCGGTCTCCACGCGGACGCGGCGCTCGCTCATGTGCAGGTTGATCGCGCCCGGTTGGCAGAAGGGTTGCCGTCGCACCTTTACGACAAAAATCTCCGAAGCCTCGTCAGTCGTAACTTGTGACGAAAGTGCGACCGGAATTTCTGTCACGGGATGAAAAATCACGGCACTCTTTGCACCGTCCGAGCGGCTGCAACCTGCTGGATTTGTCAGAAAATGTTAAGGTTTGCTACTATACGGGTCTCGCGGAGAGGTCGCATAGTGGTTTAGTGCACCGGTCTCGAAAACCGGAGTGGTCGAAAGGCCACCGTGGGTTCGAATCCCACCCTCTCCGCCATCTCTCTTTTTACCTCAATGACTTAGAGCCTCACCGCTACGCCCAAACGCTTCCTTCTTGACCTCTTCAACTTTACCGGATGGCGTAGGACGTGGTGTGACCTGCTGAGACCAGCCGTGCCTTAACGGCTGCGGGCGGAGGAGGTTTGACCCGAAGAGCGCCTCGCCTTTCGTCCACATCTCGGGATAGACGCCAATCACCTGCGGCCGGATGCGCCTCATAACCTTTACCTTTAACGGGGAGGGAATTTCCGGGATGATGCGATCGATCCATGCCGCCTCGGCAAGTAAACCGGCGTCGTCTCGGCGTAAAATTTTTCCGAGAGGCCGCCCGTGGGGTTGGGCGCTCACGTGACCACATTCCCTATGTAACGGTTTTTTTATGCCGCCTAAACCACTGCGACTGGTCTTGGCCCCGCACAGCCTTGAAGACGTGTTCCTGGCGCGGTACGAGAGGCTGCGCGGCTGGGCCTTGCACTTGAGCGGGGGCGACCGCGCGGCGGCCGAAGACCTGCTCCAGGAGGCGTTCGTCCAATTCACCACCTCGAACCCCGACCTCGGCTCGATACAGAACCTCGACGCCTACCTTTTCGGCCTCGTCCGCATCCTCCACCTCTCACAGACGCGCCGCGCGCTGCGGCGGGCGCGCGTGCTCGATTCCGTCCTCGACTACAACGCGGCGATCCTCGGCCTGCGCCACGCGGACCCGCGCGATCAGGTCAGCGTGCGCGGTGACCTGCTCCGCGTGTGCCAGTACGGGTGTGCCCGCAAGGAGACTTCTAAGGCCGGTTCCGTCCTCCTCTTCAGATTCTTCCTCGGCTACTACCCCAGGGAGATCGCGAGCGTCATGAAGATCACGCGAGAGGCGGTCGAGGAGCGGCTGCGGGTCGCGCGGGCCGAGGCGAAAGGCTACCTCCGCGATTCGACCTCTTTAAAACTGATAGGGGCGAGTCCCGCCGCGGACGCGCGGCCGGCGGCCGACCTCGACCCGGCGGGGTCGCCCGACGCCTTCCTCCGAGACATCCGGCAGTGTATCGCCCTCTCGAAGCGCGGCGAGTGTCTGCCGAAGGCGGACTTGGAGCAAGTCTACCGCGCCGACGCGCCCGTCGAATGCGCCACGCTGGCACACCTCGTGAGTTGCGAGGGCTGTCTGGACACAGTCAATCGACTGCTCGGCCTTCCGCTGCTGGCCGAGCGGAATCCCGTAGACACGGTCGGCAAGGACACGGGAAGCGGCGGCGGCGGGGGCGGGGGCGGGACGGCCGACTCACGTCTGACGAGCGGCAGGAGGCGCGCCCGCGAAGTCTTCGAGCACGACCCGGGCGAGCTGTGCGTGGCCGTCAACGGTGATCATCTCTGCTCGCAGACCGTCGTCGGCGGGCGCAACGAGCAGACTTTGAACGTCGAGCGTCAGGTAGAGTTCGTAGAGGTGTTCAGCGAACAGGGCGTGCGTATGCTCCTGCTCGTCGTCGGCGAACCCCCGCCCGACGGGCCCCTCCGCCACACGGCGCGCACCGTTCTGAGTGACGACAGGAGTCTGGAAATCGCGCTCGAACTGAATTACCCGTTCTCGACGCTGCGCGTGGTGTATGTAGACCGTTCCCGGCAACGGGAGGCGGAGATCGAAGAGACCGACCCGAAATCCGCCGGGATAACCGTCACGCCAATCACCGCCGACGCCCCGCCCCAGAGCGGAGAGGTCGCGCCGCAGAAGGGTGGGAGGGAATCAATCGCGGCGACGGTCTGGGGGCGATTCGTGCGCCGGCTTTCCGGCGGCCCAACCTGGCTACGCCCCGGGGCGGTGACCGCGATACTGTCACTGCTCCTGATCGGCGCGTTGCTCTTCGTCCGAACGCGCGTCAGCACGGTCTCGGCGGCGGAACTCCTCAGCCGTTCCGCGGTGGCCGAACGTGCCGAAGCCGGCGACAGGTCGGCGGTCACGCACCGCACCGTGTATCTCGAACAGCGCGACCCGGCGGGCGCGGGGCCGGCGCGGAGACAGCGAATAGAGGTCTGGCACAGCGGGGCGCTTAGAGTGACGGTGCGCCACGTTTATGACGAAGCGGGGGGCTTCGTCATCGGCGAGCGCGTCACCGGGGACGGCGAACGCGTCGTGCTGGTGCCGGACGCGAAGTCCGCCGCCGTGCGCGAGGCCCGGCCGGCGGCCGCGTCGCTGCTGGCGGCGGGCGCGGCATGGCGGCTGAACCCCTCTGCCATCGACTACCTCGACCTGACAGGCGGGGCCGCCTTCGCGACCGTTGAAGAGAGTGGGAACAGTTACGCCGTACGTCACGTGGGGCGCGCCGAAGCCGGGGTCGTCGAAGCGGTCCTGACGCTCAGGAAGGCCGACCTGCACGCCTTTGAGATGCGTCTGGTCTACGCGGGGGAGGCAGGCAGGCGCGAGTACAGGTTTGTGGAGAACCTTTTCGAGCGGACGCCGCCCGACCGAACCCCGCCGCAACTTTTCGAGGCCGGCGGTGACACACCCGGCGCGGGCGCTGTCGGCGGCGGCGCGGCGGCGTACGGGCCGGCGGCGTCCGCGCCGACCCCGTCGGCGCGGGCGTCGGCCGAGTTGGAGGTCGAAGTCACCTATTTACTCGACCGTCTCGGAACGGACCCAGGCGAGCAGGTCTCTGTGCGGCGCACGCCCGACGAACGCCTGCGCGTGGAAGCCCTCGTCGAGATGGTCGAACGCAAGAGGGATATACTCGCCGCCCTCGGCCCGGTCGTCGGCAACCCGGCCGTGACCGTCGAGGTCAGTACGGTAGCCGAGGCGTTGGCCAGGCGCGGGCAGAGGCGTCACGCGCCGTCGACCGAGTTGGAGGTGCAACTCCGCGACGACGCGCGCGACGCCGACTCCGAACTGGCGCACAAACTGGCGGGGCCCGGCGGGGGCGAGGAGGGGCGGGCCCGAGAGGAGGTCGCGCGGGTCAGCGAGCAACTGCTGGCCGACTCGCGCCAGGCCGTCCGGCACAGCACGGCTCTCATCCGACTCACGGCGAGCTTCCCCTCGCGGGTCAGCAACGAACTCGACCCCGCCGCCCGCGAAAAGCTCGGGAGGATGATACGCGCTCACGCCGAAGCCTGTCTGAGAAATGCGCGGGCCATCAAGCAAGGGCTGGCGCCTTTCTCCCCGCCCGCGCGGGGCGGGGCGGGCGAGGCGGCGGCTATCACGAACGACGCCGAGATGGCGCGAGCCGTCGAGCGCCTGTCGCGTCTGACGCGCGAGAGCGACGAAGCTCTGCGCTCGGCGTTCACACTCTCACAGCGCGGGCAGTCGCTCGCCCCGATTAAATCCGCGCGCTTCTGGGGGTCGCTCGAAGCGGCTGAAAAACTATCGCTGGCGATTCTACAGGCTTCACGTCAATGAGAATACATGTGGCTGTCACGGGCGGGGCCCCTTACCCCGCGCTCGCCCCGCTCAGGTCGCATCTGCCGATGCTGCTCTGCGCCTTGCTCGCCGCCTCAATGACGGCGCCGCGGCCGGCGGCCGCGTGGCCGCAGCGCGGCGAGGGCGGCGTGAGCGGGACCGTTTACGACGAGAACGGCGACGTGGTCGCGGGCGCGTCGGTCAGCGCCTTCAACACCGCGAGCGGCGTCGAGATGCGTGCCACGACCGACGGCGAGGGATTCTTCTCAATCGAGTTTTTGCCGGCGGGCACGTACAGCGTCATCATCCGCCGCGACGGCTTCAAGTCCCTGGACGTGCGCGACGTGATGCTCGGCCCGGCCGAGCAGGTTAAGCTGCGCGTGAGGCTCACCGTCGGGCCGATTGAGGAGTACGTGACGGTGTTGGCGTCGTCGGACTCCGAGGTCGGGAGCGGTGACGGCTCCGACCTCCCCACCTCGACGAACTTCGGCCGGAAGTTTATCGAGCGCCACACGCCGGCCGGCGGAAACGTGGGATCACTCGTCGGCCTCGCCCCCGGTGCCGTCGTCACGAGGGCGGACTTCAACGAGCAGGGTCAGTTCTCGGTGGGCGGCCAGCGCCCGAACGCCAACTATTTCACGGTGGACGGCGTCTCGGCGAATTTTGGCGTCAGCGCGGGCCCCGCGCCGGGGCAGGCGGCGGGCGGGAGCCTCCCGGCGCTCGCCTCCTTCGGGGGCATGAACAACCTCGTCTCGGCGGACGCCGTCCGCGAGTTCAGGCTCCAGGCCCTGACCTACGACGCGGAGGAGGGGCGCACGCCCGGCGCGCAGGTCTCCGTCACGACGAGCGCCGGGACGGACGTGTGGCGCGGCGCGGCCTTCTACTCCGCGCGCCGCGGGGCGCTCGACGCCAACGACTGGTTCGTCAACGCCCGCGCCCTGCCGAAAGCCCCCTCGGGCCAAGACCATTTCGGCGGCGTCCTCGGCGGCCCGGTCGTCAAACACGACACCTTCGCCTTCCTCTCCTACGAGCGCCTGCGCGTGACGCAGCCGCGCGTCGCCATCACGGCAGTTCCCTCCGTCGCGACTCGGCTGCTCGCCCCGCGCGAGGTCAGGCCGCTGCTGGACGCCTTCCCGCTGCCGAACGGCCGCGAGTTGAGGACGGGTTCGGGCGCGGCGGAGTTCGCGGCCTCCTACGGCGAGCCTTCGCGGCTCGACGCGTGGAGCGTCCGCCTCGACCATACGGCCAAAAGCCTGTCGCTCTTCGGGCGCTACGCGCAATCGCCGTCCCGCACCGAGTTGCGCGGCGCGCGGAACCCGCCGACCCCGACGACGCGCGTGACCTTCGGCTTCGGCCGCCCGCTGGCGCAGAGCCTGAGCACCGTCGCCGAGAGTTCGTTCGAGACGCGCACGCTGACGCTCGGCGCCGACTACGCGCGCGGCTCGGGGCTGACGCTCGACTCGCGCTTCAACTGGAGCCGGGCGCGCGGCACGACGCGCCACCGCCTGGACGACTTCGGCGGGGCCGCCCCGCTTCCCGACGACTACCTCTTCCCGCCCTTCGCGACGCCCGCCGACGGCCTCGTCCAGATAGTCGTCTTGAGGCCCATCGACATGGCGGCCAACCTGCGCGTGGGGAGGGAGGCCGACAACTTCAACCGGCAGCTCAACCTCGTCGGCTCGCTCGGCCTCAACCGCGCCGCCCACGACTTGAAAGTAGGCGGCGATTACCGCCGCCTGTCGCCCGTCTTCGCCCCGCCGGCCTACACGCAGACGGCGACGTTCACGAACTTCGGCTTCGACCCGCTCGGCGGCGAGGGAATCATCTCCGGCGAAGTCATCGGGGCGCAAATCTACTCGGACGCCGCGGCGCGCCGGCCCGTCTTCCACAACCTTTCGCTCTTCGCGCGCGACGTGTGGCGCGCGGGCCGCAGCCTGACCGTGAGCTACGGGCTGCGTTGGGAGCTGAACCCGCCGCCGCGCGAGGCCGCCGGCAACCACCCGGCCGTGTTGTCGGCGGCGGCGCTGAAGTTTATCTCCGGGCTGAGAACGTCTCTGCTGCCGGGCAGTGAAGAATTGGAGTTCGCCCCGCGCGGCACGCCTCTCTGGGCGACCGACTTCGGTAACTTCGCCCCGCGGGTCGGCGTCGCCTATCACGTGCGAAGGTCGGGGACGACGCTGCGCGCCGGGTTCGGCATTTATTACGACCTCGGCACGGGGCAGGCGGCCCAAGCCTTCGGCAGCGTCCTGCCTTACACGAGCGGCCGGCGCGTCGGCCGAGTCCCTTTCCCGCTGGCCGGCGTCAACGCGGTACCGCCGCCGCCCGAGTTCGCCTTGAGCGCCGGTACCCTCTTCGCCTTCGACCCCGAGCTACAGACCCCTCGCACGAGGCAGTGGAGCGCCGCCGTCGAGCAGGGCGTCGGCCGCGAACACACGCTCTCGGTCGCTTACGTCGGCGCGCAGGGGCGGCGGCTGACTCGCGGCGAGGCATTCCTCGACCCCTTCCCGACCTTCGGCTTCCTCGGCGATAGCACCATCGTGGTGACGCGCAACGCCGCGCGCTCCGACTACCACGCGATGCAGGCGCAGTTCACGCGCAGACTCTCTTCGGGGCTGGGCGCCTACGCCTCTTACACATGGTCGCACTCGATAGACAACGCTTCCGACGACTCGTCCATCCGCCTGCACCCCGAAGACGCAGACCCCGCGCGCGACCGCGGCCCTTCGGACTTCGACGTGCGCCACTCCCTCAACGCGGCCCTCGACTACGACATCCCGGCCCTCCTGCGCGGCGGGGTCGGCGGGGCGCTCACGCGCGGCTGGTTCGTGGGCGGCGTCGCGCGCTGGCGCACGGCCACGCCCGTCAACATCACGACCTTAACGGACATTATCGGCGGCGGGCTCGTCCAGTACATGCGCCCCGACCTCCTGACGGGCGTCCCCGTCTACATCAACGACCCGCTCGCGCCGGGCGGCAGGTACATCAACCCCGCGGCATTCGCCGACCCCGGCGCGCGCGAGGGGTCGCTCGGGCGAAACGCCCTGCGCGGCTTCGGCGCCGCCCAGTTCGACTTCACGCTCGGGCGTAAGTTCCGCCCGGCGGGCCGGTTCGAGCTGCACCTGCGCGCCGACGCTTACAACGTCTTCAACCACCCCAACTTCACCCACCCTTCCGCGAGCCTCGACGCCACGCAGACTCTCGGCGAAAGCCTCGGCACGGGCGGCGTCACCGGCGGCCTCATCCCCTTGTATCAGGTGGGCGGGCCGCGCTCGATACAGTTGACGGTGAGGCTCAAGTTCTAAAACCCCGCGCGGCCGGACGGCGGGCGTGGGTTACGGGCGCGCCCCGACTACATTTCAATAGGAGAGCCCACATCCGAGCCGAAGGGAGAACGCCGGAGATGTCCAGAGTCAGTCGCGCACGATTCGCTTCGCGGACGACCGCGCCCGCCCTGCTCGCCCTGTTCGTGGCGAGCCTGTCAGTGCTTCCATACTTCGGCGGCGCGCTGCTTCCGCCCGCCGGGCCCCCCGCGCGTGATGACCGCCGGCCGGCGGAAGCCGAGGGCGCCCGCGCGGGCCAGGCGCTCGTCGCGCTGCCGATGCTGTTCGAGTCGAACGAGGGCCAGGCCGACCCCGGCGTGAGGTTCATCTCGCGGGGCGACAACTACACACTTTCACTGACCTCGGACGCGGCGCTTCTCGCGCTCGGCGGTCAACGGAGCGTGCTGAGTATGAGGCCCGTGGGCGCCGGCCGCGGGGCATCCGTCAGGGGAGGACGGAGGGCCCCCGGCCGCGTCAACTACTTCGTGGGCCGCGGGCGCGAGGGCCGCGTGACGAACGTCCCGGTCTTCGACTCCGTCGTATACGACGGAGTCTACCCGGGCATCGACCTCGTCTACTACGGCAACGGGCGGCAGTTGGAGTACGACTTCCGCCTCGCGCCGGGGGCGAACCCCGGAGTCATCGAGATGTCTTTCGGCGGCGCGGACGGCCTTGAGCTGGCGGAGGGCGGAGACCTCCTCATCCACGCGGCCGGATCGAGGCTCGTGCAGAAGAGGCCCGTCATCTATCAGGAGGGGGGCGGGGCGCGCGTCGAAGTAGCCGGGCGTTACGTGCTGAGGGGCGAGTCCTCAATCGGGTTCGAGGTCGGCGAGTACGACGCGACCCGGCCGCTCGTCATCGACCCCGTATTGAGCCACGCGACCTACGGCGTCAGCGCCGCCGACATCAAGTTCGACGCGGCGGGCAACCTCTACGTGATAGGCGGGCCCCGCGGCGCGGTCGGGGGGGGCTCGGCCGGCGAGCGTGACATAGTCGTTTCTAAATTCACGCCCTCGGCAGACGGCGGGCTCTCGCTCGCCTACACCACACGCTTCGGCGGCGGCGGCTTCGACGGCGGCGGCGTCGCCGTGGACAGGTCGGGCAACGTCTACGTCGCGGGCGTCACCAACTCGACCGACTTCCCCGTCACGCCCGACGCCCTACAGCCGAAGCTCAACCGCGGCACGCCCGACACGAGCGACGCCGGCACCTGCTGCCGCGACATACCGCCGCAGGACGCCTTCGTCGCGAGGCTCGGGGCGGCGGGCGAGTTGCTCTACGCGAGCTACTTCGGCGGCAGCGGCGCGGACAGCGCGACGGGGCCGCTTCTGGACGCCGCGGGCAACCTCTACCTCGTGGGCGAGGCCGGGCCTACGTCGAACAACTTCCCCGTGACCGCCGACGCCTACATGCCTTCGAGGCCCGCGCCCGCCGCCGACCCGCGCGACGACCCGCTGTTCGACTCCAACGCGAAGAAGTACGACCTCTACGTCGCCAAGCTCTCGCCGCGCGGCAACGGTTTCGATCTGGCCTACTCGACCTACTTCGGCGGCAACCGCGCCGACCGGTTGGGCGCGGCGACCGTTGACGCCGCGGGCAACGTCTACCTGACGGGCGCCACCGGCTCGACCGACTTTCCCGTCACGGCCAACGCCGTAAGGTCAACCCTCTTCGCCACGCCGAGGTCCGTCTCCGCGTCCACGCCCGTCACGCTCTACGTCACCAAGTTCAGGCCGTCGGCAGCGGGGGCCGCGGCCGTGCCCTACTCGACCTTCGTCGCCGGCGCCGTCCTGCGGCCGCGCGACATCGCGGCGGACGACGCGGGGCGCGTCTACCTGCTCAGCAGAGACCTCGACGGGGACAACTGTAACCGCCAGTCGCCGGAGAACGCCGCGCTGTGTGACAGCGTGCCCGTCACCCCCGGCGCGATGCAGGGTTCGCGCGTGGGCGGCGGCGACGCTGTGCTGATGAAGCTCGACCCTTCGGCCCCGCCGCGCCGGTCGAGCCTCGTCTACTCGACCTACTTCGGCGGCACGGCGGAGGACGACGCCTTCGACATGGAACTCGACGAGGCGGGGAACGTCTACCTCGCCGGACGTACTTTCTCGACCGACTTCCCCGTCACGCCGGGCGTCTTCCAGACCGCCTTCGGCGGCGGCTCGACCAATGACCTCTCGGCGCCGGGCGGCGACGGCTTCCTTGCGAAGATAGATTCGGCGGGGGCCTCGCTCGTCTTCTTCACCTACCTCGGCGGGGGCGCGGGCGACGGCGCGCAGTTGGTGAGAAGGGACGTTCGCGGCAACCTCTACGTCGCGGGGTGGACGCTCTCCGGCGACTTCCCCGTGACGGACGGCAGCGCGGCCAACGGGGCTCACACCTTCTCTAGCTTCCTCGCCAAGGTCAGCCCCGAAGCGGTAGCTTCCGAGGCGCGCGTCCCCTTGGACGCGTCGCGCGCGCGCGACCCGCTCGGCGACGCCTCGAAGTTCGTCCGCCAGCACTACATCGACTTCCTCTCGCGTGAGCCCGACGCCCAGGGACTCGCACACTGGACGAGCGAGATTACCGGTTGCGGCGCGGACGCGCAGTGCGTCGAGGTCAAGCGCATCAACGTCTCGGCGGCCTTCTTCCTCTCCATCGAGTTCCAGCGCACGGGCTACCTCGTCTACCGCGCCTACAAGGCCGCCTACGGGCGTGTGCCGCTCTACGAGGAGTTCAGTCCGGACGCGCGCGCCATCAGCACCGGCGTGGCGGTGGGCTCCCCCGGCTGGGAGGGGCAGATCGAGGCTAACGAGAAATCGTTCCTCGACTCCTTCGCCGCGCGCCCGCAGTTCAGACAACTCTACGACGGCTTGTCCGACGGGCAGTACGTAGACGCCCTGTTCGCCGGCGCGGGCGTCACGCCGTCGGCGTCCGAACGCGAGTCCCTGATCGCCGGCCTGCGGGACGGCTCGCAGACGCGCGCGGGCGCGCTGGGTAAGGTCGCCAACGGCGAGGCGTTCACGCGGCAGGAGAAGAGCCGCGCCTTCGTGCTGATGCAGTACTTCGGTTATTTAAGAAGGAACCCGGACGAGGCGGGACTCAACTACTGGCTCGGCAAGCTCAACGGGCACGGCGGCAACTACGTCGAGGCCGAGTCGGTCAAGGCGTTCCTCGACTCGATCGAATACCACGACAGGTTTAGGACCGTCCCGCGCCTCGGCACGTAGGGGCGCGGCCGACAGGCTTTGCGGCTGCCGTAGAAACTCTCAAATCTGCGAGCGGGAGCGCGGGGCGGGCCGAGTCGCGACTCGGCCCGCCCCGCGCTTTCGTTCGCCCTGAAATTCACTCCGCGCCCTGCGCGCGATGGTCTCGACGGTTCGGTTAACACTTCTCAGCGTCACCATTCTGATACAACACTGCGTTTAGTGGGGGCTCACGAAGGGGCGAGGACTGTACCCGTGCAGGCCCGGGCCCGCGCCTGACGTTCCGGAGTTTACAGAGGAACAGGGCAGTTAGCTTTCCGGTAAATACATGCCTCACGTGGCGAGGGTGTGGGAGGGACACTACCGGCGAGACAGTCGTCCCGAAGAAAACGCTTGACTATCTCAGCCGCCGGGCATAAATTCTGCCTCCGACCCGGGATCGTACGAGCGCCGCCCCCCGACACTCACCTGTAAAGTTCAAGAACTGAGGAGTCCGCCATGAGTAACCTCTCTCGTCTACGCCGTCGCGCTCTGACGGCCCTGCTAGTCGCACTCTGCCTCTCGGTAATGAGTGTCTCCGACTCCTTCGCGCAGACGACCTCCGCGACCGTGAACGGGACCGTGCGGGACGCGCAGGGCGCGGTCGTCGTGGGGGCGACGGTGACGCTGCACGACATGGCGACCGGCCGCGAGGTGACGGCCAACACCAACAGCGAAGGGGCGTTCGTCTTCACGGACGTGCGCTCCGGCGAATACGCCCTCACGGCCGAGTCCCCGGGTTTCAAGAAGACCGAGACGCGCGGGGTGAAGGTGAACGTGGGGATGCCGGCGACGGTGAACCTGGAGTTGCAGGCGGGCGGGGTGGCCGAGGTCGTGAACACGACGGCGTCCGACGCCCAGACGGTCGTCAACACGGAGAACGCCGAGCTGGCGACGACCGTCTACAGCGAGCAGATCAACGACCTGCCGCTCAACGGGCGCAACCCCGTGCAGCTCGCGCGGCTCCAGGCCGGCGTGGCGACGGTCAGCGGCACGCGCAACGCGACGATCAACGGCATGCGCGGCAGCTACAACAACATCACGTGGGACGGCATCAACGTGCAGGAGACCTACCTGCGCGGCAACGCGAGCAGCGGCCTGTTCGCGCAGGCCGGGCCGAGCGTGTCGGGCGTCGGCGAGTTCACCATCACCACGCAGAACGCGGGCGCCAGCGACGGCACCGGCGCCGCGCAGGTCAAGCTCGTCACCCCGCGCGGCGGGAGCGAGCTGCACGGGAGCCTGTTCGAGTACCACCGCAACGACGTGTTCGACGCCAACTCGTTCTTCAACAACCGGGCCGGGCTGCCGAAAGAGAAGCTCATCCAGAACCAGTTCGGCGCGACCCTGGGCGGCCCCTTCGCGCTCCCGCGCCTCGGCGAGGGCGGCCCGCGCCTCGCGCTCAGGAACAAGCTCTTCTTCTACACCTACTACGAGGAGACGCGCGCCGCCGAGCAGGCCGCGCTGACGCGCACCACGCTGACGGCCGCCGCCCGGCAGGGCAACTTCACCTACCGCCGATCCGACAACGGCCAGCTCCAGACCGTCAACCTGCTCTCGCTCACCGGCCGCGGCGTAGACCCGCGCATCCGGTCCCTGCTCGACCTGACGCCCGTGCCGAACGACATCACGGCGGCCGGCGACCGCGTCAACACCGGCGGCTTCCGCTTCAACAGCCCGGCCGGCAGCACGGGGAGGTTGTTCGGCTTCCGCCTCGACTACGAAGCCTCGGCGCGCAACCGCTTCGAGGCCGCCTTCAGCCGCGACAGCTTAATAGTGCCGAACGACGCCATCACCAACAACACCGGCGAGCCCTTCCCGGGCCTGCCCGGCAAGGGGCAGAGCCCGAAGCGGCAGCGGGGCGCGCTGGCGTGGTTCTCCAACTGGGGCGGCAACGTCTCGAACGAGCTGCGCGCGGGCTACTACCGCCAGAGCTCGCTCTTCTTCACCAACGTGCAGTTCCCCGAGGGGAACCTGCTGACCTTCCCGAGCATCGGGACGACGGTGACGAACCCCGTGCAGAACTCGCAGGTCAGCGGGCGCGGCGGCCACGTCTACGAGCTGATGGACAACGCCTCGTGGGTGAAGGGCGAGCACCTCTTCCGCTTCGGCGGCAACTACCGCCGCACTTCGGTCGAGCCCTTCAGCTTCGCGGGCGTGCTGCCGAGCTACACCCTCGGCTTCGGCTCCGGCAACATCAACCCGCTCAGCTCGACCAACCGCACGCAGTTCCCCGGCGGCATCAGCACCAACGACTTCACCAACGCCTCGAACCTGCTCGCGCTGCTGACCGGCGCCATCACGAGCGCCAGCCAGACCTTCAACGTCACCAGCAGCACGTCCGGCTTCGTCAAGGGGGCCGAGCAGCGGCGCAACCTCAGCTTCTTCGCCCTCGGCCTCTACGCCAGCGACACGTGGCGCCTGCGGGACAACCTGACGGTCAACCTCGGCCTGCGCTACGACTACTACGACCCGGTGCAGGAGGAGAACGGCATCGGCCTGCTGCCCGTCGGCGGCCTGGAGGCGCTCCAGAACCCGAACGTCGTGCTCGACCTCGCCGGCGGCGGCAACGGCACGCGCCCGTTCTACAACCCCGATAAGAACAACTTCGCGCCCAACTTCAGCTTCTCGTGGGACCCGTTCGGCGGCGGCAGGACGGCGGTGCGCGGCGGCTACTCGATCAACTTCGTCATCGACAGCCTGATCCAGGCCACCGAGAACTCCGCCATCGACGGCAACGACGGGCTGACCGCCGTCCAGCAGCTCACCGGCCTCAACGGCACGGTCAGCGGCGGCGGCATCGTCCCCATCAGCACGCCGACCTTCAGAGTCCCGCGCACGCTCGCCGACCAGTTCCTCCTCAACCAGAACCCCACCATCTTCACCATCGACCCTGACCTGCGCACGCCTTACGTCCAGCAGTGGAACATCGGCGTCGAGCGCGAGGTGCTGCGCAACACCGTCGCCGAAATCCGCTACGTCGGCAACCGCGGCGTCAAGCAGTTGCGCGGCATCGACATCAACCAGGTCAGGATTTTCGAGAACGGGTTCCTCCAGGACTTCCAACGCGCGCAGCGGAACCTCGAACTCTCGACGGCCCTGAACGCGACCAACCCGAGCATCCCGGCGAGCCCCGCCTTCAACCCGGCCGTCCCCGGCAGCCAGCAGTTGACCATCATCCCGCTGGCCGGCCGGCGCGGGCTCTTCACGACCGCGACGGGCACGGCGCTCGACTCGACCATCGTCAGCCTGATCCGCACGGGGCAGGTAGGCGAGCTGGCGAACCGCTACGTCTCGCTGCGCAACACCTACCTGACGCCCGGCGTCAACGGCGCCGTACTCACCCCGGCCTTCTTCCTGCCCGCCAACCCCGCGGCCGGCAACGTGGACTACCTCGGCAACGGCTCCTCGTCCAACTACCACGCGCTCCAGGCGGAGCTGCGCCTGCGCTTCACGAGCGGCCTGCACTTCCAGACCAACTACACCTGGGGTAAGAGCCTGACCGACTTCGACGGCAGCGACTCGAACTTCGCCGCGTTGCTCGACATCACCCGCGGCGAGTTGGAGAAGCGGCGCAGCGCCAACGACATCCGGCACATCTTCAAGGCCAACGGCATCTACCAGCTCCCGCTCGGCCCCGGGAAGAGGTTCCTCGGGTCGGCGGGCGGCGTCGCCGGCAAGCTCCTCGGCGGCTGGGAGGTCACCGGCATTTTCGAGGCCCGCACGGGTCGCCCGCTCACCCTCGTCTCCGCGCGCGGGACGGTCAACCGCGCCGGCCGCTCCGGCCGCAACACGGTCAACACCACGCTCACGCTCGACCAGTTGCGGGGCATGACGGGCCTCTTCATCCACCCGACCACGGGGCGCCCGCTCTTCCTCGACCCGCGGCTGATCGGCCCCGACGGGCGCGCCAACCCGGAGTTCTTCCAGAACCCCGCCGCGGGCACCTACGGCAACCTCCAGCAGACGCCCATCGACGGCCCCGGCTACTGGAACCTCGACCTCGGCCTCATCAAGCGGACGCGCATCAGGGAGCGGATGAACGTCGAGTTCCGGGCCGAGATGTTCAACGCCCTCAACCACACGAACTTCTTCATCGGCACCGAGACGCAGGACATCAACAGCGAGAGCTTCGGCCAGATCGGCAGCACCTTCGACCCGCGCATCATGCAGTTCGCCGTGAAGTTTAACTTCTAGCGGCCCGGCCGACGGCAGGAGGGCGCGCGCCGCCGCAGCGAAGTTGGCTGCGGCGGCGCGTTCTCGCGTCGGGCCTGAAAACGGAACCGTTACTGATGCCTCCCGGGGCTTTTGAAAAATTTCCCCCCGGAGGTATAATCCGCGCCTCGGTTTGTTCCTCCGCCCTGCGGGCCTTGCGCAAAGCCTTAGTATCAGCACGAAGTTTGCCCGTCCTGGATTTCCCACGTGGAAAGGATCATGTAGAGAGTAACCCCGGCGGCCGGATAGGCCCGCGCCTGCTCTGACGACAAAGCTTGCCCCGACCTCCTCACTTTGTCTTCAGAACATGAAACGAAGCGCCAACCTTCCCCTAATACTGTCTTTCGGCCTGCTCACCTTCGCGTTAACCGCCGCGGTGATGCTGACGTGGGAGAGCCTCATCCGCGACCCGTTTTTCGCGTGGGTCGAGCGGCGCTACCCCGGCGATGAGCACCGCCGGACGCGCCGCGACATCCAGCAGCGCGTCGAACACTTCGCCATCTCCATCGCGGTTGACCTCGTCGTCGTCACCATCCTCCTGCGGCTCGTCAGCCATAAGCAGCGCGCCATCGTCGAGAGCGAGGGGCGCTACCGCGCACTCTTCGAGCACGCGGGCGACGGCATCGGCGTGGCCTCGGCCGCCGACCTCCGCCTGGCGGAGGTCAACAACCGCTTCTGCGAAATCCTCGGCTGCGCGCCGCAGGAGGCCGCCGGGCGCGACGTGCGCGAGATCATACGCGCTCGCGGCGAAGGCCGCCGCCCGGACGAACTCTCGCGGCTGCTCGAAGGCGGGGAGGAAGGCGAGGCCGAGCTGGTCGTCGAGCGCGCCGACGGCGCGACACGCCCCGTCGCCCTCTCCTTCAGCACGCTCGCGACCGAGAAGGAACGGCTCATCATCTTCATCGTCCGCGACCTCTCGGCGCGCAAGCGGCTCGAAGCCGAGCGCGAGCAGATGCGGCAGCAGCTCTACCAGACCTCCAAGCTCGCCTCGCTCGGCGAACTCTCGGCCGGCGTGGCGCACGAGATCAACAACCCCCTGAACGGCGTCATCAACTTCGCGCAGCTCCTGAAGGACGAGGGCGCGGGCCGCACCGACTTCGAGCGCGGGCTGCTCGACGGCATCATCGAGGAGGGGGAGCGCATCGCCGGCATCGTGCGCGGGCTGCTCGCGTTCGCGCGCCTCGACGAGCAGCAGGTCGGGCGCGTCTCCTTCGGCCCGGCCGTCACGTCGTCGCTCGCGCTCTTCGGCCGCCAGTTCGAGAAGGACGGCATCCGCGTCGAGACGGACGTGCCCGGCGACCTGCCGCCGGTGCGCGCCGACAGCTCGCGCCTGCGCCAGGTCGTCCTCAACATGGTCAGCAACGCACACCACGCTCTGAAGTCCAAGCGGACGGACGCCGGCAAGCTGTTCCGCATCAGCGCGCGCCGGGTCGAACGCGACGGGCGCGAGTTCGTCCGCGCGGAGTTCTACGACAACGGGGTCGGCATCAGGCCCGAAGACCTCGAAAGGGTCTTCGACCCCTTCTTCACGACGCGGCGGGATTCGGGGGGGACGGGGCTCGGGCTCTCGATCAGCTACGGGATCGTCCAGGACTACGGCGGGACGATCCGCGCCGAGAGCGAGCCGGGCGAGTTCGCGCGGCTCATCGTCGAGTTGCCCGCGGCCGGGCCGGAGGAGGGCGATGGGGCATAAAGTGTTAATCGTCGATGACGAGCCGAGCATCCGCCTGACGCTCGCGGAGTTCCTCAGGCGCGAAGGCTTCGAGCCGCTCACCGCGTCGGACGCCGCGCAGGGCTCGGCCCTCTTCGAGTCCGACGGCGGCGTGGAGGTGGTCGTCGTGGACATCAACCTGCCGGGGCGCAGCGGCATCGAGCTGCTGCGCGAGCTGCGCGAGCGCGACCCGCGCGTCCCCGTCATCGTCATCACGGGCGAGCCGCAGGTCTCGCACCTGCCGGAGATCGTGCGCGCGGGAGCCTACGACTTCCTCCCCAAGCCCGTCCTCAAGGATTCGATCACGCGCGCCGTCGCCCGCGCCGCCGAGCGCAAGCGCCTCGACGACGAGAAGCGCCGGCTCGAAGAGGAGGTCAGGCGTCACGCCGAGGAGTTGGAACGGAGGGTCGCCGAGCGGACGGCCGACCTCGCCGCCGCCCACAGCTTCCTCAACCTCGTCCTCGACAGCTCGACCGAGTACGCCATCGTCGCCCTCGACCTCGGGTACAACGTCACACTCTTCAACCGCGGGGCCGAACTCCTCTTCGGCTACACGCCCGCGGAGGCGGCGGGGCGCAGGCCGCGCGACCTTTTCCTCGACGTGGAGCGGTACGGGCGGAACGTCCTTCAGGAGTGTCTGAAGGAGGCCGACGCGGTCGGCCACTACCGGACGGAGATGATCCTGCACCGGCGCGACGGCGAGGAGTTCCCGGCGGTGGTCGCCCTGACGCCCATCGTCGGCGGCGGCCAAATCCTCGGCCACCTCTGCGTCATGCGCGACCTGACGGCGGAGCGGCGCGCCGAAGAGTCGCTCCGCCGGATGCAGGCGCGGCTCGCGCACCAGGAGAAGATCGCCGAGCTGGGGCGCGTCGCCGCGCAGGTCGCGCACGAGGTCAGGAACCCTCTGACGGGGCTCCAGCTCTACGCGATGCACATGAAGACCAAGCTGGCCGACCGGATGAGCGAGACCGAACTCGAACTCGCCGACCAGATCATCCAGACCATCAACCACCTGTCGCAGACGGTCGAACAGATTGTGAACTTCGCGCGCCCGCTGACCCTTGAGCGCCGCCGGGTAGACCTCAACCGCGTCGTCACAGACCTGCTCCGACTCCTCGGGCCGCAGTTGGCGAGCGCCCGCGTCGAGCCGCGCGTCGAGCTGTCGGCCGACGAGATGCGCGCGCGGCTCGACGAGTCCTCGCTCCGCTCGGCCCTCACCAACCTCATCATCAACGCCGTGCAGGCGATGAATGGCGGCGGGCGGCTCTCCGTCAAGACCCTGCGCGAAGGCGACCGGCTGCGCGTCGAGATCGCCGACACGGGCGTCGGCATGAGCCGCGAGCAGGTCGCGAAGATGTTCGAGGCGTTCTACACCACCAAGGCGAGGGGGCTCGGACTCGGGATGCCCTACGCCAAAAAAGTGATCGAAGAGCACGGCGGCGAGATCGGCGTCGAGAGCAGCCCCGGCGCGGGCACGCTCGTCACCGTCCGCCTCCCCGTAGACGCGGAGGGCGCATGACGGCACGGCGGCAGAGAATCCTCGTCGTGGATGACGAGGCCATCATCACGGGCACCCTCGCGCTCATCCTCGGCGAAGCCGGTTACGAGGTGCGCACCGTCGGCAGCGTCGCCGACGGCCACGCGCTGCTCCTCGAAGGCCCCCCCTTCGACCTCGTCTTCACCGACCTGCGCCTGCCGGACGCGACCGGCATCGAGTTGATCGACCGCATCAAGTCGGACGCGCCGGACACCCAGGTCATCCTCATGACCGCGCACGGCTCGCTCGACGTGACTATCGAAGCGATCAAGCACGGGGCCTACTACTACCTCGAAAAGCCGTTCACGCCCGACCAGGTGTTGATGCTCGCCGCGCGCGCGCTTCAGTTCGGCGAGATCAGCCGCGAGAACCGCTCGCTCAAGCGCGCGCTCTCGACCGAGGGTGGGGCGTTCGGCCTCACGGGCCGCTCCCCGCGTATGCTTCAAATCGTCGAGGTCATCCGCACGGCCGCCCCCTCCGACGCCTCCGTGCTCATCGAGGGCGAGTCGGGCACGGGCAAGGAGTTGATCGCGGCGGCCTTCCACGCGCAGAGCCACCGCGCCGCCGGCCCCTACGTCCGCATCAACTGCGCGGCGCTGCCCTCGGAGCTGATCGAGTCGGAGCTGTTCGGCTACCGCAAAGGCGCGTTCACGGGGGCCGACCGCGACAAGCGCGGACTGATCGAGGCGGCGGCGGGCGGCACGCTCCTGCTCGACGAGATCGCCGAGATGCCCGCGCACCTCCAGACGAAGCTGCTGAGAGTCCTGCAAGACCGCCGCCTGCGCCGCCTCGGCGACGAGCGTGAAGTGGCGGTCGATTTCCGCCTCGTCTGCTCGACCAACCGCGACACGGCGCAGATGATTCAGGACGGGACGCTGCGCAAAGACCTCTTCTTCCGCGTCAGCACCATCCGCGTCAAAGTGCCGCCGCTGCGCGAGCGCCCCGACGACGTGGCCCCGCTCGCCGAGCACTTCCTACAGACTTACGCGGGCAAGTATCAGAAGCGCATCCGCGCCATCTCGCCGGCCGCCTTCGCTATCCTCGCGCGCTACGACTGGCCCGGCAACGTGCGCGAGCTGGAGTCGGTCGTCGAGCACGCCGTGCTCTTCGCGCGCGAGGACGAGCTGCGGCCGGAAGACCTGCCCGAGCACCTGCACGCCGCGACCGCCGGGCGACCGGCCTTTGCCATCCCGCTCCACGTGACGATGGAGGAGATCGAGCGCGAGGCCATCGTCCAGACGCTCGCGCGCACGGGCGGCAACGTCAAGAAGACCGCCGAGATTCTCGACTACCACCGCCCCACGCTCTACCGCAAGCTCAAGAAGTTCGGCCTCATGGGCGACGTCCCCGCCGAGGAGGAGGGCGTCGAAAACGCCGCGGAAGAGTAGCCTACCGGACACAAGCGCGCCTCCGGACGAAGCGTGCGCGGCCCAACGGAACGGCGCTTGCACCCGCGTCGGGCGCCCGGTTTGCATTTCGACGTGTGTCGGGGCAGACTCGGGCAACGCGGGATTTTTTGTACCGCGTCATAGGCGTCATAATTCAGCAACTTTTCCCGACAGACAGGACGAGGCAGATGGGCCGCGGTGCGAGCGAGCAGAAGATCGTGCTGGTCGTAGACGACTACGAAGAGATTCGCGTTATTACGAGACGGGCGTTGGAGTCTTTCGGTTACATGGTCATCGAGGCTTCCAACGGTGCGGAGGCCGTGAAGGTGGCGCAGGCCGAATCGCCCGACCTCATCCTGATGGACTTGAGCATGCCGTCCATGGACGGCTTCGCCGCCATCCATCAACTACGCAAGCTGCTCGGCCTGCGCGACGTGCCCGTCATCGCCGTCTCGGCGCACGCGGCGCCGGAGATTCGCAAGGACGCCCTCGCCCTCGGCTGCCGCGACTTCATCACGAAGCCCGTCACCATCGAGCTGCTCAAGTCCGCCGTCGAGCGCCACCTCCCGAAGCCGTGAAGGCGGGAGGGTTCGGGCGCGCCTCCCGCCTTCATCCTTCGTCCTTCGGGCCGTGACACGCGGTGTAACAAACGACGCGTCGCGTGTGATACACGGTGAGACAACGCCGCGCGACCCGGCCGACGGCCGCCGCCCCCTCATACCCTCACTTACAAAACTTTACACGGCACACACGACTGCCCGGCCCGCGGGCACGGCGGTTGCACTGACCCCGGCCGTGCCTGTCACGCGAGGCGCGGCGTCCGCCCTCTGAAGTAACTCACTCGTCGGAGAAAGACGCCCGCGCCGCTCAGGAACAGATGAACGAGTCGAAACCGGCGCTCCGGGCGCGTAAGTGAGCCGGAGGACTGCCCGGGCGACCCCCAACACACGCCCCCTTCGCGGGAGGCGAGAGGATGAAGAAGGATGAACTCATCAGAGATCGCCAACCGGACTTACGACACGACCGACCTCACGCTGGCCAGCTTCCTGCGCTGCCGCAGCTTCACCATCAACAACATCAGGCGGCAGAACGGCAAGACGGTCTTCGTCTTTGAAGACTCTTCGCGGTTGCGCGACGCCGTCCTCGAATACGCCAACGACGGCAGCGTCGCCGTGCGCAGCTTTTACAGCACGCTGCGCGACCTGAAGGCCATCACGCGCTGAGCGCGCACGCCCGAAACCACGGAGGAGTACCCATGAGACCGATTCCCCGAACGCTGCTCGCGTGCGCGCTCGCCGTCGTGTTCGCCGCGCAGTCAGCCGCCGCGCAGACGCCCGCGGCCCCTTCCGGCCCTCAGAAGCTCGTCACGCAGGGCCTTGAGGTCGAGTTCACCATCGAGCCCGTCAAGCCCGCCGCGGGCAAAGCGGAGTTGATGGAAGACCAGGACGCGCTCGTCCGCGTCCGCGTCACCGACACGGCGACGCGCTCGCCGCTCGCGGGCGTCAAGCCCACGATCTGGATGACGCTGCGGCAGGGCGCGCGCGCCACCCCCGAGCAGTGCAAGGAGAAGATCAAGTCCTTCCTGCAAGGCTCCCTGCGCGCGCGGCCCGACGTTGACCTCAACAGCTACTACGTGCTCGCGCTCAACTCGGAGCCGAACATCTCGGTCATCGACCCCCTCTTAGGGTTCGGCGGCACCAAGCTCGTCACGCTCGTCATGCTCACGAGCCCCGGCGAGGACTGGGTGCTCACCGCAGACCAGGACCGGCTCTTCGTCAGCATGCCGGCCGCGAACCGTGTGGCGGTCGTGGACACCAACACCTGGAAGGTCGTCGCCGAAGTCCAGACCGGCGCGCGCCCCGTCCGCCTCGCGCTCCAGCCCGATGAGAAGTACCTCTGGGTCGGCACCGACGAGGGCGCCGAGAGCGGCGTCACGGTCATCGACACGGCGACTTTCAAGCAGGTCGCGCGCATCCCGACCGGCGCGGGCCACCACGAGCTGGCCCTGAGCGGCGACAGCCGCACGGCCTTCGTCACGAACCGGGACGCGGGCACGCTCTCGCTCATCGACGTGCCGAAGCTCTCGAAGAACGCCGACGTGAAGACGGGCCGGGGCGCGGACGCCGTGGCCGTCTCGCCGCTCTCGAAGTTCGTCTACGTGGCCGACCGCGCCGCGGGGCAGGTCGCGGTCGTAGACCCCGCGAAGGCGACGGTGCTGGCGCGCATCGACGCCGCGCCGGGCCTGGGCGCGGTGCGCTTCGCGCCCGGCGGCCGCTACGGCTTCGCGCCCAACCCCGAGGCGGGCGTCGTCCACATCTTCGACGCCTCGACCAACCGCCTGCTCCACAGCCTGAAAGTCGCGAAGGGCAAGGGCATCGCGGGGCGCGGCCCCGACCAGGTGGCCTTCACGAAGGAGTTCGCCTACGTCCGCTCGGCCGATTCGCTCGACGTGACGATGGTCAGGCTCAGCACCGTCGGCAGTGAGCCGGACGTGGTCACGTTCCCCGCCGGCCAGACCGCGCCCGCCGAAGTTGACACCGTCTCAACCGCCGCCGGGGCCCTCGCGCCCGCGCCCGAGGGCAACTCGATGCTCGTCGCCAACGTCGCCGACAAGCAGATCTACTACTACTCCGAAGGCATGGCAGCGCCGATGGGCAACTTCCAGAACTACAAGCGCGAGCCGCGCGCCGTGCTCGTCGCCGACCGCAGCTTGCGCGAGGTGAAGAGCGGCACCTACGAGACGGTGACGAAGCTGCCGCGCGACGGGGCCTACGACGTGGCCTTCCTGCTCGACAGCCCCCGCGTCACGCACTGCTTCGAGGCGAGCGCGGCCGAGAACCCGGCGGTCGAGCACGAGCGCCCCGCGGGGCTGGCCGTCGAGTACCTCGACGAGAAGAAGACGCTGCGCGCGGGCGAGGACTTCAAACTCCGCGTGCGCCTGACGGACAAGGTGACGGGGAAGCCGGTTGACGGTCTGAAGGACGTGCAAATCCTGACCTTCCTCTCGCCGGGCGTCTGGCAGAAGCGCGCCCTGGCGCGCGGCGCGGGCGCGGGCGTCTACGAGCTGAACGTCAACGTGCCGGAGGAGGGGCACTACATGTTCTTCGTCGCCAGTCATTCGGCGGGCGTCGCCTTCCGCCAGTTGCCCTACCTGATGCTGACCGCCAAGGCGCCCGCCGCCGAGAAGGCGTCCGCGCCGGGGCAGGAATGAAAGGGGGAGTTTGGACGATGAGAAGCAGATACTTTAAGGCGCTCGCCGCCCTCGCCTTCGCGCTCACGCTCTGCGCCTTCGCGCCCCCGCGCGCGGCCGCGCACGACCCGCGCGCTCACGGCGCAAAGAGCCCGGCCGTCTACACCTGTCCGATGCACCCGGAGGTGAAGTCGAAGAAGAAGGGGACTTGTCCGAAATGCAAGATGGACTTGCGCCCGGCGCGCGCCGAGGCAGAGTCCGCCGCCGCGAAGACGGGGGACGCTCACGAGGCCCACGTGGCGTCGAAGATGTCGATCCCCGACGTGGAGCTGCTCGACCAGGACGGCCGCAGGGTGCGCTTCTATACCGACCTCGTCAAGGGGAAGGTCGTGGCCGTCAACTTCGTCTTCACCACCTGCACGACGGTCTGCCCGCCGCTCGGCGCGACCTTCGCGCGCGTGCAGAGGGAGCTGGCCGGGCGCGACGTGCATTTGATTTCGGTCTCGGTTGACCCGGCGACGGACACGCCTGAGCGCCTGAAGGCGTGGGGCGGGAAGTTCAAGGCCGGCCCCGGCTGGACGCTCCTGACGGGGCCGAAGCCGCAGGTGGACGAGTTGCTGAAAGCGCTCGGGGCGGCGACCGCCAGCCCCTCCGACCACACGCCGACGGTGCTCGTCGGCAACGACGCGAGGGGGCAGTGGACGCGCGCCTACGGGCTCGCGCGCCCGGCCGTGCTCATCAAACTCATCGACGCCGCCGCCGCGGGGCGGCTCGACGCCGCCAACGATTCGACCTCCAAGGAGTCAGCAAGACAATGAGAAGAATGCTCTCGGCCGTCGTCATCTGCATGGCCTTCGCATCGGCCGCCGCGCAGCAGCCCGCGCCGCGGCCCGCGCCGCCCAAGCCCGCGGAACTCGACGACCCGCACGCCGGCCACCAAATGGCCCAGCCGCAGGCGCAGCAGTCGCCCGCGCAGAAGTGGTTCTCGGACGTGGAGCTGCTCGACCAGGACGGGCGCAAGGTGCGCTTCTACACCGACATGCTCAAGGGCAAGACGGTCGTCCTCAACGCCTTCTTCACCACCTGCACCTCAGTCTGCCCGCCGATGAACCGCAACCTTGAGAAGGTGCAGGAGGCACTCGGCGACCGGCTCGGCAAGGATGTCTTCATCGTCTCCGTCTCGGTTGACCCTGAGACCGACACGCCGACGCGCCTGAAGGAGTACGCGAAGAGGTTCCACGCCAGGCCGGGCTGGACGTTCCTGACGGGCAAGAAGGAGAACGTGGACTGGGCGCTCTACAAGGTCGGGCAGTACGTTGAGGAGAAAGACGGCCACACGACCATCATCGTCATCGGCAACGAGACGACGGGGCTCTGGAAGAAGGCGCTCGGGATGGCGAAAGCCGACGAGCTGATCCGCATCGTCCGCAGCGTCGCCGACGACAAGGGCGAGACCGAGACGAGCGGCGTGAGGGGCCAGTCGAATTAGACGGGGCGGACGCGAGGTCTGATGAACAAGCAGCTCAAGCTCTACACGGTCTGCGCGCTCGCGGTCGCGTCCCTGGCTCTGGCGACGGTCGGCGCGCGGGGGCAGCAGACCGCGGCGGCCGGCGGCGCGCGCGCCCTCACGCCGCAGGAGCGGCGCGGGCGCGCCATCTACCTCCGCGGCGAGAGCCCCTCGGGCGAAGAGATTAAGGCGCTCGTCGGCGACGTGGACGTGCCCGCCTCGACCGTGACCTGCGCGGGCTGCCACGGCGCGCGCGGTGAAGGGAAGACCGAGGGCGGGGTGACGGCCGGCAACCTCACCTGGGCCAACCTCACCAAGCCTTACGAGCACGAGCACCCGACCGGGCGCAGGCACGGCCCGTTCGACGAGGCCGCGTTCGCCCGCGCCGTGGTTCTGGGCGTAGACCCGGCGAAGAACTTGATGCTCGCGGCCATGCCGCGCTACCAGATGTCGAAGGAGGACGCGGCCGACCTCGTCGCCTACCTCAAGCGCATCGAGGACGACCACGATCCCGGCCTCTCGGACACGTCGGTGAAGGTCGGCACGCTGCTGCCCTCGGCGGGGCCGCTCGCACAGACGGGCGCGGCGATGCGGGACGTGCTCGCGGCGTACTTCGATGAACTCAACGCCGGGGGTGGCGTCTTCGGCCGGCGCGTCGAGCTACAGTTCGCCGAGACCGGTGCGCCCGCCGCGACGGCCGCGGGCGCGCGCCGCCTCGCGGAGGAGGGGCAGGTCTTCGCCTTCGTCGGCGGCCTGAGCGCGGGCGCGGACAAGGAGTTGCTGGCGGTGGCACAGGAGCTTGAAGTCCCCTTCGTCGGGCCCTCGACGCTGCTGCCGCGCCCCGAAGCCAACCGCTACGTCTTCTACCTCCTGCCGGGCATGGCCGAACAGGCGCGCGCGCTCGTCAACTTCCACGCGAAGCGCCGCGCGGGCTCGCCCGCGAAGGTCGCCGTCGTCTACGAGCAGACGCAGTTCGCCTCCGCCGCGGCAGAGGCCGTGGAGGAGCAGTGTCAGAAGTCCGGCTGCGGCCCCGTGCGGAAGTTCCCGTACGAAGTCGGCAACCGGGGCGCGGCCGCCGCGCTCGTGCCGAGCCTGAAGGGCGCGGACGCGGTCTTCCTGTTCGGCGCGGCCGTCGAGCCGCTCTTTATCAAAGAGGCGGAGGCGGCCGGGTGGCGGCCCGACCTCTACCTGCTCGGCACGCTGACGGGGGGAGAGCTCTTAGCGAGCGCCCCCGAAGGTTTCAAGGACAAAATCTTTCTCGCCTTCCCGACCGTCCCCGCGGACGTGACGGAGGCGGGGGCCGCCGAGCTGCGCGCGCTCGCGGCGAAGTACAGGTTCGAGGTGCGCCACGCGGCGGCGCAGCTCTCCGCGCTGGCCGCCGCGAAGCTCCTGGCCGAGGGGCTCAAGCGCGGCGGCAGAGACATCGGCCGCGAGCGGCTCGTCACGGCGCTCGAAGGTCTCTACGACTACGAGACGTGGCTCACGCCTCGCCTCACGTTCGGCCCCAACCGTCGCGTCGGCGCGGCCGGCGCTTACGTCGTCCGCGTCGATCCGTCGAAGCGGGAGTTCATCCCCGGCGGTTGGGTCAACGCATATTGAAAACAGTAGACAGTAGTCAGTAGTCAGTAGCCAGCAGCGCTCCGCGTTGTGGCTGTTGACGATGACAACCACCGGGTTCGATACAACGCAGGTTTTCTACTGACTACTGACTACTGTCTACTGATAAGGAAATACAGATGCCATTCAATATCAAGAAGAACAGAATCGCACCGTCGCTCTTCCTGCTCGCGGCGCTGGCCGCGCCGGCGGCCGGGCAGACTCAGCCGTCGGCGCAGACGCCCGCGGCGGCCGACACGGCCGCGGCCTGCGCCTGCGAATCGTCGCCGCTGCCCGAAGTGCTCGCCACCGTCAACGGCGTCCGCATCACGCGGCAGGACATCTCGCCTGCGGTGCAGAAGAAGGTCGCGGACTTGCAGCGGCGGGTCGTCGAGGCGCGCCGCAACGAACTCGACTTGCAGATCAACAGCGCGCTGCTTGAGGCGGAGGCGAAGAAGCGCGGCCTCTCCGCCGCGAAGCTGCTCGAATCTGAAGTGAACTCCAAAACGACTGAGCCGACCGAGGCGGACGCGCAGAAGTTCTACGACGAGAACAGGGCGCGCATCGGGGGCGAGTTCAAAGACGTGAAGGGCGACATCGTCGCCTACCTGCGCGACGTGCGGCGGCGCGACGCGGCGGCGAAGTTCTCCGAGAGCCTGCGCGCCGCGGCACAGTTGAAGCGGCTCGCCGCCGAGGCGACGCCCCCCGCGAACGAGGCCGACCGCGCGCGCGTCTTCGCCAACGTCAACGGGCGCGACATCACGTCGGCCGACGTGGAAGAGTCTCTGCGCCCGCTCGTCTACGGCGTGCAGGAGCAGGTCTACAGGCTGCGCACGCAGGAGGTCGAGCTGAGGGTCAACGACCTTCTGCTGGGCGCCGAGGCGCAGCGGCGCGGCGTGACGCCGAGGGCGCTGCTCGACGCGGAAGTCGTCTCCAAAATCCCGGCCGTTACGGAGGCCGACGCTCAGAAGTTCTACGACGAGAACAGGGCGCGCATCGAAGGCGACTTCGCGAAGACGAAGGAGCAGATACTCCAATACCTGCGCGACCTCGCCGAGCGGAAGGCGCTGACGGACTTCGCCGCGCGGATGCGCGCCGGGGCGCAGGTGCAGACGTTCCTCGTCGCGCCGGCCGCGCCCGTCTACAAGATCGCCACCGATGGCCAGCCCTCGAAGGGTAATCCGGCGGCGGCCGTCACCGTCGTCGAGTTCACGGACTACCAGTGCCCGTCCTGCGCCGCCGCGCAGCCCGCCCTCCAGCGCATCATGGCCGAGTACGGCGACCGCGTCCGCCTCGTCGTCCGCGACTTCCCGCTGTCGCAGCACGCCGACGCGGCCCGGGCCGCCGAGGCCGCCGAAGCGGCGCGCGAGCAGGGCAAGTTCTGGGAGTACACGACGCTCCTCTACCAGAACCAGTCGGCGCTTCAGGTCGAGAAACTGAAGGAGTACGCCTCGCGCGTCGGGCTCGACCGCGCGAAGTTCGACGCGGCGCTCGACTCGGGCCGCTTCGCCGACAGCGTGCGTCGCGACCTGCAAGACGGCGAGCGCGCCGGAGTGGGCGGCACGCCGACCGTCTTCGTCAACGGCGTCCGCGTCGAACGCGCCACCTACGAACTGCTCAAGGCGGCCATCGACGCGGCCCTCAAAACCGCACGCGCCGAGTAGCCGGAAACAATCAACCACAGAGACACGGCTTGGAGAGTAATCCTCTTCAAGCCGTGTCTCTGCGGTTAATCTATTGCTGTTTGCGATATGGTGCGCCCCGTACGATAGCCAGGTCAGTACCACCCGCGGTAGCGGGTGGGCCGTCGTTATCCGGCACATCCGAATTACAAAGGCCCACCCGCGGTAGCGGGTGGTACTGACCGCTACCCCCGGTGAACGTCGCACTCAATCACCTGCAAAACGGAATAAGGCGACTCCTTGCCGGGGGCGCGGGCGGGGATGCCCGCGCCCCCGGCAAGGAGTCGCTTTATTCCGACCTGAAAGTCCGTATTACGAGGGCTTCGTAATGCGATACGCAAGCGGCGTAACGCGCTACGCGACCAGAGTAAGGCGCTACACGACAGGCGTAAGATGATATGCCAGCCGCGTAAGACGATACGCAAGCGGCGGAACGCGCTACGCGACTAGAGTAAGACGCTACGCGGCTGGCGTAATACGATACGAAAGCGGCGTAACACATTACGCCAGTCGCGTAATGCGATACGAAAGCGACGTAACACACCACGTCAGTCGCGTAGCGCGTTCCGCCGCTTGCGTATCGCAATTCCCGAGTCGCGTAACGCGATCTAAAGCTTAAATATCGCGGTACGAAATGCTAAAAATGCGATTCCGGACGCGGAAACCGCACACGACGGGGCGGACTCCTTAAAATTCCCCCGGAAGATCGCGTCCCCCGCGAGAGACCGTCATATTTCGACGTGCAAGTCGGTATTACTACTTGCCCGCGTCGGTGCTGGCGAGCCACACGCCGCCCTGCGCGACGTAGGCGACGTTGAGGCGGCCGTTGCGGGCCGCCGCCGAGGCCGACGCCCCTTCGGCGGCGGGCGGCGCGCCCGCCGACTCGCCCGGACGCATCTGCCGTGATGCGGGTTGAAACATGTGCGGAGCGGCGGCTGTTTTAAATTGATAACGCCGCCCGGCCTTCCTCGCGGGACGGCCGCGGCTATGTCGGACGTTCCTGTCCTTCAGCCTTCGGGCATGACGCTTGCTCCTCCGGCCTGCGCTGGGCCACTGTGCTGACGCGACCCTCCTCAAGACGGGTGAGCGATTTTTCCTTCCGGTGGGCAGCCGATGAATCGGCCGGGCTCTTACTCGCCGCGACTGCGACCGCAGTCAGCCCCGCGGCGGGCGGCGAGCCGCCACAGATGAAAACAACCAACTAAATCTGTTCGGTGGCGCTTGCCGCGGGCCGAGGCCCGTGTCGCCGTGCGCCCGGGCGCGGGCACGACTCGCCGCCCGCATCCGTATTGAGCCTCTCACCTTCGAGGAAGGACGCCCATGAGAAATGAAAGATTAATGAAAAACCGACAGGCGCGCTGGCTGTGCGGCCCGACGTTCCTGCTCCTGCTCCTGGCGCTGGGCGGGGTCGCGCACGCGCAGACGACGCAGATGATTGCGCCGACGGAGCCGACGGAGCCGACGCCGGTAACGGAGCCGACGCCGACAACGGAGCCGGAGCCGACGTATCCGATCATCTACCCGTACCCGGAGCCGACACCCTACCCGGAGCCGACGCCGACGCCGACGACCGGCACGGACGTGCCGAGCTGTAACCGCGTCATCACCGCGGACGTGGTGGCGCTCGACCAGCCGATCGTCTACAACCGGCTCGGGGCTGTGAACCCGGGCGGCATGATGTTCTCCCTCCGCAACGACGTGAAGCCCATCGACGCCGCTTCGGGGCTGGTGGCCGGCAACGTCCAGCTCAAGGAGTACAAGCGCCCGCGCCCGCTCGTGCTGCGCATGAACGTGGGCGACTGTCTACAGATTCTCTTCCAGAACCTGCTCTCGCTCGTCCGCAAGGACGAGGATCAGCCGAACACGCGCTCGGCCGGCGTCCACGTCGCCGGCCTTCAGCTCGTCAACAGCATCGCCGACGACGGCTCGAACGTCGGGCAGAACGCGAGCAGCCTCGTGAGCCCCGGCGGCACCGCCACCTACACGCTCTACGCCGAGCGCGAGGGGTCGCACCTGCTCTACTCCTCGGCGGCCACGACGGGCGGCCAGGGCGACGGCGGCTCCATCTCGATGGGGCTCTTCGGCGCGGTCAACGTCGAGCCCAAGGGCTCCGAGTGGTACCGCAGCCAGTTGACCAAGGCCGACATGGCCGCCGCCACCAAGGGGCGCACGCTCGGCAACCAGCCCATCATCAACTACGAGGCGACCTACACGACGAAGGCCCGCTACGGCACGCCCATTCTCAAGATTCTCGACACCAACAACCGGATCGTCCACTCCGACCTGAACGCCATCATCACGGGGCCGGGGCGCGGCAACTTCCCCGCCGGCACCTACCGGCCGAACAAGACCGAGCCGAACCGCGACCAGGCTTTCCGCGAGTTCACCGTCGTCTACCACGACGAGATTAAGGCCGTCCAGGCGTTCCCCAAGTTCTACGAAGACCCCGTCCTCGGCCACACGCTCTACAGCGTCAAGGACGGCTTCGCCATCAACTACGGCGTCGCGGGCGTCGGCAGCGAGATTCTCGCCAACCGCCTCGGCGTCGGCCCGATGAAGGACTGCACCGAGTGCCTCTACGAGGAGTTCTTCCTCTCGGCGTGGACCGTCGGCGACCCGGCGCAGCTCGTTGACCTGCCGGCCAACGCGTCGGACCCGAAGGCGGGCCTCGTCGCGAAGAAAGTGCTCTACCCGGACGACCCGTCCAACGTCCACCACTCGTACCTGAACGACCACGTCAAGATGCGCGTGCTGCACGCCGGGCCGAAGGAGCACCACATCCACCACCTGCACGCTCACCAGTGGCTGCGCACGCCCGACGACGACAACTCCAGCTACCTCGACAGCCAGGCGTTCGGGCCGGGCTACTCGTTCACGACCGAGATCGCGCACGGCGGCACGGGCAACCGCAACCGCACGCCCGGCGACTCGATCTTCCACTGCCACTTCTACCCGCACTTCGCGCAGGGGATGTGGGAGCTGTGGCGCGCGCACGACGTCTTCGAGGAGGGCACGGCGCTCAACTTCGACGGCACGGTCGCGTCGGGCGCGCGCGCGCTGCCCGACGGCGAGATCGCCGCCGGCACGCCCATCCCGGCGCTCGTCCCCATCCCGACGATCCCGCTGGCGCCGGCCCCGACGGCCGCCTTCCAGGGCTTCCCCTTCTACATCCCCGGCGTCGCCGGCCACCGGCCGCCGAAGCCGCCCCTCGACACCGTGGACGACGGCGGCCTGCCGCGCCACGTCATCGTCGGCGGCACGTTCACCGAGGTGCACAACCGCCTCGACTTCTCGAAAGGCTTGGTTACCGCCATCGCCAAGCCGGTTGACGAGGCCGGCACGGCCGTCGAGAAGGCCGCGATGAACTTCCACGCGCAGCCCTCGCACGCCACCTACATGCCCGACGGCACCGGCGGCGCGAAGTTCCTGACCAACGGCCTGCCGGCCGTGGCGGGCGCGCCCTACGCCGACCCCTGCGTCAACGACGCGCAGCAGGCGACGGGCACCCCGCGCACCTACAAGGCGGCCAACATCCAGATCGACCTGAAGATCAACAAGGCCGGCTGGCACGTCCCGCAGGCGCGCATCCTGACGCTCTGGGGCGACGTGGAGGCCACGCGCCTCGGCAAGCGCGCGCCCGAGCCGTTCTTCTTCCGCGCCAACACGAACGACTGCATCACCTTCCACCACACCAACCTCGTCCCGAAGGTTTACGAACTGGACGACTTCCAGGTGCGCACCCCGACCGACATCATGGGGCAGCACATCCACCTCGTGAAGTTCGACGTGACCTCGTCGGACGGCGCGGGCAACGGCTTCAACTACGAGGACGGCACCTTCTCGCCCGAGGAGGTCATCGAGCGCATCCACGCCATCCGCAAGCAGAATAGCTGCACCGGCGTTGACAGGGGCGACCCGCGCGACGGCACCTTCACGTGCCCCGTCGCCAGGGCGCACCCCGTGCTCGGCACGCTCGGCGCGCAGACCACCATCCAGCGCTGGTACGCCGACGACACGCTCAACAACAACGGCGTGGATCGGACGCTGCGCACCGTCTTCACGCACGACCACTTCGGCCCCTCGACGCACCAGCAGACCGGCCTCTACGGCGGCCTCGTCATCGAGCCGAAGGGCTCGCAGTGGCGCGACTCCGAGACCGGCGTCATCTTCGGCGGCGCCGGGATAGCCGGCCGCGCCGTTGACGGCGGCCCGACGACCTGGCGCGCCGACATCCTGACGGCCGACCGCTCGAAGAGCTATCGCGAGTTCCTGCTTGAGTTCGCCGACTACCAGCTCGCCTACGAGGCGGGCGGCGGCATCGACGCCGCGGGCAAGGCCGTCCCCGACCCGGCGCGCGCCATCAACCCGCCCGCCAAGGAAGAGGCCGACCTGCCCATCAACGTGAAGAAGGACGACGAGTGCCCGGGCGGCGTCCCGCTCCCGTGCCCCGAGGCCGTCTCGGCCGCCGACCCCGGCACGATGTCGGTCAACTACCGCAACGAGCCGGTGGCGCTGCGCGTGCGCAACCCCGCGACCAACACGCAGGCGGCGGGCGAGGCGGGCGACCTCTCGCACGTCTACCGCTCGAACGTGACGCGCGAGGACACGCGGCTTAACTCGCAGCCGACCTTCTACCCGGCGCTCTCGAAGGACGTGCGGCCCGGCGACCCGTTCACGCCGCTGCTGAGGGCCTACGAGGACGACAACGTCCAGATCCGCATCCTCGTCGGCGCGCACGAGGAGAGCCACAACTTCGAGGTGCAGGGCATCAAGTGGAAGTTCGAGCCCGGCACGCCCAACGACCCGGCGGCCGACGCCAACAACAACTCGGGCTTCCGCAACAACCAGATGATGGGCATCAGCGAGCACTACGAGTTCGTCGTGCCCAAGCTGCCCAAGAACTTCCAGGGCGATTCGGCCGACTACCTCTACCGCCCGGGCGCGAGCACGGACGACCAGTGGAACGGCCTGTGGGGCCTGATGCGCACCTACAAGGCGACGCGGACGGACCTCCAGAAGCTGCCCTCAAACACGACGGGCGGCGCGCCCTTCGTCAACCCCGGCGACTTCAACGGCGTCTGCCCGAAGAGCGTGACGCCCCAGTCCTACGACGTGACGGCCATCCTCGCGCGCGACGTGCTGCCGGAGGGGACGCTCGTCTACAACAAACGCACCAACAACGGCGGCCAGCTCCACGACCCGACGGCGATCATGTTCGTCCGCACGACCGACATCGACCCGTACACGGGCAAGCTCAGGAAGGGCGTCCCCCGCGAGCCGCTCGTGCTGCGCGCGAAGGCGGGCGACTGCATCGAGGTGACGCTCAACAACAGGCTGCCGTCCACCGGCGCGCTCGACATCCCCGGCTTCAACACGCTGCCGATGATCGTCGAGAACTTCAACGCCAACCAGGTCAGGCCGTCGGCCGAGGTGGGGCTGCACGCGCAGAACCTCTTCTTCGACGTGACGCGCTCGAACGGCGTCAACGTCGGCTTCAACCCGGTGCAGACGGTCAAGCCGGGCGGGTTCACCAAGTACCAGTGGTACGCGGGCGACGTGACCTCGAACGGGAGCAACGTCGGCGTCTTCACGCCCATCGAGTTCGGCGCGACGGGCCTGACCTCGTCCGACCCGATCAAGCACTCGAACAAGGGCCTGCTGGGCTCGCTCATCGTCGAGCCGGCCGGGTCGAGCTGGACGGAGGACTACGGCTCGCGCTCGCAGGCGACCGTCTACAAGGCCGACGGCACCAGCTTCCGCGAGTTCGTGATGGTGTTCCAGAACGACGTCAACCTCCGCTACGACGGCTTCGGCGCGAAGACCGACCCGTACTCGGCTGCGGTGCTCGGCGCGACGAAGACCATCGCCGTGCCGAACATCGCGGGCGAGGACGACTCCGAGGACACCGCGCAGAAGGCGGTCAACTACCGCACGGAGCCGCTCTGGAAGCGCATGGGCTACGCCCCCGACACGCCGCTCAACAGCGACCCGGACCCGGGCGATGACCCGGACCCGCGCACGCCGACGCGCGACTACGACTTCACGAACGTGCTGTCGAACTCGCAGATCGGCGGGCTCGACCCCGAGACGCCGGTCTTCACGGCCACCGCGGGGCAGGACGTGCGCGTCCGCATGCTCCTCCCGGCCGGCCACTCCCGCAACGACGTGTTCATGCTCCACGGACACATCTGGGAGGAGGAGCCCTACACCAACAACTCGACGGTGATCGGCTCCAACCCGCTCTCCGAGTGGAAGGGCTCGCAGTTCGGCATCGGGCCGGGCAGCCACTTCGACTTCCTCCTGAAGCACGGGGCGGGCGGCGCGTTCCGCGTCCCGGGTGACTACCTCTACCGCACGTTCCAGAGCTTCCAGTTCGACGGAGGCATCTGGGGCATCTTCCGGGTCGCGCCGGCCTTCAAGGAAATAGAGCCGCCGCCGCCCAGCGGTTGCTACTGTCCGAAGGGGTCGTACTGCACTGACTTGTACTGCCCGGTGTACGAGCCGGCGGCCACGTCAGCGCCCACGGCAGAGCCGGAGGCCAACTGAAGCCGCCAGTAAGCGTGGCGTGAGAGGTGGCGGGGCCGTTTCGGCGGCCCCGCCACCTCTCACTTCAAACCGTACCCGTTAGCTCCTGGACAAGACGCCGCCGGAATAAAGTTCTACACGGCGGCGCGAGTCGGTGTTTTCAGCACCCCAAAGACCAATGTTCTGATTTCGCCATCAGGTTTGCTCAACGCATTTTTTCGAGTTCTTCGACATCTTTCCGCACCTGTTCTAAAAGTTGGCGGTTGACTTCGGGCAGGGCTTTTTGAGCCTGAGCCTTCAGGAGCGCGTCCAACGCCCGCCCGTAATTTTCCTTCACCCCCGCGAGATGAGTTTGGCGAGTCTGCCCGTGCGCGGTTTTCGCAAGTTCCTTGTGGACGTTGCCGGCGTGCCGGTAAGCAATCGCCAGGTCGCGCACGTTCGTGTTGGCGGGATCGTTAGCGAATTGCTTTTCAAAAGTCTCGGCACCTTTCTGAAACGCCGCGAGCGCGCCGGGGAGGTCGCGCTGCTTATGCCGCGCGATGCCGATTCTTATGGAGAGGATGCTCACGTCGCGGTCGTAGCCGCGATTCAGAGGGTCTTTTCCTTGCAGCTCGATAATGATCGCCAGCGCCCGTTCCAGAAAGCCGAGGGCTTCGGCGGGTCTTCCGAGGTTGGAAGCCGAGATGCCGAGCCGCGAAAAAGTTTTCGACAGGTTGTGCCGCGCCTGCGCGTTGGCGGGGTCGGCGGCGATGACCCCCTCCAGGACTCGTCGGGCTTTTTCGGATAGCTCGAACCCCCGCGCGTCGTCAACTTCCTCGTAGATGCCGCTGGCCTGTTCGTAAAATTTCCAGAGGTCTTGTTTGAGGGTCGTGTCGTTCGGGAAGCGCGCAGCGAGCGACTCGGCGATTGCCACGGCCCGCGCCATCTCCGCCTCGGCTTCCGGCTGACGGCCCTCCCACGAAAGCGAGACCGCCAAGGAGACCAGACCTTTGGCGAGAACCCGCTCGGTCTCCGTGTCGCCGGGGTGTGCCCGGCGCAACTCTTCGAGCTTGCTCGACGCACGCTGGAGCGGCGGGATGGCCTCGGCGTACCTGTTGCGGTTGAGGTAACTCGTCGCGTCTTCCGTCTGCGCTTCGAGAAATGCCCTTTGCAGTTCGAGCGAGCCGGGCTGTTCGGCGACCAGCTTTTCGTAAATCTGCAAGGCTTCCGCGCTGGCACGGAAGCCGCCTTCGACGTCGCTCTGCGTCATTTTTCTGAGGGCGAGCAGCCGCAAATTATCCGCCAGCAGCCGGCGGTTCTGCGCATCATTCGGATTGATCTCCAACAGCCGCCGCCGAATCCGCTGCGCCTTTTCGAGGCTCACGATCGCGCCGCGAAAATCGCTCAGATTCGGTCTGCGCGTGTCGCCTTGCAGCCCGCCGACTTGCTCGTAGGCCGCCGCGAGTTCCGCCTGCAAAACCAGATCATCGGCCGACTCGCCCGCGAGCGAGTCGAGGTACTTGAGCGACTGCGCGACGAGGGCCTGACGCGCCCCGGTCGAGCCTTCGAGGCGTTCGATCTTCGGCGCGATGTCGGTCAGCAAGGCGTTCGAGAGTTGGCGCACGTCGCTGAACCGCCGCTCGGCGCGGTCGCGCTCGCGGCGCGCGACGCCGGCCTGCCACAGCGCGAGGGCGAGGCCGGCGACGAGCGCGGCGGCGACGAGCGCGGCGGCCGTGACCGCGGCGCGGTTGCGCCGGACGAACTTGCCGGCGCGGTAGGTGAAAGAGTCCTTCTGCGCGCGGACGGGCCGGCCGTCAAGATACCTCTGGATGTCTTCGGCGAGTTGGCCGGCGGAGGCGTAGCGACGCGAGGGCTCTTCGTGGCGCGCCATCGCGACGATGTTACCGAGCTCGGCCCCGGCGGAATTCCGCCGCCCGTCCTCGTGTCTTTCGTCGCCGTCCCCGCTCGCGTTCGGCGGATTCGTCTCGGCCGTCCTCCCGGAAGTTCGTGAGAGCCATCCGCCGGGGAATCCCCGCGGGGGCGGCGAAGTGCGCGCGCCGCCCAGGAGGTCGCGGAGTAGGACGCCGAGGGAGTAAACGTCCGAGGCCGTGGTGATCTGCCCGCCGGCGACCTGTTCCGGCGAGGCGTAGTCGGGCGTGAAGGCGCGCAGCCCGGTCTGCGTGTGCTCGCCGCCGCCCTCCGGGTCGAGCAGTTTGGCGATGCCGAAGTCGAGGAGCTTCGGCGTGCCCTCCCCGGTGACGAGGATGTTCGAGGGCTTGATGTCGCGGTGGACGACGAGGTTCTGATGCGCGTAAGAGACGCCGTGGCAGACTTCGATGAACAGCCTCAGCCTCTCCTCGGTCGGCAGGCCCCGCCGGTCGCAGTAGTCGTCAATCCTGACGCCTTCGACGTACTCCATCGCAAAGAACGGCTCGCCGTCGGCCGAGACCCCGCCGTCGAGCAGGCGCGCGATGTTCGGGTGGTTGAGCGAGGCGAGTATCTGGCGCTCGCGGCGGAAACGGCGGGTGAGGTCGGGGTCGGCGAAGCCGCGCCGCACGAGCTTGAGCGCGACCTTCTGCTGGAACTCCCCGTCGGAGCGTTCGGCGAGGAAGACCGAGCCCATCCCGCCGCGGCCCAGCTCGCGCAGAATCTTGTAAGGCCCGATCTGCCGGTCGCCCAACTGCTCCCCCGGCAGGCCGGCGAGCAGGTCTGCGGCGAAGACGAAAGCCGGGGCTTCGATGAAGTCCTCGGACGGGGTTGAATGGGCGAGTAGCGACTCGACTTCGCGGCGCAAGTCGGCGTCGCCGGCGCAGGCGCGGTCGAGCAGCGGGCCGCGCTCCGCCGGCTCGTGCTTCAGCGCGGCCTCCAGAAGTTCTTCGACCTGCCGCCACCGTTCGGCGTTCATAAACCTTCCTCCTCGGGCTCGGCGCCGCCCGCGCCCTCCCCGCTCAGCTCGCGGTGCAGCCACACCTTGGCGATCCGCCAATCGCGCATCACCGTCTTGTCCGAGACGCCGAGCGCCTCGGCCGTCTCCTCGACGCTCAGCCCGGCGAAGAAGCGCATCTCCACGACGCGACTCTTCCGCTCGTCAACCGCGGCGAGCCTCACGAGCGCCTCGTCGAGCGCGACCAACTCCGCCGCCACCTCTTCGGGCGCGATCCGCGCCTCGTCGAGCGACAGCTTGCTCACGCCGCCGCCGCGCTTCGCCGACGCGCGCGCGCGCGCGTGATCCACGAGGACGTGCCGCATCAACTGCGCCGCCAGCCCGAAGAACTGCGCGCGCGTCTGCCAACTCACGCGGCGCTGATCGACGAGGCGCAGGTAGACCTCGTTGACCAAGGCCGTCGGCTGCAAAGTGTGATCGGGTCGCTCGCGCCGCAGGTGGTCGAGCGCCAGCCGCCGCAGCTCGTCGTAGACGAGCGGCATCAATCTGGCGAGCGCGTCCCGGTCGCCATCGCTCCAACTGAGAAGAAGCGCAGTGACCTCGTGCGGGGGTGAGTTACTCACGCGGCCTCCTAAGAAGAAGCGGATTTTACCCCCGGCGGGGGACACGGCGAGAAAAATTTTTCGGCGTGGGAGTTTCCGCGCCGGGTTTCCGCTTTAGCAGGTCGGAGGAGCAGTTCCGATCATCGGGCGAACCGACTCACGCCCGCGCCCCGCGCGTCGTTTCCCGGCCCACTTCCTCCTCCGCACGCAGGACGCGACGCATCCGGCAGCCCCAAAGGAGATTGACCATGCGCAGCCCCATCCGACCTCTTCACTTTCTCGAAACAGTGTCAGTCCGCGGCCGCGGCCCCTCGCCACGGCGCCGCGCGCCCGCCCTCCTACTCGCCCTACTGTTGTTCGCGCAGGCGGTCGTGCCTCCTGCCTTCGCTGCCTCGCGCACCCCTTCCCAGCGCGGCGCGACCGCCGGCAGCGGTCTCGCGTCGCGCGGCGCGGCCGGCGGCCCCGCGCGCATGGACGCCTCCGCGCCCGCGGCGGAAGCGTTCGGCGTCGTGCTGACGCCCCTCAACACCGCCTTTAACGACCACGCGGGCGTCGAGTACCACCAGCATTCGAGGAGCGTCGTCGTCTCGGCCAACTCGCCGACGGGGCAGCCGCACAACTTCGAGCTGCTCGACGGCGGCGGCGCGCATCACGCCTTCTCGAACGTCGGCGGCCTCGGCGGCGCCCTGAAGCTCGCGGCGGCCCGCGACGATGGGCAGGGCGCGAGCCTCGGCGGGTTCCAGACGGGCGAGCTGTTTACGGGCACGGGCGAGCCCGGAGTTATCGCGCGCGTCTCGCCCGACGGCGGGTCGGTGCAGAACCCGTGGGTCACGCTGCCGGGCGAGGCGGGTCTGCCCGCAGGGCTTCACGTAGACCGCACGGGCGTCTTCGGCGGCGACCTCGTCGTCGTCACGGAGGCGGGCGGCGTGTGGCGGATCAACGCGGCGGGCGTCGCCGCGCAGGTCGCGTCACTCAACACCCCGCTGGCCGGCGTGACGACGATCCCCGACGACGCGGATAGGTACGGCCCGTGGGCCGGAAAGATTCTGACCGGCGCGAAGGAGCAGGGGGCCGTCCACGCCATCGACGCGCAGGGAGGCGCGAGCCCTTACCCGCTCGGCGTCAATCCCGAAGAGATCGAGATCGTCCCGGCGCACGAAAACTTTTTCGGCCTCGACCCGGCCGACGGCAGACTGTGGGGCGCGCCCGCAGACGCGTTCGCGGGCCTCGTCGGCGACGTGCTCGTGGCCCAAGGCTCGCCGGGCGTGCTGGCGCGCGTCCGCTGGAACGGGACGGAGTTCGAGGCCGGAGAGATCGCGCGCGTCGCTAAGTGGGGGCAGATAACTTTCGCGCCGGCCGGGGTGGCAGAGGTTCGCGGCGTCAAGCAGGTCTACGACCGTGTCGCCGTCGTGCGCCGCGCGCCCGTCATCAACAGCGGCCGCGTCGAGGGCGCGCTCTGGCAGTTGACCGCCGAGACGGTCGCGCTCGACGGGACGGACACCATCACCTCAGACCTGCTCGTGCCGGGCAGCCCGACCGTCAAGGTCGGCGCGGGGCGGCCGAGCTTCGCGGGCGTCATCGAGGGCGTCGAGGACTCGCAGCCGACGGGCTACTCGGTCAGCATCGGCGGCAACGCCGCGCTGCGCCACCTCATCACGCGCACCAACCCGATGGAGCCGGAGCCGGTGGCCCCGCCGCCCGCCCCGGCCGGCGCGCGCGACGTGTCAATCACGGGCGAAGGCCAGGGCGTCGGCGACTTCTCCGCGCTCCGCGACCTGAGCCTCTCGGGGAAGGCCGGCGCGGTCTCCGTCCCGCCGGGCACCTACGGAAGCTTCACGCTCGGCGGGCGCACGGCGCTCGTCCTCGGGTCTGAGCACTCGGCCGAGCCGGCCGTCTATAACCTGCAAAGCCTGACCCTCGCGGGCGGCAGCGAGTTGCGCCTCGCCGGCCCCGTCGTGCTCACGGTCATGGGCGACGTGTCGCTCACGGGCTCGACCGTCGGCGCGGCCGACGACCCGCGCCGCCTCCTGCTCAAGGTCGCGGAAGGCGCCGTCAAGGTCGGCGGCGGCGGCGTGCTCTACGGCGTGGTGCGCGCGCCGCGCGGCGCCGTCGAGATCGCCGGTCAGGGGCGCGTCCGCGGGACGGTGATGTGTGACCGCCTGACCGTAGGCGGCAACGGCGTCTTACAGGTAACGGAATCGGACGTGCCGCCGCCGCCGGTCAACCGCCCCCCGGCCGTGGACGCCGGGCCTGACCAGTCCGTCCGCCTGCCGGCCGACACGTTGAGCCTGAACGGGACGGCCAGCGACGACGGGCTGCCGCGCGGCGGCGCGCTCGATGTCGTGTGGAGCGTGGCGAGCGGGCCGGGGCCGGTCGGCTTCGGCAACCCCGCGAGCGCCGCGACGACGGCCACCTTCGTCGAGCACGGCGCCTACGTCCTGAAGCTGACGGCCTCCGACGGCCAACTGACGCGCAGCGACGAGGTACGGGTGGAGGTCGCCCCGCGCAACCAGCCGCCGACGGCCGGCGCCGGCCCCGACCAGACCGTCACGCTGCCCGACTCCGCGGCGCTTAGCGGCACGGTGACGGACGACGCGGCACCGGGCTTCCCCCTGAGCGTGTCCTGGGAGAAGGTGAGCGGCCCCGGCGCCGTCGCCTTCGGCAGCCCCGACCGCGCGACGACGGCGGCCGCCTTCGACGCCGACGGCACATACGTGTTGCGCCTCACGGCCTCGGACACCGAGCTGTCCGCCTCCGACGAGGTGACAGTCACGGTGCTCCCGCGGCCGAACCGCCCGCCGCAGATTACGAGCACACCTGTCGTGGAATTCACGCCCGGCCAGGCCCCGCCCGGCGACGGCGAACTGGTCGACCTCGCGCCGTGGTCGGTTCAGCAATTCGGCTCCGGGGGCGCGCACTGGGTGAAGGACGCCGCGAACCACAGCGTCACGCAGCTTCACAACTCCGACCCGACGATGTTGCTCAGCGACTTTAACCTCGGCGACGGACAGATGGAGGGGACGTGGCGCGTCGAGACGACGAGCGATGACGACCTCATGGGCTTCGTCTTCGGCTACCAGGGGCCGGGGCGTTTCTACCTGTTCGACTGGAAGCAGTCCGACCAACCCGACGGGCTCGGTTTCGCCGAGCGCGGCATGAGCCTTAAGGTCTTTAACGCGGCCACGCCCCCCGGCGGGGCCGACTTCTGGCCGACCGACGGCAACGGCCCGCGCGTCCGCACGCTCTACCACAACACGGTCCCGTGGGAAGACTTCACCGACTACCATTTCACGCTCCAGTTCCGGCCGGGCCGCATCCGGATCGTCGTCAGGCAGGGCGAGGCCGTGCTCGCGGACTTCACCGTCAACGACGCGACCTACGCCGACGGCCGCTTCGGCTTCTACAACTACTCGCAGGAGGCGGTGAAGTACTCCGGCTTCCGCCGCGCGTCGCTGGCGCGCGGCACCTACGCCTACGACGTTGAGGCCGCCGACCCCGACGGCGACGCGCTCACCTACTCGCTCGACGCCGCCCCCGCCGGCATGACCATCGACCCTGTGACCGGCCTCATCACCTGGCCGGTGACGCCGAACGAGGCGGGCCGGCACAGCGTCGCGGTGCGCGTGCGCGACCCCGGCGGCGCGTCCGACACGCAGAGCTACACGCTCAACATCATCAACCCCGCTGAGGGGCCGGCCTTCAAGGTCTACACGCTCGACGCCGACTTCGACCAGGGCAGCTTCATCAACGTCACACGCGGCACGCCCGACCAGTTGCAGCTCGACGAGACGGCGCGCAACTTCAATTTCATCTGGGTCGCCGTCTCGTCTAAAGGAACCATCGTCAAGATCGACACCGAGACCGGCGCGGTGCTCGGCGAGTACTTCACCTCCCCGGCCGGCCAGTGGCGCAACCCCTCGCGCACCACGGTCGATCACAACGGCAACGTCTGGGCCACGAACCGCGACGGCAACAGCGTCCTGCGCGTCGGCCTCGCAGAGAACGGCCAGTGTGTTGACCGCAACGGCAACGGCCGCATCGACACCTCGCGGGGCTTCGGCGACGTGCGCCCGTGGACGAACGCGGGCGGGGCCGACACCGGAGGCGGCGTCTCGACAGCCGAGGACGAGTGCGTCATCAACTACACGAAGGTCAGGTCTTCCGGCACGCGCCACGTCTCCGTCACCAAAGACAACGACGTGTGGGTGAGCGGCACGTTCGGCCAGCACTTCGACCTCATCGACGGCAAGACCGGGCAGATCAAGCGCACCGAGTCTAGCGTGGGCTTCGGCGGCTACGGCGGGCTGATCGACCGGAACGGCGTCATCTGGTCGGCGCGGCCCTTGCTCCGCTGGGACACGTCGAAGCCGCTCACGGGGCCGAACGGCGGCAACTGGAACGGCTACTTCCACGACAGCTACGGCCTCTGCATCGACAGCAAGGGCAACGTCTGGAACACCTCGCTCGGCGGCAACCTGATCTACAAGTTCGCGCCCGACGGCACGCACCTCGGCACGTTCAACCACGGCTCCAACTGGGCTCAAGGGTGCGTCGTCGATAAGAACGACGACGTGTGGGTCGCGCATTCGCTCTACGACTCCTCCGTCGGCCACATCAAGAGCAACGGCGTGTTCGTCGGGAACGTCGCCGTCGGCAGCGGCCCGACCGGGGTCGCCGTGGATGCCAAGGGGAAGATTTGGGCGACGAACCACAACAGTTGGAACGTCTCGCGCATCGACCCGAACCTCGGCCCCGTCGGCGCGGACGGCGTGACGCGAGTCGGCGCGGTCGATTTCACGTCGCAAGCCCTCGGCGGCTACCTCTACAACTACAGCGACATGACGGGCAGCACCCTGTCGGGCGCGCCCGAACAGGGCACCTGGACGGCGGTCTTTGACAGCGGGCGCGCGGGCGCGGAGTGGGGGCGCGTCGGCTGGACGGCGCGCGTCTGCGGCGACGGGTTGCTCACCGTCTCCGTCGCCACCGGCGAGGACGGCTCGAACTTCAGCCAGCCCGTGACGGTCTCGAACGGCGACGACCCCGACGTGCCCGCCGGGCGCTACGCGAAGGTGAGCGTCAAGTTCGAGCGCGCCGCGAGCGGCGAGAGCCCCGTCCTCTACGACCTGACCGTCGCCACGGCCGGGTTCGAGCTTGACGCGCCGGCCAACGCCGCGCCGGAGGTGAACGCCGGCCCCGACCAGACGCTTGAGGGCGTGACGAAGACCGCGCTCGACGGCTCGGCCTGCGACGACGCGCTGCCGAGCAACCGGCGGCTCTCAATCTCGTGGAGCAAAGTGAGCGGCCCCGGCGCGGCCACCTTCGCCCGCCCGAACTCCGCCACGACCGAGGTCACGTTCGACGCCGTCGGCACCTACGAGCTGAAGCTGACCGCCGCCGACTCCGTCCACGCGCGCAGCGACGCAGTCCTCGTAGAAGTCCTGCCGGGTAATGGGCCGCCCGCCGTCAACGCCGGCCCCGACCGAACGGTCACGCACCCGGACGCCGCCGCCCTTCAAGGCACAGTCGCCGACGACGGACTGCCGCGCGGCGGGTCGCTCCTCGTCACGTGGAGCAAAGTCTCCGGCCCCGGCGGCGTCACCTTCTCCGACGAGCGCGCCGCCTCGACCACGGCCCGCTTCGGCGCGCCGGGCACCTACGTCCTGCGCCTGACGGCCAGCGACACCGAGTTCGCCGCCCACGACGAACTGGCCGTCACCGTGGAAGGCACCAACCAGCCGCCCGCCGTCAACGCCGGCCCCGACCGCACCATCACGCTGCCCAACACGGCGTCGCTCGAAGGCACGGCCGCCGATGACGGGTGGCCGGAGGGCTCGCCCCTCTCTGTCTCGTGGGACGTGGTGAGCGGCCCCGGCGCGGTCGGCTTCAACAACCCGAACCAGGCCGCGACCGCCGCCTCCTTCGCCGAGCCCGGCGACTACGTCCTCCGTCTCACGGCCGGCGACTCCCTGCTCTCCGCCTCCGACGAGGTTAGCGTCACGGTCAACCCCGCCGTCCCGCCGCCCGTCGCCTCCCTCGGCGGCCTGCCCGACGGCGCCGAGGTGACGACGCGCGTCGCCGTCACGGGCACCGTCAGCGCCGGCAGCAACTGGCAACTCCAATACGCCCACGGCGACGGCGGGGGGGCCGTCTGGACGACCCTCGCCTCCGGCAACACGCCGGTTAACAACGGCCCGCTCGGCGTCTTCGACCCCACGCTCCTGCTCAACGGCACCTACACGCTGCGCCTCGTCGCCACCGACGCGGCCGCGCAGACGACCGCGGCCTCCGTCAGCCTGGTGGTGGCCGGGGAGCAGAAGATAGGAAATTTCAGCCTCTCCTTCAGCGACCTCCGCGTACCCGTGGGGGGGCTGCCCATTGAAGTCACCCGCACCTACGACAGCCGTGACAAGCGTAACGGCGATTTCGGCGTCGGCTGGACGCTCGGCATAAAGAACGTCCGCGTGGAGAAGAGCGGCGTCCTCGGCGAGGGCTGGGAGCAGACGCGGAGCGGCGGCTTCATCCCCACGTACTGCCTCCAACCTCGGAGGCCGAACTTCGTCACGGTCACTTTCCCCGACGGTAAGGTTCACAGGTTCCAGACCGTCACCGGCCCCCAGTGTTCCGCGCTGACGCCGATCCAGTCCACCACGGTCGGGTTCGCGCCGCTGCCGGGCACGCGCGGCTCGCTCATCGCCCTTGCCGGCGGCGACGCCCTCGTCACCGGCGAGGCTCCCGGGCCGGTCGAGCTCAGAGACTTCGACGGCCTCGACCTCTACAACCCCACGCGGTTCCGCTACACGGCCGAGGACGGGACGGCCTTCGTCATCGACCAGGCGCTCGGCGTGCTCTCGGTCGCCGACCCGCACGGCAACACCCTGACGCTCGGGCGCGACGGCATCGCCCACTCCAGCGGTAGGAGCGTCACCTTCACGCGCGACGCGCAAGGGCGCATCACCGGGATCACCGACCCGTCGGGCAACGCCCTGACCTACGCCTACGACGCGCGGGGCGACCTTGTCGCCTATCAAGATCGGGAAGCTAACCAGATCACCTTCACCTATAACTCGGCGCACGGGCTGCTCGACATCAAAGACCCGCGCGGCGTCCGCCCCGTCCGCAACGAGTACGACGACGCCGGCCGCCTCATTAAGCACGTTGACGCCTTCGGCAAGCAGATCGTCTATACGCACGACCTCGACGGGCGGCGCGAGGTCATCACCGACCGGCTCGCCCGGGTGACGGTCGTCGAGTACAACCAGCGCGGCAACGTCGTCAAGACCATCGACCCGCAGGGCAACGTTAAGACCGCCACCTACGACGACCGGGGCAACAAGCTCAGCGAGACCAACGCGGCCGGCAAGACCACCTCATACACCTACGACGCGCGGGACAACCGCACCGCCGTCACCGACCCCCTCGGCAACGTCACGCGCTTCGCCTACGACTCGCGCTCGCAACTGCTGACCGCCACCGACCCGCAGGGGCGCGTCACTTCCCACTCCTACTCTCCGGCCGGCGCCCCCCTCTCGACGACTGATCCGCTCGGCAACACCACCACCAGCACCTACAACGCCGCCGGCTTGCTGGAGACGACGACCGACGCCGACGGCCACGTCGCCCGCTACGAGTATGACGCCGACGGCCGCGCCGTCAGGGAGATCGACCCGTCCGGGCGGGTCTCGTCCTACACCTACGACGCCAACGGCAACCGGCTCAGCCAGACCTTGACGCGGACGGCGCCGGACGGGACCGCCCAGGCGCTGACGACCTCCTTCGGTTACGACCGCCTCGGCCGCCTCACCCGCGTCACCCTCCCCGACGGCACGACGGCCGAGCACGTCTACGACAGCTCCGGCCGCAAGGTGGCCGACGTGGATCAGCTCGGCCGCCGCACCTCTTACGAGTTCGACGAGATGGGCCGCCTCGTTCGCACCACCTTCCCCGACGGGACGAAGGCGGAGACGGCCTACGACGCCGAGGGCCGCCCCGTCAAGGAGACGGACGCCGCCGGCCGTGAGACCGCCTTCACCTACGACTCCCTGGGCCGACTGGAGAAGGTCACGCACCCCGACGGCACCTTCACGACCACCACCTACGACTCCATCGGGAGGGCGACGGCGGCCTTCGACGAGCGCGGCCACCGCACCGCCTTCGAGTACGACCCGGGCTGCGGGTGCGCCGACCGGCTGACGAAGGTGACCGACCCGCTCGGGCACGCCACCACCTTCACCTACGACGCGAGCGGCAACCGCGTCTCCATGACGGACGCCCGCGGCAACACCGTCAAGTTCGAGTACGACGAGCTCGGCCGCCGCACCCGCGTCGTCTTCCCCGACGGCACCTCCGCCTCCGCCGATTACGACGCCCTCGGGCGCCCCGTCAGCAAGACCGACCAGGCGGGCAAGACCACCCGCTACGAGTACGACAAACTGGGCCGCCTTGCGAAAGTCCTGGACGCGCTCGACCAGGCGACGACCTTCACCTACGACGAGGTCGGCAACCTCCTGTCGCAGACCGACGCCAACAACCACGCCACGCGCTTCGAGTATGACCGGATGGGCCGCCGGGTCAAGCGCACCCTGCCGCTCGGCATGTCTGAGACCTACGCCTACGACGCCTCCGGCCAACTCACGAGCCGCACGGGCTTCGACGGCAAGACTACCACTTACGCCTACGACGCGATGGGGCGGCTGCTCAGCAAGACGCCCGACCCCTCGCTCGGCCAGCCGGCCGTAGTTTACGCCTACGACGCGCAGGGGCTGCGCGTCTCCATGTCGGACGCCAGCGGCCTCACCACCTACGCTTACGACGCGCTCGACCGCCTCAAGAGCAAGGCGACGCCGCAAGGCACCCTCACCTACGCTTACGACGCGGCCGGCAACCTCACCTCGGCCCGCTCCTCGAACGAGCGCGGCCTCTCGGCGGAGTACGCCTACGACGCGCTCGACCGCCTCACCGCCGTCACCGACCTCCGGCTCGGCGCGGGCCGCACCGTCTACGACTACGACGAGGTGGGCAACCTCTCCGGTTACGCCTACCCCAACGGCGTCCGCACGGCCCACACCTACGACAGCCTGAACCGCCTGACCGGCCTCGGCAGCGGCAAAGATTCGACGCTGGCGAGCTACGCCTACGCCCTCGGGCCGGCAGGCAACCGCCTCTCGGTGACCGAGCTGAGCGGCCGGCGGGCGTCCTACACCTACGACGAACTCTACCGGCTGACGGGCGAGTCGGTCTCCTCCGACCCGCACGGCAAAGACGGTTCGGTCAGCTACACCTACGACGCGGTCGGCAACCGCAAGAGCCGCCGTTCGAGCCTCCCCGGGGTGGCCGACGCCGCGCACGAGTACGACGCCAACGACCGGCTCGCCTCCGACGCCTACGACGCCAACGGCAACACACTCTCCTCCGGCGGCAAGACTTACAGGTTCGACTTCGAGGATCGCCTCACGGAGGTCAACGGCGGCGAGGCACGCTTCGTCTACAACGGCGACGGGCAGCGCGTGGCGAAGACCGCCGGCGGCGTCACGACCGAGTACCTCGTCGACGACAACAACCTGACGGGCTATGCCCAGGTCGTCGAAGAGTTGCAGGGCGGCGACGTGCAGCGCGTCTACACATACGGCCACAGCCTGATTAGCCAGAACCAACTGCTCGGCGGCGAGTGGTCGGCCAGCTTCTACGGCTACGACGGCCACGGCAGCGTCCGCTACCTGACCGACGCCTCGGGCGCCGTCACCGACACCTACGATTATGACGCCTTCGGCACCCTCGTCCACCGCGCCGGCACTACGCCGAACAACTACCTCTATGCCGGCGAGCAATTCGACGAGCACCTGGGGATGCTCTACCTGCGCGCCCGCTATCTGAACCTCGACACCGGCCGCTTCTTCACGCGGGACGTCGATGAGGGTAACGGCTTTGACCCCGTCAGCCTGCACAAGTACCTCTACGCGAACGCCGACCCGGTGAACATGTCCGACCCGTCCGGTTATCGCTCCATCGGCGAGATGGCGGCCACGTTCAGGATCTGGACCATCACCGCCATGGCCGGCCTGGCGTCGCGCCTGGTCGCCGCCACGTGCCTGCGCGGGAGTATCGCCGTGATCCTCGCCGCGGGCTTTACCTCCGGCCTCTACTCCGGCCTCGACTCGCTCAGCGACGGCGGCGACTTCTTCGTGCCGTTCGCCAACGGCTTTGGTGCCGGGGCCACGTTCGCCGTCGTCTTCCTGACCTTCCCCGAGCTGCAAGCACTCTTACCCATCCTCACGCTCTACGGCATCAACGCCGCGGTCGAAGGGGTGGGCGAGTCAGTGGGTAAAGGGAACTACGTCCAGGCGGCGCTGCGCCTGGGCTCCGCGTTCGCGATGCCCTACCTCTCGGGCAGGCTCCAACGCTTCCTCGCCGGGCGCCAGGTGGCGCCACAGACGAACAGCAAGCCGGCGCCCGCCCCCAGTAGCGAGGGGCCGCCGCCCCCCAACCGGGATCAATGGATCAAGGATTTCCTCCAGAGCGTCACCAACAGGGCCGAGAAGGCGATCGGCGGAAGGGGGCCGGTGCCCGGCACCCACAAACACAAGTACGCCGAAAATCTAATTAATCGCTTCCAAAGCAAGTACGGCGACCACGGGCTCCGGACGGAGACCTCCTGGCTCAATAAGCTCCGGGCCGCGTTCGGGCAGAGGGGGTCAGCAAGGCCCGACGTCTGGGACGCCTGGGGCGACAAAGGCTATGACTTCAAGTTCATCATTGACCCCGCGAGGCAGAGGATGTCCTTACGCCAGATAGAGAAGACCATGCGGAACGGCCCGCTTTACCTCATGGGTGTGGAGCCGATCTTCCCCAGGTGAGCCTGACGCCCGCGGGGAAAGGCAAAGTTCCCGCCGACCAGGCCGCGTCGAAGCCCTTGTGCCTCCTCAGGCGCAAGGGCTTCGACGCGACCTTGAATCCGCCCGACCTCTGCGATGGAAAACGGAAGCAGATTATGAAGAATTTGCAGGAGTCTGCACTTGGCAGCCGTTCGCGGCGTCAACGCGCCGAGCGCTTGAGCGACCAGTAGTTCGGCTCGTTCTCAAGCGGCGTCAAAGCCGCCTCGGCCGCGCGCGCTTCCGCAGAGTCGCGCGCGAACTTGCCGCCCTTGACCGCGAAGCGGTAAACCCCGTAGGGCTTCCCGCCGAGCGAGAGTTCGACGCGGTATGCGCCGTCGGCCTTCAAAAACTCGCCCGCCGGGAATTCCGAGGTGCGGGGCGGCGCGGCCGGCGGGTCGAAGCTCAGCTTGTAACCTTGCCACTGCGGCCTCAGGGCCAGCGCGGAGGTCGCGCCGCCCCCGCCCGCGATCTGCTTCCCGTCGGCCTCGCGCACGAGCCTCAGCTCGTACTGAATCTCGCGGGGCCGCGGCCCCGCGTTCTCCTTGTCGCGCAGCCACACCCAGAGCTGCGTGTAGCGGTCGGGCTTCGGGAAGTAGAGTTCGGCGTAGTCGGCCCACGGCCCGTCGAGCAGGTAGACCGTCCCGGGACGGTAGAGGTCTTTGCCCTCGGCGGTCGAGACGGAGAAGGGGAAGCGCTGGAAGACCTCGTCTTCGAGGGCGAACTCCAGAGTGTAGTCGCCGGGGGCGAGCGCCTTGATGGCCTGCGGCCCGCCGACCACCTCGTAGCGGCTCAACTCCCAGAGGCCGGCGACCTTCTCCGCGTACCAGACGAAGGTGTTGAGGGCCTGCCCGTTCGAGCTCTTCAAAACGGTCGAGAGCTTGCCGCCGTCGTAAGGGTTGTAGGCGTAGTTGGTCTCGCCGCGGCGCGCCGGGTCCGGCAGGCAGGTGGCGTAGAGGCGCCCGAGCGAGAGGCGTCCGCCGGGCCCGACCTCGACGCCGTCGAGCAGCATCTTCATGCGGACGCGCGGCGCGCCGCACCCCGCCTGCGCGGAGGCGCGCTCCGCCCAGCCCGCCGCCGCGAGCGCGCACACCACCGAAAGCCAGAGCGCGGGCGAAAGCCCCGCCCGCAGAGAGAACCGAACCGTCTCGCGCCTAGACATAAGGCGACTCCTTTCCCTGACGACCCGCCTCTGACGCCGCGGACGCGCCCGCCCGCGGGTAATGTTTTAATAACGGCTTCCAAGGAGCGTCACTATGCTCCGGAGGTGATTCTACTCTGCGTCAGACCCGGCGCAGAAGTTTACTCACGCGTACTCCGCCAGTTCTGCCCAGCGTTCGAGGTCGCGGGCCAACTGCTCCGCCAACCGCTCCCGCTCTTCGTAGAGCCGGTGTACGACGTGGGCATCACTCGCGTTGGCGGACAGCTCCCGCTCTATCTCGGCGCCGCGCAGCTCGGCGGCCTGAATGCGGGTCTCCGTCTCCTCCAACTCTCTACGCTCTTTGAACGACAGCTTACGTTTGGCGGGCGGGGTCGTGTCGCCGACGCGCGCCTCCGGTCGCGCCGCCGCAACAGCGTCGGCCCGGGGAGGGGCCGCATCCTCCCCCTCCGTCCGTCGCGCTTCGAGAAACGCTGAATAGTTCCCCGGGTACTCGCGCAGGCGGCCTCCGCCCTCGAAGCGGATGACGTGCTCCACCGTGCGGTCGAGGAAGTAGCGGTCGTGGCTGACGACGATGAGGTTGCCGGGGAAGCCGTCCAGGTAGTCTTCCAGCGTGATGAGGGTCTGGATGTCGAGGTCGTTCGTCGGCTCGTCCAGCAGAAGCACGTTCGGCGCGCCCATCAGCACGCGCAGCAGGTAGAGCCGCCTGCGCTCGCCGCCCGAGAGCTTCGCTATCGGCGCGTATTGCATCGCGCCGTCGAAGAGGAACCTTTCGAGCATCTGCCCCGCGGTGACGAAAGACCCGTCGGCGGTCTCGACCCGCTCGGCGACCGCGCGGACGTAATCTATCACCCGCTCGCTTTCGTCGAGCGCGCGGCTCTCCTGGTCGTAGTACCCGATGCGGACGGTCTGCCCCACTTCGAGCGAGCCCGCGTCCGGCGCGACCCGGCCGGCGATGATTTCGAGCAGCGTCGTCTTGCCCGCGCCGTTCGGGCCGATGACGCCGACGCGCTCGCCCGGCGTGAGGGTGCGGCTGAAGCCGCCGATAAGTACCCTGCCGTCGTACGCCTTCGTGAGGTCGCGCAGCTCCAAGACCTTCTTACCCAGCCGGGTCGTGCCGACCGACACGTCGAGCGCGGCCGCAGCCTTCTCTTTGGGCTGTGCGATGAGATTTACGGCGCGCTCCACGCGGGCCTTCGACTTCCGCGTGCGCGCCTTCGCGCCGCGCCGCAGCCACGCCAGCTCGCGGCGAATCAGCATCTCGCGCTTGTGCCCCTCGGCTGCGCGCGCGCTCTCCTGCTCCTCCTTCTTCTCAAGGTAGTAGGCGTAGTTCCCGTCGAAGGTCTGCACCGAGCCCCTCTCCACTTCGAGGATGCGTGTCGTCACGCGGTCGAGGAAGTAGCGGTCGTGCGTGACCAGCAGGAGCGCGCCGCCGTAGCCCTTGAGGTAGTCTTCGAGCCAGGAGATGGTCTCGGCGTCGAGGTGGTTGGTCGGCTCGTCGAGGATGAGGAGGCCGGGGCGTTCGATCAGCGCGTGCGCGAGCGCGACGCGCTTCCGCTGCCCGCCGGAGAGCGAGCCCATCCGGGCGCTCGTGTCGTTGATGCCTAAGCGGCCGAGCACCGTCCGTGCGTTCGTCTCCAACTCCCACGCGCCGGACGCTTCCAACTGGCGTCCCAACTCCGACACGCGGTCTAAAGCGCGCTGCTCGTCACCGCCTTTGGCCGCGAGTTCGCCACAGGCCAGCTCGTAGTCCAGCAGCAGCTTCATCCTTGCGTCGCTGGCGGCGAACACGGCCTCCAACACGGTCGCCTCCGAATCGTGCGGCGGGTTCTGCGGCAGGTATCCGACGGTGACGCCCTCGGCGAAGGTTATGCGCCCTGCGTCCGGCCGCTCCTCGCCGGCGACGAGGCGGAGGAAGGTGGTCTTGCCGGAGCCGTTAACGCCGACCACGCCGACGCGGTCCTGGCTGTCGAGGCCGAGGCTGACGTTCTCCAGAATCGGCCGCAGGCCGTAGTCCTTGCTGACCGCTTCGACGGATAGGATGTGCATTAACTTCTGGCCGCGCCCCTCACTGCGCCCTCGCTCCCTGAGACGTGATTCTGTTAACGGCTTCCGCCGCGGCGAGCCTCACGACCGTCGCCTGATCCCTTTGCAGTTCGTTCAGCGCGGGCAGCGCCGCCCTCGCGTCGCCGCCCAGCTTCCCTAAAGCCGTGGCGGCGGCCGCGCGAACTAGCGGCTCTTCGTCCTTCAGCAGCCCGGCCAGAGCGGCGACCGCCGTCCGTGCCTCGCCCCCGATGTTGCCCAGCCCCTTCGCGGCGCTGAGGCGCACGAACCTGTCCCCATCCTTTAGCGCCTCGGTCAACGTCGGCACCGCCGCTTTCGCCTCGGGGCCCATCTCGGCCAGCGAGTCGGCGGCGTACCGGCGGACGTGCTCATTGGCGTCGCCCAACGCCCCCGTCCACACCGGCACGGCCTCTCCCGGTCCCAGTCCGATGCGCCGGAGCGCACGGGCCGCGTTCATCCTGACGACGAACTCCGGGTCTTTCAAAGACTCCTTCAGCGCGGGCACGGCGGCACTGGCCTCGGGCCCGATGCCGCCCAGCGCCTCCGCCGCGACTTTGCGCGCGGACGGACTACCGTCCTTCAACAAAAGAATCAACGCGGGGGCCGCCGGCCTGGCGTCACCGCCGAACCGCCCGAGAGCCTCGGCCGCATCCCTGCGGACGCCTTCGTTCTGATCTTTCAACAGTTCGGTCAAAGACGGGACAGAAACTTTCGCCACGCCCCCGATTCTACCCAGCGCGCGGGCCGCCGCGCCCCGCGCCCAGGGGCTTTCGTCTTTGAGCAGCCCTGTCAGTGCCGGGACGGCCGGCTCTGCCTCCGCGCCGACCTGCCCTAACGCGAAGGCCGCGTTGCCGCGCACCGAGCTGTTGCCGTCGCCCAAGGCCCCTGTGAGGGCGGGCACGGCGGGGCTCGCCTCCCGCCCCATCCGGCCGAGCGCCTCGGCCGCGACCTTACGTAAGTCATCGTCCGGGTCCTTGAGCGCCGCCGCCAGGGCGGGCACCGCGGCCTTCGCCTGCGCCCCGCGCCCCTTTATCTCCTCGGCGGCGGTGAGGCGCTCCCGCCTGTCGCCCTCTTGCAGGCGCCGGACGAGGGCCTGCGTCTGCGCATCACTACCCCCTTGAGCGAATGCGGCGCTGACGAGACAGGAGGCGGCGAGGCAGACGAGGAGGGGAAGAACGGCAAGTCTGACCTTCAACATTTCAGCCTCCTCTGCGTGTGCCTGAGTTTCGGGTCTGAAGAATATCACTACCGAGCTGTAATCCGCTCCCTAGCCGGTAAATACCCGAAGTACTGCATCAGCACGAAAACGCGATTCTTCTCGCGCCGCCGCAGAGCCTCGCCCTCGGCTGCGCTCCAGGAGCCCGCGAGGCCGAAGAGAAAAAGTGTGAGCCGGAATAAAGTCAGGTCCCTCCAGCCGCCGCCAGGGCGATGAGGATTGACGCGACCACGATCCCCGCGACTATCGCGATTCGCGCCCCCTCCGACAGGTTGTGGCCTTTGACGCCGGTGACCTGCGGGTAGGCAACTCGATTGGCCAGGCCCGCCTCGTCGACGACGGTGAAATAATCGGCGGTCGCTTCCCCGACGTACCCTTTAAGTCTCGTCTTGTCCCGAAGCTTGACCTCGACGCGTGCCCGCGGGCCGATCCCTAGTTTGGCTATCCCCGCCTTGACCCGCTCGGCGGGGCGGGCTTCCTCTTCAGCTTTCGTCCCCGCCGCGGCCGGCCGGGCGTATGCCGCCTGCGTCAACAAGGCGGCGACCGCGAGCGATAAGAACTTCCTGAACATATCCCCTCCTTGACGTGCGCGACTGCCTGCCGGACGCCGTGCGTCTGCCGGCGGGGCCCCTTTAGATGAAGACCGGCCGCTACTCGGCCTCGTAGACGATCTCCCTCTTGCGCCCGGACAGCCTCGCCACCAATCCCGTGACCGCGCCGACGACTGCGCCGCCCGCCCCGAACAACAGGACGGGGAGCCCCGCCTCGCCGCTCTCGTGCGTGCCGCCGCCGGCCACGCCCGCGCCGACGGCCGCCCCGGCGCCCGCGCCCAAGCCTAATCCGACCAGCGCGGCCTTACCGGCCGACCTGCCGCCGACCCTGTAGACCTTGCGGATGCGCCCGCGCTCCAACTCGACCGGCGCGTCTTTCCGCGAAAGAGTCAGCGCCGTCTCCGAGACGTTAACCAACTCGCCCTCGACCCCTTCGCCGGTCTGCATGTTGACGGCGAGCTTCGTCCCGGGAGCGAGGGCGCGGAGCGCGGACCAGTCTCGCCCCCCGCCCGAGACCTGCGCGGCGGCCGCGGGCGCGTAAGAGAGAGCCGTGGCGAGTGCGATGAAGAGAGCGATAAGCCTTTGCGTCATGAAAACCTCCTTGATGAAGACCCGTACGGAATGATTAGAAGCCGCAGCCGCCGAGGGCCGGGCGTATAATTTGCGGAATGTTTTGGACTGCATTGTCACCCCTTGAGCGTTGAAAAATTTTCACCTTCGATTCGCAAGAGGTGTGTCATTAGCGGAGAGCGGGAGTAGTCAATAATCAGGGGGCGCGGGACCCGCGGCCGCAGCAGCGCGGTGACAGATGAAAGGGTAAGTTTGCGGGACGAACTCGGCTGTCGCCGGGGGTTGCGGAAGTCTCAAACTGCACCGGGTTGTCGAGCACGCCTGACGTTGCTGATAAGGAACCGGCTCCTCCACGCCCCGCCGGTCTTCGCCATCGAGCAGTATGGTACGACCTTCACGGTCAACATCCCCGGCGCGGTGCGCGTGCCGTACGAGGCCGACGGCCGAGTCCGCGTCTTCCGCGCCACCGGCGGCGAGACGGTCAGCGCGCGCACGGCTTTCGGGGCGGACGCTCACGGTCGAACTCACCTGGTCGGGCGGCGAGCGCCTGGTCATGAGCTACGAGGTCTCGGCCGACTCGAACACCCTCGTCTACAAGCGCGCGGTCGCGGACGGTGCGCTCGCGCGCCCCGTCGAAGTCACCTCCGAGTACCGCCGGTTGACGGCGAAGGCGACGAGAACATTCGCCGGTTACGAAATCCCGTAAGCCCCCACCCTGTTCACCCCAACGACGCCGCCGGTTTAGACGGAATCAATACGCGCCACTCATAAGCGCCTGCTCCCGCGGTGTACGCAAGGGGATGTTAACGGAACAACGGCTGCTGTATAGTCGGTTCTCACGCGGGGAAACTCAGAAGGAGAGGCTTACGGCGGACGAACAGGTCGGCGGTGGCTCGGGCCCGTCCGGCTGCGGAAGGACGCACCACTATCTCTTTTAAGCGGAGCAGAAGATGGCCGAGGTCTTCATCACGCGCAACGACAGTATCGAAGAGGCGATCACGGAAGCGCTCGGTCACGTAGAGCTTGGGCCGCTGGTGTGCGGCAAGCTGGTGGCCGTGAAGCCTAATGACACCTGGGCCTCGGAGGAGGATAAGACAGGGGTGACACAGCCGGACACGCTCCGCGCCGTGCTGCGCCACCTGAAGCGCTTCGGGCCGCGCGAGTTGGTCGTCACGGGCGGGGCCGGCGCGGCCGAGACCGACGAGGTGTTCCGCGTCGCGGGGCTGATGCGCGTCGTCGAAGAGGAGGGCGCGACCTACTTCGACCACAACCGCCCGCCTTTCAGGGAGGTCACTCTTGAGTACGAGCCGGGCGCGGACGTGCGCGGGCCGCAGGCGTCGGTGATGGTCAACCCGCGCGTGCTGGAGTACGAGACGCTCGTCGCCCTCAACCAGTTGAAGCTGCACAGCACGGCGACCGTCACACTGGCGCTGAAGAACATCGCCATGTCCTACCCGGCGGCCGACTACTACGGCCACCCGCGCTCGAAGGAGAAGCACCGGCACGAGTTCTACGAGGACATGCACTCCTTCATCGCCGCGATGGCGCGCCGCTTCCACATCGACCTCGCCGTCACGGTCGGCCACCCGGCGATGATCGCTACGGGGCCTCTGGGCGGGCACGCCGTCGAGACCGGACTCGTCATCGCGAGCACGGACGCCGTGGCGGCCGACGCGGTCGGGGCGAAGCTCCTGGGCTTCGGCGCGCAGGCCGTGCGCCACCTGTGGGAGGCGGGCCGCCTGGGCTTGGGCGAGACGGACACGGAGAAGATGGGGTTCCCGGCGATGTCGATGCGCGAGGCGATAGAAGCCTTCACCGAGGCCGCCTACGGCGAACGCCTGACCTTCGAGAGCCCTTAACCCTTCAGCCGGGCGGGGCTCCCTTTCGCGCCGCGCCCTGTCGGCCTATCTCCGGGAAGGTAGTCACACACGTCAAAGCACGGAGACATCCTGATGGACGAAGCGCGGAAGCAGCACCTCGAACTCGTCGCGGCCAGTCTGACGCAGGCTTACTACAAGGAGCATACGTCGCCGAACAGGGACTACCGCGAGTTGCTCGACACCTACACCTACATCCTCGACGCGCTCGTCGAGAAAGACTCGCTGCCGCCCGGCCACTCGCCGCTGCGCGCGAGCGACTCGCTCGCGACGCCCGAGGCCGACGAGTCCGCGACCTGACGGGCCCCTCGTGTTATGGAGGCCGTCATTCTGATAGGCATTCAGGGAGCGGGCAAGTCAACCTTCTACAGGGAGCGCTTCTTCGACACGCACGTCCGCGTGAGCCTCGACCTGCTGAAGACTCGCCGCCGCGAGCGGACTCTGCTCGAAGCGTGTCTCGCCACGGGGCAGCCTCTGGTGATCGATAACACGAACGTCACCGAGGCCGAGCGGGCGAGGTACATCCCGCTTGCGAAGGCGGCGGGGTTCCGGGTCGTCGGCTACTTCTTCGCCCCCGACCCGCAGGGCTCGCGGGAGCGTAACGACAGACGTGAAGGCATGCGCCGGGTGCCGCCGGCCGGGCTCTTCGGCACGCTGAAGCGGCTTGAGCCGCCGCGCGCGGCGGAAGGGTTTGACGAGCTGTTCGCGGTGAGTCTGTCCCCCGCGGGAGAGTTCGCGGTTAAGCCGTGGGGCGGCGCGGGCGGCGGCGGCTCCGGGGCGTGACTGCTCACGCGCTTTTTTCTTACCGACTTTGAAAAAGCGCAGGCGGTCCGCGGGACGGTGCGGGCGTAGCCCTTCGTCACCCTCGTCACCCTCGTCTCGCCCCCCGGCACGCAATGGCCCAAAAGGTCTGCGATGTCGTAAGGGTGGTCGGTCTTAGTTTGCCAGACGTTCAGGACGGGACTCCTTCATAGAATAAAGAGTTTAATCCCGACGACCATTTACACGAAGGAATCTACACCCTCCGCCGCCCTGTCGCCCCGAGGGGCCGACTTCAATCGGCCGGCGATTCTCCTTTCATTGAATTGCCACCTTTGTTATACTCACCCCGCGCTCGCTTTCACCGGTTGATAACTCTAAACGCCCTATTCTCGACAAAGGGACTCAGGCTCCTCCTCTAAATCCGCCCTGAGCCCCACATGATCTAATTGTCACCCTAGTGGGGGTTTCTCACATGCCCGTGTCCAATCAGCTACACCTCGCGAACGAGAATAAAATTCTCGCAGCGCTGCCGCATGACGAGTACGACCGTCTTCTTCCGCATTTGGAGCGGGTGCACCTGCCTCAAAGTAAGATACTCTGCGAGGCCGGCGACACCATCCGCTACGCTTATTTTCCGCTGAACGGAATGATTTCACTGCTCTCCATTACGGAAAATGGGGAGACGCTCGAAGTCGCCATGGTGGGCAACGAGGGATTGGTAGGGATGTCGCTGGCTTTGAAAACCCAGATCGCGCCTTACCGAATAAATGTGCAGCTCGCCGCCGACGCGATGCGGATAAATGCTTTGGCGCTTAGAGGGGAACTGCTGCGGGGCGGCAAACTGGAGGAGCTGGTCCTCAGGTACACGCATTCGGTGATCGTTCACATCTGCCAGTCGGCCGTGTGCGGCCGCTTCCACTCCGTGGACAAGAGACTCTCTCGCTGGCTGCTCATCGCCCGCGACCGGGTACATTCCAACAACATTAATTTCACGCAGGAGATCATCTCTCACATGCTGGGCACGCCCCGCACGGTCGTCACGTCCGCCGCCGGTAACCTCCAGGACGCCGGGCTCATCCGCTACCGCCGGGGCAGGATCACTATCCTTAACCCGCAGGGCTTAGAAGCCTCCGCCTGTGAGTGCTACTCCGTCGTGAAAAAAGAGATCAATCTTTCTTACGTCGCGTAAAGCCCGGCCCCGCCCACGCCTTCCTCCCTCCACGCCGGCCAAAAGGCCGCCCGCTATGTCTGCTTCCGACACAGTCGTTTCCCCGACTCTGTGAAAATCTTACTGAGTTAGCAGTAAGACCGACAAAGATTTTCCATCCCTGTATAGTTCGCATCTCTGGGGGAAACCTCGTCGGTTTTGCTTGTGCGTTTCTGATCGGATTTACTCGGGGTCGGTCGCTCATAAGTTGTTCGCCTTCGACCCCGGCGGCTTTTGTTCTCTGAGGAGGGTGAAGGATTGCAGACGGAAACAATCAGTCAACAGCTTCGCTGGCACGTCGTCTACACGAAAAACGGCGAAGAAGATCGGGCCGACAGTAATTTACAGGTGGGGCACATCGAGACGTTCGCGCCGAAGATGAGGGCGCGGCGGATCGACAAGTTCACGGGTAAGCCCATCTCTACCGTGAAGCCTTTATTCCCGCGCTATATTTTCGCCCGCTTCAACACCAGCGAAGACCTCCACAAAGTCTGGTACACGAGGGGCGTCCACAGCGTCGTCAGCTTCGGCGAGCAGCCGAGCCCGGTGGACGACGAAGTGATCGAATTCATTAAGTCGCGGCAGGGCGAAGACCACCTCGTCAAAATCGGTGATGATTTGCAGGCCGGCGACAAGGTCGTCATTAACGAAGGGCCGCTGAAAGACCTCGCGGGCGTCTTTGAAGGCGCGGCGAAAGAGCGGGATCGCGTCTCCATCCTGCTCTCGACCGTGAATTATCAAGGGCGCGTGGTGATCGAGCGCGCTGCGGTCAAAAAGGCCGACTGACGGAGATAACTTAATCGCGTTTCGGGCATCAGATTGTCTTGCCGCGGGAGCGCCCCGCGGCAGCCGGCTGTAAACATAACGGCGCAGCTTGACCGGGCTACTGCCCTGGCCCCGGCTCACTAGGTTCCCGCTGTCGCCGAAGCAATTCAACAGCAATTCAACCTTTCACAAGTCACTTGCCGCCAAGTGTCGTGCGGTAGCTCTGCCCCGCGCCGGGTGCAAACACTCCGAGCGGCGCACCGGATACGGCAGCCGATCTGTCTGACAGCGTCCCGCGGTACACCTATGTCTCAACAGTATGACACCGACGAGAAGGGCCGCGCCCACACGTTCCGTGGGGCGGATTCTTTGACGTCGCTGGCGGGATTCTTATTCATAACTCTGTTCGCCTGCGCCGGCCTCTACCAGCTCGCGCCGCCGCGCGCGGCCCGCGCCGACGCGCCGCCCTCCGAGTTCTCATCCGCGCGCGCGATGAAGCACCTTGAGGTGCTCGCGCGTGCGCCCCGTCCGCGCGGCTCGGCAGAGCACGAAAGAGCGCGGGCTTACATCTTGCAGGAGTTGAGCGGGCTGGGTCTGGCCGCGGAGACGCAGGAGACGGAGGTCGTCAGCAACATCACGGCGAGGCTGAAGGGCACGGGCGTCGGCCGGGCCGTCCTTATCGCGGCGCACTACGACACGGTGCGACATAGCCCCGGCGCGGGCGATGACGGCGCCGCCGTCGCCTCGATGTTGGAGACCGCGCGGGCGTTACGAGCGGGCCCGGCCTTGACGAATGATGTCATCTTCCTCTTCACCGACGGCGAAGAGGCGGGGCTGCTCGGGGCGAAAGCTTTCGTCTATAACAACCCGGCCTTCAAAGACGTGGGGCTGGCGCTCAACTTCGACGCCCGCGGCAACAGCGGCCCCGTCCTGATGTTCCAGACGAGCGAGCACAGCGGCTGGCTCATCAGGCAATTCGCCGCCGCCGCGCCCCACCCGGTGGCGAACTCCTTCATGTCGGAGATCTACGACCACCTGCCGAACGATACGGACTTCACCATCCTGAGGGAGGGCGGCGCGCCCGGGTTGAATTTCGCCAACATCAACGGCTACGCCCATTACCACTCCGACACGGACACCGTCGCCAGCCTGAGCGAGCCCACGCTGCAACACCAGGGCTCGTACATGCTGGCGCTCGCGCGCCACTTCGGCGGCACGAACCTCGCCGAGGCGCGGACGGGCGGCGCGGTCGTCTACTTCAACACGCTGGGCGGCAGGTCGCTCGTCTACCCCCGCAGTTGGGTCGCCCCGCTCACGCTGTCGGGCCTCCTGTTGTTCGTCGGCGTCGTCGCCCTCGGTTTTCGGCGGCGGCGGCTGAGCTGGGCGGGCATAGGTCAGGGGTTCCTCTCCGTCCTGCTGGGGTTGATTGCGGTGCCGGGCGTGGTCTCGCTGGCGTGGTCGCTCATCCCCAAGACGCCGGAGAGCGAAAGGCAAGTGATCGCCAGCGGGGCGCGCTTCGACACCGACCTCTTCACCCTCGGTTTCGTCTGTTTCGCCGTCGCCGTCACTTCGGCCCTGTATAGCTGGTTCGGCAGAAAGACCGACCTGGCGAGTCTCTCAGTCGGCGGCCTGGTGTGGTGGCTGCTCCTGACGCTGGCGCTCCCCCTCTACATGCCGGGCGGCAGCTACCTCTTCATCTGGCCCCTGCTCTTCAGCCTGGCGGGCCTGGCTTACACGCTGCTCTCGGCCGAGCGCCGCGCCGGCGGCCTCGACCAAACGGTCGTGCTGTTACTGTGCGCCGCCCCGGCCGTCGTCTTGTGTGCCCCGATGATTTACCTGCTGTTCGTGGGGCTGGGTGTTAACAAGGCAGGCTTCGTGATGGTGCTGGTGGTGCTGCTGTCGGGTCTACTCATTCCCCATCTTCGGATCAAGGCCACGCCCCACAGGTGGCTGCTGCCCGGCCTGTTGGCCTTGGCCGGTATAGGTTTTCTGTTGGCGGGCAACTCCGCCCCCGATGTTCAGAAAACTTACCCGAGACAGGCGTCGGCGGTCGGCGCGGGGAAGCAGCTACGCTCCTTCCCGGAGGATGCTGAAAATGAGAAGACTCTTCAAGCTGTCGGCGCTGGCGCTTTTGGCCCTGGCCGCCCTCTGCCTGCCGGCCTGCCGGGGTCGTGACGGCGTGCAGTCCAGGGCGGACGAAATCGACCGGCTGGTGACTGCCTATTCCGAGAGGGGGCAGTTCAACGGCGCGGTGCTGGTCGCCGAGGCCGGCCGGGTGATTTATAAACGCGGCTTCGGTTTCGCCGATTTCGACAACAAGGTCCCGAACGCGGCCGACACCAGATTCAGGATCGGTTCGCTGACCAAGTCGTTCACCGCGCTGCTCGTGCTGCAACTCGTCGAGCGGGGCGACCTTAAATTAGACGGCGCGGTCTCCGACTACCTGCCCGACTACCCGAAGCAGACCGGCTCGAAGATCACCGTCCGTCACTTGCTGACGCACAGCTCGGGGCTGCCCGATTACAACTCTTTCCCGGGCTTCTTTAAAGAGGTGCAGGGCGGGCACTACAGCGACGCCGAGCTGGTCGAACAAATTTCACGGTACGAGTTGAAATTCGAGCCGGGCACGGGCGTCAGTTACAGCAACGACGGCTACCTGCTGCTGGGCGCGATCATCGAGCGGGTCACGGGCCGGCCGTACGAGTCGGCTCTGGAAGAGAACATTTTCGCCCCGCTGGGCATGAAAGATTCGGGGTACAGCCGCCAGGACGCGCACGCGCGGCAACGCGCGCCGGGCTACCGCAAAAGCCTCTCCGGTTATGAAGAGACGCCACACTACCGGGAGTCGCCGGCGAGCGGCATCTATTCGACCGTCGGGGATTTGTACCTGTGGGATCAGGCTTTGTATGGCGACCGGCTGTTGTCGGACGAGTACCGGCGGCTGATGTTCGAGCCGAACGCCGAGGGGCTCACCTACGGCTGGAAGGTCGGCGAGGCGACGGTCGAGCCGGCGCACCGCAGGCTGAAGGTAATCGAACAGGACGGGCAGGTCTTCGGCTACAACGCGCTCATCGTCCGCCTCGTGGACGACAGGCATTTGATCGTGCTCGTCAGCAACGTCAGAACCGTCAAGTTGCGCGACATGAGCGACCAACTCGTCAAGGTGCTGTACGGCCGGCCTTATGAGTTGCCGAAGCAGTCAATGAGCGACGAGCTGGCGTCGGCACTTCGTGAACAGGGCGTGGCGGCCGCCCTCGCCAGATACCAGTACCTCAGGCAACACCACGCCGAGAGCTACTATACGGATGAGGCCGAGATGAACGACCTCGGCTACATGCTGATTAAAAGCAAAAGGTTCGACGAGGCGATTGAGGTTCTCAAGTTGAACACGGCCTTGTATCCGCAGTCGGCGAACGCATTCGATAGCCTGGGCGAGGCTTACCTGCTTCACGGGGACAAAGAACTCGCCCTCCTCAGCTACCAGAAATCGGTCGAGCTGAACCCCCGGAATGCCGCCGCCGTGAGGGTGATTGAAGAGCTGAAGCGGCAGTAGGAACAGAACTCGTCGTCTCCGGCGCGGTGATTAAATCGGGCCGGTAGCGACGAGCAACTGGGGCGCGGCGCGGGGCATCTGAAGCTCTCTGAACCGCGCCGCCTCGACGGCAACCGGCACCCGCGGTGGATTGGTTTTGACCCGAGCGGGTGACCGGCACGAAGACATCTCGACAGGAGCAGTTTTGGTTTAGGCACGGGTCTCACCCGACCACCACGCGCCTTATAAACCGTCTGCACCTCACTCAAAAAAAACAATAGTTCAGATTGAGTTCGCCACTCGACGTGCGGTAGCTCTGCCCGGGAGTCAACCGCGAGCCGGTATCGTTCGCCTCATATCATCCCGCAGTCGCAGCGCCCGAGTTAGACACGACGAACAATTCAGCCTTCGACCGACCGGAAAGCGCCGACCCGTGTGTCCGGACGCTCGAAGCGCACGCCTTCGACCCAGTAAAGAGGCTCTTATGTCCCTGACGACGACAAGTACTTTCGACCAATGCGCAGAGCCCGCGCGGGCTCTGCCCCATCTGGTCGAACTCCTTCGCTGGCGCGCACAGACGCAGCCCGGTCGTCTCGCCTTCACCTTTCTGCCCGAAGGCGAAGGGGCGGAGGAGCATCTGAGCTACGCGGAGCTTGACCGGCGGGCGCGCTCGGTCGCGGCCCTGCTCATGTCGCGGGGGGCGGCCGGCGAGCGCGTGCTGCTGCTGCTCCCGCCCGGCCTCGATTACATCGCGGCCTTCTGGGGTTGCCTCTACGCCGGGGCGGTGGCGGTTCCCGCTTACCCGCCCCGCATGAACCGCAACCTGCTGCGGCTCCAGGCGGTCGTCTCCGACGCGCGCGCCGCGTTCGCCCTCACGTCCGACACCATCCTCGCCCGACTCCGCCCGCTGCTGGCCGGCGCGCCGGAACTCTCGGCCGTGCGTTGGCTCTGCACGGACGAGGCGGCCGACGAGCTGTCCGCGCAGTGGCGTCAGCCGGAGATCGACCCGGACGCGCTGGCCTTCCTTCAGTACACGTCGGGCTCGACCGCCGCGCCGAAGGGCGTGATGGTCACGCACGCCAACCTGCTGCACAACCAGGCGATGATTGCGCGCGCCTTCGGCCAGAGCGCCGACTCGGTCATCGTCGGCTGGCTGCCGCTCTACCACGACATGGGGCTCATCGGCAACATGCTGCAACCGCTCTACGTGGGCGGGCGCTGCGTGCTGATGTCGCCGGTGGCCTTCCTGCAAAAACCCTCGCGGTGGTTGCAGGCCATCACGCGCTACCGCGCGACGACGAGCGGCGGGCCGAACTTCGCTTACGAATTGTGCGTGCGCAAGATCGACGAGGCCGAGCGCGCGGAACTGGAGCTGAGCAGTTGGGACGTGGCCTTCAACGGGGCCGAGACGGTGCGGGCCGAGACGTTGGAGCGGTTCGCGGAAGCGTTCGCGGGGTGCGGGTTCCGGCGGCGCGCCTTCTTCCCGTGCTACGGGCTGGCGGAGGCGACGCTGCTCGTGACGGCGGGCGGCGGTACCGAGGGGGCGCTGCTCAAGAGTGTGGAGAGCGGCGCGTTGGAGCGCCACCGCGTCGCCGCGGCCGACGGACAGTCGGGCACGTCGCGGCTGGTCGGCTGCGGGCGGCCGACGGATGAGCAGCAGGTCGTCATAGTCAACCCCGAGACCCTGACTCGCTGTGCCCCGGACGAGGTCGGAGAGGTCTGGGTCGGCGGCCCGAGCATCGCCGCCGGCTACTGGGGCCGTGAAGAGCTGACGGCGCAGACCTTCGGGGCCTACCTCACGGACACTTCGGAAGGGCCGTTTCTGCGCACGGGCGACCTGGGCTTCCTCGGCGACGGGGAACTCTTCATCACGGGCCGGCTCAAAGACCTCATCATCATCCGCGGGCGCAACCTGTACCCGCAGGACATCGAGCGGAGCGTCGGCGAGAGCCACGCCGCGCTGCGCGCGGGCTCGGGTGTGGCCTTCTCGGTCGGCGTCGCGGGCGAGGAGCGCCTCGTCGTCGTGCAGGAGGTGGGCCGCAGGGCGTCGTCAAAGGACGCGGACGAGATTATCGAGAACATCCGGCAGGTGCTGGCCGAGGAGTACGACGTAGCCCCTTACGCGGTGCAACTGGTGAAGACCGGGGCCGTCCCGAAGACTTCGAGCGGCAAGCTGCAACGGCGCGCGAGCCGCGAGCAGTTCCTGCGCGGCGACTTTGAGGTCGTCGCCGAGTGGCGCGCCGGGGCGTCCGAAGGGACGGGTAGCGTCAGGCCGGCGGGCGAGACTTTCGGACCGTGGCGCGATTCCGAGGGCGCGCCGTCCTCGGAGGAGATCATCGCCTGGCTGCGCGGAGAGGTGGCGGCCCGGCTCGGCGTCGCGGCCTCGGCGATTGAGGACGCGCAGCCGCTGACGCGCTACGGCCTCGACTCGCTGGTCACGGTCGAGCTGATGCACAGCATCGAGACGAACACGGGCGTGGCGCTGCCGCCGGCGCTGCTCTTCCAGACCCCGAGTCTGCGCGAGCTGACCGCTTACATCCAAGAGCAGACCGCGCTGGCGCGCGAGCAGGCCGAGACGCAGCAGGCCGTCGCTGCAACCGACGGCGCGCCCACGCCGGCGGCCGCGGAGTTCGCTTCCTCGGAGGCGGTCGAGTATCCGCTCTCGCACGGCCAGCAGGCGCTCTGGTTCTTGCAGCGCGTCTCGCCCGAGAGCGCGCACCTTAACGTCGCGACCGCCCTGCTCGTCCCCCGCGCGCTCGACGCCGCCGCCTTGCGCCGCGCGTTCGACTCACTCGTCCTGCGCCACGAGGCGCTGCGCACGACGTTCACGACGACGGCACAGGGCGAGCCGCGCCAGCGCATCCACACTTCGGCGGCCCTCGACTTCGAGTCCGCGGAGTGTGCGGACGAAGGGGCGCTTCAGGAGCGTTTAGAGTCGGAGGCCGGCAGGCCCTTCGACCTGGAGCGTGACGCGTTGCTGCGCGTGCGCCTCTTGCGGGCGGCCGACCGGCGCGTGCTGCTCGTCGTCGCGCACCACATCGTCGTCGATTTCTGGTCGCTGGCCGTCCTGCTCGAAGACCTCGGCCGCCTCTACGCGGCGGAGTTGAAGGGGGCCGCGGCCGAGATGCCGTCGGCCGGGTGGCAGTACCGCGACTACGTGCGCCGGCAGCGCGAGATGCTCGAAGGCGAAGAGGGCGAGCGGCTCGCCGCCTACTGGGCCGGGCAGATGCAGGGCGAGCTGCCCACGCTGAAGCTGCCCTTCGCACGCACGCCCGCGCCCGCCGCCCTGACGACGGCCCCGGCGGCGGCACACATTTTCCGTCTCGACGCCGACCTGACCCGGCGGCTGCGCGAGCTGGCTCGCCGCCACGACGCGACGCTCTACGTCGTGTTGCTGGCCGCGTACGAACTGCTGCTGGCGCGTTACACCGGGCAGGAAGAGCTGCTCGTGGGCGTGCCGATGGCGGGGCGCACGGGCGCGGCGCTGTCGCGCACGGTCGGCTACTTCGTCAACCCCGTGGCGCTGCGCGCGCGCGTCGGCGGCGGCGAGACGTTCACGGAGCTGCTTGAGCAGGTGCGGCAGGCGCTGCTCGGCGCGATGGCGCATCAGGAGTACCCGTTCCCGCTGCTGGTGCAGCGCGTGCAGCCGGAGCGCGAGGCCGGGGGGATGCCCCTGTTGCAGACGGTCTTCGTCCTGCAGCAGTCGCAGTCGTCGGAAGGCGAAGGGCTGGCGGCGCTGGCGCTCGGCGCGGGCGGGGTGCGTGTCGGCGCGGGCGGGTTGGAGTTGGAGACGGTCGCCGTCGGCCGGCGCGGCGGGCAGTTCGAGCTGACGGTGATGCTGGCCGAGAGCGCGGCCGGGCTCCTCGGCGCGTGGGAATACGACGCCACGGTCTACGCCGAAGAGGACGTGCGGCGGATGGCCGAGTGCTTCGAGGTGCTGCTGCGCGACATCGTCGCAGAGCCGGGGCAGGTCGTGAGCCGTCTGCGGCTGATGGGCGATGGGGAGCGGCGCAGGCTGCTCGCCGAGTTGAGCACGACGGCGGGCGACGCCGCGCCGGACAGACTCACGCACAGGCTGTTCGAGCAGCGGGCGGCCGACGCCCCGCACGCGCCGGCCGTGGAGTGCGGCGGCGCGAGCCTCACGTACGCGGAATTAAACCGGCGCGCCAACCAGCTCGCGCGCCACCTGCGCGCGCTCGGCGTTAGCGTCGAAGAGCCGGTCGCCATCCTCCTGGAGCGATCCGCGGAGATGGTCGTGGCGCAACTGGCCGTCCTCAAGGCCGGCGGCGCATACGTGCCGCTGGACAGGAACTATCCGCCGGAACGTCTCGCCTTCATGCTGGCCGACTCGGGCGCGCGCGTGCTGCTGACGCAGTCGCGTCTCGCGTCGCTCGTCCCGCAGGAGGCCGTTGACGGGGCGTTGAGGGTCGTCGCGCTCGACGCCGACGCCGCACTCTTCAGCCGGCAGAGCGAAGACGACATCACGGACGACGCGGTCACGGCGGAGAACCTCGCCTACATCATCTACACGTCCGGCTCGACGGGGCGGCCGAAGGGCGTCGCCGTCTCGCACGGCGCGCTGCTGAACCTGATCGGCTGGCACCGGAGTGCTTTCGCCGTCAACGCCTCCGACCGCGCCACGCTGCTCGCCGGGGTCGGCTTCGACGCGTCGGTCTGGGAGCTTTGGCCTTACCTCACCTGCGGCGCGAGCCTGCACGTCCCCGACGAGCAGACGCGCGCGGTCGCGCCGAGGCTGCGCGACTGGCTCATCTCCGAGCGCGTCAGCGTCAGCTTCCTGCCGACGCCGCTGGCCGAGCAGGTGCTCACGCTCGAATGGCCCGCGGACTGTGCGCTGCGGCTGCTGCTGACGGGCGGCGATAAGCTGCACGCCTATCCGCCCGCGGGGCTGCCCTTCGACGTGGTCAACAACTACGGGCCGACGGAGAACGCCGTCGTCGCCACTTCGGTCAACCTCGCCTCCCTGGGCGACCGCGAAGGCGCGCCGCCCATCGGCCGCCCCGTCTCGAACACGCAGCTCTACGTGCTCGACCGCGCGGGGCAGTTGGCCCCCGCAGGCGTCGCCGGCGAGCTTTACATCGGCGGCCGCAGTCTGGCGCGCGGCTACCACGGCCAGGCCGACCTGACGGCCGAGCGGTTCGTGCCGCACCCGTTCAGCACGGAGGCGGGCGCGAGGCTCTACCGGACGGGCGACGCGGGGCGTTACCGGGCCGACGGCCAGATCGAGTTTTTGGGACGCCTCGACCATCAGGTCAAGGTCAGGGGCCACCGCATCGAGCTGGGGGAGATCGAAGTCGTCCTCGCCCGCCACGCCGCCGTCGGCGAAGTCGTCGTCAGCGCGCAGGCGGAGGAGGGCGGGGCTCGCTTAGTCGCCTACTTCGTCGAGGCGGCGGGGCAGAGCACGACTACTGCCGCTCTGCGCAGCTATTTGAAGCAGCACCTGCCCGAGTTCATGGTTCCTTCCGTCTTCGTCCGTCTGGTGGAGATGCCGCTGACGCCGAACGGGAAGGTTGACCGCCGCGCGCTGCCGCCGCCGCCCTCTGTCGAGGCCCAGCCGGAGCGCGCGCACACCGCCGCGCGCACCCCGCTCGAACAACTGCTGTGCACGATCTGGGCCGACCTCCTCGGGCACGAGCGCGTCGGCGTCCACGACGACTTCTTCGACCTCGGCGGCCATAGCTTGCTCGCCGCGCAGGCCGTCTCGCGCATCCAGCAGGCTTGCGCCGTTGACCTGCCGCTGCGCGACCTGTTCGAGCACCCGACCGTGGAGCAACTGGCGGCGCGCCTCGCGCCGCTGATGGCCGAGGCCAAGGAGCCGCACGCCCCGAGCCCGATTGAGCGGCTCTCACGCGACTACGCGCTTCCGCTCTCGTCGGCGCAGCGGCGGCTCTGGTTCCTCGACCAGCTCGAGCCCGACAGCCCGCTCTACAACATCGCCGCCGCCGTCCGCCTCCGCGGCGCGCTCGACCTCGGCGCGCTCGAACAGAGCCTGCGCCACATCATCGAGCGCCACGAGAGTCTGCGCACGTCCTTCGCCGTGCTCGACGGCGAGCCCGTCCAACTCATCGCGCCGCTCGTCTCGTGGAGCCTGCCCGTCGTCGAGCTGGGCCACCTGCCGCAGCCTGAGCGCGAGGCCGAGGCCCGCAGGTTGATGAGCGAAGAGGCGCGCCGCCCCTTCGCGCTGACCGACTCGCCGCTCCTGCGCGCGACGCTGCTGCGGCTGACCGACGACGAGCAGATTCTGCTGTTGGTGATGCACCACATCATCTCCGACGGCTGGTCGATGGGGCTCTTCGTCCGCGAACTCTCCGCGCTCTACAACGCTTTCTTACGGCCCGGCCCGGCGGACGACGAAGCCGCGACGGCCGAGTTGCTGCCGCCGCTCTCGATTCAGTACGCCGACTACGCCTCGTGGCAGCGCCAACATTCGAGCGCCGCGACGCTCGAACCCCAACTGAACTACTGGCGCAAACAACTCGGCGGACAACTGCCGGTGCTGGAACTGCCCGCCAAGGCCCGGCCGCCCGTCGCCACCCACCGCGGGGCGACCGTCACGAAGACCCTGGAACGCCAGCTCAGCGCACGGCTCGTCGAACTCGGCCAGTCTCACGGGGCGACGCTGTACGTGACGCTGCTGGCCGCCTTCAACACGCTGCTGTGGCGCTACACGGGCCAGACCGACCTGCTCGTCGGCACTCCGGTGGCGGGGCGCAACCGGCTCGAAACCGAAGAGCTGATCGGGCTGTTCGTTAACACGCTGGTGTTGCGCACGGACATTTCAGGCGACCCGACCTTCGGCGAGCTGCTGGGCAGAGTGCGGGAGACGGCGCTCGAAGCGCAGGCGCACCAGGACGTGCCCTTCGAGATGCTGGTCGAGGAGTTGCAGCCCGAGAGGGACTTGAGCCGCCCGCCGCTGTTCCAGGTGATGCTGGTGGTCGAGAACATCGCGCTGACCGAGCTGCAGCTCGAAGGGGTGGTCAGCGAAGAGTTGAGTGTCGATAGCGGGACGGCGAAGTTCGACCTGACGCTGTTCGCGCGCGAGGTGAAAGAGAGACTGGTGCTGTGCGCCGAGTACAGCACGGACTTATTTGAAGAGGCGCAGGTCGAGCGGCTGTTGGAGCACTACACGAGGCTGCTGGAAGGGGCGGTGGCCGAGCCGGAGCGAAGGGTCTCTGAACTGGAGATGCTGAGCGAAGGCGAGCGTCATCAGGTAGTGCACGAGTGGAACGACGAGATGGCGCGCGCCTACCCCGCGGCCTCCTGCCTGCACGAGCTATTCGAGCAGCAGGTCGCGCGCACGCCCCTGGCCGTCGCCCTGCGCTTTGAAGCGCAAGAGCTGACTTACGCCGACCTCGACGCCCGGGCGAATCGACTGGCCCACCACCTGCGCTCTTTGGGCGTCGGCCCCGAGGTGCTGGTCGGCGTCCTGCTGGAGCGCTCCCCGGAGATGGTCGTCTCGGTGCTGGCGGTGCTGAAGGCGGGCGGCGCTTACGTCCCGCTCGACCCGCAGTACCCGCACGAGCGCCTCTCCTTCATGCTCTCCGACTCCGGCGCGCGCGTGCTGCTCACGCAGTCGCACCTCGCCGCACTACTGCCGGCCGAGGGCCTCGACGGACGACTCCGGGTCGTGGCGCTCGACGAGGCCGCCGGGCTCCTGCGCCGGCAGCCCCCGGCGAGGGTCGGAGCGACCGGCGTGACGAGCGACAACCTGGCCTACGTCATCTACACCTCGGGCTCGACGGGGCGGCCCAAGGGGGTCGCCATCGCCCACCGCAGCGCCGACGCGCTCGTCCGCTGGTCGGAGGAGCCCTTCCCCGCCGACTCGCTCGCGGGCGTGCTGGCCGCCACCTCGCTCTGCTTCGACCTCTCGGTCTTCGAGCTCTTCGTGACCCTGGCGCGCGGCGGCTCGGTCGTGCTGGCCGCCAACGCCTTGGAGCTGCCGCGCCTGCCCGCCCGCGGCCGGGTGACGATGGTCAACACGGTGCCGTCGGCGATGGCGGAGCTGGTGCGCGGGGGCGGCGTGCCCTCCTCGGTGCGGGTCGTCAACCTGGCGGGCGAGCCGCTGCCGCGCCCGCTGGCCGAGGCGGTCTACGGGCTCGGTCACGTCGAGCAGTTGTGGAACCTTTACGGGCCGACCGAGGACACGACCTACTCGACCTGGGCGCTGGTGGGGCGCGGGGGCGAGAGGGCGCCGGCCATCGGGCGGCCGCTGACGAACACGCGGCTCTACATCCTGGACAAGGCGGGGGCTCCGGTGCCCGTGGGGGTGGCGGGCGAGGTCTTTTTGGGCGGCGCGGGGCTGGCGCGCGGATACCTGGGGCGTGCGGAGCTGACCGCCGAGCGGTTCGTGCCCGACGCCCATAGCGGGCAGGCCGGGGCGCGGCTCTACCGGACGGGCGACCTGGGGAGGTACCGGGCGGACGGGGAGGTGGAGTACCTGGGGCGGATGGATCACCAGGTGAAGGTGCGGGGCTACCGGATCGAGCTGGGTGAGGTGGAGGCGGCGCTGCTCTCGCACGAATCGGTGCGCGACTGCGTGGTGGTGGCGCGGGCGGAGGCGGGCGGCGGCGGTGCGCGGCTGGTCGGCTACGTCGTGGCGGAAGCCGGGCGGATGGCGAGCGCGGCCGAGTTGCGTGGCTTCGTGAAGGAGCGGCTGCCGGACTACATGGTGCCGGCGGTGTTGGTCGAGTTGGCGGAGTTGCCGCTGACGCCCAACGGCAAGGTTGACCGTAAGGCCCTGCCCGAGCCGGAAGCCGCGCGCCCCGATTCGGTCATAGACTTCGTCGCGCCGCGCACTCCCGTCGAAGAGACCATCGCCAAAATCTGCTCCGGGGTGTTGGGGTTGGAGAAGGTAGGCGTCGAGGACAACTTCTTCGAGATAGGTGGTCATTCACTGCTGGCGACGCAAGTCTTATCACGCGTCAAGGAGGCGTTCCAGGTCGAGTTGAATTTGCGCGACCTGTTCCAGATGCCGACCGTGGCGGGACTGGCTCAGAACGTAGAGATAGCCATGCGGGCGGGGCAGAAGAAGACAGCCCCGCGCCTCGTGCGCGCGGCGCGGACTCCTTACAGCGCCGTGAATAAGTAGAGGGCTCTCACCCTCGACACACATCAGAGGCATCGGTTGTCCGGCGCAGATTAATTAAAAGACTCGGGCGCGGCGGAGGCAGAGGAAGTGCAAAAGCTAACGATTGAGGGATTTCGACTTTCACCACCACAGCAGCACGTGTGGTCTGCACAGCAGACCACCGGCTCGGCCTACGCCGCGCAGTGCAGCGTCCTCGTCGAAGGGGCGCTCGCCGAGCAGTTACTCGCGGCGGCGATACAGGACGTGGTGCAGAAGCACGAAATACTGCGCACGAACTTTCATTACCTGCCGGGGATGCTGACGCCGCTTCAGGTGCTCGCCGACCGCCGCGAGGTGCAGTTGCAGACGCGCGACCTGAGTGGAATCAGTAGCGCCGCGCAGGAGATGGAAGTCGAGTCGCTCTGGGCGGCGGCGGGCCACCGCGGCTTCGAGTGGGAGCATGGGGCGCTACTGCGGGCCACCCTCCTGCGGCTGGCGGCCGACAGACACCTCCTGCTGCTCACCCTGCCATCCCTGTGCGCAGACCGCACGGGCTTGCAGAACCTCGTGGGCGAAATCGTCAACGCCTATGAGCGGCGCGCCGGAGGCGGTGTCGAGGCGTCGGGCGAGCCGCTCCAGTACGTCGATCTGAGCGAGTGGCTCAACGAGCTGCTCGAAAAAGAGGACACCGAACTCGGCAGACAGCACTGGCGGCAGCAAGACCTCTCGGCGCTCAACGAGATCAACTTACCCTTCGGCCGGACGCCTTCGGAGGGCGGAGGATTCGCGCCGCAAAAATTCTGCACGACGATTGACGCCAACCTGACGGCGCGGATTGAATCCGTGGCCCGCCAGTATGAGACGACGCCCGCCGTCGTCCTTTTGAGCTGCTGGCAAATCTTACTGCACCGCCTCAGCGGCCGACAGGAGATCGTCCTCGGCCTGGTTCAACAGGGGCGCAAGTACGACGGACTCGAAGCGGCCCTCGGGCTGTTCGCGCAAACGCTGCCGGTCTCGGTGCAAGTCCCCGCACACAGCACCTTCGTCGAAGTCCTGGGCCGGGCGGAGCGAGCGACGCAGGACGCCGCGAAGTGGCAGGAATACTTCTCTTGGGAAGAGGCCGGCAGAGATAAAGGGCGGCAGGCGGGACACGGCGAGCTGGCCTATCAGTTCGAGCAGGCGGCGGTCGCCCCCGTCCGCAGCGCCGCCGGGCTCCGCTTCTCGACGCTGCGCGAGCAGGTCTGCACCGCCCCTTTCCGGCTCAAGCTGAGTTGCCTGAGCGGCGGCGGCGCGCTCCTCACCGAGTGGCAGTACGACGCCGGGCGCTACACGCGTGCGGATGTCGAGCGGCTCGGCCGCCAGTACCTGACGCTGCTCGCGGGGCTGACGCGCACGCCGCAGGCGCGGGTCTGCGACGTGGAGGTCGTGGGCGGTAAGGAGCGGCAGCAGTTACTCGTCGAGTGGAACGACACGGGGACGCGGCATCAGCAATTGGGCTGCCTGCACGAGCTGTTCGAGCAGCAGGCCCAGCGCACGCCGGCCGCCCCGGCGCTCAGCTTCGAGGGGGAAGAACTCTCCTACGCCGAACTCGACGCGCGCGCTAACCAGTTGGCCCACCACCTGCGCGCCCTCGGCGTCGGGCCGGAGTCTCTGGTTGGGGTGATGCTGGAGCGCTCGGCCGAGATGGTCGTCGCCATCCTCGCCGTCCTGAAGGCGGGCGGGGCTTACCTGCCGCTCGACCCCGAGTACCCGCAGGAGCGGCTCTCGTTCATGCTCGCCGACTCGGGGGCGCAAGTCCTGCTCACGCAGTCGCGCCTCGCCGCGCGCATTGCGCCGGTGGGCGAAGCGGTGCGGGTCGTGGCGCTCGACGACGCCGAACTATTAAGCAAGCAGCCCGCGGACGCCGTCACGGTGGGCGGGATGACGGCTGAGAACCTGGCCTACGTCATCTACACGTCGGGCTCGACGGGCAGGCCGAAGGGCGTGATGATCTCGCACCGCTCGATCCTCAACCGGCTGCTCTGGATGGTCGAGACGGGCGGCTTCGACGCCTCCGACCGCACCCTGCTCAAGACCTCGGTCAGCTTCGACGCCTCGGTCTGGGAGCTGTTCGTGCCGCTGTTGAGCGGCGGCGTGCTGGTCGTCGCACGCCCCGGCGGTCAGCAGGAGACGCGCTACCTGCGCGACGTGGTCGGGCAGGAGCGTGTGACGACGCTGCAACTGGTGCCTTCACTGCTGCGCGCCGTCCTGGAGGAGCCGGAGCTGGGCGCGCACTGGGCGGGGTTGCGCCGGCTCTACTGCGGGGGCGAGGCGCTGGGGGCCGACCTGGCCGAACGGCTGCGGCGGGAGGTGCCGGGCGCGCAGGTCTGTAATCTCTACGGGCCGACCGAGGCGAGCATCGACGCGACGGCCTGGCCGCTGACGTCGGGCGAGACGGGCGAGGGGCGCGAGTCGGAGGTGGTGACGCTGGGGCGGCCCATCGCCAACGTGCAGGTCTACGTGCTGGACGCGGGCGGGCGGCTGCTGCCGGCGGGGGCGGCGGGCGAGATCTACGTGGGCGGTGCGGGGCTGGCGCGCGGCTACCTGCGCCGCGCGGGGCTGACGGCCGAGCGGTTCGTGCCGCACCCCTATAGCGAGAGAGGCGGGGAGCGGCTCTACCGGACGGGCGACCTGGGGAAGTGGGACGCGCAAGGGAGGCTGCACTACCTGGGGCGGACGGATCAGCAGGTGAAGGTGCGGGGCTACCGCATCGAGCTGGGCGAGGTTGAGGCCGCGCTGCGGTCACACCCCGGGGTGAGCGCGGCCGTCGCGGCCGTGCGCGAAGACGGCGGCTCCGGCCCGCGGCTGGTCGCCTACGTGGTGAACGCGCGCCAGGCGGCGCTGGCGCGGTTGCAACAGCAAGAGAACGGGCATGGGGGTAATGGTAACGGACACGCCCCCGCCGGGCTGCGGCAGCAACTCCACCGTCTGCCGAACGGACTTGAGATAGCACACCTGAACAAGAACGAGACCGACATCCTCTACAAAGAGATCTTCGCCGACGAGGGCTACCTCAAGCACGGGGTCACGCTGCGCGACGGCGACACGGTCTTCGACATCGGGGCCAACATCGGGCTCTTCACCCTCTTCGTCCACGCCCGCTATCGCGGGGCGCGCACCTACTCCTTCGAGCCCATCCCCGTGACCTGCGCGGCGCTGCGCCGCAACGTCGAGCTCTACGGGCTTGACGCCAAGGTCTACGAGAGCGGTGTCGGGCGCGAGCCGGGCCACGCGACCTTCACCTTCTACCCGCAGGTGAGCGCCAGCTCCGGGATGTACGCCGACGCGGCGGAGGAGGAGCGGGTGACGCGCGCCTTCATGGGCAACCAGGGCGAGGAGCTGGCGGCCCACGCCGACGAGCTGATGGCGGGCCGGTTCGCGGGCGAGCGCTTTGAGTGCCAACTGCGGACGGTCTCACAGGTGATGCGGGAAGAGGGAATCGAGCGCATCGACCTGTTGAAGGTGGACGTGGAGAAGGCGGAGCTGGACGTGCTCGAAGGCATCGCCGAGGAGGACTGGGCGAAGATTCGGCAGATGGTGCTCGAGGTGCACGACCGCGACGGCCGGCTGGAGCGGGTGCTGGAGATGCTGCGCCGCCACGGCTTCCAGTTCGTCGTTGACGAGGAAGTTCTACACGTCAACACAGGTCTCTACAACATCTATGCGATCCGCCCGGCGGACGGACAGGGAAGCTCAAACGGCACGACGCAGGCGGAGGCGAAACAGCCGCCGCCGATGCTGCTCGACACCGCGCCGACGGTCGGCGACCTGCGCGCGCACCTCGGCGAGCGGCTGCCGGAGTACATGATCCCGTCACACTTCGTCATGCTCAGCAAGTTGCCGCTGATGCCGAACGGCAAGGTTGACCGCAAAGCGTTGCCCGCGCCCGAACAGGTGCGCCCCGAGCTGGCGAATGAATTCGTGGCCCCGGGCACGCCCCTGGAAGAGGAGCTGGCGGAAATCTGGAAGCAGGTCTTAGCCATCGGCCAGGTCGGCGTGCATGACAACTTCTTCGAGTTGGGGGGCGACTCGATCCTGTGTCTCCAGATCACGGCCAGGGCGGGCAAACAGGGCATCAAGCTGACGCCGCGCCAGATGTTCCAGCACCAGACAATCGCCGAACTGGCGGCGGTGGTGGAGGTCGCGCAACCGGGGCAGGCCGAGAGCGGGCTCGTCACAGGCCCCGTCCCGTTGACGCCGAGCCAGAGCCACTTCTTCGAGCGCGACCTTCCGGAGCCGCACCACTTCAACCAGGCGCTCATGCTGGAAGTGAAGGAGGCGCTCGACGCCGCGCTGCTGGAAAAGGTCGTGCGGCATCTGCTCGTGCATCATGACGCTTTGAGGCTCCGTTACCAGAGGGGCGAGTCGGGCTGGCGGCAGGTCAACGCGGGGCTGACGGCGGAGACGCCGTGCGCGCGCATAGACCTGTCACACGTCGCGGAGGCGGAGCAGCCTGCCGCCGTCGAGCGGGCCGCGGCCGAGGCGCAGAAGAGTCTTGACCTGGCGGACGGGCCGCTCTTCAAAGTGCTGCTCTTCGACCTGGGCGCGGGCCGGCCGGGCCGCCTGCTGCTCGTCGCGCACCACCTCGTCATCGACGGCGTCTCGTGGCGCGTGCTGCTCGACGACTTGCAGGCCGGCTACGAGCAGGCGAGCCGCGGCGAGGCGATTGATTTCGGGTTGAAGACGACTTCGTTCAGGCAGTGGGCGGAGAAGTTGGGCGCGTACGCGAAGTCGGCGGCGGCCGCCGCCGAACTCGACTACTGGCTGGCGGAGCCGGGCGGGCCGGTCGCGCGCCTGCCGGTTGACTTCCCCGGAGGGGCGAACACGGTCGCCTCGGCGCGCACCGTCATGGTCGCGCTGAGCGCGGAAGAGACGAGGGCCCTGCTGCAGAGAGTCCCGGCCGCCTATTCGACGCAGATTAACGAAGTGCTGCTGACGGCGCTGGCGCAGGCGCTCGCGGAGCGGACGGGGGAGCGCGCCGTGCTGCTCGACCTCGAAGGCCACGGGCGGGAGGAGGTCGTCCCGGACGTTGACGTGTCGCGCACGGTCGGCTGGTTCACCTCGATGTTCCCCGTCGTGCTGGAGGTCGCCGACGGCGCGGGCCCCGGGCAGGCGCTCAAAGCGGTCAAGGAACAACTGCGGCGCGTGCCGAACCGCGGCATCGGCTACGGCCTGCTCAAGTACATGGGCGACGCGGCCGCGGCGGAACGGCTGCGCGGGCGGCCGCGCGCCGAGTTGGGTTTCAACTACCTGGGGCAGTTCGACGCGGTGCTCGGCGAGGCGTCGAGGTTCGCCCCGGCGCGCGAGCGGGTCGGGGCCGTGAGCAGTCCCGAAGGGACGCTCGATCACCTGCTGGAGATCAACGGCGGCGTGCGCGGCGGGCAGTTGGTCATGTTCTGGAAGTTCAGCGCGAACCTCTTCCGGCAGGAGACCGTCGAGGGGCTGGCGCAGAGCTACATCGCGTCCCTCAAGGCGCTCATCAGCCACTGCCAGTCGGCCGAGGCCGGCGGCTACACGCCTTCGGACTTCCCGCTGGCGAAGGTGGATCAGCAGACGCTCGACGCGCTGGCCGGCAATGACCGGAACATCGAAGACATCTACCCGCTGTCGCCCCTGCAAAGGGGGCTGCTCTTCCACCTGCTCTACGCGCCGCATTCGGGCATCTACTTCATCCAACTGAACTGCACCTTCGTCGGCCGGCTCGACGTGGCGGCCTTCAGGCAGGCGTGGGAGGCGCTGGTCAGCCGGCACACGATTCTGCGCACCTCCTTCGTCTGGGAGAACCTGAAAGAGCCGCTCCAGATCGTCCGCAAGCAGGTCGAGCTGCCGTGGGAGGAGCGCGACTGGCGCGGCCTGTCGGCCGAAGAGCAGCAGGCGGAATTGGCGGGCCTCGTCGAGGCAGACCGCGCGCAAGGGTTCGACGCCGCGCGGGCCCCCCTGATGAGACTGCTGCTGGTTCGGTTCGCCGACGACAAGTATCAGTTCCTGTGGAGCACGCACCACCTGCTGCTGGACGGCTGGTCGGGGCCCGTGCTGATGAAGGAGGCGCTCGCCTTCTACGACGCCGGCCACCGCGGGCAGGAGGCGCGGCTCGAACCGACGCCGCCTTACCGGCATTACATCGACTGGCTCCAGCGGCAGGACACCGCCAAGTCCGAGGCGTACTGGCGCAGGACGCTCGCCGGCTTCACCGCGCCGAACGTGCTCAGCCTCGACCGGCGCGCCGCCGCCACGACGCCGCAGGAGGAGCGCTACGCGCGCTACCGCACGCACCTGCCCGAAGCAGACCTTCACAACCTGCGCGCCTTCGCGCGCCGGCATCAGTTGACCCTCAACACGATGATGCAGGGGGCCTGGTCGCTGCTGCTCAGGCACTACAGCGGCCGGGACGACGTCGTGTTCGGGGCGGTCGTCGCGGGCCGTCCCGCCGACCTGCCCGGGGCCGAGACGATGGTCGGCGTCTTCATCAACACGCTGCCCGTCCGCGTCCGCATCGACGCGCGCGAGGAGCTGGCGGCCTGGCTCAAACGTCTGCAAGAGCAGCAGGCCGAGCTGCGGCAGTACGAATACAGCCAGCTCGTGGACGTCCAGAGTTGGAGCGATGTCCCGCGCGACCAGCCGCTGTTCGAGACGCTGCTCAACTTTACGAACTACCCGGCGGACGATTCTTTGAAGAAGTGGGAGGGCCCGCTGCGCATCGAGGATTTCCACTTCCTTGAGAAGGCGAACTTCCCGCTCGCCGTGGTGGTCAACGCGCACCAGCGCCTGGACGTGGAATTCAAATACGACGCCGGCCGCTTCGACGAAGCCACCGTCGCACACATCATGGGCCAGTTGTCCCTCATCCTGCGCGCGTTCGTCGCGCAGCCCGTCCCCTCCCTCGACACGCTGCAAGAGGCGCTGGCCGAGGCGGACAGGCGGCAGCAGGCGGCCAGGCAGGACGAGTTCAAAACGGCCCGCCGGAAGATGTTGGAGAGCGCCAAGAGGTCAAAGGGCCTTTCGAGAAGCCGTTCGTAACCGCGGGGAGTCACCATGAAAAACGTCGAGGTCGAGACCACCAACAAACAGTCCTGGGTCGAAAGGCGGAAGGCCCTCAAGCCGAAGGCCATCAGCGTCACGTACGCCGAGGTCGTCAAGACCGACCGGCTGCCGGGCGACCAACTGCTGCCCCTCGTAGTCCAGCCGAAGTATCCCGGAGTCAGCCTGACGGAGTGGGCGAAGAAGAACAAGGAAGTCATAGACCGTGAGCTGCTCTCAAGCGGCGGCATCCTCTTCCGCGGCTTCGACGTCAGCAACCCCGACGCCCTCGAAGCTTTCCTCGCCGCCGTCGAGCTGCCGCGCATGTATTACATGGAGGGCTCGACGCCGCGCACGGAACTCGGGAAGCACGTCTACACCTCGACCGAGTACCCGCCCGAGCACTCCATCGCCCTGCACAACGAACTCAACTACGTCATGACCTGGCCGCTGCGCATCTTCTTCTGCTGCGGCCAGGCGTCGGAGACGCAGGGCGAGACGCCGATCGCGGACGTGCGGAGGGTCTGGCGGTGGCTGAGCGAGCCGGTGCGGCGCGCCTTCGCCGAGCGCGGCTGGATGCTCGTCAGGAACTTCGGCGACGGCATGGGTCTGAAGTGGGAAACGTCCTTCCGCGTCAGCACGCCGGAGGAGCTGGAAGAGTACTGCCGGCGCTCGCACATCAGCTACGAGTGGAAGGGCGAGGGGCGGCTGCGGACGCGGCAGGTGCGCCCGGCCGTGCGGCGCCACCCGCGGACGGGCGAGGAGGTGTGGTTCAACCACGTCGCCTTCTGGCACGTGTCGAGCCTGCCGCAGGACGTGCGCGAGATGTTTCTGAAGGAGTACGGGGTGGAGGGCCTGCCCTACAACACCTACTACGGCGACGGCGGGGTGATCGAGGACGAGGTGGTCGAGGAGATTCGGCAGGCGTACGACGCCGAGACCGTCGCCTTCCGGTGGGAGCGCGGCGATCTACTGATGATGGACAACATGCTGGTGGCGCACGGGCGGCGGCCCTACACGGGCGCGCGCAAGGTCTACGTGGCGATGGGCGAGCCCCACAGCGACATGCAACCGGTGCAGGACTGAATCGAGTTACGTGAAGAGGCGCGGCGAGAGGCCGCGGCAGTCGTAGTCGGAAGCGGGAATCTAAAGGAGCGGCGAAGATGCAGATCGAAGAGGAAATCAGTTTCGCGGAAGTCGAGACGGAAGGTTATCGGCTATCGCCCCAGCAGAAGCAGACCTGGCTGGCCGAGCAGGAATGGCTGGCCGGGCAGCCGCAGTCCGCGGAAACGCCGTACACGGCGTCGGCGACCGTCGAGTTGTCGGGCGAGTTGCGGCGTGGGGCGCTGGCGGCGGCGATTGCCGAAGTCGAGCAGCGACACGAGATTCTGCGGACGCGCTGCGAGTCCCTGAGTGGGGTGAAGATTCCGGTGCAGGTAATCGGGCGCGGCGGAGAGGTGCTGCAATGGCGTCTGCGTGAGACGGCGCAGGGCCGGCACGAGCTGGAGTTGCGCCTGCCCGCGCTCTGCGCAGACCGCGCGGGGCTGCGGAATCTGGTGCGAGAGGTGGCCGAGTGCTACGAGGCGCAGGCCGGAAAAGCGGAGTCCGTCTTCGCCGACGAGCCCATGCAGTATGCCGTCGTCTCCGAATGGCTCAACGAGCTGCTCGCGTCCGAAGACACCGAAGCGGGGAAGCAGTACTGGCTCCAACAGGACTTATCCGCTCTCTCCGAAGTGAAGCTGCCGTTCGAGACGCCCGCGGTCAACGGGCCGAGTTTCGAGCCGCAGTCTTTGCGGCAGGTGCTGCCCGCGGAAGTGTCGGCGAAGCTCGAAGCGCTCGCCGCCGAGCGCGGCACCACCGTCGAGGTCGTCCTGCTGGCCTGCTGGTGCGTACTGCTGAGCCGCCTCACGGGCGCGGGCGACATCATTATCGGCGCCGCCTTCGACGGGCGCACCGACGAAGAGCTGGAAGCGGCGCTGGGACTGTTCGTCAGGTACCTGCCCGTTCGTTGCCGCGTCGAGCAGACCGCCTCCGTCCTCGAAGTCGTCGAGCAGTTGAGCGAGACCGCGCGGAACGCCGCGCAGTGGCAGGAATGTTTTGACGGGCAGAACATCGCCGGGGCGTCCGAGCAGGGGCAGGAAGAAGACGGACACGGCGAGTTGCCGTATCAATTCGAGTACGCCGCCGACGGCCCGGCCTTCGACGCCGCAGACCTCCGCTTCGACGTGCTGCGCGAGCAGGTCTGTGTCGCCCCCTTCCGGCTCAAGCTCGCATGCCTGACCCGCCTCGACTCGACCATCCTCACCGAGTGGCACTACGACGCGAGCCTCTACCAGGCGGCGGATGTCGAGCGGCTCGGCCGCCAGTACCTGACCCTTCTTCAGAGCATCGCGCGCGCGCCGCAGGCGCGGGTCTGCGACGTGGAGGTCGTGGGCGGTAAGGAGCGGCAGCAGCTACTAGCCGAGTGGAACGACACGCGCCGCGAGTACGCGCGGGCGGGCTGCCTGCACGAGCTGTTCGAGCAGCAGGCCCAGCGCACGCCGGCCGCCCCGGCGCTCAGCTTCGAGGGGGAGGAACTCTCCTACGCGGAACTCGACGCCCGTGCGAATCAACTGGCGCACTACCTGCGCGAGTCGGGCGTCGGCCCCGAGGTGATGGTCGGGATGATGCTGGAGCGGTCGGCCGAGATGGTCGTCGCCATCCTCGGCATCTTGAAGGCGGGCGGGGCTTACGTCCCGCTCGACCCGGAGTACCCGCAGGAGCGCCTCTCCTTCATGCTCTCGGACTCCGGCGCGCGCGTGCTGCTCACGCAGGAGAGCCTGGCCGGGCTGCTGCCGGCCGAGAGTCTTAACGAAGAGTTGCGGGTCGTGGCGCTCGACGCCGTCGGCGAAGAGTTGCGGCGGCAGAGCGCGGAGGGCTTGGGCGCGACCGGCGTGACGCCCGACAACCTGGCCTACGTCATCTACACGTCGGGCTCGACGGGCCGCCCCAAGGGCGTGATGATCTCGCACCGCTCGATCCTCAACCGGCTGCTCTGGATGGTCGAGACCTTTGCTTTCGACGCCTCCGACCGCACCCTGCTCAAGACCTCGGTCAGCTTCGACGCCTCGGTCTGGGAGCTGTTCGTGCCGCTCTTCAGCGGCGGCACGCTGGTCGTCGCACGCCCCGGCGGGCAGCGCGAGGTCAGCTATCTGCTTGAGGTGGTCGCCGCCCGGCGTGTGACGACCTTGCAGTTAGTGCCCTCGATGCTGCGCATGGTGTTGGGCGAAGCGGGCGAGGCGGAAGTCGCCGAGCGCTGGCGCAGCCTGCGGCGCATGTTCTGCGGCGGCGAGGCGCTGCCCGGCGAGTTGGCGGCGAGCTTCCAGCGGGCGGTCGCGGGCGCGCCCTTGTGCAACCTCTACGGCCCGACCGAAGCGTCAATCGACGCGACGGCCTGGCCGCTGGACGGGGCAGAGGCGGAGACCGACGGGGTGGTGACGCTCGGGCGACCCATCGCCAACGTGCAGGTCTACGTGCTCGACGCGCAGCAGCGTGTGGCCCCCACCGGCGTGGCGGGAGAAATCTACTTGGGCGGGCGAGGGCTGGCGCGCGGCTACCTGCGCCGCCCGGGGCTGACGGCGGAGAAGTTCATCCCGCACCCGTTCAGCACGGAGGCGGGCGAGAGACTCTACCGGACGGGCGACGTGGGGAGGTGGGACGCGCAGGGGCGGCTGCACTACCTGGGTCGGGCCGACCAGCAGGTGAAGGTGCGCGGCTACCGCATCGAGCTGGGCGAAATCGAAACCGCGCTGCGGTCGCACGCCGGGGTGCGCGACGCGGTCGTGACGGTGCGCGAGGATGCGGGGACAGAGCCGCGGCTGGTCGCTTACATGGTCGGGGCGCGGCAGGGGCTGCTTGAGCGCCTGCGGCAGGACGGCCAACAGAGCAACGGTCACGGCGAGCCCCGACCACTCCACCGGCTGCCGAACGGGTTGGAGATCGCGTACGTGAACAAGAACGAGGCGGACATCCTCTATCAGGAACTCTTCGCCGACGAGGGCTACCTCAAGCACGGGGTCACGCTGCGCGACGGCGACACGGTCTTCGACGTTGGCGCCAACATCGGGCTCTTCACGCTGTTTGTCCATTCGCGCTGCCGCGGGGCGCGCACCTACTCCTTCGAGCCCATCCCGAAGACCTACGCGGCGCTGCGCCGCAACGTGGAACTCTACGGGCTTGAGGGCAAGGCGTATGAGAGCGGCGTGTCCAGAGAGAGTGGGCGTGCGACCTTCACCTTCTACCCGCAGGTGAGCGCCAGCTCGGGGATGTACGCCGACGCGGCGGAGGAGGAGCGGGTGACGCGCGCCTTCATGGGCAACCAGGGCGAGGAGCTGGCGGCCTTCGCCGACGAGCTGATGGCCGGAAGGTTCGAGGCCGAGCAGTACGAGTGTCAACTGCGGACGGTCTCGGAGGTCGTCGCCGAGGAGGGCGTCGAGCGCATCGACCTCTTGAAGGTGGACGTGGAGAAGGCGGAGCTGGACGTGCTCGAAGGGATCGCCGAGGAGGACTGGGCGAAGATCCGGCAGGTGGTGCTTGAGGTGCACGACACCGGCGGGCGGTTGGAGAAGGTGGAGGCGATGCTGCGCCGCCACGGCTTCCAGTTCGTCACCGACCAGTACAAGCCCTTCGAGAACACCGGCCTGTACAACATCTTCGGGGTTCACCCTTTAAGGAATGAGGAGCCCGCCGCGAGTCCGTCGGGCGAGGCGTCCAAGTCCGCGGCGGCGGCGTTGCTCGAAACCACCCTGACGGTCGGCGACCTGCGCGCGCACCTCGGCGAGCGGCTGCCGGAGTACATGATCCCGTCGCACTTCGTGATGCTCGACGAGATACCTTTGATGCCGAACGGCAAGGTTGACCGCAAAGCGTTGCCCGCGCCCGAACAGTCGAGGCCGGAGTTCGACGAAGACTTCGTCGCGCCGCGCACGCCCGTCGAAGAGATTCTGGGCGCGGTCTGGGGCGAGGTGCTCAACCTTGAGCGGGTCGGCGCCGAGGACAACTTCTTCGCGCTGGGCGGCCACTCGCTGCTGGCGACGCAGGTCATTTCGCGGCTGCGAAAAGTCTTCCGGGTCGAAGTGCCGCTCCGCGACCTGTTTGAAGCGCCGACGGTCTCCGAGATGGCGCAGCGCATCGAGGCGGCGCTGAAGGCGCGGCCCGAATTGGCGGCCCCGGCCATCGTGCCCGTCGAGCGCGGCGGCGACCTGCCCGTCTCAATCGCGCAGCAGCGCCTCTGGTTCCTCGACCAGTTGGAGCCGGGCAACACCGCCTACAACATCGCGAGCGTGACGCGCCTGAAGGGCCGCCTCGACGTGGCGGCGTTGGAGCGCTGTCTGCAAGAGGTCGTGCGCCGGCACGAGTCCCTGAGGACGAAATTCGTCGAGGTCGAAGGGCACGGCCGGCAGGTCATTATGCCGGCCTCGGAGGCGCTGCCGCAGATTCCGGTCGTCGATCTGAGCGGGCTCGAAGAGGGCGCGCGCGGGGCCGAGGTCGAGCGGCGGGCGCGCGAAGAACAGGCGCGCCCGTTCAAGCTGTCGGAAGGCGGCTTGCTCCGCTGCCAGTTGCTGCGCCTCGGCGACGAAGAGCACGTCGCGCTCTTCACGATGCACCACATCGTCTCGGACGGCTGGTCGATGGGCGTCCTTATCAGGGAAGTGGCGGCGCTCTACGAAGCGTTCGTCGCGGGCGAAGATTCCCCGCTGCCGCCGCTGGCCGTCCAGTACGGTGATTACGCGGCGTGGCAGCGCGAATGGCTGCAAGGCGAAGTGCTGGCCGCGCAGCTCGACTACTGGAAGCGGCAGTTGGGCGGCGCGCCGGATGTCCTGCGCCTGCCGACCGACCGCCCGCGCCCCGCCGTGCGCAGCTACCGCGGCGGGCGGCACTTCACGATGCTGCCGCCGGAGTTGGCCGCGGCCCTCAAAGAGCTGAACCGGCGCGAGGGCGCGACGCTGTTCATGACGCTGCTGGCCGCTTACAACGTGCTGCTGGCGCGCTACTCGGGTCAGCAGGACATCTCCGTCGGCTCGGCCACGGCCAACCGCCAGCGCGCGGAGATCGAAAACCTCATCGGGTTCTTCGTCAACACTCTGGTGCTGCGCACAGACCTCTCGGGCGACCCGACGTTCGCCGAGCTGCTGGGCCGGGTGCGGGAGGTGGCGCTCGGGGCCTACGCGCACCAGGACGTGCCGCTGGAGATGCTCGTCGAGGCGTTGCAGCCCGAGCGCAGCCTCAGCCATCAGTCGCTGTTCCAGGTCATCTTCGTCTTGCAGAACATCCCGCGCCAGGTGCTCGAACTGCCGGGCCTGCAACTGAGCGGCGTGCCGGTCGCGAGCAACGTCTCGAAGTTCGACCTGGCCCTCGTGATGGAGGAGGCGGGCGACGGCCTGGCGGCCCACTGGGAGTACAGCGCGGACCTCTTCGACCCCGCCACGATCGCCTCGATGGCGAACAACTTCGTGCTGCTGCTCGGCGGCATCGCGGCGCGGCCCGAGGCACGCCTGAGCGAGCTGCAAGCGCTCATCGACGTGGCCGAGCAGGATCACAGGCGGGCGGAGAAGAAGAAGCTCGAAGAGTCGAACCTCAAGAAGTTCAAGCGCATCAAGCCGAAGGCGATCAGCGTGCCGGAAGAGAACCTGGTCCAGACCGGCGCGCTGCGGGCGGACACGAAGCTCCCGCTCGTGCTGCAGCCCGGCGCCGACCAGCTCGACCTCGTCGAGTGGGCGCGCAACCAGCGCCCGCTGGTCGAGCGGCTGCTGCTCGCGCACGGGGCGCTGCTGTTCCGCGGCTTCCGCATCGACCTCAACGCGGAGTTCGAGCCGTTCGCCCACGCGCTGTGTGACAGCCTCTTCAACGAGAACGGCGAGCACCCGCGCCAGGCCGTGAGCGGCAAGGTCTACACGCCGACCTTCTACCCGCACGACAAGCAGCTCCTCTGGCACAACGAGAACTCTTTCAACCACCAGTGGCCGACCAAGATTCTGTTCGGCTGCGTGCGGCCGGCCCAGACCGGCGGCGAGACGCCGGTGGCCGACAGCCGGCTGGTCTATCAACTGCTCGCCCCGGAGATCCGCGAGCAGTTCGCCGCCAAGCAGGTCATGTACGTGCGCAACTACGGGCAGGGCCTGGGCCTCGACTGGCAGACGGTCTTCAGGACGACCGACCGGGCGCGGGTCGAAGAGCACTGCCGCCGGACGGGGATGGAGTTCGAGTGGAAGAGCGGCGACCGCCTGATGACGCGGCAGGTGCGCCCGGCCGTGGTCAGGCACCCGAAGACGGGCGACCCGGTCTGGTTCAATCAGGCCCAGCACTGGCACATCTCGTGTCTGGACGCGGCCACGCGCGAATCCCTCGTGGCGCTCTTCCCCGAAGAAGACCTGCCGCGCCACTGCTACTACGGCGACGGCTCGCGGATCGAGGACGGCGTGATGGCCGAGATACTGGACGTTTACCGGCGGCTGGAAGTCAAGTTTCCGTGGCAGGCCGGCGACATCCTGATGCTCGACAACCTGCTCACGGCGCACGGGCGCAACCCCTACACGGGGGAGCGGAAGCTGCTCGTCGCCATGGGCGAGATGCTGAGTTACGACGAAGTCTGAGCCCAACCTACGCGGCGTCACGACCCGCCGCAACCGAACATGTCTCAAACGGGCGCCGGCCTCCTGAAGGTTGTCCAAGTCCCGAAGATGGTGACGCCCGTTTGAGACATGAGCCAACATCTCGACAACAGAGAACACACCCGCAGTCATTAAGAAAGGAAGACCTCATGCCGCAGAGCGACGATTTCAATCTGGTCTTGGCCGAGTCGGTGGATTCGGTGGACGCCTTGAACGCCAAATTTTACGGGCGCTTCCCGTACCCCTGGTCGCCCGCGAAGTTCGAGTCGCTCGCCGACCCGTACTTTCAGACGACGATGGTCAATCAGGACATCGGCGACTGGCAGCACAAGACGCTGCCGAAGCGCCCGAACATCTTCGTCGCCGGCTGCGGGACCAACCAGGCCCTCTTCACGGCGCTGAAGTTCCCGCAGGCCAGCGTCCGCGGGGCGGACATGTCGCTGACCTCGCTGGCGACCTGCACCGAGAACGCCAAGAGCCTCGGCGTGACCAACCTGCAACTGAAGCGCGAGAGCCTCAACCACATCCCCTACAGGGAAGAGTTCGACTACGTCATCTGCACGGGCGTCATCCACCACAACGCCGAGCCGCAGCGGACGCTGGAGAAGATCGCGGCCGCGCTCAAGCCGTCCGGGATCATGGAGCTGATGGTCTACAACCGCTTCCACTGGATCATGCCTTTCGCCTTCCAGCAGGCGATCAGAATCTTCAGCGAGGACGAGGGGACGACCGACTTCGAGGGCGAGCTGCCGATTGTTGAAAAACTCTACGACGAGCTGCCGAGGGGCACGATGATGTCGGACTACCTCAACCAGTTGAGGGGCACCGACGAGTCGCTGCTCGCCGACGCCATCCTCCAGCCCGTCGCCCACAGCTACACGGTCGAGTCGCTCGAACAGATGGCCGACCGGTGCGGGCTGGAAATCCTGACCCCGTGCATCAACCAGTTCGACAAGTCCGAGGGGAAGCTGCCGTGGAACCTGGAGTTCCGCGACCCCGAGCTGAGGGCGAAGTACGAGAGCCTGCCCGACACGCGCCGCTGGCACCTCTCGAACCTCCTGCTGATGGAGTCCTCTTCGCAGCTCTGGTTCTACCTCCAGCGGAAGGACTCCGGCCGCCGGCGCAAGACCGAGCACGAGCTGTGCGAGGAGTTCCTCGACACGACCTTCGCCAAGAGCGGCACGACCCAGACCAACTACCTGAAGAACATGATCGACGGCACGTATAAGCCCGCGCCGACCTCGATCCCTTACCCGATGGCCCAGCCGCACCCTTCGGTCAAAGACATCTACGCGGCGGCGGACGGCCAGACCCCGATGCGCGAAATCTTCCGGCGGCTGAACCTCGACACGGCCTTCCACGTCGCCAACCCCGCGCGCCTCAACCTGACGACCACGGCTTACCCGTACCTCAAGGCCGTGGCGCAGGCCGGGCAGAACGGCGAGGCCGGCGACCCGAACGCCAGCCGCCGCCTGGCAAGCTCCAACTACGAGAAACTCAAGAGCATCCGCGACCGGAAGAGCAACGGCTAGGCCGAACCGCCTCCTCCTTACGTCAGAAACTCCTCCGCGACAGGTCATCGAGCCTGGAAAGGTATTGCAAGAATGTCGAGCCAAATCGAAAGCTTTCGCCTCTCACCCCAGCAGCAGCGTCTCTGGTTGTTACAGCAGGGCAGCGGCGTCTACGGCGCGCAGTGCGTCATACAGCTCGAAGGCGAACTGGACGCCGACGCTTTGCAGCAGGCGCTCGGGCAGCTCATCGCGCGGCACGAAATTCTGCGCACCGCCTTCCAACGTTCCCCCGGGATGAAGCTCCCGCTACAGGCGATCGCCTTCAAGGGCAAGTTCGCCTGGTCGAGCCTCGACTGGCGCAAACTGGACGCGGCCGGGCAGGCGGCGCGCTTCGCCGAGTTGACGGCGGAGGAACTCGCCGCCGGCTTCGACCTGACGATGGGCCAACTGGTGCGCGCCGTGCTGGTGCGGCTCGACGCCGAGCTGCACAAGCTGGTGATTAGTCTGCCGGCCCTGGCCGCCGACAACCGGACGCTCCAGAACCTGTCGGACGAGCTGGGCCGCGCCTACGCCGCGCAGTCGGGCGGCAGCGCCCTCGACGACGAAGAGAGGATGCAGTACCTGCAATTCTCGGAGTGGCAGAACGAAGTGCTCACCGACGAAGAGGCCGAGGTGGGCAAAGAGCACTGGGAGCGGCAGAGCTTCCCCGCCACGCAGAAGAACGCGCTGCCGTCGCGCAGGCAGCCCGGCGCGCGCACGAACTTCGCCCCCGCCGCCTTCGTCCGCCCCCTCGCCGCCGACGTGGCCGAGAGGCTGACGGCGGCCGCCGCGGCGCTCCAGACGAGCACCGAAGTCTGGCTGCACGCCTGCTGGCAGACGCTGCTCTGGCGCTTGATGGACAAGCCCGAGTTGCTGGTCGTCGGTTACGTCTGCGACGGGCGCAAGTACGACGAGCTGCAAGACGCGCTCGGCCTCTTCGCGCGCGCCGTGCCCGTCTCCTGCCACCTCGAAGAGGGGATGGCCTTCCGCGAGGTCTTGCGGCAGGTGCGGCAGGGCAGCGGCGACGCCTACGACTGGCAGGAATACTTTACCGGCGGGGGCGAGGGCGCGTCCGCCGAGGAGGCGGGCGAGGCGGCCTTCGCCCACGGGTTCGAGTTCGCCGCCGAGCCCCAACAGAGGCGCGCGGGCGGGCTGACCTTCAGCCTCGAAAGCCGCTGCTCGCACTTCGACCGCTTCGACGTGAAGCTCCTGTGCTCCGGCGGCGACGCGGGCCTGCTCACGCAGTGGAGCTACGACGCGAGCCGCTACAACCAGACCCAGATCGAGCGGCTGGCCGCGGAGTTCGAGACCCTGCTGGCCCACACGCTGCGCGACGCGGACCTGCCGGTCGGCGCGCTCGCGGTGGTCTCCGAGCAGGAGAGAGCCCAACTGCTGCTCGAATGGAACGAGACGCAGGCGGAATACCCGGCCGACCTCTGCATACACGAACTGTTTGAGGCGCAGGCCGCGCGCACGCCCGCCGCGGTCGCCGTCGTGCACGGCGACCGGCAACTGAGCTTCCGCGAGCTGGACGAAAGGGCCAACCAACTGGCCCACCACCTGCGCTCGTTGGGCGTCGGCCCCGAGGTCATGGTCGGCATCCTGATGGAGCGGTCGGCCGAGATGGTCGTCGCCGTGCTCGGCGTGCTGAAGGCGGGCGGGGCCTACGTCCCGCTCGACCCGCAGTACCCGCAGGAGCGCCTCTCCTTCATGCTCGCCGACTCGGGCGTCCGCGCGCTGCTGACGCAGCAGCAACTCTCGGAACGTGTGGCCGTGGACGCGAGTCTGCCGGTCGTCATGCTCGACACGGCCTGGGCGGCGACGGCCTCGACGCCGGGCCTCTCGGCGCAGAGCACTTCGAGCGTCGGGGACAGCGGCGTGGGGCCGCGCAACCTCGCTTACGTCATCTACACCTCGGGCTCTACGGGGCGGCCGAAGGGCGTCATGATCCCGCACCAGGGCGTCGTCAACTACCTCCACTGGTGCACGCAGTTCTACCGCGCCGCGGAGGGCGAGGGCGCGCCCGTCCACTCGCCGCTCGGGTTCGACCTGACGGTCACGTCTTTGTTCGCGCCCCTGCTGAGCGGCCGCCGCGTCGTCCTGCTGCCCGAAGAGCAGGAGCTGAGCGCGCTCGCCGGCGCGCTGCAAGACGGGAGCAACTACAGCCTCGTGAAACTGACGCCCTCGCACGTCGAGGCGCTCAACAACCTTCTGCCGGCTCAGAAGATGGCCGGCAGCAGCAGGGCGCTGGTCATCGGCGGCGAGGCGCTCAAGTGGGAGACGATCTCCGCTTGGCGCAAGAACGCGCCGCGGACGAGGCTCATCAACGAGTACGGCCCGACGGAGACGGTCGTCGGCTGCTGCGTCTACGAGGTCGGCAAGGCCGACAGCGCGGAGACGATGGAGGGCGTCAGCGGCTCGGTGCCCATCGGCCGCCCCGTGGCGAACACGCAACTTTATATTCTCGACGCGGAACAGAACTTAGTACCCGCGGGCGTCGCCGGGGAGCTGTGCATCGGCGGGGCCGGTCTGGCGCGCGGCTATCTGTCGCGGGCGGAGTTGACGGCGGAGAAGTTCATCCCGCACCCGTTCAGCACGGAGGCGGGCGCGAGGCTCTACCGGACGGGCGACCTCGTGCGCTACCTGTCCGACGGCCGGATCGAATTTTTAGGCCGCATAGACCAGCAGGTGAAGGTGCGGGGCTACCGCATCGAGCTGGGCGAAATCGAGGCGGCGCTGCTCCGGCACGAGGCGGTGCGCGAGGCGGTCGTCATCGCGCGGGCCGAAGAGGGCGGGGCGCGGCTGGTCGGTTACGTCGTGGCGGAAGACGGGCGGACGGCGAGCGCGGCTGAGCTGCGCGGCTTCTTGAGCGAGCGGCTGCCGGACTACATGGTGCCTTCCGCGCTCGTGCAGTTGCCGGAGCTGCCCCTGACGCCCAACGGCAAGGTTGACCGGAAGGCTTTGCCCGCGCCCGAAGAAGTCCGCCCGGACATCTCGGAGTTCTGCGCCCCCCCGGCCACGCCGGTCGAGGAGCTGCTCGCGGACATCTGGGCCGAAGTCCTTTCGCTCCCGCAGGTCGGCATTCATCACAACTTCTTCGAGCTGGGCGGCCACTCGCTGCTCGCCACTCAGATTATTGCCCGCATCCGCAAAGCCTTCGATGTCGATATTCAGTTGCGCCTGCTCTTCGAGTCGCCGACCGTGGCCGGGCTGGCGCGGCAGATCGAGGCGGCCATGCGCCAGGGCGGCGCGGAGTCGGTGCCGCCCGTCGTCACCCGCCCGCGCGACGCGGCGCTGCCGCTCTCGTTCGCGCAGCAGCGGATGTGGTTCCTCGACCAGTTAGAGCCGGGCAACGCGCTCTACAACATCCCGCTGGCGCTGCGTTTGACCGGGAGCCTCGACGTCGAGGCGCTGCGGCGCAGCCTCGCGGAGGTCGTCCGCCGTCACGAAGTCTTGCGGACGCGCTTCCTCGAACAGGAAGGCGAGGCCGTGCAGGTCGTGATGCCCGTCTCCGAAGCGTTGTCGGAGTTCTCCGTCACCGATTTGAGTCACCTCGCCGAAGCCGAGCGCGCCGCCGAGGCGAGACGGCTGGCTACGGAAGAGGGCCGTCTGCCCTTCAACCTGGCACAGGAGGCTCCGGTGCGCTGCCGCCTGCTGCGGCTCGCCGACGAGGAGCACGTGGCGCTCTTCACCATGCACCACATCGTCTCGGACGAGTGGTCGGCCGGGGTGCTTGTGCGCGAGCTGGGGCTGCTCTACGACGCCTACACGAGAGGCGTCGAGGCGGCGCTGCCGGAGCTGCCCGTGCAGTACGCGGACTACGCGGCGTGGCAGAGAGAGTGGCTGCAAGGCGAAGTCCTCGAAGGTCAACTCTCCTACTGGAAGCAGCAGTTGGCGGGCGCGGCGCGGCTGGAGTTGCCGACCGACAGCCCGCGGCCGACGCAGCCGAGCTACGCGGGCGCGCGCCAGAGCCTGAGAGTGAGCGCCGAGCTGACCGAGGCGCTGAAAGAGTTGAGCCGGAAGGAAGGCGTGACGCTGTTCATGACGCTGCTGGCAGCCTTCGACGTGCTGCTCGCGCGCTACACGGGGCAGAGCGACGTGGCGGTGGGCACGCCCATCGCGAACCGTCAGCGCGGCGAGACGGAAGGTCTGATCGGTCTGTTCCTGAACACGCTGGTGCTGCGCACGGGGTTGGACGGCAACCCGAGTTTCCGCGAGCTGCTGCGGAGGGTAAAAGAGACGGCCCTGAGCGCCTACGCGCATCAGGACGTGCCGTTCGAGACGCTGGTCGAGGAGTTGCAGGCGGAGCGCGACATGAGCCGCCACCCGCTCTTCGACGTGATGTTCATCGTGCAGCGGGCGGCGGACTCGACGCTGGCCTTGAGCGGCCTGGACATACGGCCGCTGGGCGTGGAGACGGCGACGGCGCGCTTCGACCTGACGAGCCAGACGCGAGAGACGGCCGACGGGCTGTGGTGGACGCTGGAGTACCGGACGGAGTTGTTCGACGGGCAGACCATCGCGCGGATGCTGAAGCACCTGGAGCGCGTGCTCGAAGAGATCGTCGCGAAGCCGGAGGCGGGAGTCTTCGAGCTGGCGATGGTGGACGCGGAGGAACGCGCGCAACTGCTCACGGGCTGGAACGAGACGGGGATGGAGTACGAGCCGGAGACGAGCGTCGCGCAGATGTTCGAGGCGCAAGTCGAGCGCAGTCCCGGCGCGGTAGCACTCAGCTTCGGGCAGGAGCAGCTCACTTACGCCGAGCTTAACGCCCGCGCCAACCAACTGGCCCACCACCTGCGCGCCCTCGGCGTCGGGCCGGAGACTTTGGTCGGGGTGATGCTGGAGCGGTCGGCCGAGATGGTCGTCTCGGTGCTGGCGGTCTTGAAGGCGGGCGGGGCCTACCTCCCCTTAGACCCTTCTTACCCGCAGGAGCGCCTCTCCTTCATGCTGGCCGACTCCGGCGCGCGCGTGCTCCTGACACAGTCGCACCTGGCCGCGCTGATTCCGCGCGAGGGCCTGGGCGAGCGGTTGCAGGTCGTTGAGGTGGACGCCGCCGCCGAAGTGCTGCGGCAGCAGAGCACGTCAAATCTTACTGCTAATGGCGTGACGGCTGAGAACCTGGCCTACGTCATCTACACGTCGGGCTCGACCGGCAGGCCGAAGGGCGTGATGGTCTCGCGCCGCGCCCTCTCGAACTTCATTGCCGCCATGCGGCGGCAGTTCGACCCGACGCCCGAGGACTGCCTGCTGGCGGTGACCACGCTCTCCTTCGACATCGCCGGGCTGGAACTCTACCTGCCGCTGACGACGGGCTGCCGCCTGTGGCTGGCCTCGCGCGAGGAGGCGGGCGACGGCGAGCGCCTGGCGACGTTGCTGGCCGGGAGCGGGGCGACGCTGATGCAGGCGACGCCGGCCACCTGGCGGATGATGCTGGACGCGGGCTGGCAGGGCGACCCGCGGCTGCGTGCGCTGTGCGGTGGCGAGGCGCTGCCCGGCGAGCTGGCCGAAAGGCTGGCCGAAAGGGTCGGGCGGCTGGAGAACATGTACGGGCCGACCGAGACCACCATCTGGTCAACGACCGACGAGGTCGGCGTGGCCGCCGAACGCATCACCATCGGGCGGCCGATAGCCAACACGCAGGTCTACGTCCTCGACGGGCGGCTGACGGCGGTTCCGGTCGGGGTGTACGGCGAACTCTACATCGGCGGTGATGGCGTGGCGCGCGGCTATCTCGGGCGGCCTGACCTCACGGCCGAGCGGTTCGTGCCGAACCCGTTCAGCGGGCGCGGCGGCGAGCGGCTCTACCGGACGGGCGACGTGGTGAAGTGGCTGGCGGACGGCCGTGTGGAATACGTCGGGCGGGCCGACGCGCAGGTCAAAGTCAGAGGCTACCGCATCGAGCTGGGCGAGATAGAGGCGGCGCTCTGCGGGCACGAGTCGGTGAAGGAGTGCGCGGTGGCGGCGCGCGAGTCGGCGGGCGGCGGAATGGGGCTGGTGGCCTACGTCGTGACGCAGGACGCGGCGGCGCGGCCGGGCCTCGGCACGGAGCTGCGCCGGTATCTCGCGGGGCGCGTGCCGGAGTACATGGTGCCGGGCGTCTACGTCGAGCTGGCGGAACTGCCGCTGACGCCGAACGGTAAAGTTGACCGCAAGGCGCTGCCCGCGCCGCAGCCTTCGGCGCAGGCCGGGGAGCTGGTGCGGGCGCGGACGCCGGTCGAAGAGCTGCTGGCGGGCATCTGGCAGGAGGTGCTGGCGGTCGAAGAGGTCGGCGTCACCCAGAACTTCTTCGAGCTGGGCGGCCACTCGCTGCTGGCGACGCGCGTGCTCTCCAGAATACGCAAGGTGTTTCAGATTGAGATGCCCCTGAGGACGCTGTTCGAGTCGCCGACCATCGCGGAGTTGGCCGACGGCATCGAGGCGGCGCAGAGGGAAGTGGCCGGACAGCAAGCGCCCCCGATCAGGCAAATCTCGCGCGAGCAGGACGTGCCGGTTTCGTTCGCGCAGCAGAGACTCTGGCTGCTACAGCAGTTCCAGCCCGACACTCACGCCTTTAACATCTCGGCGGCGGTTCGACTGCGCGGGGCGCTCGACGTTGAGGCGCTGGGCAGGGCCTTCGACGAGCTGGTAAATCGTCACGAGACTCTGCGAACCAGTTTCGCCGCGCGCAACGGCTCGCCCGTTCAGGTCATCGGGCAGGCCGCGCCGTTCAACCTCACGCCGGTGGATTTGCGCGGGCACGGGGAAGAGACGCGCGAGGCCGAGATGCTACGGCTCGCGGGCGCGGAGTCGCGCCGGCCCTTCGACCTCACGCAGCACCCGCTGCTGCGGGTCGCACTGTACCGGATGGGTGACGAGGAGCACGTCCTGACCTTAACGATGCACCACATCGTCGGCGACGCGTGGTCGCTCGGCGTGCTCATCGACGAAGTCAGCACGCTCTACGGCGCTTTCAGCCGTCAGCAGCCGTCGCCTCTGCCGGAGTTGGCGATTCAGTACGCGGACTACGCGGCGTGGCAGAGGGAGTGGCTGCAAGGGGAAGTCCTCGAAGGTCAACTCGGCTACTGGCGTCGGCAGTTGGCGGGCGCGGCGACCCTTGAGCTGCCGACCGACCGCCCGCGGCCCGAGGCGCGCAGCTCTCGCGGCGCGCGGCTGCCGTTCAGCCTGTCGCCCTCGTTGAGCGCGGAGATTAAGCGGCTGAGCCTGGCCGAAGGCGCGACGCCGTTCATGACGCTGCTGGCCGCCTTCCAGATTCTGTTGCGGCGTTACACGGGACAGGACGACATCGTCGTGGGCGCGGACATTGCCAACCGCAACCGCGCCGAGACGGAGCGGCTGATCGGCTTCTTCATCAACCAGCTCGTCCTGCGCGGCGACCTGTCGGGCAACCCGACCTTCCGCGAACTGCTCGCGCGGACGCGCGCCAACACGCTCGGCGCGTACGCGCACCAGGACATGCCGTTCGACAAACTGGTGCAGGTCTTAAACCCGACGCGCAGCTCAAGCCGGCACCCGCTGTTCCAAGTCAAGCTGGTGATGCAGAACGTGCCGACGCCGAGCGGCGACGGCGCGGGCCTGACGCTCGAACCCGTGGCCCTGCCCGCGACGACGACTTCACTCGACCTCACGTTCTTCATCGCCGAAACCAAGCGGGGTTTCGGCGGCGCGCTGGAATACAGCACCGACCTCTTCGAGCGGGAGACGATTGAGCTGATGTTGCGCCGCTTCGAGACGCTGCTCGGCGAGATCGTCGCCCGGCCGGACGCGCGCCTCGATGCGCTCGAAATTCTCACGGAAGAGGAGAGGGCCGAGCAGCTCTCTGCAAGGCAGGCGGCGCAGGACTCCGACCGCCGGAAGCTGACGCAGGCGCGGCGCAGGGGCGTCAGCCTGGCCGAGACGGGGCCCGCGCCCGCCGAGGATTCAACGGCGGGTGAAGCGCTCGCTTAAGACGCGCCCGCTTGAAGTTACGGCTCGGGCGGGGGAAACCTCCGCCCGAGCGCAAGTGCGAAACGGAAACCGGCAGGATGCTTGGAGACGAAAGCGTAGTAGAGGGCAAGCCGATGGCGAACAACGTCACTGAGGGATTCGAGATTTCTCCGCAGCAGAAGCGGCTCTGCTTTTTACAGCAGCAGGGGCAGGCTTTATTCGCCCGGTGCGCAATCCTGCTCGAAGGAGAATTGTCCCGCGACGCGTTACAGCGGTCGCTCCAACGGACGGTCGAACGGCACGAGATTCTGCGCACGACCTTCGAGCGCGTCCCCAGTCTTAAACTTCCGCTGCAAGTGATCGCGGAGAGCGGGACGGCCTGCTGGGCCGAGGAAGATTGGAGCGGGAGCAGCCCCGCCGAGCAGGAGGCCCGGCTCGAAGCGCTGTGGGCGGCGGGCGCGGGCGGCGGCCTGACTTGCGAGCACGGACAGGTGCTGCGCGCGCGGCTGATCAGGCTCGACACCGGCCGCCACGTGCTGGTTCTGAGTCTGCCCGCCCTGTGTGCCGACAGCCGTTCGTTACAGAACCTGGCCGGCGAGTTATGCGCCGCTTACGCCGACGCCGACGGGGCGGACGGCGCGGACGGCGAACCCTTACAGTATGCCGACTATACGGCGTGGCAGGCCGAGCTGTTGGCCGGCGAGAACGCCGTGCAGGGGCGCGCCTTCTGGGCGGGGCGCGCCCCCTCGCTTGTCTCAGGCGGCACACTCCCTTTCCGCGGAGAGTCGCGGCCTGAGCAGCCGCGGACGGACGCCGTCGTCTCCCTGCCGTGTGACGCCGCGCTCACCGCGGCGGTCTCCGCCCTGACGGCCGGTTTGAACACGAGCGCGGAGAGCCTCCTGCTCACGTGCTGGCACCTCCTCCTCTGGCGTCTCGCGGGACGGCCTTCGGGCACGCTCGCCGTGGCGCAGGTGTGCGACGGCAGAAAGTATGAAGAACTCGACGGCGCGCTCGGCCTCTTCGCCAGGGCGGTGCCGGTCGCCTGCCAACTCTCTGCGGAGATGAGTTTCGGGGAAGCGCTCGCGGCGGTGAGCCGCTCCGCCCAGGAGGTATACGATTGGCAGGAGTTCTTCGGCGGCGAGGCGGACGGCGAAGACGGAGTGCCGGCGCACGGCTTTGAATGGACGGAGGCGGCGGCCCGGGTCGCGGCCGGCGTGAAGTTCAGCACGTACCGGCAGCAGGCCGATGTCGAAGTATTCGAGGTCAACCTGCGTTGCGTCATGCGTCCCGACGACACGCTCCTGACCGAATGGCAGTACGACGCCGGCCTCTACACGCGGGCGGACGTCGAGCGCCTCGGCCGGCAATACCTGACTTTACTGGAGAGCCTGACGCGGGCCCCGCACGCGCGCATCGGCGACCTCGACGTGGTCAGCCGCGAGGAGCGGCAGCAGCTATTAGTCGAGTGGAACGACACACGCCGCGAGCAGACGGACTCGGGCCACGTGCACGAGCTGTTCGAGCGGCAGGCCGAGCGCACGCCCGAGGCGGCGGCCGTCATCTTCGGCGACGAGCAGCTCTCTTATGCCGAACTCAACGCCCGGGCGAATCAACTGGCCCGCCACCTGCGCGAGTCGGGCGTCGGGCCGGAGTCGCTGGTCGGCATCCTGATGGAGCGGTCGGCCGAGATGGTCGTCGCCATCCTCGCCGTGCTGAAGGCGGGCGGGGCCTACCTGCCGCTCGACCCCGAGTACCCGCAGGAGCGCCTCTCCTTCATGCTCGCGGACTCCGGCGCGCAAGTCCTCCTGACGCAGGAGCACCTGACGGCCCTGCTTCCGGCCGAAAGCCTTAACGAGCAGTTACAGGTCGTGGCGCTCGACGACGCCGAGGTCTTGCGGCAGCAGGGCACGGAGAACCTCGGCGCGAGCGGCGTGACGGGCGAGAACCTGGCCTACGTCATCTACACCTCGGGCTCTACGGGGCGGCCCAAGGGCGTCATGATCTCCCACAGCGGGTTGAGCAATTACCTCGACTGGGCCGTGGAGTATTACCGCGTGGCCGACGGGCAGGGCGCGCCCGTCAGCTCGCCGCTCGCCTTCGACCTCACGGTGACGAGCCTTCTGACGCCACTCGTGGCGGGGCGAAGCGTTCACCTGCTGGCGGAGGGGCAGGGCATCGAGGCTCTGGCCGGTACGCTGCGCCTGCATAACGATTACAGTCTGGTCAAACTGACCCCGGCGCATCTTGAGGCCCTCGGCCACCTGCTGCACCGCTCCGAGGCCGCGGGGCAGACGCGCGCGCTGGTCGTCGGCGGCGAGGCCCTGCACTGGGAGACGATACAGTTCTGGCAGGAGCACGCCCCGCAGACCAGAATCATCAACGAGTACGGCCCGACGGAGACGGTCGTCGGCTGCTGCGTCTACGAAGTCAGCGGGCCGGACGAGGCCACGGCGGAGCAGAGCCAGACCGTGCCCATCGGCCGACCCATCGCCAACACCCAACTCTACATCCTAGACGAGCGGCAGAGACTCGTCCCGCAGGGCGTGGCCGGCGAACTCTACATCGCCGGGGCGGGCCTCGCGCGCGGCTACATGAAGCGCGCCGACCTGACGGCGGAACGCTTCGTGCCGCACCCTTTCAGCGCAGAGCCGGGCGCGCGCCTGTACCGGACGGGCGACGTGACGCGCCACCTGCGGGACGGAAGAATCGAGTACCTGGGGCGGACGGACGAGCAGGTCAAGATCAGGGGCTACCGCATCGAGCTGGGCGAGATCGAAGCCGTCCTCGGCGCACACCCGGGCGTCCGCGAGGCGGTCGTGGTCGCCAGGGCGGACGCGGGCGGCGGCCGCGACCGCCAGCTCGTGGCCTACCTCGTCGCCCGGCAAGGGCAGGCCCCGACGAACGGCGAGCTGCGCGCGTACATGAGCGGGCAGACGCCCGATTACATGATCCCTTCCGCGTTCGTGACGCTCGACGCGCTGCCGCTGACGCCGAACGGGAAGGTTGACCGCCGCGCCCTGCCCGCGCCGAGCGAGGCGCGCCCCGCCATGCGGGAGGCTTACGTCGCGCCCCGCGACGCCGTCGAAGAGGTGGTCGCGGGCATCTGGGCCGAGGTGCTCGGGCTTGAGGCCGTCGGGGTCAACGACGACTTCTTCGAGCTGGGCGGCCATTCGCTGCTGGTCATGCAGGCCATCTCGCGCATCCGCGACACGTTCCAGTTAGAGCTGCCCCCGAGCATCATCTTCGACATCAACACGGTGGCCCAACTCTCGGAGGCGATTCGCGCGCGCGAGGCCGTGCCGGGACAGGTCGAGAAGATCGCCGACATCCTCGTCCGCCTCGAAGGCATGTCGGAAGAGGACGCCTACAACACACTCCAGCAGAGGAGTACGGAAGAGGTCGGGGTATGAGCAACCTGAAAGTGAAGGGCGCGGGCGCGGGCCTCTCCGAGGCCAAGCGCAAGCTGCTCGCCGCACTGCTGTCGGAGGAAGGGATCGGCCTGTCGCAGTCCATCCCGCCCCATCCCGCGGCCGGCGCGGCCCCGCTCTCGTTCTCCCAACAGCGGCTCTGGTTCATCCACCAGGTTGACCCGCACAGCCCCGTCTACAACATCCCCGGCGCGGTGCACCTCGCCGGCCGACTCGACGTGGCGGCCTTGGAGCGGAGCCTGGGCGAACTCGGCCGCCGCCACGAAGTCCTGCGCACGACCTTCGCGATGCAGGCGGACGAGCCGGTGCAGATTATCAACCCGCCGCAGACGTTCGTGCTGCCGGTCTCTGATTTGAGCGACCTGACGGCGGAGGAGCGTGAGGCGGCCGTCCGCAGGCTGGCGAAGGAGGAGGCCACGCGCCCGTTCGATTTGGCGCACGGGCCGCTGATGCGCGCCAGCCTGCTCCGCCTCGGCAGCCAGGAGCACATCGTGCTCTTCACCGTGCATCACATCGCTAGCGACGCGTGGTCGATGGGGGTGTTGGTTCGGGAGCTGGGCGAACTCTACAAGGCTTTTTCGAGCGGGCGGCCCTCGCCGCTGGCCGAACTCCCGGTGCAGTACGCCGACTACGCCTGCTGGCAGAGGCAGCGCCTGCAAGGCGAACTCCTGGAAAGCCACCTCGACTACTGGAAGAAGCAGCTCGGCGGCGAACTCACCGTGCTCCAACTGCCGCTCAGCCGGCCGCGCCCCGCGCAGCAGACGTTCCGCGCCGCCGGTCAGGGCGTGCGGCTCTCCCCACAGCTCACCGAGTCGTTGAAGGCGCTGAGCCAGCAGGAAGGCACGACGCTCTTCATGACCCTGCTGGCGGCCCTGCAAACACTCCTGCACCGCTACACGGGCCAGCATGACATCCTCGTCGGGACGCCGGTGGCGAACCGGGATCGGGCCGAGGTCGAAGGGCTCATCGGCCCCTTCATCAACACGCTCGTCCTGCGCACGGACACCTCCGGCGACCCGACCTGTCGCGAGCTGCTGCGCCGCGTGCGCTCCGTGACCCTCGACGCCTACAGGCATCAGGAGTTGCCCTTCGACATGCTGGTCACGGCGCTGCAACCGGAGCGCAACCTCAGCCACATGCCGCTCTTTCAGGTCGCCTTCAGTTTGCAGAACGTGCCCGCGGCGTCGTTTGAAGTGCCCGGCCTGTCACTGCGGCCGGTCAACTTCGGCTCCGGCTCGATGCCCTACGACCTGAACCTGAACATGTTCGAGACCCCGCAGGGTCTGGTCGGCGGCCTCGACTACAACACGGACATCTTCGACGCCGCCACCGTCAGCCGCCTGGCCGAGCACTTCCAGACCCTGCTCGCGGGTCTCGCCGCCGACCCGAACTCGCGCCTCTCCCAGCTCCCGCTGCTCGGCGCGCGCGAGCGGCAGCAGCAACTCGTCGAGTGGAACGACACGCGCCGCGAGTTTCCGCAGTCGGGCCCCCTGCACCAGATGTTCGAGCGACAGGCGGCGAGCGCGCCCGACGCGACGGCGCTGATCTTCGAGGGCGAGCGACTCACTTACAGAGAGCTGAACGAGAGGGCCAACCAGTTGGCCCGCCATCTACGCACCCTGGGAGTCGGCCGGGAGTCGCTGGTCGGCATCCTCATGGAGCGCTCCGCCGAGATGGTCGTCGCCCTGCTGGCGGTCTTGAAGGCGGGCGGCGCTTACGTCCCGCTCGACCCGCAGTACCCGCAGGAGCGGCTCTCCTTCATGCTCGCCGACTCCGGCGCGCGCGTGCTCCTGACGCAGTCGCACCTCGCTTCGCTCATCCCGCGGGAGACGCTTGACGAATCCCTCCGGGTCGTCTCTCTCGACGCCGTGAGCCGGCAGGTGGAACGGCAGGCCACACAGAACATCCCGGACAGCGGGGTGACGGACGACAACCTCGCCTACGTCATCTACACCTCCGGCTCTACCGGAAGGCCCAAAGGCGTCTGCGTCGCGCACCGCTCCATCGCCAACCGCCTCCTGTGGATGATTGACGCCTTCGACTTCGACTCTCACGACCGCACGTTGCAGAAGACTTCGATCAGCTTCGACGCCTCGGTCTGGGAACTCTTCGTCCCGCTCATCAGCGGCGGCTCGCTCGTCGTCGCGCGTCCCGGCGGCCATCAGGAGACTCGCTACCTGCTCGACGTCGTCGCCGCGCAGCACGTCACCACCCTCCAACTCGTCCCCTCCATGCTCCGCGTCGTCCTGGCCGAATCGGGCGTCTCGGAGAAGTGGGGCGGCCTGCGCAGAATGTTCTGCGGCGGCGAAGCGCTGGCCTCGGACCTGGCCGCCCGCTTCCGGCAGGAGGTGAGTCAGGCCCGACTGTGCAACCTGTACGGGCCGACCGAGGCGTCGATTGATGCGACCGCGTGGCCGCTGCAAGGCGACGAGCCGGGCGAAGGGGTAGTCACGCTGGGGCGGCCGATTGCCAACATGGAGGTCTACGTGCTGGACGGGCGGCAGCAGGTGGTTCCCGCCGGAGTCCCGGGCGAGATATACCTGGGCGGGGTGGGGCTGGCGCGGGCCTACCTGAACCGGGCCGAGTTGACCGCGGAGAGATTCGTGCCGCACGCGTTTAGCGGCGAGGCGGGCGCGCGTCTGTACCGGACGGGCGACGTCGGGAAGTGGGGCCTCGACGGAAAGCTGCACTACCTGGGGCGGGCCGACGCGCAGGTGAAGGTCAGAGGCTACCGCATCGAGTTGGGGGAAGTGGAAGCGGCTTTGCGCGAGCACCCCGGGGTGAGCGAGGCGGTGGTGGTCGTGCGGGAAGACGAAGCGGCACAGCCGCGACTGGTCGGTTACGTCGTGCCCAATCAAGACTCGCAGGCCGATCAGAGGGAACTGCGCGACCACCTGGCGGAGCGGCTCCCCGAGTACATGATTCCCTCGGCCTTCGTCTCGCTGGATGAGATGCCCCTGACGAGCAACGGTAAGATCGACCGGAAGGCCCTCCCCGCCCCGGGCCGGGCCAAGGCCGAGGGCGGGCAGGGGGCGAAGTCTCCGATGTCGCCCGTCGAGGAGGTGCTGGCCGGCATCTGGGGCGAGGTGCTTGGCCTCGGACAGGTCGGCGTGCACGAGAACTTCTTCGAGCTGGGCGGCCACTCGCTGCTCGCGCTGCAAGTCGGGTCGCGCGTGCGCAAGGCGTTTCAGGTCGAGCTGTCCGTGCGGCGGATATTCGAGTCGCCGACCGTGGCGCAGATGGCGCAGATCATCGAGGCCGAGATGAGAAAGGGCGGCTTACAGTCTCCGCCCGTGACGCGCGTCCCCAGGGACGGCGGACTCCCGCTCTCGTTCGCGCAGCAGCGGCTCTGGTTCCTCAGTCAACTGGGACTGTCCGGCGCGGCTTACAACATGCCGACGGCGGTGCGCCTCGGCGGCGACGTCAACGTCGCGGCCTTAGAGCAGAGCATCGGCGCGGTCATCCGCCGGCACGAATCGCTGCGCACGAGGTTCGAGCTGGCGAACGGTCAGCCCGTGCAGTTCGTCAACCCGCCCGCACGATTCGAGCTGGCGGTCGAAGACTTGCGACACCTTCCGGACGCCGAGCTGGAGGCCGAGACGCGCCGCCGCGCCGCGGCGGAGGCCGCGCGCGAGTTCGATCTGTCGCGGGGCGAGTTGCTGCGCGCGAAGCTGCTGCGCACCGCCGAGCAGGAGTACGTGCTGCTGTTGACGATCCATCACATCGCGTCGGACGGCTGGTCGAGCGGCGTGCTGCTCAAGGAGCTGACGGCCTTCTATCAGGCGTACGCGAGCGGCGGCGAGCCGCCGTTCACGGAGTTGCCCGTCCAGTACGCGGACTACGCGGCGTGGCAGCGCGGGTGGCTCCAGGGCGAAGTGTTGGAGGCGCAACTGGCCTACTGGGCCGAGCGGCTGAAGGGCGCGCCGACCCTCAACCTCCCGACGGATCGCCCGCGCTCCGAGGCCCTGGGCTCGCGCGGGGGGCGCGAGACGCTCGCCCTCTCGCGGCACCTGACGGAGTCACTCAACCTGCTGAGCCGGCGCGAGGGCGTCACGCTGTTCATGACCATCCTGGCCGCCTTCGACGTGCTGCTGGCGCACGCGTGCGACCAGGAAGATGTCGTCGTCGGGACCGACGTGGCTAACCGCGACCGCGCCGAGACGGAGGGCATGATCGGCTTCTTCGTCAACCAACTGGTGCTGCGCACAGACCTCTCCGGCGACCCCACTTTCAGGGAGCTGCTCGGCCGCGTGCGCGAGGTGACGTTGGGCGCGTACGCGCATCAGGACATGCCCTTCGACAAGCTGGTGGAGGAGCTTAACCCCGAGCGCAGCCTGAGCATCGCGCCGCTGTTTCAAGTCAAAATCGTCCACCAGAACATGCCGCAGGCGAAGTTGGAGATACCCGGCCTGCGCCTGTCGCCGGTCGGCTTCGAGGGCACGACGGCGAAGGCGGACTTGACGCTGGAACTCGTCGAGGCCGAGGAGCGGCTGATCGGCGGCGTGAATTACCGCGCCGAGTTGTTCGACCCGCAGACCGTCGCGCGCATGCTCAGACACTTTGAGATCATCCTGGCGCAGGTCGCCGAGCGGCCCGAGATTCGGCTCCATGAACTCCGGGCCGTCCTCGCGGCGGACGAACAGCGGCAGCAGCGTCTCAGGGAGCGAGAGATTGAACAGACGAGCTTGCAAAGGCTCCAGAGCATCAGACGCAAACCTGCTCGGGTGAGCTGAGTATAGGGAGTAAAATCATGTCGAATCCGGAACCTGAGAGCCTCAGCGGCAGCATGCTCAAGTCTGTCAGACGGCAGCGGCTGAACATCTCGCGCAAAGACCTGGTCACGACCGGCAGCCTGCGGCCGGGCCAGGCGCTGCCGCTTCTGGTCGAGCCCCGCTTCGACGGGGTCAGCCTGGCGGAGTGGGCCGGGCGCGAGCGCGCCCTCATCGAGCGCCACCTGCGCGAGAGCGGCGGCATCCTGTTCCGCGGCTTCGGCATCGACTCGCCGGCCGCCCTCGAAGCCATCCTCGCCGCCGTCGAGTTGCCGCGGATGCACTACATGGAGGGGGCCACGCCGCGCACCGAGCTGGGCGCGCAGGTCTACACCTCGACCGAGTACCCGCCCGAGCACTCCATCGCGCTGCACAACGAGCTGAACTACGTGATGACCTGGCCGATGCGCGTCCTCTTCTGCTGCGGCGTGCCGTCGGAGACGCAGGGCGAGACGCCGATCGCAGATGTGAGAAAGGTCTGGCGGCGGCTGAGCGAGCCGGTGCGGCGCGCCTTCGCCGAGCGCGGCTGGATGCTCGTCAGGAACTTCGGCGACGGGCTGAGCCTGAAGTGGGAGACGACGTTCCGCACGAGCGAGCGGGCGGAGGTGGAAGAGTACTGCCGGCGCTCGCACATCAGCTACGAATGGAAGGGCGAGGGGCGGCTGCGGACGCGGCAGGTGCGCCCGGCCGTGCGCCGCCACCCGCACACGGGCGAGGAGGTGTGGTTCAACCACGTCGCCTTCTGGCACGTGTCGAGCCTTGAGCCGAGCGTGCGCGAGGCGTTTCTGAGAGAGTTCGCGGTGGAAGACCTGCCCTACAACACCTACTACGGGGACGGGGGCGTGATCGAGGACGAGGTGGTCGAGGAGATTCGGCAGGCGTACGACGCCGAGACCGTCGCCTTCCGGTGGGAGCGTGGGGACTTGCTGCTGCTCGACAACATGCTGGTGGCGCACGGGCGGCGGCCCTACACGGGCGCGCGCAAGGTCTACGTGGCGATGGGCGAGCCCTTCAGCGACATGCGGCCGGCGGGGGACTAAACCCGGTTACGTGAAGAGGCGCGGCGCGAGACGCCGCGAGCGGCGTCTTTCCCCGACCTGTTTCCTCCACTATATTATCTTTACCCAAAGAGCGAGGTGATTATGAATTCTCTGTTGCAGGACATCCGCTACTCCGTCCGCATGATGCTGAAAAACCGCGGCTTCACCGCCGTCGTACTGCTGACGATGGCGCTGGGCATCGGCGCCAACGTGGCGATCTTCAGCGTCGTCAATAACACCCTGCTCAGCACCCTGCCGTATAAAGAGCCCGACAGACTCGTTTACGTGTGGTCGAAACTGGCGCGCGGGAATCAGAACCGGAGCACCGCCTCGCTGCCCGATTACCAGGACTGGGTCAGTCAGTCTCAGGTGTTCGAGGTGTCGAGCTGCTACACCTACAACCTTTATAACCTCGTCAGCCCGCAGCAGGACCCCGAGCAGGTGCGGGGCTCGCAGGTGGCGGCCAACTTCTTCCAGGTGCTCGGCGTCGAGCCGGCGGTGGGGCGCAGCTTCCAGCCCCAGGAGGAGCGCGACCGCCTCGTCATCCTGAGCGACGGCCTGTGGCGGCGGCGTTACGGCGCCGACCGCAACGTCGTCGGGCAGTCGATCCTGATGAACGGCGAGAACTACACCGTCGTCGGGGTGATGCCGCAGGGGTTCAGCTTCCCCTCCTCCGAGGTGCAGCTCTGGACGACGTTCGCCACCATCCACGGCGAGGGGCCGGCGCTGACGGGCAACCGCAAGGCGCGGAACTACAGGGTCATCGCGCGGCTCAAACCCGGCGCGACCGTCGAGGCCGCGCAGGCGGAGATGAACACCGTCGCGCGCCGCCTGGAGCAGCAATACCCGGACTCTAACGGCGGCGTGGGGGCCAACGTCATGACGATGCACGAGCAGGTCGTGGGCGACATCCGGCCCACCTTGCTCGTCCTGCAAGGCGTCGTCACCTTCGTCCTGCTGATCGCGTGCGCCAACGTGGCGAACCTGCTGCTGGCGCTCACTTCGAGCCGCGAGCGCGAGATGGCGATTCGCACCGCGCTCGGCGCGACGCGCGCGCGCATGGTGCGCCAACTGCTGACCGAGAGCGTGCTCCTCTCGCTGGTCGGCGGCGGGCTCGGCCTGCTGTTGGCGCTCTGGGGCGTGAGCGCCCTGGGCAGGCTCGGGCTCGGCAGCCTCGTGCCCGTCGAGACGATACACCTCGACGCGCGCCTGCTGATTTTCGCCGCCCTGGTCTCGCTCGTGACGGGCGTCATCTTCGGCCTCGCCCCGGCCCTGCAAGCCTCGAAGATAAATCTCAACGAGACGCTGAAAGAAGGGGGCCGCGGGACGGCGGGCAGCGCCCGCGCCCGCCGCGCGCAGGCGTTGCTGGTGGTCTCCGAGGTCGCCTTGACGATGGTGCTTCTGGTCGGGGCGGGCCTCATGTTGAGAAGTTTCATGTACCTGCTCGACGTCAACCCGGGCTACAACCCTGACAACCTGATGACGCTTCACATGGCCGTCCCGCAGGCGAAGTACAAGGAGGGCGACCGGCTCAACGTGCTGTACGCCCAGGTGCGCGAGCGCGTGGGCGGCCTGCCCGGCGTGCGCGACGTGGCGATCGCCGAGAGCCGGCCGCCGGGCGGCCTGCAACGCAACCTGGACTTCCTGATTCAGGGCCAGGCGGAGGCGGCGGGCGGCCAGAGTCTGAGGGCCGCGTCCGTGACGGTCAGCGACAATTACTTCAGCACCCTGGGCGTCCCCCTCGTCAAAGGGCGCTACTTCGGCCCCGCGGACAAGAAGGGCGCGCCGGAGGTGGCGGTGATCAGCGAGACGATGGCGCGCCGCTTCTTCGCCGACGTGGACCCGCTCGGCCAGAGGATCAAACTGGCGAACGCGAAGGCGGACGCCCCCTGGTTCAACATCGTCGGCGTGGTCGCCGACGTGAAGTACCGCGGGCTGGACGCCGACGCCGGCCCGACCATGTACTTCTCGGCAGAGCAGACGCCGCCGCCCGGCGCGTACCTGCTGATCCGCACCACGACGGAGCCGACGGGCATCGTGCCCGCGGTGCGCGGCGCGATCCGCTCGCTCGACGCGGAACTGCCGCTGTCGAACATCAAGACCATGCAGCAGTTGCTTGAGGAGTCCGTCTCGCAGTCGCGCTTCGCCACGGTGCTCATCGGCATCTTCGCCGCCGTCGCGCTCGTGCTGGCGAGCGTCGGCATCTACGGCGTCATCTCCTACTCGATCAGCCAGCGGACGAGCGAGGTCGGCATCCGCATGGCGCTCGGCGCGCAGATGAAAGACATCCTCAGACTGTTTGTCGCGCAGGGCGTCCGGCTGGCCGTCTTGGGCGTCGGCATCGGCCTGCTGGCCGCGTTCGCCATGACGCGAATTATTACGAGCCTGCTCTATCAGGTGAGCGCCATCGACCCGCTCACCTACATCGTGACGGCGCTGGTGCTGGCCCTCGTGGCCGTGGCGGCCAGCTACATCCCGGCGCGGCGTGCGACCAAGGTGCACCCGATGACCGCCCTGCGCCAACAGTAAAGCCGTTCGACCGAAGTCGGGACGGCCGCCCGCGCCGTCGCCCGAGGGGCACGCGGGCGGGCGGCCCCCGACGCGCGTGCGTCACTCACGTTCCTCCCGTCCTGATTTAACTCCTGCTGAAAAGAGTGCGCCCCGGCCGGCTCGCCGGAACCGGGCCGGGCGAATAGAGACCCTGTGTTGCCGCGCGCCGAGGCGTCGGCCGGTTCGGGCGCGGTGCGCCCTTCGGGAAGGTCACATGTTTTCAACTTCTTCGGGTAAAGACGGATCAATGGGCAACATCATGACGGAAGAGATCTATACCGTCCCGGCATCATTCGCGCAGCAGCGCCTGTGGTTCCTTGACCAGTTGAACTCGAACACGGGGATTTACAACGTCCCCGCGGCCATACGCATGTCGGGCCGGCTCGACGAAGCGGCACTTGAAAGAAGCTTCAACGAAATCCTGCGCCGGCACGAGACGCTGCGCACGAGCTTCGTCAGTCTGGACGGCGAGCCGGTTCAGTTCATCACGCCGCACCTCACCATCCCGCTCGAGCGCGTTGACCTGCGTCCGCTCCCGCGGGCCGCGCGCGAGGCGCGCCTGACCGTCTTAATCAACGAAGAGGCCGTCCGCCCGTTCGACCTGACGCAAGCGCCTTTGTTCCGCACCACGCTCGTCCAACTGGAAGAGAACGAGAGCGTACTTCTGTTGACGATGCATCACATCGTCTGTGACGGCTGGTCGATTGACGTTCTCATCCGCGAGGTCACAGTCCTCTATCAGGCCTTCGCCAAGGGCCGGCCGTCACCCCTGCCGGAGCTGCCCATCCAGTACGCGGACTACGCGGTGTGGCAGAGGGAGTGGCTCCAGGGCGAGGCGCTCGAAGATCAACTCGCCTACTGGCGGGGGCAGCTCTCGGGCGCGCCCGCCGCGCTCGACCTGCCGGCCGACCGCCCGCGCCCGCCGCGCCAGAGCTTCAAGGGGGCGCGCCACCCGCTGGCGCTTTCGGCCGAGCTGACGGCGGCGCTGAGGGAGCTGAGCCGGAGGGAAGGCGCGACGCTGTTCATGACGCTGCTGGCGGCCTTCGACGTGCTGCTGGCGCGCCAGTCGGGGCAGGGCGACGTGGTCGTCGGCACGCCTGTGGCGAACCGGACGCAGGTGGAGGTCGAGGGGCTGATCGGGTTCTTCGTCAACACGCTCGTCCTCAGAACCGACCTCTCCGGCGACCCGACCTTCAGCGAGCTGCTGGCGAGAGTCAGAGAGACGGCGCTGGGCGCGTACGGGCACCAGGACGTGCCGTTCGAGCTGCTGGTCAAGGAGCTGGGCGTCGAGCGCAGCCTCGACCACTCCCCGCTCTTCCAGGTCATGTTCGTCCTCGACAACCACGCGCGCCAGGAGATGACCATCGGCGAGATGAGGTTGCGCCTGCTGGAGGTGAAGAGCGCGCTGACGAAGTTCGACATCACCCTCCGCATGGAGGATGCGGGCGAAACCATCAGGGGCGCATTCGACTACAACACGGACATCTTCGACGCGGCCACCATCGGCCGCCTCGCACAGCACTTCCAGACTCTGCTCTCGGGGCTCGCCGCCGACCCGCACCGCCGCCTCTCGCAGCTCACGCTGCTCAGCGCGCGGGAGCGGCAGCAGCAACTCGTGCAGTGGAACGACACGCGCCGCGAGTACGCGCAGGCGCACCGCCTGCACGAGCTGTTCGAGCGGCAGGCCGAGCGCACGCCGACCGCCGTGGCGCTCAGCTTCGAGTCCGAAGAGCTGACTTACGCCAAGCTCAACGCCCGTGCGAATCGACTGGCGCACTACCTGCGCTCTCTCGGCGTCGGCCCCGAATCGCCGGTCGGCATCCTGATGGAGCGCTCGGCCGAGATGGTCGTCTCGGTGCTGGCCGTGCTGAAGGCGGGCGGCGCTTACGTCCCGCTCGACCCGCAGTACCCGCACGAGCGCCTCTCCTTCATGCTCTCGGACTCGGGCGCGCGCGTGCTCCTCACGCAGTCGCACCTCGCCGCGCTCATCCCGCGGGAGAGCGTTGACGAGCGGTTGCAGGTCGTTGCGCTCGACGCCCTGGGGCAGGAGTTGGCGCGGCAGAGCACAGCCGACATCACGGACGGCGGGGCGACGAGCGAGAACCTGGCCTACGTCATCTACACGTCCGGCTCGACCGGCCGCCCCAAAGGCGTGATGGTCTCGCACCGCTCGATCGTCAATCATCTGCTGTGGAGGCAGGACGCCTACCCGCTGAACGAAACCGACAGCTTCCTTCAGAAAGCCTCGTTCAGTTTTGACATTTCGGTCTGGGAGATGTTCGCGCCGTTGACTACCGGCGCGCGACTCGTGCTGGCGCGCCCCGGCGGGCAGCAGGAGAGCGCCTACTTGGTGAGGCTGATCGCCGAAGCGGGCGTCACGGTGGCGCACTTCGGCCCCGCCATGCTCCAGACGTTTCTGCTCGAGCCGGGGGTCGAATCCTGCACCAGTCTGAGGCGGGTCTTCTGCGGCGGCGAGCCGCTGAGCGCAGACTTGCAGGCCCTCTTCCACGAGCGTCTGCGGGCCGCGCTGCACAGCCAGTACGGCCCGACCGAGACGACCGTAGACGTGACGGCCTGGGATTGCGTGGGCGTGTGCGGGCGGCCGAATGCGCCCATCGGCCACCCCATCGCCAACACACAGATTTACCTGCTCGACGCGCAGGGCCGGCTCGTCGCGCCCGGCGTGCGGGGCGAGCTGCACGTCGGCGGCGCGGCACTGGCGCGCGGCTATCTGGGACGGCCCGACCTCACCGCCGAGCGATTTATTCCGAACCCTTTCGGCGACACCCCCGGGGAGCGCCTCTACAGAACGGGTGACGTGGCGCGTTACCTCGAAGACGGGAGCATAGAGTTCGTCGGGCGGCTCGACCAGCAGGTGAAGGTCAGGGGCTACCGCATCGAGCTGGGCGAAATCGAGGCCGCGCTGCGCGAGCACGAAGCCCTGCGCGAGGCCGTCGTCGTCCTGCGCGAGGACGAGCAGCGCGGCGACAAGCAACTGGTCGCGTACTACACGGCGGGCGACGGGCCGGCCCCGGCGGCGGCCGAGGTGCGCGAGTCCTTACAGTCGCGTCTGCCGGAGTACATGATCCCTTCGGCCTTCCTGCTGCTCGACTCACTGCCGCTGACGCGGAACGGTAAAGTTGACAAGCGCGCCCTGCCCGCGCCCTCCGCCTCCGACCCCGGGCGGAATAGCGAACAGGTCGCGCCGCGGACGCCGGTCGAAGAGGTGGTGGCCGGGGTCTGGCAGGACTTGCTCCGGGTGGAGCGGGTCGGCGTTCACGACAATTTCTTTGAACTCGGCGGCCACTCGCTGCTGGCTAACCGCGTCGTCGCGCACCTGCGCAAGGCGTTTCAGACGGACATCCCCCTGCGGGCGATGTTTGAAGCCCCGACCGTCGCGCTGCTCGCCGGCCGCATCGAGGAGGCGCTCGCCAGCGGGCAGGCTTACTCGCTGACTCCGATGACCCCGGCCGGCCACGGCCAATCCCTGCCGCTCTCGTTCGCGCAGCAGCGGCTCTGGTTCCTCGATCAGCTTGAGCCGGACAACCCTTTCTACAACATCCCCGTCGCGCTGCGCCTGACCGGGCGGCTCGACGCGGCCGCGCTGCGGCGCAGCCTCGAAGAGATTACCCGCAGGCACGACTCGCTGCGCACCCGCTTCGTCGTGGAGGGCGACACCCCGTCTCAAATCGTCGTGCCGTTCGCGGAAGTGACGCTGGAGCTGCCGCTCATCGACCTCGGGAACGCCGGTCAGGACAGGGAGCAGGAAGTCGCGCGGCGCGCCCGCGAAGAGGCCGCGCGTCCGTTCAACCTGTCGCGGGCTCCGCTGATGCGCGGCGCCCTGCTGCGCCTCGCGGACGACGAGCACGTGTTGCTGTTGACGATGCATCACATCGTCTCCGACGGCTGGTCTTCGGGCGTCCTCGTCAGAGAGTTTACCGCGCTTTACAACGCGTTCAGCGCGGGCGAAGAGTCGCCGCTGGAAGAACTGTCAAGCCAGTACGTGGACTACGCGGTGTGGCAGAGGGAGTGGTTACAGGGCGAGGCGCTGGAGACTCAGCTCGCCTACTGGCGGCAACAGCTCTCGGGCGCGCCCGCCGCGCTCGACCTGCCTGCCGACCGCCCGCGCCCGCCGCGCCAGAGCTTCAAGGGGGCGCGCCACCCGCTGGCGCTTTCGGCCGAGCTGACGGCGGCGCTGAGGGAGTTGAGCCGGAAGGAAGGGGCGACGCTGTTCATGACGCTGCTGGCGGCCTTCGACGTGCTGCTGGCGCGCCAGTCGGGGCAGGGCGACGTGGTGGTCGGCACGCCCATCGCGAACCGCGGGCGGGTGGAGATCGAAAACCTCATCGGGTTCTTCGTCAACACGCTGGCGCTGCGGGCGGACGTGTCGGACGACCCGACGTTCGTGGAGCTTCTGTCCAGAGTTAAGGAAGTCTGCCTGGGCGCGTACGGGCACCAGGACGTGCCGTTCGAGCTGCTGGTCAAGGAGCTGGGCGTCGAGCGCAGCCTCGACCACTCCCCGCTCTTCCAGGTCATGTTCCAGTTGCAGGAGCAGTCTCAACTGGACGTGTCTCTGCGCGGCCTGAGCGTGACCCAGTTGGAGCTTGAGCGCGGGGGCGCGAAGTTTGATCTGACGCTCTCCATGACGGAGACGGCGCAGGGGTTGGTGGGCCATCTCGAATACAACACAGACATATTTGACGAGACGACCGTCGCACGCTTGCTCGGCCATTTTGAAATCCTGTTGCGTGGCATCGTCACCAATCCGGCACAGGGAATTTCCCGTCTGCCTCTGCTGACGAAAGCCGAAGAACGGCAAGTGGTCGTCGAGTGGAACGACGAGATGGCGCGCGCCTACCCGGCGGCCTCCTGCCTGCACGAGCTATTCGAGCAGCAGGTCGCGCGCACGCCCCTGGCCGTCGCCCTCCGCTTTGAAGCGCAAGAGCTGACTTACGCCGACCTCGACGCCCGGGCGAATCGACTGGCCCACCACCTGCGCTCTTTGGGCGTCGGCCCCGAGGTGCTGGTCGGCGTCCTGCTGGAGCGCTCCCCGGAGATGGTCGTCTCGGTGCTGGCGGTGCTGAAGGCGGGCGGCGCTTACGTCCCGCTCGACCCGCAGTACCCGCACGAGCGCCTCTCCTTCATGCTCTCCGACTCCGGCGCGCGCGTGCTGCTCACGCAGTCGCACCTCGCCGCACTACTGCCGGCCGAGGGCCTCGACGGACGACTCCGGGTCGTGGCGCTCGACGAGGCCGCCGGGCTCCTGCGCCGGCAGCCCCCGGCGAGGGTCGGAGCGACCGGCGTGACGAGCGACAACCTGGCCTACGTCATCTACACCTCGGGCTCGACGGGGCGGCCCAAGGGGGTCGCCATCGCCCACCGCAGCGCCGACGCGCTCGTCCGCTGGTCGGAGGAGCCCTTCCCCGCCGACTCGCTCGCGGGCGTGCTGGCCGCCACCTCGCTCTGCTTCGACCTCTCGGTCTTCGAGCTCTTCGTGACCCTGGCGCGCGGCGGCTCGGTCGTGCTGGCCGCCAACGCCTTGGAGCTGCCGCGCCTGCCCGCCCGCGGCCGGGTGACGATGGTCAACACGGTGCCGTCGGCGATGGCGGAGCTGGTGCGCGGGGGCGGCGTGCCCTCCTCGGTGCGGGTCGTCAACCTGGCGGGCGAGCCGCTGCCGCGCCCGCTGGCCGAGGCGGTCTACGGGCTCGGTCACGTCGAGCAGTTGTGGAACCTTTACGGGCCGACCGAGGACACGACCTACTCGACCTGGGCGCTGGTGGGGCGCGGGGGCGAGAGGGCGCCGGCCATCGGGCGGCCGCTGACGAACACGCGGCTCTACATCCTGGACAAGGCGGGGGCTCCGGTGCCCGTGGGGGTGGCGGGCGAGGTCTTTTTGGGCGGCGCGGGGCTGGCGCGCGGATACCTGGGGCGTGCGGAGCTGACCGCCGAGCGGTTCGTGCCCGACGCCCATAGCGGGCAGGCCGGGGCGCGGCTCTACCGGACGGGCGACCTGGGGAGGTACCGGGCGGACGGGGAGGTGGAGTACCTGGGGCGGATGGATCACCAGGTGAAGGTGCGGGGCTACCGGATCGAGCTGGGTGAGGTGGAGGCGGCGCTGCTCTCGCACGAATCGGTGCGCGACTGCGTGGTGGTGGCGCGGGCGGAGGCGGGCGGCGGCGGTGCGCGGCTGGTCGGCTACGTCGTGGCGGAAGCCGGGCGGACGGCGGGCGCGGCCGAGTTGCGCGCACACCTGCGGGCGGGGCTGCCGGACTACATGGTGCCGGCGGCCATCGTCGAACTCGACGCGCTGCCGCTGACGCCCAACGGCAAGGTTGACCGTAAGGCCCTGCCCGCGCCCGAGGCGGTCAACGAGCATGCGGACGAGGCCGGGGCGATGCCTTCGACGCAGGCCGAGGAGTTGCTGGCGGGCATCTGGGCCGACGTGCTGGGGCTGCCGCAGGTCGGCGTCACCCAGAACTTCTTCGAGCTGGGCGGCCACTCGCTGCTGGCGACGCAGGTCGTCTCTCGCGTGCGCAAAGCCTTCGGCGTCGACCTGCCGCTGCGCATGCTCTTCGAGTCGCCGACCGTGGAAGGGCTGGCGCGAGCGCTGGGCACGGCGCACGGCGTGGAGGCGCCGCCTCTGGCCGCGGTCGAGCGCGGCGGGCCGCTGCCGCTCTCCTTCGCCCAGCAGCGCCTCTGGTTCCTCAATCAACTCGAACCCGGCAATCCTTTCTATAACATACCGTCCGCCGCGCGCCTGGAAGGCAGGCTGGACGTCGCGGCGTTGGAGCAGACGCTGACCGAGATCGTCAGGCGGCACGAGGCGCTGCGCACGACCTTCGCCTCGGAGGGCGGCGAGCCCGTGCAGTTGATAAACCCTGCGGAGCCTCTGACACTGCCCGTCACCGACCTCAGCGCGCTGCCCGAGGTGGAGCGCGAGGCGGAGGCGCGGCGGCTGGTGCAGGAGGAGGCGCTGCGCCCCTTCGACCTCGCCGCGAGCCCGCTGTTGAGGGCGAGTCTGTTACGTCTGGCGGAGGAGGAGCACATCGCGCTCTTCACGATGCACCACATCGTCTCGGACGGCTGGTCGATGGGCGTCCTCATCCGCGAAGTCGCCTCGCTCTACGAGGCGTATACGGCGGGGCAAGAGTCACCGCTGGAGGAGCTGTCCATCCAGTACGCGGACTACGCCTACTGGCAGCGCGCGTGGTTGCAGGGCGACGCCCTGGAGCGCCAGCTCGACTATTGGAGGGAGGAACTGGCCGACGCGCCCGCCCTCCTCCAACTGCCGACCGACCGGCCGCGCCCCGCCGTCCAGACCTTCAACGGCGCCAACCAGCCCTTCATCCTCTCCCCACAACTGTCGGAGGCGCTCAAGGAGTTGAGCCGCCGCGAGGGCGCCACGCTCTACATGACGCTGATGGCCGCCTTCCAGGCCCTCCTCCACCGCTACACGGGGCAGGGGGACATCCTCGTCGGCTCGCCCATCGCCAACCGCAACCGCGGCGAGACCGAGGCGCTGATCGGCTTCTTCGTTAACACGCTGGTGCTGCGCGGCCGCGTCGTCCCCGGGGAGAGTTTCCGCGGGCTGCTCCGTCAGGTGCGGGAGAGGACGCTGGGGGCGTACGCGCACCAGGACGTGCCGTTCGAGAAGCTGGTCGAAGAGCTGCGGCCGGAGCGGAGCCTGAGCCACTCGCCGCTCTTCCAGGTGATGATGGTGTGGCAGAACACGCCGCGCGAGGAGCCGGGGCTGGGGGGGCTGCGGCTGAGCCCCGTCGGCGGCGAGAGCGCGACGGCGAAGTTCGACCTGCACCTGGCGATGAGCGAGGGAGCGGGGGGCGAGGTGCGCGGCGTGCTTGAGTACAACACCGACCTCTTCGACGCGGAGACCGTCGGGCGGATGGTGTCACACTTCGAGAGGCTGCTCGCGGCCGTCGCCGCCGACCCCGAGCAGGCGGTCGGGGAACTGCCGCTGTTGTCTCACGAAGAGCGGAGCCTGCTGTTGGCCGAGTGGAACGACACGGCCGCCGCTTACCCGTCGGACAAGTCCATCCACCGTTTGTTCGAGGAGCAGGCCGCGCGCACCCCGGACGCGGTCGCGCTGGTCTTCGGCGACGTGGAGCTGACCTACGCCGAGTTGAACGGGCGCGCGAACCAGTTGGCGCACTACCTGCAATCGCTCGGGGTCGGGCCGGAGTCGCTCGTCGGGGTGATGATGGAGCGTTCGCCCGAGATGGTTCTGAGTCTGCTCGGCGTGCTGAAGGCGGGCGGGGCTTACGTGCCGTTCGAGCCGACCCAGCCGTCGAAGCGTCTGGCCGCGATGGCGGAGGACGCGCGGCCGTCCGTGCTCCTGACGCAGGAGAGCCTGCGGGCGCACGTGCCGGCGGGCGTCGAGGGCGTCGTCTGTCTCGACGCCGAGTGGGCGGAGGTCGAGCGGCAGGGCGCGCACAACCCGACGGGCGGGGTCGTCGCCGACAACTGCGCTTACGTCATCTACACGTCGGGCTCGACGGGGCGGCCCAAGGGCGTCGCCATCACGCACCGCAGCGCCGTCGCCTTCATCGCGTGGGCCGCCGAGACGTTCCCGGCGGAAGACTTCGCGGGCGTGCTGGCCTCCACCTCCATCTCCTTCGACCTCTCCGTCTTTGAACTCTTCGCCACGCTCGCGCGCGGCGGCAGGGTCATCCTGGTGGAGAACGCGCTGCAACTGGCGTCGGCGGGCGCGGCCGAGGGGGTGACTTTAATCAACACCGTGCCGTCCGCGATGGCCGAGCTGGTCAGGATGGGGGCCGTCCCGGAGTCGGTGCGCGTGGTCAACCTCGCGGGCGAGGCGCTGAAGAATCAACTGGCGCAGGGCGTCTACGAGCAGACGGCCGTGGAGCGCGTCTACAACCTCTACGGCCCTTCCGAGGACACCACCTACTCCACGTACACGCTCGTCGAGAGGGGCGCGCGCCGCGAGCCGACCATCGGCCGCCCGGTCTCCAACACGCGCGCGTACGTCCTCGACAGGTACATGCAACCCGTCCCCGTAGGCGTGGCCGGAGAGCTGCACGTCGGCGGCGCGGGTCTGGCGCGCGGCTACCTCAACCGCCCGAACACGACCGCGGAGAAGTTCATCCCCGACCCCTTCTCCCAAGAGCCCGGCGCGCGCCTCTACCGCACCGGCGACCTCGCCCGATTCCTCCCCGACGGCGACATCGAGTTCCTCGGGCGCGTGGATTTCCAGATCAAGCTCCGCGGCTTCCGCATCGAGCTGGGCGAGATCGAGGCGGCCCTCGCCTCGCACCCCGCGGTGCGCGAGGCGGTCGCCGTCGTGCGCGAGGACGGCGGGGACAAGCGACTCGTCGCCTACCTCGTCGCCGACGCCCCGGCGCCGGCCGCCGAGCTGCGACAGTACCTGCGCGAGCGGGTGCCGGACTACATGGTGCCCTCCGCCTTCGTGCTGCTCGAAGGGATGCCGCTCAACGCGAACGGCAAGGTCGACCGCAAGGCGCTGCCCGCGCCGGGCGTGGAGATGATGGGGCGGGCCTACACCGCGCCGCGGACGCCGGTCGAGGAGGAGCTGGCCGGCATCTGGGCCGAGGTGCTGCGCGTCGAGCGCGTGGGCGTGGAGGATAACTTCTTCGAGCTGGGCGGCCACTCGCTTATGGCGACGCAGATCGTGTCGCGTGTGCGCAAGGCTTTAGGCGTTGACCTGCCGCTGCGCATGCTCTTCGAGTCGCCGACCGTGGAAGGGCTGGCGCGCCACGTCGAGGCGGCCCTGAGCCAGAGCCGCGCCGACTCGGCCCCGCCCCTCGTCGCCCGCGAGCCGGGCGCGCCGCTGCCCCTCTCGTTCGGGCAGCAGCGGATGTGGTTCCTCAACTGGCTGGAGCCGAACAACGCCTTCTACAACATCCCGATCGCGCTGCGCATGCGCGGCCCGCTCGACGCGGCGGCCCTGGCGCGCGCCTTCGAGCAGATCGTCGAGCGCCACGAGGTCTTACGCACGCGCATCGTCGAGCAAGAGGGCGAGCCCGTGCAGGTCTTGATGACGGCCGCGGAGGCGTTGGACGACCTGCCGGTCGTAGACCTCAGTCACCTCGGCGCCGACGAGCGCGAGGCGGAGGCGCGGCGGCTGGCGCAGGAGGAGGTGCGCCGTCCCTTCGACCTGGCGGCGAAGGCGCCGGTGCGCTGCCGCCTGCTGCGGCTCGCGGACGATGAGCACGTCGTGCTCTTCACCATGCACCACATCGCCTCGGACGAGTGGTCGGGGGGCGTGCTGGTGCGCGAGCTGGGGCTGCTCTACGACGCCTACACCGGAGGCGTCGAGGCGGCGCTGCGGGAGTTGCCCATCCAGTACGCGGACTACGCGGCGTGGCAGAGAGAGTGGCTGCAAGGCGAAGTCCTCGACAGCCAGCTCGGCTACTGGCGGCGGCAGTTGGGCGGGGCGACGACCCTTGAGCTGCCGACCGACAGACCGAGGGCGGCGCGGGCCGGGGGCGCCGCCGGGCGTCGGACGCTGAAGCTGAGCGCCGAGTTGAGCGAGGGGCTCAAGGAGCTGAGCGAGCGCGAGGGCGCGACGTTGTTCATGACGCTGCTGGCGGCCTTCGACGTGCTGCTCGCGCGCTACGCGGGGCAGAGCGACGTGGTCGTCGGGACGCCCATCGCGAACCGGCACCGGGCCGAGACCGAAGGTCTGATCGGGCTGTTCCTCAACACGTTGGTGCTGCGCACCGACCTCTCCGGCGACCCGACGTTCCGCGAGGTGCTGGGGCGCGTGCGGGAGACAGCCTTGGGGGCGTACGCGCACCAGGACGTGCCCTTCGAGATGCTGGTCGAGGATCTGCGGCCGGGGCGGGACATGAGCCGCCACCCGCTCTTCGACGTGATGTTCATCGTGCAGCGCGAGGGCGGCGAGCGGCTGAAGCTGCGCGGGCTGGAGATGGAGCCTCTGGGGGTGCGGGGCGAGACGGCGCGCTTCGACCTGACGAGCCACGTGCGAGAGCGCGGCGACGGGCTGTGGTGGACGCTTGCGTACCGGGCGGGGCTCTTCGACGAGGCGACAATCGAGCGGATGCTGAAGCACCTGGGGCGCGTGCTCGAAGAGATCGTCGCCAACCCGGCGGCGCGCGTCCACGACCTGGAGCTGGTGTGCGAGGAGGAACGCGCGCAACTGCTCGCGGGCTGGAACGAGACGGGGATGGAGTACGAGCGGGAGACGGGGGTCGAAGAGTTGTTCGGGCGGCAGGCGGCGCGCACGCCCGCGGCGACGGCCCTCATCTTCGGCGACGAGCAACTCTCTTACGCGGAACTCAACGAGCGGGCGAACCAACTGGCGCACTACCTGCGCTCGCTGGGCGTCGGCCCGGACGTGCTGGTCGGGGTGATGCTGGAGCGGTCGGCCGAGATGGTCGTCTCGGTGCTGGCCGTGCTGAAGGCCGGCGGGGCTTACGTGCCGCTCGACCCGCAGTACCCGCAGGAGCGGCTCTCGTTCATGCTCGCCGACTCCGGGGCGCAAGTGCTGCTCACGCAGGAGAGCCTGGCCGGGCTGCTGCCTGCCGAGAGTCTTAACGAAGAGTTGCGGGTCGTGGCGCTCGACGACGCCGCCGAACTCTTAAGCCGGCAGCCCACGGCCGACGTCATCGACGGCGGGGCGACGGCCGAGAACCTGGCCTACGTCATCTACACGTCGGGCTCGACCGGCAGGCCGAAGGGCGTGATGGTCTCGCGCCGCGCCCTCTCGAACTTCATCGCCGCCATGCGGCAGCAGTTCGAGCCGACGCCCGAGGACTGCCTGCTGGCGGTCACGACCCTCTCCTTCGACATCGCCGGGCTGGAACTCTACCTGCCGCTGACGACGGGCTGCCGCCTGTGGCTGGCCTCGCGCGAGGAGGCGGCCGACGGCGAGCGGCTGATGGGGCTGTTGGAGCAGGGAGGCGTGACGCTGATGCAGGCGACGCCGGCCACCTGGCGGATGCTCCTGGACGCGGGCTGGGCGGGCGACCCGCGGCTGCGGGCGCTGTGCGGTGGCGAGGCGCTGCCCGGCGAGCTGGCCGAAAGGCTGGCCGAGCGGGTCGGGCGGCTGGAGAACATGTACGGGCCGACCGAGACCACCATCTGGTCTACGGCCGACGGGGTGGAGCCGGGGGCCGGGCGCGTGACGATCGGGCGGCCGATAGCCAACACGCAGGTCTACGTCCTCGACGGGCGGCTCGGGGCCGTGCCGGTGGGCGTGGCGGGCGAACTCTACATCGGCGGTGAAGGCGTGGCGCGAGGCTACCTCAACCGGGCCGAGTTGACGGCCGAGCGGTTCGTGCCCGACCCGTTCGCCGCGGAGGCGGGCGCGAGGCTCTACCGGACGGGCGACCTGGTGCGCTACCTGGCCGACGGGCGGATAGAGTATTTAGGGCGCATCGACCAGCAGGTCAAAGTCAGGGGCTACCGCATCGAGCTGGGCGAGATAGAGGCGGCGCTCTGCGGGCACGAGTCGGTGAAGGAGTGCGCGGTGGCGGCGCGCGAGTACGCCGGGGGCGAGCGGCGGCTGGTGGCCTACGTCGTGACGGGCGGCGACGAGCGGCGGGCAGGGGTCGAGCGCGGCGGGTTGAGCGCCGAGTTGCGGCGGCACCTGCTGGGGCGGCTGCCGGAGTACATGGTGCCCGGCCTCTACGTGGAGCTTGAGGCGCTGCCGCTGACGCCAAACGGGAAGGTGGATCGCAAGGCGCTGCCCGCGCCGGAGGCGTCGAGGCGTGCCGAGGAGTTGGTGCTCCCGCGCACCCCCGCCGAGGAACTGCTGGCGGGCATCTGGCGGGAGGTGCTGGGGGCCGCGGAGGTCGGCGTCACCGACAACTTCTTCGAGCTGGGCGGCGATTCCATCCTCAGCATAAGAATCATCTCCAAGGCCAACCGGGCCGGGCTCCGTCTGAGTCCCAGGCAGATATTCCAACATCAGACGATTGCCGAACTGGCGGAGGCCGCGCGGCTCTCTTCACCCGATCTCGAAACGTCGGGCGGGGCGGCGGGCGAGGTGGTCCTGACGCCGGCACAGCAGCGCCTGCTTGAGCAACAGCCTGAAGAAGCTCTCGACCGTCAGGCGCACGTGCTGTTGCTGCAACTCGAACCGCACGTTGACGCCGAAGGCGCGCGGCGGCTCGTCGGAGAGCTTTGGGCACGGCACGACGCGCTGCGCCTGCGGTTCGTGCCGCAGGCGGACGGTTGGGCGCAGACGTGCGCCGGAGCGGACGCGCCGCCGCCTTTCGAGGTCATTGACCTTTCGGGCGAACCGAAAGCGGATAGACAGGGCGCGGTCGAGCGGAAGGTCTCGGAGGCACGGTCGGGCTTAAACATCTCGGCTGGGTCGCCGGTCAGTTTCACGTACTTTAGCTCCGGCGCGGAAGCGGCAGGGCGGTTGCTCGTCGTCGCGCACAAGCTGGTGTGTGACGAGCTTTCGTTGCGCATCCTGACGGATGACCTGCGGGCGGCGCAGGCGCGGCCGGCGGGCGGCGGAGTGTCGCCGCGCGGGCCGCAGACGGCCTCATACTCGTACTGGGCGCAACGGCTGCAAGAGCTGGCGCAGTCGGAGGAGGCTGACGGCGCGGGCGCGTACTGGCTCGAACAGGACTGGAGTGAGGTCTCGCCCCTACCGCTCGACGGACACTCGGGCGAGGGCGACGAAGCCGCGCCGCACGCGGTGACGAACTCGTTCGACGCCGAGGAGACGCAATTCCTTTTGGAGGAGATGCCCGACTTCGTGCGCGCGCAGGTTGACGACGCCCTGCTGGCGGCGCTGGCGCGTGCCTTCGCATACGTGACGGACGAGAGTTCGCTGCTGGTCGAGGTGAGCAGGGACGGGCGCTCGGGTCTCTTCGAGGACGAGGACGCCGATTGGTCGAACGCGGTCGGCGCGTTCACCATCAAGTACCCGCTGCTGCTCGAAACAGACATTTCGTCGAGCGCCGGCGACGCGCTCAAGATGGTCAAAGAGCAGGCGGCCGCGGGGCTCAACCGCGGCCTCGGCTATGACCTCCTACGCGGCCTGCGAGGCGGCGCCGAGGTGTCCGAACGGCTGCGCGCGCTGCCGCGTCCCGAAGTCGGGTTCGGCTTCCGCCGCACGACGAGCGGGGCGGGGCCCGAAGGCGGCGGCTATCTCGTCGAAGTCAGCGCCGGCGTGGTGGACGAGCGGTTGCGCGTCGAGTGGCACTTCGACGCGCGCGTCAGCCGCGCCACGGGCGCGGAACTCGCGCGCGAATTCGTCAGGGCTTTGCGGGCCGTCATCGACTACTGCAAGTCGCCCGACGCGGGCCTCCATACGCCTTCGGACTTCGCCGCGGCGCGGCTCGGACAGGATGAACTCGATAAGTTCCTCGCCAGTCTCGGCACGGCGGAGGTGGGAAAGTAAATGAAGCAGGACCTCGAAGACATTTATGAACTCTCCCCGATGCAGCAGGGGATGCTGTTCCACAACCTGCTCGCGCCCGAGTCGGGGATGTACTGCCAGCAGTTGCGGGGCACGCTCGAAGGCGACCTGGACCTCGGGGCCTTCAAGCGCGCGTGGCAGCAGGTGGTCGCCCGGCACGCCGTGCTCCGCACGAGCTTCCACTGGGACGCGGTGGAGAAGCCGCTCCAGGTCGTCCGGCGGCACGTGCGCCTGCCCTGGCGGCAGGAGGATTGGCGCGCGCTCCCGGCCGCCGAGCAGCAGGCGCGGCTGGGCGCGTATCAGCAGGACGATCTGGCGACCGGGTACGACGTCACGAACCCGCCGCTGATGCGCCTGGCGCTCTTTCAACTGACCGACCGGACGTTCGAGATCATTTGGAGCTTCCACCACCTCCTGATGGACGGCTGGTGCATCCCGCTCATCCTCAAAGAGGTCTTCCTGCTCTACGAGGCGGACCGGCGCGGGCAGACCTTGCAGTTGGCGCGACCGCGCCCTTACCGCGACTACATCGGGTGGCTGCACAAGCAGGACCCGGCGCAGGCCGAGACCTTCTGGCGCGCGGCGCTCGCGGGCCTGTCGGCCCCCACGCGCCTCGACGGCGGCGGGCGCGCGGAGACTCCCGACAGGGGGGCCTTCTACGGCGAGCAGGAGCTGCACCTGACGGCGGCCACGACCGCCGCGCTCCAGGCGCTGGCGCGGCAGCATCAGTTGACGGTCAACACCCTGGTGCAGGGGGCCTGGGCCATCCTGCTGAGCCGCTACAGCAGGCAGGACGACGTGGTGTTCGGGGCGACCGTGTCGGGCCGGCCGGCCGCGCTCGCGGGCGTCGAGTCGATGGTGGGACTCTTCATCAACACGCTGCCCGTCCGCGTGCGGCTCGCGCCGGAGGAGTCGGTCATCAGCCAGTTGCGGAGGATGCAGGCCGCCGCGGCCGAGCTGCGCCAGTACGAGTACAGCGCGCTGGTTGACGTGCAGGGCTGGAGCGACGTCCCGCGCGGCCTGCCGCTCTTCGAGAGCCTGCTCGTCTTTGAAAACTTCCCGGTCGATCCGGCGTTGCGCGAAGAGGGCAAGGGCCTGCGCGTCGTCGAGGCGCACTACGTCAACAAGAACAACTACCCCCTGACACTCATCGCCGTGCCGGGCGCGCAACTGCACCTGCGGATGAAGTACGACCAGCAGAGATTCGACGACCTCGCCGTCGGGAGGATGCTCGCCCACGTCCGCACTCTGCTCGAAGGCATCATCGCCGACCCGCGGCAGAAGCTCGCCGCGCTGTCGCCGCTCACGCCCGCCGAGCGGCGGCAGGCGCTGACGGAGTGGAACGACACGGCAGAGCAGTTCGCGCCGCCGCGGCCCGCCCACGAGTTGTTCGAGGCGTGGGCGGAGAAGAGTCCCGACGCGCCCGCGCTGGTCTGCGAGGACGTGCGCCTCAGCTACCGTGAGTTGAACGAGCGCGCCAATCAACTGGCGCGCTACCTGCGGGGCCGAGGGGTCGGGCCGGACGTTGTCGCGGGCATCTGTCTCGACCGCTCGGCGGAGATGTTCGTCGGCCTGCTCGCCGTGCTCAAAGCCGGCGGCGCGTACCTGCCGCTCGACCCCGCCGCGCCGGGCGAGCGCCTTGGCTTCATGCTCGGGGACGCGCGCGCCCCCCTGGTCATCACGCGCGAGGCGCTGGCCGGGAAACTCTCGCACGACGGCCTCCGCGTGCTCTGTCTCGACCGCGAGCAGGCCGAGATAAGCCGCGAGAGTAGGGAGAACCTCGCGGGCGGCGCGGGGGCGGACAACCTCGCCTACGTGATCTTCACCTCGGGCTCGACCGGCAGGCCGAAGGGCGTCGGCATCGAGCACCGGCAGTTGTTCAACTACGTCAGCGCCATCACCAGCCGCTGCTCGCTGCGCCCCGGCTACAGCTACGCCACCGTCTCGACGCTCGCGGCCGACCTGGGCAACACAATGATCTTCCCCGCGCTGTGCGGGGGCGGCTGCCTGCACGTCATCTCGCAGGAGCGCGTGGGCGACGCGGCGGCGCTGGCCGAATACTTCACGCGAGAGTCGATCGACTGTCTGAAGATCGTGCCGTCGCACCTCGAAGCGTTGCTCAACTGCGCGCAGCCCGAACGACTCATGCCGCGCGCGCGGCTGATTCTCGGCGGCGAGGCGTCGCAGTGGAGTTTCGTCGAGCGGCTTCGCGGCCTCGCGCCCGCGTGCGACATCTTCAACCATTACGGCCCGACGGAGACGACGGTCGGCGTCATCACCTACCACGTCGGGGACGTGCGGGCGGCCGAACGCGGCGCCACCGTGCCGCTCGGGCGGCCCATCGCCAACGCGCAAATCTATCTGCTCGACACGTGCCACCAGCCCGTCACGGCGGGGATGGTCGGCGAAGTCTACATCGGCGGCGCGGGGGTGGGGCGCGGCTACCTCGACCGCCCGGAACTGACGGCGGAAAAATTCGTCCCGAACCCCTTCGGCCGGGAAGCCGGCGCGCGGCTCTACCGCACCGGCGACCTCGCGCGCTACCTGCCCGACGGCCGGATAGAGTTCCTCGGCCGCGGCGACGACCAGATTAAGATTCGCGGCTTCCGCGTCGAGTTGAAAGAGATCGAGGCGGCCGTCCGGCAGCACCCCGGGGTCAAGGAGGCGGTCGTGGTGTTGGCGGGCGAGGCCGCGGCCGGCGAGCGCCGGCTGGCCGCCTACGTCGTTCCCGAACAGGCGGGCGCGCTTGACGCCGGCCAACTGCGCGGCTTCCTGCTGGCGAGGCTGCCCGACTACATGATCCCGCCGTTCATCGTGACGCTCGACGCGCTGCCGCTGACGCCGAACGGCAAGCTCGACCGCGCGGCCTTGCCCGCGCCCGGGCAGACCAGGGCGGAGGCGTCCGGCAATTACGTCGCCCCGCGCACGACGCTCGAATTGATGCTCGCCGAAGTGTTCGCGCAGGTGCTCGGCGTGCGCGAGGTCGGCGTCGAAGACAGCTTCTTCGAGCTGGGCGGCCACTCGCTGCTGGCGACCGTGCTGAACATCCGGATCGGCGAGACGTTCGGGCTGCGCCTGCCCCTGCGCGCCGTCTTCGAGTGCCCGACCGTCGCCGGCCTCACCCCCCTGATCGTGCAGGCGCAGGCCGAGCAGTTCGACGCGGCCGAGGTCGATAGGGTGTTAACCGAAATCGAGCGGCTCTCGGAGGAAGAGGCCCTGTGGCAGCTCGGTAGTTGAGGCGGCGCGCGCGCGGCCCGTCAAGGTATACAGCGCCGGCGGCCGGCGCAGTCCACACCTCCCCTCACGGCATCAGGCAAAACCCGGCAAGAGACAGACTCAGACCCGCAACCGTCGCGGCGGTGCCCAACCGGCGCGATGAAACAATCACTGCCCACACAACCTTCGGCATGCCCTCCAGCGAAGAAGTCAGCCGAATTCCTTGGCGGAGGTTAGTACAAATGAAAGACGGAATCTTAGGAGTAGTGGGGAACACGCCGCTCATCCATTTGACGAAGGTGTTTCCTAACCTGCATTTCAACCTCTACGCGAAGTTGGAAACATTCAACCCCGGCGGGAGCACCAAAGACCGACCGGCCCTGAGCATCATCCGCCAGGCCGTCGAGAGCGGCGTCCTCCAGCCCGGATCGGTCGTCGTCGAATCGAGTTCCGGCAACATGGGCGTCGGGCTGGCGCAGGCGTGCTCCTGCTACGGCTTACGGTTCATCTGCGTGGTTGACCCGAAGACGACGCAGACGAACATCAACCTCATCCGCGCCTACGGCGCCGAGGTGGACCTCGTCCGCGAGCCCGACCCGGTGACGGGCGAGTTCCTTCAGGCGCGCATCACGCGCGTGCAGGAGCTGCTCTCCATCCACGAAGGCAGCTTCTGGCCGAACCAGTACGCGAACGTCTTCAACCCGGCCGCGCACCGCAACACGATGCACGAGATCGCCACCGAGCTGGCGGGCGAGGTGGACTTCCTGTTCTGCGCGGTCAGCACCTGCGGCACGATGCGCGGCTGCGCCGAGTACGTGCGCGAGAACGGCCTGGAGACGGAACTGCTCGCGGTGGACGCGGTCGGGAGCGTGATCTTCGGCGGCCAGAGCAAGAAGCGTCTCATCCCGGGCCACGGCGCGGCCGTCCGGCCCGCGCTCTACCACGAGAACCTCGCCGACGCCTGCATCCACGTCAACGACATCGACTGCGTGGTGGGCTGCCGCCTGCTGGCGCGGACGGAGGCGATCCTGGCCGGCGGGTCGTCCGGCGCGATCTTGATGGCGGTGGCGGAGTTCAAAGACCAGATTCCGGCCGGGGCCAACTGCGTGATGATGGTCCACGACCGCGGCGAACGCTACCTCGACACCATCTACTCTGACGAGTGGGTCCGAAACCACTTCGGCGACATTTCACACCTCTGGGAACAGAGCTACGTGGAGGAGCAGGCATGTTTGACGACGACATACTAATCATGAAGGGGCAGGAGATTCTCTCCGTTTTGGACGGGAGGGAGCCGGAAGTCATCGACATCGTTCGGCTGGCTTACATGGCGCACGGGCTGGGCGACAGCTCGCTGCCGCATTCGACGTTTCTGCGCTTCCCGGACAACCCGCGGAACAGAATCATCGCCCTGCCCGCTTACCTCGGCGCGGACTTCGACGTCGCCGGCATCAAGTGGGTCTCCTCCTTCCCCGGCAACATCGAGGCGGGGAAGGATCGCGCCTCGGCGGTCGTGATCCTCAGCTCGCTGGCGACCGGCAGGCCCGAGGCGATCCTGGAAGGCTCGATCATCTCCGCCAAGCGCACGGCCGCCAGCGCCGCGCTCGCCGCGCAGCAACTGCACAAGGGCCGGGACGCGACCACCACCGGCCTCGTCGGCTGCGGCCTTATCGGCTTCGAGACGGTTAGGTTCCTGCTGGCCGCGCGGCCCGATGTCGAGCGGCTGCTCCTCTTCGACATGGACGCGGCCCGCGCCGAGCAGTTCAAGGAGAAGTGTGCGGCGACCTTCGGCCGGCTGGAGATCGAGGTGGCCCCGAGCATCTCCGCCGTCCTGCGCGCCGCGCCCCTCGTGGCCCTGGCGACGACGGCCATCCAGCCGCACATCCCCGACCTTTCGGAGTGCCTGCCGGGGAGCACGATTCTGCACGTCTCGCTGCGGGACATCACGCCCGAGGCCATCCTGGCGTGCGACAACGTGGTGGACGACGCGGATCACGTCAGCCGCGCGCAGACCTCGATTCATCTGGCCGAGCAACTGAGCGGCAACCGCGACTTCATCCGCTGCACGCTGGCTGACGTGCTGCACGGGACCGTCGCGCCGAAGCCGGACCCGAGCCGCGTCACCGTCTTCAGCCCGTTCGGCCTCGGCGTGCTCGACATCGCGGTGAGCAAGTACGTCCGCGACCTCGGCTTGCAGCGGGGCCTCGGCACCGTCATCGACTCGTTCCTCCCCGACTTCGGCGTAGCCAAAACGGCGGCCAACTACTCCTGACCCTTTAAGACGCCGGCGAGCCCCGGCAGGGAACACGAGATGAGTGAACTGAAGGAACGTATCGCGCGACTGTCGCCGGCCAGGCTGGCGCTCCTCGCGCAGCGGCTCGGTAAAGGGAGCGCGCCCGACGCCGGCCCGCCACCCATCCCGCGCCGGCCCGAGGCGGAGCGCGCCGCGCCGCTTTCGTTCGCGCAGGAGCGGCTCTGGTTTCTCCACCGGCTCGAGCCGGAGAGCGTGGTCTACAACATCGCCCGCGCCATCCGCCTGCGCGGGCGGGTCGAGCGGCAGGTCTTCGAGCAGTGCTTCAACGAGATCGTGAGGCGGCACGACATCCTGCGCACCACTTTCGCGGAGCACGACGGCGAGCCGGCGCAGACGGTCGCCCCGCACACGAACGTCTCGATCCCCGTGGTTGACCTGAGCGGGCTGTCCGCGCCCGAGCGCGAGGCCGCGGCGCGCGCGGCGGCGGCCGAAGAGGCGGCGCGGCCCTTCGACCTCGTCAACGGGCCGCTCTACCGGATAAGCCTGCTGCGGCTCGGCGAAGAGGAGCACGTCGCGCTCTTCACGCTGCACCACATCGTGAGCGACGCGTGGTCAACGGCCGTGCTGGTCAAAGAACTCGTCGCGCTCTACGGCGCGTTCGCGCGCGGCGAGGCGTCGCCGCTCGCGCCCCTGCCGATTCAGTACGCGGATTTCGCCGGTTGGCAGAGGGGCTGGCTGCGCGGCGCGGCGCTCGAAGAGCTGCTCGGCTACTGGCGGCGGCAACTGGCGGGCGCGCCCCCCGTCCTGAGCCTGCCGACCGACGGGCAGCGCCGGCACGCGCCCGGCGGCCCCCAGGGCGCGCGGCTCTCGCGGACGTTGCCGCAGGCGCTCGCCGTCTCGGTGCAGACCTTGAGCCTGAAGGAGAAGGCGACGCTCTTTACGACGCTGCTCGCCCTCTTCAACGTCCTCATGCACCACTACTCGGCGCAGGAAGACATCGTCGTCGGCAGCCCCATCGCGAACCGCAACCGCGCCGAGGTCGAGGGGCTCATCGGGTTCTTCGTCAACACGCTGGCGCTGCGCACGGACCTGTCGGGCAACCCGACCTTCAGGGAGCTGCTCGGCCGCGTGCGGGAGATGGCGCTGGGCGCGTACGCGCACCAGGACGTGCCCTTCGCGCAGGTCGTCAAGGCCGTCCAGTCGGAGCGGACGCTCAGCCACACGCCCCTCTTCCAGGTGGTCTTCCACATGAACAACGTGCCGACGGCGGCCCTCGAGCTGCCGGGCCTGACGCTCGCGCCGGTCGAGGGCCTGCCCGTCACCGTCCCGTTCGACCTCGTCATGCACGCGGCGAACACGGACGCGGGCCTGAGACTGACGCTCGACTACAAGCCCGAACTCTTCAGCGCCGCCACCGCCGCCCGCATGCTCGCGCACTACGAGGGGCTGCTCGCGCGGGTCGTCTCCGACCCGGACGCGACGGTCGGCGACCTGCGGGCCGCGCTCGCCCTGGAGGACGAGCGCGCGCGGGCGGAGCGCGAGCAGGAGCTGGCCGAGGTCAGCCGGCAAAAGTTTATGACGACGCGCCGCAAAGCCGTCGTCGCGCAGATATAAGAAAGGCGAGATCGAAGATGGAAAACAGAACGTCGGTACATCCGCCCATCGGCCGGCCGGGCGCGGCGCGCCGCGTGCCCGTCAGCGTCACGGCGGAGGGCCTGGTCAAGACCTCTTTCTTACAGCCCGGCCACACGCTGCCGCTCGTGCTCGAGCCGCGGGACGAGAAACTCGACATCGTCTCGTGGGCCAGCGGCTGCCGCGACTACGTCGAGACGCAGCTCTTAAAATACGGCGGCATCCTCTTCAGAAACTTCGGCATTCAGTCGCCGGACCGCTTCGAGGCGTTCGCCAAGGCGATCTCCAGCGACCTGCTCGAATACCGCGAGCGGTCTTCGCCGCGCAGCCGCGTGAGCGGCAACGTCTACACCTCGACCGACTACCCGGCGAGCCAGAGCATCTTTCTGCACAACGAGAATTCCTACCAGCAGCGCTTCAACATGAAGGTCTTCTTCTACTGCGCCCAGCCGGCGCAGCAGGGCGGGGCGACGCCGATCGCCGACTGCCGGAAAATCTTCGCCCGCATCTCGCCCGCCGTGCGCGAGCGCTTCGTCGAGAGGCAGTGGATGTACGTGCGCAACTACGGCGAGGGCTTCGGGCTGCCGTGGCAGACCGTGTTCCAGACGACCGACAAGGCGGTGGTCGAAGAGCACTGCCGCCGGCACGGGATTCAGTTCGAGTGGAAAGACGGCGACCGGCTGCGGACGCGCGCCGTGCTGTCGGCCGTCTCCAGACACCCGAAGACGGGCGAGGCGGTCTGGTTCAACCACGCGACCTTCTTCCACGTCACGTCGCTCGAACCCTGGCTCCGCGACGCGCTGCTCGCCGAATTCGAGCGCGCCGACGAGCTGCCGACCAACACCTTCTACGGCGACGGCACGCCCATCGAGCCGGAAGTCCTGGACGAGCTGCGGGCGGCGTACCGGGCCGAAGAAATCTCTTTCCCCTGGCAGCAGGGCGACGTGCTGCTGCTCGACAACATGCTCGCCGCCCACGGCCGCGAGCCGTACGTCGGCGAGCGCAAGATTCTGGTCGGGCTGGCCGAACCGTTCGACCGCAAAGACCTCGTATAAAGGCCGCAACCCAGGCGGCGGGCGGCCGAGCCCGCCGGGATGGTCAGGAGATTAAGAGTCATGAAACTGTTATCCTTTCTACTACGCTATTCGCCGCGCAGCGTCGTCCTCGCCGTGGTCGCGGGCGTGATCAGCGGCGCGAGCAACGCCGGCCTCCTCGCGCTCTTCACCGCCGCCCTGCGCGGCGAGCAGTACTCGAAGATGACGCTCGTCTGGTCTTTCGTCGCGCTCTGCCTCTTCCTGCCGCTCACCAGGTTCGTCTCGGAGATGCTCCTGACGCGCCTCGCGCAGGGCGCGCTCTACGACCTGCGGATGCAGTTGAGCCGGCAGATCATGGCCGCGCCCCTGCGCCACTTCGAGGACGTCGGCGTCCACCGGCTGATGACCGCCCTGACCGACGACATCCCCGTCATCACCAACACGCTCGTCGCCGTCCCCCTGCTCTGCATCAACGTGACGGTGGTCGTCGGCGGGCTGGTCTACCTCGGCTGGCTCTCCGGCGTCGCGCTCGTCGCCGTGCTCTGCTTCATGGCGGTCGGCATCTTCTCCTACCAACTGCCGATCAATAAAGCGACCAAGACCTTCAGGCAGGCGCGCGAGGACGGCGACCGCCTCTTCGGCCACTTCCGCGACCTGACCGGCGGCATCAAGGAGCTGAAACTCCACCGCCGCCGCCGCGAAGCCTTCCTCAACAAGGTGCTGCACTCGACCGCCGCCTCGTTGCGCCAGAAGAATATTAAGGGCATGACGATCTATACGGCGGCCGCCAGTTGGGGGCAGAGCCTGGTCTTCCTCGTCGTCGGCGTCGTGCTCCTGGCGCTCCCGATGGTCTACGAGATGAGCGGGCATGTCCTGATGGGCTACGTCATCACGCTGCTCTACCTGATGACGCCCCTGCAACTCATCATGAACACGACGCCCGCCCTGAGCCGCGCCAGCATCGCGCTGAAGAAGGTCGAAGACCTCGGCTTGACGCTCGCGTCCAAGGGCACCGAGGACGCCCCGCAGGAGCTGCCCGACACGATCTCTTCGTGGCTGAGCGTGGAGCTGAGCGGCGTCGCGCACACCTACCGCCGCGAGAACGAGAAAGAGAACTTCATCCTCGGGCCGATCGACATGACGCTGCTCCCCGGCGAGATTGTCTTCCTCGTCGGCGGCAACGGGAGCGGCAAGACGACGCTCTCGAAAATCCTGACCGGCCTCTACGTGCCGGAGGAGGGCGAGGTGCTCCTCAACGGGACTCCGGTCACGGACGAGAACAGGGAGTTCTACCGCCAGCACTTCTCAATGGTCTTCTCGGACTTCCACCTCTTCGAGAGCCTCCTCGGCCTGGAGCGGCCCAACATCGACGAGCACGCCAGGGAGTACCTGAGGCGACTGCAACTCGATCATAAGGTCGAGATCAAGGACGGCGTGCTCTCCACGACCGAGCTCTCGCAGGGCCAGCGCAAGCGGCTCGCGCTCCTGACCGCGTACCTCGAAGACCGACCCATCTACGTCTTCGACGAGTGGGCGGCCGACCAGGACCCGCTCTTCAAAGAGGTCTTCTACTACCGCCTGCTGCCCGAGCTGAAGAGCCGGGGCAAGACCGTCATCACCATCAGCCACGACGACCGCTACTACCACGTCGCGGATCGCATCATTAAGCTCGACTACGGCAAGCTCGCCTACGACGACGGGTTGACGTACGTCCCCCCGGTGTCGGACGAGGAGCCCGTCGCCGTGGGCTAAAGCACACGCCCGCCGCCGACCGCACACGCACAAGGCAGACAACCACGCAGCACCAGAGTTCGGCCCGAGAGCCCGACAGCGGCCCGGGCCTCGCCGGCCTGTAGGCCGGAGAGTGGACGCAGGAGAAGCGACAAGACCATGCAAGAACTAGACGTACAACCGGACGCAATCGAGGGCGTGATCGAAGGCTATCAACTGTCGCCGCAGCAGAAGCACGTGTGGCGGGCGCAGCGCGAGTGGCTGACGGGGCCGCACCGCGAGCCGGCGGAGCCGGCCCGCGACGAAGTCTTCCGCGAGCAGCCGTATCAGGTGCGCTGCACGGTGAGTATCGAAGGCGCTCTGCGCGGCGACCTGCTGCGCGCCGCGGTGCGGCAGGTCGTGGCGCGGCACGAAATCCTGCGCACCAGCTTCGACTGCCTGGAGGGGATGCGCATCCCCGTGCAGGTCATCCGCGACGTGCCTTTCGACGAGCCCGCGGGCGGCGGGCCGCAGGGGTGGAGCCTGCGCGCGGGCCTCTTCGAGGCGGAGCTGACGCGGCCCGGCGAGCGGCACTACGAGTTGAAGTTGTCGCTGCCCGCGATGTGCTCAGACCGGGCGGGACTGCACAACGTCCTCAGGGAGATTTGCGACGCCTACGAGGCGGCCTGCGGCGAACAGCCGGGCCCGGGCGAGGGCGACGAGCCGATGCAGTACGTCGAGCTGAGCGAGTGGTTCAACGAACTGTTGGAGCACGAGGACACGGCGTCGGCGCGCGCCTACTGGCGGCAGTTGGCCGCCTCCCTGCCGGCCGCCTGGGCGACGCCGGAGCCGCGGCAGAGGTTCACCCCGCGCAAACATTACCTGCCCGTTGACGGCGCGGTGGCGGCCCGCCTGCGCACCCTCGCGGCCGACGCCGGGGTCGGCTTCCCCGTCCTCTTGCAGACCTGCTGGCTGGCGCTGCTCCACCGCCTGACTCAGCAGAGCGACCTGGTCGTCGGCGTCTTTTACGACGGCCGAAAGTTTGACGGCCTGACCGAGCTGCCCGGCTACCTCGGCAGGTATCTGCCGGTCACCTCCCGCCTGGAAGAGGGCGGCGGCTTCATGGAATTGTTGGAGCGGGCCGACGCGGACGCGACCGCACACCACAAGTGGCAGGAGTATTTTTCGTGGGAGCAGTTTGAGCAGGCGGGCGGAGGGCCGCAGGCCGCCGCCAACACTTTCACCTACAGCTTCGAGTACGTCCCGGAGCGCGACAGTTACGAGGCGGCGGGGGCCTGCTTCCGCGTGGAGCGGGAGGAAGCCTACCTGGAACCCTGCGGCGTGGCGCTGGTCTGCGTCGCGCACGGGAGGGGGGGCGTCGCGGCGGAGCTGCATTACGACGAGAGCGTCTACGGCGCGGCCGAGATAGAGCGGCTCGGCGAGCGGTTCCAGACCTTGCTGGCGAGCGTGGCGGCGCGGCCGTCCGCGCCCGTCGGCGAGCTGGAGGTGGTCGGGCCGAAGGAGCGCGAACAACTCCTGTTCGCCTGGAACCGGACGGCGACCGAGTACCCGCCGGCCGCGTGCGTGCACGAGCTGTTCGAGGCGCAGGCCGCCGCCACACCGTCGGCGGTCGCCCTCTTCTGCGAAGACGGGCCGGTCACGTACGGCGAGCTGGACGCGCGCGCCAACCGGTTGGCGCGTTACCTGCGGCGGCTGGGCGTCGGGCCGGAGGTTCGCGTCGGCGTCCTGATGGAGCGTTCGTTGGAGATGATCGTCGGGCTGTTCGGCATCCTCAAGGCGGGCGGCGCGTACGTGCCGATTGACCCCGCCTACCCGCAGGAGCGCAAGGCTTACATGCAGGAGGACGCGGGCCTCGGCCTGCTGCTCACGCAGGCCGCCCTGCTGGAGAGCGTGCCGGCCGCCGCGGGGCTCAGGGTGCTGGCGCTCGACACTCTGGCGGAGACGCTGGCGGCGGAGAGCGGGGAGAAGATTGACGGCGGCGCGTCGGCGGCCAACCTCGCTTACGTCATCTACACCTCGGGCTCTACGGGGCGGCCGAAGGGCGTCATGGTCGCGCACCAGAGCGTCCACAACTTCCTCCACTGGATGCAGCAGACCTATCAACTGTGCGCGGAAGACCGCGTCATGCTGAAGTCGCCGCTGAATTTCGACCCCTCGGTCTGGGAGCTGTTCTGGCCGCTGATGACGGGCGCGAGCGTCGTCGTGGCGCGCCCCGGCGGGCACATCGAGACGCCGTACCTGGTCGATTTAATCCAGCGCCAACAGGTCACGACCATCCACTTCGTGCCTTCGATGGCGCAGGTCTTTCTGTCCACCCCGGGCGTCGAAGCCTGCACGTCGCTGCGGCGCATGGTGTGCGGCGGCGAGGCCCTGCCGCCCAGCATCGTCAGCCGTTTCTTCGCGAGCCTGCCTGGCGAGCTGCACAACTCTTACGGCCCGACCGAGACGACGATTGCCCCGACCGACTGGAAGTGCGAGCCGGGCGCGGAAGCGAACATCATCCCCATCGGCCGGCCCATCGCCAACTCGCAAATCTACCTCCTCGACGCGGCGCTCAAACCCGTGCCGCAGGGGGCGGCCGGCGAGCTGTTCGTCGGCGGGGCGAGCCTCGCGCGCGGCTACCTGGACAGGCCCGCTCTGGCGGCGGAGAAGTTCATCCCCGACCCCTTCAGCGCCGAGGCCGGGGCGCGCATGTACCGCACCGGCGACCTCGCCCGGCAGCGCCCCGACGGCGTGATCGAGTTCCTCGGCCGCATCGACCACCAGGTGAAGATTCGCGGCAACCGCGTCGAACTCGGCGAGATCGAGGCCGTCATCGGCGGGCACGAGGGCGTGCTGGAGGCGCTGGTCATGATGCGCGCCGACGGGCCGGGCGAGTCGCAGCTCGTCGGCTACGTCGTCGGCCGGGCCGGCTCGAACGTGACGCCGGGCGAGCTGCGGAATTACCTCCGTGAGAAGCTGCCGGAGTACATGGTCCCGGCGGCGGTCGTGATGTTGGACGAGATGCCGCTCGCGGCCAACGGCAAGGTGGACAGGCGCGCGCTCCCCGCGCCCGACCAGCAGCGCGCGCAACTGGAGGCGCAGTTCCAGGCCGCCTCGACGCCGGTCGAAGAGGTTTTGGTCGGCATCTGGGCGGAGCTGCTCGGCGTTGACTCGGTCGGCGTCAACGACAACTTCTTCGACCTCGGCGGCCACTCGCTGCTCGTGACCCAGGTGGCCTCGCGGGTGCGCGAAATCTTCGAGGTCGAAATCCCCCTGCGGCTCTACTTCGACGAGCAGACGGTGGCGGGCCTCGCCCGCCGCGTCGAGCAGGCGCGGGGCGAAGGGCTCGGGTTGCAGTCGCCGCCCCTCACGCCCGTCGCGCGCGACCAGAGCCTCGCGCTCTCGTTCGCGCAGCAGCGCCTCTGGTTCCTCGACCGGCTGCAACCCGGCACGGCGACTTACAACCTCCCGGCCGCCGTCCGCCTCCGGGGGCGGCTCGACGCCGAGGCGCTGGAGAGGAGTCTCGGCGAAGTCGTCAGGCGGCACGAGTCGCTGCGCACGGTCTTCGCGAGTGTGGACGGGCAGCCCGTCCAGGTCATTACCTCCTTCGACGGGTTCAGGCTGCCGGTTCACGACCTGACCGCCGTGGACGCGACGGAGCGCGAGCGCGAACTCAGACGCCTGGCCGAGGAAGAGGGCCGCCGCCCGTTCGACCTCGTCGCGGGGCCGCTGCTGCGCGCCCTCCTGCTGCGCGCGGGCGCGGACGACCACGTGCTCGTGCTGACGACGCACCACATCGTTTCGGACGGGTGGTCGAGCGGCGTGCTCTTGAAGGAGATGTGCGCGCTCTACGAAGCCTACGCGCAGGGGCGGCCGTCGCCGCTGCCGGAGCTGCCCGTCCAGTACGCGGACTTCGCCACCTGGCAGCGCAACTGGCTGAGCGGCGAGACGCTGGCGCAGCAGTTGGCGTACTGGAAGGAGCATCTGCTGGGCGCGCCGCCCCTCGAACTGCCGACCGACCGCCCGCGCCCGCCCGTCCACACGACGCAGGGCACGCGCCTCTCGTTCACTTTGCCGCCCGAGCTGTCGGAGCAGCTCCGCCGCCTCAGCCGCCGCGAAGGCGTGACGGTCTTCGTGACGCTGCTCGCCGCCTTCCAGTCCGTGCTCGCTTACCTGAGCGGGCAGGAGGATGTCAGCGTCGGAACCCCGATTGCCAACCGCAACCGGAAGGAGACGGAGAACCTGATCGGCTTCTTCGTGAACACGCTGGTGCTGCGCACGAGCCTCTCGGGCGACCCGACTTTCCGCGAACTGCTCCGCCGCGTCCGCGAGGTGGCGCTCGGCGCGCACGCGCACCAGGACCTGCCGTTCGAGACGCTCGTCGAAGAGATGCGGCCGCAGCGCACCCTCAACCAGGTGCCCCTGTTCCAGGTCATGTTCTCCCTCGTGCCGCAGGCCGAGCGGGGGGCCGCGGCCGAGTTGGACGGCCTGACGCTCAGCCCGCTCGGGCTCGACAGCCGAACCTCTAAGTTCGACCTCACGCTCTTCATGGAAGACACGCCGCACGGCTTCACCGGCTCGGCGGAGTATCGCACCGACCTCTTCGAGGCGGAGACGATCAAGCGCTGGCTCCGCTACTTCGAGACGCTGCTCGAAACGTGCGCGGCCAACCCCGACCTGCGGCTCTCCGACCTGACGCTGCTCGGCGAGGCCGAGCGGCGGCAACTGCTCGTCGAGTGGAACGGGGCGCGGGAGGACTACGGTCGGCCGAGCCTCCTGCACCGGCTCTTCGAGGAGCAGGCCGAGCTGACGCCGGACGCGATGGCGCTCGCCTTCGAGGGGACGCGCCTCAGCTACCGCGAGTTGAACGAGCGGGCTAACCGGCTCGCGCACGACCTGCGGGCGCGGGGGGTCGGGCCGGACGTGCTGGTCGGCGTCCTGATGGAGCGCTCGTTGGAGATGGTCGTCGGGCTGCTCGGCATCCTCAAGGCGGGCGGCGCGTACGTGCCGTTCGACCCGTCCTACCCGGAGGAGCGTCTGGCCTTCATGTTCGCGGACGCGCGCGCGCGGGTGCTGCTCACGCAGGAGCGCTTCGCCGGGCGGCTGCCCGCGCACGCGGCGGAGGTCGTCTGCCTCGACTCGGACTGGGAGTCGATTGCCGGCGGGCGTGCGGACAACCCGGCCGTCGAGGTGAGCGACAGCAACCTCGCCTACGTCATCTACACGTCCGGCTCGACGGGCAGGCCCAAGGGGGCGATGAACACGCACCGCGCCATCTGCAACCGCCTGCTCTGGATGCAGGCGGCCTACCGGCTGACGGCGGCAGACCGCGTCGTGCAGAAGACCCCTTACAGCTTCGACGTTTCGGTGTGGGAGTTCTTCTGGCCGCTGCTGAGCGGCGCGGGCCTGGTCATCGCCAAGCCGGGCGGCCACCAGGACGCCGGTTATCTGGTCGAGCTGATCGCGGAGCAGGGCGTGACGGTCGCGCACTTCGTGCCCTCGATGCTTCAGTTCTTCGTCGAGGAGCCCGCGCTCGACCGGTGCGATTCGCTGCGGCTCGTCGTCTGTAGCGGCGAGGAGTTGTCGCACGACCTTCAGGAACGCTTCTTCGCGCGCCTCGACTGCCAACTCGAAAACCTCTACGGCCCGACCGAGGCGGCGGTTGACGTGACCTCCTGGACTTGCCTGCGCGACGCGGAGTCGAAGGTCGTGCCCATCGGCCGGCCGATCGACAACGTGCAGACCTACATCCTGAACGCCGCCCTTCAGCCCGTGCCGGTCGGCGTCCTGGGCGAACTCTACATCGGCGGCGAGGCGCTGGCGCGCGGCTACATCAACCGCAGTGACTTGACGGCCGAGCGGTTCATCCCTGACGCCCTCGGCGGCGTGCCGGGCGCGCGCCTGTACCGGACGGGCGACGTGGCGCGCCACCTGCCGGACGGCAGCATCCAGTACGTCGGGCGCGCCGACAACCAGGTGAAGATCAGGGGCTTCCGCATCGAGCTGGGCGAGATCGAAGCCGTGCTCCGGGCGCTGCCGGAGGTGCAGGAGGCGGTCGTGCTGGCGCGCGAAGACGAGCCCGGCGACAAGCGGCTCGTCGCCTACGTCTCGGCCCACCCCGGGCAGGCGCTCGACACTGCCCGCCTGCGCGCGCACCTGCGGGACAAGCTGCCGGCCTACATGGTTCCGGCGGCGTTCATGGAACTCGCGGCCTTCCCCCTGACGGCGAGCGGCAAGATCAACCGCCGCGCGCTGCCGGCCCCGCAGAAAGTCCGCTCCGACGCCGAGGCGGACTTCGCCCCGCCGCAGACGGACGTCGAGCGCACGATCGCCGACATCTGGCGCGAGGCGCTCGGCATTGACCGCGTCGGCCTCCACGACAACTTCTTCGACCTGGGCGGTCACTCGCTGCTGATGATCCGGGTTCACAACCGGCTCAGCGCGACCTTCGCCCGGGAACTGAGCATCCTCAACCTGTTCGAGTATCCGACGGTGGACGCGCTGGCGAAATTCCTGACGCGGACGCAGACGGAAGACGCTTCGTTCGGACAGAGCAAGAGCCGCGCGCAAGCTCGCCGCGAGTCGGCGGTGCGCAAGGAGAACGCCCGGCAGCGGAGGCAGGCGAGAAGGGAACTTCGGGAGGTGAAACGATGAGTAGCTCAAACACACACGAAGACGACGCCAACAGCGTCGCCGTGATCGGCATGGCCGGGCGGTTTCCCGGGGCGCGCGACATCGAGGCGTTCTGGGAGAACCTGCGGGACGGGGTCGAATCGGTCTCCTTCTTTTCCGACGAGGAGCTGAGAGAGGCGGGCGTCGGCGAAGCCCTCTTCACGCGGCCGGACTACGTCCGCGCGAAGGCGGTACTCGACGACGTCGAGATGTTCGACGCCCAGTTCTTCGGCTTCAACCCGCGCGAGGCCGAGGTGATGGACCCGCAGCACCGGCTCTTCCTGGAGGCCGCGTGGGAGGCGCTGGAGAACGCCGGGTACGACGCGCAATCGTACCAGGGCGCGGTCGGCGTCTACGCCGGGGCGGGGCCGAACTATTACGTCCTGAACGTCTTCTCGTCCCCCAAGCACGTCGAAGCCGTCGGCAGCTTCATGATCCAGGTCGTCAACCGGGGCGATTACCTGCCGACGCGCGTCTCCTACGAACTCAACCTGACGGGGCCGAGCGTCAACGTCCAGACCGCCTGCTCCACGTCGCTCGTCGCCGTCCACATGGCCTGCCAGAGCCTGCTGCACGGCGAATGCGACATGGCGCTGGCGGGCGGCGTGGCCGTCACCGTGCCGCAGAAGCTCGGCTATCTTTATCAGCAGGGCTCAATCGCCTCCCCCGACGGGCACTGCCGCGCCTTCGACGCCGAGGCGGCGGGCACGGTCGGCGGCAACGGCCTGGGCATCGTGGTGCTCAAGCGGCTCGCCGACGCGGTGGAGGACGGGGACAACATTCTCGCCGTCATCAAAGGGTCGGCCATCAACAACGACGGCTCCCTCAAGGCCGGTTTCACGGCGCCGAGCGTCCGCGGGCAGGCCGAGGTGATCGCGGAGGCGCACGCCCTCGCGGGCGTAGACCCGGAAAGTATCACCTACCTCGAAGGGCACGGAACCGCCACCCCGCTCGGCGACCCGATCGAGGTGAAGGCTTTGACCCAGGCCTTCCGCGCCGAGACCGAGAAGACGGGCTTCTGCGCGCTCGGCTCGGTCAAGAGCAACATCGGGCACGTGGACACGGCGGCGGGCGTGGCCGGCCTAATCAAGACCGTCCTGGCGCTCAAGCACCGACTGATCCCGCCCAGCCTGCACTTTCAGCGGCCGAACCCGAAACTCGAACTCGACGCGAGCCCCTTCTACGTCAACACGACGTTGCGCGAGTGGCAGGCCGCCGACGCGCCGCGCCGCGCGGGCGTCAGCTCTTTCGGCCTCGGCGGCACGAACGCCCACGCCGTCCTCGAAGAAGCGCCGGAGGCGGAGAGCGACGCCGCCGCCCGGCCGTATCAACTGCTGGTCTTGTCCGCGAAGACGCCGACCGCGCTTGAGGCCGCGACGGCGAACCTGTCCCGGCATCTCCGGCGGAACCCGGAGACCAACCTGGCCGACGCCGCCTACACGCTTCAGGTCGGCCGGCGGGCGTTCGAGTGCCGGCGCGCGCTCGTGTGCCGTGACGTGGGCGACGCGGCGGCGGCGCTCGAAGCGCCCGACGCGCGGCGCGTCTTCTCCGGTCAGACCGAGCCGGGTGAGACGAAGGTCGCCTTCATGTTCCCCGGCCAGGGCGCGCAGTACGTCGGGATGGGCGCGGAGCTGTACGAGACGGAGGCCGTCTTCCGCGCGCACGTCGATGAATGCGCGGAGCTGTTGAAAGGGCCGCTCGGGCTGGACTTGCGCACCGTGCTCTACCCGGCCGCCGGCCGGGAGGAAGAGGCCGAGCGACAACTCGGCCAGACCGCCCTCATACAACCGGCGCTCTTCGTCATCGAGACCGGGTTGGCGCGCCTGCTGATGGAGTGGGGCATCCGGCCGCACGCGCTGATCGGCCACAGCCTCGGCGAGTATGTCGCCGCGCACGTCGCAGGGGTCTTGTCCCTGCGCGACGCGCTGCTGCTGATAGCCGAACGGGGACGCCTCCTGCAAACTTTACCCCAGGGGGCGTCGCTCTCGATTCCGCTCGCCGCCGAAGAGGCGCGGGCCTTCCTCAACGACCGGGTCTCGCTGGCGGCGATTAACGCGCCGGGCTTCTGTGTCGCCTCCGGCCCAGTCGAAGAGATCAGTGATTTAGAGAAACGGCTAGAGGGGCTGGGCGTCAACTGCCGTCTCCTGCGCACGTCGGTCGCCACCCACTCGGCGATGTTGGAGCCGATCCTTGACGACTACGCGCGCGTGGTCGGGCGGGTGCGGCTGAACGCGCCCGCGCTCCCTTACGTCTCGAACGTGACGGGCAACTGGATCACCGCGGAGGAGGCGACCGACCCGGCTTACTGGGTCAAGCACATGCGGCAGACCGTGCGCTTCGCCGACGGCCTGCGCGAGTTGATGACGGTCGAAGATTGCGTCCTGCTCGAAGTCGGCCCCGGCCAGACGCTCGGCACCTTCGCGCGGCAGGCGCAGGGCCCGGCGGGCCCGCATCCGGTGCTCACTTCGATGCGGCATCCGAAGGAGCGGCACTCGGACGTCGTCCACCTGCTGAACACGCTCGGCAAGCTCTGGGTGGCGGGCGTGGGCGTCTCGTGGCCCGCGTTATACGGCGGCGAGCGGCGGCGGCGCGTCGCCCTGCCGACCTACCCCTTCGAGCGGCAACGCTATTGGGTCGAGCGGCGTTTTGTCGCGGCGGCCGCCGCCCAGACCTCCGCGAACGAAGAGGCGGAGGGCGCGCGCCGCGACACGGCCGCGCCGAAACCCGAGGCCTACCTGCACGCGCGCGCCAACCTGCCGGGAGACTATGTCGCGCCGCGCAACAATCTGGAGCAGGCGCTGGCGGAGGTCTGGCAGGATTTGCTCGGCATCGAGCAGGTCGGGGTCGAGGATAACTTCTTCGAGCTGGGCGGTCACTCGCTGCTGGCGACGCAGGTCGTCGCCAGAATTCAGGACATCTTCGGGGCTCAGGTTTCGCTCGACCTGATCTTTGAACGCCCGACGGTGGCCGAGCAGGCCGTGGCCGTCGAGGAGATTCTGCTCGCCGACCTCGACGAACTCTCCGAGGAAGAAGCCGAGGCGTTGTTGGCGAGCGAGTTTGGCGCGACATCTTAGGAGGGCATATGTCGGACATCAGTCTTTCCACCCAGCAGCGCCCGAACCTCTCGGCCGCGAAACGGCTCCTGCTTGAGAAGCGGCTGGGGCGCAAAATCTCCGGGGCGGATGCGACGCAGACCATCCCCAGGCGTCCCGCCGGGGCGCGCGCGCCGCTCTCCTTCGCCCAGGAGCGCATCCTGATGTCGGCCCGCAGGGAGGGGAACCCGACGCGCTACGTGCGGCTCGTCGAGTTCGACGGTGCGCTCGACGTGCCGGCCCTCGAACGGGCGTTCGGCGCGGTCGTCAGGCGTCACGAGACCCTGCGGACGACGTTCGCCGATGACCAGGGGGAGCTGCGACAGGTCGTTCAGCCGGCGCGGGAGGTCACTTTCCCGTCGGTGGATTTGAGCGCGCTGGACGCGGCGGCGCAGACGGCCGAGATTCGGTATTTCGCGGACGAAGAGATGCGCCGTCCGGTTGACCTGACGGCAGACCCCGTGTGGCGCGCCGTCCTGATCAAACAGGCCGAGAGCCGGCACGTGCTCCTCTTCTCCCTGCTGCATATCGTCAGCGATTACACTTCCGTCAGGACGTTGATCGGCGAACTGGCGATGTGCTATGAAGCCTTCGCTCAGGGGCGGCCGCTGACGCTCCCCGAACTGCCGATTCAGTACGGCGACTACGCTCACTGGGAGCGCCGCTGGCTGCAAGGGGAGAGGCTTGAGCGGCTGCGCGCTTACTGGCGGACGCAGTTGCAGGGCTGCCCGCCGGACACGCGGCTGCCGACCGATTACCCGCCCCCGGACGCGCCGAGCTTCCGGGGGAAGAATCATCGCCTGGAGTTTCCCGCCGGCCTCGCGCCGTCGCTGAATGCACTCGGCAAGCAGGCGGACGCGACGCTCTTCATGACGCTGCTGGCGGGCTTCAACGCCTTGGTCTATCTGCGCACGGGGCAGGAGGACATCGTCGTCGGGGCCGGTAACGCGCACCGCCGGCACAGCCTCACGGAGAAGTTGATCGGCCCCTTCAACAACGTCCTGATGATGCGCACGCGGCTGACCGGCTCGCTCACTTTTCTGGAGCTGCTGCGGCGCGTGCGCAAAGTGGCCCTCGAAGCCTACGCCCACCAGGACATGCCCTTCGCGCTCCTGCTGGAGTGCCTGCGGCTCAGGGACGACAGTAATTCTCCACTCTCGCAGCTCGGCATCACCCTGCACACGCACCAAGAGCCGAAGGCGCAAGTCGCGCCGCCGCCCGCCCCTTCGGGGGCGGTCAAAGTCAACATCACAGGCGTCGGCGGCCGCGCCGCGATTGACCTCTCACTCAATCTGGTGGAGATGGCAGAGTCTCTGGGAGGCAGTGTAGAATACAACGCCGATCTGTTCGACGACTCGACCATCGCGCGCCTCGGCGAAGATTACGGCCGCCTGCTGGCGACCGTCGCCGCCGACCCGCACGTGCGCCTGGCCGACTTGCCGGCGGGGGCTTGATACTTTTAGACGAGTGGCGGCGGTTGTTGCGGCCGGCTCGTCCAGACACCGGCGCTCGAAAGAGCCCGAAAATAAACAGACACGAAGGAGACGCTATGAGCAGGGATGAGCAGGAAGATAACACTACCTACAAAGTCGTGGTGAACCACGAAGAGCAGTATTCGATCTGGCCGGCGGATCGCGAAAACGCGCTCGGCTGGAACGACGCGGGCAAGACGGGCACGAAAGAGGAATGTCTGGCCTATATCAAGGAAGTCTGGACGGACATGCGGCCCCTCAGTCTGAGGAAGAAGATGGACGAGTCGGCCGGCGGTTAAGCCGCGGCGGGGGAGCGCCCGGCCACACCCTCCATAAGGGGCACGCGGGTGAGCCCCCGGCCGCGGCCGCGAGCTGCGCGCCGGGGCCGCCGTCCGTGCCCCGGCCGTGGCGGCGCGGGGCTTCAGGTAGACAGCCATGCAAGCAAGAATGCAACCGACGGGCATGACGCAAAGGAACTCGTGGTTCTCATTGCCGAGACCCAACCCGCAGGCCAGGCTGCGGCTCTTCTGCTTCCCTTACGCCGGGGGGACGTCGGCCATCTACCGCGCGTGGCCGCAGGAGTTGCCGGCTTCGGTCGAGGTGTTAACCGCGCAACTGCCGGGCCGCGTCCACCGTTTGAACGAGCCGCCCTTCTCGAACATCGTCCCTCTGGTCGAAGCGATTGCGGCGGCGCTCCCGCCCTACCTGGATAAGCCCTTCGCCTTCTTCGGCCACAGCATGGGGGCGTTGATCAGTTTCGAGCTGGCGCGGCACCTGCGCCGGACGCGCGGGTTGGAGCCGGTACAGTTGTTCGTCTCGGGGCGCTCCGCCCCGCAGTTGCCGCCCAACACGCCCTCGCTGCACGACCTGCCGGAGCCGGAGTTTATCAAAGAGTTGCGCGCCCTGAACGGCACGCCCGCCGAGGTGCTCGAACACCCCGAACTCATGCACTTGATGACGCCGCTGCTCCGCGCCGACTTCTCCGTCGTCGGCACTTACCAGTACGAGCCGGAGCCGCCGCTGAGCTGTCCCATCACCGCTTTCGGTGGGCTCGGGGACGAGAAGATTAGCCGCGAACGGGTCGCCCAATGGAGCGAACAGACGAGCGGGGCCTTCACCCTCCGGATGCTGCCCGGCGATCATTTCTTCATCAACACGGGGCGCGCGCTCCTGCTCAGGCTACTCTCGCAAGACCTGCACAGACACCTGTAGCCGCCCGCCGATAACCCCAGCCACGCCGTAACCCTTCGGCGCGAAAAGTCAGCCGCATAAAGGTAAGGATGCTTCGGCGGCCCCGTTGCCGGGCCGCCGAAGTTCTCGCGTTCACACGCCACACGTAACCGACGGAAGGAGTATCATCATGAGTGCTGCGACCGAAACAATGATTCGCCTCGACGGCGTCACCAAAGTCTTTCTCACCGACGAGCTGGAAACGCACGCCCTCTCGGACGTGCATCTCGACATCAAGGCCGGCGAGTTCGTCTCCATCCTCGGCCCTTCCGGGTGCGGCAAATCCACGCTGCTGTCGCTCCTCGGCCTGCTGGAAGAGCCGTCGCAAGGTGACTACTGGCTGAACGGGAAACAGGCGTCCTCGCTGTCGGCGGATCAGCGCGCGCGCATTCGGAACGCGGAGGTCGGCTTCATCTTTCAGAGCTTCAACCTCATCGGCGACCTGACGGTGTACGAGAACGTCGAGCTGCCGCTCACCTACCGCGGCCTGGGCGCGGCCGAGCGCAAGCGGCTCGTCCACGAGGCGCTGGAGAGGGTCGGCATGACGCACCGCGCGCAGCACCGGCCGAGCCAGCTCTCCGGCGGGCAGCAGCAGAGGGTGGCCGTCGCCCGCGCCGTCGCCGGCAACCCGAGCATCTTGCTGGCCGACGAGCCGACTGGTAACCTCGATTCGTCCAACGGCGAAGCCGTCATGCAAATGCTGAGCGACCTGCACCGCGACGGCGCGACCATCTGCATGGTCACACACGACCCGCGCTACGCGAACTTCGCCGACCGTTCCATCCGCCTGCTCGACGGGCAGATCATCGAAGAGGACGAATTCGCCGAGGCCAAGGTGGCCTGAAGCGGGGTCGGGGCCGCGCGGTCGGGCCGGGGGAGAGACGCCGACATGAAAGGAATAGCGAAATGACGCGAAGACACGTTCTGTCCCTCGCCGACCTGGGGCCGGAGAGCCTGTCACAAGTGTTGGACAGGGGAATGGCGATTGTCGCCGGCGAGCTGAAGGGGCAGCGCCCGCTCGAAGGTAAGGTCGTGGGGATTTATTTCCGCAAAACCTCGACGCGCACGCGCACCTCCTTCACGGTCGGCGCGCTGAAACTCGGGGCCGGGATCATCACCTACGGGCCGAACGACCTGCAACTCGCCACGGGTGAGACGATCGAAGACACGGCGCGCGTCCTCTCCGGTTACCTCGACATTCTCGTCGTCCGCACCAACGAGTCGTTGGCCGAGATGCGCGCGCTGGCCGATCAGGAGCGGATGGCCGTCGTCAACGCGATGAGCGAGGACGAGCACCCGACGCAGGCCGTCGCTGACCTGATTACCATCCGCGAAGCGTTCGGCCGCCTCCGAGACATTCACATACTCTATCTCGGCGAAGGGAACAATACGACCGCGGCCCTGGCGCACGCCGTCGCCCTGCTGCCGCAGATGCGCCTGACGGTTGTCACCCCGGAAGGTTACGGCCTGCCGGAGGATTTCATCTCCCGGATGTCGGACGCGGCCGGGCAACGCGGCTCGGTCATCGAGCAGCACCACCGGATGGATCGCGTGCCGGGCAACGTCGATGTGGTCTACACCACGCGCTGGCAGACGATGGGCGTTCCTAAAGCCGACCCGGACTGGCAGGAGAAATTCCGGCCCTACAGCGTCACCCCGGAGTTGATGGCCCGGGTGTCGAAGCCGGCCGGCACCGTCTTCCTCCACGACCTGCCGGCCGTGCGCGGCGCGGAGGTGCTCGACGAAGTGCTCGACGGGCCGCAGAGCCTCGCCTTCCGCCAGGCCGAGCACAAATTGACCGGCGCGATGGCGGTACTGTCGTGGTGCGTCGCCGACGCGTAAGGCGGCAGCGGCGGCAGAAAACCACGCGCCACGCCGGCCCGTCCACGCCGGCCGCGCATAGACATTGAAAAAGCCCCGGCCCCACCGCCGGGGCTTTTTTATTGTCAGCGAATCTGGTCGTGCCAATCCCAGCAGGAGAGTTCGGGCGCGGCCCCTCGCAGCGCCAGCGCGGCCACGTAGCCTGCGCCGGGCGCTAATTCGACGAGCGACCAGCGCGCGGCTTCGTGGCGGTCGTCGGCCGTGCTTAAAAGGGCGGCGGGCTCGCCCGGAACGAGCGAGACGCTGAACCTGTCGAGCGGGTGCGAGAGCCCTTCGCCGAGAGCCTTGATGAAAGCTTCCTTACGCGTCCAGCAGTTGAAGAAGGCCAACGTCTGCCGCGCCGCAGGCTGCGCGCGGAGCGTGGAGACTTCGTCGGGCGAGAAAAATCGCTCGGCGATTTCGAGGCTCGCGAAATCGTCTCTCATAAACTCAACGTCGAGGCCGAGGTCGCGGCCCCGCGCGAAGGCGTAGAGGGCAACTTCGTGTGCGTGAGAGAGGTTGAAGCGCAGCGCCTCGGCGTCGCCGGCCTGGGCCAGCGCGGGCTTGCCGTATTGATTATAGGAGAAGCGAATCAGGGCCGGGGGCGTGTCGAGATAACCGCCGAGAATATCTCTCAGCACGCCGCGCGCCACGATAAAATGCTCGCGGTCTTTCCGGAAATGAAATCTGGCCGCGCGCTCACGCTCGTCCGGAGTCAGCGTGTCGAAAAGCGCACGCACGGTCGAGGCCCCCTGATTCAAAGACGCGCGCCAGACGTGAACCGCCGAGTCCGTCAGGCCGGGGCGTTGCGCTGCTCTCTGCCAGACCTCTTGCCGTGAAGCCATAACCTTGTACAGGCAATCATACTTCGCTGCCGCCGCTAGAGACCGCTCGAACTTCGGCGAGCCGCTTGACCGCGTACTCGTCGCCCCAGCAGACGGCGGCCTCCCATGCGGCCGACGCTTGCGCGGCGATGTCGTACGCGCCGTCGTCAAGACCGGCGGCGTTGTGCGGCAGCGCCAGGTCGAGGTCGGGGACATCGACGTGCGCCTCATCCCAGTCGATCAGCGCGACCCCGTTCGCCGTCACGCGGACGTTGCGCGGGTTGGGGTCGCCGTGGACGACGCACGTCTGACGCCCGGCGAGCCGCGCCCACGCCGCCCGGCACCGGGCGACGCCCTCACGCGGCATCGCGCCGAGGTCGATCTTCGTCCCGGTCTCGGCGTGCAGGAGGTCAATCGACGACCGCCACCCCGGGCGCTGCGGCCAGCCCCGCGTCAACCCGTGGAGCCGGCGGAGCGTGTCCGCCACGCGACGCCAGTCGGCCTCCGTCTCGGGCGGCCCGCCCTCCACGTAGGTCATCACCACCAGGCCGTCGGCGAACAGCCGGCCGTCCTTCGTCGGGATCGGCAACGGCACGGTCAGACCTTCGTGGTCGAGGCGTCGGAGGAGTTCGGTCTCCCACGCGAGATCGGCGTCGCTCCTCGCGCCGAGACGGCCGACCGCGAGTTGTCCGTAGACGCGCACGCTCCACACGTCGTTGGCGACCCCGCCGGCGAGCGGCTCGATGCGGGCGGCGTCGCCACCCCACTGCCCGAGTGCCTCCCATCCCACCGGACACATCATGGTTTCCAATCCGAGGCTCTCGACGGCGTGCGCCCGTAGCCGCGGGCGACTGTGCGTGGCGATGATGACGCTGACCGTAGGGATCGACCTCTTATTCAAACGTGTATGTGTTGGCCGACTGCGTCAGGACTATTTTCTGAGAGCGCCCCGCATGACTGACGCCTGAACGAGAAATTTAAGCCAACGGCGCGGGTCATTGCCAAACCGGGCCACGGCGTATGCCAGTTCCGCCCGTAAGACTCTGCCCCAGAGCCGGGCGGTGCTTCCGCGGAACATGCGGCCGCCCTGTTCGAGCCGTAAGGCAACTCGCCCCCGCGGCTTCGCCCTAGCTTACCGAGTAGCGAATCACCAGAAAGACCTGGCCGGCCTGTCGGGTCAACACGCGCGTCGGCCCGGCCGGGTCTTCAGGCGCGCTCAGCGTGAAGGCGCGGTCCGGCCCGGCCAGCCCCTCCTCGGCGGCGTCGCGCGCGGCCTGCTTCGCCGCGGGGTCGGGCGCGCCCAACTCGTGGTGCTTCGACGCGTCGGCCGCGTACAGCTCAAGCGCCTCAACCCGGATCGTCTTCCCCTCGGCGAAGTATGGGAAGTAGTCCTTACGTATCGAGGCCGTGAAGGGCGCGCCGCCGCCCGCGAAGGCCGCCCACTCGGTCGGGAAGTCGTGGCGGAGGCTGAAGAGCAGCGCGAGCCTGGCCGAGCCCGCCTCCGCGAAAGCTTCGTCCAGGGCGTCGCGCACCGCGGCCGGGTTCACGCCCTGGCGCGCAGTGTAGCGCACGTGCAGGATCACGTCCGAGATGGTCGAGTAGTCGAAGGCGCGGTGCGTCCGGGGGAGTTCGAGCTTCCAGGTGCTGACCGCGCCCTCGCCCTCGAAGGGCAGGAAGCGCTCGTCGCGCAGGTTGGCCTCGAAGAGCCCGCTGTCGTTGCCGGCCGAGCTGGTGACGACCGACTGCACGGCCCCGACGTAGTCCACGAAGCGCGGGTCCTCCGGCTCCCGCCGCGCGTAGTTCGCGCCGGCGTCGGCCGACTTGCGCAGGCTGCTGCGCAGGAGCGAGAGCGTGCAGTTGACGCTCGCGTACGGGCCGACGACCGAGGGGAGCGAGAGCGCGACGCTCTTGATGCGGCGCATGTAGTGGCCGGGGCAGTCGCGGTCGTAGAGCCACTCGGGTATCTCGACCTGGCACGTGCCCGTCGCCCGCATCGAGAGCAGCGCCACGGGGTCCAACTGCCGGAGCGAGACGTGTCGCGTCAGCTCCAGCTCGCGCCGGTTGTTCTCGTGGTAGGCCAGCTCCATGCGCTTCACGTCGAGGTGCAGCGCCTCGCCCGACAGCAGCCCTTTGCGCCCGCCGTCCCAGTAGTTGAACTTGACGAAGTCCTGCGCGTCCAGCTCGGGGCGCATCAGCTCCCGCTTCATCGTCCGCTCGGCCTTGCGCGCCGTGTCGAAGGCCAGCCGGTAGTACTCGTAGAAGAGGCGCGAGGTCTCGCCCTGCATCCACGCCAGCAGCTCCTCGTTGGTGAACTTCTCGTGCAGGAAGCGTTCGACCTCCTGCGCGTTCTCGATCTGCCGCCGGACGTTGTCGAGTTCCTGCCGCGCCGCCTGCTCGGCGATGAGCGAGCCGAGAATCTGCCGCCCGTTCTGCATCAGCTCGCGCGCGGCGAGGTTGTATTGCAGCACCCAGTCGTCCGCCCGCCGCTCGAACGAGCCGGTCTTCGAGGCGCTGCCGCCGTAGCTGTCTTCGAGCCCCGCGGCCGTGTTGAGCGAGCCGGAGATGATGCGGCCGACCGTCCCGAGGGTCGTCCCGCCGAACTTGAAATCGCCGCCGATGCCCCACCACTGCACCTTGATGCCAAAGTCGGGCAGCATCGCCAGCGTCTGGTAGAGGCCGTCGTTGACCCCCGCCGCGAGGCGCAGCCGGCGCGATTCCGGGGCGTGCCGGTTGAGGTCGGCGTCCTCGTTCGTGTTCAGGTAGAGGCGGCCCGCGCCGGAGACCCCCGACTGCTGCGCGGGCGAGGCGCCGCCCGCGATCTTCATGTCGGGGAGGTCCTGAAGCGTCAGCGCCTTGTCGTACCGGCCGACCAGCCCCGAGTAGACCTCGTCGAAGGTCTCTTCCGTCAGCGTAGGGCGTTCGAGGCTGAGCTCGTCGGGCGCGTTCGGGTCCGCCGGGAGCCCGAGCAGCCGCGCGTAGAAGCGCAGCCGTTCGAGCGCCGACCCGCGCGCCGTCAGGAGCGAGGTCGTCGCCTCCTGCGCGGCCCTCCACTGCATGTAGCGCACCTCGCGCGCCATCTGCTGCACCCTCACCTCGTGCGCCTGCCGCGTGAGCGACAGGCGCTCGGCGTCGCGCTTCTCCAGCGCCGCGAGCAGCGCCGAGCCGAGCCCGCGCACCTCGGCGCAAAGCTCAAGCGCCTTCTGGATGAGGGCGAGGCCGCGCACGGGCCCCGTCGGCTGGTTGAGGCCGCCGACGGCGCTCCCGACGTCGATGCCGGCGGCGGCCGCCTTGACGAGCATGCCGGGGTCGAGCGGCGGGTCGAAGAGCGCGAGCGGGCGCACGACGCCGGCGAGGTTCATGCAGTGGCGAATCTTGAAGAGGCGGTCGGCCACCGCGTCCCAGTAGCCGAGCAGCTTGTCGTTGCGCGGGATGCAGAAGTAGAGCGCCCGCCCGATGCCGAAGAGCGGCCCGGCCGACGCGGGCGCGACGCCGCCGCCCGACCCCGGCGCGTGCGCGAGGTTGAAGGGGAACTGCCCTTCGAGCTCGACAAGCGCGTTGCCGAGCGGGTCGTGGTCGCGGGCGGCGATGTCGGCGAAGGTCATCGGGCGCACGGCCCCGCGCGGCGGTATCCGCTGCGGGCGCGGGCCGAGCAGGTTCGCGGCGAGCACGTAGCGCTGCGTCGCCTCGTTGATCGACTCGACGGTGTCCTGCTGGAAGAGGTCGTCGCCCCACGCGATGAGGTTGTCGAGGTACTTCATCACGACGCCGTACTGGTAGGCGACGTGGCGCGTGCGCGCGACGGCGTGGGGCTGGAAGGGCTTGCGCAGAATCTCCCGGTAGCCCTCGTGGAGGCTGTCGCGCAGAGTCTTCTCCTCGGGCGAAAGTTCGCCCTCCGGCTTGCTGAGGAGCATGAGCAGCTCATCGATCTGCAAGGGCGGGGCGGCCCGGCGGAAGGCGAGGAACTTCCAGAAGCGCTCCGGCGTCGGGACGGTCTCGTCGTTGGCGGTCGGGTCGAAGATGAAGTGGAACCAGCGCTGCGCCTCGGCGAAGCGCCGCGTCTTGCTGAGGTGGACGGCGACGGTCAGCGGGACGTGGAAGAGGAGTTCCCAGTTGTAGTTCGCGTACGGCCCGTGGGGCGACACGTCGATCTCTTTCGGGAAGTAGACGACCCGCGTCAGTTCGTCGCCCTCGGTCGGGCCGTAGCGGTCCCGGAAGAAGTCTCGCCGCAGCGTCTCGTGCCACCTGGCGTCGAGCATGTCGGCGAGCGAGCCCTTGTAGAGGCTGCCCATCAGCTCGCCGACGTGAGGGTGGAAGAAGTTGTAGAAGGTGAAGGTGAAGCGCGTGTCCGTGCGGGCGTAGGCGGACGCCCCCGCCAGCGTCGCGACCTCGCGGTCGTGGACGCTCCCGCTCACGGCCGTCGTCGTGTATGTCAGGTTCGCCATTGCGTTGCTCCTCAGCGTCCGGTCTCTTCGATGTCGAGAGCGCCGCGCGCGGCCGACGCGTCGGCCGCGCGCGGGCCCGAGAGCGCGCCGCCCGGCCCGACGAGCGCGCCGCCGTAGCGGACTGTGCCCTGCGAGGCGATGGTGCGTTCGATGAGGCCGTCTTCGGTGACGTAGCCCGCCGCGTCCGCGAAGCGGATGAAGGGGTCGGGGCCGCCGGGGCCGCCGGGGCCGGGCAGCCTCGGCCGCATCTCGCGCTGCGGCTCCATCTCGTAGACGAAGGGCGGGATGGTCGCGGTCACGCCGGGCGTGACGTCGACGCCGTAGTGCCGGTGCGAGCCGAGGCGCACCGGCTCCGGCTCGACGGTGACGAAGAAGACGTGGCGCGCGTCCTCGTAGAAGAAGGGCGCGCGCCAGATGTCGGCGAGCGGGTGCGCCGTCTCGACCGTGCGGTCGGGCCGCTCGTTGCCGAGCACCCGCCGGGGCAGTTCGGCGCCGTCCGCGAACTTGTAGAACACGGCGCGGAGCTGCGCGAGGTGCGTGTCGAGCCAGCGCTCGCCGATGAACATGTCCGGGACGGAGTGCGGGACCTCCTCCTCGCGCTCGGGCCGGCCGTAGGTGTTGTAGAGCAGGAAGGTCGTGTAGATGCCGTCCTCGTCGCTCTGAATCTCGATCCGCAGGAACTTGTCCGCCCCCTCCTCGTAGGCCGAGAGCCGCAGCCCCGCGCGGTGGAAGTCGCCCACGGCGTCGAACTGGCCCAGCTCGACCGGGAGCGAGGGGTCGGAGGTCTTCGTCGCCTGCCACTTGCCGTTGAAGTACTCGCTCCAGCAGAGCACGCCCTGCACCGTCACCTTCGAGTTGCTGCGGCCGGTGGCGACCGCGTCGGACTTCAGCGCCGAGACCGAGGTCTCGGAGAGGGGCGAGTCGGAGGTCGGCCCCGTGGGCACGTTCGTCGGGTCAACGGGCGTCCGCGTGATGACGCGCAGCCAGAAGAGGAGCAGACGCCCCTTCCACACGTAAGGCAGCACGGGCGTGTTCTCGATGTCGAGCTTGATCTGCTCCCACGGCGACCACGCGCCGCCCGAGCGCCGCCGGTAGTAGTAGCGGCTGCGCGCGCCCGCCGAGCGGGCGACGACGTGGTCAACTGCGCCGAGCCTGCCGTCGGCGCTCGCCTCCTCGTGGTAGATGCCGACGGGTTCGAGCTTAGCCACCTCTTCGAGCTTCGAGAGGTAGTTGAGCAGCGCGGCGGCCGCCGTCTCGTCCGTGATGTCGGCCTGGAGCAGCTCGCTCTCGATCTCCTTAAAGAAGGGCGACTTGTCGTCGCGCAGCTCGGGTTCGAGCCAGTTCTCCGGGTAGAGGAAGACCTTGCGGTTCGCCTCCCAGACGCGGTAGCGCTTCATCCACTCCCACTGCTTCGCGTCGAGCGAGGCGGGGCGGACGCGCCCCTCAAGGTTCATGAGGCAGCGCTCGACGAAGAGCTGCACGGACGAGAGCGCGTGGCGGACGCGCGAGGTCAGCATGCAGGGCTCCATCTGCACGTCCATCAGGAAGTACTCGAAGAGCTTGTCGGGCGTGTCGATGTGCGCCGTCGCGCCGTCCGAGCGCAGCTTGTGGAGGATGTGGGCGACGAGCGCGTCGCGCTGGAGCGCGCGCATCGAGTCGTTGATGGGGCGCACGACCTCGCGCCAGTCGGCGGCGTCGTAGCGCGCGCGCAGCGCCGCCTGGAGGTCGCGCACGGTGTCGCCGGTCGGCTCGTTGGTCGTCGCGCGGGCGAGCGCCGCGGCCGGGAGCCCCGTCGGGCGCAGCAGCTCGAAGGCGTCGTAGACGCGGCGGAACAGCTCGAAGCGCGAGAGCGCCCCGACGCCCGCGCCGCCGAAGCGCGAGACGAGTTCGTCGAGCGAGGCCCTGTCCCAGCGCGTGAGCGCGAAGAGCGGCGCGTCCGGGCCGGCGGTCGCCGCCGCCGGGTCACGCAGCGCCGAGAGGAGCGAGTCGTCCCCGGGCGAAAGCTCGGCCTTGATGCGCGCGAAGTCGAGCAGCGCGCGCAGGGGCCTGACGAGCGCGGCCGCGTCGGCCGGCGCGGGGTCGCCGTCGGCGGCGAGCGCGTTGAGCCAGTTGTCGCCGCCGACCCGGTAGTCGCCGTCGGTCGCGAAGTGCGCCATCTCGGCCGCGCCGAGTCCCAGGCCCCGCGCGAGCGAGGCGGCCTTGAGGAAGCGCACGTAGGTCTGCCGGAACGAGTCGTAGGCCGAGGCCGGGTAGAGGTAGCGCGGCGGGATGACGTGGCAGCCCTGCCCCTTCGGCGTCCACTCCCACAGGACGCGCAGGCGCTCGCGCACGCGCTCGACCGTCAGCTCGAACTGGTAGAGCGCGCCCGCGCGAAGCTCGACGGCGGCGGCGTTGTGCCAGACCTCGCCGGTCTGCGCGAGGGCGACCGCTTGGCCGCCGAGCGTGACGGCGACGGCCGCGCCCGCCTCCGCCTCCACGCGCAGGTTGAAGAAGCCGCTCTCGGGTGCTTCGACGTAGCCGCGCCAGACGCCGGAGATCGCGTCGCCCGGCGTCGGGTTCGCGGGCAGCGGGTTGGCCCCGGCCCCGCCCGGCGCGTATTCGAGGCTCGCGGCCGTCTCGTCGGCGGCAATCGGCGCCCCCGCGGTCGTGTCGCCCGCGAAGAAGCGCACGGAGAGTCCCTGCCGTTCGAGCGCGAGGAGGTCTTGCAGCGCGGGCTGCGCGGCGTCGCCCGCGGCGTGGAGCGCGAGGCCGCCGGGCGAAGTTTCGAGCAGCGCGCGCGCGAAGCCGAGGTCGGTCTGCGCCACGTCGGCGACGGACTGAAGCGCCTGCTGCGCCTTCCGCCGCTTCACAAGCTCGGGCAGTATCGCTTCGAGCAGAAGCCCGCGCTTCACGCCCGGCGATTCGGCCGAAGCCGCGTAGGCGTCGTAGAGCGGGCGCAGCTCCGCGTACCGCTCGAAGAAGGGGGCGACGGTCGCCCGCACTTTGTCGAAGAGTTCGTCAACCGCCGACCTGAACTCCGCCGCGTCCGCGGGCGCGGCGGCCTTGATCGCGACGCGCGTCGTCTCGGAGAGCACGCCCGCGTAGGAGAGCCGCTTGCGGAAGTCGTCGTAGGCGAGCTTCGGCGAGCCCGCCTCGGTCGTGCCGCCCGCGAGCGTCACGGCCTGGAGCACGGTCTCGTCGGCGAGCGTCGCGGCCAGGTCTGTGAAGTCCAACGAGACGGAGAGCGTGTCGTTGAGCAGCCCGAAGAAGAAGGCCGCGGCCTCCGCGCCGTAGACCGCGGACATGCGCGACTGCGCGATGGCCCCGCCGGGGTCGTCCTCGACGGCGAACTCGGTCTCGACCGCCGCGAAGGCGAGGCGCAGCGTGCGCGCGAAGGCGGCGACGGCCTCGGGCCTGGGCGCGGACTTGCCGCTGAGGTCCTGATTCCAGATCGTGTAGAGCGCGGCCGAGGGCTTGAGCGAGCGCTCGCGCAGCGACCGGACGAGCGAGATGAGTTGCAGTATCGGCGGCTCGGGCAGGACGGCGGGCGCGGGCGGCGCGGGCTGCGCGGCGATGTCGGGCGGCGCGAACGGGTCGAGGCCCGTGAGGCTCGTCAGCGCCAGCAGCTCGCGGACGCTCACCCGCAGCTTGCGCGCGAGCCAGCCGCGGCGGTAGACGGCGCTCAGGTTTTCGAGGCTGAGCGCGGCGTCGGCCCCGTGCACGGGCGGGTCGCCCGCCGCGGGGAAGAGCGACGCGACGATGCGCTCGAACTCGTCGCCCGTGAGGTTGAAGGCCGAGCGCAAAGCCTCCGCGTGGTGGAGGAGTTTGGGCGACGGGTCCGAGAGGAACTGCCCCGCGCCGTCGGCGGCGAAGGCCGCGTCCCGTTCGAGCAGCGCCGGGTCGAGGAACATGGTCTTGTAGAGCGCCGCCGGGCCGTGCGTGCCGACCGGGGCCCAGAGCGCGAGCAGCGGCAGCAGGTCGCGCTCCGGGCTGAGGTCGAGCGCGTGCATGACGCGCACGACGACGCCGAGGCGCGGCAGCAGTCTTCTGAAACCTTCGTCCAGCTCCTCGACCGTGTCGAGGCCGTCCGCGCCGCCGGGGAAGGCGGGCACCGGCATGAGCGCGCAGATGGCCGCGTCGGTCTGCTCTATCGTCCAGCCGAGCTTGTGCCAGAGCCGGATGAAGCGCGCGAGGCGGCTGAACTCGACGCGGCCGATGCGCGTCGAGGTGTCGGAGGGGCCGGCCGCGGGGCGCGAGTAGCGGAACTCAAGCGCGTCGAAGTCGCACGGGTCGTCGCCGCCGGCCGGGTCGGCCAGCGTGATGATGGACATGATGCGGCGGTAGTTCTGCTCGTCCTTCACCCAGGCGACGATGTCACCGCCGTAGTGCGCGGGGTCGGGAGCGGACGCGCCGGTCGGCAGCAGCCCCCGGAAGTCGTCGTCGGAGAGCGTGCCGTCCCTGAGTTGCCGGAGCGCCTCGAAGGGGACGTGGAGCCTTTCGAGCTTCGGCACCAGCTCGCTGTTCGGGTTGACGAAGCGCGTCCCGAGGATGGCGGCGAGGTCTTCGTACGAGACGCCGACGCGGCGCGAGAAGTCCTTCGCCTTCGAGAGCGCGGCGGCCGCGGCGTCGGGCGTCGTGCCGGCGGGGAAGCCGTAGACCTGCGCGAGCGTCAGCACGTCGGGCGAGTTGGTCAGCAGTTGATACTCGGCGCGCGAGAGCCGCAGCTCCTCCAGCAGTATGTCGCGCCAGCCGTACTCGTCTGCGCCGCGCTCCAGCGACTCGCCGCGGCGCAGGCGCTCCATCGCCTTCGGCAGCGGGGCCTCGAACTTTTCAAAGTGGCGGCGCAGGCTTTCGAGCGGCCGGTGGAAGGGGAGCGGCTCGGGGAACCACTCGCCCCGGAGCGTCGTGTAGGCCGTGTCCATGACGAACTGCGGGCTCGCGAGCAGGTCTTCGGAGGCCGCGCCGTCCGTGTCGTGCCCGACGTAGCCGTCGAGCGAGAGCCTGCGCACCTCGTTCGCGACGAAGTATTCGAGCGTCTCGTTGACCACGTCGATGTAGGGCAGCGCCGTGTTCGTGTTCTCGCAGGTCAGCGGGAGGTGCTGCAGGTCGGGCCGCCGCTCGAAGAGGACGGCCTGCGGGTTCGGGCGGCCGGGGCGCGGCGGCTGGTCGATGAAGAAGAGGAGATCGACGAGGTAGGCGGCGGGCGAGAGTATCGAGCGGCAGTGGTCGCACGCGCAGAAGTCCATCTCGCCGAACAGACCTTCGAGCGTCGGGTAGGCGAGCACGTCGTCGGCGTGCTCGGCCTGCGGCCCGCGGGGCGTCGGCCGCAGAATCCTGCCGGGGCCCGCGTCCGGCCGCGCCGCGTCCGCCGCCGCGCCCCCGGCGGTCGCGCCGAGCGGGATGCCGTTCCTCGCGGTGAGGTAGCTGACGGCGATGTTGAGGACGGCGTTGTAGACCGCCGCCGAGTTGTCGTAGGTCTGCGCGGCCCGCGTCTCGCCGCCGAGGTCTTGCGCGTAGTCCCTGACGAACTCTTCGCGGCTGCCGCGCACGACCTTGTAGGCCGAGTCGAGCCCGCGCTCCAGGAGCACGCCCATCGCCCGGTCGGTCGGCGTTATCTGGTAGACGCGCTGGATGCGCTCGACCTGCGCGAGCGCCTCTTCGCCGACCTCGAGCCCCTCGCGCCTGACGTACTGCCGCACGGGCGTCGTGCCGATCTCGAAGCGGCCCTGGTGCTCGGCAAGGAAGGCTTGCACGCTCTGGCTCGCGTCCACCTTCAGTTCGCCGCTGCCGACCATCTCCGCGACCGAGCCGGTCGGGTAGCTGAGGCGCACCTGCGCCGCGAGGTAGTCGGCGTAGTTGGCGCGCCGCTCGGCGGGCGTGTCGCCGGGGATGCCTTTGGGGACGGGGACGTCCTCGCCGAGAAGCGGGCCCCACTTCTCCGCGCGGTGGAAGCCCTTGAGCGCGAGTTCGGCCGTGTCGGCGACGCCGCCCGCGGCGCCGTGAATCTCCCGGATGAGGGGCGCGTTGTTGACCGTCAGCAGTCCGAGCCTCCCGTCCACCTCAAGCCGGCGCGCCCTCTGCTCGCCCAACTCCTTTGCGACGCTCTCCCAGAATGTGTCCGCGTCCGAGCGGTGCGACGCGTACAGCTCGGCGAAACGTGTCTGCGCGTCCTCGTCGATGTCGGCGGCGTCGAGCATCTCCTTCATCGAGGAGGCGCCGTCGAGCGCGGGCACGGTCAGAATCTTCTGCGCGCCGAGCCGGCGGAACTCTTCCAGAGCGCCCGCCACCTCCGCCCCGAGCGACGCGGGGATGACGCCCTGCGCGAGGGCCTGCTTGAGGATGTTCTCGACGGCGCGCGCGTCGGCGCGGAAGAGCGCGTCGGCGTTGGCGGGCAGCCCCGCGCGGAAGAGCGCGTAGTAGAAGGCGGGGTCGATCTGTCGCGTGCCGCCCGCGCCCTGCCGGCTGAACTGGTCGGCGAGCGCGGCCAGCGCGACGGCGCGCGCGTCCCAGCCGGTCTTGTTCGCGAGGTAGGTGATGTCCTGCCGCTCGCCCGTCTCCTCCAGGTCGCCGAGCCTCCCGCCGAAGTGCGCCGAGAGGCTGCGCGTCAGCGTCTCGTACTCGCTCGGCACGGCGGCCGACGCCGCCGGGAGTCTCACGTCGAGCCGTTCGGAGCCGCCCGCGTTGTACCTGACGGCCGACGCGGCGAGGAATGCCCGGCCGCTGTAGGCGCGCGCCTGCAAGTCGGGCCGCTGCTTCCCGCGCAGCGCCGCGGCCGTGTACGAGGCGCTGTAGCGGCCGCGGTCGTCCGTCTCGGTCTCGGCCAGCGTTACGTCCGCGCCGACGTTCTTATCGACGACGAGCACGCGCAGGCCGCCGACGCCGCCGCGGTCGGGGCTGACGACCGAGCCCTCGACGAGGTAGCGCCCGCCGCCGCCGCCGTCGCCGCCGCCCGTCCGGCCGAAGTCCCACTCGACGGCTATCTCGACAAGGCTCTCGCCCTCGCGCGCGTTCCAGAGCAGGTCGTCGCGCGTGTCGGCGATCAGCTCTTCGCCCGTGTAGACCTTGAAGAAGATGTCCGGCTCGCTGTCGAACAGCTCTTTGAAGTAAGAGGGGGCGTACTGAATTTGGAAGCGTCCCTCGGCGTCGGTCTCATCGCTGCCGAGCAGGTCGTCGTACTTCAGGTCCTTGTCCCAAGCCTCGACGCGCAGCCCCGGGACGCCGCGCCCCGTCCGCCCGTCCACCACCCGCCCTCGAATTTGGTAGGCGTTATCTTTCATCTCTGCTACTCCTGTTAAAAGGGCGTCGCCTAACTCTGGTCCGGGCTGGCGATGACGGCCGAAGGCATCATGCGTAAGCTGGGTCGTATGCCCGGGGTGACGCCCACGCCGAGCCTCATCAAGAGTATCCCCGCGACGACGGACACGACGCCCGACGCCACCAAGAACCACGTCGGCGGCTCGGCCGGGAACGTAGTGACTATCGGCGGCTGCTCGTGGGCGGGGAACGTCTCAACCGTCGTCTGCTGCTGTTGGGCCGGGAAGGTGCGCACGTCTGCCTGCTGCTGTTGGGCGGGGAAGGTGGTCACGGTGGGCTGTGACTGCTGAGCCGGGTAGGTGGTCACGGTGGGCGCGGGCGGCGCGGCGGCCGTCATCGGCAGGAGCCTGAGCGTGTCGGGGCTCGACGCGCCGGGCTGCGGCTGGTTGGGGCGGCCCCTCTCCAGGTTCTCCACCCTCGTCTGATTTTCCCGCAGCGCCCCGAGGTCGCGTCTGAGCCCATGAGCGATGGCCTCCAAGCCCGCGAGTGTTGTCGCCACGTTATTGATTCTTTGCTGGATGGCGTCCACCCTCGCCTGGTGGGCGGCTGACTCTTGCTGCCATCTGATCTGGGCTGTCCGCGAGTTATGGCCTCGGGGGTCTAGTTGCGGCATGACGGGGGCTGGTATGCCCTGCCGCTCCGCCACAAGCCTGCTTTGAAGGCGCTGGGCGCGCCCGATTAAGGTGTTGGCTTCGTTGAGTAAGGCCGTGCCCTGCGTAACCGCCCGCTGTAGAGACTCCCTCATCGCGCTGACCCTCTGCGGCTCTTCGGTCGAACGCCGCCACAGGCTCTCGACGTTTCGGACATCGCGGTAGTGTTCGACGTTCTGGTTATAGTTGCTCATCTGGTTGTTCAGGTCGGAGCGCGCCTGCGTGGCGCGCGGGCCGGCGGCGCGGTTGGTGATGTCCTGCGAGCGCGTCGCCAACTCCGATTCGTCGATGAGCCCCGTCGGGTCGTGGAGGCGGACGGGATTCCCCCTCACGTACAGGTAAAGGTTGACGCCGCCGGCCAACCCCGCCGGGTCGCAGGCCGTCCAGCGGCCGAGCCACGGCGCGTAGTAGCGCGCGCCGTGGTAGTAGAGGTCGTTCTCCTCGTCGCGCTCCTTGCCCGTGTAGCGGTAGCGCTTCGGCGTCTCGGTCTGCGAGCGCACGGCCTGATAGGAGGACGGGCCGTGGGGGTAGTACTCCTCGTAGGTGACGACCTCGGCGCTCTCGTCCAGTTCGAGGAGCGCCGACCCCAGGTGGTTCGTGTGCTGGTAGCGCACGAGCCGCTCGGGCGCGGGGTCGTCGTCGCCGAAGGTGCGCGTCTCGACCAAGGCGACGCGGCCCTTGTCGTCCGAGACGTGCAGGGTCTCGCGCTCCTTGACGAGCGCGCCCGCGGCGTCGTACTCGCGGTAGACCTCGAAGCCGCCGAGGTAGAGCCGCTCCGACTTGATCGTCGGGGTGACGCCGAGCGCGGCCTGGCGGAAGGTCGCCTTGCGCAGACGCCCGCCGCCCCCGTCGTAAGTGTAGTAGGTCGTCTCCGGCATCACGGCCGCGGCGCTCTGCCGCGTGGTCGATTGCAGGCGGTCGTGCTCGTCCCAGGTCATGCGCGGCAGGTGCGGCATGCGCGTCATGTTGCCGTGCGCGTCGTGCTCGTAGGCGGCCGAGTAAGGGCCGTCGGCGGCGTCGCCCGGCAGGCTCGTAGCCGAGAGGCGGTTGCCAGACTCGCCCGGCGTGATGCGGCTCGGCTCGGCGTAGGCGTAGCGGCGCGTCCAGCCGCCCGTCGCGGCCTCGTGAATCATCCGGATGACGTTGCCGACCGGGTCGTACTCGTAGCGCTCGGCGTAGTTGCCCATCGCGCTGCCGTCGCCGGGCGCGGCGAGCCCGGTGCGGAACGAGTCGTCGTTCGTCACCTGCGCGGGCGCGCCGAGGTCGCCGCCGCCGTTCTGCCCGAGGTGCTCGCGCCCCTCGGCGCGCACGAGCCGGTAGAGCGCGTCGTAGGTGTAGTCGGCCGTGGGCTCGACGCGCCGGTTGCGGAAGAAGACGACGTTGTCCGTGTCGGCGGAGTCGCGCAGGCGCGTGATGTTGCCGGCGGGGTCGTAGGTGTAGGCGAGCGCCTGCACCGTGCGCGCGTCGGGGGCGAAGGAGCCCGGGCGCGTCGTCGTGAGCGTCGTCAGGCGGAAGGTCTCGGGGTCGTAGGCATAGGTCGTGACCGCGCCGTTGCCGAAGGCCATCAGCTCGCGCTGCCCGCGCGCGTTGTATTCGACGTGGCGGACGGCGGGGAGGTCGGGCGGGGTCGCGGGGTCTTCGGGGTCGAGGAGCGCGGCGGGCGCGGCGGGCAGGCCGAGCCAAACGTCGATGTGCTCCAAAAGGTTCGCCTCGTTGTAGGCGGGTTGGATGACGGAGGGGCGGCCGCCGGCGCGGTGCGGCGTGACGGTCTGCGTCACCCGGTTGAGCGCGTCGAAGCGGCTCGAAGCCGTGAAGCGGTCGCCTGCCGAGAGCGCCGGCGCGGCGGCCGCGTCGAGCGCGGCGAGGTCGAGCGAGGGCTCGTCGTCCACGTCCGTGACAGCAGACCAGTCGGGCGTCGTGTCGTAGAAGGGCGCGGGCCCCGACGCGGGGCGGCGGCGCGCGAACTGACGCGCGCTCTCCGTGAGGTTCCCCTTGAAGTCGTACCGCCCGTTGGTCACGACGCCCGCGCCGTCGTAGTGGCGGAAGAGTCGCCCCTTGAGGTTGCGCGCCGCCTCGGGGTGACGCTCGCCGTAGACCATGCGCTCGGCCAGAATCTCGCCGCGGCCGGGGCGTTCGACGAAGCGGTGGGTCGGGCGGCGCAGCGCGTCGTAGCGCGTGCGCGAGCTGAAGCCGCGCGCCTCCCACGTCCGCAGGGGGCTGCCGTTGATCGCGTTGAAGGTGCGCCGCTCGCCGCCGTCCATGCCGTTGCCGTAGAGCAGCGCCCCGGCCACGTCGTAGCCCGCGACGTAGCGGAAGCCGCCGCCCGGCCCCGCCGGCTCGCGCAGGCAGAACTCCACGACGCGCCGCCCGAGCGCGTCGAAGACGGCGAGCGGCTTGCCCTCGACGTCGAGCGCCGTGCGCGTGGCGAAGCGCCGCGCCGCGCCGCCCGGCGCGGTGTTGTCCGCGACCTCAAGGCACGTGCGCCCGAGCGCGTCGAAGTGTTTGACGCCGGGCGTGGCGGCGTAAGCCTCGGCCTTCGCGGCGGCGTCCTGATTCGCCGCGCGCTCACCGGGCGTGGGGCCGTGCGCGCCGCCGATGCGCCGCCCGTGCCAGGAGACGAACGCGCCCGGCGCGTCGCCGAGCAGGCGGCGGAAGAAGTCGCCCACGTCCGGGTCTGTGCGCGGGTCGTCGATGAGAACCGTGTCGGCCGCGTCCCAGGTCTCCTGCCGCCAGCCGTCGAAGACGGTCTTCTCGAAGGCCGCGTCCGGGTGGAGGACTGCGACGGCGCGCGCGACGGGGTCGTAGAAGATGACGGAACTGACGCCGGCCTGCCGGGCGAACTCGAAGCGGTGCGTCCGCGAGAAGAAGGGCTCGTACTTGCGCACGGGCTGCCCCTTGTTGTCGTAGATCGTCCACCCGCTCCCGACCCACCGCGGCGAAACGTCCGGGCCGACGCCGGGCACGGGGCCGCGCTCGGCGCGCGCCTTCTGCTGCGCCGCGCGGCCGAAGCCGTCCGAGTAGGTGAAGAGGTGCTGGAAGCGCGGCTCCCCTCCCGCGGGCAGGTCGGCGGCGTGCGTCTCGCGCGTGAGCGTGTAGACGGTCGGGGCGTCGGGCGCGGGCAGGTCGCGCGTGCGGAAGTAGGCCAGCAGGTCGTAGACGACGCGCGAGGTCGCGCCGCCGAGCAGCGCGGCCGGGGCCGCGAGCGGGTCGGCGAGCGCGGCCCGTATGACGGCCTCGGGCAGGTCCGCCCCGAAGCCTTCGAGCGAGTCGCCGACGGCCGCCTCGCCCGCGCGGCCCATCAAGGCCGTTCCCGCCACCTGCCCGAGGCAGTCGTAGGCCACCGCGGCGCGGACGCCGTTGGGGTCCGTGCTGAGCCGCGGCTGTAGGACGCGGTAGTCGTTCTCAGCGAGCGTCGTGTTGCCGAGCGCGTCGGCGGTCGCGGTCGGCAGGAGCGAGTAGGCATCGTACGAGACGCGGCTGGCAGAGCCGAAGGGGTCTACGGCGCGGCGCACGAGGTAGAAGTGCGCGCGCGCCTCGGCGAGTTCCGCGGCGGGCGCGTCCGCCTCGCCCGGCGAGTAGAAGACGCGCCCCGAAGGTATCCAGAAGCCCGCGTCGCCCGGCAGACGCGCGTAGCCGCCCTCGGCCAGCGTCGCGTCGTCCACGCGCGCGCCGAAGACGCGCGAGAGGAGGCCGGGCGTCAGCGCGAGCCTGTAGGACTCGCCCGTCAGTGCCCGCGACTCGGCGACGCGGAAGGGGAGCAGCGCCGTGAGGTCGTCGCTGCGGTAGTGCGTCCGCACGCGCTCGACGATGCGGCGGCCGGCGGCGGCCGGCGGCGCGCCCGCGCCGTCGATGTCGGCGGCCGTAACTTCCTCGTAAGGTATGTCGTCGCCGCCCGCCCAGAGGGCGAGGTAGTGCGCGTCCAACTCCTCGAAGCGGAAGAGGGCCGCGGCCGGGGTCAGCCCCGTGAGTTCGGCGGTGATCGTCTCGGCGGTCATGCGCCCGCGGTACGCGTCGAAGGGCGCGGGCGTCTCGGGGCGGTTGACCGGCTCGGTGTGGACTCTCTCGGTCGCGACGACGCGCAGGCTCGCCTGGTCGTGCGCGAGCATCGAGCGGAAGGCGGGCGAGAGTTCCGGCTCGGGGTCGTCGTGGCCGGGTCGGCGGCCGTAGCCGACCGCGGCCGTGCGGCGCGTGTTGCCGAACTCGTCCACTTCGAGCGTGAGGTCGTGCGTGACGCGCGGGTCTTCGGGCCTGCGCTCGTAGTTGTAAGAGACCGACTCGCGCCGGTGCGTGAGGAAGACGGCGTGCCGGTTAGTCCCGCGAGTCTGCACGCGGCGCACGGCGAAGGTCTGCTCGGTCACCGTGTAAGGGTGCCCGGCGCGCGCGGAGCCGTCCTCGGCGTAGACCTCGGTGCGCAGCGCCGTCCCCTTGAGCGCGCGGTAAGCCTCGCGCAACTCCTCGGCCGTGAGCGGCGGCCCCGCGCCGGGCGGCGGCTCGATCACGCTGTCGGGCAGAAGCATCGCCTCGCGCGCCGCGGCGTCGGCGGGCGTGTCGCCGCGCAGGGCCGGCTCGACCCAGTACTCGCGCGCGTACTGGCGCGAGACCGTCCCGGCCTCGACGAAGGCCCCCGTGTGGAACCACGTGCGCGTGACCACGGGCGGGCTGAAGGAGGCGGCGTCTTCGTTGAGCGGCGCGGCCTCGGGGAAGAGCGTGTCGTCGCGGTGCGTCTCGGTGTCGCGCTGCTCGACCATGCCGAAGCCGCGGAACTCGCGCTCCGCGCCGTCGAAGTAGCCGTGGTGGTAGCCGTAGCGCGTGACGAAGCGGCTGCGCCCGACCCAGTCGTAGGTCTCCACGCGCTCGACGACGTGGACGGGGAAGGGCAGGCGCGTGACCCAGGGTCGGCCGGCCCGCGCGTCCTCAAGGTAGAAGCGCGTCGAGGGCGCGAAGGCCACGCGCGTCTCCGCGCCGAGGTTGTTGCGCGTGCGCACGAGCAGGTGCGGCTTCTGCCCGCCCATCAGATCGACGTAGCGCAGCGACCGGCCGGCGGCGGCCGGCAGCGGCGAAGACCAGACCAGACAGGCCGTGCCGTTGCCGAGCAGGTCGGCGACCTGCACGGAACTCAACTGATCCGCGTCGGGGAAGACCGCGAGCAGACGCGGCTCGGCCCAGGAGTTCCCCGAGCGGTTGAAGCAGACCTGCACGCCCCCCGCGCCGACGTAGAGCAGGTCGGTCGTGCCCGAGCCGTCGATGTCGGCGAAGTGGATGCGGCGCGGGTCGAAGCGCTCCTCGTCCGTGAAGCGCGGCGCGCCGTCCATCGTGACCTTCGCGCCGAAGCGGCCGTAGCCGAGGTTGGGCCAATAGCAGACCTCGCCGTTGCGCACGCGGACGAGGTCGGAGAGTCCGTCGCCCGAGATGTCGGCGAGCGAGACGGTCTGCGTGCCGTCGGCGAAGACCACGCGCGGGCCGCGCCGCTCGTCCGACGGGAGGCGCACGCGCACGCCCCCGCCGAAGCCGCGCTCGCCGAGCGACGGGTAGAAGGTGTAAACCTCCTCCTCCGTTATCAGCGCGTCGGCGTGGCCGTCGCCGGTCAGGTCGACGAACCGCAGGTTCGGCTCAGACCAGTCGATGCGCGGCAGCGCGGCGAAGCTCTTCAGGGGCTCCCAGCCGCCCTCGGCCGTCCGCGCGAAGAAGCCGGGCACGGCCGACGAGAAGTCCGCGAGGTCTGCGCGCCCCTCACCCGTGAGGTCGAGGAGTTGCCGGCCGCCGCCGAGGCTCGCGGGCGCGGGCAGCGACGGGACGCGCTCCAGCGGGCCGAAGCGCGCGCGCGCCGCGCGCCCGCCGCCCGGCAGCGTCGCGAGGTTGGCGGGGCTCAGGTTGCGCTTGTAGCCCCAGCCGCCCCCCTGCTCCGTGAGAATCCCGGCCGCGCCCTCGCCGTCGAGATCGACGAGGCGGAAGCGCGAGCCGTCTAAGCCCTCCGGCAGATTCTCGCGGCTGACGGCGTCGGCGAGCGTCAGCACCTCCTCGCGCACCTCCGGCCGGCTGTAGAAGAACTCGAGCGGCGGCGTCGAGCGGCTGACGACCGCGCCGTCGCCGTCGCGGCCGTAGCCCGTGTGCGAGACGGATTCGAGGAAGGTGTAGACGGGGTTGCGCGGGTCCGCGGGCTCGGCCTCGTCCGAGTAGGTGAAGTCGGCCGAGCGCACGAGCGCGGGCTCGTCGAAGCCGGGCCGCCCCCCGAACTGGTGGAAGAGCAGCACGCGCTCGCAGCGCCGGTAGGTGCGCACCTCGAAGCCCGCGCGGTAAGTCGAGAAGGGGTCCGGGCGGACGGGCCACGCCGGGTCTGCGGCCGGGTCGCGCTCGGCCGTCGGCGCGTCGGCGCGGTGGTCGCCGTAGTCGAAGACGAGGTGGAAGTGCCAGTCTTCGGGGACGGGGAGCGCGGCGGCCGGGTCTTCAGACCAGTCGGGGAAGTAGGGCGCGGCGTTCCCGTGGCGCACGCGCTTGAGGTAGCGCTGCGCCGTGCGGCCCGGCGCCGTGCGGCCCGCCTCGTGCGCGGCCGCGGCGTCCACGCCCGCCGAATCCTCCGCGGCGTAGTGGTAGTGCGTGGCGTTGCCCTTGTCGTCGAAGGTGAGGCTGATGAGGTAGGAGAAGACGCGGCCCGGGTCGGACGGGTCGAAGATGCGGCTGTTCTCGTCCGGGCCGAACAGGGTCGTCACGTTGTCGCGCGTGATCGTGCGCCAGTGCCCGCCCGCCCCGTCCGCGCGGGCCCAGCGCTCGATCCGCGCGAAGGAGCCCTCGACGCGCGGGCGGTACAGGTGGACGCGGTAGGCGACGCCGTGGAGCGTGCGCGGGAAGGAGACGCGCCGCCCCGCCGCGTCGAGGACGGGCACGAGGTCTTCGGCGCCGGAGAGGATGAAAACGTCCGACTCTTCGCCGTCGCGGTAGCGCGGCAGCCCCTTGTCCGTTTTGCGTGTGATGGCGGGGAGCGGCAGGCTCCAGCCGAAGCCGAAGGGGCCGTTGCCCGAGCCCGAGTCGTATGAGAGTGAGAGCTGAGGCCCGAAGCCGGAGCGGCCCGGGCTCGAAGGCAGGGGGACGCTGAGCGACGCGCTCCCGGTCGAGGGGCTGACGCCGAACTTCTCGCCCATGCCGCGTATGGCGCCGCCGCCCTTGGGCAGCGAGATGGCGGGCACGGACGCTTGCGGCGGCGCGCCGCCTTCGGCGCGGGCCTCGGCCCGCTGTGGCCCCTTCTCTTCGCTCTTTCTCTCTTGTCGCACGAGGTCGGGTGACGTCAGGTCGTCATGCAGGGACAGCTAACCCGTGCCTGACCGGGCCGCGCAGGGTCGTTGGCGGGTCGAGGTTGGGCGTGTGTTGGTTGCCGCGTTTGCCGGATGCGGCTGTTGGCAGAGAGCTTTGGGCTAAAGCCCCGCGGGCCCGGTACTAGATGAAGGCCGCGACATGAGAGCGCCGGGACGGTCTATCCCGCCCGGCGTAATCGAGGGGTAGGGGGCATTTCTTCTTCAGAGCGCGCGGCGCTCGCGGGAGTGAGCGCCGCAGAGTCTCTGTGAGTGGCGACTAAGCGCTGTTACGCGCGGTAAATTATGCCCATCGCGCGGAAATGTCAATAGCTTGTTTCCCCGATGGCCCTGTTATTTCAGAGCGTCTTTATCAAAGCCTCGACCGCGGCGGGGCTGCCGACGACGTGGTCGGCCCCGGCCTCCTTCAGCTCCGAACCGCTGCCGTACCCGTAGGTGACGCCGATGCTCCGCAGCCCGTTCTCGCGCGCCGCGCGGACGTCGTGCCGGCGGTCGCCGACCATCAAGGACGAGTCGGCCCTCAGCCCGCGCCTCGTCAGCAGTTCGCGCACCAGCTCGGCCTTGTCGTCCAGGCGGCCGCCGAGTTCGTTCCCCTGCACGTCGTCGAAGTAGGGGTCGAGCGCGAAGTGGCGCAGCACCTCCTCGGCGTAAGGCTGCGGCTTCGAGGTCGCCACGTAGAGCCTAAAGCCTGCGGAGCGCAGACCGGCGAGCATCTCGGGCACGCCGTCGTAGACGCGGTTCTCGTAGAGGCCGACGGCGGCGAACCGCTCGCGGTAGACGGCGACCGCCTCCTCGATCAGGCGCGCGTCTGCGGACTGTAGTATCTCGCCGAAGGCGGGCCGGATGGGCGGGCCGATGTAGCGGGCCAACTCCTCCGCGGGAGGGCAGGGGCGGCCCAGGCGGCCGAGGGCGTAGCGGAAGCAGGCGGTGATCCCCTCGCAGGGGTCGGTCAACGTGCCGTCGAGGTCGAACAAGACGTTTCTCATGATTTCGCGGAAGACTCTGTCTGAAGCCGCACGGCCGGCCCGAACTCGGAGAGCGGCTCACACACGAACTCGCGCCAGCGCCCCCTGTGGCCTTCGCGGCGGAGGCGAAAATAGACGACCTCGCGTGTGAGCGTCGAGGTGTTCCCGCCGGTGTTATGGCCGAGCAGGTAGTGTGCGAGCAGGAGGTCGCCGGCGCGCCCCAACACCCTGCACGGCTCGGACAGTTCGACGGGCGGGTAAGGGGCGGAAGAGAGGAGGGCGTCCGCCCCCCTCTCACGGAAGTAACGGGCGGCCGCGTGGTGCGAGCCTGGCCAGACCCAGAGGTTCCCCATCTGTTCCGCCGACTGGTCGGTCAGGAAGACGCCGGCCAGCAGGGTGAAGGTTCCGGGCCGCCCGTTCTGCTCGGGCGGCGCGAGGCCGTCGAGGTGCGGCCCGCCCGGGATGTGGTCGAAGGGCGGCACGTTGAGCGAAATCTGAACCTGTCCGGGGGGCTCGAACTTTCCGGGGGCGATGAGAGACTCGGCGGCCGAAAGGGCTCGGCCCTCGAAGAGCAGCGGGTGCAGCGGGCGAGGCGCGTCGCCGTCGATGAAGTAGGAGTAGGGCCCGACGTGGCCGTCGGGGGGAGGTTCGAGCGCCACACGCCTCCGGACTTCCCGGCGTGCCGACTCGACGAGCGACGGGTGAACCGCCCCCGGCACTACCAGGTAGCCCCGGGCCGCGAAGGACTCTTTTTGTCGTCGGGTCAGCGTGGCGAACTCTCCTGCCACAGCGGTCGTGCGGGTCGCCTAGAGCGGTTTGCCAATCAGTTTACCTACCGTTTAGAGGCGGGCTCCGCCCGCCGGAGCGCGCTGCGATGTAACTCGGGCCGGCGGGCGGAGCCCGCCTCTAAACAGTAGAAGGTAAGCTCATGCGAAAAACGCTCTAGGCGCGCGCGCTCAGTTCGCGTAGAGCGCGATGCCCCAGAAGTTAATCTCGGGCGGCAGCGCGTTCCAGTTGTCGAACGAGTGCGAGTCGTCCGACTTGTAGTGCAGCCTGTACCTCCCGGCCGGCAGGCTGACCGTGGCGTCAACCTTGCGGTTCTTCTCGGCCCCGCCCGCGTGCGCGGTCTCGGCCCCTTTCATCTCCCAGACCGCCTTGCCCGTCGCGGCGTCCTCGATCCAGCCGTAGTCGTACATCCGCCCGCCGTCGCCCTCGCCCTGCGCGAAGACGCGCACGCTCGTCGCGCTCGGCAGGGTGAACTCGGCCGTCCTATTCTGGTCGTCCGCGACCTCGGAGATGAGCGCGACGGGCGTCTTCGCGCTCAGCTCTTCGGGCAGGGGCTTCAGGTGCAGCTCGCCGTAGACCCGCATCAGCCGCCGCGCATCGTCCCGCCGGCCGACGCTCATCATGATGCGCGTCCGCGTCTGCAACTCCTTCTTATACACGTCCGCGTTCGGCGACCGCGCGAGCCCCGCGAGTCGGGCCTTCAGCGCGTCGGGCGCGGCCTGCCAGTCGATCTCGGCCATCTCCCCGCCGAACTTGTCGGGGAAGACGAACGTCTTCAGGAAGGCCATCCCGACGGGCGAGCTTAGAACGTCGCCCGCGCCGAGGTCGGTCGGGCGGCTCAGGTTGTCGGTGTTCGCCATAGCGATGAAGGTGAGGTTGCGCTCGGGGACTTTGAGGATGAGCGACGAGTTGCCCGTCCAGTAGCCGTAGTGCCAGACGAGGCGCGTGCCCCTGTAGTCCTGCGTGAACCAGCCGAGGCCGTACGGCAGCGGCTCGCCCTTCGTAGACGTGAACGGCGTGAAGGCGAGCCGCTGGGTCTCCTTCGTCAGGAAGCGGTTCCGGTCTACCGCGATGTCGTACTTCGCCATGTCGAGCACCGAGGCCATCAGGCCGGCCGACGTGCCGAAGTAGGTCGGGTACTTGATTCTGACGGGGTTGAATTTGTCGTCGAGCCCGTATCCTTGCGCCAGCGTCTTCTGAACCGCGTCGAACCTCTGCCGCCAGCGTTCGGTGACGAGGGCCATGTTCGGCGGCGACAGGTGCGAGTGGACGAGCCTCCAGACGCCGTCCTGCCTGTGCCAGACGAGGGAGGCGCGCCAGGGGCCGTCCTTGCGGTCGGGGCCGTTCGGCCTGCTCACGCCCCCGCCGAAGAAGCCGGTCGCGAGGGCCGTCTCGCCGTAGACGGCCACCTCGAGGTCGCGCATCTCGAACTTCAGCCGCACGCCCGACTTGAACGCGCCGCGGAGTTCGTCGAGGTCAACGATGTCTCGCAGGGGGCCGCCCTCGCCGTGGAAGCCGCTGCGCTGCGCTGCCACGCGGCGCTCGATCTGCTCGACGCTGCCGGAGTTGTAGCCGGCGATTAAGTCCGCGACCGCCTCCCTGACTTCCGACTCGGCCCGCGGGTCGCCCGCGCCCGGCGACTTCGTGCGGGCCGCGGGCGCGACGTTCGGCGCGCTCTCGCTCATGCCGAGCGGGTCGAGGATGTCGTCGATGAGTATCTCGCCGAAGGACCTGCCGGCGGCCCGCTCGACGACCTTGTCCAGCTCGCCGAAGCGGTTGCCGCTGTAGCGGTAGCGCTCGCCCGGGTTGCCCTCGGAGGTGTGCGAGAGCAGGTGCTTGACGCGGACGACGCCGTCGCTTTCGAGGCTGACGCCGTACTTCGAGACCGGGTCGTCGAGGCTCACCTTGCCCTCCTGCACGAGCCGCATGAGGACGGTCGAGGCGAACGTCTTCGTCAGCGAGGCGAGGTGGTAGGGCGTGTGCTCGGTCGCGGGAATCTTCCTCTCAAGGTCGGCGTAGCCGAAGCCCCTGGCCCAGAGGACTTTTTGGTCTTTCACGACGGCGGCCGACATGGCGGGGATTTTCAGTTCCTGCCGCAGTGCCTCAAGCGAGCTTTCGAGCCTGGTCAGCCGCGCGGCTTCGGGCGGTGCGGGCGTGTTCGGGCTACCTTGCGGGGCGACGAGCGCGGGCGCGAGGCGGGCGGCCCACGTCAGGCTCAAAGCCGCTACTAAACACCGGAAGAGCTTCGGCCTCATTGTGATTCTCCTTTACCCTCGCGGCAGTTCTAAGGCATGAGTGGCGGGCGAGTCAACTGTCTCTTTTTTGCGTTGTCCCGGGGCGAAGCGCGGGCTTATACTCGGCCATCTCGGAGAGAGGAGCGGTGCCAGTCATGGGAGACCGTCGGGCGCTCAGGGCGGCAGTCGTCGCAGGGTTCGTGGGACTCGTTTGCCTCTTCGCGCTCTGGCCGGGCGCGGCGCGGGCGCAGCAGCCGAGCGCGCCGGGGCCGCCGCCGCCGGGCAACCGCGACCCATTCGCCGAGGCGCGCGAGCGACAGCAGCGCGAGGCGCAACTGCGCAGCGCCGAACTGCTCGGCGAGGTGAAGCTGACCGACCGGCGGAGCGTCGAGGCGGCCGTCGAGCAGATGAAGGACGACTTCCGGCGCATCCAGGTTGTGCGCAACGACGTGGTGCGACACCTCCAGTCCGGCCGGCCGCTCGACTACAAGTTCATCTCGCGCGAGGCCGGGGAGATCCACAAGCGCGCCGGCCGGCTGAAGACGCACCTCCTGCGCGAAGTCCCGGCGGGTGAGAAGAAGGAGCCGCCGCCGCTGGCCGACATCGAGGGCGCGCAACTGACGGAGGCGCTCGTCAGGATGTGCCACCGCATCGACAGCTTCACCGAAAACCCCCTCTTCAAAATCCCGGAAGTCGTAGACGTTAAGGACGCCGAGAAGGCCGGGCGCGACCTGCGCGACATCCTCAGGCTGAGCGAAGTCATCGGCAAGTCGGCCGAGAGACTCAATAAAAGCCGTGAACCGTAAACCGTGAACCGTGACGAGTAAGAACACGCTCTTACTCGTCACGGTTCACGGTTTACGGTTCACGGCTTTTATTGAGTTGGCTCGGGCAGTGCGTGGAGCGAGATGAGTTCGATGGTGGTGGGCGTGCCGTTCTCGACGCCGACCTTGAGGAGCGCCTGGTAATACTTGGGCGGGCCGGCGGGGCCGCCGAGCTGGCGCAGCCGCTGGCCGAGCGCGGCGAGGTGGTTGCGCGTCGTGACGAACTCGGCCGCCGCCTCCGTCCCCTCGCTGAAGATGCCGGCCAAAGTCATCACCGCGTGCTCGCCTGAGACGTTCGGCTTGACGGTGATGAGCGCGTAGTCGGTCGCCAGCTCGCCCGTCTGCGGGTTGAACTGCGGCTTGTACTCGCGCTCCTCGCCCGGCCGCGGGTCCCGGTTCTCGATGGTCGCGTTGAAGGTGTAGGAGAACTTCTCGACCGAGGGGAGCCTCCGCGACCACTCGTTGACGTAGATGCTGCCGAGCATGACGACGTTCCGGTACTTCAGGTCGGCGGCGCTCACCTGCCGGCTCTGCTTGAGCAGGATGTTCTTGTTCGCGGTGCGGAAGAGGTCGGTCAGGCGGTGGAGCCCGATGGCCTCGCCCATCCCCGTGTACATGCCGAGCGAAGGGATGAGCCGGGGCGAGTCGCCGCCCGCCCACTGCCCCTTGAACTCCGGCGAGCTGACGAGCAGGCGCGTCTGTTCCGGGCTGAGCGGGATGGCGCGCGCGGCAAGCATCTGGGGGTCGGCGCTGTTGATGAAGCGCGGGACGGTCGGGCTGCTCAGGACGAGCAGGGGCGGCTGCGGGTCGTCAACAAACGGACTCCAGACGGCCCTCGACTCCTCGGAGCTGAGCGTCGGGTCGGGGCCGGCGGTCGCGACGACGGCCTGCTGCTGTAGCCTGCGGTTCGACAGGTAGAGCGCGATTGAGGAGGCGGCCAACAGGACGACGAGGCCGGCGAGCACGTATGTGACCGCACCGCCGCGCCGCGCGAGGCGGCGGCCCTCGGCGCGCGCGTGCGCGTCCGCCTGCGCGCCCGCGGCGGCGGCGTGGCCGTTCGCGTGCGGCGGGTCGGGCGTCTGGGCGGCGGCCGTCGAGACCGCGCCCTCACCCTCGGCCCGCGCGCAGACGAAGACCGGGTGGTAGTGGCCCTTGGGGAGGTCGATGATGACGGGGTCGGCCTTCCCCTCGGTGGTGTAGTACTCCTGGAGCTTGGTGCGCAGGCGGCCTGCCTGCACCCTCACCACCGAATCGATGCGCGGGTCGTAGTCGGTGTTGCGGCCGAAGACCTCGGTGGCGATGGTGTACTCCTTGAGCAGCGCCCCCTCGTCATCGACCGTCTTCTCGACGACGTAGCGGAGGAACGCCTTGAGGCTCTCGGAGTTCTGGAGCGTGCGACTCCGGAGGAGCTTCTCGAGCTGCGCGAGCTTCTGTTCCCTGCCTAGTTCCATCATCACGGCAGCGACCTTGAAAGAGTACGCCGGGCATTTAAACGCCGGGGCCGGGCGCCGTCCCGAAGCACGTGCGAGTTGGTAATGATTGTTCGTTATCCTAACAAAGGCTGGAAAAATTCCAGGTGACGGCGGGACGGATTATAAGCCCGCCCACCGCTTTTCAACAACAGCACCGCGGGGTCGGCGGCCCCGCCCTGTAACGAGGTTACATCCGCCGTGTAACGTGCCGTTTTCTCAGGCGATATGCGAGCCGAACCGCCCCTTCGCCGTGTCTTACTGACAGTAACTTTCAGGATGCCCTGTAGCAGGTATAAGGTGTATTCAAGTCTTAGTCTACGCGGCGGCCTACAGGTCAGCGGCCGCCGGTTCCGAGCCTGAGGCGGTCGAGGCGCACCCGCCAGTCAATATTTTATTCTACGCCGGTGATCATGGCTCCCGCTCGCGGGAGCGCGCTGGGAGTCGTCGAGGCTCTCCCCGAGCCCTGTTTCCGAAGAACCGTCCATGCGCCAGGAGACCCGGATCATGAGAAAGAGACTCGCCCTTTACGCCGTCCTCGTCCTGTTAGGGGCCGGCCTGCTCGCGGGGGCCCGCGCCCAGACGAGCACCGTCGGCAGCATCAGCGGCACGGTGCGCGACCCGCAGGGGGCCGCCGTCCCGAACGCCGAGGTCGTCATCGAGGAGGAGACTACGGGGCAGAAGCGCACCGTCAAGTCCGGCGGCGACGGCACGTACTCGGCCGAGAGCGTCCCCGTCGGCCGCTACAGCGTGAGCGCCGCGCCGCAGGGCTTCAAGCGGACGCTCGCCACGGGCGTCGAGGTGCACGTCGCCGAGAGGGTGGTCGTGGACATCAACCTCGAAGTCGGCGCGGTCACGGAGACGGTGACGGTGACGGGCGCGGCGCAGCTCGTCGAGACCGAGAGCGGCAGGGTCAGCAGCCTCGTCTCCGAGAAGCAGGTGACCGAACTCCCCTTGAACGGGCGCAACTACGCCGCGCTCGTCACGCTCGTCCCCGGCCTCTCGGCCCCGAACGAGGGCGGCGCGTTCGCCACGCGCGGGACGGGGCTCGACTCGCACGTGGACGTCTCGGTCAACGGCAACCAGTCGAACGCCAACATGTGGACGGTGGACGGCGTCAACAACATGGACGTCGGCTCGAACGCGACGCTGCTGGTCTTCCCCTCCATCGACTCCATCGCCGAGTTCCGCGTCGAGCGCAACAGCTTCTCGGCCGAGTACGGGCAGGCGCAGGGCGCGGTCATCAACCTCGTCACCAAGGGCGGCTCGAACCAGTTCCACGGCTCGCTCTTCGAGTTCTTCCGCAACGACAAGCTGAACGCCAACGACTGGTTCACCAACCAGGCCGGCGGCAAGCGCCCGCAGCTCCGGTACAACAACTTCGGCGGCAACTTCAACGGCCCCATCGTCAAAGACCGCGTCTTCTTCTTCTGGTCGGAGGAGTGGCGGCGGGAGCGGCGCGGGACGCCGCTGCGCGCCCTCGTCCCGACGGCCGCCGAGCGCCAGGGCGACTTCAGCGGCCCGCTCACCGGCGGCCGCCCTTACGACCCGACCACCTGCACGCGCGACGCGGCAGGCAACCGCGTCTTCAGCGCGGCCACCTGCCAGCCGTTCCCCGGCAACCGCATCCCGCAGTCGCGGCTGAGCCCGGCCGGCCTCGCGCTGATGAACATCTTCCCGCTGCCCAACAACCCCGACGACCCGACGGGCAGCCGGACGGGGGCGAACTGGGGGGCCGCGCCGTTACAGCCGGTCAACACCCGCCAGGACTTGATCCGCGGCGACATCAACGTCACCGACAAGATGAACCTGATGGTGCGCTACATCAACGAGACGTGGGTGCACGGGCAGGCGTCGGGCAACTTCTGGGGCGACACGCCCTTCCCGACGCTCTCCTCCGACTGGGAGCAGCCGAGCCGCAGCTTCGCCGTCAAGCTGGCGAACACCATCAGCTCGACGACCGTCAACGAGTTCCAGTTCTCGCGCTCCGGCAACGACATCTTCGTGGCGACGAGCGCCGAAGGGCAGGCGCTTCAGGAGCAGGTCGCCTCCGTCTTCCCGACCGTCTTCCCGCGCGTCGCCGGGACCGGCTTCCCGACCGTCGGCTGGGGGGCGGGCGGCTACGGCAACCTCTGGCACCAGGCCCCGTGGGAGAACCACCAGGACCTCAACATCTGGAAGGACGACCTCTCGGTGGTGCTCGGCTCGCACTCCACCAAGTTCGGCGTCCTCTACAGCCGCAACCGGAAGGACGAGCAGCCGAGCGGCGGCAGCGGCGTCTACACCATCCAGACCGACGGCAGCCGCACGGGCAGCCTTATCACAGACCTCCTGCTTAAGGACTTGCCGATTCTCCAGTACACGGAGCTTCAGCGGCAGGACACGACCCTCGGCCGCTGGCGCGACTTCGAGTTCTACGGCAACGACACTTGGAAGGTGCGCCCCAACCTGACCCTGACGCTGGGCATGCGCTACTCTTACTTCCCGCCGGCCTTCGCCGCCGACGACCGCATCACCAACTGGATCCCCGAGCGCTACAACGGCCTCGACCTCAACACCGGCTACGTCCGCGCCGACGAGGCGGAGGCGGCCGGGCTGCCGCGCTCTTTGGTGCGCCCGTACAAGATGGGCATCCAGCCGCGCCTCGGCCTCGCCTGGAACATCCGCGGCGACGGCAAGACGGCCCTGAGGCTCGGCTTCGGGCGCTACATGAGCCGCTCGAACGTCATCGCCTCGCTGCTGCGCATGGCCCTCGACCCGCCCTGGACGACGCAGGTGGACACGGGCTGGAACTCGACGGCCGTCTCCCTGACCGACTGCCCGACCTGCCGCACGCTCGACAACGCCAACGCCGCCGTGCTCGGCCCGCGCGCGGCCAACGTCGGCGCGGTCAACTCCGTAGACCCCAACTTCAAGCCGCCCGAGAGCTGGCAGTGGAACCTGACCGTCTCGCAGGAGATCATGCCGAACACCGTGGCCGAGGTCTCCTACGTCGGCAACCACGGCCTGCACATCTGGCGGCTGATCAACGGAAGCTACAACGCGGTGCTGCCGCAGTTCCGCCAGCAGGTCGCCAACGGGGCCGACGCCAACAACTTCCGCCGGTTCGGCTTCGCCAACGCCATCACGCGCGACGAGTCCACGGGCGACTCCAACTACCACGCGCTTCAGGTCTGGGTTGACCGGAGGTTCTCCAACCGGCTGGCCTTCCAGGCCGCTTACACCTGGTCGCACACGATCAGCAACGTCCCGACGCAGTCTTTCATCAGCGCCACGACTGACGTCTTCAACTACGACCTCGACCGCGGCGACGCCGACCTCGACCGCCGCCACGCCTTCGTCTTCAACACGGTCTACGCGCTGCCGTCGTTCAAGGAGTGGGGCTCTCTGGCGAGCGCCTTCCTCGGCGACTGGCAGCTCAACGGCATCGCCTCCTTCTACAGCGGCACGCCGCTCAACATCATCCTCGGCACGGACGTGGCGGGCCTCGGTAACTCGACGGTGCAGCGCCCGAACCTCGTCTCCGGCGTGCCGCTCTACATCGACAACCCCGCAGACCGCTCGCTGCTCATCAACCGGGCCGCGTTCGCCGCGCCGGCGCGCGGCACCTTCGGCAACCTCCCGCGCGGGTTCGTCCGCGCGCCCGGCATCAAGAACGTTGACTTCTCGATGGCGAAGAACTGGAGGATGAGGGAGCGCTACACCATCCAGTTCCGCGCCGAGATGTTCAACGTCTTCAACTTCGTCAACTTCCGCGGCCACAACGCGAGCGTGGCCGGCGGCGGCATCGAGAACAACCTCGCCAACGGCGGCTTCGGGCGGGCCGGCTCGACCAGGGGCCCGCGCGAAATTCAGTTCGGCCTGAAATTGAACTTCTGATATAGTTCGCCCCGGCTGAAACCTGGACGGAGGGTTGAGACTTTCAGCCCTCCGTCCGCCTTTTGGATTAGAGAAGTAGGCAGTAGGCAGATGGCAGTAGGCAGTTTAAGAATTTTGCCTTAACTGCCTACTGCCATCTGCCTACTGCCTACTGTTCTTAGTTCATAGTTCCACTAAGGTCACAATGCATTTCCCCTCGGCCCTTCTTCCGCTGCTGCTGCTCGTCTCCCCCTTCCAACAGCCCGGCGATTCGTTCCGCAGACACCACGAGGCGGCCGAGGCGCACCGGCGCGCGAATGACCCGGCGGCGGCCGAGAGGGAGTACGCGGCCATCCTGGCCGAAGCCTACCCGGCGCTTGGAAAAATCTACGCCGCGCGGGGAGACCACGCGCGCGCGGTCGCGGCGCTGGAGGCGGCCGCCGCGCGGCGGCCCGACTCCGAAGAGGCGCTCGTCGGCCTGTCAATCGCCCACTTCCAGACCGGACAGTACCGGCGCGCGGTCGAGCCGCTCGTCAAGGCCCTCGCGCTTAACCCGAAGAGCGCGCCCGCGCGCCACATGATGGGCAAGGCCCGCTTCATGCTCGGCGAGTTCGCGTCGGCCGCGCGAGAGTTTGAGGCGGCGCTCGCGCTCGCTCCCGCCGACTACGACGCGGCCTACACGCTCGGCCTCGCCTACCTCAAAGAGCGCAGGCTCGCCGACGCGCGGCGCGTCTACGAGGGCCTGGCCGCCGCGCTCGGCGAGAGCCCGCGGCTGCGCGTGCTCACGGGCCGCGCCTACCGCGAGACCGGCTTCTTCGACGAGGCCGTCGCGGAGTTCAAGCGCGCGGCCGCGCTCGACCCGCGCCACCCGCGCGTCCACTACCACCTCGGCCTCACATACCTGCTCAAGGAGGGCGCGGCCCGGCTCGGCGACGCGGCCCGCGAGCTTGAGGCGGAACTGGCCGCGCACCCGGAAGAGTTCCTGGCGCACTACTACCTCGGCGTGATTCAAAGCAGCGAGGCGCGTTGGCCGCAGGCCGCCGGCTCTCTGGAGAGGGCGGCGCGTCTGCGGCCCGACAGCCCCGACCCGCACTTCCTGCTCGGCGTCGCCTACCAGAATTTGGGCAGGTACGAGCAGGCGATTGACGCGCTGCGAAAATCCATCGCCCTCAACCCGCGCCTCGAACACAACGACTACCAGGTGACGAACGCGCACTACCGCCTCGGCCAGTCGCTCCTCAAGGCGGGCCGCACGGCGGAGGGCGAGCGGGAGTTGCAGAAGGCGGCCGAGCTTAAATCAAAAGCCTTCAAGCGCGACGAGGAGAAGCTTGACGCCTACCTCAACGCCGCCAAAGCCGACGAGCAGTCGAAGCTCCGACAGTCGGTCTCACAACCGCAGAACGTGACGGCGGGAGCCAACGCGACGAACCCGCCGAACGCAGTGGCGACGGACGCGCTGGCGCGGGAGGCGGCCTTTTACGAGAAGGTGGTCGCCGCGGCGCACAACAACGTGGGACTCCTGCGCGCGGAGCGCGGCGACTTCCGCGCGGCGGCCGAAGAGTTCGCGTCGGCCGCGCGCTGGAACCCGCTGCACGAGGGGCTGGACTTCAACCTCGGCCTCGCCTACTTCAAGTCCGAGTCCTACAAGGAGGCGCTCGCGCCGCTCGAACGCGAGGCGCGCGCGCGGCCCTCGAACCTTCAGGCTAAGCAGTTGCTCGGGCTCAGCTACTTCATGACGGAGGATTACGCGAAGGCCGCGGCGCTGCTCGCCGAAGTCGTGGCCGCGCGGCCCGGCGACGCGGCCCTGTACTACCCGCTCGCGCTCTCGCTGGCCAAGACGGGGAAGACCGACGAGTCGAACCGCGTCGTCCGGCAGATGGTCGCGGTCGGAGGCGACAGCCCGCAGTTGCACATCCTCCTCGGCCGCGCGCACTACGAGCAGAACGACGCGGGCCGCGCGCTCGAAGAGCTGCGCGAGGCGCTCAGGCTCGACCCCTCGGTGCGCCTCGCGCACTTCTACACGGGGCTGATTCAACTGAAGGCGGGGCGGCTCGACGAGGCCGCACGCGAGTTCGAGGCCGAGCTGAAGCTGAACCCGGCCGACCTCGAAGCCAGGTACCACCTCGGCTTCGCGCTGCTCGCGCGGCAGGAGACGGCGCGCGGCGTGGCGCTGCTGCGCGAGGTCGTCAGCGCCCGCCCCGACTTCGCCAACGCGCACTTCGAGCTGGGCGGCGCGCTCCTCAAGCAGGGCGACGTGCGCGGCGCGGTCGAGAGCCTTGAGCGGGCCGCGAAGCTCGCGCCCGGCGAGGCGCGCGTCCACTACCAGCTCGGGCGCGCCTACATCGCCGCCGGCCGCCGGGCCGAGGGCGAGGCCCATCTCGAAACCGCGCGGCAGTTGAAAGAGAAGGCGCTGCGCGCGACGACCCCGCAGCCTTGACCCGAGGTGTGCCGAGCGTGCCTTTGAGGAGAACGTTCCTGCTCGCGGCGCTCATCCTGCTGCCGCTACCGCTGCGGGCGCAGACGGCCGTCCGCTTCGCCGACGTGACCGCGCAGGCGGGCGTCAACTTCCGTCACGTCTCCACGCCCGAGAAGCGCTACATCGTCGAGTCGATGAGCGGCGGCGTGGCGCTGCTCGACTACGACAACGACGGCTTTCTCGACATCTTCTTCGTCAACTCTCTGACGGTCGATCTCGTCAGGTCGAAGGGGAAGACGAGGAGCGCGCTCTACCGCAACCGGGGCGACGGCACGTTCGCGGACGTGACGGAGCGGGCGGGCGTGGGCGACGTGGGCTGGGGCATGGGCGCGGCCGTCGCCGACTACGACAACGACGGAGACGATGACATCTACGTCACCTGCGTCGGCCCGAACCACCTGCTTAAGAACAACGGGGACGGAACATTCACCGATGTGAGCAAGCAGGCCGGCGTCGCCGACCCGCGCTGGTCGGCGGGCGCGGCCTTCGTCGATTACGACCGCGACGGGTGGCTCGACCTCTTCGTCGCCAACTACGTGGCCTTCGACTTCGACAACCTGCCCGAGTTCGGCCGCGACAAGACCTGCCAGTTCAAAGGCGTCGCCGTGCAGTGCGGCCCGCGCGGGATGCCCGGCGACGGCGACTCGCTCTACCGCAACAACGGCGACGGGACGTTCACGGACGTGACGAAGAAGGCCGCCGTCTCCGACCCGAACGGCTACTACGGCATGGGCGTCATCGCGAGCGACTTCGACGAGGACGGACTCACCGACATCTTCGTCGCCAACGACTCGACGCCGAACTTCCACTACCGGAACAACGGCGACGGCACCTTCAAGGAGGCCGGCTTCCTCTCGGGCACGGCGCTGAGCGAGAGCGGCGGCGCGCAGGGCTCGATGGGCGTGACCGTGGCCGACTACGACCACGACGGCCGCCTCGACCTCTTCATCACCAACTTCGACGACGAGTACAACACGCTCTACCACAACGACGGGCAGAACTCTTTCACGGACTTCTCCTACAAGGCGAAGGTCGCCGCGGTGAGCCTGCCGTACGTCGGCTGGGGGACGAAGTTCTTCGACTACGACAACGACGGCTGGGTCGATCTCTTCGTCGCCAACGGGCACGTCTACCCGCAGATCAAGAGCTTCCGGCAGCGCAACTTCGTCCACCGCAACAACCGCGACGGGACGTTCGCGGAGGTGGCCGAGCAGTTAGGCGCGCCCTTCGCCGAACGCCGCGCCGGGCGCGGCGCCGCCTTCGGCGACCTGGACAACGACGGCGACGTGGACATCGTCCTCAACAACCTCGGCGACGCCGCGCAGGTGCTCCGCAACGACGGCGGCAGCGCCGCCGGCAACTTCGTGCTCGTCAAGACGGTCGGCGTGAAGAGCAACCGCGGCGGCGTCGGCGCGCGCGTCCGCGTAGTCTCCGGCGACCTCTCGCAGAAGGACGAGGTGCGCAGCGGCGACAGCTACCTCTCGCAGAGCGACCGGCGGCTGCACTTCGGGCTTGAGAGGCGGACGAAGATAGACTTGATCGAGGTGCGCTGGCCGGGCGGCGCGGTCGATAAGGTCACGAACGCGAAGGTCAACGGCCTGGTCGTCATCAAGGAGGGCCAGGGCGTCGTCGAGCAGAAGGAGTTCAAGGCCGCCCGGCGTTGACCGATTCGTCGAACGTCATGCACACCACGTCGCAGAACATCGTCGCGCGCGCAGTCATCGTCACGCTGTGGTGCGCGCTCTTGACGCCCGCGGTCGCGCGGGCGCAGGCCGACGACCGCGTCGAGCAGTTGAAGCGCGCGGCGTCGCTCGTCGGCAGCAACCGGCTCGACGAGGCCGAGCGGCAGTTGAATCAAATCCTGAAGGAGAGCCCGGAGGAGGCGACGGCGCTCAACCTGCTGGGCGCGCTCCGCGCGAAGCAGGGGAGGCTCGAAGAGGCGGAGGCCCTCTTCACGCGCGCGCTGCGCGGCGACGCGCGGCTCGTGGGCGCGCACATGAATCTGGCCTACCTCCACCTGCTCAGGCGCGAGCCGGAGAAGAGCGCCGCGCGGCTCCGCGAAGTGCTGCGCCTCGAACCCTCGAACGCCGAGGCCGCGCAGAGGCTCGCGTGGCTCCTGCTCTCGCAGAACCGCCTTGACGAGTGCGTTGCGCTCGTCGAATCCCTCAAAGAGACGCAAACGCCCTCCGCCCCCCTGCTCGCCCTCGCCGCCGAGGCGTACCTCAAAAAGGGCGACCGGGCCGCGGCGCTCGCGTCGTTCAGGAGGGCGGCGGAGCTGAACCCCTCCGAGCCCTCGTACCATTTCGCAATCGGCTCGGCGTGGCTCAGGTATCCGCCCGACGTGGACGAGGCCGAGCGGGCCTTCCGGCAGTTCCTCAAACTCCGCCCCGGCGACGTGCAGGGGCAGGTACACCTCGGCTACGTGCTGCTCAAACAGAGCCGGCTGGCGGAGGCGCGCGCGGCGCTCGAACCGAGCGCGCGCGGCGGCGCGGCGACGGCCGAAGTCTTCTACTACCTCGGCCTCATCGCGCAAGCCGAGGGCGAGGACGCGCGGGCCGTCGAGCTGTTCGAGCAGTCAGTCCGACTCGCACCCGCCTTCGCGCACGCGCACGCCGCCCTGGGCGCGGCCTTCCTGAAGCTCAAGGATTACGCGCGCGCGCAGCGGGCGCTCGAAGCGGCCGTGAGGCTCAGCCCCGAAGAGCCGAAGGCCCACTACAACCTCGCGCTCCTCTACGCGCGGCAGGGCCAGCCCGAGCGTGCGCGGGAGGAGATGCGCATCGTCGAGCGCCTGAAGAATCAGGGTAAGGAGTTGACGGACGAGATGGACGAGGTTGCCCCGCCGCGCCCGCGTTAAAAAGGACTGAGTACTGAGGACTGAGTTAAAAACTCGTCCTCACTCAGTCCTCAGTCCTCAGTACTTCATTTAGAGGGGGCCGCCAGCGTCTTCACCTGCGCCTTCCATTCGGCGGCCGACATCTGGCGGAGGCGCGGCTGCTCGTAGGCGGCGACGACGAGCTGGCGGAGGCCGCCGATGACGGCGAATTCGAGCGCCGCCTTCGGCTTCGCGGCCGCGTCGAGCGCGGCCAGGCGCGTGTCGCGCCACTCCGCGGTCGGCGCGGAGCCGCGCGTGAGGTACGAGAGGGCTTCGAGCCCCGTCGTCCCCAGCGCAGGCAGTTCGGCGGCGAGCGCCCGCGCCTCGTGCAGCGCGGGCGAGCGGTCGATGAGAGCGCCGAGTTCGGGGCCGGCGTCGCGCCATGCGGTCAGCGTGGCGCGCAACTGCTCGGCGTGGGACGCCAGGCGCGGGGCGTCTGAGAGCAGCGCATCGACGGCCGCGTTGAAGCGGCGGCCCTCTTCGCTGTCGGGGCGCGCGGCGTCGATGAGCCCCGTCAGGGGCGAGAGCATCGTCTGCGGCCTCTGCTGGTAGCGCCGGTACTCCTTGACGGGTTCGAGGACGGAGACGAGCGTGCGCAGCGGCGCGGTGTCTGCGCCGCGCGCCAGCCGCCTGAGCATCATCGCCTGGTTGCGCTCGTGCGTGAGGCCGAGTTCTTCGAGCTGGACGCTGACGGCCGAGAGCCGCCGGTACATGTCTTCGACGTCCCTGACCTCGCGCGGCGACCAGAGGCGTTCGGCGATGGCGGCCGTGCGCGGCCAGATGCGCGAGTCGATCGTCTCTGGGCTGACCCACTCGGCCCACATCGTCGCCTCGCCGCCGAGGACGTGTCGGGCCTCGGCGTCCGTCAGCCCGTGCCCTTCGGGGAGCGGGTCGTTGAGGTAGTGCTGCGAGGCGGGGAAGGCGAGGTCGATGTAGTAGCCGTTCGAGAGCACGCCGTCGTAGCCCCTGCGCGCCGCCTCGGCCAGGGCCTTCGGGCCGCGCCAGGAGTGGATGACGACCTCGCGCGGCAGCTCCGGCTGGAAGATTTCGTCCCAGCCCATCATGCGCTTGTTGTTCTTCTTGAGAATCCGCAGCACGCGCTGGTTGAAGTATGTTTGGAGGGCGTGGTTGTCTTTGAGACCCTTCTCCTTCATGAAGGCTTGAATCTGCGGACTCTCGTTCCAGTGCTTGGCCTCGTTCTCGTCGCCGCCGATGTGCATGTACGCGTCGGGGAAGAGCGCGGCCATCTCGCCGAGGAAGGCTTCGAGGAGTTTGTAGGTCTCCTCGCGCGTCGGGTCGAGCGCCGGGTCGAAGATGCCGGGCCGCCGCTCAATCGTATAAGTTCCCGGCTTGCTGGCGAGTTCGGGGTGGCCGACGAGCCAGGCGGTCGCGTGCCCCGGCATGTCGAACTCGGGGACGACGCGGATGCCGCGCTCGCGCGCGTAGGCGATGATTTCGCGCGCCTGCTCCTGCGTGTAGAAGAGGCCGTCCGAGCCCAGCGTGTGGAGTTTAGGGAACCGCTTGCTCTCGATTCTAAAGCCCTGGTCTTCGGTCAGGTGCCAGTGCAGCACGTTGAGCTTGACGGCGGCCATGCCGTCGAGGTTGCGCTTGATGACCTCCAAAGGCTGGTAGTGCCGCGCCACGTCGAGCATGAGTCCGCGCCACGGAAAACGCGGGCGGTCGTTGATGGAGACCGCCGGGACGTAGAAGCCCTCGCGGTCGGCCTCGACGAGCTGGAGGAAGGTCTCAAGCCCGCGCAGGACGCCGACGACCGTCGGGGCCTTGAGCACGGCCTGCCGGTCATTGACTTCGAGCGTGTACGACTCGTCCTCCGAGACCGCGGGCACTTCGAGCCCCGGCCCCGCCGCCTCGACGACGAGCGCGGCCGCGGCCGGCTCCGCCGAGAGCCCGCGCGCCAGCTCCAACACGGTGCGCCCTTCGAGGCGGCGCAGCATGCGCTCGACGCCCGCGCGGAGGCGCTCGTCCGTGTGGCCGCGCGCGGCGACCGCGAAGGCTTTGGTGACGGCGAGCCTCCCTTCGCGGAAGCTCGCGGACGCGGGGGCGGGCATCAGGTTATGATGCCGGGGCGTCTGGGCGCGCGCCGCCGCGGCGGGGGCGCTCAGGAGACACGTCAGGGACAGGAAAAGCGGGAGGCGGGCTCTGTTTCTCATGTGATCCTCGGCGTGGCGGGTCGGGCAGGTCTCCGGGTTTGAAAGACGTTCGCAGCGGGGAGAGTTTCACTTATGAGTAGCCCCCGGCGGCGTAACTTACGGTGTCATACTTGAGGTTACTAAAATCGTGCCGGTAAAAAATTATGTGCTTCGCTAAAGACAAAGAGGCGGCGGCGTGAATTCGCTCAAGATAGGCATCAGCGGCGTGCGCGGCGTGGTGGGCGAGACCTTCACGCCGGAGCTGGCGGTCGCCTTCGCGCAGGCGTTCGGCACGTACCTGGACGCGGGGCGCATCCTCATCTGCCGCGACGCGCGCGCCTCGGGGCCGATGGTGCACGCGTCGGTCGTCGCGGGGCTGCTCGCCACGGGCTGCGAGGTGTTCGACCTCGGCGTCTGCCCGACGCCTTCGCTGCAACTCGCCGTCGGCCAGCTCGGGGCGGAGGGCGGCATCTCGATCACCGCCGGACACAACCCGGAGCCCTGGAACGCCCTGAAGTTCGTGCGCTCGGACGGCCTTTACCTGAACGCCACGCAGGCCGACGAGCTGCTCGACATCTACCACCAGGCGGAGTTCGACAAGGCCGACTGGAAACGCATCCGCTCAGATGTCGTCCGACGAGACGCCATCCCGCACCACCTCGAAACGCTCGCGCGGGCCTTCGACGTGGAGGCCGTCCGCGCGCGCCGCCTGACGGTCGCGGTCGATTGCTGCAACAGCTCGTGCGCGCTGCTGTCGCCGCGCTGGCTCCGCGCGCTCGGCTGCGAAGTGCTGGCCTTGAACGACGACCCGTCGGCCCCCTTCCCGCACGCGCCGGAGCCGACGCGCCAGACGATGGCGCAGTTGCGCGCCGTGGTCGAGGCGGGCCGGGCCGACGTCGGCTTCGCGCACGACGCGGACGGCGAGCGGCTGGGGCTGGTCACGGAGAAGGGCGAGGTGCTCTCGGAAGAGCTGACGCTCGCCGTCGCCGCCGAGATACAGCTCAGGCGGGAGGTCGGCCCCGTGGTGACGAACGTCTCGACGAGCGTGCTGGTCGAGCGCGTCGCCGAAAGGTACGGGGCGAAGGTGACTCGCACGCCGGTCGGGCAGGCGTTTGTCTCCGAGGCGATGGTCGAGGCCGGGGCGGTCGTCGGCGGGGAGGGCAGCGGGGGCGTCGTCGTCCCGCGCGTGCAGTGGACGCACGACGCGGCGGCCGCGGCCGGGCTCATCCTCGAACACCTGGCGACGACCGGGGAGACGATGTCGGGGCTGGCCGCGCGGCTGCCGCGCCTCGCGATGCTCAAACACAACGTGGCGGTCGAGCCCGACCGCATCCACTCGCTCCTCGGGCGGCTGCACGACGAGCTGGAGAGGGAGGGCGTCCCCTACGACCAGACGGACGGCATCAGGGTGCTCCGGCCCGACGGCTGGGTTCACGCGCGCGTCTCGAACACCGAGTCGATGCTCCGCCTCATCGCCGAGGCCGAGACGGAGGCGCGCGCCCGCGAACTGCTCGACTGGGCGCGCGACAGAATAGGGAAGTAGACAGTAGACGGTAGTCAGTAGCCAGTAGGCTCCGCTCTGCTGACGTTGAGGATGACGACCGCACGGTTCGTAACGAGAATGCTTTCCTACTGTCTACTGACTACCGCTTTATATGCGAGCCATACCGACATTAAAGATCAGCATCTCCGGCGTGCGGGGCGTGGTGGGCGAGAGCCTGACGCCGACGCTTCTGGTGCGCTTCGCGCAGGCGTTCGGGACCTACGCGGGGACGGGAACCGTCTGCGTCGGGCGCGACACGCGCACGTCGGGCGAGATGGTGAGGCAGGCGGTCGTGGCGGGCCTTCTGTCGAGCGGCTGCCGCGTCGTAGACCTGGGCGTGTGCCCCGTCCCGACCGTGCAGCTCATGGTGCGCGCGCTGCGCGCGCGCGGTGGCATCGCCATCACGGCCAGCCACAACCCGGAGCCCTGGAACGCGCTGAAGTTCATCGACTCCGCCGGCCTCTTCCTCGGCGCGGGGCAGGCGCGGCAGCTCCTCGACATCTACCATCAGGGCGAATACCGCAAGGTGGCGGGCGCGGAGATGCGCGCCGTCGAGCCTCTGGAAGGGGCGGTTGACCTGCACGTCAAGGCCATCCTCGACGCGCTCGGCCCCCTCCCTTCCGGGCCGCGGGGCGAGCGCCGGCTCCGCGTGGCCGTGGACTCGTGCAACGGGGCGGGCTCGGTCGTCGCGCCGCGCCTGCTCGAAGCGCTCGGCGTCGAAGTCTTTCCCATCAACGTCACGCCCGACGGGACGTTCCCGCGCGGGGCCGAGCCCGTGCCGGAGAACCTCGTCGAGCTGTGCCGCGTCGTGAAGGAGGGCGGCGCGGACGTGGGCTTCGCGCAGGACATGGACGCCGACCGCCTGGCGGTCGTCAACGAGCGCGGCGAGGCGGTCGGCGAGGAGTACACGCTCGTGCTCGCGGCCCTCTACGTCCTGGGCCGCGAGCCGGGGCCTCTGGTCGCGAACCTCGCGACGACGGGCGCGCTCGACGCGGTGGCCCGGAGGTTCGGCTGCCCCGTCTACCGCTCGAAGATCGGCGAGGCGAACGTGGCCGAAGAGATGCTGCGGCGGGGCGCGACGGTCGGCGGCGAGGGCAACGGCGGCGTCATCTACCCGCGCATCAACTTCGCGCGCGACAGCCTCGTCGGCATGGCGCTCGTCCTCCACCTGCTGGCCGAGACGGGCGCGACCGTCTCCGAGCTGCTGGCGGGGCTGCCGCCGTCCCACATGGTCAAGGAGAAGCTGGCCTGCCGCTCCGACCGCATCCGCGCGGCGCTGAAGGCCGTGAGCGAGGCGTACGCCGGCCTTCAGTTGGACTTGCGCGACGGGGTCAAGGTGACGACCGAAGCGGGCTGGTTCCTCGTCCGCGGCTCGAACACCGAGCCGATCATCCGCCTCGTCGCCGAAGGCCCGACCGAAGAGCGGGCGCGCGCCTTGATTGATGACGTGAGGGCACGCGTGCTTGAGTCTGTGAACGGATGAACACCCCCTTATGAAACTGACTCTCCTCGACTGGCTCATCATCGCCGCCTACTTCGCGCTGTCGCTCGCCATCGGGCTCTATTACGCGAAGCGCGCGGGGCGCTCGACCGAGGAGTTCTTCCTGTCGAACCGCTCGATGCCGTGGTGGCTGGCGGGCACCTCGATGGTGGCGACGACGTTCGCCGCCGACACGCCGCTGGCCGTCACCGAGATGGTGGCGCGCAACGGCGTGGCCGGCAACTGGCTCTGGTGGTCGATGCTCGCGAGCGGGATGCTCACCGTCTTCTTCTTCGCCCGCCTGTGGCGTCGGGCGGAGGTGCTGACGGACGTGGAGTTCACCGAGCTGCGCTACTCGGGCCGCTCCGCCGCCTTCCTGCGCGGCTTCCGCGCGCTCTACTTGGGCCTGCCCATCAACCTCATCATCATGGGCTGGGTCAACCTCGGCATGGCGAAGGTCTTGAGCGGCACGCTGGGCCTGGCGAAGTGGCAGGCGCTCGCGCTCTGCCTCGGCATCACCTTCGTCTACTCCGTCCTGTCGGGCTTCTGGGGCGTGGTCGTGACGGACGCCGTGCAGTTCGTCATCGCGATGGTCGGCTCCATCGCGCTGGCCTTCTTCGCCGTGGAGGCCGTGGGCGGCATCGGCGCGCTGAAGGAGCATCTGGCCGCGGCGACGCCCGCGGGCGGGGGCGCGCCGTTCGGCCCCGACGCGATAAGTTTGTGGAGCGACGGGAGCGCGCCGTGGATGTTGCCGCTGTTGACGCTCGCGGTCTACCTCGGCGTGAACTGGTGGGCGTCGTGGTATCCGGGCTCGGAGCCGGGCGGCGGCGGCTACGTGGCGCAGCGCATCTTCTCGGCGAAGAACGAGCGGCACGGCCTGCTCGCCACGCTCTGGTTCAACGTCGCGCACTACGCGCTCCGGCCGTGGCCGTGGATTCTGGTGGCGCTCGCATCGCTCGTACTCTACCCTGCGGGCACGACCGTCAACCCCGAGACGGGCCAGCCCGACGCCGCCTTCGGCTACGTGAGGGTGATGACCGACTACCTGCCCGTGGGCTTCCGCGGCCTGCTCCTCGCCTCCTTCGCCGCCGCCTACATGTCCACCATCTCGACGCAGATGAACTGGGGGTCGAGCTACCTCGTCAACGACTTCTACCGGCGCTTCGTCCGCCGCGGCGCGTCGGAGCGCCACTACGTCTTCGCGTCGCGCGTGGCGACGCTCGTCGTGGTGCTCCTCTCAGTAGTCGTCACCTACTACATGAACCGCATCACGGGCGGGTGGGAGCTGATCATGGCGCTCGGCGCGGGGACGGGGCTCGTCTACATCCTGCGCTGGTACTGGTGGCGCGTCAACGCGTGGTCGGAAATCTCCGCGATGGCGGCGGCGCTCGCGGTCTCGCTCGGGCTCTCGTACTTCGCGGCCTTCGACTCGGGGACGCCCGCCGGCTTCGCGCAGACGATCCTCACGACGGTCGCCGTCACCACGCTCGTCTGGCTCGCGGTCACATACCTGACGGAGCCCGAGCCGCCGGAGAAGCTCGAAGAGTTCTACCGGCGCGTGCGCCCGGCGGGGCCGGGCTGGCGGCGCGTGGCGCGCGCGGCGAACCTGCGCGAGCCCGAATCCGGCATCGCCTCGAACCTGCTCAACTGGGCGCTCGGCGTGGCGCTCGTCTACGCGACCCTCTTCTCCATCGGCGAACTAATCTTCGGCCAATGGGGGCGCGCGGCGCTCTTCCTCACGGCGGCGCTCGCTTCGGGCGGCGTGATGTTCTGGAACCTGAACCGGACGGGCTGGGCCGGCCTCGCCGAGCCCGCGCGCGAGTTAGAGGAAGGGGAGGCTGTCTGAAGAGTTCTATATGTGCAGGGCGAGATGACGCAGAACCGGACGGACTACTTCTTCAAACGCCTCAGGTGACAGGCGCGGTCGTCGGAACGGAGAAGAACTGTGAGGGCATACACCACGCTCGGCGACGGGATAGACGGGCTGAAGCTCGAAGGGCGGCCCGCCCCCGAGCCGAAGGATGACGAGGTGCTGGTGCGGATGAGGGCCGCGTCGCTCAACTACCGCGACCTGCTGGTCGTCAAAGGCGTCGGGCGTTGGAAGCCGTCCGCGCCGCGCGTCCCCGTCTCGGACGGCGCGGGCGTCGTGGCCGCCGCGGGCGGCCGGGTCACGCGCTGGAAGGTCGGCGACCGCGTGACCGGCGTCTTCATGCCGAAGTGGCTCGACGGCGAGTTGACGGCGGAGAAGGATGCGTCGCCGCTCGGCGGGGCGGCGGCCGACGGCGTGCTGGCCGAGTACGTCGCCTTTAACGAGCAGGCGGTCGTCAGGACGCCCGACGGCCTCTCGGACGCCGAGGCTTCGACCTTACCGGTCGCGGCGCTGACGGCCTGGCACGCCGTCGCGCGCCGCAGTCGGGTCGCGGCCGGCGAGACGGTGCTGATTCAGGGGACGGGCGGCGTCTCGCTCTCCGCGACGCAGTTCGTCAGCGCACTCGGGGGGCGGCCGTTAGTCATTTCGAGCAGCGACGAGAAGCTCGAAGCGGCGAGGGGCCTGGGGGCCTGGGCCACGCTGAACTACAAGAGGTTCCCCGAGTGGGACGCGCAAGTCCTGGAGTTGACCGGGGGCCTGGGCGTCGATCACGTGGTGGAGGTGGTGGGCGGCGAAAATCTGAACCGGTCGCTGAACGCCTTGAAGATGAGCGGCACGATCAGCTTCATAGGGCTGCTGGCCGGGATGGGCGGACACATCGACACCTTCCGCTTCGTCGTCAAGAACGTGCGGCTCCACGGCATCGAGACCGGCTCGCGGGAGATGTTCGAGGAGATGAACCGCTTCATCGAGTCGCGGCGGCTGCGGCCGGTCATCGACAGCTCTTTCGGCTTCGACGACCTCCGCGCGGCGTTCGCGCGACTCGAAAGCGGGGCGCACTTCGGCAAGATCGTGGTCGAGTTTTAAAGGGCGCGTCCGACCGCCTGAGGGCGGCGGAACTGTCGCGGGCGCGCGGCACGTCGCGAGGCGCGGCGGATGGTTCCGAACGCGACGGCGAGCGCGACCGCGATCAGAGCCGCCGCGACCGCGAAGGTGACCCGCTTGCCTGCGGCGACCGCTTCGGGGAGCGCCGCCGTGACGTCGTCCGTCGCCGAAGAGAGCGCGAATACCGCGCCCATGACGGACGCGCCGGTGACGAGCCCGAGGTTGCGCGACAGGCCGAGCATGCCGGAGACGACGCCCCGCCGCTCCGCGCCGACGCCCGTCATGACGGCCGTGTTGTTGGCCGCCTGGAACAGCGCGTAGCCGGCGGTCACGAAGGCCACGGGGGCGACGTAGCCGGCGACGCCGAACCCCTCCGGCATCAGGGACAGGGCGGAAGCGCCGCCCGCCATCCCGACGAGCCCTGCCGCGGTCATGCGTCGTGCGCCGAAGCGATCCACGACGCGACCCGCCGGCACGCCGGCCAGCGCCGCGACGAGCGGGCCGGCCGACAGCGCGACTCCCACCAGCGCCGTTTCGAGCCCCAGCCCGCGGGAGAGGTAGAACGGCCCGACCACCAGCGTCGCCATCATCACCGTCGAGACGAGCGCGCTCATCCCGAGACCCGCGCTCAGCACGGGGTCGCGAAACATCTCCAACCGAATCAGCGGCGACGGCGCGCGCCGCTCGGCGGCTACGAAGAGGCCGGCTCCGAATACGGATATCAACAGCAGAGCCGCGTTGAGTGGGCCTGGACGGCCCCGCCCGGTCGTCATGGCGAGGCCGTAGGCAGCGAGCGTCAGGGCGAGCAGCAGTGTGCCCGCCATGTCGAAGCCCGCCCCGCCCGGCTTCGCCTCGCGGCGGTCAACGGGCAGGTGTCGATGCGCGAGGAGAAAGTTCAGGACGCCCAGCGGCACGTTGACGAGGAAGATCGTCCGCCAGCCGAGTCCCGCGATGAGAAGGCCGCCGAGGCCGGGGCCGAGCGTGGTGCCGACGGCCGACATCGTGCCGAGCAGCCCCATCGCGCTGCCGGTCTTCGCCTTCGGGACGGTCTCGCCGACCAGCGCCACCGCGAGGGCCGTCATGACGGCCGCCCCGAGGCCCTGCGCCGCCCGCGCGGCGACGAGCAGCCGGAGCGTGGGCGCGACGCCGCACGCCAGCGAGGCCGCCGTGAACAGACAGATTCCGATCAACAGCAGACGCCGCCGCCCGACCAGGTCGCCGAGCCGCCCGACGCCGACAAGCAGGGTGGTGACGGCGAGCAGGTAGGCGAGGACGACCCACTGAACCTCCTGAAAGGAGGCGTCGAACGTCCGGGCCAGCGTCGGCAGGCCGACGTTGGCGATGCTCGTGTCGAGCGAGGACATCAACATCGAAAGCGAAAGGCCGGCGAGCGCCCAACGCGCCGAAGGAGTCCGCCCCTCACGCCCGGCCGACGCTTCGTCTCTTCCTGTGTCAATCGTCTTCAACATGACGGGAAGGATAGTCGTTCAGACGACGTTGCGGAAGACGCACCGTTTGCACTTTATTAGTGCGTCTGACGCCACGTCACGATATAGTCCGACGCATGCCGAGACCCGACTTCAACCTACTCGTCACCCTCGACGTGCTGCTCGCCGAGGGCAACGTCGCGCGCGCGGCCCGGCGGCTGCGGCTGAGCCCTTCGGCGATGAGCCGGGCGCTGGCGCGCCTGCGTAAGACCGTGGGCGACCCGCTGCTCGTGAGGGCCGGGCGCGGCCTCGTCCCCACGCCGCGCGCGCTCGAACTCCGAGAGCGGGTCGGCCGTCTCGTGCAGGACGCGGAGGAGGTTCTACGTCCCGCGAAGATGCTCGACCTCGGGCAACTCGTCCGAACTTTTACGTTGAGAACCGGCGAAGGCTTCGCGGAGAACTTCGGCCCCGGCCTCATCGCGCGCGTAGGCCGGGAGGCCCCCGGCGTGCGGCTGCGCTTCGTGCAGAAGCCGGACAAGGAGAGCGCGCCGCTCCGCGAGGGAGCTGTCGATTTGGAGACCGGGGTCGTGGGGGAGACTACGGGGCCGGAGGTGCGCGCGCAGGCGTTGTTCCGAGACCGCTTCGTCGGCGTCGTGCGGGAGGGCCACCCGCTGAGCAGGGGCAGGGTGACTCCGGCCCGCTACGCCTCGGCCCGGCACGTCAACGTCTCGCGGCGGGGGCTCGACGAGGGGCCGTTTGACGAGGCGTTGAAGGCGCTCGGGCTGGGGCGGGAGGTCGTCACAATCGTCGGCGGCTTTTCGACCGCGCTGGCCCTGGCCCGGGCCTCCGACCTGGTCGCCACCGTGCCCGAGAGGCACACGGGGAACCTGCGCGCGGGGATGCACAGCTTCCCACTGCCGTTCCCCGCGCCGCAGATCACGGTCTCGCTGCTCTGGCACCCGCGGCTGGACGCAGACCCGGCGCACCGCTGGCTGCGCGGGTGCGTCCGAGACGTTTGCGCGTAGCGACCGTTACCGCCCGGCCCTCGCCTTCAGCTCTTTATAGGTTCGTTCGACGTTGGGGTCTGAAAAGTATTCCCGGAAGAAGTATCGAAGTATGGGGTCGTCTCCGGCGAACTGCCGCTCGAACTCCGACAGGTCAACCCGCCGGCGCACGCCCTCAAGGTCGAGCCCCGCCCCCGCCCCCGCCTTCACCTGCGTCTGCACCGACCTTATCAGGCTCATCAAACTCCGCACGTAGTCCTTGCCCCTTTGAACCTCGCCGTGGCCGGGGACGAGCGTGTCGAAGTCCAGCTCGGACAGTCGCCCGAGAGTGTCGAGCCACTCGGAGGGCTGTTCGGAGAAGCCGTAGGGTACGGGGTGGACGACCATGTCCCCCGCGCAGACGAGTTTGTCATTCGGCAGGTAGACGACCGTGTCGTGCGGCGTGTCGCCCCTGCCGAGGAAGAGTAGTTCGACGGTTCGCGCCCCGCGGTGGAGCGTCATCCTCCGGTCGAAGGTGAGGGTCGGCGTCACGTTGACGATGCCGCGGTACTCCCCGAGGATGGCGTCGATGTCCTGTTCGTAGAAGCGCCGGAGGTGTGCGACGACCTTGTCGCTGCCCGGCCGCCCCTCTTCGCGCAGGCGGCGCATCTCGGCCTCGCCCTCCGGCTTCTGCGACTCGATCCGGCGGATGGTGTCGGCCACGAACTTCTGGCCGCTGCCCGCGATGATGTCGCGGATGGCTGGGTGCGAGACGATCTCGACGCCGGGGAAAGCCTTGACGTACTCCTGCGTGCCGAAGCGGTGGTCGCGGTGGATGTGCGTGTAGACGATGAGGCTGACGGGGTTGGGCGTCAGCCTCTTCAGCTCGGCGATGACGCGCCGCGCGGTCGAGGGCGAGCCGCCCGCGTCCACGAGGACGACGTCGCGCTCGTTGACGATGACGGTGACGTTGCCTTCGACGTACGGCCTGAGCGGCTCGGGCCTGTAGGCGAGGTAGACGCCCTCCTTGACCTTCCGAACCTTGACCGCGAAGAGGTCGGAGGTCTGGGCGGCCGCCGTCAGCGCGGGGAAGAGCAGCAGCAGTAAGAGCGTCGGGGTCTTCGTCCTCATGCGCCTCTACTCGTACCTCAGCGCGACCATCGGGTCAACCTTCGTCGCGCGCAGCGCGGGCACGAGGAAGGCCGCGAGCGAGACCGCGAGGAAGAGCAGGGGGACGAAGAGGTAGACGGCCGGGTCGGCCGGGCTCACGCCGAAGAGGAGCCCCGCCATCAGGCGCGTCAGCCCGAGCGCGCAGCCGAGCCCGAGGCCGACGCCCGCCAGCGCCAGCAGCATCCCGCGGCCCAGCACGAGCCGCAGCACGTCGCGCCCGCGCGCGCCCAGGGCCATGCGGACGCCTATCTCGTGCGTCTGCTGCGCGACCGTGTAGGAGATGACGCCGTAGATGCCCGTCAGCGTCAGCACCAGCCCGACGAGCCCGAACAGGCCGAAGAGCATCGTGTAGAAACGCGTCTGCGCGACCGTTTCGGAGATGGCCTCGGCGAGCGGCTGGACGTTCGTCACCGGCACGGTCTTGTCGCCGGAGCGGACGGCCGCGGCGAAGCCCCGGGTTAAGGAAGCGGGGTCGCCCGCCGTACGCACGAAGAAGCTGCCCCAACTCCAACTGTTCTGCCGGTAGGGCAGGTACAGCTCGGGCGACGCCGCCCTCGTCAGGCTGCTGTGGCGCACGTCGCCGACGACGCCCACGATCTCCCAGCGCCGCGGGTCGCCCTCGTTCTGGTTCGCGCCGATGTCCGAGACGTACTTGCCGACCGGGTCTTCGCCCGGGAAGTAGCGGGCCGCGAACGTCTCGTTGACGATGGCCGCGCCGAAGCCCCCGCGCTCGCTGTCCTGCCCGGTGAAGTGTCGGCCCTTGCGCAAAGGAATCCTGATCGCCCGGAAGTATTCCGGCGTGACGCTGCGCACGTTGGCCGAAGGCTCCTGACCCGGCTCGGGCGCGGGCCGTCCCTCGATCCGGAAGCCGCCGCCCACGTTGCCGCCGCTGAAGGGCATCGGCGCGACGAACGCCGCGCTCTCGACGCCGGGCAAGGCCCTCAGCCTTTCGAGCGTCTGCTCGACGTAGCTCACGCGCTCCTCGTGGCTGGCGTAAGTGTCCCGGGTCAGGCTGACGCGGCCCGTCAGGACGTTCGTCGGGTCGAAGCCCGGCGGCACGCTCACGAGCGCGTCGAAGCTGCGCATCATCAGCCCCGCGCCGATGAGCAGCACCAGCCCCAAAGCGACCTCCGCCACGACCAAGGCGTCCCGCCAAGCGCGCATCGCGCCGCCCCCCGTGGCCGTCTTCGCCCCCGCCTTCAGCACCTCGTTGATGTCCGGCCGCGAGGCTTTGAAGACCGGCAGCAGGCTGAAGAGCAGCGCCGTCAGGACGGAGACCGCCGTCGTGAAGGCGAGCACCCGCGCGTCTATCCGCACCTCGTCGAGGCGGGGAAGCTGCCCCGCGCCGTAGAGCTTGATGGCGCCCAGGCCCCACACCGCCAGCAGCAGCCCCGCGCCGCCCGAGACGAGCGCGAGCAGAAGGCTCTCGGTCAACAACTGGCGCGCGATGCGCCACGCGCCCGCGCCCAGCGCGACGCGCAGGGCCCGCTCCCTCTGCCTGACGCTCGCACGCACCAGCAGAAGGTTCGTCACGTTCGTGCAGGTGATGAGCAGCAGGAACATCACCGCGCCCAGCAGCACCCAGAGCGCGCGGCGCACGTCGAGCCCCACGACCTGCTCGTCAACCGGCACGAGGTAGGCCGTGGTGTCCCGGTAGTTCTGCGGGTACTGCCGCTCCAGGTTCGCGGCGACGCCCGTCAGCTCCGCCTGCGCCTGCTCGAACGTCACGCCCTCCCGCAGTCGGCCCACCGCCCTCAAGACCTGCGCGCCGCGCTCGGCGAGGTTCCCGCCTTCGCCGGAGACCGTGGCCAGCAGGTCTGTCTGCCCGGGCGCGAGCGGGAACTCGAAGTCGGGCGGCAGGACGCCGATGACCGTGTGCGGCCTGCCGTTGAGCGTGAGCTGCCGCCCCAGCGCCGCCTCGTCGCCGCCCAGGCGGTTGCGCCAGAAGCGCTGGCTGACGAGGACGACGGGCCACGCGTCGCGCCGCTCCTCCTCGACTTGAAAATCGCGGCCGAGGGCCGGCGTGACCTTGAGGAGCGAGAGGAAGTTGGCGGTCACGCGCATGCCTTCGACGCGCTCGGCCTGCTCCTCGTCGAGCATGACGAAGCCGTTGGGCTTGTAACCCGCGAGCGACTCGAAGCTCTGAGTCTGCGCGCGCCAGTCCTGCAACCCGAGGTAGGAGACGTACCCTTCGGCGCGCTTCTCCTTGCCCGTGCGCCAGACGGCGGCCACGCGCCCGGCGTCGGCGATGCGTGGAGGGTTCAGGATGAGCGCGTTGATGACGCTGAAGATGGCCGTGCTCGACCCGATGCCCAAGGCCAGCATGAGGGTCGCGAGCGCCGTGAAGCCCGGCGCGCGGCGCATCATGCGCAGCCCGTACCTCAAGTCCTGCGCGAACTGCCTGAGCCACACGCGGCCCCGCATCCCGCGCGCGACCTCTTTGACCAGCGTCACGTTGCCGAACTCCCTGCGCGCCGCCAGCTCAGCCTGCTCGGGCGTCTCGCCGCGCTCGACGCGGTCGCGCGCCGCCATGCGCAGGTGGCTCTCGATCTCCTCGTCCAGCTCCTCGTCGCGCCGCCGCCCGAATAGACTCATGTCTCGCCCTCCTGCCCCTGCGGGTTCAGGGCGCGGGTGATGGCCTCGGAGAGCTGCTCCCACCGCGAGCGCTCGGACGCTAACTGCCTCCTGCCCTCCGCGGTCAGCCGGTAGACCTTGACCCGCTGGTTGTTGTCCGAGACCTTCCACTCGGAGCTGACCATCCCCTGGCCTTCGAGCCGGTGCAGCGCCGGGTAGAGCGACCCGGTGTCCACGCGCAGCACCTCGCCGGAGTTGACCCGGATGGCCTGGCTGATGCCGTAGCCGTGCTGCGGCCCCCACCGCAGCGTCTGGAGGACGAGCAGGTCGAGCGTCCCCTGAAGCAGCTCTATCCTGTTCTGGTAGCGCGTCCGCTTAGGCATGTAGATATCCTACACCCTTAGCCTGTAGACTGTCTACAGCCTTGGGAGGTTTCAGACCGAAGCCTTCGGGCCCCGCCAGTCTTGCCGGGCCCCGCCGGCCGAAATAAGAAAAACTGAGAAATAATAAACGCGGGCTCAAGACTTGAGGCCCGCGCCGCACTATCATCGGCCCATGCCGCACGACGAGAATCACTTGAACCAGCCGCTCGGCTTCCCCGTCCCCGGCTGGAAGCCCGCGCGCCTCCCGGGGCGGGAGACGTTGGAGGGTCGCTTCTGTCGGCTTGAGGCGCTCAACCCCGAGCGCCACGCCGCCGGCCTTTACAGGGCGAACCGCGTGGATGCGGAAGGCAGGAACTGGACGTACCTGCCCTACGGCCCTTTCGACACCTTCGACGGCTACCGCGCGTGGATGGAGGAGACGTGCCGCGGCGACGACCCCTTCTTCTACGCGGTAGTGGATGGGGCGACGGGCGGGGCGACGGGCGTTGCCAGCTACCTGCGGATCGACCCGGCGAACGGCTCGATTGAGGTCGGCCATATCAACTACTCGCCGCTGCTCCAGCGCAGCCCCGCGGCCACCGAGGCGATGTACCTCATGATGAGGCAAGCCTTCGACCTCGGCTACCGGCGCTACGAGTGGAAGTGCAACGCGCTGAACGCGGCCTCGCGCTCGGCGGCCGAGCGACTCGGCTTCTCGTTCGAGGGCGTCTTCCGGCAGGCCGCGGTCGTCAAGGGGCGCAACCGCGACACGGCCTGGTACTCGGTCATAGACGGGGAGTGGCCCGCGCTGCGAGAGGCTTTCCGGCGCTGGCTCGACCCCTCGAACTTCGACGAGCGGGGGCGGCAGCAGACGCGGCTCATTGGCCGAAGGGAGGAGCGAGCTTGAAGGAGCAGCAGATAGAGTCCGACATCTACTTATTCATCGGCGAGACCTACGACTCCAACTCGACCGCCTTCGTGAAGGGTGACGAAGTCCTGCTCGTTGACGGCATGGCGAGCCGTCGCGACGCGGAGGAGCTGCGGGAGAGAATCGAGACCGGGTTAAGGAAGCGCGTGCGCTTCGTCATCGCCACGCACTACTTCAGCGACCACCTCGCGGCCCTCAAACTCTTCCCCGGCGCCGAGATCATCGCGCACCGGAACTACCTGCACACTTTCACGACCGAGAATTACCGGACGGAGGAGGAGGCGGCCAACTTCGTCGAGCCGACGGTGCTCATCGGCGACTCGCTCGTGATGCGTTGGGGCCGCTACACGCTCGACGTGTTCCACAACCCCGGCCACACGTTGAGCACGCTCTCCGTCGAGGTGCCGGAGGCCGACCTGCTGATGGACGGCGGCAACCTCGTCGGGAACATCGTCTACTGCCACTACTCCGCCCCCGAGATGCTCCGCCAGGCACTCCGCCGTCTCCGAAGGCGCGGAAGGGGCCGCCTCATCTCAAGCCACGGGGGCGTGCGCGAAGGCCGTGCGGTCGAACACGCGCTCGTCTACCTGGATCGCCTCGAAGCTCACGCCCGCGCGGCCTGGCAGTCGGGCGAGGCCGGCGAGTCGGTGCTACGGATTCCGATAGACGAATGCCTGAGCCCCGGGTTGACGGCCTCGCCCTTCGAGGAGCTTTACCACGGGCGCAACCTCGAATCCATCGTCGGCCGCCGCCTGCTCGTCCCCGAACGCGGATGAACGTCACACGGTGAGGGCCCGGCGCGCCTCGACGAGCGCCGAGACGAGCGCGTCCACGTCCGCCTTCTCCGTGCGGTAGTTCGTCACGCAGGCGCGCAGGACCGAACGCCCCGCGACCAGCGTCGTCGAGACCCACGCCGCGCCCGAGGCGCGCACGTGCTCGGCCAACGCTTCGAGGTAGTCCGCGTCGCCGCCTTCGGCGCGCGCGCGGTCGAAGAAGCAGACCACCGCGAGCGAAGGGTCGTTGACCACCTCCCACCCGGCGCGCCCCAACTCGCTCGCAAGGTGTCGCGCCGTCTCGACCTGATGCCTGACGGCCGCGGCGTACCCGTCCCACCCGGCCACGAGCAGCGAGAGGAAGACGCGCAGCCCGATGAAGCGGCGCGACCACTGCATCGAGTGGCTGAAGGGATCGACGACGCCCATCCCTTCGGTCTTCTTCAGAGGCATGTAGGCGGGCCGCACGCCGAAGGTTCGATTCAGCACGCCCGCGCGGCGCGTCAGGTAGAGCCCCGCGCCGCGTGGGACGGAGAGCCACTTGTGCGGGTCGAAGGTGATCGAGTCGGCGCGCCCCACGCCTTCGAGCAGGTGGCGCATCTCCGGCACGAGCGCCGCCGCCCCGCCCCAGGCGGCGTCCACGTGCAGCCAGAGCCCCGCCCCTTCCGCCACGTCGGCGATTGCGCCGACGGGGTCAATCGCGCCCGCGTTCGTCGTGCCCGCGGTCGCCACGACCATGAAGGGCGCGAACCACTGCGAGCGGTCGCGCGCGATCTGACGGCTCAGCGCGCCCGCGTCCATCCTGAACCGCCCGTCAACCGGGATTTCGCGGACGGCCTCGGAGCCGAGGCCGCACATCCGCGCCGCCTTGAGCAGAGAGTGGTGCGCCTCCGAAGAGACGTAGAGGACGGGCTGCGCGTCGAGCGCGCGCAGGCCCTTCGCGGCGAAGTCGGGGAAGGCGCGGGTGAGTGCCGTCAGCACAGCGGTGTGGTTCGCCTCCGCGCCGCCCGAGGTGAACGTGCCCTCGGTCTGCGCGGCGCGGTAGCCGAACCGCTCGCCGAAGGCGCGCACGAGGTGCTGCTCCATCTCGACGGCCGCGGGGCTCTGGCTCCAGACGGCGAGCTGCGGGTTGAAGGCCGCCGCCAGCGCCTCGGCGGCGACGCCCATCGTCGTGGTCGCGGGGTCGTACAGGCCGAAGTAGCGCGGGTGCGCGTTGTGTGTCTGGTACTTCCGCATCAGCCCCACGACGAAATCAATCGCCGCGTCGGGGGCCGTCTCTTTATGAAAATCGACGGAGGCCAGCGCGGCGCGGACGGCCCCGGGCTCAAGCTCGGGCCTGACCGGGAGCGTGTGCACGTCGTCGGCGTACGCCTCGACGGCCTCCACCACCCTCCGCCAGAGAGCGGCGCGCGCCTCCGCGTCGAGCATCAAACGGGACGACTCTCCCGCGGGCGTTTTATACTCAAGCTCCATCATGGAAAACTTCTCCCTTATAATACTCGTTAGTCTCCCCGACGACCGAAGCCCACTCGCGCCCGACCAACTTAACGGTCGCGGCCTTGAAAAGTCTTTTGAGCGCGATTCGTTTTTCTTATGACTTCTTAAGAACGCTCATGGACGACGCCTTAAGCCCCTTCTACGAATTCGGCCCGTTCCGCGTGGACGCGCAGCGGCACCTCCTGCTGCGCGGCGGCGAGGCGATCCCGCTCGCCCCGAAGGTCTTCGAGACGCTCCTCGCGCTCGTGCGCGGCGGCGGCCGCCTCCTCAAGAAGGGCGAGCTGATGGAGGCCGTCTGGCCCGACACCTTCGTCGAGGAGGGCAACCTCGCGCAGCACATCTTCACGCTGCGGAAGGCGCTCGGGGAGGGGAAGGGCGAGCACCGCTACATCGTCACCGTGCCGGGCGAGGGCTACCGCTTCGTCGCGCCGGTCAAGGTGTCGGAGCCCCCCGGGGTGACTTCGCGCGCGGGACGCCCCGATGAGGCCGGCGGCGACTGGCCGCCCGCCTCGCTCGCCGTCCTGCCCTTCAAGACCCTCACGGCGGCCGAGGGCGACGAAGTCCTCGGGCTCGGGATGGCCGACGCGCTCATCATGAAGCTGAGCGGGTTGCGGCTGGTCAAGGTGCGCCCGACCACCGCCGTCCTGCGGTACGCGGGGGCGGGGCAGGACCCCCTTTCGGCGGGGCGCGAGCTGGGCGTGGACGCGCTGCTCGACGGCTACTACCAGCGGCACGGCGAGCAGCTCAGGGTCTCGGTGCAGCTCGTCCGCGTGAGCGACGGGGGCACGCTCTGGGCGGCCAAGCTGGACGAGGGCTTCACCAATTTTTTCGCCGTGCAGGACTCGGTCGCCGACCACGTGGCCGAGCGCCTGGAGCTTGAGCTGAGCGGCGCAGAGCGCCGTCACCTCCGGAAGAACTACACCGACGACCCCGAGGCGTTCCGCGCGTACATCAAGGGCCGCTACTTCTGGAACCGGCGGACGCCCGAGGGCCTGCACAAAGGTCTGGAGTACGCGCACAGGGCCGTCGCCTTAGACCCGGCCTACGCGGCCGCCTACGCCTGCCTCGCCGACACCTACAACCTGCTCGGCGCTCAGCACAGCGTCGTGCCGCCGGGCGAAGCCTTCCCAAAGGCGCGCGCCGCCGCCGAGCGCGCCCTTGAGATAGACCCCCTGATGGCCGAGGCTTACGCCTCGCTCGGGTTCGTCGCCTACTGCTACGAGTGGGACTGGGGCGCGGCCGAAGGCCACTTCCGGAGGGCGTTCGAGCTGAAGCCGAACTACTCGACGGCGCACCACTGGTACGGCGAGTTCCTGTCGAGCGCGGGGAGGTTCGAGGAGGCGTTCGCGTCGCTCCGCCACGCCCTCGACCTCGACCCGCTCTCGCTCGCCGTGGGCACAGACCTCGGGACGGTCTCCTACTACGCGCGCGACTACGCGCGGGCCGCGGAGGAGCTGGGCAAGGCGCTCGAAGTGGACTCAGGGTTCGTCCGCGCGCACCTCGTCCTCGGCGTCGTCCGCGAGCAGGAGGGCCGGCACGCGGAATCGGTCGCCTCGCTGCGCAGGGCGGCGGAGCTTTCCGAGCGCGACCCCGTCGTCCTCTGCTCGCTGGCGCACGCCCTCGGCGTCTCGGGCCGGACGCAGGAGGCGCGCGCGCTCCTCGAAGAGCTGCGGCAGTTGGAGGGGCGGCGCTACGTCCAGCCCTACGGCCTGGCCCTCGTCCACCTGGGGCTCGGCGAGAGAGAAGAGGCTCTCGGCCGGCTCCGCCAGGCTTTCGAGCTGCGCGAGCCGAACCTCCTCTGGCTGGGCGTCAACCCGCGCTTCGACCCTCTGCGCGCGGACGCGGAGTTCAAAGAGCTGCTGCGGCGCGTGGGCGTCCCCGCTTTGAGAAACATTAAGAATAAATGAAGGGCGCGCGGAAGGGTCTTGTCGTAAGGTAGGTGCGAACGCGCGGGTAGCGGTCAGAACCACCTGCGGTAGCGGGTGGCCCTTTGTTATCCGGGTGGGCCGTATCGCACAGGGCCACCCGCTACCGCGGGTGGTTCTGCCCTGGTTGTGAAAACGGAGGAGAATGACGTGGGCGAGAGGCTGACTTTCAGACAGGTTGACGTGTTCACGGGCGTGCCGTTCAAGGGCAACCCTTTGGCGGTCGTGCACGACGCCGATGGCATGGCGACGGAGCAGATGCAGGAGATCGCGCGCTGGACGAATCTTTCGGAGACGACCTTCGTCTGCGCGCCCTCCGACGAGCGGGCGGACTACCGCCTGCGCATCTTCACGCCCGCGAGCGAGCTGCCGTTCGCGGGCCACCCGACCGTCGGCTCGGCGCACGCCGTCCTGCGCGGCGGCTTACGGCCGCGGACGCCGGGCCGCCTCGTGCAAGAGTGCGGCAAGGGGCTCGTCAACCTGCGCGTCGAGGGCGAGAGGATTTTCTTCGAGCTGCCCCGACCTTCCCTGCACGACCCGACCGTCGAGGAGTGGGCCGCGTTCGCCGACGCGCTCGGCATCACGGCGGAGGAGGTGATCGCCGGGGCCGTCATAGATGTCGGCCCCGTCTGGCTGACGTTGCAGTTGAAGGACGCAGACCTCGTGCGGAGCCTGCGGCCCGACCAGGCGCGCGTCGCCGCGGCCACGCCGCCGGGAGTCATCGGCCTCAACGTCTTCGGCCTCGAAGCCGACGGCTCCGAGTCACAGCTCGAAGTGCGCTCGTTCGCGCCCGCCGAAGGCGTAGCGGAAGACCCCGTGTGCGGGAGCGGCAACGGCTGCGTGGCCGCGCTCGTGCGGCGCGAGGGGCTGCTGAGTCAGAACTCTTACGTGGCCCGGCAGGGGCGCTGCATCGGCCGCGACGGGCGGATAGAGGTTAAGTTTGAAGACGGCGCCATCTGGGTGGGCGGGCAGGCCGTCACCTGCGTCGAGGGCACGCTGGAGACTTAGGGCATGACCCAACACATCGGCATCGTGGCGTGCAGCGCCGAGGGCGCGGCCCTCTGCTACCGGACGATCTGTCTGGAAGCACTCCCCCTGATGGGCGAGCACAATCACCCCCAGATCACTCTGAACTCCGTCCCGATGGCCGAGCACATGCGGCACATCACGCGCGACGACTGGGAGGGCGTCGCGGGGCTTCTGCTCGACTCGGCGAAGAGGGCCGCCGCGGCCGGCGCGGACTTCGCCATCTGCCCGGACAACACCTGCCACCAGGCTTTCCCGTACCTCCTGCCGAAGTCGCCCATCCCCTGGCTCCACATCGCGGAGGTGGTGACGGAGGAGGCGGCGCGGCGCGGCTTCCGTCGCCTCGGCGTCATGGGGACGAAGTATCTGATGGAGTCGCCGGTCTACCCGGAGGCGGCGGCGAAGCGCGAAGTGGCCTGCGAGATTCCCGGCGAGGCGGAGCGCGAGCGAATCAACCACATCATCTTCAAGCAGCTCGTCAACGGCATCTTCCCCGAAGAGTCGCGCCTCTACTTCAACGAGGTGATGGAGGGCTTGAAAGGGCGGGGCTGCGACGCGGCCGTCCTCGGCTGCACGGAGATTCCGCTGATCGTCCGCCCCGAAGACGCGCCGCTGCCGACGCTCGACTCGACGCGCCTCTTAGCAAAGGCCGCTCTGCTCAAAGCCCTGTCGGTTTAGAGCGGTCTGCGTTTGCATTTGCCTTGCCCCGTTTAGAGGTGGGCTCTGCCCGCCGGCTCAACCACCCGGGGCGAACCGGCGGGCAGAGCCCGCCTCTAAACGGGTGGTAAAGTGATTGGCAAACCGCTCTGGAAGGGCATCCGATGGACGGGCCGAGGCTTGTGGCCTTCGACATGGCGGGGACGACCGTGAAAGACGAGGGGCGCGTGGCCGACGCGTTCCTCTTCGCGTTAAGAGAACACGGCATCGAAGTCGCGCCGGAGCAGTTAAGCCGCGTGCGCGGCTCGTCCAAGCGCGAGGCCGTGCTCGGCTTCATCCCCGAAGGCGCCGACCGCGCGAGGCGGGCCGAAACAGTTTACAACTCATTCCGCGAACACCTCGCAAGGCTCTACAACGAGGGGGGCGTCGAGCCGGTCGAAGGGGCCGAAGAGACCTTCCGCCGGCTGAGGCGGCGGGGCGTCCGCGTGGCCCTCAACACGGGGTTCGACCGAGAGATAACGGGCCTGCTCCTCTCGTCCCTGCGTTGGGATGAAGGGGTCGTGGACGCCGTGGTCTGCGGCGACGACGTGAAGCGGGGCCGCCCCGCGCCCGACCTCATCTTCCGCGCGATGGAGGCCGCGGGCGTGAGTGACGCGGGGCAGGTGATGAACGTGGGCGACACCGTCCTCGACCTGCGGGCGGGACAGAACGCGGGCGTCCGCTGGAACGTCGGCGTCCTCACCGGCGCGCACGCGCGTTCGACGTTAGAGCAAGAGCCGCACACTCACCTCGTCGATTCGGTGGCGAGCCTACCCGACCTCTGGCCCGCAGGCTCCGCGTGACAAGAGTTAACCACGGAGACACGGAGACACAGCTTTGAGCCTCAGCTCTCGACGAGCTGTGTCTCCGTGTCTCCGTGGTTAACTCCCTCCGCGGAACGCAGACTTTGAACCCAGACGGTCTTGACGTTGACGAACTCGCGCAGGCCGTGCGCGCCCATTTCGCGCCCGTAGCCGGAGCGCTTCACGCCGCCGAAGGGCAGGCGCGGGTCGGAGGAGACCAGCCCGTTGATGAAGACCGAGCCCGCCTCGACCTCCTCGACGAAGCGGCGGGCCTCGCGCGCGTCGTTCGTCCACGCGCTCGCGCCGAGTCCGTAGGGCGTGTCGTTGGCGAGGCGGATCGCGTCTTCGATGTCGTGCGCGCGGAAGAGGAGCGCTACGGGGCCGAACAACTCCTCGCGGTAGGCGCGCGCGTGGGCGGGCACGTCACCGAGGACGCTCGGCGCGTAGTAGAAGCCGCGGCCCGGCAGCCGCCCCCCGCCCAGCACGAGGCGCGCGCCCGCTTCGAGCGCGTCGCGCACCTGCGCGTCGAGGTTACGCAGCATCTGCTCGGTCGCCAGCGGCCCGACCTCGGTCATCTCGTCGAACGGGTCGCCGACGCGCAAAGATTCCATCCCGGCGGCGAAGCGGCGCTCGAACTCGTCGTAGACTGTCTCGTGAATGATGAAGCGCTTGGCCGCGATGCACGACTGCCCGCTGTTGAGGAGGCGCGCGCGGACGGCCGTCTTCACCGCCTCGTCCATGTCGGCGCTCGGCATGACGATGAAGGGGTCGCTGCCGCCCAGCTCCAACACAGTCTTCTTGACGTGGCGGCCGGCCTCGGCGGCGACGCGGCTCCCCGCGGCCTCGCCGCCCGTCAGCGTCACGGCCGCGACGCGCGGGTCGGCGATGAGACCCGCGACCTTGTCCACCTCGACCAGCAGCGTCTGCAACACGCCGCGCGGGAACCCGGCCTCGCGGAACAGCTCCTCGACTTCGAGCGCGCACTGCGGCACGTTCGGGGCGTGCTTGACGAGCACGACGTTGCCCGCCATCAATGCGGGCGCGGCCACGCGTATGACCTGCCAGAAGGGGAAGTTCCACGGCATCACGGCGAGCACCGCGCCGAGCGGCTCGTAGCGGACGTAGCTCTCGCGCGCCGAAGTCGTCACGTGCTCCGTCGCCAGAAGGCGCTCGGCCTCTTCCGCGTAGAAGCGGCAGGCCCGCGCGCCCTTCTCCAACTCGCGCGCCGCGGCCGCGAAGGGCTTCCCCATCTCCGTCGTGATGAGTCGGCCGTAACGTTCCCTGCGACTCTCAAGCAGTTCGGCCACGCGCAGGAGCAGCTCGCCGCGCGCCGCGAAGGACGTGCGCCTGTGCGCGCGGAAGGCTTCGGCGGCCAGCCGCAGCCGCTCCTCGACCTCCGAGTCGGAGTGCGGCTCGAACGTCTTCAACAGCTCGCCCGTCGCGGGGTTGATGGTGGCTATCGTCATCTCTGAGCTGCTAGGACGAGCGCCGCAGACGCCCCTCTTGGGCGTCGCGCACCACCGACAGGTGGCGGTGTTCGTGGCCCGAGAGCCTGGGCGCGAGCGCCTTTGCGACCTGTTCCGAGATCGAGTCCTGGAGGGCGAAGGGGTCGTCAGACCCCTCGTCGAACTTGGCGGCCCAGGCGGTCGCGCCGTCGCTCGTCCGGGCCAGTTGCACCGAGACCCTCAGACGCCCGCCGTCCCTCTGGTAGAGCCCGTAAAGAAGCGCCTCGACCTCGGCCGCCTGAGACTCGGCCGACGACCCGCAGAGGCGCAGCGCCGCGCCCGTCGGAAGCACTCTGACCCCGCGGCACGCGCTCAGGCGGCGCGTGAGCGCGTCGGCCAGCCCTAAGCCCAGCCCGTCTTTGTCCCCCTCGGCCCCGAGCGGCCTGAAGGGCAGGACGGCCAGCGAGGCGATGGCGCGCTCGTCCGCGCGCGCGGCGGGCGCGGCCTCCGAGGCCCGCACCCGCGGCACGAAGAGGTAGCCCGCGCCCGGCACGGTGACGATGAAGCGGTGCTCGCCCTTAGCCTCGCCGAGCGCGCGCCGCAGCAGGAAGATGTTCTGCGCGAGGTTGCCCTCCTCGACGAACGTGTCGGGCCAGACCCCGGAGATGATCTCGTCCTTCGTCAACAACCTTCCGCCGCCGCGCAGCAGCACGAGCAGAGTCTCGAACGCCTTCGGCGTGAGCGGCACGCCCCGCCCCGCGCGCGTCAGCAGCCGCCGCCTCGCGTCCACGCGGAAGCCCTCGAACTCGTAAATCTCTCTCAAGGTTCCTTCCTCCGCTCGTGTGCCTTCACGCTTCTAAAGCCTGCGCGAAGTCGGCGAGCAAATCCTTCTCATCTTCGGCGCCGACCGAGATGCGCACAAGGCCATCGCCGATGCCGGCGGCGCGCCTCTGCTCCGGCGTGTGCTGGTGGCTCCACATCGCCGCCGCGGGCACGACGAGCGTCGTCAGCCCGCCGAGGCTCACGGCGCACTCGGCGAGCTTCAGAGAAGCGACGAGGCTCCTGACCGCCGCGGGGCCGCCCTTCAACTCGACGCTCATCATCCCCGTGAAGCCGCTCATCTGGCGGCGCGCGAGCGCGTGCTGCGGGTGCGACTCAAGGCCGGGGTAGCTCACGCGCTCGACCTTCGGGTGGCGTTCGAGGAACTGCGCCAGCGCCATCGCGTTCCGGTTCTGCCGCTCGACCCGCAGGCCGAGCGTCTTCAACCCGCGCTGCAACAGCCACGCGTCGAAGGGGCTCAAGACCGCGCCGGAGACGAGCGAGAAGTCCCACACCTCTTCGACGAAGCGGGCCGTGCCGACGACCGCGCCCGCCATCAGGTCGTGGTGTCCGCCCAGGTACTTGGTCGCGCTGTGAACCACGACGTCGATCCCGAGCTTGAGCGGCTGCTGGTTGACCGGCGTGGCGAACGTGTTGTCGATGATGGTCGTTATCCCGCGCGGCTTCGCCAACTCGGCCACGGCGCGCAGGTCTGTGAGGCGCAGAAGGGGGTTCGAGGGCGACTCGACGTAGATCAACTTCGTGTTGGGGCGCAGAGCCTCGGCGAACTCCTCCGTCTTAGTCTGGTCAACGAACGTGCACTCGACGCCCCAGCGCGGCGCGTAGTCGCGGAAGAGTTTTCCGGTCGCCGAGTAGAGGCTCTGCTGCGTGACGACGTGGTCGCCCTTCCTGAGCAGAGACATCACGGCGGAGTAGATGGCCCCCATCCCAGAGCCCGTCACCAGCGCGGCCTCGCCGCCTTCGAGCGCGGCTATGGTCGTCGCCACCTGCCTGTGCGTGGGGTTGCCGTAGCGCGTGTAGAACTCGTCGGGCCGGACGGCCTCGCCCAACTCTGCCATGTGCTCGGCCGAGTCCGCGCCGAAGGTCGAGGTCTGCCAGATGGGGGGCGTGACCGCGTGCGTCTCGTTGAGGCCGTCCGCCCCGTGCAACACTGTCGTCTGCAAGCCGAAGCCTTCTGCCTTCGCGTTCGTCATCTCCCGAACTCCTCTCTGTTCACGCGGGAACTTTGGGTATTATCATGTCCCGCCCGGACGCCATATCGTCAGATTGTACCGAGACAATTTGACGAACCGGGAAGATTGTGTCTAATATAGGCAGTGACAATCATACTGTCAACAAAAATTTCTACCATGACAATGTGGACTCCAGATTTGAGCCGGCACGAAGGCCCGCGCTACACGGCCATCGTCGAGGCCATCGCCGCAGACATCGAGCACGGCCGCCTGAAGCCGGGCGACCAGATGCCGACGCACCGCGAACTCGCCACACAACTCGGCGTGACGACGGGGACAATCACGCGCGCCTACGCGGAGGCGGCGCGGCGCGGGCTGCTCGTAGGGGAGACTGGGCGCGGGACGTTCGTGAAGGGAGACCTTCTGGACTTCGACCTGTCCGCGGACGAAGACGAGGCGCTGACGGATTTGAGTTCCAACAACCCGCCGCCGTCGGCGGGCGACCTGTTGGGTCAGGCTCTGGCGAAGACGCTCTCAGACCTCTCGGCCCGCCGCGGCCTCTCGGCGCTGCTGAACTACGGGGCCGCGGCCGCGGGCGCGCAGCGTCACCGCGCCGCGGGGGCCGAGTGGATGGCGCGCTCGGGGTTCGACGCGCGGCCGGGGCAGGTTCTGGTCTGCAACGGCGCGCTGCACGCGATGACGGTCGTCTTCGCCACGCTGTGCAGGCCGGGCGACACGGTCTTCACGGAGAGCCTGACCTACCCGGGGATGAAGAACCTCGCCAACCTCCTCAACCTCAGACTCCAGGGGCTGCCGACGGATACGGAAGGGATCGTGCCCGAAGCCTTCGAGGAGGCTTGCCGCGGGGGCGCGGCGCGCGTGCTCTACACGATACCGACCGTCCAGAACCCTCTGGGGACGGTGATGTCGGAGGCGCGCCGCCGCGAGGTCGCGGCCGTGGCCGCCGCGCACGAGGTCGCCATCGTCGAGGACGACGTGCACAGCTTCATGCTCCCGAGCCCGCCGCCGCCGCTCTCAAGGTTCGCGCCCGAGAACAGCTACTACATCCTGAGCACGTCGAAGAGCATCGGGGGCGGGATGCGCGTCGGCTACCTCGCGGCGCCCGGGCGGATGGTCGAGCCGCTCTCGACCTCTCTGCGCGCGACCGTCTGGATGGCCGCGCCGCTGATGGCCGAGATCGTCTCCGAGTGGATCGGGGACGGCACGGCCGACAGGCTCGTCGAGCAGAAGCGCGCCGAGGCGGCGGCGCGGCAGGAGTCGGCCGCGCGCGCGCTCGAAGGTTTCGAGTTCGACGCGCACCCTCTGAGCTTCCACCTCTGGCTGCACCTGCCCGAGCCCTGGCGCAGCAACGAGTTCGCGGCCCAGCTCAAGCGCCGCGGCGTCCTCGTCTCGCCCTCCGAGGCGTTCGTGCCCGGCCGCGAAGAGGCCCCGCACGCCGTCCGCATCTGTCTCGGCACGCCGCGCACAAGGGAGCGTCTGGAGAACGCGCTCGCCGTCGTCCGCGGGGTGTTGCAGGAGACGCCCGACCCCTGCCTCTCGTTCATCTGAGCGAGCCCTGGACGGCCGCGGCGAGGCGCGACTCGGCCAGGCGGTCGGCCATCCTGTGCGCGGCGACCCCTTCCGACCTGGCGAGCGCGAGGATGAGGAGCGTCGTGTCGTATATCGCGCGGACTTTCTCCAACGTCCGCTCGACGTCCCAGCCGAGCAGCTCGCGGCAGCCGTTGATGAGTCCGCCCGCGTTGGCGAGGTAGTCTGGCACGTAGGTGACGCCCAGCTCTTCCAGCGCGTCGCCGTGCCGCTCCTCGGAGAGCTGGTTATTGGCGGAGCCGACGACGACCTCCGCCTTCAGGCGCGCGAGGCTTCGGTCGTCGATGACGCCGCCGAGCGCGCAGGGGGCGTAGATGTTGGCCTCGACGTCTAAAATCTCTTCGGGCGCGACGAGCGCGGCGTCGAACTCGCGGGCGGCCGTTTCGGCGCGGGCGGCGTCCACGTCCGTGACGGTGAGCCTGGCCCCGCGCGCGTGCAACTCCTTCGAGAGGTGGTAGCCGGTGCTGCCGCAACCCTGGACGGCGACGCGGACGCCCTTCAGGTCGTCAGTCCCCCAGCGGTGCTTCGCGGCGGCCTGCATCGCGCGCAGCACGCCGTGGGCGGTCACGGGCGAAGGGTTCCCCGACCCGCACATCAGCCCCGCCACGTGCCGCGTCTCCATCCTCACGTACTCCATGTCGGCCGGCGTCGTGCCGACGTCCTCCGCGGTGATGTAGCAGCCGCCGAAGGACTCGACGAAGCGGCCGTGCGCGCGGAAGATGCTTTCGCGGTCAGTCGTCCGGTTGTCGCCGATGATGACGGACTTGCCGCCGCCGAAGGGGAGGCCCGCGAGCGCGCTCTTGTAGGTCATCCCGCGCGAGAGGCGGAGCGCGTCGAGGCTCGCCTCCTCGTCGCTCCGGTAGTTCCAGAAGCGCGCGCCGCCGACGGCCGGGCCGAGCGCGGTGCTGTGGACAGCGATGACGCCGCGGTAGTCGCTCGAAGGGTCTGACCAGAGCACGACCTTCTCGTGCTCCGACTCGGCGTAAAGCTCGCAAATGTTTCTGCCCGCGGTTGCTCTGCTCATGGGGTGATGATGCCGCCGACGCGCGCGGCAGGTCTTTAGGAGAAGGTTCAAAAGTTCTTAAGAGTTCTCAAGGCGTGGTGCGACCGGGAGGGGTTTAGGTCGAACGGCCCGCACGAAGTAGAATCTATGCCCATGCGAAATTATCTTCCGAAGCCAATGTATACCCTGGCGCTCGCCGCCTTTCTGCTCGCCGTCGTGGCGCTGGCGTCGGGGCAGACGGCTGCGCCCGCCTCGTCCTGCGACGCCTGCGCTGAGTGGAACAGGCCGCAGCGGCCCTTCCGCGTCTACGGCAACACGTACTACGTCGGCCCGCGCGGGCTGACCTCCATCCTGATTACGTCGAAGTCCGGACACGTCCTGCTCGACGGCGCGCTCCCGGAGTCGGTCCCGCAGATCGTCGCCAACATACGCTCGCTCGGGTTCCGCGTCGAGGACGTGAAGCTCATCGTCAACACGCACGTGCACTTCGACCACGGCGGGGGCATCAGCGAGCTGCAAAGGCTGAGCGGGGCGAAGGTGGCGGCCAGCCCCTGGAGCGTTGAGGTCTTGACGAAGAGCGGTGTCGGGAAGGGCGACCCGCAGTTCGGCAGCATCCCGCCGGTCGCGCTCGTCCCACGCGCGGAGAGCTTGCGCGACGGCCAGACGCTCCGCGTCGGCGACATCAAACTCAAGGCGCATTTCACGCCCGGCCACACACCGGGCGGGACGAGCTGGACGTGGGAGTCTTGCGAGGGGGGGCGCTGCCTGAATCTCGTCTACTCCGACAGCATGACGCCGGTCTCGGCCGAAGGGTTCCGCTTCACGGACAGCCGCGAGTACCCCGCGGCCGTGCGCGACTTCGAGAAGAGCTTCACCTTCCTCCGCTCGACCCCGTGCGACATCCTTCTGACCTCCCACCCGGACGCCTCTGGGCTCTGGCAGCGCCTTGAGGGGCGCGAGCGGGGCGAACGGCCCGACCCAATGGTCTCGCCGAACGCGTGCAAGGAACTGGCCGGGCGCGCCGCCGAACAGCTCCGCCGCCGGCTCGAATCGGAGAAGGGCCGCTAACACAGAGACACGGAGACACGGAGGCGCGGCTTGAAGTCATAAGTCTTCAAGCCGCGCCTCCGTGTCTCCGTGGTTACTTGCTCTCCTCCTGAGACTCGGCGACGGCGTCCGTCCGTTCGGCCCTGGCGGAGCAGCCCGTGAAGCGGTAGCCGACGCCGACGACCGTCTCGATGCAGTCGCCGCACGCGCCGAGCTTCTGGCGCAGGCGGCGGATGTGCACGTCGAGCGTGCGCGTGTCGCCGTAGTACTGCTGCCCCCACACGTCGTCTAAAAGCTGCTGGCGCGTGGCGACCCTCCCCGGCCGCCGCGCGAGCGCCGAGAGCAGCGCGAACTCCTTGCGCGTGAGCCGAACTTCCGCGCCGCCGCAGGAGACGTGCATGTCGTCGAAGTGGACTTCGAGCAGCCCGTCCTCGTAGCGCGTCTTGGCCGAGTCGTCGGCGCGGCGGAGCACGGCGCGCACGCGCGCGACCAGCTCGCGCACCGAGAAGGGCTTGGTGACGTAGTCGTCGGCCCCGAGGTCGAGCCCCGCCACCCGCTCGCCTTCGGACTCGCGCGCCGTGACCATGATGATGGGGGTGCGGCGGGTCTGCGGCTCGCGCCGCAGCCGCCGGCACAGCTCCATCCCAGACATGCCGGGCAGCATCAGGTCGAGCAGGATGAGGGCGGGCGGGTTCGTCCGTTCGAGCGCCAGCTCCAGCCCCCGCTCGCCCGTCGCCGCCACCACGGCGCGCAGCCCCTCGCGCTCAAGGTTGTACCTCAGCCCCTCGGCGATGTCCGGGTCGTCCTCGACGATTAGCACTGGCTTATTCATAGTTGGTGAATGGTAAATAGTGAATGGTAAATGGTGGGGTGAACTCTGCGGCGCGGCGCGTGACGCGCGAATCGCAACGACTATTCACCATTTACCATTCACTATTTACTACTTGACGTGTTTGATGACGGCGGCCTCTGTCATGTAGACGGTCAGCTCGCAGATGTCCGTGACGTAGTCGGCGACGCGTTCGAGGTGCTTGGCGACGAAGAGGAGTCGCGCGGCGCGGGGCGTGGCCGCGGGCTCCCGCACCATCAGGTCGATGAGGTCGCGGAAGAGGCGCTCGTACATCACGTCGATCTCGTCGTCGCGCTCGATGACGCGGCGGGCCGTGGCCGCGTCGGCGCGCGTGAAGGCGTCGAGCGCCGCGCGCAGCATCGACGAGGCGACCTCGGCCATGCGCGAGAGGTCGGGGACGGGGCGGAGCCGCGGCTCGTCGTTGAGGTCGAGCGCGACGCGCGCGATGTTGCAGGCGTGGTCGGCGAGGCGTTCGAGGATGGGCGTGATCTTGGCGACCGAGATGACGAAGCGCAGGTCGCGCGCGGCGGGCTGGCGCAGCGCGAGGATGTCGATGCAGAGCCGGTCGATCTCGACTTCGAGGCGGTCGATGCGGTCGTCGCCCTCCAGCACCTCGCGCGCCGCCCCCGAGTCGCGCTCCGTGAGCGCGTACATCGCGCGCACGAGCGCCGCCTCGGCCTCGCCGCCGAGCACCAGCACCCGGTCGCGCAGCACGTCCAACTCGGCGTCCAGTCTTCTGTGGTGTTCCATATCTTTGTTAAGGCAGTTTTCAGCCGAAGCGGCCGGTGATGTAGTCCTCGGTCAACTTCTCGTCCGGGTTGGTGAACATCTTCTCGGTGTCGTTGACCTCGACGAGCTTCCCCAGCCAGAAGAAGGCCGTGCGGTCGGAGACGCGCGCGGCCTGCTGCATGTTGTGCGTCACGATGACGATGGTGTACTGGCGCTTCAGCTCGACGATAAGTTCTTCGATCTTCTGCGTCGCGATGGGGTCGAGGGCCGAGGCCGGCTCGTCCATCAGCACGACCTCCGGCTTGACGGCCAGGGCGCGCGCGATGCAGAGGCGCTGCTGCTGCCCGCCCGAGAGCCCCAGCGCCGAGGACTTCAGGCGGTCTTTCACCTCCGACCAGAGCGCCGCGTCCTTCAAAGCCTGCTCGACGCGCCCCGCGAGTTCGGACCTGGAGTCCGTCAGGCGGTTGATGCGCAGGCCGTAGGCGACGTTGTCGAAGATGGACTTCGGGAAGGGGTTCGACTTCTGGAAGACCATCCCGACGCGGCGGCGCAGCTCGACCACGTCCACGCCCGGCGCGTAGATGTCCTGCCCGTCGATGAGCACTTCCCCGTCGGCGCGCGCGCCGGGGATGGTGTCGTTCATGCGGTTGAGCGTGCGCAGGAAGGTGGACTTGCCGCAGCCCGAGGGGCCGATGAAGGCCATCACGATGCGCTCCGGCACGTCGAGCGAGATGTCGTAGAGCGCCTGCGCCCGGCCGTAGTAGAAGTCGAGCCCGCGGACTTGAATCTTCGCCGGCCCGCCCTCCGGCCGCGGCGACTTCTCGCCCCCCACGCCCGGCGCAAGAACTGGAATCGGAGCGGTCATCATCTCAGAACTTCTTTCTCGTCAGGACGCGGACGGTGATGTTGATGACGAGGATAAGCGCCATCAGGACGAGCGTGGCGGCCCACGCCTGCGCGTGCCACTCGTCGTAGGGCGAGACGGCGTAGTTGAAAATCTGCACGGTCAGGGAAGCGACGGGCTGGTCGAGGTAGACGTTGAAGAAGCGGCTGCCGAAGGCCGTGAAGAGCAGCGGCGCGGTCTCGCCCGAGACGCGCGCCACCGCCAGCATCGCGCCCGTCGCGATGCCGGAAGCGGCCGCGGGCAGCACGACCCCCGTCGTCACACGCCACTGCGGCGCGCCGAGCGCGAGCGCGCCCTCCCTCAAAGAGGTCGGCACGAGCCGCAGCATCTCCTCGGTCGTGCGCGTGACTATCGGGATCATGATTAGCCCCAGCGCGACGCCGCCCGCCAGCGCCGAGAACTGCCTCATCGGAATCACGATCAGCGTGTAGACGAAGACGCCCGTCACGATGGAGGGGATGCCGGTCAGCGTGTCGGCGACGAAGCGGATGGCACCTGCGAGCCAGCCCTTCCCGAACTCCGACAGGTAGACGCCCGCGGCGATGCCCAGCGGCAGGCCGATGGCCGAGGCGAGCGCGAGCAGGACGAGCGTGCCGAGGATGGCGTTGCCGATGCCCCCGCCCTCGCCCACGGGCTTCGGCGTGTCGATAAGGAACTGAACGCTCAAGGACGAGACGCCGCGCCACGCGATGTAGCCTAGTATCAGGAGCAGGACGGCGACGCCGAGCATCGCGCACGCGGCCGTCAGCCTCGTCATCACGCTGTTGACGGCCCGCCGACTAGCCACCCCTGTACTCCGCTTTGAACTCATCTTCACGCCCTCGCTACCCCGCTCGTGCCGCGCGTCACGCTCCAGACGAGCAGGCGCGCCGCCCCGTTGACGACGAAGGTGACGAGGAAGAGCACCAGCCCCAGCTCGACGAGCGCGCTCAAATAAAGGTCGCCCGTGGCCTCCGTGAACTCGTTGGCGATGACCGAGGCGATGGTGTAGCTCGGCTCGAAGATCGAGACCGAGATTTCGGGGCGGTTGCCGATGACCATCGTCACCGCCATCGTCTCGCCGACCGCGCGGCCGAGGCCGAGGATGATGGCCCCGGCTATCCCAGGCGCGCCGTTGGCGAGCACGATGCGGGTCGTCTCCCACTTCGTCGCGCCCAGGGCGAGGGCCGCCTCCCTCTGCGAGACGGGCACGGCGGCCAGCACGTCGCGCACGACCGCCGTGATGATGGGCGTCACCATGATGGCGAGGATGACGCCGCCTGTGAAAAGACCTATCCCCGTCACAGTCCCGTGGAAGAACGGCAGGAAGCCGAAAGCCTTCTGCAGGGGCGGCCCGACGTGCTCGCGCAGGAAGGGGGCGAGGACGAAGATGCCCCACAGCCCGTAGACGACCGAGGGGATGGCCGCCAGCAGCTCGATGAGGAAGGCCAGCGGGCGTGCGAGGTGTCGCGGGGCCTGCTCGACGAGGTAGATGGCGATGCCGAGCGAGACGGGCACGGCCAAAAGCAGCGCCAGTATCGAAGAGACGACCGTGCCGTAGATGAAGGGGAGCGCGCCGAAGTGGCCCTGGATGGGGTCCCAGTCGCGCCCCACGAGGAACCCGAGCCCGAATGTTTCGAGCGAGAGCCGGGCGTTGCTGCCGATCTCGAAGAACATCAGCGCGACGATGACCAGCAGCAGCAGCGCGCAGCAGAAGAGCGCCCCGCGGAAGACGGCGTCGCCGACGTTCCCCGTCGGCGAGAGCGCGCGCCGCCAGTCCCACGCGCGGAAGAACGCGCCGTGCTCGCTCGCCGGGCCGGGTGTTACGGGTGCGTTCTTAGACATGACGAAACGATGAAGTAGGAACGCTGAACGATGAACTGAATACAAGAGGCTTTTGGTTCATCGTTCCGCGCTCATAGTTCTGAGTTACTGCCTGAGCGGCTTCCCGCCCGACGTGATCGAGTTAATCTTCGCCTCGGCGCGCTTGACGATCTCGGGGGGCAGAGGGGCGTACTGCAAGTCCTTCGCGAAGCGCTCGCCGTCGTGGATGCCCCACCAGAGGAAGTCCACGAGCGCCTTGCCCTTGGCCGCGTCCTTCTGGTCTTTGTAGGCGAGGATGTACGTGTAGCTCGAAATCGGGTAGGCGTTCGCGCCGCCCGCGTTGGTGATCGAGACGCGCAGGTCTTCCGGGGTGGTCGCGAGGCTCTCGGCCGCCGCCGCGGTCACGGCGTCTAAGCTCGGCTCGACGAAGTTGCCCGAGGCGTTCTTGATGAGCGCCACGGGCAGCCTGTTCTGCACGGCGTAGGCCAGCTCGACGTAGCCGACCGTGTTCGGCGTGTTCTTGACCTGACCCGTTACGCCCTCGTTGCCCTTCGCCCCCAGACCGGTCGGCCACTTCGGCGAGGTGCCCGTCCCGACCTTCTCCTTCCACTCGGGGCTGACCTTCGAGAGGTAGTCGGTGAAGACGGCGCTCGTGCCGCTGCCGTCGGAGCGGTAGACGGGCGTGATGTCGGCGGCGGGAAGATTGACGCCGGGGTTGTCGGCCTTGATGCGCGGGTCGTCCCAGCGCCTGACCTTGCCGAGGAAGATGTCTGCGACCACGTCCGAGGAGAAGCGCAGGGGCTGCGCGACGCCTTGCAGGTTGTAGGTGAGGACGACCGCGCCGAGCACCGTCGGGATGTGCAGAATCTCGGCGGGAGGGGCGGGCATGTCCTCGTTCTTCATGGGGGCGTCGGTCGCGCCGAAGTCGATGGTCTGCTCCTTGATCTGCTTGATGCCGCCGCCCGAGCCGATGGACTGGTAGTCGATCCGCGCCGAGGGGTTGACCTTGCCGTACTCCGAGAGCCACTTCTGGTAGAGCGGGTTGGGGAACGACGCGCCCGCGCCGCGCAGGTTGACGGCCCCGCCGCCGCCCGCGGGCGCGCCGCCCGGGCCCGCCCCGCCGCGCTCGCCGCTGCAAGCGAGCGCGGCGGATAGACAGAGGGTGATGAAAAGCGTTGCGGACGCACGCAGGGCTTTGGGTTTATCGTTCAAGGGCGGTGGTGACTCCTTCGGTTAGAGTTGTAGTAGAGAAGAATGCATGAGCGGTGTTACATCCGTCTGAACTGCCTGCTAAATCAGTGTTAACAATGCCGGCGTCCGACTCAGGCGGGGCGGCGCTCCGACACGCCGGCCGCCGGGACGAGGCGGTAGCCGACGTTGACCATCGTCTCGATCTGGACGCCGAAGGGCGCGAGCTTGGAGCGGAGGCGGTAGACGTGCACGTGCAGGCTCTCCGCGTTGTACGGCTTGCCGTCGCCCCACGCGTGCCGCCAGAGCTCGTCGGCCCTGACGACCCGCTCCGCGTTGCGCGCGAGGCGCGAGAGGAGAAGAAACTCGGCCCGGCGGAAGCGGAGCGGGTCGCCGCCGCAGGAGACGTAGTAGTTGTCGTGCTCGACGCGCAGGTGCCCGTCGTCGTAAACGTCGGGCGGCGCGTGACGCGTGGCGAGTGACGAGCCGGAACCCGAGTTAGCCGCTTCTGACATCCATCCCCCGGTCACTGAGAAGTGACGAGTGACGGGTGACGAGTGACGAGTTAAGGCAAGCTCTTTCTTGTCACTCGTCACCCGTCACTCGTCACTGTCTTCAGAACTTCAGCTTGAGGCCGAACTGCATCACGCGCGGGCCGCCGACCGTGTCGGTGATCTTGCCGAAGTCGCTGCCCGCCTCGCCGATGATGTTGTTCGGGGTGGCGAAGTTGACGTTGTTGAAGACGTTGAAGACGTCCCACCTGAACTCAAGGTTGACGCGCTCGGTCAGGTTCGTCCGCTTCGAGAGCCCCACGTCGAGGCGCTTCTGCCACAGGCCGCGCAGGACGTTGCGGCCGAGGTTGCCGAAGCCCCGGTTGAAGGGGTAGCCGCCCGCCGGGCTCAGCGGCGAGCAGAGCGCCGACGGGTTGAACGCCTGCTCGGTCGGGTCGTCTGCCGCCTGCCGCAACTGGTCGAGCGTGCCGCACAGCGAGGGCCGCCCGAAGGCGAGGCGGTAGAGGCCGCCCGAGCCGAGGCGCGTGTTGGCGTACTGCGCGGCGGTGCCGACCGTCACCTCGGGCGAGAAGATGGAGTAGGGCGTCCCCGACTGCATCTGCGCGAAGCCCGAGAACTGCCAGCCCGTCAGGAGCTTCGAGTTCGAGCCGAAGATCGGAACGTCCACGACGAAGCTCGTGCTGAAGCGGTGCGGGCGGTCGAAGTCGGAGACGGCGCGGCTGCTTGAGAGGTCGAAGGCGTTACCCTGGGCGGTGAAGCCGACGTTGGGCAGGTCGGGCTTGCCGCCGCCGGCCGTCGAGCCCGGGTCGGCCGAGCCGGTGTCGATGGACTTCGACCAAGTGTAGGCGACGTTGAACTGCGTGCTGCCGGAGAACCGCTTCGTCAGTCCGAACTGGCCGGAGTGGTAGATCGAGTCTGCGTAGTTGCCGAGTTGGATGGCTTCGGGCACGTCGAAGCCGAGGAAGGGCGAGCGCGCCTCGAAGCTGATGACCGCGCCCGAGGCATTCGCGAGGTTGTAGTCGAGCAGCCCGCCGAGCGCCGAGTTGGCGAAGCCGAAGGCGCGCCCCACCCCGCGCTCGCGCGCCGTCGAGCCCGAGCCCAGCGGCCCGTTCGGGCTCCCCGCGGCGACGTACGCCTGGTTGAACCGCTTGAAGATGAGGTCGGGCGTCGAGGGGTCGTTCAGGTCGTACCCCTGTGCGAACGAGACGGCCTGCAAGAGCTGGTCGCCCTTCGTCCCGACGTAGCGCGCCTCGAACATCAGGTTCTTCGTCAGCTCGTACTGCACACCGAGGTTCCACTGGTGGACGAAGGGCGTCTTGAGGTCGCGGTCGATGGCGCGGAACTCGAACGTCTCGGCAATGTTGCCGCGGAAGGGCTGCCCCGTCGCGGGGTCGGTAGGGTTGAGCGTGCCGTCGGCGCCGCGAGTGACGTTCGTGTTGTCGCGGATCTGGTAGGTGCCCGCCGCGCCCCCAGTGCGGACGACGCGGTTCGGGAGGTACTGGTTGAAGGGGAAGTTCGGGTCCTGCTGCGAGAACGCCTGCGTGATGGGCACGGCGCTGCCGGGGAACGTCACCTCGACCTCGCGCAGGAACGGGTAGTTGCTGAAGACCGTGTTGATGAAGGCGGCGCTGGGTCGGTCGTAGAAGAGGCCGTAGCCGCCGCGCACCACCATCCGGCTGCTGCCGAGGGGCGAGTAGGCGAAGCCGACACGCGGCGCGAAGTTGTTCCAGTCCTGCCCGTTCAGCGTGTGCTTCGTCGGCGCGACGGCCGTGGCCGCGATGGCCTGATCGACCGAGGCGAAGCCGGTCGGCGCGGCGTTGGAGGCGACGACGAAGCCGCCGCGCGGGTCGTTGAAGTCGTTGACGAGCGCGGGGTCGAAGTTGCCGATGCGCCCGTTCACCTCCTCCGGCCAGCCGAACCACTCCCAGCGCAGGCCGAGGTTGAGCGTCAACCTGCGGCTGAGCTTCCAGTCTTCGGCGACGTAGGCCGAGAGGTCGCGGAAGCGGAACTGCTTCTCGGTGATGCCGAACTGCGTGTCGGCCTCGGTGGCGACGCCGCGCAGCAGCTGCGTGAAGTTGTCGTACTTCTCGAACTCGGTCGCCTGCTCTTCCGGCAGGCTCGTGTCGTAGCTGTGGCGCTTGAACTCCGCGCCGAAGCGGAGCGTGTGGTCGCCGAGGACGGCCGTCATGTTGTCGGCTAGGCTGTAGGTCTTCTGCAAACGCTCGTTGAACGAGTCGTTCGGGCCGCCGAAGGAGAAGCGCTCAAGGATGGTGCCGGGCCGCCCGACGTAGTGGCCGAGCCGGAGCGTCGAGGGGCTCGCGTCGAAGGCGACGGCCGGGTTCGGGATGCCGACCGACTCGTTCGTGATCGAAAGGAACGGGTCGTCCAGGCGGCGCGTGTTGTCGAGGTGGAAGTAGCCGAAACGAACCTCGTTAATGAAGCGCGGGCCGAAGACGTGCTGGTCTGAGACGGCCAGCGTGCGGTTGCGGTCGGCGCGCCGGAGCACGAAGGGGGAGGCGAGGCTGTTCGGGTCGGGGAACGAGTCGAAGCTGGGGAAGTTCGAGAAGAAGAGGGTGCCGTTCAGCGTGTTCGCGGCGCTCAAACGCCCGTCGAGCTTGACGGTGAACTGATCCTGCTGGAACTCGGCGGGGAAGACGTTGCGCTGGCGGACGACCGGGTTGCCGCCGACCGAGCCCGCGACGTTGGCGTCGCGCCCGACGACGTTCGAGCCGCGCGGCGTGGGGATGACGAAGTCGCCCGTCGCCGGGTTCCGAAGGTTCAGCAGGCGGACGGCCACGTCCGAGATGGCGTTCGCGTTCGGGATCGAGGCCGTGATGCCGGGGTTGAGCGAGCGGAACGCGTCGAAGAGATTCTCCTTCGTCCGCTCGCCGCCGATGAGCGCGAGCGCCTGCGGCAGCACCGTGATCGAAGACGCCGTCGGGACGAAGCCCGTGACGGCGCTCGTCCGCTGGTAGCCGCCGAAGAAGAAGAAGCGTTCTTTGACGACGGGGCCGCCGACGGTGAAGCCGCCCTCGCCCCTCCGCGCCTTCGGCCGGTCGATGCCGTCCTTGTTGAAGAAGAAGTCGTTGGCGTTGAACTTCTCGTTCTGGAGGAAGAAGTAGCCCGAGCCGTGGAACTCGTTGGTGCCGCTCTTGGTGACGAGCTGGAAGTTCCCGCCGCCCGAGCGCCCCGTCGAGGCGTCGTAGAGCGAGGTCTGGAGCTTCACCTCGGAGAGCGTCTCGGGCGCGGGCGCGATGTTGTTGTTGAGCGAGCCCTCGTTCGAGGTGATGTTGGTCGCGTCCACGCCGTTGAAGGAGAGGCTCGTCGAGGTGGTGCGCGTGCCGTTGACCGAAGGGCTCTGGTTGCCGTTGCCGTTCGTGAGCACCGGCGAGAGGTCTGTGTTGACGCCCGCCTCGGCCGAGAGCAGTTGCGTGAAGCTGCGGGTCGAGGTGGGCACGGCCACGATCTGCTCGGCCGTAAGTTGGCGCGCGACGGCCGACGTGTCGGGCGTCGCCAGCGCCGCGCCGCCCTCGACCACCGTCACCGTCTCCCCGGCCACGCCGGCCACTTCGAGCCGGTCTTCGAGCGAGCGCGGGACGGACGCCTCCACCTCGACGTTCGACCTCTTGAGGGTCTTGAAGCTCGGGACTTCATAGGTGATCTCGTACGCGCCGACGGGCAGCGCCGCGAACGTCCAGCGCCCCTCGTCGTTGGTCGTGCCCGTGCGCGTCAGGCCCGTGCCCGTGTTCTTGATGGTCACCTGGACGCCGGGCAGCACCGCGCCGTTCGGGTCCTGCACGACGCCGCTCAGGCCGCCGGTCGTCCCCGTCTGGGCCACGGCCGGGGGCGGCGTCAGGCCGTGCGCCAGTAAGAGCACCAGCAGACAGGCGACGAATACCTTGTGAAGGTGAAACGGGCGGAAGGACTTCATCGGGAACCTCCTGTGTGGTTGACGAGTGTTTCGAGTTCTATTGTCGGACTTATACATGGGTGTTGTATGAGCTTCGCCGCGCTGCGGTGCGCGTGCGGCTTCAGTTGAACGGTTGGTGCAAGTTCGGCGTGGCAAGGACGGAGATTAACGGCGGCGGGTTAACTCGGCGTGAAGGGCCTATTAAATGTCCGTTAAATCTGGGCGGGCCTCGGCCCGGCTAATGAGGAAGGGAGGCGAGGCGTGAACACGGGGCAGACGAAAAGGCCGAGTGGTAACACTGCGGTAACACGGTGGTAACACGCGTGTCGTATGATGTGTCCCTCCGAACAGGTCGTCCGAACGTCGGGAGAGGAGTCAGCCCCCCCTTATGTCCATCGCACACGAACTGAGCAGCGAGGTCGCGGCCGCCGTGCTCGCAGGCAGGGAAGGTGAAGCGCCGGGCGACGCGAGCGGGCGCGCCGAGGTGGTGCTGGAAGTGCACTCGACGCTGCGGCGTCTGAGCGCCGAGTACCGCAGGCGCGGCCGCACGAGGCAGGGCGCGGACGAAGACCCGCCGCTCGGCGGGGTCGCCGCCGCGGGCCGGCGCTGAAGCCGCCTGACTCTTCGGTAACAGTTCTTCGGTCTTAGCGGTCGCTGGCGTAGGCGCGCGCCTGTTGGCGCGCGGCGAGGCGTGCGTGCTCCTCGACCATGTGTTGGAAGCAGTTCTGACACATGCCCGGCGGCTCGGGCGCCCGCGCCCTGCGAATCTCCGCGGCGCACCAGACGCAGACGACCGCGAACGACGGCTCGTCCCTCATCTCTTCATCTGCCATCGACGTTCACCCTCCTCCGGCGCAGTATCCCTCCGCCCAAGGCAAGCCACGGTTACGCCCGCGTTAAGTTTCGCTGAACAACGGCGCGGCGCGGCGAAGTGTTAACGCCCCGCACACACGACGTACACGCGGAATTAACTCCGGCGGCGTACGTTCTGTCGAGGCGACGCCGCGGCGCGCGGTCTTAGCCGGAAGAGACCTTTCTTGCCACAGGCGGGTGAAACGATGGCCCGGTCGAACGCTGTTCTTCAGTTGGAGCTGATCGCGGGCGCCAGGGGGAGGGTTGAGAAAGCCGGGGCGGCCGTCGGCGGCCTGGTCGGGCGCACCTTCTTCGACGGCTACTCGGACGTGCGCGTGGTCGGCCTCTGCCCCTCGAACCCCGCGCACGTGATGCTTGAGCGGCGCGCGGACGGCAGGCGCTGGACGGCCCCTTCGAGCCTGATGCGCCACATCCTCCGACGCCGCCGCACGTCTTAGGGCGGTTTGCGTTTGAATTTACTGTCTCCCGTTTAGAGGCGGGCTATGCCCGCCTCCGCGTGCTGCGACGGGATTCGGGCAGGCGGGCATAGGCCGCCTCTAAACAATTGGTAGAGGGTTGTGCTAATCGCTCTAAATGAATCGAGGTAAGAGGCCGGGGAGACCTCTTACCTCGCGCAGCACAGCAACAAGGCGGGCGTTTGGAGGGGGGACTTCGATGCTACAGGGCGGCGGCTACGCGGCTGTTAAGGGGCGATTAAATCCTGATTAAATCTCCGCCCGCGGCCCGACCCCGCGCCCGTGAGGTCGAGGACGATGACCGCGACGGAGTGCTTCGGCAGCGTCAGCGTGAAGCTCTTGCCCGCGCGCAGAGGCGTCCGGCTGACCTTGACCGCGTCCGGCCTTGAGAAGTCGTTCGAGTCGCCGAGCGAACCCGCGGTCAGGACGTGCATCTCTGCGCGCCGCACCGCGTCCACGCCTTCCACCGTGACGGTCGTCGTGAGCGGCGCGCGCGTGTCGGCGTTGACCGCCTTTACGTAAACCCGACGGCCGTCGGCCGTGCGGCTGGCCGACACGTCGAGGAAGGGCACGCCCTTCCCCTCGCGGCTCGTGTCGAAGGTGGGCGAGGTGACTTCCGCGGCCACGCGCTCGTCGCCGCGGTGCTCGGCGTAGAGGCGGTTGACGTGGTAGAGGGGCGAGACGAAGACGGCGTGGCGGCCGGCCTGGATGATGCCGCCCGGCCAGCCGTTGACGAGGTCGGAGACGGCGCTCATCCCGACGAGGCCGCCCGCGCGCTCGAAGACGTTCATCAGCCGCGCGCCGTAGAGCGCCGACTCCATCGAATACTGACGCTCGACGGGAAGGTCTAACCCCCACTCGTTGATCGCCAACTGAATGTCGCGCCCCGGCACCAGCTCCTTCAGAAGCCGCCCGACCTCCTCGTAGAAGCGCCCGTAGTGGAGCGGCCGCGCGAGCAGGTTTGAAGGGTCGCCCGCCGACTCCCTGCGACCGTAGTAGTGGTGGATGGCGAGGTAGTCTATCTCGCGCCCGGCCTCCGCGAGCACCGTGCGGTTCCAGCGCATGTCGTTGTCGCCGACGGCGATGAGCTTGATCGAAGGGTCTGCGGCGCGCATGGCGCGGGCGTATTCGCGCAGGCGGCGCGCGTAGGTGGCCGCGTCCGTGTGGCCGCGCACCCAGTCGCCCCAGATTTCGTTCCCGACCTCCCAGTACCTCACCCCGTACGGCTCGGGGTGGCCGTTCGTCGCGCGCATCCGGCCGTACTTCGTCGCGGCCGCGCCGTTGCAGTATTCGACCCAGGCGGCGGCCTCCTCGGCGGTCGCGCCGCGCCCCTCGACGTTGACGGTGATCGTGGGCTCGGCCCCGACCGCGCGTGAGAAGGCGATGTACTCGTCGGTGCCGAAGTCGGAAGGCTCGGGCTCGTTCTTCCAGGAGAGGTTGACCCAGGTGAAGCGCTCGTCGCGCGGGCCGACGCCCCACAGCCAGCGGTAGTCCTGCGCGACGTTGCCGCCCGGCCAGCGGATGAAGGCGGGGCGCACCTCCTTTATCTTCTCGAACACGTCGCGGCGGACGCCGCCCGGGGCCGTGTCCGCGGGCATCAGGGAGACCTGATCGACCCACACGCGCCCGCGCCCGGGGAAGAGCACGCAGAGGCGCGCGAGCGGGTCGGTCTTCGCGGGCCGCAGCGTGAACTCATACCTGCGCCAGTCGCCGGAGACGCCTTCGACCGACGCCTCGGCATACACCTCGCCGACGTTCACGTCCGATTCGAGCGCGAGCGTGACCTGACCTGCGTACCCTTCGGCCCTCATCCAGAGCGAGCCGCGGTAGACCCCGCCCGCGCGCACGGGCACGCGCGGCTGGAAGAGGCCGTGACGCTTGATGACGCCGTCGCCCGCTTCGACTCGGAGGGAGTGCTCGGGCGCGGGCTTCTCGCCCGTCTCGACCTTCAGCTCGCGGCGCGGGGGGTAGTGGACGGCGGTGTCCCAGGCGAAGGAGAGGCCGTAGTCGTCGTTGCGGTCGTCGGGGTATCGCTCCCAGTTGCGTGGAAGGCCGAGCGCGTTCGGCATCTCCTCGAAGCCGCGGTCGCGCAGAAGCTCCGCGTGCACCCCCGACTTCATCCCCTCGTACATGAATTCGAGGAACTGCCCGTAGAGCAGGGGACTGATGCGGTTCTCGACCCTGCGCGCGTCAACGCGCACGGTCGCCGCGCGCGCCGCCGTCTGCGCCTCGACGCGGGTCGCGGGCGCGAGGCAGAGCGAGACGCAGAGTGCGACGAGCGAAAGGAGTCTCATCCGTTGCTCACTTGACCGTCGTGACGCGCAGCACCGTCAGGGAGTTCGGGGCGAGCGCGTAGGTGAACTCCGGGCCGGCGGCCGAGAGCGGGCGCTCGACCGGGGCAACCTTCGTCGGCTCGTCCAGGCTGTTCTCGGCCTTGAGGTCTGTGCTTGAGAGCACGATGGCCCGCCCGCCTCTCACGCCGCGCGCGCCCGCGAGGTTGACGCCGACCTCCCGCTGTGAAGACTCTGTGTTGACCAGCTTCAGGATCACCTCGCCCCCGCGCTCGTCCAGAGACGCGGAGGCGTAGAGCCCTTCGCGCCCGTTCTTCGGCGAGCCGTCGAGGAGCACGGGCAGGAGGCGCGTGCCGCGGTTCGTGCCGAAGAGTTTCTGCACGTAGTAGTTCGGCGTGCCGTAGGAGCGGAGGTTGTCGAACCAGATGAGGTTCGGCGTCCACTGCCAAGCCTCCACGTGGCCTAAGAGCGGCGCGTACGAAGTCATCCGCACCACGTCCGCGTTGCGCTCAAGCCCCGTCACGAAGGCGGCCTCCGAGAGCGCGCACTCCCAGTTGTTTCGGTTGTCCGGGCTGGCGATGCCGACCGACTGCGCGGCGTACTCCCCGGCGAAGACCTTCGGGCCGGTGCGCGGGTACGAGTCGTAGCGGCCGACGTTCTCGCGGAACCACTGCGGCGGCCTGTAGTAGTGCTCGTCCACCAGCTCGGCGTTGAGTTTCCGCAGCTCGCCCCAGAGGTAGTCGAACTCCTTCCCGTCGGGGAAGGGGCCGGAGCTTGAGATGAGCGCGACGTTGGGGTGCTTCGCCTTGAGCACGCGCGCGAACTCTTTATAGCGCTCGATGTACTGCGGCCCCCACTGCTCGTTGCCGACGCCGAGCATCTTCAGACGGAAGGGCGCGGGGTGCCCCATCTGCGCGCGCACGCGACCCCACTTGCTCGTCGCGGGGCCGTTGGCGAACTCGATGAGGTCGAGCGAGTCCTGTATGAAGTGGCCGAGGTCTTCCATCGGGGCCAGCTCGCCCGAGTTGAACTGGCAGGCCATGCCGCAGTTCATGATGGGCAGGGGCTCGGCCCCGATGTCCTCGGCGAGCTGGAAGTATTCGTAGTAGCCGAGGCCGAAGGACTGGTAGTAGTCGGGCGTCAGGCGGTGCCGGAACTCGGTGTTCCAGCGGTTGACGATGAGCTTGCGCTCTTCGGGCGAGCCGACCGTTCTTTTCCACTGGTAGCGCTGTTCGAGGTAGCGCCCCTCGACGATGCAGCCGCCGGGGAAGCGCAGGAAGCCGGGGTTGATCTCCTTAAGGAGCTTGACGAGGTCGGGCCTGAGGCCGTTCGGCCGGTTCGCCCAGGTCTCTTTCGGGAACAGTGAGACGAGGTCAACGTCGAGCGCGCCCGCGCCGTCCACGAGCAGGTTGACGCGCGCCTTCGCGTCGGTGTCCGTCGCGCGCAGGGTGGCGGTGTACCTCTTCCACTGCGGCGTGAAGCCCGAGACGCGGGCCTCGCCCAGCGAGCGCCCCTGCGCGTCCGACACCTCGACGCGCAGCGCCGTGGGCGCGCCCGAAGCGCGCCGCGCCATGACGGAGAAGCTGTACTCCTTCCCCTTCTCCACGCCGACGCCGCGGAAGCCCTCGTTGGAGAGGCCGAACCCTCGGCCCGGCTCGTCCACCTTGATGCGCAGGTAGTGCGCGTTGGGCGCGTCGCCCTCGGTGCGCATGTCGTAGACCTGGAGCGTGCCCTTCGAGTCGCCGGGCGTGAGCTGCTTCCAGCCCATCAAGGGCTCGGGGAACTCGAACGAGCGGTTCTTGACGCGCTCGGGGTAGAGCCCTCCGTCCGCCCCGAAGTTGATGTCCTCGAAGAAGAGGCCGAAGAGCGTCGGGGGGACGGCCGCGCCGGGCTGGTCAACCAGCACGGTGACGTTGCGCGACTGCGCGGCGGCGGGCACGGCCTGCGCGACGACGACCGCGAGCGCGCAGGCGAGCCTGAGAAGTTTGAACGTTCTCATCTGTCTTGAAACCTTTTAAGCCGAAAATGATTTCACCACGGAGGCACGGAGACACAGCTCGGAGCACATAGCTCAACAAGCCGTGCCTCTGTGTCTCTGTGGTGAAATCCCCTCATACCCTTTAAGGGCGTGCGGCCGCGGCCTTCGCCTTCGAGACGCCGGTCATGCGCTTGATGAACTCCACCTCTTCGGGCATGTAGGGCGTCCCGTCGTTGCGGAAGACCTCATGGAACCAGACGGTCGGCTCGCGGTCGGTGTAGGGGCGCTGCCACGAGTCCCACGGCAGGTGCGTCTGCGTCCGGCCCTGCACCAATCCCCAGTTGATCATCCCGACGTTGTGCGCCTTGCCCACGAGCATGCTGCCGAAGAAGTAGCTGCCGTTGCCACGCGCCATGTACTCTGTGCAGATCATCGGCCGGTTGTAGCGCTTGAGCCAGTTGATGCGCTTCTCAAGCTCGGACGGGTGGTCGTAGTTGTGGAAGGTGATGATGTCCGACTGCTCGACCAGCAGGCGGTCGGTCGGCGACATCTTCTCGTGCGACGACCAGTCGCCCTTCCAGGGCCCGGAGGTTATCGGCTGCGTCGCCCCGGCCTCGCGCGCCCACGCGAAGACCCTGGGCAGGAGCGCCAGCACGAGGTCAACCTTGTTCTTCGGCTCCTTATCGCCGTAGCTCCCGTGATTCTCGTTGTCGGGCTCGTTCCAGAGGTCCCAGGCGAGGATGCGTTCGTCTTTGGCGAACGCGCCGATGACGCCCTTGACGTAAGCCTCGAAGCGCGCGTGCTGCGAGGGGTCTTGCAAGGCGGCGCGGCCGGGCCCCTGCACCCAGCCGGAGTTGTGCACGCCCGGCTTCGGGTCGCGCTGCTTGCCGAGCTTCGGGTCGGGGTCCCAGACCGAGTCGAACAGGCAGAACATTGGCTTGATCCTGTGCCGGGCGGCGATGGCGAGGAACTCGTCGATGCGCCGCTTGTACCCTTCGGGGTCTTGCTGCCAGACGAGGTCGTGGAGGGTGACGCGCATCGTGTTCATGCCGAGCCCCGCGGCCCAGCCCAGCTCAAGGTCGATCCGCTTGGGGTCGAAGGTGTCGGCCTGCCACATCTCAATCGAGTTGATGGCGCTGACGGGGTTGTAGTTGGCGCCGACCAGCCAGGGCTGCCGCGCGTACCACTCGCGGGCCTGCTGCTCCGTCCAACGCTGCCGCACCTGCGCCGAGGCGGCGGCGTGGCAGAGCACAAGGGCGACGAAAACTAGCGCGACTCTTCGCACTGCTGACATAAGTTATTAACCTCCGCTCTACTTTCCCTCTGCGTTTAACGAACTCCCAACAGGATGTCCATGGTGAGCTGGTCGAGCCGCTCGTACCTCAGCCCCTGCGAGGAGAGCTCCGCCCGGTCGAACTCCTGGCTGAGCAGTTGGTCGTTGCGCCCCTTCTCGAATTTCCCCGACCCGTTGCCGTCGAGCTGTGCCATCTCGGCCAGTATCTGCTTGACCTCCGGGTCGCGGTTCCACCGCTCGCCCTTCTCCTTCAGGATCAAGTACGTCCGCATGCACCCCCTGGCGAACTCCTTCACCCCCTCGTAATCTTCAGTCCGGTAGGCGTGCGCGTCGAACGCGCGGGGGCCGTCGTAGCCCACGTCCTCTAAGAACTTCACCAGCCAGAAGGCGGCCTTCGGGTTCGCCGAGCCGAACCGCAAGTCCTGGTCGTACCTCCCGGGCACCTGGTCATTCAGGTCGATGTGGAACAGTTTCCCGGCCTCCCACGCCTGCGCCACGGCGTGCGTCATGTTCAGCCCCGCCATGTGCTCGTGCGCCACCTCCGGGTTCACCCCGACTAAGTCGGGGTGGTCGAGCGTCGGGATCAGCGCCAGGTAGGCCCCCGTCGTCGGCATGTAGATGTCCGCCCTCGGCTCGTTCGGCTTGGCCTCGAGCGCGAACCGGTAGCCATACCCTTGGTCAATCGAGTACTCGCACAGGTAGTTCAGCGCCTCCCTGAGTCTCTTCACCCCCTCGTCGGGGCGGCGGCAGGCGTCGGTCTCCACGCCCTCCCTCCCGCCCCACAGGACGAATATCTGCGCGCCGAACTCCGCGCCCAAATCCATCGCCCGCATCGTCTTCTGCAGGGCGTAGGAGCGCACCCGGGCGTCGTTCGCGGTGAAGGCCCCGTCGCGGAAGACCGGCTCGTAGAAGAGGTTGACGGTCGCCATCGGGACGGCGAGCCCCGCCCCCTCGCAGGCCGCGCGGAACTCCCTGACGATGCGGTCACGTTCGGACGGCGTGGCGTCAATCGGCACGAGGTCGTTGTCGTGGAAGTTGACGCCCCACGCGCCGACCTCGCCCAGGAGCCTCGCCGCGTCGTCGGGCGGCAAGGAAGGCCGGACGGCGTCGCCGAACGGGTCGCGGCCGCGGTTGCCCACCGTCCAGAGGCCGAAGGTGAACTTGTGCTCCGGCTTCGGCTCGTACTTCTCTTCTGCCATCGTCTTACTCTCCCTTCTTACTTAAACCGGCCTTAGCCTGACGTGCCCGGACGACGCCGCGCCGGGCGAGGAGCCGCCGAAGACATAGGGCGTGTGCCCCTTCTCTTCGGCGCAGGCCGGCGGCCCGTGCGCGTCAGCGCTCATCGGGTGCTCCCGCGCGCGGCGTGCTTGTAGTGGACTCCGGGGGCGGCTTGCAGTTCCGCGGCCTTCTCCTCGGGCGAGGTGTCGCTCAGGAAATTCCCGCCGCCGATCTCGGGGCCCGCCAGGTACTTCAAAAGGTTCGGCCTCCGGAGCGGTGGGTGGAACTCGACGTGGAAGTGAAACCCCCGGTAGTCGCCCCCGTCCGTCGGGGCCTGGTGGAGCGGCATCACGTAGGGGAAGGGTATCCGCCAGAGGTTGTCGAACTTGATGAGCACCGTCCGGAGCACGTCGGCGAAGTCACGCCGCTCGGCGTCGGAGAGCGCGGCCAGGCTCGGGTGCGTCGCCTTCGGCGCGACGTAGACCTCGTACGCGTAGCGCGCGAAGTATGGGAGGAAGGCGACGGCCGTGTCGTTCTCGGCGACGATGCGGCGGCTGTCCTCGCGCTCGGCCGAAAGGATGTCCTGGAAGAGCACCCGGCCGGTCTCCTCCAGGTGTCTCTGCGAGACGCGCGCCTCGGTCTCGATGTACTTGAAGACGAAGTTGGTGGCGTAAATCTGGCAGTGCGGGTGCGGGTTCGAGACGCCGACCGCCTCGCCCTTGTTCTCGAAGATGAGGACGTGCCTGACCTCCGGCCTGCCCCCGAGTTCCCTGTACTGCTCCTGCCACACTGCCAGCAGCTCATCGACCTGCGGGACTTCCAACTCGGCCAGCGTCAGGGAGTGGTTCGGGCTGTAGCAGACGACGCGCGCCAGGCCCTCGGCGGGCATGTTCCGGTAAATGCCGGCCGGGCGCTCCAAACCTTTCGGCGCTTCGGGCGAGGCGCAGGGCATGTCGTTGTCGAAGACGTAGGTGGATGTGTAGTCGGCGTTGCGCCGGCCCGAGACGCGCACGTTGCCGGGGCAGAGGTAACAGTCGGGGACGTAAGACGGCTCCTCCTCCTCGTCGTGCTCTATCGTCCCGCCGCTCCACGGCCGGTTCTGCCGGTGTGCGGCGACGATGACCCACTCCTCCCGCAGAGGGTGCCAGCGCTCTTCCCAGACCATTGTGCTCACTCCGTTCGCTCGTAAACCGTGAACCGTGAACCGTGACAAGAAGGAGCGTGTTCTTACTTGTCACGGTTCACGGTTCACGGTTCACGCTAATGTAATTGACAGCCGCGTGACGGACGCGGGCGCGAAGCGGTAGACGAAGGGGCCGCCCGCGGAGGCGTTGACCGCCTCGTCGCGCGGCTCCACCTCGCGCGGGTTGGCGAAGGTGTTGTGCGCGTGCACGTCCGGTTCGGCGAGCACGCGCGCCCGCGCGGAGGCGACGCGCGCGCCGCGCACCGCGATCTCCGCCTCGCGCGCCTCCGTCATGTGCGGGTTCGTCACCGTCAGCGTCAGTTGCCTCTCGTTGACCGAGGCCGAGCCCGACAGCCCCCAGAACTCGGCCGGCTTGCCCGCGCGCGTCCACTTCACCTCGGGCGCGCTGAAGAGCGCGCGCACGGACTTCGCGCCCATGTGCGGGACGAACATCTCGAAGACGTGGTAGGTCGGGGTGAGGACGAACTTCTCCTCGTGCGTGAGGAAGAGCGCGTGGAGGCTGTTGACGAGCTGCGCGACGTTCGCCATCGCCACCTTGTCCGCGTGGCGGTTGAAGGTGTCGAGCGTGAGCCCGGCGAGCAGCGCGTCCCGCATCGTGGACTGCTGACCCAGCAGGTGCGTCGGGTGAACCTCCGAGCCCCTCCTGTACCACGCGCCCCACTCGTCCACGACCAGCTTGACCCGGTGCTGGCGGTCGTACTGCCCCATGATCGCCCAGTGGTTGTTGATGAGCGACTCCATGCGGTCGGCCTCGCGCAGCAGCTCGTAGTATTCCCCCTCGTCGAACTTCAGCCCGTCGCCCTTGCCCGCGAACCAGTCGGTGGTGCGACCCTGCGAGACGTTCCAGGCGTAGTGGTGCAGGCCCCAGCCGTAGATGCCGCCGAAGAGGAACGCGCCCTTCTCGGCCGTCTTCGAGAAGAAGCCGCGCGTCCAGTTGTAGTCGTCCACGTTCGCGCCCGAGGCGATGAACTTCAGGTCAACGCCGTAGCGCGGGACGGCCGCCGTGAACCGCCGGTACTCGGCCGCGTACTCCTCCGGAGTGAGGTTGCCGCCGCAGCCCCACGACTCGTTGCCGACGCCCCAGAAGCGCACCCCGTACGGGTCTCGGCTTCCCAGAGGCCCCGCCGCGCGGCGTTCGGCCCACGTCGTCGTTCCCGGCGGCGAGTTGACGTACTCGACCCACTCGTAAAACTGCTGCGCGCCGAGGCCCCGCACGTTGGCGGCGAGGTAGGCTTCGGCCCCCGCGAGCTGACAGAAGCGCATGAACTCGTTAATGCCGAAGTGGTTCGGCTCGTACCGCCACGGCCCCTCCTTCGGAGCGCCCTCGGGCCACTCGGGCGCGTCCACCCAGAAGTTCGTGCGGCGCGGGCGCTGCGCGCGCGGCCCCGTGCCGTCGCGCCAGTCGTAGCTGTCGGCGAAGCAGCCGCCGGGCCAGCGGATGACGGGGGCCTGTATGCGCTTGAGCGCCTCGACGAGCGCGGTGCGGATGCCGCCCGTGTTCGGCACGCGCGAGTTCTCGCCGACCCAGATGCCGTCGTAGACGACGCCGCCCAGGTGCTCCGCGAAGTGGCCGTAGATGTCGCGGTTGATGGTGCCGATCTCCTCGCCGACCAGCACCTCGACGCGCGAGTCGGTCGCGCGCGCCGAACGCGCAAGGCCCGTCACGGCCGCCGCCGCCAAGGCCGCTCCCGCCCCGCCGATGAACTTCCGCCTCCCGATCTTCGCCATTCACTCACCCCTTGAGAGAAGTCTAACCACGGAGGTCACGAAGGTTCTCACGAAGAGCGCAAAGGTTTTCTCTGAGCCCTTTGTGCAGACCTTCGTGTCCTTTGTGGTTAAAGCCCGAGTCACCTTAACCACTCAGAAGCGCACGTTGCCGAGCCGGCGGACGACCTCCCGCAGCCCGTCCTCGTCCTGCCTCTTCTTCGTCTCGTTCAGGCGCTTGAAAGTCTCGACTGCCCGCTGCGCCTCGGCCGTGCGCTTGAGCCGCACGTAGGCGCGGCTGAGCTGGTAGTAGGCGTCGGCCGACTCCGGCTCCAGCGCCGTCACCTTCAACAGCTCCTCGACCGCTTCGGCCCAGCGCTCGCCGCGCATGTAGAGCTTGGCGAGCGAGAGCCTCGGCGAGCTGAAGGTCGGGTCGAGGCGGGCGGCCTGCTTCAGGTGGGACTCGACGCGCCCCGCGTCCGCGTCCGGCTGTTGCAGCATCGCCTCGGCCAGGAGGTAGTGGAGCACGCCCAACTGCGCGTCCACCCGCAGCGCCCTCTCGTAGAGCGCCACGCCCCCGGCGACCTCGCCCTTGCGCACGCTCAGCAGCCCGAGGTAGGCGTAGGCGGGCGCGAACTTCGGGTCGAGCGCCGCCGCGTGGCCGAAGGCGCGCGCCGCCTCGTGATCCTTGTCCTGCTTGAAGTGCGCCAGCCCGAGCGCGAACCAGAGGCGCGGCGAGTCGGGGAACTCCTTCAGAGCCTCTTCGAGCCGGATGACGGCCGCGGCCGGGGCATACGCGTTCGTCAGGAGGACGCCGTAGGCGAAGCGGTACTTCTCGGACTTCGGGTCCTGCCGGATGGCGAGGCGCATCGCCGGGATGGCGTTCTCGGGGTGGCCCGCCTGCTCGTACACCTCCGCGAGCAGCGCGTAGAGCGGGGCCGACTCGACCCCGCGCGCGACCGCCCCTTCGAGCGTCCGGCCCGCGCCGCGCACGTCCTTGCGCGCGAGCTGCACGCGCGCCAGTTGGATGGCCGCGCCGGCGTCGGATGGGTTGAGCCGCGCGGCGGCCGCGGACTCAACCTCCGCCTCCTTCAAGAGTCCCGCCTCAAGCAGCGCGGCTCCGAGTTCCGCGCGCGCGCGCGCGCCGTCGGCCGAGGCATCGACCGAAGGCCCGCCCGCGGCGACGCGCGCCGAGTACGTCTGGTAGTGCGCGGCGGCCGAGGCCGCGTCGCCGCGGCGCAGCGCGATGACGGTCAGGGCGCGCGCGATCTCGGCGTCGGGCTCGATGCGGTCGGCGCGCGCGAAGAGGTCTTCGGCCGCGCGCAGGTCTTCGGCCGTGCCCGAGTTGAAGCGTATCTGCGCGAGGTTGACGAGCGCGTTCGGCTGCCGCGGGTCTGCGCGCAGGGAAGCCTCGAACTCGGCGGCGGCCTCGCGCGCGCGGCCCAGCCGCAGGAGGATGACGCCGTAGTTGTTGCGCGCCGGGGCGGAGGCGGGGGCGAGGCGCGCGGCCTCCGCGAAGTGGCGCGCGGCCGCCTGTAGGTCGCCGGCGCGGTCGTCGAGCAGCCCGAGATACCTGTGCGCGTCGGCGTCCCGCGGGTTCGAGGCCAGCGCCCTGTTGAAGGCGGCGCGCGCCCCTTCCAGGTCACCGCGGTCGAGGGCCGCGACGCCCTCGTCCACGGCCGCCGCGGAGGCCGCCGAAGCCCCGCGCGCCACCTGCCCCGCCGCAGTCCGGGCCGGTGTCTGCCCGAGGCACAGCGTCGCCGGGGCCGCGAGCGCCGCGAGCAGCAGCGCGGCGCGTTCGAGTTTGAATGAGCGCCCGAAGAGCATCTGCGTTGCGAGGCGGCGTCGCGGCGACGCCGAAAAGGGAAGAGGGGCGCAGGGGGTGCTCCGAACACACGCGCTCTGCGCCCCTCTTCCGTTAAAGGGTTCAGTTTAGAAGACGAACCTCCCGCCGACCTGCACGCGCCGCGGCTGGAAGATGTCCGCGTTGCGCGTGACGATGCCGTAGTTCACGTCGTCGAGGTTCATGTTCGGCAGGCTATAGCGGCCGCGGTTGAACAGGTTGAAGAACTCGAAGCGGAACTCGAAGAAGGTCGTCTCGCTGACCTTCGTCTTCTTGATGATGCTGAAGTCCTCGGTCATGAAGGGGTCGGCGCGCAGGCCGCTGTAGGACGGCGCGGCGTTGCCGAAGAAGATGTTCGGGTTCGAGTAGAAGTTGATGTAAGCCTGGTTGACCGTCGCGCCGTCGTCGAGCGAGATGGGCGGCGCGTTCCGGTAGTCCACGGGCCGCGAGAAGGCGGCCGCGTTCAGGAAGCGCACGTCCACGCCGCCGCTGCGGTTGTCCGTGTAGAAGTCGTCGCTCACGACGTTGGGGCGCAGGTTGCCGCCGTAGCCGACGCGCGTGAGGAAGTCACGCTGCCCGCCGCCGACGAACGGCAGCACGGCCTGCCCGCTCCGGTAGCGGTGGATGCCCGTCACCTGGAACCCGCCGACCAGGCGGTCTACGAGCCCGCCCCGGTCGAGGAACCGCCTGCCCTTCCCGAAGGGCAGTTCGAGGATGTAGTTGAAGACGAGCGAGTGCGGCGGGATGCTGGCCGAGACGGCGCGCAGCGAGCCGCGGTCGAACGGGTTCTGCAGCACGCCGGTGAGGGGCGAGTTGCCGAACACGTCCTCGGCCGCGTCCGTGATCAGCTTGGCGAAGGTGTAGGAGATGCCGGCCTGGATGCCGTTCGAGAAGCGGCGCTGGAGGTCGAGCTTGCCGGCGTGGTAGATGCTCTGCCCCTGGCTCTCCAGGCGGTTGTTGATGTTCCCGTACTGCGGGTAGGGCCGGAGCGCCTGGCCGACCGTCCGCGAGAAGTCGCCGAACTGGTTGTTGAAGCCGGGGTAGATGGCATCGGGGTTGGCCGGCAGGTTGAAGCCCAGGCCCGCTGCGAAGGCCCGCTCGGCCGGCGTCACATCGACGAGCAGCTTGGAGAGCAGCGGCAGCCCGAGCCTGAGCGCGTTGAACGGCAGCGCGTTGACCGGCGAGAAGTTGGAGCGCAGCCGCGTCCCCTTGCTCCCGATGTAGCTGACCTGCGCGGCGAAGTTCCAGGGGAGGTGGCGCTGGATGTCGAGGCTCCACTGCGCCGTCCGCCCCGGCTTGAAGTCCTTCGTGAAGTAGTCCATGTCCGTCCGGTTGAGGTCGCCGACGGCCTGGTCGGCCGGGTTGGCCGCGGGCAGGTTCGGGTAGGTGTCCAGCGTGATGAAGGCGTCGAGCCCGCCGTTGATGTTGACCGCGCCGGGGCTGTAGCCGAGCGCGCCGGCGTTGCCGAAGTCGTTGTAGATGATCGGCGCGTAGTAGATGCCGTAGCCGCCGCGCACGACCGTCTTGTCGTTGAGCGCGTAGGCGAAGCCGACGCGCGGGCCCCAGTTGTTCTTGTCCGGCTCGACCAGCCCGAAGTTCTCCGCCTGGATGCCGCCGAGCGAGGTGTCGGCGCTGACGACGGCCCCGAGCCTGCCGCCCGCCGCCGGGTTCGGCACGTCGGGGTCGAACCCGCGGTAGCGCCCGCGCGCCTCCTCGCGCGGCCGCCCGTAGTCGTAGCGCAGGCCGAGGTTCAGGGTCAGGTTCGGCGTCACCTTGAAGTCGTCCTGGAAGAAGTAGGCGGTCGAGAAGAAGCGGTGCGCCGGGTCGATGGTCTGGTTCGAGTTGAAGGAGAACTCGGGCCGCCCCGTGATGAGGCTGGCGATGGGCCAGCCCTGGTTGAAGTCGTTGGTGTTGGCGGTCTGGTTGCTGCGGAAGTTGAAGTTGCCGCCGATGTCGAAGTGCGCCGCGTTGTTGAGCTGCTGGATGCGCACCTCGCCGCCGGCCTTGACGGTGTGGCGTCCCCGCAGGAAGGTCGCGACGTTGCTGATGTGCTCGGAGTTGTCGCGGACGCGGTTGCTGAAGAAGGTCGAGCCGCCCGGCTGGTAGGCGCGCGGGTCGGTCGAGCCGACGGCGTCGCCGTAGCCGGGGAAGCCGATGAGCGGCAGCCCGAGGTCCTGCGTCGCCGTGGGGCTCAGGCCGAGGTCGCTGGACTTGGCGACGCCGGCCGTGAAGTTGCGGTTCGACACGTCGGTACGCGAGAAGCCGAGGTTGAGGTGGTTGATGACGGTCGGCGTCAGCGTCCAGTCGTGTTGCAGGCGCGCGTAGTAGGATTTGAAGACCTGATCCCAGACGCCCTGCGCCACGAAGGGCTCGGGGAAGCGCGGCCAGCCGCCCTTCGTGCTCGGCAGCTTGCGGAAGGTGTAGCTGAAGTTGAGCGCCTGCCGGTCGGTCAGGTTCTGCGTGATCTTCGTCACGTAGTAGTTCGTCCGCGAGCCGGCCGTCGTCGTCGCGCGGTAGTTGCGGAAGACGGTCGAGCCGTTCGGGCCGGTCTGGTTCGGCAGCGGGAAGAGGTTGGCGAAGTTCTGACCGATGCGCGAGATGCGCGCGCCGCCGAGGTACTGGTCGAGGCGGTTACCGGGAATCGCCGTGCGGGAGCCGACCGGCTGCGCCGGGTCGTAAATCTGGACGGGGCCGCCGAAGAACTGGAGCACGTAGGGGTCGGTCAGCAACTCCGAGAAGTCGCCCTGCCGCATCCGCGCCGTCGGCACGGTGATGTCCACCGACTCGCTCTGGTTGATGCGGTAGCCGCCGTAGTTGAAGAAGAAGAAGGTCTTGTTCCGGCCGCTCCACCAGCGCGGGCCGCCCTCGCCGAAGCGCGGCAGGACGACGGGGCCGCCGATGGAGAAGCCGTAGTCGAACTGCCGGTCGAGCGGCTTCTGGAAACAGCCCGGGCCGGAGTCGTCGTTGACGCAGTTCGGGTTCTGCTGATTCAGGATGCGGTTGCGGTCGATGTTGGCGTTCAAAGCCTCGTTGCGGTGGAAGAGGTAGAACTCGCCGTGCGGGTCGTTGCTCCCGGTCTTGATGGTGAAGTTGATGACGCCGCCCGTCGAGTTGCCGAACTCGGCCGAGTAGCTCGAAGTCGAGAGCGTGAACTCCTGGAAGGCGTTCGGCCCCGGCGCGACCTCCGAGAAGAAGGTGCCGTTCTCGCCGCGGCGGGTCTGCGCGCCGTCGATGAGGATGTCCGCGCCCAGGCCCTGCCCGCCGTTGATGCGGAAGTTGGTGGCGTTCGTGCCCGCGCTCCCGGTGCTGCCGCCCGTCGCCGTCTGGTCGTTCGAGACCACGCTGCTGTCGAGGAAGATGAAGGAGAGCGGCGTGCGCCCGCCGCTCTCGGCCGAGACGAGCAGCGGCAGCTCCCGCACCTGCCGCTCGGTGACGTTGAGCTGCGAGACGGGCGTGTCGGTCTGGATCACGGGCGCGGCGTCGGCCGTCACGTTGACCACGTCGCCGACGCCGCCGACCTCCAGCCTGATCTCGACGCTGCGCGTGATCTGCACGCCGACGCGCACCTCGTCGAGCGTCGCGGTCTTGAAGCCCGCGGCCTCGACCGTCAGGCGGTAGGGGGCGGCCTGGAGCTGCGGGAAGGTGAAGTTGCCTTCGTCGTTGGTCTTCGTCTCGGAGGGGGTGTTGGTCTCGACGTTGACGACCGTCACCCTCGCCTCGGGGACGACCGCGCCGGTCGGGTCGATCACCCGGCCGGTGATCGTGCCGCGGTCGCTCTGGGCGAAGGCGGACGCGCCCAGCCCGAGGATGAGAGTCAGCAGTGCCGCGAAAGTCAGCCTGTGGAATTTCATGAACGCCTCCCGGTGGCTTGTTGAGCAAGCGATACGATTGCGCTAAGGTGCACCCGAGCCGAAGAGATGACGTTGACCCGCAAGCGGGGAGGGCGGGGCGACCCGGAAGAGTGTCTCCGGGTGCCACGACGGCCGCTTACGCGCAACTTAAACTTTGCTAAAGAATCGGGAAGGAACGACCCGCGGCCGGCCATATTGACGGATAGAAAGCCCGAGCCGGCGTTTCGGCCGGCCCTTCTAACGGTCGCGGATTCAAATTCCTTGTGGCCTGTTGCGTTTGTTCATTTACACCACGAATGAACATGAAGTCAAGGTTTTTAAAATTTAAGCGGTCGGCCGTGCGCGGTTCCGTACGGCGCTGCCTGCTCGCGGCTTTGGCCCTCCTCTCGGCCGCCTCCGCCGCCGCCCAGGGGCCGACGGGCGACGTGCGCAACGTCCACGACCCGGCGGTCATAGAGGAGGCCGGGCGCTTCTACCTCTTCTCGACGCGCGCGGGCGTCAGTGTCCGCTGCTCCGAAGACTTGGTGCGTTGGCGTCTGTGCGGCGACGTGTTCGGCCACCTGCCGCAGTGGGCCGTCGAGGACGTGCCGGGCTTGCGGGGCCTCTGGGCGCCGGACGTGGCTTACTTCAACGGCAAGTTCCACCTCTACTATTCGGCCTCCACCTTCGGGAGCAACCGCTCCGCCATCGGGCTCGTGACGAACGCGACGCTTGACCCTTCGAGCAAGGACTACGCGTGGAGGGATCAGGGGAAGGTCATCGCCTCGGCGCGCTCCGACGACTGGAACGCCATCGACCCGAACGTCGTCCTCGACGAGGCGGGCCGCCCCTGGCTCTCCTTCGGCAGCTTCTGGGGCGGCATCAAGCTCCGCCGGCTCGACCCGGCCACGGGCAAGCTCTCGGCCGAGGACGAGACGCTCTACTCGCTCGCCGCCCGCCCGCGCTCGAAGGAGGAGCCGGGGGCCGTCGAGGCCCCGTTCATCTTCCGGCGCGGGGACTACTACTACCTCTTCGTCTCTTTCGACTTCTGCTGCCGCGGGCCGAAGAGCACCTACAACGTGCGCGTCGGGCGCGCGCGGCGCGTGACGGGGCCGTACGTTGACCGGGGCGGAAAGCCCATGACGGAGGGCGGCGGGACTCTGGTCTTGGGGGGCGGCGGGCGCTGGGCCGGGCCGGGCCACTGCGCGGTGCTGCGGACGAAGGCGGGCGACAAGCTCGTCTACCACGCCTACGACACAGAGTGGCGCGGCACGCCGACGCTGCGCGTCAGCGACATCGTCTGGGACGCGGAAGGGTGGCCGACGGTCTCGGCCCTTAAATAGAAGGGCCGCCGCATCTCCTCAACAGAAGACCGCGGCGGCCCCGGCAGCCAGGTTGCGGCCTAGGGTGCTAAGCACGATGCTGCGATATCCTACTGAGGTGGGCTGCCGGATACGAGGAACACGTCCCAGGCCCAGCGGCCCGCCTTCGCCCCCTTCGCATCATTCACCTTCGCCCGGTAGCGGAACTGGTTGCCGTGCTCGTCCGTACGCTTCGATTCCTTGTAATCAAGGTCTAAGCTCACTAGCCCCAATTCCGACAATGTGTGTAACTCGGCGTGCCGCGAAACGCCATCGTGGTCCATATCCTGCCACAGCCGCAGGTCAAAGAAGACTGAATCGCGAAAGTCTATCACGCCGTCCGAATTCCCGCCCCCGCCCGGCTTGTCGAACTCGGCGAGCGCCAGGAAGCCGTTCGGGCTATCCGACCGGGGCTGGTCGGTGAAGTTGCCGAACAGTTCTGCGCCCCCCGTAATGAGCCCGTCGCCGTCGCGGTCGAGCGCGAGGAAGGCGTCGTCGGAGCCGGCCTCCGTCCAGGAGAGGCGCTCGCGCTTGCCGACGCCGTTCATGTCAAAATTAACCCCGCCGCGGTTGCCGGTCAGTCGCAAGCCGTCGCCGGCCACGTCGATGAGGACGGGCGTTTGGGGCTGGTTGCAGCAGCAGGTGTCCTCCCAGTTGTAGCCGTAGAAGGCGGAGGGGCAGCCGGTGTCAGGGTAGGTGCACCAGTCCACACTGCCGCCGCAACTCGGGTAGGTGTGGCTCTGCTCGAACTCCATCTTTATGAAGCCGCCGCAGCCGGCCGGGCAGGGGCTCTGCGGGGGCGTGGGCGTCGGCGTCGGGGTCGAGGTCGGGCAGTAGATTCCTGATATAACAACATCGTCACATGGTGTCGGAGACGACTGGTTCGGATATTGGTTACACATGGCGGAACATGGTGAAGTGCAGTTCTCAAAATGAGACAGGCCGTAGGTGTGACCAATTTCGTGCAACATTACCCCCTTAACAAAAGCACCCTTATGCTGGGGTAAGCCAAGGTTCCTCATATTTCGGTAAAGGGTTGTGAACGCGTAGTGATGTGGCAAACCTGCGGCCCCTGTAACCCCAGGATTGGGTGACGTATATTCGCCATCATATTTCACGTAAAAGATGTAGCCGCTTTGCGGCGGCGGAGAACTAACAAGCTCGTAAGGTTCTGGGAAAGTTACATCAGAACAAGTACTGATACTTCTACTATTCCAAGACCTGAAAGCCGCTTTAATCCCCTCTTCTTCAACGTCATCAAAAACCCCCGCTTGAATCTTCACTGAAACTTGGGTCTGCTTCGCCCACCTGGCCTGCGTAAACGTGTTTGGGGGTGGATTACAGCATGCCTGAGCTTCCACGGGCCTCACTACGCTCCGCAGAGCGAAATTACTGAACAACATCACGATTAGAATTGCCGCGAGGCCGGATATGACGGCGAAAGGAAGAATTTTTTTCATGTCGTCCTTTCAAGACGAATACGTGAGGGCTATTTTGAGTTGGCGATTGCAGACCGCAGGTCACTTAGAAAGGATGTTTCATCCGCCTCTTTGTACATGGTCGCGGCGGGGGTTTGGCCTCCGCCCGGCGTATCCAGCGGGAAGACTTTGCCGGCACGCAACTCGTACCCCGTCAGGATGTGCGTGCTTTGCTGCTGGTCGTCGCGGGTGAGGAAGAGAACGTAGCGGCGGCCCGTGCGGGGCATGCCTTGTCCGACAATGTATTGTATGGTTTTACGCCCGCTCGGGAACCGCACGCCTCCGCCATCACGTTCCGCTATTAAAGAACTGCCTTGGCTAACGGTTACTTTGCTTGTGTTCTTGAGCACTTCGTCTACGCGGATTGTGAATTCAGAATAAACCCAGTCCTTACCCTCAGTTAAGTAAGCTTGCGCATCGGTCACTTCACCTATGACCACCAGATCGCTTTTGTCTACGGGCAAAGCTTCAAAGCCGATATCCCATTCCGTGTGAAAAGTTATTTGCCCGGCGGCCTCGGTGACAGGTATCCCTATGGCTTTATATTTTTTACTCTTGGCCTTCCATTTGGCGTGTGAAGCTGGATCAGTAGGACCGGGCTTATTAACATCGGTAATGGGGAACTGGCTCTCAAACTCGGCTCGGTCATCCTTCCGTTGTTGACCGGGCGCGGGATTATTCTGCGCTGGGCCGCCAGAAGTGATTATGGCCGACACGACCATCAAAGTGCAGGCGGCGAGAAATAAATAGATCTTCATCGGAGTTCTCCCCTACTGTTATCCGATCAATTATTCTGCTCTAAAGGGTAAGGTTACAGAGGTGGCCGCGCCAGTAAGGAGACGACCATGTTTATAAGCGCGCAGGACATTTACTCCCATTTAGTACCAATGTCAAAGAAATTCTCCCCCGCCCTCACGTCTCGATATTAGACTTACGCCCCCTCGCTTCAATTGAGGCACCACCAACTCACTTCGCGCAGAATCGCCCTGTGTTGAATCCATGTATGTTGCCGGTCGTCTCGGTGGTTGAATCGCCCATCCTGCGCCAGCGTGGAGCGAGTGACATAGGCCACAGGGGCAAAGGACAGAGGGCGAGCCCCCGCAGAGACCCGCCCCATTTGATATCTGAAAGTGAAAGCCGCCGCGGTTGCCGGTCAGTCGCAAGCCGTCGCCGGCCACGTCGATGAGGACGGGCGTTTGGGGCTGGTTGCAGCAGCAGGTGTCCTCCCAGTTGTAGCCGTAGAAGGCGGAGGGGCAGCCGGTGTCAGGGTAGGTGCACCAGTCCACACTGCCGCCGCAACTCGGGTAGGTGTGGCTCTGCTCGAACTCCATCTTTATGAAGCCGCCGCAGCCGGCCGGGCAGGGACTCGACGGGGGCGTGGGCGTCGGCTCCGGGGTCGGCGTCGGGGTGGGCGTCGGGGTCGGCGGGCAACAGAGCCAGCCGTATCTCTCCCTGTGAGTCAAGACGTAGTCGTCTTGGCAGGGGCTTACGCCGCCCTCATACATCACGCTGACGCAGCCGTCGGCGAAGGTCGTCCCCGTCCCACACCGGCTGGACTCACAGTTCCAGCGGCAATCTTTGATCGTGGTAGTGAGGGGGGGGCTGTAGAGTTCCGGCGTGCAGCAGGGGTTGGGCTCCGGCTCCGTCGGCGTACAGTCCGACGGCGGGGTCGGCTGCGTATGGGCGGCGCAGGTGGGATCGACGGAACTCTCCTCGCAGTACTTTATCTTTCCGTCAACCATGCACTCCCGTGATTCGTACCTTATCGAGCCGCAAGCGCCTCCCGGCTCGGAACATGAGACTTCCTGGGCTCTTGGTATATCCCCTACTGGGCACTCACAACCTCGGTACGTGCCATCTCTTAACCGCTTGCACGGGGACGTGCAGCAGAGGTCTTGCCCGGCTACCGGGTCGGGTGAGACCGGTCTGCAAAAAAAAAGGCCGGCACGAGGCTGGCCGGCGGAGGGAGGTACGTTGCGAGGGAGGCTATGTCAGGGAAATAACTCCGCGGCGGGGGCGCCGCCCCAACGGCGTTGCCGTCGCCTCCTGGGCAAGTGACATTAGCGCCCCGCTCATTTACCTCTGGTAGCGGCTTCCCGATGCTGCCTATGAACCCTGTGCCGTCACCGAAGTTTAAGTTGCGAAAAGTGAGTTCAATTCTTTTCGGGTTGGGCCTGTCGCCCTTCGCCCTGCCTTGCCTCCAAAGCTCCGCCTGTTCCGCGGGCACCTTGAGGACGACGACCTCGCCGGGCAGGAGCGGCACGTCGTCAGGTCGCACGGGCTCGTCCAAGGCGATTAACCGGGTGCGCCCATATTGTAGGGGGAGGGCGAAGGGGTGGCCGGTCGGCGCAAACACGTTCGGCAGGTGGACGGAGATGTACAGGTAGTAGATAGGCTTCGTCCCCGTGTTGGTGACCTCGACCTCCAACTCCCCGAGCCATTCCTCGTTCTTCGCGTCCTTCAGCCTCTCCGGCTTCTTGATCTTGACCTTGATCGGCAGGTGCTTCGGGATTTTCTCCACGACCTCCCGCTCATCCTTGGAAGGTGGTTCCTGCGCCCTGCTCGCGACGAACCCCCACACGGCGACGAGCGACAACCAAAAGGCGGCGGTTAAGGAGACGAGGTTTTGACGACGAAACAAGGAGCGGAGGCTGTGAGTATCCACGGTGTCTCTCCTGTCAAAGGCGGTCGTGAGTTCGGCACATTAGAGAAGGCGATGCCGATAGGGAGAAGCGATTTCGTAGTTCGCGTGAGAGGTAATACCTGCGCCGGGGGCGTTGGCGGTTTTCTCGACAGCGCACAGACCTTTTACTCCTACCGGAGGGCTAGGTCAACGAAATTCTTCCCCGCCCTCACTCCGTAACATTAGACTTACGCCCCCTTGCTTCAACTGAAGCGCCGCGCCCTCAACACTTCGCGAGGGGCGGGGGTAATCCTGAATAGAGGTCAAGCCTTGCGCACCTCGATGCCCAGGGCGAGGAAGGGGGCGAGGGCGTCGTCGGTCGCGCCGCGGTCGGTGATGAGCACGTCCACGCCCTCGACGGGGCGGATGAGGGCGGAGGCGGTGACGCCGAGCTTTTCGGCCATCTAATTCCCCCTCCGTCACCGCTGCGGCGGGTCGATCAGTTTGAGGATGACGCTCTCGCGCCGGCGCTCGCGGCCCCGGAGTTCGTCGGCGCGCGCGAACATCTTCTGCGCCCCGTCCCTGTCGCCGAGCCGGGCGTAGACGAGCCCGAGCTGGTAGCTGGCGCGGAGGTCTTCGGGGTCCAGCTCCACGGCGCGCTCAAGCTCCGCCCTGGCCGCCGCGAAGTCGCCCTGCTCGCGGTAGGCCGTGCCGAGCGCCGCGCGCGCCGGGGCGTGGTCGGGGCGCGCCCGCAGGACGCGCCGGAACAGCTCGACGGCCGCCGCGCGCTCCCCCTCCTTCGCCAGAGTCTCGCCGAGCAGGTACTCGGCGTCCGCGTCGGGCTTGAGCTTCAGACTCTGTTCGAGCGCGGCGCGCGCCTCGGCCGACCGCTCAAGGCTTCGGAGCGCCGCGCCGAGCAGGTAGAAGCCCGCGGCGTCCGAGGGGCGGAGCGCGACGTAACCTTTCAGCAGGCGCGCGGCCTCGGCCGCCTCGCCCTTCTTGAAGCGCGCGGCCGCCAGCCCGTAGAGGTACGCGGGCTCTTGCGGGCGCGCGCGGTGCAGTTGCTCGAAGGCGGGTAGGGCGTCGAGCAGCAGCCCCATCTGGAGCGCTGTCACGCCGAAGTCGTAGAGCACGCGCGGCGACTCCGGCGCGACCCGACGCGCGCGGACGAGGTGCGAGAGCGCCTTCTCCAACTCGCCCCGCGCGCGCGCCACGCCAGCCAGCGCGCGCAGCGTCTCCGCGTCGTCGGGCTTCGCGGCGAGCGCCTCGGTCAGGTGGCCTTCGGCCTTCTCGTGCCTCCCCGTCGCGGCGCTGATGTAGCCGAGCGCGAAGAGGAGCTGGAACGAACGGGGCTCGCGCCCGCGCGCCGCCTCAAGCAGTCCGAGCGACTCGTCCACCAGACCGCCGCGCGCGAGCGCGAGGGCGAACTCAACGCGCGCGCCCGCGTCCGCCGTCGGGTTGTCGGCGAACTCGCGCGCGAGGCCGCGCGCCTCGTCGCGTCGCCCCGCGGCGAGCAGCGCCCGGAGGAGCTTCAGGTTAAGGTCGGGGCGGCCGGGCGCGAGCCTGCGTGCGGCGAGCAGCACGTCGAGCGCTTCGGCCGCGCGGCCAGCCACGGCGAGCAGCTCGCCGAGGTTGACGTGTGCGCCGAGGTGGGAGGGGTCTGCGTCGAGCGCGCGGCGGAAGAGGCGCTCGGCCTCCGCGCCCCTGTGCTGCCGCGCGCGCAGGACGCCCGACAGGTTGAGCGCGTCGGCGTCGCGCGGCGCGGCGCGGAGCGCCGCGCTCAGCAGAGACTCCGCCCTTCGCAGGTCGCCCGCGCCGAGCGCCGCCGCGGCCTGCTCCAGACGGCGGAGGTCGGGCTGCCCGCCCCCCGTCTGCCCGAGCGGGACCGACGCCGGGGGCAGGAGGAGCAGGAGGAGCAGCAAGGCGTGGCGTACTCTGTTCATCGGTCGGAATCGAAGGCCGCCGGGTCGTCTCTGCGGGGCGGCCGCACGGCCGGCATATTTCTATCAGATTCCTTGCCGCGGTGTAAGGCGAGTTAGCGTATAATGCCCGGGCCGCACCCCAGACGTTATGGCCGGACACCTCACGGGGCTTGTAATCTTATAGGCGGAGGTGACGCAAGAGATGAATCATAAGAGCAGACTCGGAACGTTGTCCCTGGCGGCGTGCGCCGTGGTGTCCGTTTTCGCCGCCGACGCGGCGGGCCAGCAGGGCCCGGCCATGCCGCGCGGCGTCGGCAACTCGGCCGAGGTCGAGAGGCGTGAGAGTGAGCGGCGCGAGCGCGCGATGCGTGCGGCCGACCTGAACGAGCGCGAGTTCCTGCTCAGGAACATAAGACCGGACGCGCCCGCCGAGCGGCCGTCGCCGCGCCTCGCCCTGGCGCAGCTCAGGGACGACTTCGTGCGCATACAGGTTCTCAACAACGACCTGATGAAGGCGGCCGCGAGCGGCGACGCCCTCGACCTCAAGCTCGTGTCGAAGTCGGCCGCCGAGATCAAGAAGCGGGCGGCCCGGCTCAGGGACAACATGGCGCTGCCCGAGCCGGAGGACAAGGGCGCGCGTGACGGGGCGGAGGCCGCGCCGCCCGCCGAGCTGGTTCCTGCGCTCTCCGCCCTCGACCGGCTGATACGCGGGTTCGTGCAGGGCGTGGTCGCAAACGGCGTCCACCGCGTTGACGCGCAGGCGTCCGCGAAGACGCGTCAGGAGCTTGAGGCGATCATCGACCTGAGCGCGCACGTGAAGAAGACGAGCGAGAGGCTGGGCAAGTCAACCGGTCAGCCCCGTTGAGAGGAGCGTTGATCGCATAGCCTCCCTCCGCGCCCGGCGCGTCGCGGGAAGACTCTCCTGCTGGTGCCGCCCCTCGCCGCGTGCGAACGACCGGCGAAAGTCTCCGGAGAGGGCGCATGGGCTTTCACGCCCGTGCGCCCTCTCCGCGCTTAGTCACGCCGCACGCCGACGCTTCCGTCGTTCGCCCGCGGCCGACCGTGTAATCTTTCGACCTGACGCGGGTAAGGGGGACTCCCGTCCATGAGACTGTTCTTTCTCCTGTCGCTCCTGTCGTCGGTCGCGCTTCCTCTGGGGTGGGGCGCGGGCGCGACGCAGTCGGTTAGGCCGAAGGCCGCTTCTTCAAAGCGCGCGTCGGTCGCGGAGTTCGGCGCGGTCGGCGACGGCAAGACGCTCAACACCGCCGTCATCCAGAAGGCGATTGACCAGCTCGCGTCGAAGGGCGGCGGCACGCTCGTCATCCCCAGAGGCGTCTTCCTGACCGGCGCGATCTTCCTGAAGCCCGGCGTGAACCTCCACCTCGAAGAGGGCTCGGTGCTCAAGGGCTCGACCGACAGGAAGGACTACCCGAAGATGCGGACGCGCATCGAGGGGCACTTCGAGGAGTGGCTGCCGGCGCTCGTCAACGCCGACGGGGTCAACCGCCTGCGCATCACGGGGTCGGGCACGCTCGACGGCAACGGCGCGCCGTTCTGGGAGGAGTTCTGGGCGCGGCGCAAGGCTGACCCGAAGACCACGAACCTCGACGTGGAGCGCCCGCGCCTCGCGCTCATCCAGAACTCGGAGGACGTGCGCATCAGCGGCGTCACCTTCAAGGACTCGGGCTTCTGGAACCTGCACCTCTACCGCTGCAAGAACGTCCTGGTGGAGAACGTGCGGTTTCAAGTGCCGGACGGCGTCCGCTGCCCGAGCACCGACGGCACCGACATCGACAGTTGCCAGAACGTCACCATCCGCGGCTGCACCTACCGCGTGGACGACGACTGCATCGCCCTGAAGGGCTCGAAAGGCCCCCTCGCGCTCGCCGACCAGGACAGCCCGCCCGTCGAGCACGTCCGCGTCATCGACTGCACGTTCGAGCGCGGCCACGGCGTGGTGACGCTCGGCAGCGAGGCGACCGTGGTGCGCGACGTGGTGGTGGAGAAGAGCAGGGTCGTCGGCCCGATTAATCTCGTGCGCCTGAAGCTCAGGCCCGACACGCCGCAGCGCTACGAAGACATACACTACCGCGACATCACGCTCGACAGCACCGCGGGCGCAATCCTGGCGGTGCTGCCGTGGACGCAGTTCTTCGACCTGAAGGGCCATCCGCCGCCGAAGTCCGTCGTGCGCAACGTGACGCTGACGAACGTCAGGGGCAGCTACGGGTCGTTCGGCACGCTCCAGGGGAACCCCGGCCAGACCGAGATCGGCGACATCACGCTCAGGAACATCGACGTGCAGCTCAAGAACGAGAACCTCAGGGCCGCCGACGTGAAGAACCTCAAGCTCGAAAAGGTCAACGTCAACGGCAAGCCCTTCTCCCTGAAGCCCGCGGAGTAGACGCCCTGCCCGACCCGACCGGCCGGAGCCCCCCGACCGGTCGCCTATTCTTCTGGACTTCTCAGCCCGCTTGAGAGCCGCCTTACCTCGTCCGAGAGGTTGCGCCTGGCTTGCGCTTCGAGACGCTGTGCCAACGCCTCCGTGTAATAGAGGCGCTCGCGCCGCAGGAAGTCCGTGAGCACCTTCAGCCTGCCCGCGAGGTAGGCGTGCTCCGGCACCCACGCGTACTCCCCACGGATGGCCTCGCTGTAGGCGAGGTAGGTCTCCGCGTCCGTCCCGAGGATGGAGAGGTCGGCGTCGAGGAAGAGGCCGAAGTCGGGTCGGCCGCCCTCAGCCTTGTGCCTCTTTGTGGCCAGGATGAGCCGCCGCACGAGGTCGCTCCTCACCGCCGGGACTCTCAGTTCGGCCAGCGCGCGTTCGGCCAGCGCGGCGCTCTCCTCTTCGTTGGTGCTGCTCCGCGTGTCGTAGACGGCGTCGTGGAACCAGGCGGCGAAGCGGAGGGCGTCGTAGTCGGCCGCCGCCGACTCGAAGGGCCCGAGCAGCCGCAGCACCTCTGCGACGTGGTGCAGGTTGTGGTAGTGGCGGTCGGGGGCGGAGTAGTGGCGGGTGAGGAGTTCGAGCCACTCGTCGGCGGCCCTACCGTCGGCCCCGTACGTACTCGTCAGCGTCCGCCAGCCGCCGCCGAGAAACCGGAGGTCTGATTCGGTGGGTTGGAGCGTCGGAGGTGTGCTCATCTGTTCAAGGCTTACCCTGCCGCCAGTCGAGGCGGCCGTCCACGCGCTGGCCGCCGATGACGACATTCTCCAGCTTCAGCCCCTCGACGTTCTTGAGGACGAAGGTGCGGTCGGCCTGCTTGATCTCGACGTTCCGCAGCGTCACGTCGCGCAGGGGCGCGGCCGCGGGCGCGTCGCCGTTGAAGACGGTGCCTGCGCGCTCGACGGTGAAGTTCTCGAAGACGATGTCGCGGTAGGTGGAAGGGAAGTTGCCGCCGAGCTGTCCGGGGTAGTCGAGCTGGAACCAGATGAAGTTCTCGAACGACTCGACCTTGAAGTTGCGGACGCGGATGTGCTCCACGATGCCGCCGCGGTCGAGGTTGGCCTTGAAGCGGATGGCCGACGCCCCCTTGCGCAGGACGTTGTCGGTGAACCAGACGTGGCGCACGCCGCCCGACATCTCGCTGCCCAAAGCGATGCCGTCCTCGCCGCCCATGTCGTTGTGTCGGACGACGACGTGCTCGCTCGGCCGTCCGATATCGCGGCCGTCCTTGTCGCGGCCGGACTTCACGACCACCGAGTCGTCGCCGGTGCGGAACCAGCAGTGCTCGATGAGGACGTGGCGGGAGGAGTCCACGTCCACCCCGTCGTTGTTGGCGTGGTGCGAGTCCACGCGGACGCGGCGGACGGTGGCGTGGTCTGTGTAGACGAGGTGGTTGACCCAGAAGGGCGAGTTCTTCACGGTGTAGTCTTCCAGCAGCACGCGCTCGGCGCGGAAGAACTGGATGATGCTCGGCCGCAGGTGCGTGCCCTCGCCGAAGACGCGCTGCCTGACGGGCACGCCGTCCGCGCCCATCCGGCGCAGGCGTTGGAAGTCGGGCTCGGCCTTCCTGATCCACGTGAGGAACTCGCTCGCGGCGTTGCCGTCTATCGTGCCCCTGCCCGTGACGGCCACGTCCTTCACCTCGAAGGCGTAGATGAGCGGCGAGTAGCCGTAGACCTCCGTGCCCTCCCAGCGCGTGAGGACTACGGGGAGGTAGTGGCGCGCTTCGGGCGCGAAGAGCAGCGTGGCCCCCTCGGAGACGTGGAGGTTGATGCGGCTCGCGAGGTGGATGGGGCCGCGGCTGAGCCACCTGCCCGGCGGGATGCGCACGCGGCCGCCGCCCTCGGCGGACGCTTTTTTAATCGCGGCCGTGATGGCGGGCCGCGCGTCGGCCGTGCCGCCGGGTTGCGCGCCGAAGTCCGTGATGACGTAGTCGCGTTCGGGAATCTCCGGCAGGCGGATGCCGCGCACGACCTCCTCGGCGCGCGCCCAGTCGTCACCCGACTGCGCGGCGGCTTCAGCGTCGCGGGCCTGACCCGACGCCACGAGCGCCAGGAAGAACGAGACGATCAGCGGGCAGACACTTCTCCTCACGGCAAACCCCCCGGACGTAAACTGAGTGTGTGGGGTGAAGGATAACCGATGCGGGAGCCCGTCGGCCAGCGGGGGAGAGTCTGTGCCGGGCGTCCGCCGTCTGCTTTGCCTTTAACCGCGGAAGCCGCGCTCGTGCGCGAAGACGATGGCCTGCGCGCGCGTCCAGACGCCGAGCTTGTCGAAGAGGTTGGAGACGTGGTTGCGGACGGTCTTCTCGCTGATGTCGAGGCGCTCCGCGATCTGCGCGTTGCTTAAGCCCTCCGTCATCAGCGTCAACACCTCGCGCTCGCGCGGCGAGAGCGCGGCGAAGGCGGAGTCATCGACGCTCGCCGCGCCGCCGAGCCCTGTGAACTCGAGCACCGCCTCCCGGAAGCGCGCCCAGGCCGGCTCGTGTTCGAGCAGGACGTGGTTCTTCGAGTCCAGTTCGACGAACTGCGCGCCGTGGATACCGGCGGCGAGGATGTGCCCCTCCGTGATCGGCGTGATGTGGTCGTCGCGCGCGTGCAGGACGAGCGTCGGCGTCCGCACCTCGGCGAGCAGCCCGGTCACGTCAACCGCGCCCCTCGCTTCGAGGAGCCCGGCGGCGCTCTCGGCGGAGGTCGTCCGGCGGCACAGCTCGTTGAACCAGCCCGTCTGCTCGTCCGTCCCTCCGGGGATGAAGCGCGAGGTGAAGACCTGCCGGAAGGCCGGGTTGTCGTTGCCCCATTCGAGGCGCGCGAGTTCGATGATGGCGCGGTAGACGCGCTCCCTCTCGGGCTCGCCGCGGCGCAGCACGCCCCGCGCGTAGCCGCCGTAGAGGATGAGGTGCGAGACGCGCTCCGGGTGCTTCGCGGCGTAGGCGATGCAGGTCGCGGCCCCCTGCGAGATGCCGAGCAGCGCGAAGGGCTCGCGCGGCCCGGCCGCCCCGACGACCGCCTCCAGGTCTCCGACCCAGCGGTCGAAGGAGAGGTCGCCGACCTTCCAGTCGGTCATGCCGCACCCGCGCTCGTCGTAGCGCACGAAGCGGAAGCGTTCGGTGAAGAAGTGAATCCAGTGTCGCCAGACGGGGCTCTCCCACTCGTATTCGAGGTGGGTCAGCCAGTTCGCGGCCTTGACGAGCGCCGCACCTGCGCCCGCCTCGGCCCAGGCGAGGCGGACGCCGTCCGGGGTGTTCAGATAACGGATTCGCTGCGTGGGTCGCTTCAACCGACGACGCTCCCTCCCGACTCGGGACATTCGTCCCGGTGAACGCACGGCAGTCTAAACGAACCGGGACGAAATTCCCATATGCGTCCGGCGCGGAAGAGTTCATCATGCCGGGCGAAGAGACGGAGGGATGTTTATGCTGAAGCGAATCGCGTTCTTCGCCTACGGGGCTCTGAGCTACTTAATCTTTCTGGGGACGTTCCTCTACGCCCTCGGCTTCGTCGGCAACTTCGGCGTGCCGCGGACGCTCGACGGCGCGGCGAGCGGCCCGCGCTGGTTGGCCTTCGCCGTTGACGCGGGGCTGCTGGCGCTCTTCGCCGTGCAGCACAGCGTCATGGCGCGCCCCTGGTTTAAGGACTGGTGGACGCGTTTCGTGCCGCGGCCACTCGAACGCTCGACCTACGTCCTCTTTTCGAGCCTCGCCCTCCTCCTGCTGTTCTGGCAGTGGAGGCCGCTGGGCGGCGTGGTCTGGTCGGTCGAAAACCCGGCGGGGCGGGCCGTCCTGTGGGCCCTGTTCGCCTTCGGCTGGGGCCTGGTGCTGGTCTCCACGTTCCTGATTAACCACTTCGACCTGTTCGGCCTGCGCCAGGTCTGGCTCTACCTTCTGGGCCGGCCCTACACGGCGCTGAAGTTCGGGACGCCGGGGCCGTACCGCCTCGTGCGCCACCCGCTCTACGTCGGCTGGCTCTTCGCCTTCTGGGCGACGCCGACGATGACGCTGGCGCACCTGCTCTTCTCGGTCGCCACCACCGCCTACATCCTCCTCGCCATCCGGTTCGAGGAGCGAGACCTCGCGCGCGAGCACGGCGAAAGTTATGAGCAGTACCGCCGCGCCGTGCCCATGCTCGTCCCCTTCGCCCGCCGCGGCGCGAGGCCGGGGGAGACCAAGGGCGGGCTGCTGGCCGAGAAAGGTTGAGAGGCGTCTTAAGCCGTGGGGCAGGGGCCGCGCCGTCGTCAGCGCGGCCTTCTCCTTTTCGGCCGCGGCGCGACTGTACAGCGGCGGCGACACCGCTTACAGTGTCCGGGTCGGCGGAGAGGCGTGCCGCCGATGCCGGACCCGAACTCTCAAAACCAGAGGAAAGCTGATGACGAAAAGACTGTTGACACTGGCGTTCGTTCTCGCAACCGCGGCCGCCTCCGCCGCGGCGCAGGAGGGCCCAGCCCTCGCCTCGGTCGCGGGCGCGTGGAAGGTGACCGGCGACATCATGGGATACCCCGTCGATACGCTCTGCACCTTCGCGCAGGAGGGCAAGAAGCTGACCGGCTCGTGCAAGAATGCGGGTGAGAGCAAGGCCACCGACATCAACGGCGAGGTGGAGGAGAAGAAGGTGACGTGGTCGCTCAAGACCGAGTACAACGGCCAGGAGATCACCGTCACCTTCAAGGGCGCGCTCGCCGAGGCCGCGCAGTTCAAGGGCGACATCGACGTGCAGCCGCTCAACGTCTCGGGCACCTTCGAGGCCAAGAAGGAGGAGGCCAAAAAGGAAGAGACCAGGAAGCCGCAGTAGCCGGCCGATAGGATTGACCGCAGAGACACGGAGGCACAGCTTGAAGCGACACGTCTTCAAAGCTGTGCCTCCGTGTCTCTGCGTTAAATCGCCCCGAGCTATCTTCGGCCCCGGCGCTTCGAGGGCCTCTTGTAGTTCTCGGGGTCGAAGTCGGCGAGGTCGATCTTGCCGAAGTCGCGCGGCGGCGTGTGGACGTGGCGCTCCATCTTGTCGGGGTCGGAGGTGTGGTAGCTCAGCTCTTCGGTGCGGACGAGCTGCCACGTCCTGTCGATGCGCGAGTAGTTGAACTTGTAAGAGTTCTTCCAGCGCCAGTTGCTCCCGCCGTAGTGGCTGACGGTGAAGGTGTTGCGCCCGGCCTCCACGCCCTCGAACGGGTCGCCCCAGACGCCGCCGCACTTCGAGCACATGACGACGCGCTCGTTGCGCTTCGCCTCCGACAGCTTGCCGTCCGCGCCGCGCAGGAGGATCAGGAGCGGCCGCTCGTTCACGGGGAAGTCGTCCGCGTCCTTCGCGGGGTTCGCCCTCTCAAGCACGAGGACGAAGTCGCCGCGGCCGTCGCCGTTCAAGTCGGCCGCCTCGACCGCGATGGCCTTCGCCCCCGCCTCGACGAACGGCCGCACCTCGGCCGGCACCTTCAACTCCTCGTCCTGCGCCCGCGTCAACGGCGGCGCGGCGCACAGCAGCGCCAGCGTCAAAAGAATCTTTCTCATCTCTTCCGCCCCTCTCAGTGGTGCGCGGGCGCGGGCGCGCCGGCCGGGTGCACGTCCGGCAGGAAGTAGAAGAGCACGGCGAGCACGGCGTAGACCGAGAGCAGTTGAAGCCCCTCGATCCAGTTGCTCTCGCCGTCGCTGCTGATCTGCTCGACGATGATGACCGAGGCCACGACCGCGACCACCTCCGGGATGGTGAACTCCAGGTCCATCGGCTGGCCGAAGAGGTAGGAGGCGAAGACGAGCAGCGGAGCGACGAAGAGCGCGATCTGGAGACTGGAGCCGACGGCGATGCCGATGCTGATGTCCATCTTGTTCCTGAGCGCCATCAGGATCGCCGAGGAGTGCTCGGCGGCGTTGCCGACGATGGCAACGACGATGACGCCGACGAAGACTTCGGTCAGCCCCAGGGACTCGCGCGCGCCCTCAATCGCCCCGACCAGGAACTCCGAGATGAGCGCGACGAAGGCCGTCGCCAAAAGCAGGATGCCGACCGACTTGCGCACCGTCCAGGGCGCGTGCCCGCCCTCCTCGGCCTCCATCTTCGTCAGCTCCGCGCCCGCCACGCCCGCCACGTCGTGCCCCTCGGCAGCGCCGAAGAGCTCCCTGTGCGTGACGAGCGAGAAGACGAGCGTCAGCGCGTAGGTCACGAAGAGCACGATGGCGATGGCGAGCGAGAGCCCCTGCTCCTTCGCGGGCGTCCAGCCCCCGGCCGCTACGGGGACGACCTCCGCCGCCCTGTGGAAGACCGTCGGGATGATGAGCGCGATGGCGCCGAGCGTGAGCGCCGTGGCCGAGACGCCCGCGGCCACGCGGTTGAACTCCTGCTTGCGGAACTTCAGGCCGCCCCCGAGCAGCGAGAGCCCGAGCACGAGCAGGATGTTGCCGATGATCGAGCCCGTGATGGACGCCTTGACCACGCCCGTCAAACCCTTCGAGAGCGCGAAGAGCGCGATGATGAGTTCGGCGGCGTTGCCGAAGGTGGCGTTCAAGAGCCCCCCGACGCCCTGACCCAGGTGCTCGGCCAGGTGCTCGGTGGCGCGCCCCATCCAGCCTGCGAGCGGGATGATGGCGAGGCACGAGACGACGAAGAGCGCGGTCGGGTTCTCAAGTGACGGCACGAAGCGGAGCACGACGGCGACGGGCACGAAGACGAGCAGCCAGTCGAGCCTCGGCTTCAGCCAGGAGCGGCGGCGCGGCGCGCGGGCGGACGGGTGGCCCGAATCGGGCGGGGCTGAAGGTGATGTCATGCGGGTCTATTTACCACACCTGCGCCGCGCTCTTAAACCCCCCGCGCGCCCGGTCGCGGGCGACGGGCCGGGGTGAAATATATCGGTTAGCATGTGAGTGCGACCGTTTCACCCTCCGTTTAGAGGCGGGCTCCGCCCGCCGGCCCGAGACTCGCGGCTCGGGCCGGCGGGCGGAGCCCGCCTCTAAACCGTCACACCCATTTGCTAACAGCTATAAAGGGTCAGCGGCCAAAGGGAAGGGGGAAGGGACGGCAAGCAGCCTCCCTTCCCCCTTCCCTTTGGCCGCTGACCCTTCCGGGCTACGGCAGCGCTTCGACGATGATGAGGAAGCGGAAGGTGCCGGTCGTCATCACCCCGAGCTTGAAGCTGACGTTGATCGACTTGCCGCTCTCAAGCTTCGAGCCCAGCGAGACCGTCACCGCCGACAGCGTCGAGTTGAGCCCGCCGCCCGACGTCTGCGCGGGCGGCTCCTCCAGCGCCGTCGGCTTGACCGTCACCGTGCACGGCGTCGTCGCCACCCCGTTCGAGGCCAGGCACGTTCCCGCGTCGTTGACCGGGAAGACGCTCTCGTCTACGAACGGGCTCGGGGTCAGTGCCCGCAGGTCGGCCGCGCCCGGCGCCGTCTCCTTCGTCGTCAGCTCGATGATGCGGAACCGCAGCCGCGACACGTCCGAGCCCGTGTTGTTGACCACACGCCGCCGGACGGTCATCGAGCCGAACATCGAGGTGTTCGGGTCGCCCATCCCCAGCGTGCGCGTCCGGTTCGGCGGGGCCGCCGAGGCCACCGCGCGGTCGAGCAGTTCCACCACGAGCCCCTTGTTGTCCATGCGGACGGGGCTCGAAAGGTTCTCCGGCCCCGGCGCGCCGAGCTTCGTCGGGACGCCGGCGACGGCGGTGGCCTGCGTGTCGGCGAAGGTGAAGTCGGCCGAGTTGTCGCCCGTGTCCTTCGGGTTGCCGGCCGTCGTGCAGACCCCTGCGAAGTCGCACAGCTTCCGGAAGAAGGCGTGCTCGGTCGCGGGCGCCGCCGCGATTGACGGCAGCGTCGGGCCCTCGCGCAGCAGGTCGCAGGTCCCGCCGGTGTTCGCGCCGAAGCCGACGGCGTCGAGCCTCGCCGCCGTCGAGAGCAGGTTCACGTCGCCGGTCGGGAAGAGCCCGACGTTGGCGTCCGTGTCCAGGTCGGAGGAGAGCGCCTGGTCGCCCCTGGCCGCGTCCGTCCCGCCGTAGTGGGCCAGCGAATACTCGCTCCCCGTCAGCAGGTAGTGGCCGCGAGCCTTGAGCTTCGTGGTGTTGCTGCCCGGCGCGCCGGGGACGGCCGCGGCGAGGACGGGCGGCGCGGAGCAGTCCGCGCCCGTCTTGAAGAGGCCGTAGCCGCTGATGTCGATCTCCGAGTCGGTGTTGTTGTAGAGCTCGACGAAGTCGTCGCCCGCCCCGCCGGGGCCGGAGGTGCGCAGCTCGCTGATGAGCAGCGTCCCCTGAGTCGTCCCCTGCGTGATCGTGCCGACGGCCTGAGCGTCGGCGATGCCGCCGGGTGACGCGCCAGAGATGTTAAGGAGCAGCGTCTCGCCCGCCTCCGAGGCGGAGCCGTCGGCGCAGACGGTCACCGCGACGGTCTTGAGCCTCTGCCCCTCCGCGAAGTTGAGCGTCCCGCCCGTCGTCACGTAGTCGGTCGCGCCGCCGCACGAGCCGCCGCCCGCGGCCGTGCCGTCGGCCGTCGCGTAGCCAAGCGAGAGGCCGCCGGCCGGGGCCGGGTTGTCGAGCGTCACGGCGAAGAGCATCTGCGTGCTGCCCGAGGCGGGCTCGGCCGCCGCGGCGTCGTTGGCGCGGGCCGCGAGGGAACTGACCGCGTAGACCTCGCCCGAGGTGTAGTTGCCGTTGCCGGCCCCGGCCCCGCCCAGGGGCGCGTTTGCGGAGTCCTTCACTGTGTCGTCGTCGGCCACGTCGAGCCGCAGCGTGGCCCCGGCGGACGTGGGCGTCCCCGTGTTGACCACGACGTTGTAGGTCGTACCCGAGCCCGTCACGTCTGTCACGCCCGCGCCGGTCAACCCGGCGGTCGTCAACTGGAAGTCTGTAGCGTCCACGCCTGTCACAGGCGCGGTGAAGGTGACGGTGTAGGCGGCCGAGGAGTTCTGGACGGCGGGGCTCGCGCCCGCGCGCACGACCGCCTTGACGAAGGTCGCCAGCGGGGCCGCGAGGGAGTCGCCCTTCACGGTGAAGGCTCCGCCGCTCGACTCTCCCCCCAGCGGCATGCCGAGCGCGCCTTGCAGGACGAAAGTGCCGCCCGTGACGGTCGCGCTCGATTGGCCGATGGCGCCCTCAAGGGAGAAGGTTCCGCCGCCCGACTGAGTAGGGGCGGACGCGACGCTCGTCGGGCCCAAAGTCAGCGGCCCGCCGTCGGCGACCGACGGCTTCCTGCCGGGCTGTGTTTGGGCCTGGCCGCGAGCCGGCGCGACGAGAAGCGACAGGATGAGTAAGGCTTTGAGATAACGGCTCACGGCCCTCACCTGCCTTCCTTGCAGACGGCCGCCTCGGGGTGGTCGAGGCAGACCAGTCTCTTCAGGGCGTCGATCTGATCCTGCTGCTGTTTGACCTGCTGCCGCAGGCCGTCGATTTTGGCGTCGCGGTCTTTCAACTCCTCGTTGAGCCCCTGGATGGCCGCCAGCGCCACGCCGTCGGGGTCGATGGTGGCGATGGTCTTGTCGCCCTCGCCGAGTTTGAACGTGGAGAAGAAGTCCTGCGCCATCGGCCCGATGTGGCGGACGGAATCGGGCTGCGACTTGTAGTTCCAGGTCGAGATGGGGAGGCTGAGTACGCCGCGCAGAATTTCGCGCGGGTTGACCGCCGCGAAGTTGGCCTTCGCGTTGCGGTCGGAGAGGTTGTTCCAGGAGCCGCCGCCCGCCGGGAGCGTGACGCCCGCCGTGCCGCCCGAGTTGGAGGTGAGCGTCGTCGAGCCGTCGCTCGCCATCGTGAGCTTGCTGTTGGTGAGCGTCATCGTCGCGGTCGTAGAGTTGAAGATGAAGCCCGTGGTGAGCGCCGTGTTCGTGTAGAAGAAGGAGCCGTTGACGGCGCGCACGTTGAAGGAGTTCGTGACCGTCGGGTGGAACTGCGTCTCGATGTCGGGGCTGGTGCTGTTGAACGTGTAGGTGAGCGGGACGGAGCGGTCGGAGAAGACGAACGTGCCGGTGCGGGGCGCCCCGTTGATGGTCGAGGTGGACGCGCCGTAGCCGAGCGCGACCGAGTTGGCCCCGGTCGCCGTGTGCCCCTCGCCGAGGGCCACCGTGCCGGTGTTGGCCGCGACCGAATTCTTACCGACCACGATGGCGTTGTCGCCGAGCGCGCGCACGTTCTCGCCGAAGGCCGTCGAGTAGAGGCCGATGTTGGCGTCGTCCCACTGCGTGCCGTTGATCGTGCCGGCGCGGAGGGCGGCCTTCGCGCCGAACCACATGAAGCGCGTGCCGCTGCCCTCTACGGGGATGCCGCCGCAGCACCCGCTGTTGTAATCGCTGACGGCCAGAATCGAGCCGTCGTTCTCGACGCGGAAACGCTCCTTGTCGAAGTTTTGGGTGAAGCCGCCTGACCAGTACGTCCCGCTGGCGCTGAGCGAGAGGAGCGCGTCCTGCCCCGACGTGCCGAGGTTGCGTGAGCCGACGAGCTTGAGGTTGATGAGGTGGTTCGTGCCGCTCGCCGTCTGCTGCGCGGACGGCTGAAGCTCCACGTCGCCGCTGACGTTCGCGGTGTTGACGGACGAGCTGCTGGCGTTGACGGCCGAGACGATGTTCGCGCCGGCCGCGGCCGTCGTGGCGATGGAGGGGTTCGGGTAGGTGCCGGTCAGGTCGCCGCCCGCGGAGCCCGACGCGCCGCCGGCGCTCGCGTCCACGTAAGCCTTGGTCGCCGCGTCGTCGGAGGCCGTCGGCGTGGCGACGCCCGTGACGCGCTGGCCGCCGGCCGAGAGGCCCGCGCTGAAGGTCGGGGCGGCGCTGAAGGTGTTCGCCCCCGAGAAGGTGTTCGAGCCGTTCTGCGTCGCCAGGGTCGAGGGCAGGCGCGCGGCGTTGACGGTCGAGGAGCTTGAGTTGATGGCCGTGACGACGCTGTCGCCCGCCGACGCGCTGACGGCGTCGGCGCTCGCGGCGGTCGTGGCGCTCGCGGCGGTCGTCGCGGTCGAAGCGTTTCCGTTGAGAGCGGCCGTGATGGTGCCGGCAGAGAAGTTACCCGAAGCGTCACGCTTGACGATGGTGCCGGCGGTGTTGCTGCTCGTCGCGGCGTTGGCGGCCGTGGCGCCGGAAGCGACGTTGTCGGCGGTCACGTCGCCGACAGTGGCGACGACGGTCGCGCCCTGTGTGCCGGTCACGTCCCCGGACAAAGACCCGGAGAAGTTCGTGGCGCTCGTGGCCGTGGTTGCGGTCGCGGCGTTGCCGTTGAGGGTCGCCGTGATAGTGCCCGCGCTAAAATTTCCGGAGGCGTCGCGCTTAACGACGGCGCCCGCCGTGTTGGCTTCGGTGGCGTTGTTCGCCGCCGTCGCGCCGGAGGCGACGTTGGCCGCGCTCACGCCGCCGACCGAGGCGACCACCGTGGAGCCCTGCGTCCCCGTCACGTCGCCGCTCAGACTGCCGCTGAAGTTCGTCGCGGTCGTGGCCGTCGTCGCGCTCGTCGCCGTGGTCGCCGTGTCGGCCGTCCCCGCCTTCAGACTCCTGATGGCGTAGGGCGTCGAGGTGATCTGTTGGCGCGGGCTGAGCGTGGTGTAGGCCGCGCTCGGGTCTGAGCTGTGCGCGCGCACGCTGATCTCCAGGTAGCGCGCGCCGCCGTCGAAGGCGTTCGCGCCGAAGTCGAGTTCCACGGTGAAGACGCCGTTCGTCACGGTCACTCCGGGGCTGTCGAAGGTGACGGTGTCGGGCGAGCCCACGGCGGCGTCGGACGCGTCGTAGAGCTTGAACTTCATGTCGTAGGTGCCGTTAGCCGGCGCGCCGCCGTCGGCGAGGCGGCCCTGGTATGTGAAGCTCGTCGTCTGGCTCAGCGCGGCGCCCGCCGCGCAGAGCAGAAAGAGTAGGGCGAACAGTGCTCGGACAGGGGTGTGGACAGACTTCAGGCGCACGGGGGAACTCCTTCGAGTGTTTTGTTCAAACTGTCAGTCGATTTTGCGAGTTGAATCTCTGCGGGAGTTCGCTTCGCATTGATGAGGATTCGGACGTCGCCCGGAAAGTGGGGAAAGGCGACTGAAATACAGTACCCCGAACGGACTGACGGGGTCAACTATATTTAGCTCAAGCCTTTATTGTGTCTGCCGGGCTCGGCAGGTTTCAGAGGAGGGAGCGCACCCAGCCGCCGTCCACGGTGATGCTTGTGCCCGTGATGTAGCCGGCGCGCTCGGAGGCGAGGAAGGCCGCGAGCGCGGCGAACTCGCGCGGCTCGCCGAGACGCCGCATCGGAATCTCCGCCTCCCAGCGCGCGAGCGCTTCCCGCTCGGTGACGCCTTCGCGCGAGGCGGCCGCGCGCGCCAGCTCCTCGACGCGCTCGGTGCGCGTGTAGCCGGGCAGAAGGTTGTTGACCGTGATCCCTTCGGCCGCCACCTCACCCGCGAGCGTGCGCGCGAAGCCGGTCACGGCGGCCCGCAGGCTGTTCGAGAGCATCAGGTTCTCGACCGGCTGCTTGACGGCGATGGAGGTGACGTTGAGGATGCGGCCCCAGCGCCGCTCGCGCATCCCGGGCAGCACCGCGCGCGTCAGGTTGAGCACGCTCGTCAGGGTCAGGCGCGTCGCCGCCTCCCAGTCCCCGGCGCTCAACGTCTCGAAGGTGCCCGCGGGAGGCCCGCCCGCGTTCGTCACGAGGATGTCCACGCGCCCGAAGCGCCCGAGCGCCGCGCCCACGATGCGCGACACGTCGTCGGACGACGAAACGTCGCCCGCGACGCCGAGACATTGAACGCGCGAGGCGCTCTCGATGTCCGAACAGGCTTTCGCCAACCCCTCCGCGCCGCGCGCGCAGAGGACGAGCGAAGCGCCTTCGGCGGCCAGCTCCTCCGCGACGGCGCGGCCGAGCCCGCGGCTGGCGGCGGCGACCAGCGCGACCTTCCCTTTGAGACCTAAGTCCAACGCTACTTCCGCCTGAAGTAATCGTCCGTCTTGTCGAGCCAGTCCTGCCGCGGCGGGCTAAAGACGTCAACGTCCAAAGTGTCTTCGAGCGCCTCGGCCTTGTGCGGGACGTGCGAGGGGATGTGCAGCACCTCGCCCGCGCCGATGTCGATGGGCTCCGCGGTCTCGTCGCCAATCCAGAAGCGCAGCGCGCCTTCGAGGATGTACGTGAACTGCTCGTTGTGGTGCGAGTGAAGGGGGACGACCGCGCCCTTCTTGAGGTAGACGTGCGTCAGCATCATCTGGTCGCCGCTGATGATGCGCCGGTCGATGCCTTCGACGACGTTCTCCCGCTCCATGTCGTCCCAGCGGAACGTGCGTACGCGCGCTCTCTGCTCCATTGCTCCTCCTCGCCGCGGGTAACCGGGTCAGAACCACCCGCGGTAGCGGGTGGCCCTTCATTACCCGAACGCCGCGTGTCACAAAGGGCCACCCGCTACCGCGGGTGGTTCTGACCGCTATGACAAGCGCGCCATGCTACCGCGTCGGTTGTCATCCTGTCATCAGCCGAGCGCCTGCTCGATGTCGGCGATGATGTCCTCGACCTCTTCTATCCCGACCGAGATGCGCACCAGGCCGTCGGTGATTCCGAGCCGTCTTCTTCGCGCCGGGGCGACCTCGCGGTGCGAGGCGGTGGCCGGGTGCAGGACGCCCGTGAACACGTCGCCGAGGCTCGTGGAGCGCACGCACAGTTCGAGCGCGTCCATGAAGCGGAAGGCCGCGTCGAAGGAGTCTTCGTCCAGCTCGACGGCGACGAGGGCCCCCGCGTGCGGCGCGCGCAGCGTGCGGCGCAACACCGCGGCGGCCTCGGGCTCCGTGTTCAGCCCGGGGTAGTGTACGCGCCGGACGCGCGGGTGCGCGGCGAGACGTTCCGCCAGACGCCGCGCGTTCGAGCATTGACGGTCGAGCCGCACGGCGAGCGTCTTCAAACCCCTCAAGACCTCGTGCGCCTCCCAGACGCCGAGCACGCCGCCGGCCAGCTTCATGATGCCGACGAGCGCCGCAGCGTCCCGTTCGTCGCGCGCGACGACGAGCCCGCCCATCACGCCGGCGTGCCCGCCGAGGTATTTGGTCGCGCTGTGCACGACGAGGTCGGCCCCGTGCTCCAACGGCCGGCACAGGTAAGGCGACGCGAAGGTGTTATCGACGACGAGCCGCGCGCCGACCTCGCGCGCCACCCCCGCGCAGGCGTCGATGTCGCAGACCTTCAGCAGAGGGTTCGAGATCGTCTCGGCGAGCAGCACGCGCGGCTTCGCCTCAAGCGCCTTCTCCCTCAACTCCTCCGGGCGCGTGAAGTCGGCCGTGATGGTCTTGACGCCGAACGAGCCGAAGACCGTGTAGAGCAGCTCGGTCGTCGCGCCGTAGAGGTCTTGCGAGGCCAGCACGGTCGAGCCCGTCTGCAACTCGCAGGCGAAGAGGGCGGCGTGCAGCGCGGCCATCCCCGTCGCGTAGGCGCACGCGGCCGCGCCGCCTTCGAGCGCGCGCAGCGCCTCCTCCAGCGCCGCGGTCGTCGGGTTGCCGTAGCGCGTGTAGACGTAGCCCGCGTCCTCGCCCGAGAAGACGCGCTCGACCTCGGCCATCGAGCCGTAGGTGAACGTCGAGGTCGCGTAGACGGGCGTGGACGCGGGCACGCCGCGCGGCGGCGGCTGTCGCTCGCCCGCATGGACGAGCCGGGTCGTGATGTCCCGGCCTTCGAGTGTCTGACTCATAAAACGAAAACTCCCGCGCTAAGGAAGGCGCAGGAGCTTGGGAGTTTCCCGGTCGGTTCCTTAGCAGTTTTTAACGTGGAGCAAGTCCCTCGGAAATCGCCACGGTGGCTACACGATAGAGCCGCCGAGCCGTCCAGTCAAATATAAAAATTCAGGCCCCGATAAATTTATCCGTACTCTCACTCTCGTTTATCCCTTGATAAAAATTATTTCTTTGACTGTCCGCGCCGCGTGGCGTAGAGTGCGGGGCTCATGCTGACCGTTCCGTACATGACGGTGTGTTGTTGTCCGCGCAAATACCCTTAGCGCGGGGCACTCGTCGTATACCGTGGCGATTTCGAGTGACTTGCTCCACGTTAAAAACTGCTAAGGAACAGTAGTCAGGCCGTCTTCAAGCTCCTGCGCTTCTTCCTTAGCGCAGGAGCTTTCGTTTATGGCCGTCGCAAGGAGAGAGAACAAGGTCGAGCGCGCCAAGCGCGAGCGCGATGGACTCGACTGCCTCGCGGACATTCTTCGCTACGCGCGCGAGGGGTTCGGCTCAATCGACCCCGACGACCTCGACGTGCGCCTGCGCTGGTACGGGCTCTACACGCAGCGGCCGCAGGAGGACGGCCTCTTCATGCTGCGCGTGAAGGTGCCGGGCGGGACGCTCTCAAGTCACCAGCTTGAGACGCTCGGCCGCCTCTCCGTCCGATACGCACAGGGCGCGGGCGACGTGACGACGCGGCAGGACATACAGTTCCACAACGTCTCGATAGAGGACGTGCCTGCCATCTTCGAGGAGCTGGGCCGGGTCGGCCTCACGACCTCCGGCGCGTGCGGCGACATCACGCGCAACGTCACCGGCTGCCCTCTCGCAGGCATCGACGCCGCCGAGTTCATCGACGCAGAGCCTTACGCGCTCGCAGTCCACCGGCACTTCCTCGACAACCGCGAGTTCTCGAACCTGCCGCGCAAGTTCAAGGTGACCGTCTCGGGCTGCGCGCTCTACTGCACGGGGCACGAGATCAGCGACATCGGCCTCGTCGCCCTGCGGGGCTGCGGGGGCCGCGTCGCGTTCGACCTCTGGGTCGGCGGCGGGCTCGGGTCGAAGGAGCGTTTCGCAGACCGCCTCGGCGCGCACGTCGCGCCGGAGGAGATAGTCGAAGTCGCGCACCACATCTGCTCCATCTTCCGAGACCACGGCAACCGCGACTCGCGCGCGCGCGCGCGTTTGAAGTTCCTGCTCGAAGAGTGGGGGCCCGGGCGTTTCCGCGAAGAGCTTGAGGGCCGTCTGGGTCGAAGGCTGACCGACGGGCACGCCCCACACGTTCCCGTCACGGCCAACCGCGCGCACGTCGGAATCCACCCGCAGAAGCAGCACGGCCTCTACTACGCGGGCGTCGCCACCAAACGCGGGCGTCTGCCGGGCGCGGACATGATCGCCGTCGCGGAGCTGGCGCGAAGGCACGGCGGCGGGCGCGTGCGCCTGACGACCGCGCAGAACTTCGTCGTGCTCGACGTGCCGGAGTCGGAGCGCGGACCGTTGGCCGCGGGGCTCGCGGCGCTCGACCTGACGGTCGAGCCCTCGACCTTCCGCACGGGGACAGTCGCCTGCACGGGGAAGCAGTTCTGCAAGCTCGCCGTGACGGAGACGAAAGACCGCGCGTCGGAACTTATCGAACATCTTGAGCGTGTGCTGCCGCAGTTCGACGCGCCCTTGCGCATCAGCGTCACGGGCTGCCCGAACAGTTGCGCGCACTACCAGGTCTGCGACATCGGCTTCGTCGGCGACTTCATCAACACGCCCGCGGGGAAGAGGGAGGCGTACCGCGTCTACCTCGGCGGCCACCTCGGCGACGGCCACGCGTTCGGGCGCGAGCTGTCGCGGAAGATTCCGGCCGAGGAGATCAAGCTCTACGTCGAAGCCCTGGTGCGCGCCTACCTCACGTGGAGGTTCGGCACGGGCGACAGTTTTCAATGCTTCATCGCGCGCCACACGACGGAGGAGTTGGAGGCGTTGGGCGTGTCGGAAGAGTCGGGGGTGACCGCTTGAGCGAGAGGGTGAAGAGGGGCGTGCTGGTCGTCGGGCACGGCAGCCGGCGCGAGGAGGCGAACCGGGACGTGCAGGAGGCCGCGCGGCGCATCGCGGAGCGCGGCGACTTCGCTTTGGTCGAGGCCGCGTTCCTTGAGATAGCGCAACCCGACATCGCGGAGGGCTTCGCGCGTCTGGTCGGGCGCGGCGCAAGGCACGTCGTCGTCCACCCGTACTTCCTCTCGCCGGGGCGGCACACGCGCGGCGACATCCCCGTCGAGGTTCGCGCCGCGGCCGAGAAGCATCCCGGCGTTACTTATCAAATCACCGAACCGCTCGCCGCGCACCGCCTCGTCATAGACGCTTCGGTCGAGCGCATCCGCGAGGCCGAGGGTTGGCCGACGCTCGACGAAGAAGTCGTTGTCTCGCCGTCCGTCTCTCACGTCGCGCGGCGCGGGACGGTCTACCTGGTCGGCGCGGGGCCGGGCGATGTGGGACTTCTGACGCTCAGGGCGCGCGACCTGCTCGCGGGCTGCGACGCGGTTGTCTACGACTACCTCGTCAACCCTGAAGTGCTCGGGGTCGTCTCCGTTCACGCCGAGCGCGTCTACGTCGGCAAGGTCGGCGGCGGGCGGCAGACGCCGCAGTCGGACATCAACCGAACGCTCGTCGAACTGGCGCGGGAGGGGAAGCGCGTCGTGCGTCTGAAGGGCGGCGACCCTTTCCTCTTCGGGCGCGGCGGCGAGGAGGCCGAGGCGCTGCACGCGGCGGGCGTCGCGTTCGAGGTCGTGCCGGGCGTCAGCTCGGCGCTCGCCGCGCCGGCCTACGCGGGCATACCGCTGACGCACCGCGTCTTCTCCTCTTCGGTCGCCATCTTGACGGGGGCGCACGCCGACGGCCCGCTGCGCCCGAGCGCGCTCGCGGGGTTAGCGTCGGCCGAGACCGTCGTCGTGCTGATGGGCATGTCGCGGCTCGGCGAAATTGCGGGTGAGTTGATCGAAGCCGGGCGTTCGCCCGAGACGCCCGCGGCGGTCGTCCGCTGGGGCACGTACGAGGGGCAGCAGACCGTGACGGGGACGCTCCGCACGATTAAGGACGAGGCCGAGCGCGCATCCTTGCGCGCGCCCGCCGTCATCGTCGTGGGCGAGGTCGTCACTTTGCGCGGGCGGCTCAACTGGTTCGAGGGCCTTTCGGGCTCTGTCGTGGGGGGCGAGCTGTTGAGTGAACATGAGGCGGCGGCCGTCCCCGCGCTCTGAACATGGAGAAGCGTATGACAGCCACGGCGGCGGTCGGCGAGGACTTGAGCGTCGAAGAGATGAGGGCCCTCTCCGAAGGGTTCGAGGGCGCGGGGCCGGAGGCCGTCCTCTACTGGGCGGCCGGGAGGTTCGGCGACGAGGTGGCGCTCGCCACGGGGTTCGGGGCCGAGGGCTGTGTGCTCATCGACATGCTCTCGCGCGTCGCCCCTCGGATGCGCGTCTTCTACCTCGACACCGAGCTGCTCTTTCCGGAGACATATCAGCTCGCCGCGCGACTGAGCGTGCGCTACGGCGTCCGCTTCGAGAGGCGCGCGCCGCGGCTCACGCCCGACGCGCAGGCCAAGGCTTACGGCGAGCGGCTCTGGGAGCGCGACCCGGAGGAGTGTTGTCGTCTGCGCAAGGTCGAGCCTTTGCGCGAGATGTTGGCGGGCCTCGGCGCGTGGGTCACGGCCATCCGGCGCGAGCAGACGCCCGCGCGCGCGGGGGCCTCCGTCGTCGAGCGCGACGCGAAGTTCGGGCTCGTCAAGATCAACCCGCTGGCCGCGTGGTCTGCGGGCGACGTGTGGAGATACATCTTCGAGCACGACGTGCCCTACAACCCGCTCCACGACCTGGGCTACGCGTCCGTCGGCTGCGTGCCCTGCACGACGCCCGTCCGCATCGGCGAAGACCCGCGCGCGGGGCGCTGGCGCGGCACGGCCAAGACGGAATGCGGCCTGCACCGCTGACTAAAGTCAAATTAGACGGAAAGGAAGAGATGAAACTTATCAACCCCCACGGGGGCGCACTCGTTAACCGTGAGGTCGCGGGCAAAGATCGCGCGCGGCTCGTCGAGGCGGCGGCCGAGCTGCCGGCGCTGCACCTCGGCGCGCGCGCCGTCTCTGACCTCGAGCTGATTGCGACCGGCGCTTACTCGCCGCTCGAAGGCTTTCTCGGAGAGGCCGACTACGTCTCGGTGCGCGACCACATGCGGCTCGCGAACGGCGCGGTCTGGTCGCTCCCGGTCACGCTCTCCGTCACGGAGGAAGAGGCGCGTGCGCTGCGCACGGGGAGCGACGTGGCGCTCTACCAGGGCCGGCGGCTGCTCGGCGTGCTCCACCTCGAAGAGAAGTACCTGCGCGACAAGTCGCGCGAGGCCGAAGCAGTCTACCGCACGACCGACGAGGCGCACCCGGGCGTGCGCGCCCTCTACGCCGAAGGGCAGTGGCTGCTCGGCGGCCGCGTCAGCCTGTCGAGCCGGCCGGAGCACACGGCGTTCAGCGCCTACTGGAAAGACCCGGCCGAGACGCGCGAGCTGTTCCGGCAGCGCGGCTGGCGGCGCGTCGTCGCCTTCCAGACGCGCAACCCCGTCCACCGCGCGCACGAGTACATACAGAAGTGCGCGCTGGAGATCGCCGACGGGCTCCTGCTGCACCCGCTCGTCGGCGAGACGAAGTCGGACGACATCCCCGCCGACGTGCGGATGCTCTCGTACGAGGCCATCCTCAGCCACTACTACCCGGCGGCGCGCACGCTGCTCTCGGTGCTGCCGGCGGCGATGCGCTACGCCGGCCCGCGCGAGGCCGTCTTCCACGCGCTCGTGCGGAAGAACTACGGCTGCTCGCACTTCATCGTCGGGCGCGACCACGCGGGCGTCGGCAATTACTACGGAACCTACGACGCGCACCACATCTTCGACGAGTTCGCCCCCGACGAGCTGGGCATCACGCCGCTCTTCTTCGACCACACCTTCTACTGCCGCGCGTGCGGCGCGATGGCCTCGTCGAAGACCTGCCCGCACGACGCGGGCCAGCACGTCACGCTCTCCGGCACACGCGTGCGCGAGCTGCTCGGCGCGGGGGAGCTTCCGCCCGTCGAGTTCACGCGCCCGGAGGTCGCAAGGGTTCTTATCGAAGCGCAGCGGGCCGCGCAGCCCGCGGGCGCTTGAAAGGGGAATGATGGGAGTCGGATTGAATGAAGGTCGCGGGTTCGTCCTGTGGCTGACGGGGCTGTCGGGCGCGGGGAAGACGACGCTGGCGGGGAGGCTGGCGCCGGAGCTGAGGGCGCGCGGCTTGCGCGTGGAAGTGTTGGACGGCGACGAGGTGAGGACGAATCTGTCGAAGGGGCTCGGGTTCTCGAAGGAGGACAGGGACACCAACATCCGTCGCATCGGGTACGTCGCGCGGCTGCTGGCGCGCAACGGCGTGGCGGCGTTGACGGCCGCCATCTCGCCTTACGCGGAAGTGCGAGAGGAGGTGCGGCGCGCGGTCGAGGCCGACGGCGCGGAGTTCGTCGAGGTCTACGTCGAGTGCCCTCTGGACGTGTTGGCCGAGCGCGACGTGAAGGGGCTTTATAAGAAGGCGCTGGCGGGCGAGATCAAAGGCTTCACGGGCGTCTCCGACCCTTACGAGGAGCCGCGCGCGCCCGAAGTGACCGTGCGCACGCACGAGGAGGCGGTCGGGACGAGCGCCGGACGAATCGTCGAAGAGCTTGAGAGAAGGGGACTGCTCCGCGCGCGCTTCGACGCGGGAGAGTTAGTCCTGCAAGGAGGGGCCGATGGGCACGAACATCGAACCGACTTCTGAGGCCGACTGTACCTTCGCCCGGGACGAGCCGTTCCGGGTGAGCGGCGGCGAGCTGCGACCCCTGACGCTGCGCTACGCGACCTACGGCGAGCTGAACGAGCGGCGGGACAACGCCGTCCTCGTCTGTCACGCGCTCTCGGGCTCGGCGCGCGTCGCCGACTGGTGGCCGGGGCTGTTCGGCGAGGGCCGCCCCTTCGACACCGAGCGTTACTGCGTCGTCGGCGTGAACGTCATCGGCTCGTGCTACGGCTCGGCGGGGCCGCGTTCGATTAATGCGCGGACGGGCAAGCCTTACGGCGGCGACTTCCCGCTCGTCACCATCAGCGACATGGTACGGGCGCAGTCGCTCCTGCTCGAAAGGCTCGGCGTGGGAAAGCTGCGCGCGGTCGTGGGCGGGTCAATCGGCGGGATGCAGGCGTTGCAGTGGGCGGTCGATTACCCTTCCAGGGTCGAGAGGTGCGTGGCGGTCGGGGCGGCGCCGCTGCCGGCGCTGGGGCTCGCGCTCAACCACCTACAGCGGCAGGCCGTCATGAACGACCCACTCTGGCGCGGCGGGCACTACACGGAGAACGCGCCGCCCCGTGCGGGGCTCGCGCTCGCGCGCAGTATCGCCATGTGCTCTTACAAGTCTGCCGGGCTGTTCGACGAGCGCTTCGCGCGCAGGCCCGACCGCGCGGGCGAAGACCCTGCCCGGTCACTCGCCGAGCGCTTCGACGTGGCGGGCTACCTCGACCACCAGGGGCGCATCTTCGTGCGCCGCTTCGACGCCAACTCCTACCTCGTCATCTCGAAGGCGATGGACACCTTCGACCTCGCGCGCGGCTACGCGTCGGAAGAGGCGGCGCTCCGGCGCATCGGCGCGCAGGTGCTTCTGGTCGGCATCACCTCGGACTGGCTCTTCCCCGCAGGCGAAGTCCGCGCCCTGGCCCGCCGGATGTCTTCGGCCGGCGTCAACTGCCGCTACGAAGAGCTTGACTCGTCTCACGGCCACGACGGCTTCCTCGCGGATGCGGACTTGCTCGCGCCACTCTTGAGCGAAGCGCTTGCTGAGGACGTTGAACACGCGGCGCAACACGCGGCGTGAGCATAGCGGTCAGTATCGCTTACCCTTCGTTTAGAGGCGGGCTGCGGCCCGCCGCCGCGTGCTGCGATGTAACTGGCGGCGGCGGGCGTAGCCCGCCTCTAAACGAAGGGTGAAAACTCAAACGCAACCCGCTCTAGAGCGCGGCTTCTCCACGTTCCCCGGTGCGGATGCGGATGACGTCGTCGAGGGTGGTGACGAAGATTTTGCCGTCGCCGAACTTGCCCGTCCGCGCCGTGCGGGTGATGGCGGAGACGACGAACTCTTCGATGTCGTCGGGGATGATGACCTCGATCTTCGCCTTCGGGACGAACTCGATCTGGTACTCCGCGCCGCGGTAGGTCTCCGTGTGCCCGCGCTGCCGCCCGTAGCCCTGCACCTCGCTGACGGTCATGCCTAAGACGTTCACCTCTTGCAGCGCGTTCTTCACCGCGTCGAGCAGGTGCGGCCTGACGATGGCTTCGACTTTTTTCATCCTTGTCTCCTCAAGGGTTGTGGTGTGGCGTGGGCGGCCGCGCCCTCGCCTCCGTGTGAGAGCTGTTCCGAGATGGCGGCCTCGGCGGCGCGCTGCGCGGGCTCTGTGAGCTTCGCACCCGAGGGGTCGGTCACGTAGAACACGTCGAGCGCGTCGCTCTTCTCGGTTGCCACCCTGGCGCAGACGATGTCGAGGCCGAGTCCCGCCAGCGCGCTCGCAATCCTGTAAGCGAGCCCCGGCTCGTCCGCCGCGCGGACTTCGATCATGGTCGCGGAGGGCGAGCCCTCGTTGTCGCAGACGACCTGCGGCGCGCGGCGGCGGCGCGAGTGCGCGAGCCCGTTCCGGCGTCGAGGCGCGTTGTGCGTGCGCCAGCGCTCGACCGCAACGCCCACGTCCGACTCGCCGCGGACGGCGTCGCGCAGGGCGTGCTCGATTGCGGGGTAGCGGTACTCGTCCACGGCCTGCCCCGTCGCGGCCGAGCGCAGCGCGAACACGTCGATGGCGATGCGGTCGTCGCGCGTGTTGACCTCGGCGGCGAGAATCTCGACGCCCTGCGCGGCGAGCGTGCCGGCGATGTCTGCGAAGAGGCCGCGGCGGTCGCGCGCGCAGACCGTGAGCTGCGTGCTCGCGCCGTCGCGGCCGCGCCACTGCCAGCCGAAGGCGTCCTCGCCGAGTCGGCTGATGAGGCGCAGGTGTGCGGCCGCCTCCTCCGGGCGGCTCGCGCGGCGGTAGCGCTCCGGCAGCAGCGCGATGTGGCGCTCGACCTCGCTCGGCGGAAGCTCGCCCTTGAGCGCCTCGACGACCTGCTCCCTGTAGTGCGCGAGTTCTTGAACCTTGTCCGAGGGGCCGTCGCCCTCGGTCAGGTGCGCGCGCGCCCTCTGGTAAAGCTCGCGCAGCAGAGCCCTCTTCCACTCGCTCCAGACGCCGGGGCCGACCGCGTTCAGGTCTGCGTAGGTCAGGAGCAGAAGCATGTTCAGGGCGTCGGGCGAGCCGACCTCAGTTGCGAACTCGGCGGCCGTGCGCGGCTCGGTCAGGTCGCGGCGGAAGGCCGTCTGCGCCATCGCGACGTGAAGCCTCACGAGCAGCACGACCTTTGCGGCCGCATCCTCCGACAGACGCAGCCGGCGGCAGATGCGCTCGGCGATGCGCGCGCCGCGCGGGATGTGGCCGCGCCCGCGCCCCTTCCCGATGTCGTGCAGGAGGACGGAGAGGTAGAGGAGCGCGGGGTCTTCCACCTCGTCGAAGACCGAGCGGAGCGGGGCGCGCGCGAGGTCGTCCGATCCGTCCAGCTCGTCGAGCGCCTCGACGGCTTTGAGCGTGTGCTCGTCAATCGTGTAGTGGTGGTAGTGGTCGTGCTGTATGAGCAGGCTGATGCGGCCGAACTCCGGCAGGTAGCGGCGCAGAAACCCGACCTCGTTCATCGTCCGCAGCGTGCGGCCCGCGCGCCCTCGGCGGCGCAGGATTTTGAGGAACGAGTTGGCGATCTCGGCCGACTCGCGGAAGCTGCGGTCTACGGCCGTCAGGCTCCGCCCGAGCGCGTCGCGCAAAGTTTGACTGAGCGGCACGTCCGCCGCCTGCGCGAGCGTGAAGGCGTCCATCAAGAGCAGGGGGTTGTTGCGCAGCGCTTGCCACTCTTCCTGAAACCAGAGGCGTCCGTCGGCTACGTGGAACGTCTCGCCGGAGCGGCCCGGCCGGGTTCGTGTGAACCAGCGGCGCGCGGGCCCGGCGGGCTCCTGCACGCGCGCGAGCAGAGACTCACTGAAGAGGTGCAGCTCGCGCGAGCGCCGGTAGTAGTCGCGCATGAAGCGCTCGGACGCGAGCAGGTCGGGGCCGGACTCGTAGCCGAACTCTTCGGCGAGCGCGGGCTGAAGGTCGAGCGCGAGCCGGTCGGCCTTGCGACCCGAGAGGAGGTGCGCCGCGTGGCGCACGCGCCAGAGGAAGTCGTAGGCGCGGGCGGCCGTCGCGTACTCGGCCTCGTTGACGAGGCCGCCGTCGCGCAGCTCGGCGAGCGTGCGCGAGCCGGTCTTGAGCTGCGCCGCCCAGAGCGCCGTCTGCAAGTCGCGCAGGCCGCCCGCGCTCTCCTTAACGTTGGGCTCTTGCAGGCAGACCGACGCGCCGTGCTTCGCGCGCCTCTCGTCGAGACTGTACCTGAGCGCCGCGAGGTAGTCGTCGGCGCACTTGCGCCGCTCGCGCTCGACCGAGGTGCGAAGCGAGTCGAGCAGCGCGCGGTTGCCGGCGAGCAGCCGCGTCGAGAGCAGGGAGGTCATGAAGTGCGGGTCGGTGTGCGCGGCCGAGACCGACTCGGCCACGGTGCGGAAGCTGTGGCCGACGTTGAGCCCCGCGTCCCAGAGCAGGCGCAGGACGCCCTCGGCGAGCTGGCGCGCGTGCGGCGTGCGGCGGCCGGAGTGCAGGAAGAGGATGTCGAGGTCGGAGTAGGGGGCCAGCTCGGCGCGCCCGTAGCCGCCGACCGCCACCATCGCGCACACGCCTACGCCTGCGCCCGGCGACTCGACGCCGTCGTCCCACTGCGTCGCCGAGCGGAAGGCCGCGTCGGCCACGAGGTCGAGGACGAAGCTGCGCGCCGCGGCCGTGTGCACGCCGGAGGCCCCGAGCCGGAGCCCGATGCGCAGGCGGCGTTCTTCAACTTTAAGGAAGGCGCGGAACAGGCGCGCGATCTCGCCCGCGTCCGACAGGCGCGCGCACGCGGCGAGCCGCGTCGCCGCGTGCGCCAGCACCTTGCCGCGGTGCGCCCGCGCGTGTGAAAACTCTGCCTCGCTGATAACCATTAGCTCGGGCGGCCGCAGCTCGAAAGGGATAAAAGCGCTCGAAGAAGTAGCAACCTCCGTTCCGCGCTTAACTCTTCAAACGCCGGCGGACGGACGCCTCTGTTCGCCGATATTACATCGGGCGAGTCGGCCTTGCGTGAGGAAGTTGCGTTGACAATTTTGTCGCGTCGTTTCGAGGGCGCTGCAAGAATGTAGCCGGTCGGCGTGAGTCGAAGTCGAAGGAGAAGCAGTCGCGCCGCGACCCGGTCAGTACCGCCCGCGGTAGCGGGTGGGTTGTTGATACTTAACCGAGCCATGTCGCATAGAGCAGTTTTTGCCTCCCGTTTAGAGGCGGGCTCCGCCCGCCGGGGCGTGCCACGGTGTATCAGGCGGCGGCGGGCGGAGCCCGCCTCTAAACGGTCGTCCGTATGCTCACGCGAACCTTCCAGACCCACCCGCTACCGCGGGCGGTACTGACCGCTATGGTCGAGTCGCGCCAAAGCATGCGCGAGGGCGAGCCGCCAACGTTTTTGTCTTCACCTTCCTTCAATGCGGACAAAAGTGTCGTCAAGATAGGTCTTCACTCACCCCCTCCGCGCGCACGCCCGCGAACCGGATTGGTAACAAGTACGTCTCCTGCCCGCACTTACCTCAAGACGCAAAAGCTCGTGCGGGCCGTTGGCACGGGAGTTGTCAAACGCGTGGGCGAGAGAGTACCTGCCGCGTTGGCTCGGCTCCCGTTCTGTCGGACGGGAGAGTCCTGCATTTATAGGAGGGCAAGGTGCCGCGGTCGCCCGCGGGATAAACAGAAGGAATGGCCTACCCGTCGCTCAGCTTTGGCAGGCGCGCGACGTGTAGGCCACTGAGATCGTCCCTCTCGGAGACGATGCGGAGCAAAAGTTACAACATGCTCAGATTGAAATCAATCACCTGGGCGCTCGCCGCCCTGTGCGCGATCACGCTCTTTGACGGCCGGACGGCGCGAGCGCAGTCAACTCTCTTCAACATCCCCTCGACCGACGTGGTGGCCCCGAAGCACGTCTACCTTGAGTTCGATTTCGTCAGCCACCTAGAGCCGCACGACGAGGGGGGCTTCCAGGCTTACGTCCCGCGCGCGGTCTTCGGCGTGGGCCGGCGCTGGGAGGCGGGCGTCAACGTCGCCTTCCTCGACGCCGAAGCGCCCGACCAGACGGTCGAGTTGCAGCCGAACGCCAAGTACCAGTTCTACAGCAACGAGGAGAACGGCGTGACGGCGGCGGCCGGCGGCATCCTCTACACGCCCATCAAAAATCGCGCGGGCGTGGACACCTTCGGGCTTCTCTACACGGTCGTCAGCAAGAAGGTGAGGGGCGCGTACGGCCCGCGCCTGACGGGCGGCGGCTACGGGCTGGTCGGCCGCGCCAACGGGAACGGGAGCGAGGGCGGGGCCATCGTCGGCTACGAGCAGCCCTTGCACGGCAAGGTCAACTTCGTCGCCGACTGGCTGAGCGGCCGGAACCGCTTCGGCTACGTGACGCCGGGCCTCTCGTTCACGCTGCCCCATTCGAGCGCGCTCTACGCCGGCTACAGCATCGGCAACTCCGGGCGCAAGAACAACGCGCTCTTCGTCTACTACGGCATCACCTTCTGACGCGACGCGGAAAGGAGGTACACGACGAATTAACCACGGAGGCACAGAGGCACGGCTCGTTGAGGATATCTCTTCAAGCCGTGCCTCTATGCCTCCGTGGTTAATCTCTTCCGCCTATACTCAACTGCAATAAGGTATATTCGGCGGCGGAGGGAGCGACATGTGCCTTTTGAAGCACGCCGGGGGCGCTTTCACGCACCGGCCCGAGGAGCTGAAAGACCGCCTGAGTGCTAAAGCCTCCGACCTCGTCAAGGCCGCCTTCGCCGACGTTGACCCGGCGCGCCTCGTCGATTACCACACGCACGTCGCGGGGCTCGGCGCGGGCGGCACCGGCAACGAAGTCAACCCGAAGATGCGCACCTGGCGTCACCCCTTCCACCGCGCCAAGTTCGCCGTCTACCTCAGCGCCGCCGGGGTCGAAGACGTGTCGCGCGCCGACCAGGAGTTCGCCGAACGGCTCGTCCGTCTCGTCTCCAACATCGAGCACCGCGGCAAGTACCGCCTGCTCGCCTTCGACAGGCACTACCGTCCCGACGGGACTGTGAGCCGCGAGAAGACTGAGTTCTACGTCCCCAACGAGTACGTCTTCCGTCTAGCCGGGCGTTACCCGGAACTGTTCGAGCCGGTCATCTCCGTCCACCCCTACCGCGCCGACGCGGTCGAAGAATTAGAGAAGTGGGCGCTGCGCGGCGGCCGCGTGGTCAAGTGGCTGCCCAACGCGATGGGCATCGACCCGTCCGACGCCGTGTGCGACCCGTTCTACGCGAAGATGAAGGAACTCGGGCTCGTGCTCCTCAGCCACGGCGGCGAGGAGAAGGCCGTCGAGGCGGAAGAGGATCAAAGGCTCGGCAACCCGCTGCTCCTGCGCCGCGCGCTCGAACACGGCGTCAAGGTGATCGTCGCGCACTGCGCCAGCCTCGGGGAGAACGAAGACCTCGACGACCCCGGACGCCCTCGCGTCCGCAACTTCGACCTCTTCCTGCGCCTCTTGAATGACAAGAGGTATGAGGGGCTCGTCTACGGCGACATCTCGGCGATGACGCAGTTCAACCGCGTCGGCGAGCCCCTCTCGACAGTCATCGGGCGGGAAGACCTGCACGGCCGCCTCGTCAACGGCAGCGACTACCCCCTGCCCGCCATCAACGTCCTCATCAGGACGAAGCCGCTGGTGCGTGCGGGCTACATCGAAGCGTCGGAGGCCGCCCCACTGAAGGAGATTTACGGCTTCAACCCGCTGCTCTTCGACTACGTCCTCAAGCGCCGCCTCAAACTGCCGGGCACGAACCGGCGGCTCCCCGCGAGCCTCTTCGAGTCGAACCCCGCGCTCGGCGTCTGAGCCGGGAGGGCCGGTGTTAACATAGCCACATGAAGACGCTGCTCCTCTCGCTTCTGCTCTTACTCGCTCCGTCTGTGCCTGTGGTCGCACAGCCGGCGAGTCTCACGCTCAAGCAGTTGGAGACGGACGCGGCCGCGCAGCCCCTCGGGATTGACGAACGCGCGCCGAGGCTCAGTTGGGCGCTCGTCAGCGGGCGGCGCGGCGTGTCGCAGACGGCCTACCGCGTCCTCGTCGCGTCTAAGCCCGAACTCGCGCGCGAGGGCAGGGCGGACGTGTGGGATTCGGGGCAGGTTGCGTCCTCCGACCCGTGGGTCGTGTACGCGGGCCCGGCCTTGAAGTCCCGCACGCGCTACTACTGGACTGCGCGCGCGTGGGCGACGGACGGCCTTGCGAGCGGCTGGGCGCGGCCCACGTGGTTCGAGACGGCGCTCCTCGACGCGGGCGAATGGAAGGGGCGGTGGATCGCGGGGCCGGAGCGCAAGGTTGTTCCGCTGACTGAAGCCGAAGGGCGGGATGACGACGCAGTCATACGCGCGGCGGGCGAGTTCTGCCGCCCCGTCGGTTGGCTCAAGGGCACCTGGTCTGCGCCGCTCGTCAAGAACAACCAGGGCGAGTGCCGCGAAGTCCGCCCCGCGCCTCTGCTGCGCAAGTCTTTCCGAATCTCGAAGCCGGTCGCGGGGGCGCGCGTCTACTCTTCGGGGCTGGCCTACAACCAACTGACGGTCAACGGCCGGGCCGCCTCCGAAAGCCTCCTCGACCCGGGCTTCACGGACTACAGCCGGACGGTGCTCTACACCACGCAGGACGTGACGGCGCTCCTGCGGCAGGGCGAGAACGTCATCGCCTCGGAACTCGGCTCCGGCCACTACGACGACGCGACGCGCACCTGGGACTGGGGCTGGGAGCAGGCCGAGTGGCGCGCGCGTCCCCGCCTGCGGCTCGACCTCTACGTCACACACACGGACGGGACTGAGCAGGTCGTCAGCTCCGACGGCTCTTGGAAGGTGAGCGCGGCGGGGCCGACGCGCTACGACAGCTTCTACCTCGGCGAGACCTACGACGCGCGGCGCGAAGTCGCCGGGTGGAACCGGCCGGGCTTCGACGACGCGTCGTGGGAGGCGGCGCGCCTGGCGGAAGCGCCCGCCGGAGTCCTGCGCGCGCAGACGCACGAGCCCGTCCGCGTCGTGGACGTGCGCCCGCCGGGCAGGCGGACGGAGCCCGCGCCGGGCGTCTTCGTCTACGACACGGGGCAGAACTTAACCGGCTGGGCGGAGGTCAGGGTCAGAGCGCCGGCGGGCGCCGCCGTCGAGGTCTTCTACTCCGAGAAGCTCGGCGCGGACGGGCGCGCGAGCACGGACGGAAACTTTCTCGTCTACGGGCAGTTGCAGACCGACTACTACGTCGCGCGCGGCGCGGGCGAAGAGGTCTGGACGCCGCGCTTCACCTACAAAGGCTTTCAGTACGTGCAGCTCAGCGGGCCGAACGGCGGGGCGCTGCCGAAAGGCGTGACGGTCACGGTCGAGCGCGTCCAACAAGTAAGAACGGGACTCGCCCGAACGTCCGACTTTGAATCGACTAACGGCACGCTCAACCGAATTCACGGCAACACGGCGTGGGCGGTGCAGAACAACGTGCACGGCGTCGTCACGGACACGCCGGTCTACGAGAAGAACGCGTGGACGGGCGACGCGGCGCTGACGGCGGGCGCGGCGTCGCTGCTCTTCGACACCGAGAGGCTCTACCGGAAGATGTTCCAGGACATGCTCGACGCGCAGGCCGAGACGGGCGAGCTGCCCCTGCTGGCGCCGAGTAACGAGAACTACGGGTACCGCGGGAAGCCCGAAATCTTCAAGCGCGCGGACTGCTGCGGCGCGACGCCCGCGTGGGATGCGTTCTGGTTCGTCATCCCCTGGGAGAGCTGGATGCGCTACGGCGACCGGCGCGCGCTGGAAGTGACCTACCCGGCGATGCGGAAGTACCTGGACGAGTGGGTTCCGCGCTGGACGGGCAAGGACGGGGACGGGTTCGCCTACACGCTGACCTCGGGGCTCGGCGACTGGGTTCCGCCGAAGGACGTGCCGACCATCAACGCGCTCACCTCCACGGCCTTCTACGCGCACCTCGCGCGCATCGCGGCGGACGCGGCCCGCGCGCTCGGCAAGGCCGAAGACGCGGCGCGCTACGACGGGCTGTTCGAGAAGATTCGCGCCGACTTCAACGCGCGCTTCCTAGCGCCCGGAGGCTTCTACCGCGAGAAGGAGGGCGACCCGTTCGTGCAGTCGGCGCAAATCTTCCCGCTCGCGTTCGGGCTGGTGCCGGACGATAGAAGGCGTGCGGTGGCAGACCGGCTCGCGGACGACATCATGAAGAACCGTGGGGGCCACGCCTACGTCGGCGTGCTCGGGGCGCGCTACGTCCTGCCCGTGCTCACGGAGGCGGGGCACCACGACGTTGCGTACACCGTAGCGACCCGGACGACGGAGCCGAGCTGGGGCTTCTGGACGGACGCGCTGAAGTTCACCTCGCTCGGCGAAGAGTGGGCGGCGGGCACGCGCTCGCGCAACCACCACTTCTTCGGCGCGGTCGTGCAGTGGTTCTACGAAGACCTCGCGGGGCTAAGGCCGCTTGAGCCGGGCTTCCGCCGGATAGAGTTCAAGCCCGAGGTTCCGTCGAAGGGGCTCGACGGCGTGTCGGCCTCCTACGAGAGCGTCCGCGGCAACGTCGCCGCGCGTTGGAGGCGGACGGCTGGCGGCCTTGAGCTTGACGTGACCGTCCCGCCGAACGCGACGGGGCGCGTCCACGTGCCTGCGCCGAACCCGCGGGCCGTGACCGCCGACAAAGGGGACTCCGTCAAACTCCTCGGCGTCGAGGGCGGCCGCGTCCTCTACGAAGTCGGCTCCGGCCGCTACCTGTTTCGCGTCGCCAACTAGAGCACGCAGGGCTATTCAGGTCAGAACCGCCCGCGGTAGCGGGTGGGCGTAACAAATCCCGAATGATTGCTGACAGCGCGACTCTCATCAATCAACCGGCCGCCTCAGAAAGGCCCACCCGCTACCGCGGGCGGTTCTGACCGCTATGGCGTCGCATCCGGATGAATGCTGCTGTAACTACCTGGAAAAATTTCTGACCAGCTCCGCGCAAGCCTGCCGGTCGTAGGGCAGCCCGGCCTTCTCGAACCACGCGCGGGCGTTCCAGAACTTGGGGTCCCAGAGGAGTTTCCTGTCTACTAACGCTGCGAGGAAGCGGTGCTGCGCCTCGGTCTTTATCACGCCGCTCCCGTCGGGGAACGCGGCGGCGAGCAGCGGGCCCCAGTCGTAATCGACAGTGTATTTCGTCGTGACGGGGAGCACCGCCACGGCGGCGTCGGCGAGCATCTCGAAGTCCTTCACCTGTTCGACTAGCCGCGCGACCACCGAGAAGCGCGGGCGGAGTGAGAACTGGGGCGGGGTGTTGGTAAACCAGCCGTCGATATCTACCGCGTGGTGCTTGAGGGCGTCGAGCAGCTCCAAGGTGGCCGCGGCGTTTCCGGCGAGCCCCGGGGTGAGTGCCGCGCAGATTCGCACGGCCGGCGAAGGGTCTTCCAGAAAGTCGGTCGGCGCGGCCCCCAGGTCTCCCAACGCCAGCACGTGTGCGCAGCGCTCGTCCGCGTCCCGCGCCGTCCGCGCGAGCGCCGTCAGCCGCGTCTCAAACTCCTTCAAGTGCCCGCGCATCGGCCCGCACCTGGCCAGGGCCACCGCGCCCGCCGAGGCGTGCGCGCGGACGACGGGGTCGGCGTCCGTCAGACCTTCCAACATCACAGCCATGAGCGCCGGTGCCGCCCTGACGCAGCCCAGAAGCGCGCGGGCGTAGGCCGCCTCCCCGGTCGTCCCGTCATACAGCGTTTCGTCGTCCCCCGCGTCGATGAGGGCGTCGAGGTCTTGGCCGTGGCTGGCCTCCGTCCGCTCCAACTCGGCGGCCTCCTCTTCCCAGAGCCCGGCCAGGTGGGCCACGCCGAGGAGGAACTCGAAAAGGTCTGCGCGAATCGGCCCGACGCGGCGCGCGCGCGTTTCGTCGCGGAGCAGGCCGGCGATGAACAGCGCGACGGGGCCGGTCGCAGTCCAGGGCGTGCCCTGATGGATGATCGCGCTCCACAGGTGGTCGAAGGCTTGCTTGCGCCCTTCGGCGTCCTCTTTCAACAGCGCGCGCAGATGTCCGGGCGTGTCCGTGGCGCGCCCGTACGCGTGATGCAGCCTCGACCAGTCGGTCTCTTCCAGAACCGGTAGCCCTGTAATCATGCAACCGATTATCCACCGGCCGGTGTCGAAGTTGAAGAGACCGGTGTTACGATTCCGCCGTGGCGAGGAGAGCTTTGAAGATCATGAAGGCAAGCGCGCGCTCACTCCTGTTGGCGGCCTTCTGTCTGCTGGCCGCGCCGGGCCTCTGTCTGGCGCAGAGGCAGGACGAGGGGCCGCCGCCTAAGTTCGAGGGGGCGGGCCTGCCGGAGCCGCCGCGACAGCGCGCGCCGTGGACGCCGCCGCAGACTAAGCTCCCGGAGGCGCTCGTCAGCGCGACGCGCACGCTCTTCGAGCAGGGGTTGGCCGACCCGCGCGGCGGGGAGTACCGCGAGGTCGAGTTCGTGACGGGCAGCGTGTGGGGCGACGCGGGGAAGTTGAAGACGCGCGCGTGGGTTCTGCCCGCGGCGGACGGCGAGGCGCGCCGCTTCGCAGTCACGTGGGGCGGGCACGTCACGCCGGTCGTCAACGTCGGCGCGCCGGCCGACCTGCGGCGCGACGTCGCAGAAGTGATTAAGGCCGACGAGGAGATGCGGGCCAAATATGCCGAGGAGAACAGGGGCCGGAGGTTTCCCTTCAGCCGCAGCGGCAGCGTCGTGTCGGATTCCTTCTCCGCCTCGCACAAGTCTCTGCTGCCGCTGAAGGTCTGTCTGCTGCTGCGGCTCGGCGAGGCGGGGCCGGCCGAACAGCTCTGGGCGGCCTACGCCGTCGGCGTGGAGAAGGAGGGCTTCGGAAACCTCGGCGACCCCTACCCGCGGCTGGCGATGGACTGGGTCTACGCGCTCTTCGACCGCGCCGTCTGCGCGCACATGCGCGGCGACGACCGGCTGACGCTCGTCAGCGCGCGCTCTCTCGTCCCGCTGCGCGAGCGTGTCTCGGCGGAGCTGGAGAGGCGGCGCGCCTTCTGGCCGGCGGGCTACAACACGCCCGACCATCTCAACTATTACCTCTCGTGGCTCGCGCCGCTCGACCAACTCCTCGCCGACCAGGAGCGGCGCGTGGGGGAGGGTCGGAAGGCGGCGGCAAGTTCGTCAAAGCCGAAGGGTGAAGTGGAAGCGCTCGTCGCCGAACTCGACGAGGTGGCGGCGCGGCAGTGGGGCCAGCCCGGCGGCGTGAGCCTCGGCGAAGACCCGCGCGTGCGCGCGGTCGTCGAGCTGGGCGACGAGGCGGTCGGGCCTCTGCTGCGCGCGCTCGAAACGGACGAGCGGCTCACGCGCTCGGTGAGCTTCGGCCGCAGCTTCCACCCCGGCCGCCACCTGATTACGGTCGCCGAGACGGCCTACTCGGCGCTGACGCGCATCCTCAAGACCAACGCCTTCGGCGGGCCCGTACAGTACACAAGCCCTCCGAGCCCCGAAGGGCGGCGGCAGCTCGCCGCGCGCATCCGCGGCTACCTCGAAAAGTACGGGCGCGGGGAGGCTGAGGAGGAGCGCTGGTACGCCGTCCTCCGGGACGACGCGGCCGGTGCGGATGCCTGGACGCAGGTGGCGGCCAACATCCTCAACACGTACGATTACAAAGGCGCGCCGGCCGCGTGGGCCTTCACCAACGCCCCCGTGCCGTCGGAGCGCGCCGCGAAGGGGATGACGCTGCGCGGCGAGCCTCTGCGCGGCAAGGGCTCGCCGTCGGTGTCGCAGCTCTTCGCGCGGCGCATGCTCGGGCTGGCCGAGCGCAAGGACGAGGTGCATCCCCACCGGGATCTGATCGCCGCCAACAACTTCGCGCTGGCCCTGCTCGCATGGGACGGGCGCGAGCAACTCCCCGCCGTCCGCTCCTTCCAGAACGTGCTCAGGGGCCGCTACGAGGGCGCGGGCGCGAACGACAGCCAGAACCGTTCTTACCTGCGCAGCCTGCTGGTCGGCCTGTACCTCAAGCGGTTCGAGGTCGAAGACGCGGATGCCCCCGGCGAGTACGCGGAGTGGCTCGGCGCGTTGACGCCCGCCGAGGCCGGCGAGCACCTCGTCTACCTCTTCACGCCCATGTGGCGTTACGAGCATCACCCGGACGTGGCCGCCGCCGCCGCGCGCATGTTCGACACGGCGGGCTCGCCCTGGCTGCCGCTCATCGACGGCGAGGACAGGCGGAGCTTCCACAGGGCCGAACTGTTGGGGACGCCGATGCTCAACGTGAAGAGCTTCCGCGACCGCGTGCTCGAAGGGCTGGCGGACAGGACGGTCGTCGGCAGCTTGCGGCCGCGCCGCACGAGCAACGGAGACAGATACGAGTTGACCGTCGAGAACACCTACACGGCCGTCCTGACTGGGTCGGCCAACGGCTCGACGGCCACGTTTCAGGTCAGGGCCGGAGACGCACGCGCCCCGCGCGCGTTAGAATCCTTGAGCGTGCGCGTCTGCGACGTGTACGCCTCGCGGCTCGTGGGCCTGACCGGGGCGCCCGGCTTTCAGGTCTACTGGACGGAGGCGGAGCGCGACCGCGCCGTGGCCGAGATGGCCGCCTTTCTACGCAACCACGGCGGGCGCTTCCGCACGCTGTCGGGCTCTTACTAGGGGACGGGGGATAGACATGCCACACGGAGAAATCTACGACGACATCACGCGCACCATCGGCGACACGCCGCTCATCCTGCTCAGACGCCTCGGCGAAGGGCTGCCCGGCCGCGTCGCCGTCAAGCACGAGGGCTTCAACCCCTTCAACTCGGTCAAGGATCGCATCGGCACGGCGATGATTCTCGACGCGGAAGGGCGCGGCGACCTGCGCCCCGGCATGTTCATCGTCGAGCCGACGAGCGGCAACACGGGGATCGGGCTCGCGTTCGCGGCGGCCGCGCGCGGATACCGCTGCGTCTTCACCATGCCCGAGACGATGACCGTGGAGCGCCGACACCTCTTGCGCGCCCTGGGGTGTCACGTCGTCCTGACCGAAGGCCCGCGCGGGATGCGCGGGGCCATCGAGCGCGCCGAGCAGATACTCGAAGCCCTGGGCGGGCGCGGGTGGATGCCGAGGCAGTTCGACAACCCGGCCAACCCGGAGATTCACTACCGCACGACGGGGCCGGAGATCTGGGAGGACACGAAGGGCGCGGTGGACGTGTTCGTCTCGGGCGTCGGGACGGGCGGGACGATCACGGGCGCGGGCCGCTACCTGCGCGAGCGAAAGCCCGGGGTGAAGGTCGTGGCCGTCGAGCCGAACGAGAGCCCTGTGCTTTCGGGCGGCCAGCCCGGGCCGCACAAGCAGCAGGGCATGGGCGCGGGCTTCGTGCCTTCGATTCTGGACACGGGCGTCTACGACGAGGTCGTACGGGTCACGAACGAGGACGCCATCGAGACGGCGCGCCGGCTCGCGCGCGAGGAGGCGATCTTCGCGGGCATCTCCTCGGGCTCGATCACGTGGGCCGCCCTGCAACTCGCCGCGCGCCCCGAGAACGAGGGCAAGCTCATCGTCTCGGTCGTCTGCGACTTCGGCGAGCGCTACCTCTCGCACCCCGTCTACACAGAGATGCCCGCGCCCGACGCGTCCGAACTCGAAGGCATACTCTAGAGCGGTTTGCATATGTCATCACCTATCGTTTAGAGGCGGGCTGCGGCCCGCCGGCCCGCGATGTCAGTCGGGCCAGCGGGCCGCAGCCCGCCTCTAAACGGTCGAGGTAAATTCAAACGCGAGTCGCTCTAAGGCCCCGGCGGGCTCGCGTGACAGGAGCCGCCGGGATGGGCTATATTTTCGAGTGAGCAGTGAGCGGTAAGCAGTGAGCAGTCGAAACAACTGCTCACTGCTTACCGCTCACTGCTCACTTTCCGGAGAGGTGCAGGAGTGGTTGAACTGGCAGCACTGGAAATGCTGTGTACGGGGAACCGTACCGTGGGTTCGAATCCCACCCTCTCCGCCAGATAAAATCTGAGGCGGAAGCCCGACCTTGAGGGAGGGCGTCGGCCGAACATTAAAGGCGGGATGATGAGAGACGGCGTGCCCCTCATCATCCCGCTTTACTCTGTCTGACGTACGCCCTCCCTCAAGGTCGGGCTCGCGCCTCTAACTCACCCCCGGCTAATCTCCGGCGCCGCCGCCGCGGCTCCGAACCGCCTGCTGCCGTCCGCCTACCGCCTACTGTTCGTCGGCCGGCGCTTCCATGCCGTCAGTGTCGTCGCCGCGGAGCAGCGCGTCTCCGAAGATGGCTCCGTCTCCGAAGACGACGCCGTCCCCGGTAATGACTCCGTCGCCGAAGACCTGGCCGTCGCCGACGCCGTCGGCGAAGAGCACGCCCACGGCGCAGAAGGCGTCGCCGTCTCCGGCGATGCCGCCCGCGCTCGTCATGATCTGGTCGCCGAAGACGACGCCGTCGGAGAGCAGCTTCACGTCGCCGGTGATGACGCCGTCGGCGAAGATGACTCCGTCGCCGAAGACGACGCCGAGGCCGTAGACTTTCTGGTAGCGCGTGACGAGCTCGGGGCCGGTCGCGTAGGCGTAGTCGAAGAGCAGGCCGCGCGACCACGTGAACGTGTGGAAGGCGATGGTCGTGCGCGGCTCGGGCGGGGAAGAGACGAGGAGCGGCGCGCCGAGCGGCGTCGCAGCGGAGAGGTCTGTGCGGACGAGGCGCGCGAGCCTGACCGCGCCCTCGACGTTCAGCTCGCCCATGCCCTGCTCGAAGAAGTTGAAGCCGGCGAGCGGCTGCGCCGTGTACATCAGGAGCGCCTTGACGAGGTTCGGCGTCAGGGTCGGGTTGGCCTGCAAGATGAGCGCCGCCGCGCCCGCCACCGCGGGCGTCGCCATCGAGCTGCCGCTCAGGCGCATCATGCGCTGCGCGTCCGACCGGCTCACGCCCGCGTCGAGTTCGGGGTGCTGCGTGACGAGCAGGTTGCCGGGCGACTCGACCTCGACGAGCTTGTTGCCCGGCGCGACCAGCTCCGGCTTGACGAGGTTGTCGTAGTGCCGCGCGCCGAATAGGTCAGTCCGGTAGCCGCGCGTCGGCCCGCGCGAGCTGTAGGTGGCGACCGCGTCGTCGCCGCGCGCGTCCGTGCCGAAGGTGTTCGCCGCGCCGACCGTGATGACCGACGGCTCGATGCCCGGCGAGTGTATGCGGCCGTAGACCTTCCCCCCGGCGTCGTCCCTGCCCTCGTTGCCGGCGGCGGCGACTACGACTATGCCGGCGTCCACCAGCCTGCGCGCGGCCTTGCAGAGCGGGTCGTTGCGGTACGAGTCCACGGCCGCCGTGCCCAGTGAGAGGTTGACGACGCGGATGTTGTAGCGCGCGCGGTTCGACAGAACCCAGTCGAGCGCCGCGAGCAGGGAAGAGGCCGAGCCCGCGCCGCGCGAGTTGAGCACGCGCAGGTTGACGACGTTGGCGTTCGGCGCGACGCCCGTGTACGCGCCGTTCGAGACGCGCCCGTTGCCCGCCGCCACGCCCGCCACGTGCGAGCCGTGCCCGTAGGGGTCGTCCGTCCGGCCCTCGCCCGTGAAGTCAACGCTCCTGACGACGCGCACGCGGTTCGACTTGTCGAGGAACGACCTGTGTCCGGCGTAGACGCCCGAGTCGATGACGGCGACGCCTACCCCCGTCCCGTCGAGCGCGTTTGAACCGCCCGACTCTTCGAGCGCGGCGTCTGCGCCGGTCGTGGCCGAGAGGTGGCCGAGCAGGCGGACGGGGCGGTCTGCGGAGACGAAGGAGACGAGCGAGCTGGCGGCGAGCGTCAGGACGTTGCCGGCGGGGATGTCCAGAGCGCGCGCGCCCAGGTTCCGGTAGGTGCGCGAGGTGCGCGCGCCGAGCGTCGTCAGCAGGAGGTCGAGCGTCAAGCCCCAGAGGCCGCTCGACTCGACGACGACGGGGACGCGCTGCGTGGCGGGCGTGACCGCTATGAGCCGGAGCAGGTCGGGCGAGACCTTGACGGCCTGCGTCAGGGTCTGCGTGGTCTGCGTGAGCGTCTGCGTCGTGGTCTGCGTGAGCCCGGAGAGGAGCTGCGCCCTCGCGCCGCGCACGCCCACTTGCAGCAGGCAGAGTGAGAGGAGAAGCGTGAGGGAGGCGAGTCGCCTTGTCCCCTTGAAGCGAGTAAAACCCATTTCAGTTCTCCCGACCTTGTACTAGAGACATGTCGCAGCGCGAACGATCAGTGAGAGGGATGACTTCGGGCTGGCAAAGCTCGTGCCCGCCGGGCTGCGGCCCGCGGCTGCAAATTTTCAGGGAAACCCGGGCGCTCGGCCGGGGCCGAAGCGGCGGCCCCGTCAACCCTTAGTCAGCCTGAGTGAACGGCCCGGTCAGCCTGAGAGAGTCAACCGCGTATGGCAGGTCAGCACCACCCGCTACCGCGGGCGGTTCTGACCCGGTCGCCGCGGCGTGTCTCTGTGTTAAAGTCTCGGGCCGTAAGCCTCGCCGTCAAAACTTTCGCCGAACGGAGTTTCAAAAACAGATGCGTAAAAGCATAACCCTGTGCGTCGTCCTTCTCGGACTGCTGGCCGTCGGCGTGGCATCCGCGCAGCGCAGGAAGACGCCGCGCCTCGCGCCCGTCTGCGGAGACCCGACGGTTCGGTGCCGGACGAGCGTGGAGTTCCAGCCCTACCAGTTGCCGTTCAGCATCCCGGCCAACGCCGCCATCTGGGAGTCCGAGCACTTCTACGCCGTCATCCTCAAGAGCGTGCGCGACGAGTCGCAGTACGGGAACTGCGACCTCTTCATCCCCGAGGCCGAGCGCGAGGCGGCGCAGGCGCTCTTCCCGCGCCACAAGGTCTTCACCTCGCGCTGCATGGAGCCGGGCGACCTCTTCTACACGGGCGTGGCCGAGGACGCGCGGTTCATGGCCGTCTACGCCGGGCGCACCCGCGCCGAGGGGCAGGCGCTGCTCGCCAAAGTGAAGGCCACGGGCCGCTTCCCCGGGGCCAACCTCCGCCGCCTTCGCACCGGCTTCAACGGCACCTGAGGGACGGGAACTTGAAGAGGAGTTCGGGCATCAAACTCTCACCCGCCGCGTTTGCCAACCCACGCGCGGCGGGTTAAAGTCTAAAGCTGAAAGCTGACCGCTGATAGCTGACAGCTTCTTGACAGGCTTCGGGCTCCGCACAACGCTTGCCCCGCGAACCCCGCCAGGCCGGGAACGGAGCAACGGTAGTGGCGGCGGCGTGTGTTGCGGGTCAGTCCGGAGCCTGGCCACATCCCGAGAGAGTTGCCGCGAGGCTTGGGCTTGCCGAACCGCGCCGCGTTGGAGCACAATCCGACGACGCCGCGCAGTTTGAAAAGCCGCCCGCGGCAACTCTTTCCGTTTTGCCATGAAGATCCAATTCAGACGGTTCGACCACGTCCAGGTCTGCATCCCGCGCGGGGCTGAAGACGAGGCGCGCGAGTTCTACGGCCGGCTGCTCGGCCTCGAAGAGATCGAGAAGCCCGAGGTGCTCAGGAAGAACGGCGGCATGTGGTACGGCATCGCCGGCGTGCAACTCCACGTCGGCGTCGAGGAGACGGTCGCCCCGTCCAAGCGCCACCCCGCCTTCGACGTGGAAGACGCGAAGGGCGTCCGCGCCTACCTCGAACGCCACGGCGTCCGCACCAAGGACGAGCCCGACATCCCCGGCGTCGTCCACCGCTTCTCCCTCTTCGACCCCTTCGGCAACCGCATCGAGCTTTTAGAGAAGGCAACGAGCTGAACGCTGAACGCTGACTGCTGAACGCTTCAAATGTCTTACCAGGTCATCGCACGCAAGTGGCGCCCGCAGACCTTCGAGGAGGTCACGGGGCAGGAGCACATCACGCGGACGCTGAGGAACGCCGTCGAGCACGAGCGCCTGCACCACGCGTACCTCTTCTCGGGCGCGCGCGGGGTGGGGAAGACGACGACGGCGCGGCTGCTCGCCAAGGCCGTCAACTGCCACAAGTCCGACCGCCCCGTGCCGACGCCCTGCCGCACGACGGACGCGGACGCCTGCCCCTCCTGCCGCGAGGTGGCCGAGGGCCGTTCGATTGACGTGCTTGAGATCGACGCCGCGTCGAACACCGGCGTCGATAACGTCCGCGAGGCCATCATCAACACCGTCGGCATCCGCCCCGCGCGCGACCGCTACAAGGTCTTCATCATCGACGAAGTCCACATGCTCTCGCCGGCGGCCTTCAACGCGCTGCTGAAGACCTTGGAGGAGCCGCCCCCGCGCGTCCTCTTCATCATGGCGACGACGCACGCGCACAAGGTGCCGGAGACCATCCTCTCGCGCAGCCAGCAGTTCGAGTTCCGCACCATCGCCGCGTCGAAGATAGCCGAGCGCCTGCGACTCATCGCCGACGCCGAGAAGATAAAGGTGACGGACGACGCGCTGCGCGAAGTGGCGCGCGCGGGCGAGGGCTCGATGCGCGACGCGCAGTCGGCCTTCGACCAGGTCATCAGTTTCAGCGAGGGGAAGATCGAGGCGTCGGACGTCGAGGCGGCGCTGGGGCTGGCGGGCGCGGAGATGCTCTCGCGCGTGATGCGCGCGGTGGCCGAGGAGAAGCCGGCGGACGCCCTGGCCGTGGTCGAGGAGCTTTCGGCGCGCGGCCACGAGCTGCGCAACTTCTGCCGCGACCTGCTCGCGCACCTGCGCGACCTGCTCGTCTTCAAGGTCGCGGGCGACTCGGCGCTCGCGGACGCGACCGAGTCGGAGCGCCGCGCACTCCAGGAGGAGGTGAAAGACTTTTCGGAGTCAGACCTCGTGCGCTTCTTCCACAGCCTGACCGACACGGAGGCGCGACTCAGCTCGGGCGCGCACCCGCGCTACCAGTTGGAGGTGGGGCTGGTGAAGCTCGTCGAGATGCGGCGGCTCGCGCCGCTCGGCCGCCTCGTCGAACGCCTGAACGCGTTAGAGGAGGCGCTGCGCACGGGGCGCGCGCCCGCGGGCGGCACGCCGACGCCTCCGACGCCTTCCGCGCCGCCGACCTCTTCGGCCCCCCCGCGCAGGGGCGCGGCCGGGGGCGGGGGGGCCGCCTCCTTCAGCGCGCCGGAGGCGGGCGCCGCGGCCGAGCCCGAAAGGGTCGCGGCGAAGCCTGTCGAAACGCAGCCCGCGCAGCCCGCGCCGCAGTCGAACGGTCGCGCGCAGTCGGCCCCGAACCTGAAGCTCGTGCCGCCGCCCGTCCAGTCGGGGGGCGCGGCCTCCTTCTCGGAGGGGGCCGCGGCGCGCGCGGCCGAGGCCCCGTTCGCCGTCTCGGACGCCGCGCCCGCCGACGGGCTCTTTGAAGCGCCGCGCCCGTTCGTCGAGGGCGCGCGCGCGGGCGAAGACGTGGTCGGCGCCCCCGTCTCACTGGTCACGGCTCCCGCCCCCGAGCGGGACGGCAAGGCGGAGATGGGCTTCGGGCCGACCGACGACGTGTCGCGCTTCAAGCGCGGGCTCGAAGGGCGGGGGAGGCCGCTGCTCGCGGTCGCGCTCGAAGGCGCGCGGCGCGTGTGGGTCGAGGGCGAGGAGGTGCGCGTCGAGTTCGCGCCCGAGGGCAAGCACCTGCGCGACACCTTGACGAAGCCCGAGAACCAGAAGCTCCTGCGCGAGGTCTGCTGCGAAGTCCTGAACCGCCAGGTCGGCCTCAACATCAGGCTGAGGGAAGCGGGCGGGGCGGACGACGACGAGCAGTTGACGGCCGAGGACGAGGCGCGGCGCGAGCAGCGCGAGTTGCGCGAGCGCGCCGAGAGTCACCCCGTCGTCCAGCAGTTACTCAAGACCTTCCGCGCCGAGGTCGTCGAGGTGCGCCGCACCGACAACGCGCCTCCTCCTCAACAGCAGTAGCCCCCGCGCCTCTTTGGCCGAACAAAGCCGGGGGGGCGGGCGTATAGGAGCGCGGAGGTAAACATCAAGATGCGCGACCCCATCATTGCCGGCATTCTCAGCTTACTCATCCCCGGGCTCGGCCAGATTTACAACGGCCAAATTCTCTGGGGCCTCCTCTGGCTCGTTCTGACCGGCTTCTCCTGGATCGGGAGCGCCGGCCTGCTCGGCTGGGTGGCACACCTGCTCGCCGCCTACTTCGCCTACACCTACGCGAAAGACCACCCGGTGCGGTACTGAAGATCCGTAAACGGTAAACCGTAAACCGTGACGAGAGGAAGAACGTGCCTTCTTCTTGTCACGGTTTACGGTTTACCGTTTACGGCTTTTCCCTGTCACGGTTTACGGTTTACGGTTCACGCGCTTTAGGGCTTGAGCTTCGGCGGGGTGGCGCGCGGGATGTCGTCTTCGATGACGGGGGCGAGGGCGTCCGCCTCTTCGCCGGGCTTGAGCTTGGGCGGCGCGGGGCGCAGCGCCGGCGGGAGTTTGGGGAGCGGTATCTTGACGGTGGCGACCGTGTCGTTGCGCTTGAGTATCGTGCCGCCGCGGCCCGCCACCCAGGCCGCGTTGCCGCCGTGGTAGGCCGCGCCGAAGAGCGCCACGCTCGTCAAGGTCGGCAGGCCCTCCCACGTCTCGCCGCCGTCGCGCGTCTGGAGCACGCGCCCCTGGTCGCCCACCACCAGCACGTCCATGCGCGACGCCGCGGCCACCGAGTAGAGGTTGATCTTGACCCCCGTCTCCTGATCCTTCCAGGTCTTCCCGCCGTCGTCCGTCCGCAGGATGAGCCCGCGCTCGCCGACGGCGTAGCCGCGCGCGGCGTCGGCGAACGCCACGCCGTAGAGCCACTCCTTCGCGTTCAGCATCACGCGCGACCAGGTCTCGCCGCCGTCCTCGCTCCGCACCAGAGTCCCCTGCGAGCCGACCGCGACCGCGACCCGTTCGTCGGCGTACGCGACCGCCTCCAGCCAACTCTGCGTCGAAGACGGGCGCGCGCGCCAGTTCTCGCCGCCGTCCTCCGTGCGCAGAATCCTCCCGCGCGCGCCGACCGCCAGGCCCCGCTTCGCGTCGAAGAGGCGCACGCCGAAGAGGTCTTCGTCCACGTCGAGCGGCACCTTCTCCCAGGTCAGCCCCGAGTCCTTCGTGCGCAGCAGCGTCGCCTTCTCGCCGACGACCACGCCGTGCGCCTCGTCGGCGAAGTAGACGCCGAACAGCCGCGCCGAGGTGTTCGTCAGGCGCGGCGACCAGCGCCTGCCCCCCGTCGAGGTGTAGAGCACGCGGCCGCGCGAGCCGACTGCCCAGCCGCGCTCCTCGTCCAGGAAGTAGATGTCGGCGAGGTCTTCGCGCCCGCCCTCTGTCAGACGCCGCCAGTCGATGCCGCCGTCGTCCGTGCGCAGGATGAGCCCGTCGCGCCCCGCGGCCCAGCCCGTCGTCTCGTCGGCGAAGTGGACGGAGGCGAGCCGCGGGCGCGTCTTGACGCTGACGGGGAACCACGTCTGGCCCCCGTCGCCGGTGGTCAAGACCTGCCCCTCGTCGCCCGTCACCCAACCGTGGCGCGCGTCCGCGAAGAAGACCGAGAGCAGGTCCGTGCGCAGGAGGTTCTCGACCGGGCCCCAGGTCTCGCCGCCGTCCGAAGTGCGGTAGATGGTGCCCCCCAGGCCCACCGCGACGGCCACTTCTCGGCCGCCCGCGTAGGCGACCGAGGTGAAGGGGAGCCCCGTCTTCGACGTGCGGTCGAGCCACGTCTGCCCGCCGTCGTGCGTGACGACGAGCGCGCCGTCGGCCCCGGCCGCGACCCCGTTCGAGGGGTCTGCGAAGGCGACCGAGTAGAGGTGCGCGCGCACGCCCGACGCCTGGACGGCCCAGGTGCGCCCGCCGTCGGCGGTCTTCAGAATCTCGCCGTAGCTCCCGACGGCCCAGCCGTGCACGGCGTCCGGCGCGAAGGCCACGCCGAAGAGGTGGTTCGCGCCCTCGCGCACGGCCGGCGCGTTCTTCCCCGTCCTCTTCTCGCCCACGGGTCTGAGCGTCCAGCGGTCGCCGCCGTCCTCCGTCGTCAGCACCACGCCGCGCGCGCCGACCGCGACCGCGCGCTTCGCGTCGCGCACGTAGAGCCCGTAGAGCGGCACGGCCGCGGGCGTCTCCTGCTCCTCCCAGCGGAAGCCCCCGTCCGACGTGTGCAGGATGACGCCGTCCGCGCCGACGGCCCACCCTGAACGCTTGTCGGACGCGAAACGCACGGCGTGAATCGCGTTCCCCTGCGGCAGCGGGTTCTGCCACGCCCACCCGCGCTCGGCCTGCGCCGCCCCGGCCCCGGCCGCGCACACGGCCGCGCACGCGAGGCACAGAAGCCACACGCGCACACGCGCCGTCGTTTGAGACCTGACACTCATCGGAAAAACTTCGTGCGGTCGGGGAAGGGAGATTTTAGCCCGAACCGGCTAGCCATCCTAATCGCCGCGCCCTAAGCGAGAGACAGTTCACCACAGAGACACAGGTTGTTGAGAACTAAAGATGAAGCTGTGTCTCTGTGTCTCTGTGGTGAACTATTCTCCGTCATCGCTCAACCACCGTTTGACTCGAATGTCTCGGCGACCTTCGAGGCGGCTTCGCTGAGGGCGGTTTCGTCGGCGTGGCCGGCGGCGGCTATCTTGCGGGCGGCCTTATCGACCGCCTCCTGCGCGACGTGGCCGGCGTGGCCTTTGAGCCACTGCCATTTGATTTGATGTCGGCCCGCGGCCTTGTCGAGCCGCGCCCACCACTCGTGGTTCGACTTGCGGCGGAAGCGGCCCGACATCGTCTCGACGACGTAGCGCGAGTCGCTCATGACGGTCACGCTGCACGGCTCGCGCAACTGCTCTAGGCCGAGCGCGGCCGCGGCGACCTCCGCCTGCTGGTTCGTCGCCTCCCCCAGGTAAGCGCCGAACGCGCGCCACACGCCGCGGAAGCCTAAGAGCGCCACGGCCGCCGCGCGCGGCGCGTCCCGCCCGTTCCCGAGGCTCGACCCGTCGCAGTAGATGAGGACTTCTTTCACGCCGCCTCCACCTCTTCGCGCGCGACGGCGACGACGTGGTCTACGGTCTGCTCGAAGGTGTCGTCGTGGGAGATGACGAAGAGCTGGTCGAAGTCCCTGACCTGCCCGATCTGCTGCGCGAGGCGCTCGCGCCGCTCGGCGTCCATGTTGACCGTCGGCTCGTCGAAGAAGGCGACGCGGATGTCGGAGAGCTGTTTGAGGAGCGCGAGGCGCACGGAGAGCGCCGCCACCATCTGCTCGCCGCCCGAGAGGCTGACGAAGGAGCGCTCGTGCCCCTCCTCTTCGAGCACGATGTCGTAGTCCCTCGTCCACCTGAGCGCCCGCCCGCCCTCGCCGGTGATCTCGCGGAAGAGTTGGTTGGCGTCGATGGAGATGTTGAAGAGGTAGCTCTCCGTGACGAGCGGCCCGGCCTTGCGCAGCGTGTCGCGGATGAAGTCGGTCGCCTCGTGGAGCCCGCGCAGGCGTTCGAGCGCCGACAATTCTTCGCGCATCGACTCGCGCACCTCGTCGAGCCGCGCGAGCTCGGCCGTCAAAGACTCCTCGCGCTCGCGCGCCGCTTCGAGCTGCGCGGAGGTGGCCGCCGCGCGCTCGCGCGAGAGGGCCAGGGCGGCGCGCTCGGAGGCGTGGCGCTCGCGGTCGTACGCGCCGAGCGCCTTCGCGTGCTCTTCGCGCGCGGCCTCCGCGTCCCGGGCCGTCTGCGCGGCGCGCGCCTCGGCCTCGGCCGCCTCGCCCTCGCGCTCGGGCAGGGTCGAGGCGAGCGAGGCCGACTCAAGGTGCTCGCGGTGCGCCGCGGCCGTCTTGTCGCGGCGGGCGGCGGCCTCGCCCCAGGCCGCTTCGAGGTGCTCGAACTTCTTCAGCTTCTTGTCGAGGGCGCGCGCCTGCTTTTCTAAAGCTTCGAGGGCGGCGCGCGCGCCCTGCGTCTCGCGCAGAATCTCCTGCTCGCGCCCGGCTTCGAGCTGGAGCGCGGCGGCGCGCGCGCGCGGGTCGCCGAGTTCGCGCAGGCGGCGCTCCACCCCGGCGGCGTCCTCCGCCAGCGCCGCCTCGGCGCTCGCGGCCGCGGCGACCTGCTCGCGCTCCTCGCGCTTGGCCTTGCCCTCCTCCTCTATCTCCGCGAGGCGCGCGCGCGAGGACTCAAGCTCCGCGTACTTCAGGGCCTCCTCGCGCGCCGTGCGCCAGACCATGTCGATGCCGGACATCTCGGCCTGCAACTCGTCGCGCAGCGCCTCGCTCGCGCCGGAGAGTTTTTCGAGTTCGGCGTCGATGCGCGCCAGGGCGGACTCGCGCTCGGCGAGCAGCTCGCGCTCGTGCGCGAGGCGCGAGCGCGTCGCCTCGGTGCGCGCGGCGGCCTTCTCCGCGTCGCGCGCCGCGCGGACTTCGCGCGCGAGCGCGTCCGATTCGCGCTCGACTTTGGAGAGGCGCGCGCGGTTACTCTTGAGCTGTTCGCCGAGGTATTCGTCGAAGGTGCGCCCCTGTTGGGCGAGGTTCTGACACGGCTGGTCGAGGATGGGGCAGAGGATGCCGCCGCCGATGCGCTCGCTCGCCTTCTCGTCGCGCTTGACGACCGCGCGGAGGTCGTAGAGTCGGCCGTTCAACTCGCGCTCGCGCTCTTCCAAAGCGCCGAGCTGCGCGGCCGCGGCGGCCGCCTGCTCGAACTCGCGCGCCTCGCGCTCGAGCGCGGTGACGCTGCGGCGCAGGCGCTCGGCCTCGCGCGCCGCCTCACGCCGCTGCGCCGTCAGGTGCTTGCGCGAGGTGAGTTCCTGTTCGAGTCTGCTCAGGCGTGTCTCGACGCCGAGCCGCTCACTCTCAAGCTTGTCGGCGCGCTCCTGCGCCCCGGCCAGCGCCGCGGCCTCGCGCATCTTCTTCGAGAGTTCGGAGTGGTTCTTGCGCAGCGCCGCCAGCTCGCGGTCGAGGTGCGCGAGCCGTTCGGAGGCGGCGCGGGCCTGCGCGAGCAGGTCGCGGAGCCGCTCGCGCTCGCGCTCGAACTCGCCCTGCGCGGCCACGTCCCTCTCGATCTCGGCGAGCGCCGCGGCGGCCTCGCGCGCGCGGCGGAGCGCGTCGTCGAGGCGGGCCACGTTCGACTCGGCGGAGGCCGTCAGGCGCGCGGCGTCCGAAGCCTCCCCGCGCAGGCGGTCGCGCTCGGCGCGCTCGGCCTCCAAACCGCGGAGGCGTTCGAGCGCTTCGAGGTGCGCGCGCGAGTCATCGAGGGTCGCGCGCTGGCGCTCGGCCGCCCGGCGCGCCGCTTCGAGCCCGCCCTGCAAATCCTTCAACCGCCGCGCGGCCGAATCCCTTTCGACTTCGAGCCGGTCGGCCGCGGCGCGCGACTCGTTGACGCGGCGTTCGGCCTCGTCCAGGGCGTTGACCGAGCGCTCGCGCTCCTCGGTCTCGCGCCTGAGAGACGAGACCGACGCGGTCAGCTCTTCGACTTTAGCCCGCGCCGCCCTTTGTTCTTCGACGGCCGTCTCATAGCGGGCGAGCTGCCCTTCGGCCGCCCCGATGCGGACGCGCGCGTCGGCGATGCGCTCCCTGATGAGGTTGACGGTCCCGACCAACGCCTCCGCGCTCTCACGGTACTCCTCCACCTTGAGCAGGCGGTCGAAGGACTTCTTGCGATCCGTGGGGCTCTGAAGGAAGTCTGTGGTGAAGAGCCCCTGCGGGACGCCGATGGCCGAGCGGAAGAGGGCGCGCAAATCCGTCCCCGGCTCGACGCCGAGGTGCTGGTCGAGCCACTTGCGCACGTCGGCCTTGCCCTGCTGGAGCTTGACCTTCAGCTCGGGGTCGTAGACGTAGTAGCCGCTCCCGGTGTCGCGGTAGACGGTGTAGCGGCGCTCGTCGAGGTCGCTCTGGAAGGTGACGCGCACCGAGCCCTTCTTCGCGCCGCGGCGGAGGAAGTCCTCCTTGCTGTAGTCGAGCACGTCGAAGAGCGTCCAGGCGATGGCTTCGAGGATGGTGGTCTTGCCCGCGCCGTTGGGGCCGACGATGGCGGTCGTCCCGCGCTCGAACGCGAACGCGCCGCGCTCGTACGACTTGATGTTCTCCAGCTCGACTCTCGTGACGTGCATGGGAAAAGTAGACAGTAGTCGGTAGTCAGTAGCGCCCCGCGTGTCGGACGTTGTTGATGAGAACCGCAGGGTTCGAGCGACGCGGGTTCTTCTACTGACTGCTGACTACTGTCTACTGTCTACTGTCTACTTGTCAAAAGCGCTCGCCGAGGAGGTAGACGCCGGTGTCGGGGTGGTACTTCTTCCAGTTGAACCAGTAGTCCTTGCCGGACCGGATGCGCGCGAGCCTGCGCCCGGCGAGCGCACCCGAGGCGGCCGCGCCGGTGAAGTCCCAACTGCTCCCGGTCTCGGCGTCGATGAGTTCGCGCGAGTCGGGGCGCTGGAAGAATTCGAGCGTGCGGCCGTCGAGGCGGCGGTCGAAGACGCGGACGCTCTTGCCGTCCTCGGCGAGCAGGACGAGGAGGGGCGCGTCGCCGATCTGGTCGAGCACGGGGTTCTGTCTGGCGAGCGCGTCCAGGGGGTAAGCCTTCGCGCGGCCGCCCGCCTCGACGCCGACGACGAGCGTGCGCGCCGGGAGCGTCTCGTTCGGGTCGGCGAGAGTCGTCGCGACCGGGACGCGATCCATCCCCTTCTCCCAGTCGGCCGGCGGGTACCAGTCGTCCGCCAGCGTCTTCGGGTCGGGGCGCAGCACGCGACCCCCGTCGCCCTCGCGCTTCCACGTCGCGAAGGTCAGCTCGTCGTGGTCGAAGAGCTTGAGGCGCTTGCCCTTCAGCGGGCCGAAGACGGACTCGCCCGAGACCTGCTGCCACCAGGAGCCGGTCTCCTCGTCGCGCATGATGAAGTTCTGGTTGTTGATGGCCCAGAGGCGGAAGTTGAGCACCCGCCCGTCCACGGTCGTCTCCCACACCAGACCGGTGTGACAGAGCACTCAATAGGTGGCGACGACGGGCACGCCCCCCACCGTGTCCGCGACGAGGTGGTGCGAGGCCACCAGCCTGACCGGGTACGCGACGCGCTCGCCCCCGCGCTCGACTGCGAGCACCATCTCCTCGTCGCCCACGTAATCGACCTCGGCCGCGCGCGCGTAGGCGGGCGAGGCGAGCGGCGGGAACATCATCTCGAAGACGTTCTGCCGCGCCGCCCAGACGGTCGCGGCCGCAGGCAGGAGCAGCAAGACCATCAGCGCCTTCGCCCACCAGCGCCGGGACGCCCGCCACATCCTGACGACCAGCAGCAGCGCGACCAGCAGCAGCGCCAACGTCACCCACGGCGCGAGTCCGCGCACGTAGTAGCCGGCCGCGAGCCCCGTCTCGGTCTGCGGCCGGAACGGGTAGAGGAGGAACACGGGCACGACGACGAACGCGACCGCCGCCGCGACGATTAGAAGGAGGAGGAGCCAGCGTCTCATATGTTTTGTTGAAGACTGTGTAGGAGACCGCCGCGGAGCGGCGCTTGAATGTAGCCCGGCCTTTCAAGGCCGGGACAGCCGCACGTTAACGATGTACGCGTCGCGTCAGCGACGCCTGAACAGGATGCGCGTTCAGGCGTCGCTGACGCGACGCGGAGTCTTTGGTTCACAAGTTACCCGGCCTTGAAAGGCCGGGCTACATTCAGACGCCGCTGACGCGGCGGATTTTACAGGTCGGCGATGGTCAGGCGCGTGTCGGCCGACTTCCAGGCGCGGTCGAACTCGCGGCCGACCAACTCGGCCTCGCGCGCCTTGCCCTGCGCCTTCAGGCTCTCGGCGAGGCCGAAGAGCGAGCGGCCGTTGCGCCGGTTGCGGCGGAGGTCTTCGCGGAAGACCGACTCGGCCTCGGCGTACTGCTTATCCGACAGGAGCGCGCCGCCCAGACTCTCGCGCGAGAGCGGGTGATACCAGCCGGGCGGTTCGTCGTAGGCGAGCGCGTCCTCGGCGGCGACGGCCTGCCGGAGGAAGTTGACCGCCGCCTTGCGGTCGCCGCGCGCGGCGGCCAGTCGCGCGTTGAGGAAGTGCTCGGCGATCTTGAAGACCGCGCCCGTCGTGTTCTGGCCGTAGCCCGTGTCGGGTTTGATGGCCGCGGACTTCGCCCGGAAGGTCTTGAGCGCGGCCTCGGCCTCGGCGGTCTTCCCAGTCCCGACGAGCGCCATCCCGCGCGCCCAGTGCCAGAAGGCGTTCGAGATGGGCGTCGAAGGCTCCGGCGTCTTCAGCACGTCGTCCCAGCGGCCGAAGCGGGCGGAGATGAGCAGCCCCGTCGGCATGAAGTGCTCGGCGAAGGGCATCTCATTCAGGTAAGGCGAGACGTTCGCTTCGAGCCGGCGCGCTGACTCTTTCGCCTTGGCGTAGTTGCCCCCCATGCTGTAGGCGGCGGCGAGGAAGTGCAGGTTGTGGCTGTAGTAGGCGGCCGTGTAGATGCCGCGCTGCCCGCCGCCGTCGATGTACGCCTGGTCGGCCTTCGCCGCCCACTCGTTCGACTGGGCAGCGCGCTCGTAGTCGCCCGTGCGCATGTAGATGTGCGCGGGCATGTGGACGAGGTGGCCGGCCGCGGGCGAGAGCGCGGCGAGCCGGTCGGCGCTCAGGAGTGCGCGCTCGGGCGTCGTCGAAGCCTCGACCGCGTGGATGTAGAGGTGGTGCGCGCCGATGTGCTCGGGCGCGCGGCGCAGAACCCCTTCGAGCGTGGAGATGATCTCCTCCGTGCCCTGGGCGGGGCGTCCCGCGCCGTCGAAGAGCCGCCACGCGTTGAGGATCATCGCGGCGTCGGCCCAGAGCGTCGCCGCCTCGGCGTCGTCCGGGTAGCGCCGCACGAGTTCGGCCATCGCGTCTTTGTAAGCGACCCAGAGCCTCTGCTGATCCGCGGCCGGGTCGTTCGAGAAACGCTTCGCCAGCGCTTCGAGGTACTCGCGCTCGTGCGCCGGGCCGTCGGCGGCGAGCGCGAGGCCACGCTGTACCGCCTCGTGGGCCGCCTTCATGCGCTCGGCCGAGATGTTGGTGTCGTTGTAGTTCGGCCCCGCCGCCATTGCGAGGCCCCAGTGCGCCATCGCCATCCGCGGGTCGAGTTCCGCCGCGCGGCGGAACGAGCGCGCCGCCTCGTCGTGGTTGAACCCGTAGACCAGAATCAACCCCTGGTCGAAGAACCTCTGCGCCTCCGGCACCGAAGTCCTCACCGGCAGGTGAAACTCGCCGAGTTCGGGAATCAGGCGGACGGGCGAAGCCTTGTCGGGCGCGGGCGCGTGTGCGTGGTGTTGGGCGAGGGCGGTGCCCGATAAAAGCAGCGAGGTAAGGAGCAAAAGGAAAAACTTCATTCCGTATCTCTCCCGTTTTTAAGATTAAGCCCCTTGAATAATAGTAACGCGTAGAAAGTGGCCCGAAAGGATCACCCTCCGGCCACACTTCCGCGCCACCGACGCGTGTCCGACCCTACTCATTGACTTTCAGGACGGCGAGGAAGGCTTCCTGGTGTGTCTCGACTTTGCCGACGTACCTCTCCCGCTAGGGAAGTGATATTTCGACAAAATCCCCTGACCTGATTGTTGTTAACGCCGCCTCGATGTCATGAATCAAGCCGGCGACAATCGGCACTTGATTGCTCGGCAGCAGCAGCACGGCGTAACTGTACTTCTTAAGATTTTGTTGGAAGCGGAGGTTCTTGTCCGTCGTGATGAACACGTCAAAGTGCCCGTCCGCTGCGGCCAACAACTCCCCATTCTTAAGTCCGGCCCAGCCCATCTCTTGCACGGTGTGAACGCTGTGTCCCGACAGGCGACGCTTCACCACGCGGGGCGTGCATTCGTCTAGCAGGATGTTCATGCCGCGCGACCGAGGCGCGCGAGCGTCTCTTTATAAAAGTCCAGTACCTGAACGGCCTGCCCGCGGCTGACGGTAGGAAAGTTGTCGAGGAACTCGTCCAGCGTGAGCCCCGCCGTGAGATTATCCAGCAGCGCGGTCACAGGCACCCGGGTGCCACGGAACACAGGAGCGCCGCTAAGGGTTTCCGGGTCAACCGTGATAGGCAGACGCGCGATCTGCTCGTCGTCTAACGTCAGCATATCAATTCACCTCCTGCGCTACTCGTTGACCTTGAGGACGGCGAGGAAGGCTTCCTGGGGTATCTCGACTTTGCCGACGCGCTTCATGCGCTTCTTGCCCTCTTTCTGCTTTTCGAGGAGCTTGCGCTTGCGGGTGATGTCGCCGCCGTAGCACTTGGCGATGACGTTCTTGCCGAGCGACTTGACGGTCTCGCGGGCGATGATCTTGTTGCCGATGGCGGCCTGGATGGGCACCTCGAAGAGCTGGCGCGGGATGAGCTGGCGCATCTTCTCGGCGAGCGCGCGGCCGCGGGCCTGCGAGTTCTGGCGGTGGACGATGATGGAGAGCGCGTCCACGGGCTCGCCCGCGACCATCAGGTCGAGCTTGACGAGGTCGCTCTCGATGTAGCCCGCGAGGTGGTAGTCCAGAGAGGCGTAGCCGCGCGAGACCGACTTCAGGCGGTCGTAGAAGTCGAGGACGATCTCGTTCAGGGGCAGGTCGTAGACGAGCATCACGCGCTTCTCGGCGATGTACTCGAACTTCTTCTGGACGCCGCGCTTCTCTTCGAGCAGGGGGAGGATGCCGCCGAGGAAGTCGTCCGAAGTCAGGATGGTCGCCTCGATGATCGGCTCTTCGATCTTCGCGATGCGGACGGCGTCGGGCATCTTGGCGGGCGAGTCCACCTCGACGACCTCGCCGTCGGTCGTCGTCACGCGGTAGCGGACGCCGGGCGCGGTCGTGATGAGGTCGAGGTCGAACTCGCGCTCCAGACGCTCCTGCACGATCTCCATGTGGAGCAGGCCGAGGAAGCCGCAGCGGAAGCCGAAGCCGAGCGCGACCGAGGACTCGGGCTCGTAGAAGAAGGAGGCGTCGTTGAGGCGCAGCTTGTCGAGGGCGTCGCGCAGCTCCTCGTACTGGTTGGCCTCGACGGGGTAGAGCCCGGCGAAGACCATCGGCTTAATCTCCTGGAAGCCGGGGAAGGGCTCCTTGGTCGGGCGCGCGGCCTCCGTGATGGTGTCGCCGATCTGAACGTCGGCGACCGTCTTGATGGAAGCCGTCATGAAGCCGACCTCGCCGACCGAGAGGCTGTCGATGAGAGTCGGGCGGGGCCGGTTCACGCCGACCGACTCGACCTGGTAGTCGCGCCCCGTGTTGAAGAAGCGAATCTTCATCCCCGGCTTAATCGTCCCGTCGATGACGCGGAAGAGGACGATGACGCCGCGGTAGGAGTCATACCACGAGTCGAAGATGAGCGCCTTCAGGGGCGCGTCGGCGGAGCCCTTCGGCGGCGGGATGTCGCGGACGATGGCTTCGAGGATGTCGGGCACGCCCACACCCGTCTTGGCGGAGGCCAGCACCGCGTTGTGCGTGTCGAGGCCGATGACGTGCTCGATCTGCTCCCTGACCTTGTCGGGCTCCGCGCCGGGCAGGTCGATCTTGTTGATGACGGGGACGAGTTCGAGGTTCTCGCCGATGGCGAGGTAGGTGTTGGCGAGCGTCTGCGCCTCGACGCCCTGCGACGCGTCCACGACGAGCAGCGCGCCCTCGCAGGCGGAGAGCGAGCGCGAGACCTCGTAAGAGAAATCGACGTGGCCGGGCGTGTCGATGAGGTTGAGGACGTACGCCTGCCCGTCCCGCGCCTTGTAGTCGAGGCGGACGGCGTGCGCCTTGATGGTGATGCCGCGCTCGCGCTCCAGGTCCATGTTGTCTAAGACCTGCGCCTCCATCTCGCGCTCGGAGAGCGCGCCGGTGAGTTCGAGCAGGCGGTCGGCCAGCGTGGACTTGCCGTGGTCGATGTGCGCGATGATCGAGAAGTTTCTGATGCGTTCGGGATTCATAAAAGCCGTAAACCGTGAACCGTAAACCGTGACAAGTGGGCGCGGCGTCTCTTGTCGCGGTTTACGGTTCGACGTAGACAGTCTTTATAACAAAACCGTGGGGAAACCGCACGCATGAGGCAGGCGGAAGCCTTCCCGTCACGGTTCACGGTTTACGGTTTACGGCCTTTACGCTCTGGAGGAGAGGGCGCCGCGCGCGCCGGCCGCGCGGGGCTTGTCGGGGAGGGGGGCGTGTTCGGCCGGGGGCTCGGTCTCGTGCGGGGAGCCGTGCAGCGGGAGTTCGAGCGTGACGACGGCCCCGCCCGCGGGCGCGTTCGAGAGCTCGAAGCGGTAGGCGCCGCCGTAGAGCTGTTGCAGACGCGCGCGCGTGTTGGCGAGGCCGACCCCGCCGCCCTGCTTGCCGCGCGTGCCTTCGGCCCCCTCGGGCAGGCCGCGCCCGTTGTCGCGCACTTCCAGGCGCAGCGACTGGCCGGCGCGCGAGGCGCGCACCTCGACGTGCCCGCGCGCGGCGCGCTGCGAGACGCCGTGGCGGATGGCGTTCTCGACGATGGGCTGGAGGATGAGGTTGGGCACGACGCAGTCGAGCACCTGGGGGTCGGCGTGGATCTCGGTCGTCAGGCGGTCGCGGAAGCGCGTGCGCTCGATGTCGAGGTAGCAGTTGAGGAACTCGAGCTCCTGCCGCAGCGGCACCTCCTGCGCGGCCGCCGAGTCGAGCGTCAGGCGCAGGAAGTCGCCGAGGCGCGCGATCATCTTGTCGGCCGCGTCCGGGTCGGAGTGGACGAGCGAGGAGATGGAGTGCAGGGCGTTGAAGAGGAAGTGCGGGTGGAGCTGCATCTTCAGGGCCTGCAACTGCGCCTGCGAGGCGCGCAGCTCGCCCTCGCGGTAGCGCTGGTAGTAGTCGGCGGCGTGGCTGATGACGACGATGATCCAGTAGACGAGCAGCTCCTTGTCGAGGTTGGCGAAGATGAGCCGCGGGAGGTTGCCCCACCTCAGGTTGGCGTAGCTGCCGCTGAAGTAGTAGTCGATGACGATGTGGAAGGCCGACCACGCCGCGCAGAGGGCGGTGCCCGCGAGCAGGTGCGCGAGGACGGCGCGCGGCCACGTCTGGCGCTCGAAGCGGTAGCGGCGCGCCAGCCAGAGCACGAGCGGGGTGGAGATGGCGAAGATGAAGACCGCGCTCATCTGCCACGCCAGCGCGCGCGGCATCGTCATCTGCCTCGGCGTGCCGAGGAAGTAAAAGTAGATCTGGCTGGAGAAGAAGAGGCCGACCAGCACCCACACGAGCACGATGAAGGCGAGCCGCGCCCAGCGCTGCCGGCCCCGGCCCGCGCCGCCCTCCGCCTCGCCCTCGAAAAACTTCTTCACGCGCGTATCATCGCAAACCGCCCCGCGCGGTGACAAGCCCCGCTAGAGCCCGAGCATGCTGCTCAGCGCCTCCCACACCCGCCGCGCCTCCTGCCCGTGGACGACGACCTCGTTCGTGCCCGGCCGCCCCTGCGCCGGCGGGTTGGTGTCGAAGACCACGCTCAACACCTCCTGCCCCGCCTCGTCCCTGTAGGCCACGTACTGAATCCTGTCCACGTTGAGGAGCAGCGTCGCCCCGTCCTCTCGCGTCGCGGTGACGAAGGGCATCGGTCTGGTGCCTCCTTCAAAGTCTGAAACGCGGGGGCCGGCGGGGGAGTTCGGTGGTCGTGTGAGTTCAGCCGCCGGCTTGCGCGGCGTCGCGGGCGAGCAGGGCCGCGCCGATGGGGACGGCGTCGGGGCCGAGGGTGGCGGCGACAATCTGGGTGGACTCGAAGTTGGGCTGGAAGGAGCGGCGGCGCGCCTCCTTGACGATGGGGTCGAGTATGAGCTCGCCGGCCTCCATCACCCCGCCGCCGAGGACGACGCGCTCGGCGTTGAGGAGGTTGATGACCGCCGCGATGGCCGTGCCGATGTAGCGGCCCGTCCGGGCGATCATCATCGCGGCGAAGTCGTCGCCGTTCTGGGCCTCGTGCGCGATGTCGGCGGCCGTGAAGTTCTTGTTGAGCCCGAGGCGCGAGAGCGACGAGGTCGAGTCCCGCATCAGGCGGTCGTGCGTGCGGCGGACGATGTTCGGGGCCGAGGCGACCGTCTCCAGGCAGCCGACGTTGCCGCAGGTGCACTCGACGCCCTCGGGGTCGATGGTGATGTGGCCGAACTCGCCGGCGAACCCCGAGGCCCCGCGCCACAGGCGGCCGTCGAGGATGAGCGCGCCGCCGATCCCCGTCCCGATGGTGACGTAGAACATGTTGCGGCTGCCTCGGCCCGCGCCCGCCGTGTACTCGCCGAGCGCGCCCGCGTTGGCGTCGTTGTCGAGCGCGACGGGGAGGCCGGTGGCCTGCGCGAGCGTGGCGCGCAGGTCTTCGCGCACGACCGAGGGGATGTCCGTGGAGATGACGACGCGGCCCGTCTGCGGGTTGACCAGGCCGGGGACGCCGACGCCGACGGCCGCCGCGCCCGCGGGCGCCGAGTCGCGCAGCTCCGAGACGAGGCGCGCGAGCTGCGGCGCGAGGTCTACGCCCGCCAGAGCCGCCTCGCGCCGCGCGAGCACCTCGCCGGCCGCGTTGACGAGCGCGGCGCGCGCCGAAGAGGCGCAGAGTTCCACGCCCACGTAGATCTGTTCGTTCGAGGACGGCGCGCTCATCTCAAAGCCTTCTGGGTCAGCAGCTTAAAAACTGGTCGGGGAGCCGGGTGCGAATCGGCGTGATGGTAACAAAGGGGTCGGGGGCTGTCAAACAACTCACTCTGCGTGTAGAATGCAGCGCGGAAGGATGAAGGATGAAGGCGGAAGGTTGAATTCCAAACCGCGCGCCGATTGGCAATTTATCCGCTCTGACACACGGCTCTAACAGTTCATCCTTCATCCTTCAGCCTTCATCCTTTTCTTTTATGGACGTTCGTTCAATCCTGCTGCCGACCGACTTCAGCGATTGCGCGCGGCGCGCCGTGCCGGTCGCGGCGGAGTTCGCGCGGCTGCTGGGCGCGCGCGTCGTCTGCCTGCACGTCGTCGAGCCGGTGGTGCAGCCCGTCGGTTGGACGCCGCTCGCCGAGCCCCTGCCGGCGGCCGAGCTGGGCGGGCAGTTGGAGGACGCGGCGGCGCGCGACCTGCCCGCCTTCTCGAAGAGCCCGGAGTTCGAGGGGCTCGAAGTCGAGGACGTGATCGCGCACGGCGAGCCGGCCGCCGAGATCGTGCGCGCGGCCGAGGCGCAGGGCGCCGGCCTCATCGTCATCTCGTCGCACGGCCGCACGGGGCTCGGCCGCATCCTGTTCGGCTCGACCGCCGAGTCGGTCGTCCGCCACGCGCGCTGCCCCGTGCTGGTGGTAAAGCCTGAAGAACGTAAACCGTGAACCGTAAACCGTGACGAGATAAAACTAACTCCTTCCTGTCACGGTTTGCGGTTCACGGTTCACGGCTTTTATGGACTTAAACTACGTCAACGAACTGCTCTGGACGTTCGGGCTGCCGGCCATCTTCGTGTTGACGATGGTGGAGGGCGACATCACGCTGCTTTTGGCGGGGGTGCTGGCGCACGGGCAGGCGTTCGGCGAGTACAGCTTCCCTTTGGTGCTGGCGGTGGGGACGCTGGCGGGCGCGGCGAGCGACAACGTGGCCTACGCGCTGGGGCGCGCGGGGCGTTCGAGCGTGAAGAAGTACCGCTTCTACTGCGCGGCGCGCCCGCGCCTTGAGCGCCTGACGGACAAGTTCGGGGTGATGTCGATCTTCATCTCGAAGTTCACCTACGGGCTGCGCTGGGGCTCGTGCGCCTTCTACGGCGTGGCGAAGATGAAGTACCCGCGCTTCCTCCTGCTCTCGTTCGCGAGCTGCTTCGTGTGGGTGCTGCTGCTCTCGGGCGCGGGCTACATCTTCCACAGCGCCATCTACAACCTCATCGGCGACCTCCACAAGCTGAGCTACTGGCTGCTCGTCGCCGTCGTCGCCGTCATCGCCGTCGGCATCGTCGGCTTCTACGTCGCCGAGAAGTACTGGCTCTCGAAGAAGGTCGAGGAGGCGAGCCCCGAGACCATCCAGAAGATCGAGCAGGCCGCCGAGGAGAAGCTCCACGAGATCAAGGACGAGATCACGGAGCTGATCCCGCACCCGCTCGCGCGCCACAAGGAGGCGCCCAAGCAGAAGAGCAAGGCAGAGGGAGACTGAAAGGGATCAGGAACTAGGAACGCTGAACGATGAACTGTAAGATAGGCTGATTTCAGTTCATCGTTCAGCGTTCCTAGTTCATCGTTTAATCTATGACTATCGAAGCCACAGCCCCGACGAGGGTGGATTTGGCCGGGGGCACCATCGACATCTGGCCGCTCTACCTCTTCCACCCCGGCGCGACGACCGTCAACTTCGCCGTCTCGCTCAACGCCACCTGCCGCATCACGCCGCGCGCCGACGACCAGATCATCCTCGAGTCGCGCGACCGCGGCGTCACGTTCGAGACCAGCCTCTCGGGCGTAGAGGAGCTGGCGCGCGAGGAGCGGCTCGAACTCATCTCGAAGCTCGTCCACTTCTTCAGGCCCGAGACCGGCTTCCACCTCGTCGCCGAATCCAAAGCGCCCGCGGGCGCGGGACTCGGCGGGTCGAGCTCGCTCGCCATCGCGTGCATCGGCGCGCTGAACCGCCTGGTCGGCGACCGCTACCCGCCGTCGAAGTTCATCGTCATCGCGGCCAACGTCGAGTCCACGGTCATCCGCGTGCCCGCGGGGTTTCAGGACTACTACGGCGCGTTCTACGGCGGGGTCAACTCCATCCAGTTCAAGCCGGACGGCATCCGGCGCGAGCCCATCAGCGTCGAGCCGGAGGAGCTCGAGCGCAGGGTCGTCGTCTGCTACACGGGCGAGCCGCGGCTGTCGGGCATCAACAACTGGGAGATGTTCAAGCGCCACATCGACGGCGACCCGGAGGTCTTCGACATCTTCGAGAAGATCCGCGACGCGGCGCGCGAGGCGCGTGCGGCGCTCGCCGTCGGGGACTGGGCGCGCCTGGCCGAGGTGATGCGCGCCGCCTACCCGAACCGCAAGCGGCTCGCGCCCAACATCACGACGCCGCACATGGAGGAGCTGGTCGAGACGGCGCTCTCGAGCGGCGCGCTCGCGGCGAAGGTCTGCGGCGCGGGCGGCGGCGGCTGCATCGCCTTCCTCTGCGAGGGGGGCGCGCGCGAGTCGGTCGAACAAGCGCTCGCCGCGCACGAGGGGGCCGAAGTTTTGAAATGGAACTTCGCCCGCGACGGCCTGGTCGTGCGCGAGGTCTGAAGCGAGCAGAAATTATAGCTCTTTGCATTTGAGTGTGACTAATTCAGCGTCCGTTTAGAGGCGGGCTCCGCCCGCCGTCGCGAGCACCGCGGCTTGAGACGGCGGGCGGAGCCCGCCTCTAAACGGTCACACTCAATTGCAATCCGCTATAGCCACAGAGACACAGAGACACGGCTTGAAGCACATAAGTCTTCAAGCCGTGTCTCTGTGTCTCTGTGGTTAATCCTTCCTGCCGTTTATTTCGTCGCCGGTGTGGGTGGGAAGCGCAGCACGTAGTCGGTCGTGCGCTGGCAGGGTTGAAGTTCGACCGTCACGTTCGCCGACTCGGCCTCGCGGCGCAGCAGGGCGCGCGCGCTCGCGTCGAAGGCTGCGGGGCGCGGGTCGCGCTCGCCGGCCTCGACGACGAAGGGGCGCGCGACGACGAAGTAGCGGCCGGGGGCGAGGTTCTTGAAGAGGAAAGCGCCGTCGGCGGAGACCGGGGCCTCGTAGTAGTGGAGCGTGTCTTCGGCGCGCTCGCGCTCCTGCGGGACGAGGTGGACGCGGAGGTGCGAGAAGGCGGGGGGCGGCTGCGGCGGCGCGCCCGCGGCTGTCTCGGCCGCGGCCAGACTCCCGCCGAAGGAGGCGGCGCCCTCCGCGACTCGCACGGACAGTCCGGAGAGCTGCTGCCCGGCCTTCAAGTCGAACACGTCGCGCGAGGCGGCCGCGGCGGTCGCGGCCGTCGGCGTCCGCTGCGCCCCGGCCCCGCGCTGCGGCGTCGCGGGCGTCTGGATCGAGCGCACGTAGAGCGCCTCGTCGAAGAGGCGGACGGAGAGGCGGTAGCGGCCCGCGTCGAGGCCGCGGACGGTGAAAGAGCCCGCGCCGTCGGGCGTCGCGCTCTGCGGGAAGCCGAGGCGCGAGAAGAGGCCGCCGGGCTTCGGGCGCGCGGGCACGGCGGAGGCGGCCGTGATGAGCGTCTCCTGCGGGAGCTGCGTCGCGCGGATGGACTGGCAGGCTTCGGGCGCGGGGCGGCCCGCTTCGGCGGCCGGCTCGAAGCGCATGGTGCCCGAGGCGGAGGCGAGCGGCGCGAGCACGAGGCGCAGTCCCGTCACGTCCGCGCCCCGCACCGAGACGCGCTGCGGCGCGGAGGCGAGCGTCACCCCGTCGCGCCCGGGCACCGTCGCCTGCAAGTCGTACTCGCCGTCGGCGACCGTGTCGAAGGAGAAGGAGCGGTCGGCCGTGTTCGGGTTGATGCCGGTCGTCGCGGCGGGCATGCCCGTCGAGGCGTAGGTGAGGGTGACGCCCACGCCGACGCCCTGCTCGCCGAAGGAGCCCGTGGGCGACTCGACCGTGCCCGTGACGCGGCGGCCGGGGTCTTCGCGCATGCGTATGTCGATGCCGCCCGCCTCCTGCCCGCCGCGCACCATAACCTCCGCGGCCGTGTCGCGCGTCCCCGAAGGGTAGAAGGTCGCCACCTCGCCGGAGCCCCCCGAGAGCGGGAACGCCGCGTTGAGGAAGCCGCCCGCGTAGAGGATGTAGAGCCCCGGGCGCAGCCCGTAGATGCGGTAGACGCCGCGGTCGTCCGTGCGGTCTTCGCCGCCGTAGGTGAAGGGGTTGACGGGCTGCCCGCCGTCGAGGTCGCGCACGCGTATGGCGCGCACGTTGAGGGCGGCCAGCGGCTGCCCCTGCGAGTCGGTGACCGTGCCGGTGACGACCCCGCCCTTGACGAGCCGGACGGTGACCTGGTCGCCGGGCCGGTAGGGGCCGAGCGAGCGCCCCGTCAGCGGGTCGGTCTCGACGACGAAGCCGGGAAGCTGTGCGTAGACTTCGTAGAGGCCGGGGTCGAGCGACTCGAAGCGGAAGCCGCCCGACTCGTCGGAGGCGACCGTGTACTCGGGCCCGCGGCGCAGCCCCGAGGTGCGCGGCACGAGGCTGACGGGCACGTCCGGCAAAGGCTCGCCCGACTCGCCGACGACGCGCCCCGTGAGCAGGGTTCTCGCCGCGGGCGTGGGCGCGGGCGTCGGGGCGGCGGTCGCGGCGGCCGCGGCCGCCGTCTCGCCGGTCGCCGCCTTCTGCGCCTCCTCCTGCGCGCGCGCGGCGAACGGCGCGAGCAGCAGGAGAAGGAGGAGCGCGGGCGCGGCCTTCACGTAAAGGGCGCGAGGGGCTTTCAAGGTTCTTTCCTCGGTTCGGGTTGAAAGTTGACGACCGCCGAGACCTTCGTCTCGCCGCCCTCGCCGACGACGACGCGCTGCGGCTCGCTGCGGAGCGGGCGCATGCGCGGGCCGCCGCCGGGGCGCGGGGTGAAGTCGAAGACCTGGACGAAGAACTCGTACTCGCCCGGCGTCATCCCGTCGATGCGGAAGAAGCCGCGCGCGTCCACCTCGGCCGTGCGCTGGGCCCCGGGGCTCGGCGTCGCGCCGACGAGCCGCGCGAAGGCCATGACGCGCGCGTTCGGCGGCGGCGTCCCGTTGGCGTAGGTCGTCTGCCCGACGAGGACGGCCGTCCCCAGCGTCATCACGACGTTCACGCCCGTGACCTGCGCCCCCTCGGTCACGTCAAAGCCGCCGCCGACGTTCACGCCGTTGAGCTCGATGCGCGTCATCGAGAGGCCCTTCACCGTCTCGTTCATGGTGCCGATGCGCAGCTTGCCGGGGGCTATGCCCGACAGTTGGAACGTGCCGTCGGCGTTGACGCCCACGGGGCGCATCGGGCCGCTCGGCGCGGCCACCTGCCGCGGGCCCACGTCGATGACGGTGTAGAGGCGCACGGCCGAGAGCATCCGCGCGGCGGCGGCGCGGTCGGCGACGCCCTCGATGGTGACGACGCCCGAGACGGTCGCGCCGCGCTTGAGCTTGACGAGGAGCCCCGACACGTCCGCGTCGGCGACCTCGAAGTGGACAGGGTCGCTGTAGAAGACCGAAGTCTCCTGCTGCGGCCCGAACGTGTTGGAGGCGTGGACGACGTAGCGGCCGGGCGCGAGCCCGTCGGTCACGAACTCGCCGCGCGCGTTCGTCATCGAGGCCCCGCTGTAGCCGCCCGTGCGGCGGCCCCGCGCGTCCACCGTGCTGAAGCCAACCGTGACGCCCGCGACCGGCTCGTTCGTGTCGGCCGTGACGAAGCGGCCCGAGACCTTGTAGGTCTTCAGGGCGCGGCCGACCTTGATGTCCACGTCGGTGGCCTCGATGCCCGACCTGATCTCGACGACGCGCGCCTGCGCCTGCTCGGTCGCGTCCGGGTGGAAGGTGCGGCGGAAGAGCTTGCGCCGGCCGTAGCTGACGGCGCCCGAGTCGTCGGCGCGCCCGACCGAGACGTGGTAGCGGCCGGGCGGCAGGCCGAAGATGCGGTAGACGCCGCGGTCGTCGGTCGTCCGGTCGCGCGAGTCGAAGTTGAAGCGCGGCGGCCCCGCCACTTCGACGGGCTGAACCATGACCACCTCCTGGACGACGGGGTTGCCGTCGGCGTCGGTGACGCGCCCCGTGATGACGCCGCCGGCCTCCATCTTGAAGTCGATGTCCCTGACCTCCTCGCCGGCGGTGACGGTGAGCGGGCGGCCGGGCGGGTAGTTCGTCGCGAGCCCCTCGACGACGTAAGCGGGCGCGACCGGCGTGATCTGGTAGCGGCCGGGCGCGACGTTCGTGAGGAGGAAGCGCCCCTCGGCGTCGGTCTTGGCGCGCGCCGCCACGCGGAAGCGCTGCGGCGGCTCGTTGTAGATGAGCATGACCGTGACGCCCTGCGCGCCGCGCTCGCCGTCGGTGACGCGCCCCGAGACGGTGGCGGGCGCCTCCTTCTGCGCGAAGGCGGCGGGCGCCGAGGCGATGACGCACAGGAGCGCGGCCGCGAACAGTGACTGGCGTCTGAGCGTGTTGGGTGTCGGCATCTCTTGAGACCCTTTCGGGAGCGGGCCGGAAAGTTTTCGTCGGTATACAGCCGTGAGACCGTCGGAGACTGTACACGCGCGGGCGGGCCGGGGGTTCTCAAACTTTCGCCCGCGCGTTCGCCGAAGAGCCTACAACCGGGGGGGATAAAAGGCAAAGGAAGGCCGTGAACCGTAAACCGTAAACCGTGACGGGATAAAACCAACTCACTCTCGTCACGGTTTACGGTTTACGCCGTCTTTAATCTATAATCCGGCGCGCACTCTCCGTCGGAATCCTCGGACAACTTAAAGATGAAAGGGCTCAAGATGAGAAGGCTCACACTGCCGGCGCTACTGCTGGCGGCCGTCATCCCGACCGGCATCCTGACTATGGCACAGACACAGACGAACGGCTCCGCGCCCGCGCCGCCGCCCGCGCCGCCGGTGGCGAAGAAAGTCCCGCGCACCATCGAAGTCCACGGCGTGAAACTCTCGGATGACTTCTTCTGGATGCGCGACAAGAAGAACCCGGAGGTCATCGCCTACCTGGAGGCCGAGAACGCCTACACCGACGCGATGACGAAGGGCACGGCCGAGTTGCAGGAGCGGCTCTACAAGGAGATGCTCTCGCGCATCAAGGAGACGGACACGAACGTGCCGTGGCCCCTGGGCGGCTACCTCTACTACACGCGCACCGAGCAGGGGAAGCAGTACCCCGTCTACGCGCGCCGCAAGGGGGGGATGTCCGCGCCCGAGCAGGTCCTACTCGACCTCAACGAGATGGCGAAGGGGCACACCTTCATGGCCGTCGGCGACTTCGACGTGACGCGGGACACGAACCTGCTCGCCTACTCGACCGACGAGACCGGCTACCGCGAGTACAACCTCCACGTCAAAGACCTCCGCACCGGCGAGTCGAAGAAGGTCGCCGAGCGCGTGTCGAGCGCGGCGTGGGCCGGCGACGACAAGACGCTCTTCTACGTCGTAGACCACCCGACGACGAAGAACCCGTACCGGCTCTACCGGCACACGCTCGGGCAGACCGGGGCCGACCAGCTCGTCTACGAGGAGAAGGACGAGATGTTCCACATCGGCGTCGAGCGCTCGCGCTCGCGCGGCTACCTCTTCCTCACCTCGGCGAGCCACACGACGAGCGAGGTGCGCTACCTTCCGGCGGACAAGCCGGCCGAAGCCTGGCGCGTGCTGCTGCCGCGCGAGGCCGGGCACGAGTACTACGCAGACCACCACGGCGAACGCTTCTTCATCCGCACGAACGAGAAGGGCGCGCGCAACTTCAAGCTCGTCTCGGCACCCGTCTCCGCGCCCGGGCGCGAGAACTGGAAGGAGGTCATCCCACACCGCCCGGGCGTGATGGTGGGCGGCGTCGAGTTCTTCAAGGACTTCTACGTCGTGTCGGAGCGCGGCAACGCCACCCCCGTCCTGAAGGTTTACGACCTCAAGACGAATAGGGCGACCGACGTCAGCGTGCCCGAGCCCGTCTACAACATCTCTTTCGGCACCAACAAGGAGTTCGACACGCAGAAGGTGCGCTACAGCTACCAGTCCTTCATCACGCCCGCCTCCACCTACGACTACGACGTGAAGACGGGCAGGAGCGAGCTGCTCAAGCAGCAGCCGGTGCTCGGCGGCTACGACCCGACCCTGTACAAGTCCGAGCGCGTCTACGCGACCGCGTCGGACGGGACGAAGATTCCCGTCTCCCTCGTCTACAAGAAGGACTTGAAGCCCGACGGCTCACGCCCGATGCTCTTAGACGCCTACGGCTCGTACGGCATCCCGCGTAACGTCTCGTTCAGCTCGAACCGCCTCTCTCTGCTCGACCGCGGCGTGGTCTTCGCCACGGCGCACATCCGCGGCGGCGGGGACTTGGGTAAGGAGTGGCACGACGCGGGCAAGATGATGTCGAAGAAGAACACCTTCACCGACTTCATCGCGGCGGCCGAGCATTTGATTAAGGCGGGCTACACCTCAAAGGAGCGTCTGGTCATCACGGGCGGCTCGGCCGGCGGCCTCCTGATGGGCGCGGTCATGAACATGCGCCCCGACCTGTTCAAGGCCGTCGTCGCCTACGTCCCCTTCGTCGATGTCGTCAACACGGAGCTTGACGAGACGCTCCCCCTGACCGCCGGCGAGTGGGAGGAGTGGGGCAACCCCGTCAAGAGCAAGGAGAACTTCCAGTACATGCTCTCCTACTCCCCCTACGACAACGTCGCCGCCAAAGACTACCCGGCCATGCTCGTCAAGACTTCCCTCAACGACAGCCAGGTGCTCTTCCACGAGCCGGCCAAATGGGTCGCCAAGCTCCGCTCCATGAAGACTGACCAGAACCCCCTGCTCCTCAAGGTCAACATGGGCGCCGGCCACGGCGGGGCCTCCGGCCGCTACGACGCGCTGCGCGAAGCGGCCTTCGACTACGCCTTCATCCTCACCCAGTTGGGCATCACGCAGTAAGGTTTTAAGACGGGACAGGGGCGCGAGGAGGGGAGGCGTAACATAAACGCCTCCCCTCCTTGTGCGAAGCGGTGGTGTAACCGCCTTCACCGAGAAAAGGGCCCGGGTGGCCTATTATCATCTTGGCGTATCAGGCGACGTGGCCGCGGTGCTGCTGAGGGGCGGGCGCTACGTCAAGACGCCCCGGAACGGGGTGCTTAAGAAAGGGTATTGCGCATCTCGGGTTAAACCCTTATTATCATTGATGGCCTGCCGGACGGTTGACATCCCGCGGTCTTCGTGATAGTAAAAGCCCCGCCGCTGACTTCTGATTGCCGCCAACTGTGGGCGCTGCCCTTGCCGCGTGGCTCGATGACTGTTACCATAAAGTAACCCTAAAAAGTTGCTGTAACGCCTGAGCCACCCCTGGGTCTGAAGCCCCTTCTTCCCTCGCACGCGTCCCCGAAGGTGAGGTGGTGATGATGCACGTCCTCTCCAGCTTTGGCAGTAGCCCGGGCGGGGCAACCGCGCTGGCGGGTGGCGGAATCATAACCGGCACGCGAATTGTCACTGGTACCAGTGGCACATTACCACCCCGGAAGTTGACGCCCGGTAGAGCCAACGGAGAGGTGACTTAGGGTGTTTCACGCGGCGAGAGGTGTGTCCTCTTGCCGCACACCGCTTGTAGGGGGATGAGACAATGAATACCGCTGATCGTAAGCATGGCCACTGGCTGAAGTGGTTGGCTCTGGGCGTCGCAGTGCTCTACGCGCTGGCCTTCTTCTGGGGGGCGATACCGCGCTACCTCAGTTGGAAGTCGGCGGGGCAGAGCGTCGAGTGGGTGGTGGTTGATGACCCGCGCGCGCTGATCGCGCTCTGCTTCGTGCTGGCGGTCATCACCTTGTGGCAGTTGGAGTACATCGGCGAACTCGTGGCCTCGATGCTCTTCTTCGGGGTGATCGCCAGGTACCTCTACTGGGCGGCCTCGACGTGGAGGATCAAGACTTACGCGGGCCTGCCGGAGATCAGCGGCGCGGGGACGATAGGCAACATCTGGCTGGGGGCCGGGCCCGCCGACGTCCTGGCCCTAGTCGCCGCCGTCATTATGCTAGGCGCCAGCCTGCGGATCGTCTGGGGGCACCGCGCCCACCTCACCCGGCAGTGGCACGACGCGCTGTCGCCCTCTTAGAAGACCGGGGATTCTCCCCTTCACCCCCTGGCTCAGCCTGCTCAGCCATTGGAATGATCTCGACCTGCGCCAGGGGGTGACCATGATGAGCAGCATGCTCACCCCCCACGGCGTGACCACCCACCAGCCCCACAGCTTCAACTCCCGCCAGCCCTCCAGCCCCTCGCGCGCGATGTAGCCCCTGTATTCCGAGAGGTAGGCCAAGTCGGTCTGCAACACCGTGAAGCGGGACGCGTCGTAGCCGGGGACGTTCCCCGCGTGCAGCAGCTCGTGGAAGATGGTCAGCCGCAGCCTCTCCTTCGACTCGAACGCGCTGAGATTGATGGCGATGCGCGGCGTGCCGTCCTCGGTGACTTCGTGGGGGAAGCCGCCCTGGTCGGCCGGGTCTCTGTCCCGCAGGGTGAGGGCGGGTATCAGCGGGTGGCCCGCGACGGCCGGGGCGTGGCGCGCGCCTTCCGGCGTGATGCCGAAGTCCAGGTAGTCCTGCTGCGTCTCTAACTCCCAGGCCGGGAGGATCACCGCGCGCACCCCCTTCAAAGAGGTCTTGAAGTACGGCAGCGTGTCGTCGTCCTCCAGGAGCGAGTTCGTCGCCTCCTCGATCGCCTTGTACTGCACCTTGCTGAAGAGGGGTTCCGCGCAGATGTAGATTCTATCGTGGGGTCTCCTCCCGGTTCGCTGCTGGAAACGGGCGCCGATCTCGCGCTGCCGGTCTTCGGAGACTTTCATCTGCCGCTTTATCCTCTCCAGGCTGGGCTTGTCGGCGAGGATCACGAACAGTTGGGTCTGGAGTACGCCGAAGACGCCGACGAGTAACAGGATGACTATGAAGCAGAAGCGGTAGAGGAAGCTACGTTGTGTCGGGGTCGGAGAGGCCGGGGTGTCGTTGAGCATGCCGGGCAGCTTAACCTCGTTAGAAGCGTGTTGGTGAAGAGCGTCGCCGGAATCGGGTAGAGCCAAATGCCGCGGAAGTCTATAGCAAAAAGGCCGCCTTGCCAAGGTTACAGCAAGCCGCCGCGGGGAACACGGCGGGCGCGTTCGCTGTGCAGAGGTCGCGGCTGGTGAGTGTGTGTAAAAGGGTTAGGCATGCGCCCGCGCTGGTCGCGGGCGTTGATTAGTGAGGGGGACTCCTAGCGCCCGGCGTTACGAAAAAGGCTCTTAATGCCCCACCGCTTGCGGTGGGGATGGATGAGCCAGCTTGAGGGCAGGCTCGATGCCTGCCCGCGAGCTAACTGACGTTGCTAGAATGCGCGGATGGCCTGGAGACGCA